>Ga0265798_10000058_pt1 | contig 231310 bp, 273 predicted proteins | sample P3T30metagenome_FD_192430 | JGI IMG/M metagenome (GOLD analysis project Ga0265798, IMG submission 192430) | Plant litter microbial communities from East Loma Ridge, Irvine, California - P3 T30 | ecosystem: Environmental > Terrestrial > Plant litter > Unclassified | place: USA: California... | reverse complement strand
AGGTGAAAGCTCGGCGTCCTAGTGCATTTAGACGAACGGTCCTGTGAAACTGGTACGGCTGGCAGGGCTCGAACCTGCGACCTCCGCGTTCGTAGCGCGGTGCTCTTCCAACTGAGCTACAGCCGTAATGAAACTTGGCGCCCCTAGCCGGAATCGAACCGGCGGCTTCCTCCTGGACAGGGAGGCACTCTAACCACTGAGTTATAAGGGCAAAATCTTCATCTCAGAAACACCTGACAAAGATGTTTTTGACATGGCACTCGATAGGGGATTCGAACCCCTGTACTCCGGGAGAAAGCCGGATGTCCTAGTCCACTAGACGAATCGAGCACGGGTACTGCTACAACGAAATTGGCGAACCGTATGGGATTCCAACCCACATCACCCGAGGTGAAAGCTCGGCGTCCTAGTGCATTTAGACGAACGGTCCTGTGAAACTGGTACGGCTGGCAGGGCTCGAACCTGCGACCTCCGCGTTCGTAGCGCGGTGCTCTTCCAACTGAGCTACAGCCGTAGTGAAACTTGGCGCCCCCAGCCGGAATCGAACCGGCGACCTTCTCCTGGACAGGGAGCTGCTCTAACCACTGAGCTATGGGGGCAATTTTTGCATTTCAGAAGCGTCCTCCTAAAAGGAAGAGTGCTGCTGAAATGACGCTCGGGACGAAGTTTGGGCCTACCCTATTTCAGATAAAGCCTGTCCGCTAAAAACCTAAAGGCTTTTCGAGCGAAGATATTGCGATTATGGCGACCCCACGGGGATTCGAACCCCGGTATTACCCCTGAGAAGGGCATGTCCTAGGCCGCTAGACGATGGGGCCATAATGCTGCGCGCTGAAGTCGTTGATTTGCCGGCAGCACAGCTTGTTTTAGCTGGCTAAAGGTGCCGGTGGCGCAAACGACTTCGATGTTAAAGAGCTGGTGCTCCGAGCTTGAAATCGACTGGCCAATAAAGAAAGCCAGCAGACCTTTCGGCTATGCTGGCGTCACTAAAGAAGGGAGGGGCTTTTTGGGCTTACCGTTCTGTGGATTCCGCCAGCACCTGGCGGAGAACGGGCCAGGACTGCTACGAACGCTCTCGGCGTTCATCATCACGCTCGACACGAGCGCGTTCATCCGACCGGCGTTCCCGGGCGTTGAAAGCAGCAGCAGTGGCGAAGAGGGCGTTCATGATGTTTGGCAATCCAAAGTTAGGTAATGAATACACAGTCTAGCATCGTGTTTTTATATCTGTAAAGCTTTTTTTGAAAATTTCTCAAAATATTTTTAGGAACGTGGCTTTTAACCTTTCAGCCGGACAGTTGCCGGCTCGAATCCACCTCACTGCTCACCCTGGCAAACCCCAATTGCGGTCAGCATCGTTGCGTCGGTTCTCCTCGTACGCACTGGGCTTGCTCAGCTGCTGCAGGCCGTTCGCCGGCGACGTCCAAGAGAAGCGCACGGCCGAGTCCGAACTCTTGCCGCTGTTGCTCGACAACGTCGAGACGCTCTTGTGCACTTCGATGCCCCCAACCATCAAGGTGCCCCCGCCCTTCCCCTGGTGCTGCCAGAAGATGTCGTCAAGGAGGTGGTAGGTGAACTCGGCCTCGGTAATGCTGGCGGGGTCGGCAATCTTCGCCTGGTAGGCCTGGCGCGCGGCCGCCTCCTGCTCACGACGCGCCACTCCCTTTGCGACCAGGTCCTTCTCACTTTGCATGTACGCCAGTGCCTCGTCCGGGGTCGGCTGGACGCGCTTGGTCTTCATCGGCAGCTCGCCGGCCTCATAGAGCTTGATGAGCAATGCCGCGCCGCGGGGGCTCACATGCTGCACGTCCCGGTCGTCCCGGATGAAGAATTCGTTTGCCTCGCCAACCGGAATGGTCACGGGGCCGAGCGTGAACGACCCCCGCTTCTCCCAGATAGCGTCATGCATGCAAGCAGTCAACAGCTCGCGGGCCGACCGCGGCTTAACTCCGGGGAGCATGCCGAGAAACGATGTCAGAGAAAGCAGGTCTTCAGGGTCGAGCTGGGTCACAGGCAGCCTTCGGTAACGTGGAGCCGTATATTATCGCGTTTTGGGCTCGCTACACTGGACAGGAACCCCTACCTCTTATTAAGTAACACCCACTTCAAGGAAACACATGAGCGATATCGAGATTAGCGCATTATGGCTGCAAATTCAGGCCGGAGTGTGCTGGTGCGACCCCTCAGGCGCGCTGTATGTGGTCGCCGGCCTCAACCCAGCCTGGCCCGGTCCGCGTGAGAAGCCGACTCGGCCGCAACCCATCGCCGTTCTGCGCGGAGGGCCCGGCATAGTTCGGCTGCTTGACGCGAAATTGGAAGACTTCATGGTCTTACGACCGATTCCCGTCAAATAGTTCCTGAACGAGCGTCCGCCTACATAGGACGTTCGTCTATTCCAGAGTCCACCTTCGGGTGGACTTCTTTTGTGCCAATTTCACCCAAGGCTTTGCATTTGAGGGCCAACAGCGTCGACCTAGTCCTTCACGAGCTCGAAGCTACACTAAGCAGGTCAACTACTTTTCCTCACATGGCAATCCCAAATAGACAGCAAATTGCTGACGCAATCCGACAGCTCCGGGCTGAATATATTCACGAAGGACTGGCACCCTCCTACTTCGAAATCAACAACGGGTTGTGTGACGACTTCGCTGAAGAAGTGGCTCGCCGCTTACGCAAGCTCGCATCCTGCGACCAAGAGGTTTTCACCGTTGAAGGCGCCAATTTCTATCGTTCGCAAGACGACGAGTTGTGGGATGGCCGGCTGCTTCGCAACTACTGGAAGATGGCGCCTCCTCCCCAGTTCACCTGGACAATCCTCAATCGGCTGCATTTCGGCACGCATATCTGGCTTGTCTGCGAGAAGCGCCACTATGACGCGGAATGCCCGGATGGCGTGGACAATTTCTTTGACCTGCCGATTTTCCAGCGAACGCTGATAACGCATCTGCGCGAACAAGGCATCAACTGCCCGGACGTCGAAACCGAGGATGTCGTACCTGCACCCCGCTGCCCGGTCATCGTCACGTAATTCCCCTGAGCTGCTTCATGCGGCTCTTTTTCCGCCTGACTTTTTAGCGCTAAAAGGCTACAATAGGAGCTGTACCTAAAAGGTTCCCTTCTACCCTGCCGAGGATTCTATGCCCTACGTGTCCACTACCTTCTTCCAGGCCCATCTTCGCGTCACGTCCGCCGCCTCACAGCGAGTCGAACCGGACCAGCCAGGCATTCGCTGCTTCGGCTTCCCCGCAGAAGACGGCGGCCCACCTCTCGTCGTCGTGTGGGACGAGGACCTGGGAGGCGCCAGCGCTACCAACAGCATTGGAACCATCCTTCGCTACCTGGCGGAAACGTGGATGAACGACCTGCCCGTGGACGAGGCTCTGGTCGTTGAGCGCGACAGCTCTGGCGACTTCGACCATGCCAGCCCTATCTGGGCAGGCAGAGGTGCTCCGGTCGTCGACTGGAAGCCCCTGCGATGGCCCGGCGTCGAACCGCGCAGCCGGGAAGCGTTCATTGGGATGTTTGGCGACCGCGCGCGGGCGGTGCTAATGTTGGCAGACAACGTGTGACGCTGCCCCATGCATGACAACTTGGGGATTTCGAACGGGAAGAATGTTTTTGCGTATTTTGACCAACTCATTGATTTTAATGAAGAAATTGAGTGTCCTGAAAAACATTCTTTTCAGAGTGCGCTTAGAGCTAAATCCCTGAATCTAAACGATAATTGACGACAAGTAGACGGGTCACGGCCGCATAGGCTGTTTCGAATTGAGCGGATTTTCGTTTTCAATATTGAAGGCGGGTCACGGCCGCATAGGCTGTTTCGAATCGCGAAAGCCGCCGCACTCGAAGCCCAGCGGAGGTCACGGCCGCATAGGCTGTTTCGAATAGCGACATCTCAGCATTGAAAGTCGAAGTACGGGTCTCGGCCGCATAGGCTGTTTCGAATTTGGACTCGAAGTTAGCACGTAGGAAGACGTCGGTCACGGCCGCATAGGCCGTTTCGCATTTGTCGAATGAGGGCGTCTCGTTGTGATGCTAGGCTGCGTCCGAATAGGACGTTTTGAAGTACACAGTGCGCTGCGGAGAGATGGAGCTGTGGTTGTCAGCCGCATAGGCTGTTTCGAGTTGATTATCACCGCAGTTCCCTTCGCCCTTGTAGCTCCGGCCGCATAGGCCGTTTCGAGGGAAAGCCCGGAGAGCTGGTTGGCGCATCGCGTGTCCACGGCCGCATAGGCCGTTTCGAAGCGAACAAGTCGGCTCCCCCTCCCGTTTATCGGATACGGCCGCGTAGGCCGTTCAAAGAACCTTGCGCCGACGCAAGGCCCAAGCCCTTAAGGCCGTGCGCCTGCCTCGGATGCCCTCCCTTACACCCAGAGTCCTATACGAAACAGGTCAATCTCACATAGGAACTCCCATGAACCAAGCTCAATCCCCTGCGGCGCAAAAGCCGAACCCTATCGGCTACATCTCGCTGAAGGACACCGGCCATGTCTTCTGGAAGGGCGTCGAAGTCGAGCACTACTCCCACGACGACCGAGACGCCAAGCAGGAAGCACTGCAGCGGCTGGCGTATCGCTGCCAAGCCCTGGAAGACAACGGTTTTCCAGTGAACAGCCGCACGGCAATCTCTCCGCTGTTCTTCAACGCACCGGCGGGCACTCCATGGGTGTTTGCGATGAACCACTACTACTCGCTGGTGGAAGGTACTGGTCGCAAAGCGGCAATCTTCTATCTGGCTGACGGTAATGGGGCAATCGTGCTCGAGCGCCATCCAGAAACCCAAAGGCTGCAGACGCAGTGGTTCTATTCGGGCCATCAGGCATTGCACGCAATGCAGGCGCAAGGCCTGAAGTCGAATACGCCTGTCTCGAACTACGGCTATTTCGCCGATTTCCTGACTGCTGCCGGGCTGCTGCCCGCCGACATCGAAAGCGCCGTCAACAGCGCAAAGCCACCCTTCGGCACCAGGCACTAACCTTACCCCTTCCGCCCCGGCACTTCGCCGGGGTTCTTCTTTTGCCTGACAGGTCATCGCCACAAGGCAAATTCCCGTTAAAAACGAATCCGCCTCAAAACCTGAGCCTGCGAGGGGTGGCTAAACATTGGGAGCTATACCTGCAATCGCCTCAACGAAATTAGTCGTTGATTCAAACAATCACCGGAAAGGAAGCAATGTTCTTAAATATTCTTGGAACCCTCGGCCTTACTGGGTTAGCCGCCTGGACTAGCTTCCTTCTCTTGCTAGCCCTACCGCAAACGCGTTCAGCAATTAGTCGACGGCTCACCGTCAAAATAAATAAGACAGGTTACAGTACCCTATTCACTCACTGCGCCGTTGGAGCTCTGGGAATGCTATCTGCCTTAATTCACGTTGCATTTATACATGAGTCCTCCGGTGGCATCAAGCACGCAACTTTCCCATTTGAGTCGGTCGAGCTCTATCTCTTAATGGCCATGGGAGTGGGGAGTGCGCTGATTACTTCGCTCGCCTTACTGGGCCGATTCCCAACAGCCCCCACCTATATAGCAGCCCACCTAGCAACCGCGTACTTCGTCTTTCCACTAGCTGAGTTGAAGGCTGCTGTTGCCTTTACGCTACTGGGGCTTGTACCCCTTCTCATCACCACACTAATCTTGAGACTGGTAAACCGATGACCTATGGCATTCTTACTGTAAAAATGGCGCCAATCTCCCTTGAAGGGGAGACAACTGGTCATATGTGGGTAACTCTCACTGGCCCCAACGGACAATCGGCATCCTATGACTTTATGCCAATTGCTGAGTGGAAGAACGGCAGTGGAAGCGATGCGGATGTTCGATTAAACAAGGTTGAATCCGAATATGTCGCTACAGAAGGCAGGGACTTCCACCTGGATGAGGCTCAATATAAAGCTGCCCTCGATTTCTGCCTTACGTGCAATCAACAAAAGGCATTTGGGGAGTATTCGGCCGTCACCCACTCTTGTGTTGATTTTGTGTGGGCCGTAGTAAAACAAGCAGGTATCCCAGTACAAAACAATATCGGAGTCATGGTCGATACCCAGGGGGCATTGAAGCCTACAGAGAATGTCTCGTTGATGGACAACGTACACGACGCTTATGAGGCTGCAGGTCGGTTCTATTCGCTGATAAGCTTCGAAGATAGCGAAATGCGGTTCCGCGAAGATGGCTGGGGTTTCTCCGATATAATGCGAGGAAGCTCTGTCGCAGACATCCTGGATGCGGGTCTCGGTGACGATAGCATATGGGGCTTTGCAGGAGTTGATAGTCTCTATGGTGCGTCAGGCGACGACAGACTCTACGGTGGCAAAGGAGACGATGTGCTGTTCGGCGGAACTGGTGACGACACCTACGTTTTTGTTGCGGGTGACGGGAACGACGTCATTCATACTGGTGGTGGCTACGACCACCTCGCCCTGACCGCAGGAGGTGTAGAATTTAGCCATGACGGGATGGACCTTCTTGTCTCAGTGGGTACGCCTGATGCACCAGAAGTAATTCGCGTTAAGGATTGGTTCACTCCTGGAACAACTTCCAACCAACTCGGAACCGTAGATGTTTACGGTCTAGTCTACAGCCAACCCTCTCTCAACATAAAGGCGTTGACTGTTAACGGCACAACGAACGCAGACACAATTTTTGGCGTAGCTGGCTACTCCGATGTCATTTATGGTAACGGAGGCAACGACACCCTAAACGCGTCGCAAAACTCACCCTTCTTCGCGACAGACTACCTGTTCGGCGGCGCTGGAAACGACAGCCTCTATGGCGGCGTTTCAAGTGACTTTCTGCGAGGAGATGCTGACGATGACTTGCTCTTTGGTGGCGGTGGTGCTGATGAATTCTGGGGCGGCCTCGGCAACGACGTATTACTCGGCGGCGCCGGCAATGATATCTTCCACTTCGCAGTTGGCGACGGTGCTGATTTCATATCAGGCGGCGGCGGGAGCGACACCCTTGAGTTCGGCAGTAATGGGCTAGGGCATCCCCTGACTGCATCACGTTCAGGGAATGACCTCAAGTTTTCGTACTCAGCAAGCGATTACGTCCTAGTCTCCGATTGGTTCTTGGCACCCAACACCACCATGCAGGTCAAGCTGCCTCACGGCGAACTAAAGTCCGCGGCAGAAATCAACGCCGAGTTTGTCGCGTCGACCATGGGTTGGACGCATGGCGTATTCAACACCAGCACAAGCGATTTTGTCACGGTGATTCGTGGTCTCAACGATAACTTCGCGCTGCTCGACGCGAACAACCAAGCTACCTGGGGTCGTTCGTTCTTCGGCGACGTGTTCGGAGCGGGCCAATTCACAGGGAGAACGGTGAACGGCCATGCCGTTTACAGCTGGGCTGCGGGCCTGGGAAACCAGTATGCCGTGCCCGATGTCGCACTGTACGCTGATGCCTCGTGGGAATTTTGGTCGGACGGATATGGAGGCATCAATTTCGTCATCACGTCGGCATCCGCCGGCACTATAAACAACGGATGGAATTACTCGGCTGGAAACCCGGGCGGCCTGGCCAACACTGGGCACATTGGCCGTGTATCTGACTTTGGCTACAGCAATCCGATGCATGCGATTGAATCGGCCGTGAACTCGTTCACGATATACGACGGGTATGCTTCGAATGCCCTAATATACCTCGGAAGTGAGCCGTCCAACGCAGTAGAGTACGAGATGCCGATACCGACGAATGACCTCATCCTTATTGGGCAACCGATTGGGCAATTGATGATGTGTTGAACCGCATCTCGCCATTAAGCCCGAGGGCATTCCGCTTAAGGGGGCATGCCCACTATTTTTTTTTAGTTCCGCTGCGTCATACCGTAAAGCGTTCGCGTTGGGCAGCCCCGGCGGCAGTATTGCCGATGCGGGCGCACCGTAGGCAGCCCCGGCACCTCGCCGGGGTTTTCTTTTGACACATCCTCACGCGCAAGCCCGGGTGGCACGGGGTACACCTGGCCCAAATTCCGGGGCATCTACCGGGAAAAACATACTGCTGCCGAAGCCGCTCGCGACGCGCCTGGCTCCGGCGAAACTGCTCCGGCTTCGCTCTCAAGAATCCCGGAACGGGACTACTGCCCTCTCCTTTGCTGACCGTTGTCGACAGCCTGGCGCTATACTCAGCTTAACCACTTGAGGACATTTTTATGGAAACGACCAACGCCACCACTCCGGCCGAACGCATGCCCTTTGACGAGCTGGTGCGTACCCTCGCGGACCGCAAGCTGGTCAACCCCTGCCTCGATTTGTTCGAGAGCGGCATGTTGCGGTTCTCATCGGGGCCGCGCCGCATGGTTGGTCGCATGGCACTGACTCCGCATCAGCAAACTGTCATCGACAGCCTGAAGGACGGCACTGTCACCCTGGCAGGCCGTACCTTGACCGAACAGGACCTGCACTACATCTTCTCAGGCCAGCAAATCCCCAAGGACCCAGAAGTGTGCAGGCTGCTCGGTCTTGTCGACTACCAGGCCCTCGCAGCTGAAGTCGAAGGGTCTTTGCCAAAGGCAGCTCAACATCCCGATGAGCTCACGGCCCAGGCCCGCAAAAGCTAATCGCATCACCTTCACGAAGACCGCTCTCGAGCGGTCTTTTCTTTTCCCTTGGAGGCTAAACCAGCGCTGCTACACCTTGTCCAAACTATAGATGAGGTGCGTATGTGGTCTCTCGGCGAAATTAAGCACCAAGCAAAACGTGGGCTGATTGTGTGCCTGAGCCTCGCAGCAATGGCGGCCGCGTTGGCAATATACAGCCTACTTGCACGTAACGGATTATCCGGAAAGTGGTGGTGTACGTGCGGACTTTTCCTTACCGTCGCCGGACTGGTTCAGCTCGAAGTCAGCGGATGTTTTGCGAAATTCTGGGATTCGTACTCCGATGAGGAATACCCCTACGGGCCGCCATCCTACATTTGCCGTGAAATTATTGTCAACCCAGACGCCCCTATCAGCGAATACCTACGCACCTCATTGTTTCAAGTACCGGCGACTGGATTTTGGTTCTTAGTTATAGGCACCTTAGTGCAGGTGCTTGGCACCTGGACCTAACGGGAGCGCAACAGTAGGCGAGATGACCAGCCTCTCACTGTCACCCATAGAAAAGTCCCTCATGCGGAGGGACTTTTGGAGTAGCACCGCGCAGAGCAGTTACTCGATTTTGAGGACAATCACGCCCTGGCCACCAGCGCCACCTCTGACGATTCCGGTGTAGCCCGCTGCTCCGCCGCCACCGCCGCCGAGAACGCCTGCTCCACCGTTGCCACCATAGTATCCCGCACCGCCGCCGCCGTTGCCAAAGCCTGTAGCCGCAGCACCATTGTTAACGTTAGCCGTCGAGCCTGACCCGGGTCCAGAGCCTTTACCTGGTCCAACCCACGTGTAGCCCGCCTGGGCAATGGCTTCAGCCAATCCATTGAAGTTAGCTGCTTGCGCTCCGTCTATGCCGCTCGAGATAGTGCTTGACCCCCCCGAAGCGGCGCCAATAGCGCCTCCACCTGCTCCGCCACGGTCACCCGAAGCGTAGCCGCCGGCGCCACCAAGAACACCGGTTGCCCCTTGATAGCCACCGCCGGCGCTCATCGTCAATGAGTTATAGAAGCCGCCATTGCCACCTTTACCCACAAGGGTAACGCCATTGACGTCAACGAAAGTGTCACCGCCCTTTGCGCCGGCGCTCGAGCCAACACCACCAGCGCCAGGGGCGCCGAAGCTGAGCTGCAGAACCGTACCTTTCGGTACCGCCATTTGACCGTAGGCCAGCCCGCCCGCAGCGCCGCCACCACCTGATGTACCGTCAACTGCGACGGACCCTGCGCCGCCACCGCCGGCACCGATAACCCAGGTTGTGAGCTTGGCGGCATTCAGTGGGAGCGCATAGCTGGAGCCAGTAGTGAGCACGACGTACTGCGCGGCGTCCATTGGAGGCAGCACCTCTGGCTCAGGCGGAGGTGGAGGCTCCGGAGTAGGTACGGGCGCCGGGGTGGGAGCTGGCGTAGGGGCCGGAGCAGGCTGTCCCGGCGCGCGAGTCGGTGTCACGCCCTTTGCCGACACCTGCATTTGATATGCGGGGCCCGCAATTGCGGCGCTTAGCACTGTCGCGGACAGCAGCCCGAGAACGAGTTTTTTAATTGAGGTGTTCATTAGCTTTTACCAGGTTGATTTTAGGTATAGCACTCAAAACCAACAGCCTCAGGGCGGCCTATCGTCCCTGCCGGCCGAAGTGCATTGAAATGACTTCCTGGTGGGTCGGAAACACAATTTCCGTGTCACGCTCAATACGTATCAAACCCTGGACCTCGTCGCAGGGAGGACGACCGAAGTCAATCTCGTCCAGGGTCAACACACGGTTTAGGCGCGCAAACACGAGCACTCGGTTCGCCGCGGTGACGCGCGAGCAAATCAGGCTCCATTCGTCAAACGATGTCACCAAGCCGCACTCTTCCATCACCTCCCGAGTCAGCGCATGCTCGAATGACTCACCTTTATCGACATAGCCGCCCGGAAGCGCGTGCCCCCCACGACCGGGATTGTTGGCCCGGAGGACTCCCAACAGCTCGTTAGCGCCACCGGGTATGCGCAACGGGATAAGAGCAACGGCGACTGGGACTGGATTTTCGTATGTCATAAGCGAAGTGGTCGATAAAGAAAAACAGGCCCGCGTACTGCTGGCCTGTATTCAAGATTGTAATGCGTCTCGCGGTATTACGTGAGCGCACCAAGGAATGCCGGGTCGGTGGCCATCGCTTCGAAGACCACCCCGAGCGTAGTGTAGTCAACGGGCAGCTTCAGAAGGTCCTGGATGCGAACGACGTGCACGAAGGTGCGCTCGGAATCAGCCACCTCACCCAGCGGCTTGCCGGACGCAGCGGTTTGTTCTAGTTCCGCGATTTCTTCAGCGGTCAGCTGCAACGCATACACATGGGCGACCTGCGAGGTAGTCGAGGCCGCGACCTGGCGCTGGCCCACGTAGCGCAGACGGCTCGCATCAATCACGGACAGGCCGGTCTCTTCCTGCAGCTCGACTTGGGCGACATTTTGCATCGGCTCGGCGGCCGCCAAAACACTGCCGCCGGGGAGTTCGTAGACGTAGCCTTCTTTGTTATTGACCGTGCTGCGGAATTCTCGCACCAGCACAACCTTGACGGTATTGGCAGCCGGGTCATTGTAGAAAGCCAGTACGAGGCTGACGTCCCGACGCGCGAAGACCAGCTCATTGGACTTGAAGCGATTTTCCGCCGTAACCCAGATATCGACGGCCAGGATATAGGAGAACAACTTGCCACCGCCGACCTTCAGGTTGAACCGAACCTGCGCGTTGTGCAGGATATTGCCAGCAGCCTTGAGATTTGCGTACCAGGACTGGAACTGCGGGCTTTGCCAGATGAAGAGAGGCACCGAAGTTTCGCCGGCGATACGCAGGGAACCCTCACCCAGGGCGGCGACAGCCGTGTTGAGCGTGGCCGACAGGATGTTGTGCACCGGGTATCCTTGCGCGCGGACACACTCATCGAGATAACGGCACTTTGGTGCGTCGTCAGGGCGGCCATACACGAGCTTGCCCGAGAACTGGTCGGCGCCCAGCTCGACATTGGTGGTGAACCCGGGCATACCCAGGTCTTCGCGGCTTCGGTCGATGTCGCGGCCAACCCAGAACACCAACTGGTCGGCCATCGCGCGAGCTTTGACTTCCCAGGCAATCTGGCTGTCGTAGTCGACGTCGTTTGCATATGGCAGTCCGAAGAAAACAGCCTGTGGTGCAGGGATGAATACGGTACCCGTGTAGCCGAGCGCGTCCAGATATGTGAGGGCGTCGTGACGCCAATCGGGCACGTCACCAGGCCCGCGCTTACGAGGGGACGGACCAGCCAGGAAAATGGACTGCGTGATGGTCAGTGGCAGGGTTTGGTCGGAAAATACAAGATGCATAGTTTTAGGGTGTTGGGTTAGCGCCGGCCACATCGACTGCAACCGGCGCAGGCCTTGCGGCCGGGGGACTACTTGGCGACAGCCTTGTGAGCTTCGCGCAGGTCAGCGCGCGGGTCGGAGAGCACGCGGGCGGCGCGGCCGAAGTGCGTCAGGCGCAGGCCCAGGTGCTGCTTGCCATCCTTCGAATGGTTGTCGACGTTGCTGTGGGCGCGATTGCGCTCGTCAAACAGCGGGTCATCTTCGATAACGGCATTGGCCATGCCGGTGCGGAAGTGCGTACGCAGCGTGTGATGCGCGGCGCGCTTGTCGTCCTTTTCCGAGACAGCAGTGGTATGGGCCGCGAACGGGCTTTTCTTGTACGAACGGGACATGGATAGCTCCTTTTGGTATTTCAGCAAGACGCTGCTATTCCTATAGCGAAAAGCCCTCTTCTTTTTTAGCCCAAACGTAAAAATCCCTGGCCGATGAAGGCGCAGGGATTGAAAAATGAATTGGTTTCAAGTCAGCGGCGGCTTCCACGCAAGGTCATCGGGAAAAACCGAGCCAGGCGGGAGCGTTGGGCAACTGGTGCGGTAAACAGCGCCAGCGATTCTTCCAGGTTCTCGCTTGCGAGCGGGGCAACGGGTTCTTCGCCACCGGTGCACGTAATACGCGACAGTGCGTAGGTGCCCGTGGTGTCGCCGCGGCGGATACGTAGGGAGCCTTCGAGGCGGCCTGGAATCGACGCGTCACCGAACTCGATGCAGTCAAAACGCCCGTCGTTCAGGGGTTCCAGCAAAAGGGACAGAGTGCTCATGGATGGCCTTTAGGTAGTCAGTGGCGGTGCCGCGGCGAAAAACCGGGCCGGCGCGATATCTAAGAATGTGTCGAACTACGTGTACTTGCCTGTATAGGGACCGGGGCATAAAGACCTGTGCCTATACGAAGCAGGCCCACTTCATGAAAGACATTCCCATGTCCCTCGCAACCACCAACCCCGTTTCGTCCGCTCTCGCCGCATTTACTGCCCCAAGCGTCTCCCGTATTGCAACCCATCCCGGTTCGGGCCGCGCTGTATTCGCTACCACTGCGGATACCTGGGACAACATCTTCGCCTTCGCTGACATCCACGGTCTGGCTGATGCTACGATGGACGTCATCCTCGGCGAATGGCTCAAGTGTCGTCTGCACTAACTGCTGATGATTCAACGACGCTCCCCTCCCGGGAGCGTTTTTCTTTGGGTGCTCGGAAAGTGCAGGTGCAAAAAAGCCGCACCCGGGGAGGATGCGGCGATGTGAAAAACTGCGGGTCAGTCGTGTTCGATGCCCAGGCCGTGCTCAGCGCAAAGGTTCAGAAACGCGCGAGCCGAGGCCCATGCGGGGATTGCTTCGTTGTCGACGCCGAAGGACCAGTTCGCCTTCGCCGCCAAAGCCTTGACTTCGTCCGGCGTCCAGCGGCCACTGTGACCAACATTGCCCGTGGCCTCGTTGAAGCAGTGCAGACAGTCCTTGAGGGACAGCCGGCCGGCAGGAAGCCGCGGGTCAACGCCACCGGTTTCCAGCTCCAGGCGCGAAGCCGCAGCTTCGAACGCAGGGAGAGCCTGGTCACCTTCTTCGATTGGGAACATGTCGTCTTTCGACGGACCCCATGCATCCTTTACGACGCGACATGCAAATGCACTCCAGCTCATGACGAAACTCCAAAATAGTTGTCCTAGCCAGTATAGTTTTGCCCCCTCCGCGGCCGAAGCGCCGTAGGCACCCGCGGTTCGCTACACCTGGGAGGACAATCACAAAGGAGTAGCAAATGGCATGTCGTATCGCAGATGGCGTTACCCGCCGGGGCCTGAAAGAAGACACCCCCATCGTTGCCTTTCTGGTAGCACGTAATACACGCTACCCGTATGGCGACAACCCGAACGAAGCACCGATTTACCCGTGCGACGTATTCTCGTTCGAGAGCCTGCCTATCTACGGCACGCACGATGGCTATGGCGGAATCAAGCCGGCCAACGGAGATGCTTCGGCTGCGGTCTACCTGGCTCGCGCGCAGATAGGCAACCTGACCTGGGAGAAACTCTCGCAGACAGGCGTGGGCGACTCCTACCAGCTGCTCGGCAACCCGGGCGAAGAAAACAAGCGCGCCTACGGCATTTTCATCGTTCACCAGGATGTGTTCGAACGCGTTTGCGCTCTGGCGGTTGCCCGCACGAGCAAGGTCGTCTCGATGGCTGAGAAGCGCGACCAGGACGTCGGCCTTGTGCTGAAGCTGGTGAACCGCTACCTCGGTGTTTGCGCCCAAGGCCCGAAGGAGTTCACGGAAGAGCGCAGCCAGGCGATTTATCACGGGCTGCAGGTTTGCGGGCTGCGGACTTCAACAGGGTTCGCAGAAGACGGCTCCAAGCTGGACATGCCCGACCTGGCCCGCATCTTCGAGTCACGCGACATCTTCGGCGACGACATCCAGGCGACGCTGCGCGCGCTTCATCTGCTGAGCAACCTCGGCAGCCAGGAGCCCAAGCCGCACACGACGGACGATGTACCTCATTACAAGGAGATTCTCGAGGGTCTCTGGATGACGCATGAGTTCTACCGCGGCCTCGACCTGCTCGACGTCACCGTGGCGCCGTCCAAGCGCACGCGCAGCGACAGTTTCCAGGCCAAGCTGGCAATGTCCGCCCTTGACCTGGAAAGCCTGATTCTCGAACGGCTCAACTGGGCGGTCGACGGATACGGTGATTACAACGACCTGCCCTCTTTGGAGGCGGACGTGCGCCAGGCCCGCGAAGTTGCGGACAGGTTGGAGCAAAAGTTCGACGCTGTTCGCAAGAAGCTCACCCGGGACCACGAGAGGTACAGCCGATAAGGCCAAGCAACGCATTCTTTTCAAACTCGCGCCTTTGGTGCGAGTTTTTCTTTGGCAGGCGCCGCCGGACCCGGAACGGCGCGCGTCAAGGGAGTGGTTAAGCAGGTGGCCAACGTTAGCAAGAATCTGCAGCCAGAACAAAGAAAAACCCGCCAGAGGCGGGTTTGGAATCAGGGTCAGAGAGACCAGGCATGTCCATTTTCAAATGCTTCCATCGCACGGTCGCGTGACTGGTGTTCGATTGTCTTGGCAACCGAAGGTCGTTCGAGACGGAAGTACATCGGGCCGTCTGCGTATTCCAGGTCACGTTCGACCTGTGCTTCTACGGCTTGCTTGGTCGCGGTCACGATGACGACGTCGCCATCATATTCCACACCGTCACAATCGCGACCGGAGCGGACCAGCGCGATTTTGCCGGCTTCTTCGAACTCGACCAGCTGGCGCAGGAAAGTCAGGCGTTTCTGGGTATCTTCGCGGCGCTGCTCGAGTGAAGGGCCGTATATCTTGCTCAGGCAGAATAGCACGCGACCCTCGCGGATAGCGACGGTTTCCGGATTACGGATATAAGTGGCAGTCATAGTTGTCCTTGTCAATAAATGGGGGTGTCTGACTTGTGTAGCCACCCTTGCAAACGAAAACCCTCCAAGGCATTGCTGCGCTAGGAGGGTGAATGATTGGGAGTTACTCCCAGATGGCCATTTCGATGAACTTTCCGGCTTCATCAAACTTGAAATTCGTGTAGAAGCCGCGATAGCCACCGATTTTGGCATCCCCTTCAGTGCAGGTAATGCTGTTGGCGTCGTGCTCATCGGGCTTGAACCCGATACCGAGTTCAGTGAAGAGGGCGACGACTTTCTCCCGGTCGGTCTGAGGAACGTTGGTGGTCTTGTCGGTAGGGGTGGTGTTCATGAGATGCCTTTCGATAAGTGTTGTCCTGGCTCGTGTAGCGACTCGCGTTAAGCTCGGCCGGCGAGCCTATACTGGCTTCAGACTCTTTTCATCAAACAGGACCCTAATGTCAGCAGAGAACGAACCACGCGTGTGGTCCGAGAAGTACCCTCCCGTCAACCGCAAACCGAACCTCTCGCTCGGCCCCGTCACCATGCTGCTGCTGGGCGCGTCGACCGAAATCAGGTCGAACCCCAACGAGCTGGCGATGCTGTCCCAAACCGAAACGCTGGAGCTGGGCTCACCAACAGACTTCAGCATGCTCTCTGGCGACCCGGGCTACATCTACAAGGATGACGAGGTTTCGCTCGTGCTCAGCCTGCCTGAAATGTACCGCTTCCTGAAGTTCAACCTGCGTCCGGAAGAGTACTTCAAGTTGGCGCGCCGTTTCGGCGTGTTCTACGCCATCAGCGGTAAATGGTACGACGAAGACACGGGCATCGCCTGCCAGCCCTTCACGGGAAAGAGCGACTATGTGACGTTCATGCAGCGCTGCATGGCTGGCGAAGTCGAACCAGAAGCCATCGACCAAGAAGTCGAAGCGTGGAATGGCCTGCACGAAAAAGGCTGTGCTCTGCACTCCAAACTCCACGAGCACCTGGGCATGCGCGAAGACGAGTACGCACAGTGGATGGCCGACCCGTCAACCCTCTTCAAAATTCTGTTCTACCGGATGCGAGACTACGGCGCCCGGATGTAACCCCTTCACGAAGAGTGCCCCTGGGCGCTCTTTCTCTGCGCCCGGAATAGAAAAATCCCGCGGAGCTCTAGGCTCACGCGGGATGGAATTACTTGGTGCGGAAGACGATTCGCGCCTTGGAGAGGTCGTACGGGGTCATCTCGACTGTGACCTTGTCGCCCGGGATGATGCGAATATGGTTCTTTCGCATCTTGCCCGAGATATGCCCGAGGACCTCGACGCCATTCTCGAGCTTGACGTTAAACGTCGCGTTCGGGAGGTTTTCGAGAATTTCGCCTTGCATCTGGATTACATCATCTTTTGCCATCAATACTCCATGAGTTAGTTGTCCTTCCCTGTATAGCATTCGGGCCTCGACAACGGCCACCCATCCGTTACATTGTAGGCCTGACCCGCCGGCCACTCCGAACCCGCAAGTTCAGCTTCGCTACACTTGATAGGTCACTCAACTATTGGAGCACCATGTACACAGTCGAAACTGCATTCAATTCCGAGAACGTTCGCTGGGATACCGTCACCAGGGCGTTCATCCTTGTCGTTGCGGACCACCCGGTCTTCATCAACCAGGCCTCGCGCGAGTTTGTCGAGAAGAACCCGCATCGCTTTTTGACCGCAAAACAGCTTGCTGCGTGCCTCGACGGCGCCGCCAACCTGGCAGCGGAGTTGGACCAGGCCCGCTCCTAACCGAGATATTCCGACTACCCCTTCCAAGAGCGCCTTCCGTGGCGCTCTTTTCTTTGGACCGTCGTTCGCTAGACCTGGAAGACCCTCTATTTTTCCAAGGCCACTATGAACCTCTTGTCCCTGAAGGACTTTGCCGTCCGCCGGCTGCGTGCCACACACCCTGCCTTCAAAGGCACCCGGGTGCTGGCCCGCGGAACCTTCTGCGTCGTATTCGAGACCCCAGACCCTACGCGTGTACTGAAGCTCACCGTTGACCGTGCCCACTCGAGCTACTTGGCCGACGGTATCTGTGACGACGAGCAGTACCGCCCACGCGTGCTCGCTGACCACGGTGATGTCGGTGAACTCGAGAGCGGTCTGGAGCTGCGGCTGTTTGAGGTCGAGCGCCTCCAGAAGATTGCACCAGCGACGGTAACAAGCCGTCTTGCCCGGCAGCTCATCAAGCTGGTCAACAAGCAAAACCGCTTTCCCGAGGACCTTTCGAGTCACGAGTTCATCACCGCACCTCTTGCGAACTTCCTCGGGCGCTTGAACTGGTTTGCAGACAACTACAAAGTTGAGCTCGACCTTCACATGGCTAATTTCATGCAGCGAACGGACGGAACCTTGGTTTTTTCCGACCCAGTGTATGACCGAGTCATGTTTGCGCGAGAGAGCAGGAAACTCTACCGGCACTGACAAGCAACGCAACACCGTACCTGACGTAGCACCCTTCAGCCTTCCTCCCGTCACCACGCGGCAGGAAGGTTTTTTTCGCTATGAGCCTGCGTTGACTAAAAGGCCTCCCTACACGCTCCAGGTCCTAATTCTGGAGTGTGAAATGTCGCAAAAACTCGTGCTTGGCAACCATCTGGTGCCTGAAATCCTGGCGCATCTGGGCAAGCTTGCCGCTCTCCCTGAACAAGGTCTGCTCGCTGGCCAAGCGCTCGCCAGCGCCATCATGGACATCTACGGCGCCGGCGGCGGCGTGTACAACGACATCGACGTGTTCTTGCCCGCCTCTCCTGAGAAGCTTGCTGTGCTGGCCAGCGATGAACGCCTGACCGAAGACGCCCTGACATTGGGCCTGCCGCGCGCGGTGCTCGACAACTACCAGGCCCTCTCCCTGGACAGCGAAGAAGAACTCCGCCTGGCTGGCTCGGAGCAACACGGACTCATCAATCTCATCTGGTGCAATACCGAGGAGTTCGAGCTCACCCCGGGCCGCCTGGTGCACAGCTTTGACCTCAATGCAGTCGAAGTGGCTCTGGACCTGCAGCACAAGGAGCTGACCTGGACGCGCGCGTTCGAAGAGTTCCTCTCGCACCGTGAACTGGAAGTGACCTCCCTGGCGGCGCCCGAGCGTACGCTGCTGCGCTACCTGAAGAAACGCTCCGAACTGGGCGTGTTCGGGAACGACGAGCTGGTGCTCGACATGGTTGCGACCTGGCGCGTGGACGTCGTGGACGACCCTGCTATTCTCGCGACCAAGATGCTGACGCTGGCCAAACAGTTCATGCCTCAGCTGGCAAGCCGATTCGAAATCGACGACAACACGCTGGCCGTACGCTTGAACTGGGCGGCGCCAGCCCACCTGCAGGACCTGGCGGCCTCCTGCCAGACTGACTACGCGGAAGCGGGCGGCCTAACCCGCCTGGTGCCCCTGCTCGCCTACGCCCGCTCCAAGCAGGCTACGCAAGAGCAAACTCAGTACGCTGCCGCCTTGGCTGAGACGTTTGCCGAGCATAATGGCGATAGCTGCTGGGAGAACGTTGTGCATCTCGGCGCAACCCTGGCCGGCGGCGCCTACGTGCGCGGGCAACGCAGTGCTACACACGAAGAAGCGGTGCTGCGCGCGCTAGCTAAGCATAGCGGCTTGAACTCGGCTCTCATGGGTTTGACGCTCGAGGAACAGTACCGATGTGTGCTTGACCTTGCCAAGCGGGCGAAAGGAACAGCCGGCCTAACGGTCTACGGCCTGGCCGAGACGGTCGCTACCCCTGTCGACATGTGGAATGCCCACCACCGAGACCAGTTCTTCCGCCAGATGGAGCGTGAGGTGCCCGGCGGCGAGCTGTGCCAGTCCTTCTTTCCGGACTTCTCTGAAGGCGGATGGGTGATTCGCGAGCTGCGGACAAAATCGGCGCTACGCATGGAAGGACTGGCCATGGCACATTGCGTCGGCGGCTACGCGTCTGCAGTCAAGGCCGGCCGCTCGCGCATCCTGGCTATTCGCCACAAGGACCAGGCAAAGTGGGCCAGTACCGCCGAGCTATCTGGCAGCTTCCGTGCGAAGGGGTTGGTAAGGGTGGCGCAGCACCGGTCGTACTCAAACCGGTCAGTAGCGCCGGAGACGACGGCAGTGCTTGAGAAGTACCTTGACGTTCAAAGCGCCGCGATGGGCTTCGAGCTGCAAAAACGCTGTGACGACCCGTTCAGCTTCCTCGTTAACATGCCTGACCGCGCACTGTAAGCGCCAAAGGGTGTTATTAAGCAGCCGGCCTAAGTCTTTTAAAATCAGATGCAAAAGGAAAACCGCGCAGGAGTGAACCGGCGCGGTTAGAAATCAGGTGAGGGGTGTTACTCGATGCGGTAGTAGCCGGCGGTAGCGGACTCGTACTGCTTGCGGAACAGAACGCGGTGCAGTTCCATCTGGACGCCGACATCGCCATACAGCTTGGCGATGGCCGGAACAGCTTCTTCGACCAGCTGTTGAACGCTGATTGGCCGTTCGTCAGTTGCCTCGGCACGGCTCGTCGACAGCTCGCGGCCTGAAAACACCGACACGTCGTAAACCTGCACATCCTCCGGCAGGTCTTCGTCGACACCGAATTCCGGCTCGTACAGTTCCAGACGCGGGCCTTCGATACCGTCAGGGTCACGGAAAGTCCAGCCGGTAACAGCGCGGGACAGGGTCTTTTCCAGTTTGTGGTCGGTATCCATCAGCACGCGATGGTACGGCGAGTCATCGTTAAGGGGCTCGCCCTTGAAGGAGACCAGGCGGAACTGAAACACTACGTCGTGACGGGTCAGGCGAGGGGACAGAGCCTCGGCTGGCGCTTCTAGTTCGTGGATAAGCGAAATCTGTTGAGTGCTCATTATTGCATTCCTGTATGTTGGTGAAAGGGCCTGTCCCATATAGCGAACGCATCATCCCATGGCTATTTAGATTGTAGCGGGTAGGCATTCCGGAAGAAGGCCAGGATTTCGACCTGCAGCGCGGGCTCGAGCGGCGCGAGCGGGTAGGGGCTCTTTGGACTTTCGCGTTGCCACAGGGCGCCGGTGACCATGAGCGAGTAGGCGGGCTCACCTTCAGGGCAGACCGCATGCCAGCCATCTGGGTGGCCCATCTCATAGCTGGCGCCTGCCGGCAGCGAGAGCGTCATCGACACAGGCGGCGCCACATTGCCCTCGCCATGCCCAACAATCATCGTGTACCGCCCGGAGAGGATGCGCATGGCACTCGGCCAGGGGTGGGTGTGGAACAAGGCGTCTTTTAGCTCACATGGCAGGATGCGATGCAGATATATGCGGTACGGCCTGCCGTCCACTTCGGTGGCGGCCCATAGGCGCTGCACGAAGGGTGGGTGGTAATCTACGTAAAGGCTTTTCCAGTGGGAGGCCTCCGACAGAAGCTCGGGAAGGACGTTTCTCTCGATGTGTTTAAGCAGGTCCAGCATGGCTGGTTCCTTTCAGAAGGTCAGAAGTAGCATCAGCACCCATTCAAAGGCGTCCTTTGCGGGCGCTTTTTGTGAGGCCACAGCAAGTAACAGACTCCGCATTCGATAATTCTTTGCCAACTGCTTATTAACACCCGCGCCAAAACAAAACCCCGCAGGATACGCTGCAGGGTCCTTTGTTCAGTCAAAGTGCGGTATTGGCGCGCGGCATCATTGAGGGCTCCCCTAGCCCGGCTCATTTGTCAGACCCAGCACTCTCAAGTTCGCGCGCAGCAGCTCCGGGGCATGTTCTCGCAGCCAGTCGGTCGATGCCCTCAACATTGCCGTGGCTTCCTCCGGTGTCGCGGGATGGGCGATGGCCCGGGTGCCCTCGCCTTCGGCTTCCAGCGCGAGGAGGAACCCCTCGACCGACGAAGCGTCTTCGCCAGCGGACCGCAGGTTCCTGGCGTACTCCTGGCCGCGAGCAATAATCTGCTGTCGCGCCGAGGTTGCCTCTACGGGAGAGACCTGTTCATCAAGCGTATCCACTGATACCTTTCAATCGTTGGTACGGACAATGGCTCAGTCAATGCCGCGAGGCAGCCTGCCGGCCAAAACGGCCGCTATCATCGTAGAGGTGGAGCCGCGCGGTAGGCGGGGAATCTGAGTCAGGTCATTCTCCGCATCGAAAGCCTCGACAAGCCGGCTCCAAGCGCCGACGAAGCTCGCCCACTGTGGCGACACCTGCGCCATCTGTGGCAGGTTCCTGCGTAGCCTTGGTACGTCCCGGAACAAGTCCAGACAGGCCTCAAAGCCCGCCAGGTCCGAGGGAGGCCCCTGCTCGTCCGGAGGCAGCTCCTTCAAGCCCAAGTAAGATGCCAGGGCCACTGCGCTGGCCGGCGCTTGAGGATGCTGCGCCAACCATTGCACGACCGCGGTCTGCGTTTTTGTCATCAGCTGTCGATGCGCGTCAGGCCGACGCCGGGCTTTCGATGGCGAAGCTGCGGCCAACCTTCGGCTTGGCCAGTTCGGTGTTGAAGTAGCGCGCGTCACCTGTGACTTCCCGCTCGACGAAGCTTGGGAGCTCGCCCGAGAGGCGCAGGGAGGCAGCGTCCGAATCGAGCTCGACTTCGGCGAGCACCAGGCCGGCGTTATGGCCAGCGAACACGTCGACTTCCCACGTGAATTCTCCACGCTTGACGTAGTAACGACGCTTCTGCACCGCCGTCTCGCACTGAGCAAGCAGCCTCATGCCGCGTTCCGGCGTGATGGCCATTTCGTCCTCAAAGGCCTTGCCCACTTCGCCGGTGCTACTCTTGAAAGTGAGCAGGAAGTCGTCGCCCGCACGGCGCACGCGGACGCACTTCTGGTCGTCCGCCATGAAGTAGCCCTGGTGGAACTCCTGCGACTTGTAGGCAGAGGCAAGCAGGTCCGCCAGCGCTTCCGCGCGAATCAGGAATTTTCGTTCGAATTCGATGAATTGAGACATGGGTTAAGCCTTCTGAAGATTGAACGAGGATTTGGTCTGCGTCTGTTTCGCATGCAGCGGGCCACCGGTGCCGAACATTTCGCGGCAAGCCACGTAGGTCACGGCCGGACCGAAAACGAGTAAGAACGGCAGCATGATAGGTAGGAGCACCAGCATGGCCAGGCCGCTGACGAGCATGGCGAAGTCGAGGGACAAGACCATTACGATGTTGCGGCGTGCCCCCATCTGTACCAACCGCTCAGCCTGTTCGAAGCTAAGTCCGTGCATGCGCTGAAGCGGATATACCAGAATGCCTCCAACACTCGGATTGGCCCGCGAGGCCAATACACCGAAGAAATAGAGGTTTCCGGCACTGACAAGGGGCGGCCATCCTACCACGAGCTCGAGGAGTGAAGGAGACGCCGTCGATTGCGCGGCCTCTTTCAAGCTCTTCGCTGCGTCAGCGCCCACAAGCCCTAAAAGGGTTGCAGCTTCGAACAGCGATAGGATAACGAAGGCGGTTAGCAGAACCTTATTACGACCCAGTTCCGGAATAGTCGCGTTCGCAGCTTCCAAAACCATGGTCTTTAAGTTTGCCGGCGTCACTTGTTTATGCTCGGCTGCCAGGGCAAATTCCTGCGACAGCTTGATACTGAAAATGCCCAGCACTAGATAGAGCACGCCGTCGAAAGGCACATGCGACAGACAGACACCGATGACGGTGAGCGCCAGCATGGCAGCGAACCACATGTGAAAATTCTCGCCCACTAGGACAGCGGCTTCCCGAGGCCAACGACGGGCCCAGCCTGGTTCAATATGTTTGGGTTTGAGCAGCATAATGCTTACCTGTTTGCGAAGAAGAAAGCGTTGCTTTCCGCTAAAAATGATTACAGTCAGTGTATCATTAAAATCGGAAAAGAGAAATATATCCGTGGAGCAATGTGGCTTTAGTGAGCAGCTTTGCTGTCGAGCTCCTGGTCGACAAACTCTGCGAGACAGGCCGAGCGACCGCACATTGCGCGGCAGGCCGGCTCCATCCAGTGTGCGGAGACATAGCGCGCCAGAGCCTGGCGAGTGCTACGCCACAGAGCGTTCTTTTTCCCAAACCCGGCTTCGACCAGGTCGACGAACTGGGCCAGGGCCCAGGCCTGCTCAGGCGACTCCACGCTCCAGACCGGGGCGGCCGGGGTTACCGACGCCAGCAGAGCATAGGCGTCCTGGTCGAACTGGGAGGCGACTGGTGCGGTACGGGCGATATGCAGGCGGATTGCGGTCATCAAATGTCTCCAATAGGTTCCGCGGCGAGCGAGCCGCGGTGATTCGTTAAGGGCCTCGCCCGAGCTACACGGGCTTTTCCTGTTCCTGCTGACTAGCCATCTCAGGCGTCGTCGTTGTCTTGTGCTTCTCGTAACAATTTGAAAACTTGCTCGCTACACGAAGGAGAACCTAGCCAGCTGTCCAGGCCTGTCGAGGCTTGCACCAGTTGATTTGATACGCCACGTGCTCGCAGTTCGGAGCATTTGCCAGCAGGCCTTCTGGCGCCGGGCCCCGACAGCCCCTGAATTCAATTCGAGCCTGCCTACGGCGTACCGCACCCCTTTTCCCAGTGAGGCCCCTTCATCGCGTGCAAAGCGATTGACACCATGGCTAGGCCAGTTTGTGGTGTTTGCCCCTTTGCTCGACGCTGAAGCAGCGCGGCACTGAAGGACACCCTTCTCGCTCTAGGAAAACGACAGGCGCCCTACATGGGCGCCTGTTCTATTGCGGGACCGCTTACTGGTCCGGATAAACCTTCGAGAGCTCACCCAGGGTCAAGCCTTCACGCTCAGCGAGTTCTTCGAGCGCTTCGCGGGCGTCGTCCTCGGTTTCGTGATGCAGCACTTCCCAAGAACTGGCATCCCGGACGTCACCGGAATCGGACTTGAGCGCCAGGTCCCATCCGTAGCGGCCGGTCACGTCATCGACGAAGGGGGTGGTTTCCACCACAACGGTTTCGGTCTCGCTGAAACACGAACGCAGCTGCTGCTGCAGGCCGCACTGGCGCCACATTTCAAGGCCGCGGCGCATGACTTCATGGAAATCGTCCGGCAGGCCCACGGCCTGGGCGGGGAACATCGGGAAGAAAGCGTTATCGACGCCGTCCAGGAACGCCTCGTCCCACATTTCGCCTTCGCCTTGGCCGGCCGGCTCATCAGAGGCGTCCGATGGCCCGACTTCGTCGCAGTCGACGGCCGGGAATACGTCATGCAGGTCCGCTTTCGGCGACATCACGATGCCGACCATGTAGCGCAGCTCGACGTAAGGGTTGTCACCCCAAGCCATCGACATGTCCAGATTGTGCGGGCCTTCCAGGAATACGCCGGGGGGCAGGCGGACCGGGTCGCCGTCGAGCATCTGGCGGCCCATCAGGCGCGTCATGTTGCGCAACGTGCCGTAGGACTGGGCAGCGAGTTCTTCAGGACGGAACAGGCGAGGCAGCAGGGCCACCTGGGCATGCTCACTGACGACATTCGAAGCGGACAGCACTGCAGCGAGGTCACGCGCGGCATCGGTCGTCAACGCCAGCGGCCGAGGGTTCGCACCACCAATGAAAAGGACAGGCAGTGCCGTCAGCAGGACAGCTTTGTCTTCTTTGGCGCCGAGATGGAGCAGTTCGGAGGCAAGCTCCAGCTCGGACAGGAAATAGTCGGCCGCATCAGGAGTGTCATAGAGGTCGTCGAGCAGCTGAGAGACCATTGCCATCTCAGTAGAACGGGGCTGCTCGAGCAACGCGACCAGGGCAATCTCCAGAGACAGCGATTCGTCTTCGGTCAGGTCGCGCTCAGCGCCTGCCTGGGATAACGCGCGAAGCGCAGGTACCAAGGTGTCAGGGGTCGGGTTCATGACCAGTGAAGCAGAACGTGTTTAGCCTTTTCGAAAGGATTGCGCTAAAATTGTTTCCTATACTCAACCTGCTGACTCTCAGGTGATTTCGATGACCGCTCCCCTTATTGCACTGGACGCCGATGGCGTGCTGGTTGACTACCATATTGGCTATGCGACGGCGTGGAAACTTGCCTTCGGGGAGACGCTGCAGGTCCGCGACCCGCAGGGCTACCATCCCATGCACTACTGGGATGTGCCCCTGCTAAGCCGAGTCGAACAGGAGCACCTGGCATCGAACGGTTTTACCGAAGAGGTGTGGCGCACGATGCCGGCGCTACCCGGTGCCGTACAGGCGTGTGAGCTAATGCAAGCGATGGGCTTTCGGCTGCAGTGCGTAACAGCCCTACCTCCCCACCGGCGCGCAGCCCGCGAGGCCAATCTGGCCGGCCTTGGCTTTCGCCTTGATACAGTGCACGCCGTAGGCCCCCGGCCTTGGGAGCGAAGCGTCGAACGGCCTCGTAACCCTAAGCAGGCCATCATCACCTCGCTGGCGCCTGACTACTTCGTCGACGATTGCCTGCATTTCTTCCAGGGCATCCTCCCTGGCGTGTGGCGCGCGCTTATCGACGTACGGCCAAATAACAGCCCGAACCATGACCCGGCGCTTGAGCCGGCACACTCCCACCACGGCTCGTTGCTGGCTTTCGCACGCTGGCTCGAGAAAACGGCCCCCGCCCGAACCAACAACGTGGCGTAAATAGAAAAGCGCCCCAAAGAGGGGCGCTTTTTGAAAGCGATGCGTTAAGCTGTTTCTGCAGTATTTTCCTGGACGGGAGAAAACAGCAGCTCAAGCTGAGCGCGAGCAAATGCTTTATGGGCAGTTGCATACTTCTTGGCCACTCCTGGACGCTTGAAAACGTCTTCCAGAATGCTTCGAGCCTGGTCATGGTTCGACAGCAGCTTGACCACAACTCCCAGGCCAGCCAGCAGCGTCTCGTCGGCCGCGATAGCTTGCGCCATCTTTTCAGCAACAGCGGGATTCTGCGCAGCGGTAAAACGGACGAATGCCCGTTTCTGCTGGGTGTCACGGTCGTCGGAACGGGTGACAAGGGCAGTGCGACTCTTCATCGAGGTTTCTCTCTAAAATTTTAGGTTGTCCTGCTCGTGTATAGGAACCGTCCTACAAGGACCAGTTGAATTTCTTGTCGCAGCGGCTAAAACCCGCTTCCTAAACTATTCAACTATCCACATACCCGGAGCCGTGCATGCCCGCCAAAGAACCAAAAATCGTCCGAGCCATTGACCTTGGCTGGGGTTACACCAAGTACAGCCATTTCGACATCGAAACCGAAAAGCTCGGTTTCTCGAGCTTCCCATCGCTCGCGCCACGTAGCGCCGGCCTGGACCTGTCGATGTCCATCGTAGGCAAGCGCGACACCGTCGTCGTCGACGTCGATGGCACCAAGTACGAAGTGGGCCCGGATTCGGCCGACCTGGACACCAACGACGCCACGCGCAACCTGAACGACCAATACATCCACACCGAGCAGTACAAGGCGGTGTTCTACGGCGCCCTGCACTACATCGCGGAAAAGACCATCGACCTGCTGGTCGTGGGCCTGCCGCTGTCGAACATGAACTCGGCCGCCAAGCTGAAGGCGCTGATGATTGGCACCCACAAAATCAACGACGAACAGACCGTCGAAGTGAAGGACTGCCTGGTCCTGCCGCAGCCTCTGGGCGGCCTGTACTACTGCCTGTCGCTGGGCACTGAACGCGAAGACTTCGAGTTCCTGAACGAAGAAATGAACCTGGTCATCGACCCGGGCTTCCTGACCTTCGACTTCCTGCTCTCGAACGGCGAGAAGGTCATCGAAAACCGCTCGAGCGCCCACACCGGTGGCGTGTCGAAGGTGCTGCGCTCCATCGCCGAGTCGATTTCGAACAAGTTCGGCATGAAGTACGACAACCTGTCGGCAATCGACCGCGGCCTGCGTCGCCGCAAGCTGAAAATCAATGGCGAAGTCGAAGGCCTGGAAGACCACATCAAGAACACCCGCTCGGTGCTCGAAGGCTCGGTCAACTACATGAAGAACATCGTCGGCGACGGCAGCGACATCGACAACATCATCCTGCTGGGCGGCGGCTCGCACATCTACCAGAAGACCATCAACTCGTACTACCCGAAGCACAAGGTCATCCTGCTCGAAAATGCGCAGGAAGCGAACGTGCAGGGCTTCCAGCTGGCCGGCGAGAAGTTTGCCGGCGTCAAGCGCCAGTCGTAATCAAGCCGCTCAACAAAAAGCCCCGCGTCGCGGGGCTTTTTCACTGGTGCTCATTCAGTTGTCCGAACCGTCGTCACTTGCCTCGATAGCGAAGTGGCCATCGAACGGCAGCACTTCCGTGGCCCAGGACGGAGGCTCCGCCAACTCAGGCGCGGCCGCGGGAGCGTAGAAAAAGGCATCGTCGTCTTCGGTGACCGGCTTAGGCGGCGCCAGGCGCCGTGCGTGGGCCAGAATTCGCTCTTCAAACTCTGCCAACGCCTCGTACGCGCGGTCCTGGTCGACTATCGTCATCATCAGGCCGTTATGGTGAACCCAGGTTGCGTGCTCAGCCAGAGCGAAGCCGCATCGCGCTTCGTTGGTGGCAAGCAGATACAGACAAGGCGCCAGGCGGAACACTTCATTGACCTCCGCAACGACGTCGAACGCGAGCCGGCCGAGCCGGTCGTATTCGGGTTTGCGGTCGATGCTGAGCAAGCGGAAGGTTGGAACAGGCGGCTCAGGCCAATCTCCGTCGGGGCGGAGTTCGGGCTCAGGCCTGGACGCCTGCGCTGCGCGGCCAGGGCGGAAGAAAGGGAGCGGGGTTGGCTGATTCATGCCCTGTGTAGAAACAAGGCATTTAAAACGAAAAAACACGTTGAAATCGTCTACAGGCAGCGACTTTTGCCTACTATCGGGAGAGCACAACCTGCTCAAGCATATAGACCGCTGGCGCTAGACTGTCAGTCCCAGATTCGAAACCTCCGAATGCCTCATTCCCCTGCTCGCCGCCGAACCATCGGCGCCCTGATGTTGACGCTGGCCTGCCCGCTTCTACCCGCTTCGGCCCGGGAGCAGGACCAAGCACAGCTTGTCCGCATGGGAGATGTTGGCAGTTCCTTACCTGGCCAGGAGATGGCTGTGACGGGCTGGGCTACTGCGTTTGTCGTAGCTCCCGGCTACCTTGTAACCAATGCCCACGCCGCGCACGGCACTCTACGACTATTCGACCCCGATACGGGAAGGCGCTATGAGGGCAAGCTGCTGGCCTTAGATGAAGCGAATGATTTGGCACTTCTACGGGCAGACACTCCAGGCGCGCCACTGCCGATGGGCCAGGACGTGACAGTCGACTTCCGGCTCCGAGCTTTTGCTATTGGCTTTCCTGACCCTTCGCGCTACGGAACGGGCCGCAAGCTCTCACCAGGCTGGGTGCGCACGCCGCCCGGGTTCAAAGGCGTCAAGGCCATGACGCTCTACCTGACCGCTTTGGGAGGAAGTTCGGGCAGCCCCGTGTTTGACGCACAGGGTCGAATAATCGGCGTAGTCACCGGAGGACTCACGACCCCACTACTTCGCGACGGAGAAGCATCTCGCACAGACCCCGTTCCGACAGCGACCCCACTGCCCGAGTTACTGGCGTTCTTGAAGCGAGAAAACGTGAGCTATGTGACCTATGGCCTGGCCGGCGCCCTTGAACACGTAGCAGCGGCCGTCGCCCCTTCGGTCTATTTGATTGAGCAAACCAGTACCAATGCTAATCCCTGATAGCTCACCTAGCCCCGCATAAGCACGAGACGTTTCTTACCTTCGTGGTTCCGCGCTGCGTCGCTCAGTCGAACCGACTTCATCATCGCTGCCAGACTCTCAGGCTTGCCGACGCCGTAGCCCTGCAACATATCGACGCCCATGGCCTGCAGTGCAGCGATAAGCTCAGGCGACTCGACATACTCCGCCAGGGTCACCAGACCCATTTGATGGGCGATGTTGTTGACCGACTCCACCATCGCGTAATCAACCTTGTTGCCCAACATGTTGCGCACGAAACTGCCGTCAATCTTGACCACATCAACAGGGAACTGCTTGAGGTAACTGAACGACGACATTCCGCTGCCGAAGTCATCAAGTGCAATCGTGCAACCCATGCTCCGCAGCTCCCCCATCATCTTCGCGGCAACCTGCAAGTTGGCGATAGCCACAGTCTCCGTCAACTCGAAGCAGATGCTGCACGGCGGCACCTGGTAGCGTTCCATTACCTCTCGAATGAACTTAATCAACGAAGGGTCTGACAACGAAGACCCCGACAGGTTGATACCAAACTTGACGTTCTCGAGTGTGCTTGCCTGCAGAACCTGGTGCTCGCGCATTGCTTTTTCAATCACAGCACGGTCGATAGCCGGCATCAAGCCATAGCGCTCCGCAGCTGGCAGGAACGCCATAGGCGGCACCAGCGCCCCGTCAGGCTCCTGCAGTCGAACGAGCATTTCGTAGTAGTGCCCCGGCCCTCCAAGGGGCGAAACAATCCGCTGGCCTTCGAGTACAAATTCGTCATCGGCCAGCGCACGTTGAACACGAGCCGCCCACGACATCTCGCCGTGACGGGCGACAACCGCCTCGTCACAGTCGAGATACAAGTGCGTACGGTTGCGGCCGGCGTCTTTGGCAATGTAGCAGGCAGCGTCAGCACGACGCATGAGGTCGCTCCTGTTTCCAGAAGTCGTCGTAATCGCCACTGCACCAATGGACACCCCTACCTGGAAGGTCAGGTCGTCCCACGCAAACCGGAATGCCGTCAGCTCGGCACGCAACTTATCGGCCAGACGCAGTGCCGCGCGCGCCGGGCAGTCAAGCAGCAGCACCGCAAACTCATCGCCACCCATGCGCGCGAGCATATCGCTCTGGCGCAAGCACTGGAGGAACAGGAACGCGACCTGTTTGAGCAGCTCATCGCCGGCGGCGTGACCGCACGTGTCGTTGACCACTTTGAACTGGTCCAGGTCGAGGAATAACAGTACATGCTCACGCTCGCTCTGTGCAGCAGAAGCCAATGCCTCATCGACCTTCGCATCAAAGGCGGTGCGGTTGTACAATCCCGTGAGCGGGTCATGCGCCGCCTGATAAGACAAGGTGTGCGCCATTTGCGTGGCTTGAGAAACGTCATGCAGAACCAAAACACTGTGGGTGTTGGAGTGCTTGCGCTCCAGGGCCATTACTGCGAATTCAACAGGCGTTGTCTTACCCGAACGGCTGACCAGGCGGGCAACACCTTTCGCATCAGCGCGCAAAGCGGATGCGTCAATACGGTCTGCGACCTCCTCTGCCTGGCCCGTGATAGTCTCGGTAGATGCCGTTGCTTCCTGCATGCGAACGATATCCCCGACGGGCCGGCCCTGGGCGTCACGTGTCACCCATCCCGTCATCGCCTCTGCCCGGCGATTCAAGAACGTGACCCGCTGCTGGGCGTCTAGGGTTACAACGCCATCATCAATCGAACCGAGTGTAACGGCTAAAAACTCCTTTTCTTCATTGAGTGCAGCTTGCGTTTCGCCCCGCAAGTCAAAAGCTTCCTGCAAGCGATGCTTTTGCCGCTGAACGAGTAACGTTCCGCCGATGACGCTCGCACAAATCAGAGCGACCGCAAAATGGATAACCTGGAATACCTTGCGGGCGTCGGCTGTGGCGCTGGAAATCGGTACACCCGTCATGACCTGCAGCGGATATTCGGACACAGGAACCAACGACACCAGGCGCTGCACTCGGTCAGACGGTCCCGTGAGCGTCGGCAGGACGCCATCTGGCGAGTCCCGCTGCAGCTTCAACCATTCCAGGCCTGGAATTCGAGTCGGGGACAAGCGACGTCCTGATTGCAGTCCGGCGAGAATGCGTCCTTCCCCGTCTACGAGGGCAAACATCGCGTCAGGGTGCGTTGGCATTTGAACAGGCCCCACTGCGGCAGTGGCGTTCAGAGCGATGACAATGGCGCCGGAAAATTGACCGCTAGCATCGTGCAGCGCCCTTACGGCGGGAAGCATCAAAGGACCTGCCGGCTGAAAGGTCATAGGCTTGCCAAGCGCCATGCGCCCTGGCGCGGCTTGGCGAGCCTGCTGAAAGTAGGCGCTTGTGGACGCGGAAGTTCCCTTGGCGAACGCCGCAAGAGTACTGTCGGTGACGCGGCCGGACGCGTCCATGAATATCACAGCTGAATTTGTCGGCCCTTCGATAAGCAAGTCTCGAGCTCGGAATCGTCCGGGCTCAAGCGCAACGAGCCCGCTCAGTTGCTGTGCCCGACTCAAAAACTGATTGGTGCGCTCGGCAAGCTGGCGCGACACGTTGCGCGCCTGCGCGCTGGCTGAAAGAAGGTCGGACTGCCGCGAGGACTGTTCGGCCCAAGCTGTAACGGCAACCATGCTTACCAGGATGGCGCCCACGCCAACGCAACTGGCCCAATGCGCGCGCATCCAACGACGCGCCGACATTGTCCGGTTAACGGGGCGTAGTACCGCCGAATCCTGGTGTTCGACCATTAAAACCTCGATATCGAAAATGAATGTCTAAAAGAAAAAGCCAGAGTGCAGGCATGCACCTAAGGCGTTCTAAAAAACAAGCAACCTTTGTCTCTTGAGTCTGCCAGGTTGAAGGATACCATATCCCGAAGGAAAGGCTGGAGAAAACTACTGTACAAAAACACAGTGTATGTAACAATTTGAAAACGCCCCAGTATATGCCTGGGGAGTTGTATCACTGAACACAATTCGGGTGATTGGCGAGATACGCCCCGTATTTACGGGTTTTTCACCCCGTCGGACGTGACGCACTGGAGCATTTCAGCCAAGCTTTTCGGCTTGCCAACTCCATAACCTTGTAACATATCGACACCCATCCCACACAACGCGTCGATGAGCTCGGGCGATTCGGCGTACTCCGCTAAAGTCTGCAGTCCCATTTGATGGGCAATGTTATTGACCGCCTCTACCATGGCCCGGTCAACGGGGTTGACCAGCATGCTTCGCACGAAGCTGCCGTCGATTTTTACGACATCGACAGGTAGCTGCTTGAGGTAGGTGAAGGAAGACATGCCGCTGCCGAAGTCGTCCAGCGCCAGCCCGCACCCCAGAACCTTCAAGCCCGTCATCAGCTTTACCGCCACCCCCAGATTGGCAATGGCCATTGTCTCCGTTACCTCAAAGCAAATATTCGAAGCGGGAACCTGATGTTTACGCAACATCCCCTCTACGAATTCCAGTAGCTGGGGGTCTGACAAAGAGGCGCCTGAGAGGTTGATGGCAAACTTCACCGGCTGGGGTGTAGCCGCCTGCAGCGTCCCGTGCATGGTCATTGCACGCTCAATCACCGCACGGTCCAGAGCGGGCATGAGGCCGTAGCGCTCAGCTGCGGGCAAAAATGCCATCGGCGGGACCAAGCGGCCATCGTCGTCTTCGAGCCGAATCAGCAATTCGAAGTAATGGCCGCCCTTCCCGTTTTTAGGCGTTGCGATGCGCTGGCCTTGCAGCTGGAAGCCGCCAGTTGTCAACGCTTTTTGGAGCCGGGTAGCCCAAGACAGCTCACCCTGCTTAGCCATCACCGCCTCGTCAGAGTCGAGATACAAGTGCGCGCGGTTACGACCGCCATCCTTGGCGATATAGCAAGCTGTGTCGGCTTTGCGCATGAGTTCGTCGCGCGAACCACAGCCGGGAGCAATGGCGACTGCTCCGATGGAGACGCCAACCTGGAAGCTCTTTTCCTTCCAAACGAAACGGAACGAGGTGAGTTGGTCACGCAGCTTGTCCGCTACGGTCAGGGCTACTCGCGCTGGGCAATTCTGCAGCAGGACGGCAAACTCATCACCACCAGTGCGCGCCAGGATGTCTTGCGGTCGCAGCGCCTGACCAAACAGGAAAGCAACCTGCTTGAGCAGTTCGTCGCCGGCAGCATGGCCACAGGAGTCGTTGACAACCTTGAACTGGTCCAGGTCAAGGAACAGCAGGACATGCATGCTCCTCTCATGCTCAAGAACTTCAAGCACACTGTCGAGCTTATTGTCGAACGCCGCTCGATTGAACAACCCCGTCAACGGGTCGTGAGTTGCCTGGTACGCAAGCTTGTGCGACATTTCCATCGCCTTTGAGACGTCATGCAGCACCAGTACGCTGTGGGTATTCGAATGGCGCTGCGCGAGCGGCCTCATGACGTATTCGACCTCCACCGCTCCAAACGGTGACTCCAGCTTGGCCGCCCCTTGGGCGCGTGTAGATTCTGCCGTCAATGAAACGTAGCTGCCCTTACCCTCTTCGCCGGCGTCGGCCTTCAACCGTACCACGTCATGCACAGGACGACCCATGGCATCAGCCGCGCTCCACCGCGTGAGCACCTCGGCGCGCCGATTCATGAACGTAATGCGTTGATGCTGGTCGAGCGTGATTACAGCGTCTTCGATGGAGCCAAGGGTGACGTCCAGGAATTCCTTTTCCTCACGCAGGGCGTCTTCGGCTGAGCTGCGAGTATCGAGTGCATCGCGCAGTTGCCTGTTTTGACGCTGAAACCCCACGCTTGCTACCAGGATTCCAAGGCCCAGGATGCTCACAATAACGTACACCTTGGCGAACAAGGCTTCAGCATCCGCGGTAGCTGAGGCAACCGGTACTCCTACCATAGCGTGCAGGCCATACTGTGCCACTGGTTTTACTGCTGTCATACGGGGAACCCGGTCGAACGAACTGACGAGAGCGGGAAGCGGCATGCCCTTTTTGACCGGCAGGCGGAGCGGCCCCCACTGGGCCGAGTTCAGCCGAACCAGCGGCACTTGCTGCCTGTCGATGGCTCCGGACAGTAACTGGCCTTTGCCATCGGCGAGAGCAAACAATGCGTGAGGATGCTTGGCCATGTAGAGCACGTCCGTCAAAAACGACGCGCGTAGGGCGACAACAATAGCGCCGGCGAACTGACCACGCTCATTGTAGAGCGCGCGAACCACAGGAAGCGTCTCGGGCGCGCCCGTACCAAAACGAGTCAGAGGGGCCAGCTGCAACTGACTACTCCCGGCTGCCTGGGCTATGGCGAAGAACCTGGCGCGTGACAGATTGTCGCCTTGCTTGAACACGGTGCTATCTGTCACTTTGCCCTTGTCATCCACCAGGATGACCGTAGCGCCGCCTACGACCAGGTCGCGCGCGGGAGGCAGGATGGGGCGATTCACCGCAAGGTTCATGACGTGGTCGACGCGGGATAGCAGCTGCGATGTGCGCTGAGCGAGCAAGTACGCCACGTAGTGAGCTTCAGCGCTCCCTGCGACGAGGTCGGAATGGTGGGACTGGGTGTGGCTCCATCCCGTGGCAAGGAACATCGCTACGATGATGAGCCCGGTCACTGCAACAGCAAGCCGCCGGCGAACGAACTGGGAAATGCGCGCAAGATGCAGCGTAGACTTAGGGGAGTTCACTTCAACATACCTCGGTAAGCAGGGCGCCCTGCGATGGACCAATGTCCTGACTCGGACTACCACCTGCATAGCAACGCTGTTTAGCCTGGAAGTGAATTGATGAGGATGCAATGAAAGAAAAGTACCGCAGCCGGGGGGGGTACACGGTACTTTCAGAGAATCATCGTAGGGCTGCTCAGGCCTGAGAGGGGCTACCTGCCGCAAGCCAGAGCATATCCAAGGCAAGCCACTGGGCCGGCGTCAGTGCCTGGGCCGCGTCACAGCACTGTTCCAGCTCGGAGATGAACTGAAATGCCCGACGCAGGGGTATCGGCGCCCAAGGTCCCTCTACGTCCGGACACCAGGTGGCCGCTTCCACCAAATCGTGCAGCTTGTCTGTACGAGCAGTTTCACTTACGCTCTCGGGCAGCTGGAGGCGCTCTACGAGCTTGTCAGCGAAATTCTTTGCATCGTCATGGATGTGCCTCACCTGCGCGGCCAGCAAACGGCGCAGCACCAAGTACCGCCCAACAACCAACATATCAAGCATTTCAGGACCTCATGGGGTTAAACCCCGTATAGCGTAGCCGGTCCTGTGCGTGAGCCAAACACCTTCAATGCCTGCGCCGGTTATCGCTTCGGGTATTGCGTGAAGGTCGAGGCCTTGCCGTCCTCCTTCACCAGCAGCACGTCGTAGGCATCCTGGCGGCCACCCGCCTCCATGCCTGGCGAACCGAGAGGCATGCCTGGAACAGCAAGACCGACCGCGGCCGGCTTGTCAGCGAGCAGCTTCTTCACATCTTGTGCGGGTACGTGACCTTCAAGCAGGTAGCCGCCGACTTTCGCGGTGTGGCAGCTGCCATAGGTGGCTGGCATGCCCAGCTGGGCGCGCGACGCGTTCACGTCTTCCACAGGAGTGACCTTCACTGTAAAGCCGGCATGTTCCATGTGCTCAACCCAGGCGCCGCAGCAGCCGCAATACGGGCTCTTGAACACTTCCACGACAGGGAAGTTGCCGACGGTGCGTTCAGCACCAGGTGCTGCTGCCGCGTGAGACCCATGCGAACCATGGTTGGCGTGTTCGCCAACCGCATGACCATGCTGAGCAAAAGATGGAGCGCTTGCGACGGACAGCGCCAGCGCCAGGGCAGGAAACAGGGAACGAATACGGCGAGTAGTCAGGGACATGGGAACTTTCGGGTTGAAAAGGCAAGGGCTGTGCAAGGCCCGATGATACAAGTAGCACTCGCGTTTATCCGAGTTAAGAAGGGGCACTATCGCTATAAGAAGCAGGTCCACTTTTTTGGAGAGCCCTGATGTCATCCCTGAACCCCCGCACCGTCGGGCTATTCGGTACTTGCGGCGGAAGCGCCTGGCGAGACCCCTTCATGCAGCTGCTCGACTTGCACGGCATTCCGTACTTCAACCCGCAGGTCGATAACTGGACGCCGGAGCTTGCCGAGGTGAAGGCTTGGCATCTCGCGAACGACCGGCTGATTCTGTTCCCAGTCACGAGCGAAACGTTCGGGTTCGGCTCGCTTGCCGAAACTGGCTTCTCAGTGCAGTCCGCGTTGGCGCTGAACACAAATCGGTTTGTGCTGTTGTTCATCGCCCCTGACGTGAGCGACGCCCTTAAGGCCGCAGACCCTGCCCAAGCCGACGCGTCTCGCCGGGCACGTAAGCTCGCCCTCGCGCACCTGGCAAAGGTCACGAACCCGAACGTCTTCGTGGCGGAATCACTGCAAGACATGATGGGCAAGATGCTCAAGCTCTACGCCGCTCTCGAGCTACTCGATAGCGTGCGTGAAGCGAGCCCAGACTGGCGCTCCACCATGTCGCCGGCCGCCTGGCTGGAAATGGTCCAGGGCAGCACCGCCCAGGTCGAAGTGCCCGAAACCGTATCGTAAGCAACCTTCAACGCTCCCACCCCGCGCGGGAGCGTTTTTACGTGCGCGCGTGGCTTTCCTATACGAAGCAGGACAACAACACATAAAGGACCACCATGACTACGAACGTCGCCCCACTCGAGCTCAAGCCGCGCTACACCCATGATTGCACCCGGTGCGTACTGTTAGGCCACCACGAGGCCTGTGACCTGTATTTCTGTGGGAAGCAGCACGAACCGACTCTCGTCGCCCGATTTTCCAGCGAAGGCCAGGACTACTCGTCAGGCACATGTTTTTCCTATGGTGCCATTGGCCCCTTGGCTGAAGCACGTTCTCTCGCACAAGCGAAAGGCCTGATGACGTACAACCTGACCGAAGCCCTGCACGCGATGCGCGCCGATGCGCCGCCGCGGTTTCAGCAGGAACTGCAGGAAGAGCTGTGCAACAGCAACCTCGGCAAAGCGCTGCTGGCGCTGGCCAAGAACGAACCCGAAGGCGCCTTGTTGGTGAAAACCTGGCTCGAGGATAAAACCGCGCAGTACCAAGCTCAGTTCCCCGACAAGGACCCGGACGACCTGCGTGGATGGGCCTGCAACATTGTGGTCAACGCCCACACCTGGCTGCGCCGGCTGAATCTGCCGCACGTGCACGAGATGCAATTGAGCCGAGTGATTTACAGCTAACACACCTTCAAGCCGCCAGCTCCCCGCTGGCGGTTTTCTTTTGAGGTAATCGGACAACATCCCAGCGCAGACACGCAAAGAAAAACCGCCTCACCCAAGGGCAAGACGGCTTTGAAGATGCCAAACAAGCGCACGAACTACTTTGCGTACAGATGCGGGTTCATGTTCCGGTCCCATTCACATTCCTGACGATAGTCTCGGACGCTATAGAACGTCATGTAGAGACACCAGCAAACGACCCCCAAGTCGGCAAGACGCGAGAGCTGCATGGTGACGTACCGAAACGACCAGGCTTCAGGGATAACACTCAGCAGTCCGGATACCCATGTCGCGGCCGCCAGTGCAAGCACAGCAGTCACAAGATACGGAATCACGAGCACCAGAAGGTCTTTCAGCGGAGGCGCACCGCCATATCGTGGCAGGGACCTGCGGGCGGCCGTGACATATCCGACGCGCAAAGCAGTACCCAGGATGGCCAGTACAATCGCGCCGTTCGAAGCACCGGTTTCAGCACTCCAACTTGTCCACAGTTTCAGGTTCTCGACCACACTGTGCAGGGATGGCACGAGTTGCCCCAGCACCCCAAAGAGGCAAATGGCAGCGGCGGTGCACAGCATGAGGTCCAGACGAAATTTAAACATTAAAGCCTCCTAAATCGGTTTATCAACCTATGATTGTCCTGAGCAGTGTAGCGCCCGTACCTCAGCGCCCGCGCGAGACTGGCGCACTGCAGGTGCGTTTCGTACGGTTGCAAAAACGCTTCCACGAGCACGAGGCTGGTGGAAGCATTGGGAATGAATGTGCCGTGTTAGCCGGCCTGGAACTCGTCCTCGAGGTCTTCGGCGGGCTGTTCTTGCCGTTTCATAAACGCGTCGAGCCAGGTCTGGACTTGTGAATGCGTCCAAAATCCGTGGGGGCGGCAGCCTACGTCGTCCTTGAACGCGTTTGAGAAGAACTCCCACTGGCTTGTGTCGACGTTACAGCAATGCACGTCCGAGCCCAGCATTTCGATGAGTTTCGTCACCGACTCATCATAGGCTTGGCGTGCGGCGACGACCGAAGCCAGCGCATTACGCTCGGCGAAGTTCAGGCCAGGCTCGGCCGCATTGTGTGCGTCGTAAAGCTTTTCCAGCAGAGTGCATTGCTCCAGCTGCAGCTTGCGCGCCTCATCAGTTGGGCCGGGCATCATTTCAAAGGTGTACATAAAGACTCCAAGTTAAATTGACCTGCTCGGTATAGCTACCGTTCCTATAGCGGCATTGCTAGCGCGCGTGAAAAGACCGCCGGGAGGCGGTCGTGAAGGTTAAATCTTGAGGCTCCTGCCCTCCTCCGAAGCTACGAGGTCGCCGAACACAGGATGAGCGCTGGCGTGCTCACCCGAAAAGCCCCGTTCGCCTGGCATACACGGGCTCCAGATGACGCTGAAGCTATCCTGCTCCTGCACGGACATCTCTCGAACACCATACTTGATGCCCATGTCGTTGCTCACGTACAGCGGCCGGCCATCCCTGCCCTTGGTGGTAAATCCTTTTGGCAGCATGTAGTCGATGAGCCGTGCGTACATCCGGACGAAGAACGCAGCCTGCTTCATCGTTTTGAAGCGTTGGCGATAGACAGTCGAGCCGCGGCAGAGGGTCCACTCCAGCCATACCTCCGCTACGTAAGTCCCTTCGGACTTCCCTGGCTTGGCCAACAGCGGCGCCAGGAAAGGAAAGCACGCCACAAGCATGCCTACTCCAAGGGCAACCACAAAAAGCACCAACATCAAATCTTTCATGCAAATTCTCCTGACGTTAAACGTAATTGACCTGTCAGGTATAGCAACGCCGGGCACTGAGCCTCGACAAGAAAAAGCCCCCTTGCGGGGGCTTGGTAGCGCGGGAGCAGCTTACTGAGTCACGTAGAGAGCAAGCTTATGCCGAGCCAGGGCGTCTGAAGGAACGCTCGAGGCCACGAATCGGAGAGCCTTCAGATAGCGAATATACTCTGCCAGGTCGTCAAATCCTGCTTGGCGCCAGTCAGGATAGGGGTACTCCCCGAGCGCGCCGGCGCAAGCGGCCTGGTCGAGAGATTCCGCAGGCGTGAGGTCTTCCCGAAGAATCGCCCAATCTGGAACCAGGTAAAAACTTCCCTCTGTATGGTCGAAGCAGCGGAAAGCGTGGCGCTGGCCGTAAGCCCTCAGAACGGCCTGCCCTTCCGCAGGAAGTTCGGCCAGGCTTACACTTGCGGTGTAGTTCAAGTTCCGGTCCTTCAACTTGTGCATTTCGGTCCGTCGAAATGGCGATTGGGTGTAACGAATACGCACGGTGACGCCTTACTCCTTGGCTGAACTGGTCAAGGTAACGGGCACATGCTCCGCACTTGGCACTGGAGTGATGGTGATGCGCTTTTTCAACGCGCGAGGGTGGGCAACCAGGAACTGGCCACACGCAGCTGCCACCTCTTTGCCGGCCGACACCTGCACCTTGAGAGCGGCGTGCTGGTCGGCGATGCGCGAGACGGCTTGGTCGATACGGTCCCACTCGCGGTACGGGGAGCGGTCGCAGAAGTTATAACGCAAGACGCGCAGCTCCTGGTCCGGGAAGTTTGCGGCCAGCAGCGCCAGCAGCGCGTCCACTTCTTCAGGCGTGTCGTTGAGCCCTTCCACGAACAGTTGGTGCAGCAGCAGGTTCGGGCCCGCACTCAGGAATTCGCGCAGGCGCGGCAGAGCATCGGCCAGCGGCATGGCGCCTGGCACCATCTTGTCGCGGGTCGACTGGATAGCAGAGTGAACGCTGAAGAACATACGGAAGCGCGAACGCCCTTCGTAGTTCGTGTGCGTCGCCATCTCAGCCTGCTCGACCTTGAAGCTTTCCGGATTCACGGGGTACTTACCCAGAGCCCGGTTGAGTTCGGGGAAGATGGCGAGCCAGTCGTCTTTTACCGGCGGCAGGACGGTCGACAAATCGACGCAGTCAAGGCCGCGGGTGTAGCCCTTTTCCATGAGCCAGTCCATCAGCTCGAGCGTAGCGTCATGCACCATGTCCGGCTGATTGACTGCATCACCCATGCCCATCCAGCACAGCTTGACGTAGCGCTCGCGCATTTCTGGCTTACGCGCGATTTCGGCCTCAATGGCTTCTTTGACGTTCGCAACGACCTGGGCAGTGCGCAGCTTGCGATAGGCACTGTCTTTGATGGTGAGGTGGCAGAACGGGCACTTCATGTAGCAGCCAAGGGATGCGGAGATGAAGACGCTGTATTTGTTGCGGTCGACCCATTCGGTCAGGACGCGGCCGTCCTCACCGCGGAAATTCGAGCACGACTTGACGACTTTGACTGCCGTCTCCGAGCCATCGTCGTGGATAAATTTGGCAACACTGCCGTCGTCAGTATGAAAGGCTTCCAATTGCGCGCTCCAAGGTAAAAGAGGGTGTAGCGAGACGGGTCTTATATTTGGATTTGCTCGCAGACAATTGCGCTAGTGTAGCTTTTTTGCCATGCGAGAGGGGACGCCTGGCCGGATAAGTTGCGGTCGCTAGACTCTCAGCAACCTCACTTCAGGCAATACCGTCAAAAGGACTTTTTATGAAAATCGCACCCGTAATCCACCCAGTTGCCAACGCTGGCCACCCCATGCAGCCGTTCCATTTGATGGAAGAGCACATCCTGGTCAACGGCGTGCGCAGGCCGAATCGTACCGGCACCGACACCCTGTTCATCCCCGGCTACATGCTGCAGTACAACCTGGCGCGTGACGGCTTCCCCGCCATCACCAGCAAGAAGCTCGCTTTCGACCCGGCCAAGGGCGAACTGATTGGCTTCTTCCGCGGCTACCAAAGCGCTGCGCAGTTCCGCGAAATCGGCTGTAAGGTATGGGACGGTAATGCGAACACGACCCAGTCGTGGCTCGACAATCCGAACCGCAAAGGCCTGGATGACCTCGGCCGTATTTACGGCGCCCAGTGGACCGACTGGCGTGACTGGCGCGAAGCGACTTCGCAGAAGCAGGCCGATGCGTACGCCGAAAAGGGCTACACCCTCATCGCGCACGATAAGGAACGCAACGTGTGGGTCTACCGCCGTGGCATCAACCAGCTCGAACGTGCGCTGGAAGCCATCATGACGTCGCCGACCGACCGCCGCATCCTCATCACCGGCTGGCGCCCTGACGAGTTCGACCAGATGGCCCTCCCACCGTGCCACGTCGACTACCAGTTCCTGGTGGACGTCGAGTCCAAGACCCTGCACATGTGCATGTTCCAACGCTCGTTCGACACTTTCCTGGCCTTCAACGTCGCCATGAGCGCGCTGTTCCTGGAAATCATGGCCAAGCTGTCGGGCTACAAGGTCGGCACGTTCACGCACTTCATCGGTGACGCGCACATCTACGTGAACCACATCGAGCAGACCCAGCTGATGCTGTCGCGCGAGCACAAGAAGCAGCCTACGCTGTTCCTGGGCGAGAGCATCCCTACCTTGACTTCGGTCGAGGACATTCCGGGCGTGTTCACGCGCATCCAGATGGACGACATCAAGCTGGTCGACTACGTGTCTCACGACCGCATCCCGGCGCCAATGGCAGCGTAATTTCGCGGCCGGCACCAAGCCCCACTTCAGCCCTCCTGCGTTCGCGCATGGAGGGCATTTTTTCGTCAAAAAAAACCCCGGCAGCTTACACTGTCGGGAGTTTGAATGTGATTAAAGCAGGTTGTACGGGAACTCATGAAACGCAACTTCCGGGGTGCTTATCGCAGTTGCTTCTAACACGCGCCGAAGGTACAGCTGTCCGTCATCCTCGTACTGAGTGTTTGCAATCGAAAATCCCTCGACCTTTGCGAACTCGAAAAGTGCGCGCACAAGAAGTTTGGCGACGCCTTGGTTGCGACGGTCTTCTCGAACGCTAACATAGCAAATCGTGATTGCGCCGGGAACGCGCCGTGACGATTCCATGATGCAAACTAGCCCGACGACCCGGTTGCCCTCCATCGCGGCAAGAAAGGTCCGGTTAGCTACCTGGCGCCGCTCAAAGCAGTCGAGCGAGCCCTCCATCTCTTCGTATTTATTGCTGAAAGCCGCTGAGTTGTCCGCCTCACTGCGGAAAAGTTGAGTCGAGAGCATGTCCGGACTTTCGTAAAGTTGACCTGTAAAGTGTAGCCACGGAAGCGCCCGACCCTCAAACTCCTTGGCAGTAGCCTGGCCGAAATGGAAAGAATCGTTGCCGGCGACGAACGGCACCAATCTCTCAACGGCTAAAAAAAGACCACCGCGGCAAGAGCCGGGTGGTCGGTGAAGTGGTGCGGAGGTTACGGCGCTGAGCGGGCCATCGCCTCACAATGATAATCCGACAAAAACTTGGGGGTCTCGTCGAGGGTTTCGGCAATAGCTTCAAGCAGCTTCCAGCCAGCAACGTAGTCCTCCATGCCAACCAGTTCCCGTATCTTCGCTTCAGGAGCGCCGAAGAACTCATCAAAGGAGAGGCCTCGGCCGATAGTGCCGGCATCCCAACGCTCAACCCAGTCGCTGACAGAGGATGCGCGGACATACCCTAAGTTAACGGCACCGAGAAGGGTCGGCGCGCGCTCCCCCAGGGGAGCAATGTCGATGTCGTCCGAGTCGTTGGCATCAAACCAGGCCGGTCCCAGCAGCGACAAAGCGTGCAGCACTGTCTTGACGTGCACATCCCCATACCCCCAGCATCCCACGCGCAACGAAAGGCTTTTGGGACAGTACTCCTTCTGGTCGGAGTCACAGGTGAAGTGCAGCTTCAGGGAACGTTTCTCGCCGTTGAATACGAAGTCCACGTTGGCCATCTCGAGGTCCGGAAGAAGCGTAACCGTCGGAGGCTGGAACTGCTCACGCGCCTCTTTCGAGCGGGCGAGCTTTGGTTCCGGAAACATGATGCGCCGTTCCGTTACGATAAGCCTGTTCAGCGCTTGAGTGACCAAACTGGTCACCAAGAGAACGTCCTTGTTACTGGTATCAATGAATCCTTTTGTATCCACACCCATCTTGGGTCCTTTCAACTAAATTGGCCTGTCTGGTATAGCGCCGGCGCCGTGTGGCCTGACGGCAGGGACCCAAGGCTCCTGGCGCTTGTTCGAGAAGGCTTGTCTGCGCGACGCAGCCGAAACCAAAAGCATGCGCTATAATTTTTTAGGCAACATCTTTCCACCCGAACTGGGTTTTTAAAAACTGGGCCGCGCGAAGCGGCCCGTATCAGGAGTAACCATGGACCCGTCATTGCGGCGTTTCATCGAAGAAGAAAATGCCAAGGCCGCCAGGAGCTATTACGACAAGCATGACCTCATTGTCGTGTTCTCGGCCGTCCAGACCCAGAAAAGCGTTTCGGCTGTTGACGCTGCGCTGGACCGGGAAGTTCGGGAGCTGCAGCTCAAGTTTAGCGCAGAGCTGCCCCACATTGGCATCAAATTCAACGAGATGCTTGAGCGCCAGGTTCCCGGGGATGTCGTATCCCCTGAGTTGGGGCTGTACTGGTACATCGCGCTTACCTACTCGGACGAGGGTCGCAGCCGGCGCGAAGTCATCACCGGGGCGTTCCGCGAGAGGCTGAAGGCGCTGCAGGCCTCAGGGCTGGCGCTTACTGAACTGTCGAACAAGACCACCGAGTACAAGGTATCAGCCCTTCTATTCGGGCACCCCGTCGAATAGGTTCTTGACGCTCAAATGAAACTGGCCCCTTGGAAGGGGCCAGTGAGCTCGGCAGTCGCAGTCAACACCGGGTTCATGCTCCCCTGTTATCGACGCCGGCCGTCACGATTAGGCGCGTCGACCGCGCTGCGTGACCAACTTCCACAGGACAGGCCCGAGCGAGAAGTAGTGCGAGACGCCCTGCTTGGCGCCGAGCCATACAGCCTGGCCAATCGTCATGTTTTCATAGTTCGGTTTCATGATGTTTCTTTCTACCTTAAAGGTATCTAGGGTGCTTGAGAACAGGCCACGCATCGAATGCGGGCCTAGCAGAGGCCCTAGCGCAGACTGACAACTCGCCAATCCAGCAGGCTCTACGAGGCGTGTAGCACCTGCAGTTATCCGCCCCGTCGGCCGGCAAAGGGCCCAGGCTAAAACTAAAGTCATATATAGACATCCTTCACTTGCAAGCGATTTACATGGAAAATGGTCTAGCTCCTGTTGAACGTCGAATCTCTCTACGAAAACAGCTCTCCGTACGAGGGCTGTTTCGCTATGAAGACGGGACCATGGTAGATATCAAGTCGTTCGATGCCTCGCAACATGGCATAGGTGTCGAGCACGAGAATCCTCTCGGAGTGACCCGCGGCCAAGTTGCGCTCCAAATGCTCACGCCAGAAGGCGTGCCCGTGCGCCTCTACGCTAATGCACAGGTTCGGCATACCCACATCAGCGGCAGCCGTTGGCGTAGCGGCCTGCTGCTCTCTGACATGACGCGGCAGCACCAAGAACTATGGGACCGCATTCTTGCATCACGCATGACACTTTTTGACTGAACGAGGCGCTCTGCAAAAGGCAAACCACTTGAGGTAGCTTCGGTCACCTAAAGACGGAGGCTAAATACGAGAAGCTAGACTCGGGCGATATTTCAACAGCGTGGCTCTAGGAAAAATTATGACGACAGCCGTAGACGAAAAAGATGCTCCTGATGCCCCGGGCCCCGCTATCGGGAAGCTGGGCAATGCAGAACGCTGGGCCTGCGCCCTCTTGGCCCTCAGCTTCATAGGCGGATTCGCATGCAACGTATCAGACCGGGGGGTCGTGACGGCTTTCCAAGCAGGCATAGTCTGCGCGATTGCCCTAGTATTGGGCTTCCTGGCCTTGAACCTGGTTGGGCTCATTGTCTGGGGCATCCACGCCGCCTGCACGTTCTTACTGGTCAAAGCGTACGCGTTAGCAGGAGAAGACTTCCGAGGGGTGAAACTGAGCAAGGGTGCGAAGTTAGTGCTGAGCATTCTAAGCATTTCCTTCCTGGCAGGCTTCGCTTGCAATATATCCGACAAGGGTGTCGTAACGGCCTTCCAGGCCGGCGTGGTCTGCGTGGCTGCTTTGATACTGGGCTTCCTATTTCTGACTCTGGCCGCGCTCATCATATGGGGCGTTTCAGCGGGCATCAAGGCACTCATCCGCGCAGGCTAAGGCCTGCGGCACTGGAACACGTCTCTGTTTTGGAATCATTCGACTCTCGATTGGGCACAGTCTCGCTTTTACGTGTTGCATCATCGCCGTTGCCTAAAAGCATCGCTGCGTGTTAACCTGGTCATCCGTCCATGAATCCATCGCCAAAAATGACAACGACACTCAGCGCACCTTCCCCGGGTAAAGCCGTTTTGCCTTTTAATCTGGCCGACCTGCAGACCGCGGCAGCCGAAAGATTTGGCCTGAGCCCGCGGAGCACGTACGAGACAGCGGTGGCGCTGTATGAGCGAGGCCTAATCACCTACCCCAAGACCGAGATTCGCCATCTGGTTGACATCCAATTCGAGGAAGCGAGCAAGCTCGTTCGCCAGTACGTCATGGCGTCGTCCGCCAAGGGGTACGACGCGTCGCTGAAGGGCCCTGCTTTCGACACCGACAAGGTCGGTTCGCACCACGGCATCATCCCCACGCTTATTCCCGCCGCAGCACTATTCGGCGGGGCGCCCTGGTCCGAGGCAGAAGTCCAGGTGTACCAGCTCGTGCACGAGCAGTTCCTGGCGTTGTTCCGAGTAGTCTGAACCGCCGGCGCCAATAAAAAAGGAGGCCAGATGGCCTCCTTTTTGTTGAATAGTGGTCTGTCAAAGCACGATTGAAGGGTACTCCCAAACCGCGCCGACAGATGACCGCACTCCCCCGCCTCCAGCGTTAGTGAGCGTCACGTGAAAGACACGCGATTCACAGCCTAACGAGACGCCCAGAGCTAGTTCACAGGAAGCGATGTAGCTTCGCAGCTGTTCCTGACCCTGCCCGTCGACTTCCACGTAACACGAGCGCTTAATACCCGTGTCTACCAGCCGGATGTCGCCTGAAAGACGAAGCGCCGACGGCGGAGCCGGAAGCCGAACGTTAGAGCCTAACTGCAGCGCCAGGTTGTCGAGGCGCGCCAGCGTTACATGGAACGTCTCAACCTCAGTCTGCCCGGCTATCTGCAGCGCGCGGTCAACGGCCGCCGGCCGGGATACCTTGAGCATCAGAATCGGATGGGTCTCGAGGCCCTGAACCTGAATCGCGCCGCTCAAGCTGCATCCCCGTCAGGGACCGGCACAAACGCCACGATTCCCAGGCGCTGCGCAAAACGGATAGACTGGGCTGTCTGGGTGTCATAGAACCCGCGGCAGCACATGTCCTTGCCCGCAATCGACGCCTTGTGACAGACAAAATGGATGTCACGCTTCTGGCAGTTGGCCAGGATTGACTTCATACGCTCCGCATCAACCACGCGGTCGGGAGAGAAAAGGCACTGGCTGCACTTTTGCTCGCAAACTTCAAACATCACGCACCTCAGCAAACATGTTGGACCTGTCTTGGTTGTTTTCCTGAGAAGTATAGCCCTGCCCTTTCTGGCCCCGACAGGCGCCACGGGCGCGCACCAGACGAAAAAAGACCGCACGAGGCGGTCTTGGAATCGAATCAAATTACTTCTGCGGCTCGCACAAGTTCTCGATAAAGCGGTTTGCGCGTTCGGTGAGCTGGCGCTTGTCGTCCTCGGTAAAGGCAACGCCGTGCACGACAGCGTATTCGTCGTAGCCGGAGCCAGCCATTGCATCGCAAACGCGGGTGTACACCAGGGCGTCGTCGACGCGCACGAGGTAGTGTTCCTGGCGACCCAGGCCATGCGTACGGGCCCGTCCACTTGCGAGGATTTCGCAGTTGACCGGAGCCGTGTTCTTGACCAGACCGTTGACCTCCTCGCCACCGCGGCCGCTGAAGGTCGCATTCGAGTGAGGGAAGAGTTTCTTTAAGATGCCGAGCTTGTCCATGATGTCCTTGAGGGTTGAGTACTGGGTCTTATAGCGAAGATGAAAGTTTTGCTCCTGTACGGCCGGGAGGTTGCCGAGTTAGAACTCATCCGTGTCGATGAACTGGCCTCGCAGCTGGTCAAGACCGCTTTGCAGCTGCTCGAGGTTGTCGGCGATAAACCGATAGTCCGAACCCGGAGCGCCATGAGTACCGGCAGGCTCGTCGACAACGAGAACGGTAAGCCCTGGCACTTCAACTTGCTCAGCCAGGCCGAAGCACCTGAACATGTCCGAGCTCGATTCCAGGCCCCGAACCTGCGGTGCCGGGTCAAAGCCCAGCCGCTGATGGTCGAGGCTGGTAAAACCCTCCGCACTCATCAAAGCGTAGGTGCCGCGCTTGCAGCGTTCGACCTGCAATGCAACTCGTTGATTGTCAGGGGTGGTGAGGTAGACGGTATGCATGATGTTCCTTGTCAGTAATTGTCCTCCTGAGTATAGGAAGGCGAGACCAAGCACGCGAGGAGCTGGAGACCAAAAAGAAAACGCCAGCGGAAGCCGGCGGTTGAATGAAGCGATGAGTTTGACTCAAGCGCGATACCAAGTGGTCAAGGTGCCGGGACACCTGACCGCTCGGAAGGCGTATGCATCAAGCTGCTGCAACGGCCGGGATAAACCGCTTTTGCGACTTGTAACGTACGAAAGGTTTGCGCGAAGAAGGCGAAGCTGCTGCCTGCTCCTGCGCACGCGCGATTTCCGCCATCTTCGACGGGCACTCGAGGAAGCGAGCAAGACCGTCGATGTCGAGCTTTAACACATACAGCTCAGACGAAAACAGGCAAGTACGCCAGTCTCCAAGTCGTTCGAACTCGGCCTGGCACTGCCGGGCACTGCGTTGCGCGTCGTGAAAGCTGAGCACAAACGGCTTGAAGCCGGCCTGCTGCGTGACGAACTGGAAGCTGTCGAGTTGGCGCCGGGTGTGCTGCGAAGCCACTTCCGCGAGGCGGGCATGGATTTCTTGAAGCAAAACACCGTAAGATTTTTCGGCAGTGCCGAGGATGCTGATGGAAGACATGGAAACGTCCTTAGAGATAGTTGGCCTATCAGGTATAGCATCCCTTATTCATACTTCTGATGGTGCAAACAGTCCTGTGCTGTCAGGGCCTACAGCCTAATGCAAATAGCCCGCCGGTGTCGAGCCGGCGGGCTATTGGAGCTGCTGCTTAAGACAACAGGAGGTTGTTCTCTGGAGTGCGCAACCGGCTGTCCTGGGACACCTTCTTGAGCAGGAATTTGAACTGGTCGGCCAAGATGACACGATTGGCCAAGATGAACTCCTCGAAGATGTTGGGCACATACGGCAAGAACAATGGCAGCATGCGCGCCTCCTCGGGCGTACGGCAGTCCTTTCGGTTGTTGCAGGGGCCACATGCAGCAAGCAAGTTCGTCCAGCTCGTCTCCCCGCCGCGCGACTCAGGGTGAACGTGGTCGAGCGTCAGGTCCTTCTCCCGGAACACCCCACCGCAATACGCGCACATGCAGCCGTCCCGACGAAGCAATCCAGCCCTTGTCAGAGGCGGCGACTTGTGCGGCGCCTGGAAGTACTTTGAACTCCGGATGCAGATGATGGGCTTGAGCTCGAGGATAGACTGCTCGCCGGTGACGGTGTTGTACCCACCGCGCATGGTCATGCAAGTTTCACCCAAGTCCCAGGCAATGGCCTCTCGCGCCATGTAGTAAGCAGCCTTGTCTGGGCTGAGCCACTCTTGAGGAGACCCGTCAAATGCAAGGCCTAGAATTTGAACCATGACGAACCTCCTTTCGTAGGCTTGGCGTCGTCTCGCGCCTAGATACGCCGGCCGAAGGCCAGCAAAATAGTGGTGGGCCGGGCGGGGGTCGAACCCGCGACCAAGCCATTATGAGTAGCACGCTCTACCGCCTGAGCTACCGGCCCACGATGCAACACTGGTGCCGCTCGCCGGAATCGAACCGACGGCCTTCTGTTTACGAAACAGTTGCTCTACCGACTGAGCTAGAGCGGCGAAATCTTACTGCTATCGAAGTTGCTCAGGGGTGACCGACGGGACTCGAACCCGCAACGACCAGAGTCACAATCTGGGGTGTCTACCAATTCCACCACAGCCACTCCTGAACAACCTCAACAAACAGACGCTTTGCGGAGAGTGAGGGATTCGAACCCTCGTGCCCCTTCCGGAGCCAACGGCTTAGCAGGCCGCGCCTATAGACCACTCTGGCAACTCTCCGCAAAACGCCCGCGAGGGATTTTGCTTACGTCTGGTACCCGGCGTTGGAATCGGACCAACGACCCTCGCCTTATCAAGACGACGCTCTACCACTGAGCTAGCCGGGCTTTGAATCTAAAAACTGATGCGCTCGGGAAGAATCGAACTTCCGCCCTCTTCAGGCGCCAGGAACTCCGGCGCCCACCCTTTCCAGGTGCCGCTCTACCACTGAGCTACGAACGCGCGGGAACAAACCATTCAAGGACGGGCAGTAGGATTTGAACCCACGACCGCCGGCGCCGCTCGCCGGTGCGCTGACCAGGCTGCGCTATACCCGTCCTTCAATGGTCTGACTGTCTAAAAACTGGTCGGGACGGTAGGACTCGAACCTACGGCCTCATGCACCCCATGCATGCGCGCTACCTGGCTGCGCTACGCCCCGATGGAACTACCGCGGTGAAATGTTCTTTGGGGTGACCGGTGGGTTTCGAACCCACGACCCCCGAGGTCACAACCCGGTACTCTAACCAACTGAGCTACGGCCACCCCAAAGAACACTTCACTGCTTGACTACAAAAACTGGCAGAGGGTACAGGATTCGAACCTGTGAAGACTTTCGTCGTCGGTTTTGGAGACCGATGCCTTAGACCGCTTGGCTAACCCCCTGTAGAACTTTTAGCAGATGCTTGGTCGGGACGGCAGGGTTCGAACCTACGACCTCCTATTCCCGAAACAGGCGCGCTACCTGACTGCGCTACGCCCCGACCAAAAACCCGCTTGCTGCACACCCTTCCCAATGGTGACCACACCCTGTGGCAACCTTCCGTCTCCGCGACGGACGCTCAAGCCTCACTGAGCACTACTAAAGCCGACTATGCGCACTGACCGGCCTGTTTGTGCTTAGCTACGCAACCCTGACGGCGTCTGCAGAACGCTCGCTTCGAATTTCTTGAGCTTCACCATTGGGAAAAATGCGTTCCCTTTTATTGGCAGCGGGAGAGGGATTCGAACCCCCGACCAACGGTTTTGGAGACCGCTGCTCTGCCAGCTGAGCTACCCCGCTATCATGCGCATGCTCTTTGCGGGAGCACACGGCTTGCGACTTACGGCCGCCCACGTCAGGTTTGTCTCACTGCACCAACCTGCAACAGCAGTCCCCTAGCCGTTCTGGGGCGCACGACCGGTCATACAGATTGCAGACCGGCAAGCAGAGCCACATTTCCCAGGTGGCGGGGCCTGATGCACAGGCTTGGCAACTGGCGGAGATGGTGGGATTCGAACCCACGATACAGGGGATACCCGTATGCTTCCTTAGCAGGGAAGTGCCTTCGACCGCTCGGCCACATCTCCAGGAACTGCACTGCAACACGCCAGGCGCATCGCAAAATCTTGGTGGAGGATATCGGGTTCGAACCGATGACCTTTAGCTTGCAAAGCTACTGCTCTCCCAGCTGAGCTAATCCCCCCGTCGGGCACGCCTTCCACCGGGCGCACCGCACTACAATTTGCCGCACCGTGTGCCGGCGGCCCTACAAAATGGTCGGAGATACAGGATTTGAACCTGTGACCCTCTGGTCCCAAACCAGATGCGCTACCGGACTGCGCTAATCTCCGCGAAACCTGGTGAAGGCGGTGGGGCTCGAACCCACGACCTGCGGATTAAAAGTCCGCTGCTCTACTCATCTGAGCTACACCTCCAGGGCGGCGCCCCTCCCAGCTGGGCTGAGGCGCCAATCTCGGCTGCCGACTAGAACCTTTTCAGGGGATGAGGACATGCCAAGCACTACAAAACTGGTCTCCGATGACGGATTCGAACCGCCGACCTTATGCTCCCAAAGCATCTGTTCTACCGGACTGAACTAATCGGAAAGAGTGATATTCACTTTGTCCAGGCGGCAGGGTTCGAACCTGCGACCTCCTGGTCCCGAACCAGGCGCGCTACCGGGCTGCGCTACGCCTGGACAAAGCAAACATCGAAATTGGTGGATAGGGCGACACTCGAAGTCGCACATTCGTCCTTATGAGGGACGCGCTCCTGCCTCTTAAGCTACCTATCCAAGGTGTTGCGAACGGCGCCCGGGGACCCCCAGACCATGCCCGCAACTGATACGACCGACGCAGTTCGCTGCGCACGGTTTCGCCTCTTGGCGACTGCAGAGCCGTATCGCTCAAGCAGATTCGGGTGCCACCAGCTGGGCCTGGCAGCGAATTTGGCTCCGGAGGCAGGGCTCGAACCTGCGTACCACGCGGGGGTGGGCTACAACGCATTAACAGTGCGTCCTCATACCAACTTGAGCACTCCGGAATTGCTGAGAACGCTGGCGCCGCGACGCGAGAATCCTCATAAAACGAGTTCAGCTATCAATTTCTTTGTGGGTCCGGCTCGATTCGAACGAGCGCGTCTTTGGGAACCGGATTTACAGTCCAGCGGCTTCAACCACTCACCCACGGACCCACAAAATAATCGAATTTCATTAGTAACTTCCTCAATTGCTTTGTGGGTCCGGCTCGATTCGAACGAGCGTGTCTTTGGGAACCGGATTTACAGTCCAGCGGCTTCAACCACTCACCCACGGACCCACAAAACAATCGAGTTTTATCGAAGAACTTCCCTTTCAATTGCTTTGTGGACGCGACAGGACTCGAACCTGTACAGGCTTATTTTGGTGCGGGAGATTTACAGTCTCTTGAGCTCAAACCAGTGCTCAGCACGTCCACAAAGCAATCGAATCATTCGATAGTTACAGCATTTTAATAACCTCCTAAAAAGCCAAGCGAAAACCTGGTCGTGGCAATCCACGTCGAAGTGCACTTCGCGTTGCGGCTGAGCGCCTCGGCGCTTCAAGCCGTCAAAGCAAATGCGCTTTGAGGTAGCCCGGATGCGAAAATGCGCAATCGCTTGTCGAGATGACAAGGGTCAGCGAAATTTCGGCCGTACCCGGGTGAAACCTGGTAACTGCGGTTGTCGTTCAGTGCCCGAAATCTTCGGAGCCGAGGGTTTTTTGGGTTTTAGTGCTGGCTTGGGGGCATGCTACTGCCCATGGCATAATGAATCGAAGGATTCTTACGCCACTTTGCCGATGGCATACTTGTATGATTACCCGCAGGATAGGGGTGATACGAGTTTGCCGTAGGGACGAAGCCAATCACGCCGACTGCGTGGAGTCGGGCCGAGGCGAGGAAGCATATTGCTTTTTCCATTTTTGGCTCCGTGATTGGTTCAGTGAAGGCCTCTTAAAGAGTGCGGAGGGCCAACGAGTCCGCTTGGTTCATACAGCGTGTAGACACAGCATTTTATATTTTTGCTGCTGTTTCTTCATCTGATGTGAAAAAGTATAGCACCCGACTTTTCAGGCTTGCAAGCACTTTCTTCACATTTTTACGACATCTCGTCAAAAAGGTTGTTTCCCTGCTGAGTTGAAGACTACAACGTCCTCAGTATAGTCGGGTCCTGCCCTATGGAGATAGCAGCAAAGCACAGGATAAACAACAGTCCTGGATATCGTATAGCAACAACCCAATCAGTGCGTGACGGCCAGGCGGCATAAAGAATGACTGCAGCGAGATAGCCCAGCGCTAATGCACCAATCGGTCCTGCATCCATATGACTCTGCCAGCAAAACCACGCTACAGGAGGAAGCACGTACAACGGAGCTAAAGCTACCAAGCCTCCATTAAAGAAGTTTGGGCAAAACGATACCGAGCCCATTACCCAGTCGTTCCCTTCACGGCGAGGCCACAACGATATAGGTTGCGGCCGGCCAAACGTCAGGAATGCGACCAAGTAATGAGCCATCTCATGGGCCGCCACGCCCGGCACAACGAACATCAACCATGTGCGGGTTACCTGTGCAGACGCGGCCGCGCACCAGGCGAGGCCAAAGCTAAGCAGGAATAGGCACAAGTTGAGCAGTTGCATACGCAGTGTAGCCAGCCGGAATTCCCTTGAAAAAAGGCCGCCGGCGGAGGCCAGGGTTAGCTGGGTGAGCCCTGCTCAAGCTCGCGTGCGTCGCGCACCAGGCCTGGTGCAAAGGGTAGTAGCGCCAGAAGAAGCAGCAAACCGCTCAGCCCGTACACGGTCCCGGGCGAGACCTGCAGGCTATGCTGGGCGAAGGCTACGAATCCATATCCGAGCGGCGTAGCAATGTGGACAGTGGACCGTACGACGGCAATTGCCTGACTGCGGTCGGCCGGCGCCACTGCGTTCTGCATTCGAGTCATCAGCTGGACGTTGACAAAGCCAATACCAGCGCCCATCACGAACAGTACCGCCGCTGTTTGCACCGCTCCATGTGTGCATCCGAGCGTCATGAGGCAAAGCGCTTGAAAGCCCAATGCGAGTGGCAGCTGGGCGCTACCTCCTAGCTTGCTCAGACGCTGCAACAGCAGGTTGCCCATTAGGCTTCCGGCGCCACAGCCGGCGAGTACCCACCCCATTGTCGCAGGACTCCCCTGCCCGCTCTCCATCAAATGGAAAGGGAGCAGCACAATCCAGGGAGCGTACAGAACGTTGAACACCGCTGAGACGGTAGCCAGGCGGCGCAACGGGCCATTGGCGCGAAGCATCGCCCAGGCGCGGGGTGCGGCGCTAACCTGAACAGGAGTCTCTCTTGCCGCCGGAGCCTGAAGCCGGGAGGCCCACATACCCGATAGGGCAAAACCCAGCATGTTGGCCATACAAAGGCCTGCCGGGCCAATGAAGCCGTAAGCCACGCCGCCCAGTCCCTGCCCTAGTACTGACGCAATTTGCTGGGTCGTTATCATCCAGCCGTTTGCCTTCAAGAGCTGTTCTTTTGGGACAAGCAGTGGAACCGATGAGTGAAGAGTGGGCATCATCAGCGCGTGCACCAGCGCCAACATGCCGTTCGCCATCAGGAGCATGGCTACGACGACCTGAGTTGGTGCCTGCATGACGAGCGCGAGCAGGACCGGGAGGGCCAGGCACGAAGCGACCGCGTCACAGGAGACCATGACGGTGCGAGGGGCGAATTTGCGCCCCCATCGAGCCAAGGCAGGCCCGAACAGCACGGGAGGTATCAGGCTAAGCGCAAGGAAGGCGGCGCCGGCGCTGGCGCTGCCCGTATTCTTGGCAAGCCAGAAGAGAGCGAGCACTTGAAACGCCTGGGTGCCCATCTGGCTAACTAGCTGCCCCTGCCACAACGTCCAGAAGTCACGGGGAATCGTCATAGGCCATCCGGACGATATAACAGCGATAGCCCGGTACCCGGCGTTCCATTGAGCCCGGCAGCGGACACCTTGGCCGTCCTCGAGAGGCGTATAACCTGCGCAGCAATCCACGGCGAGCTATTTTCGGGGAGTGCCACGATACAGCGAACCTCCCCCCAAACGGGATGGCCGTCGCTGGCAGAGAAAAGTGCATGAGGCGTGTACCGTGGCTGGACGAGCCAGTGCGACGCGTCCGCCAGCCCGTCGAGCCACGCCGCTTCGACATGCAGATGCACGGCGGCGCCACCATACGAATGGATGTTCTTTGCTACCAATGCTGTCGCAGGAAGGCCAAGTTCACGCCAGCGGTCAGCGGTAGTGCAGCGCAAGCCCGCGGGCTGGGGCATCTGCGCGAGCAGTGCCTTGGAAATGCCGTCATACCAGGCGGGATGGCTGTGCCAGTGCACCGGCGCGGCCGAAGCCAGGTGCTCGAACGCAGCTCGATGTGCAACTTCATGAAGAAAGCTCCGGTTGAGGATGCGCTCCACCGGGTGAGCTCTTCCGTCTGCGTCGCGATATGACAGCTGTGAGCTTGTCCGAAGAAGCTGAGCCGGGTCGACCAGCGGCCGATTGAAAAGTCGAGCCGCAGCGTTCAGGTCAAACAACGTTGCTTGCGCCTGAGGGGAGTTCTCCAGGACGATACCCGCCTCACCCGGTGCGACCCAGTCGGTTAGCGCGCGCAACCAGTCACCTCCTGGCGGTGATTGACACGGCGCCAGGTCACGGGCAGGCGGCAACAGTTCCTGGGCTGCCATGTGCAGGGTGTAGAGCGAAGCTACGATGGACGTAAATCCCTGGAACTCGACCCAGCGCAAGGACCATCCCCGTTCGACGGTCAGGTCTTCTACGATGGCAAGGTCGACGCTGAGAACATCGGGACGTTTAATGCTCGGCCAGGTGGCGCGCATTACAGGGGTGGGTTCCATATGGGGGTGCAGGAACGACAGCAGCTGCCCCAGCTGCAGCTCTATGCCCGCCTGCAGTTCGTGCGAGGCTACGAGCGGTTGCTCTGCAAGGAGCCGTAGCGGTGGTGGAGGAGCACCTGGCCCCAGCACGCGGGTCCACTGCTCCGCCTGGGCCGCGCGCCCTCGACCAGGCGGGAATGCTAATGCAGTGGTAAGCGGGTGCAAGGCAGAAGAAAGGTCTCTCACAGCGAACCTCCTTCAGGAAGCATGTACAACGGTAGCGGGGCGGCCGTCGCCCGGATGAGCGAATGCACAACGGCCTCTAGCGAGCCGGCGCTGGAAAAAACGCGCCGTTGTTGGTCGGCACTTGTGCCCGAGCTGAACACGGCCGACATTGCTAGCTCCATGCGGGACAGCAGCCCAAGGTCGCTGGCCACCGGCGCCCAACGCTCAAGAAGCCGGCGATAACGCTCTGGACCGGCCACGAGTTCGTCCCGACGCCAGTCGACGAACGAGCCTGCGGGGCCATGACGTCGGGCCCGCCACCGGTTTTCTTCAATACAAGCGCGGCCCAAAGGCGCCGGGGCAGTTCCGGCGGCGACTTCGCGGTCCAGCGTCTCGACCTCGCACTGAAGCATTGCGGCGATGAGCCAGACATGCTCCAGCGATGGGGTTGCATCGCAGATACGCACTTCGAGAGTGTGGTACACGTGGTGCAGGCGAAGGTCTTCCCACATGCCTTGATTTGGGGCGAGCACCCCGAGGGCGCGTAGCCGGGCGATGTGATTGAGATAGGAAGCTTCGTCAGGCCAGACCTCGGGCGTACCCATGCGAGGAAACCGGTCGAGTAATGCATGGCGCCAGGTCTGCATGCCGCTATCCCGGCCTTCACAGAACGGCGAACTGGCCGAAAGCGCCAATGCCTCTGGAATCGTTTCACGGAGCAGATTCATTACCGCAATGCGGCGCTCAGGCGCAGGCATGCCAAAATGAAGGTGGAGTCCGAACGACATGGCACCCCGGGATGCGTCGGCGTACTCTTCAAGCAACGCTACATAGTAGGGGTACCGTTCTGGGTCTTCACGCAAAAGCTGGCGGCGCCAGTCCGCAAAGGGATGCAGCCCAGCTGCCAGCACACGCTGGCCCTGCAGGTCGGCCCGGGCCGCGGCGATACCCCGCAAAGCCGCCAAGCGCGCAATGAGGCCGTCAACACTGTCGCAGACTGGAGTCTGCACCTCGAGAACGCAGTAGTGAATCTCGCCACTGGAGCCACCATCCTTGTCCGGGATAGCCGTCTTGCCTGCTTCGAGATTATGAGGGACCAGGTCAAGGGTCAATGGACTGACGGTTTGAAGTTCTTCTTCGAGGCCTAGGGTGGTTGCCATGATGTTCATCAAAATTGAAAACCTGTGTAGCCACCAAGACAACACTTACCCAGGACGCTGTGGTCGATAAAAACAAATTGCAACCAAATTAAAACGACCCGCATGCGGGTCGCTGAAAGCGTTAAAAGCACTCCGGTCAAAGAAGACCAAGCTCGCGAAACACCAGCTGCAGTGCCAGCCGGGCCTGATACTTTTCCAACTCGGTGCCCTCCATGCCCAGGAACGACAGGCTGAGCATTTTCCGGCCGTTTTCCGTGCCTTCAGTGTCTAGCCCGGCCTTTACCGCATCGAGCAGCTCTTTACAGCGCTGTTTGAACTCGTCGAAGGAGCAGGTCATGCTAGGCTCGTGCGTGAGAAAGGTCGCGCGTCGAACGGGCTGTGCAAGCGGCAACGCGCCACGGGCTGGAACTGCTGCAGGTAACGAAGTACCTTGGGTAGCTGTAGTCGAATACATAAGTGTCCTTGGATGAAAAACAGTATATAAACAACAAGGATGCCGCCGAACTTGTTGCTTTTTCTTTACAAGAATCGCTAAAGCTTGTAATGTAAAAGCACTTCCATTGTTTTTAAGACAGACACATGCCTCCTGTTTCGCAGCACGCCGCACCTATCGTTCAGCTCACCCAGTCCTCAACTTCGAAAGAAGCTGTCTTGCGTGAGCAAGTAGCCGACCTCCACGCCCTTGCGCAGCTCGTTGCGCATGAGCAAGACCACGCAGAGCTTGGAGCGCGAGAGACCCGGCTCGGTGTGATGGTGACCGAGTATCTGGCTCACGGAGGAGATGCCGTGCTTGAAGGCGCGATGGAGAAGGCCGAACTTGCCCTGGACGCAGACACGGCAGGCGAACTCGGCCACCAGATTGAATACGCCTCGGAATGGCAGGAACTGGGAGCGCTGAGCAACGGCCAGGCCTGCGAGGCACGCCTGATTGCAATTCCCGTGATTCTTCCGGACGTGCGGCTGCTCGACCATGGCCGCTTACCTGAGAATGCGGCTACTGCTGAACTGGTAGAAAGTCTGCGAGTGCACGGCTTGGTGGCGCCGAGTCAGGGCCTGACGCTGGTGAAATACCTCTACCACCCGGATGAACTCGACGCCCTGCCTCCGAGCAGCGTCTTCAAGTTCTGTCAGCAGCTGGCGCTGGCCGAGCGCAATGACGTCAATCCAGGTGCCGGCTGGACGCCGACGGCACCAGGTTCCGCCATCTCAATCGAGCCGGTTGCCGGGCTACGCTATCTCGTTGGAACAGTAGCGGGACCAGTGACCGCCGATTCGCTATTGGACCCCGCAGACCAGATTGTGGAGAGTGCCAAGATGGACGCCTGGCGCAGCCATGCTGCCAAACTCGTTCAGGATGCGTTCACCCAGGCGCATGGTGACCTGTGGAAGGGCCGGCCGGTGCAAGTCCACGCCATCAGTAGCTTCTTCGCAGCACGGCGTACAGGCGAAGTCCTCTACAAGGGCCTAGACACCCTCAGCGCCCTACTGGGCGTACTGCAGTCGACTGGCATCGCCGCGGCCAAGGTGAGCAGCGTAGTCGCTCCGTATATCATGGAAGACGAGACGGTGTCAGTCGTGGCAAGCTTGTCATCCCAATTCGACGGCAGCGTTCTCGGCTCTACCGAGTATCCAGTCTCGGCGTTCGAATTGCTCGACGACGCCTTAAATGAAGTGCACGCAATCCTGATTGCCCAGGGTATCGGCCAGGTGGCGGTATCGGACGCACTCACGAAGCTTGAGCGTTGCGAATGTTGCGGAGACCCCGAGTATCTGGTGCCGCGATTCCCCTCTCTCGATTCGCCGAACGTCGTTCCCCCTGGAACTGTGCTCCACTAAGACCGAACTCAAGCCTGGCTCAGCAGCCCGCCGGCGAGAGGCTAGTCACGGCAGCGCCGGCGAAGTCAGAACGGAGGGCGCAATACCAAAAAACGCAGCGAGCTTTTCTAGTCGCTGCGTTTCTACGTTTGCAAGCTGGCACGCTTCGAGGCGGGAAATGAAAGCATGTGAAACCTGAAAACCGAGCGCGTCCCGGGCGACCTGATACTGGCTCATCCCCTGGGCCTGCCGGAGACGACGCAAATTCCCTGCAAGCGCAGCTCGAAGCACCTCGGTCAGCGTGGTGCGATTGGGCGGTGGGGGCGGTCCGGGCTGAGGCGATACCCCTGCAGGTTTGGCGCCAGCAAGCCTTCTCATGTCGCCGATGGCCAAGTCGCGCGTCTGACCACAGCCCACGTAGCGAGGTCTCTTACCTCGAGTTGTCACGGTAGAGGCTGCATAATAGAAGACGTCGCTGAAGAATATCTCTTGTACGTCGGCCGGGAGGTTATCTCGTTCGTAGTGCATTGTCGGCCCTTCCTCAGTTATCCGAAGGAAATTGTACGCCATCTTCGAGGAGGCGCGATGCCTCACCTCCCAAAAAGGAAGACCGCCGGCTCGTGAGAGCAGGCGGTCTGAATGTGCTAATTACTGCGAGGTGTCACGCACGGGCTGTAAATCCGCTTCGTGCAGGAGCATCACCGAGAGTTTGATTTCGTCAACGGAGCACTGGAACGCCCAGGCGTTGACGGCGTCTTTGCCCCCGAATTTGGTTTCGATGCCCTTCATCAGATTGCCGAGCTCGCGACCAGTACGGCCGGTCCACTCGGAAACCAGGTGCCCGCTGAACTTTGCGCGCACGACTTTCATCTGCTCTTTCCGCTGTTCCCAGAAAGCTGCCACCCGTTCGTACTCCTTGCGGAAGCCCGGAATGCGGTCGAACAGCAGCTCCAATACGACCTCCGGTTTGCTAACTGCAGCCGGCCGGGATGCCGACTGCAGATAGGTTGCGAAGAGTTGGATGACGGTAGGACGCTCTCCGTCCACCACAGGCTTGGCCGACATGAAGTCGACCGGCTCGAAGAAGTCGCTGCTCGCGATGAACGCAAACATCTCGTCCAGCGAAGCGAACCCCTGCGACCAACGGGCATAGCTGTAACCGAGCAGCGTCAGCACCTGTTGCCAGGTGTTGGCCACTTCGATTTCTTCAACCAGCTGGTCGCCGTCGAGGACCTTGTAGAGCATGCGGTCTTGATGCAGGACCAGGCCGAGCGAATGTGCGACTTTACCGATGAGGCCGCCCATGCCGTTGAAGGAATGGTAGGCCAGCACGGTATCGAACTTCGAAGCAGGAACGAACGAGACGTCGACCTGGAAACCCTCGAAATTGAGCGTCAAGCGCTCGTTGTTGAGGATGCTTCGGCCGTTCGACAGGTCAGCAAGGAGCTTGCTGACGATGGATTCGCTTTCCAGCAAGACGCTCAGGTTGCCGAAGTCCGGCTTGTCGGCGTACGAAGGCAGAACCTCGATACGACGGTGCGGGTAGTCTGCGGCGAGGCGGGCTACGACACGGTCACGAATGACTGCAAATTCGGCTGCCGAAACGCGGTGGGTGCTGCCATCTTTGAAAACTTTACCGCCCATGTGATTCTCCTAGAATATTTAAGTTGTCCTGGTGCGTATAGCTACCCAGCAGCAGCCGCCGTGAACGCTATGTGGCCCTACAGCCCCCACCCGTCCTCTGCCTTATTGAGCGCCCGGTCACTATATTTTACAGGTCAATCACACAAGGAAAACAACGCATGGCATTTGATACCTCCGTCATCACCAACAATGTTCCAGCCATCCTGTCCAAGCTCGCAGAGCGTGGAATCAACTGTATGCTGTGGAATCCTGGCGCTTGCGCAGCAAGTGGGGAAGTGAAGGCCGAACTCGGCTTCGAGTCCCAACAGGACCTGGCAGAAGCTCAGAACCTTCTTGGCTTGGCTGCGGCATAACAACCCATCATCTCCTGCGAACTCCCGGCCTGATGGACTATCATCGGGCCACCACCTCCCCCAGCAAAGGAAATCATGGCAGTTGACCACCCTTCCAGCAAGATTGTCGTTATCGACACCGACAGCTACTCTGGAAGCTTCGAGCGCGAAATGTGTGCGTTCATGACCGGCCGCTTCGGCGAATGCGGCGTCGGGCAAGGCATCGCAAACGAATCGCTCGAGGACCTCAAACACGCGCTCTGGTTTGAAGAGCACGTGACTGATGAGACGGATGACCGCGGCTGCGCGCGGCCGGCCAGCATCTGGCCCTCCCCGGGGAGGTTCAATGACGGCTATGGCAGCCATTTCGACGATACTGCCGAGGTTCGAGCTCAGCTCAATCCTCAGCAGGCCAAGGCAAACTTCCCCGCCTACGAAAGCGTCGCCATCTTTGTCGACGAATTGCCGCCAGCAGACGTTCTGGCTGAAATGGTCGAACGGGCAAAGCAGTACTGCTCGCAAAAGGGAATCCAGTACAAAGGCTACCGGCTGTTCGAGCCGAACCAGGTGTACAAGCAGGTCCAAGTTGTTACCGGGCACACGGAAGTCGCACCTCCCGCCTGATTCATGAAAGCTGGCCCTCGGGTCAGCTTTTTTCTTGTCTGGCTAAAAGCCTGTTGCAATACGCCTAAACACTTGCTATACTGTGTTCATACGGTCCGTAGTCTAAACGGCGGAAAGCACCGGCCCCCTAAGGTCGGCGAGAAGGAGACTTCTCCCATGCAGGTTCGAATCCTGTCGGACTGACCAAATACTAACTGAAGTTAACGGAGCGGTCATGAAAGACAAAAAGCCCGACTACTGAAATGCTTGCAGCCCTAGCAAAACTGGGGCATGATGTTTGCAAGAAACGATTCTCGGAAGAGAGTCAACACAAAGGCAGCGGCGTGGAAGGTCACGCAACACATTGCACGGAAGCTCCGGAAACGGATGCCTCTTAGGACTGATGGCGCACCCAGCAGGGCTGACATCGAAATGTGTACCGCCCCAAAGGCCACGGGGAGCTGGAATCAAGCCCAGCCTGTCTTTGTGTTGAAGTAAGATATAAACAGCGTCGCTAGACGAAGCAACAACGATTAACCCATTTGGAGCATGCCATGATGGCTCACCAATAGATTTCCTGCCCGCTCCCCCGCGGTCCTCCTGGACACGGTTGCCCTTTCTTTTGCCGCACTTCGCGGCTGCAAGCAACCCATTGTTTTTCCGTCCAAGGAGCACTACCATGACCGCAATCAACACCATCAATACCGTCGCCGCTACGGCAGCTACCTCTTCGCTGCGCGTTACCGACGCACACCTGCACTTCTTCTCGTCGAAAGACGAATACCTGGCATTTAACGCTGCCTGGAAAGCCCTCGCCAACTCTGGCGACAAGCTGTCCTCGTCGATGTTTGCTGCGCACGCCATTCTCCATGGCCGCGACCTCTACAAGACGTTCAGCCCGAATCGACGAAAGCACCAAGGCGACACCCCTTACCTGGCGGTCGCTGAAGCTCTGTCGACCGTTCCGTACCTCGCCTCGTTCCTGACCCGTCAGACGCTAGCGCTGAGCGACGCGCAAAAGGCTGCGCTGGTCGACGGCTTTACCAAAGCCGGTGACTTCGTGAAGGCCCAGGGTCTGAGCTCGTACAGCAAGCACAAGGCCTTGGTTATGGGCGCAGCGGAGTTCGCTCCGGCCGAAAGCGCTGTCGCCCGCACTGTGGAGGCCTAATCCATGACGACGCCGAACGACATGAACGCTACCGACGTAGATGCGGACTTTGATTGGGACGAAGCCCCTCTGAAAGCATGCCCACGCTGTAACGGAGCGGCGCATCGCTATGGCTACAGCCGCTACGACAGCTCCGAGATGGTGCGTATCAAGTGCCGCACCTGCGGCTTCACGGACATCGAGCAATTCTGGTGCTCGATGGAGACCGCGGTGCAGCACTGGAACGCGCTGCCTCGCCTCGGCGAAGTGGCTGACGACCTGGAGGCCGGTATCGAGCTCAAGGCGCAGGACTTGAAGGAGCAGGCCCTCGCTGCGGAGCGAGCCATCTCGGCGGCAAAGCATAAGTGCGTCAGCGCCAAGCAAGCTGCGGAGAACCTGCGCGCCGAGGAGCAACGTGAGCCGACCCACCTACTCGACGGTTTGAGGGATAAGTACCGCGAGCGTGCAGAAGAGCTGGCGCAGGAAGCCGGCAAGTGCCCGAGGTCTCACTGGGGCGCCTACCTGGACCCTGACGAAGTGGCCGTGGATGGTGATGGCCTGGTGCTGACTTGGGACATCAACGGCGACTATGCGCCCGCCTACTTCACCGCTACCTGGGAAGCCCTGCTGTCCAACGCAAACACTGAAGGGAGTGCAGCATGAATATCGCACCTGAGTTCACCTACACGCTCATCGGCTACCGCGAAGACGGCGTCGACACCTGCCGCGGCTGCGTCATGGAGCGGTCGTCGTCGGATTTCTTCCTGAAGGTCTGTTTTACCAAAGAGGAAGTGGCTGCTGAATGGGCTCGCCGGCTCTTCGACGAAGAGAGCAAAGGTCGCGAGTACTGCTCGTTCGAGTACACCCTGCTGCTCAACGGCCGCGACGACAACAACGACCCGGATTGCTGGAAAGTCGAAGCGCACTGCAACCCGGAGACGGGCGAAGGCTGGGCGGAGGAGGCGCGTGCTGCCATCAACGCTCGCGTGACTGTTCTGTTTGAACAGCTGAAGGCCGAGAAGCTGGCCGCCGAAGAACGGGCAAAGCAAGCCGAAGAGGCCCGTCGTGCAGAGGCGGCGGTGCGCCGGCGCGAAGAGCAGGAAGCGGCCGAGCGTGCCGAGTACCTGCGCTTGCAAGAAAAGTTCGGCGCCGCCGACAACTGACCCGTATCCCCCACACCCGAAAGGCACTGCCATGCAATAGATTTCCTGCCCCACCCGTCGCACCCCCCATACCTTGCGTACTGCGCAGGGACCGCCCTCAAAGCGTTGTTCGACCAACTTCGACCAATCCTTTTTTTGAGAGCATCCCATGACTACGCAAACGACGAATTTCAAGGCAGCACCACGCAACACCGACCTGGCTCACGACGGCCAGAAGCGCACTATCTACGCCTTCGTGCGCACTGACCTGGCTCCGGAGCAGCAGATGGTCCAAGCGGCACATGCCGCCGCTGAAGCCGGCCGAAGCTTCTATCGCCCGGAGCACGGTATCGCCAGCTTGATTGTCCTGGCCGTGCCGAACCTGGCGGCGCTGTACAAGGCGAAGGCTCACCTCGAGTCCCTGGACATCGAGCACGACATGTTTTTCGAGCCGGACTGGAATACCGGGCACTCGGCCATTGGCACCCGCCCCTTGACCGATGCCGAACGCCCCCTGCTGCGCGGCTACCCGCTGTGGAAGCTCAAGATGGCGCGCGCCGAAGGAGTCGCAGCATGAAGACCCGCCGCTCGCCTGAAGACAAAGCTCGCATCGAAACGATTCGTGCACGTATCCGCGACAAAAGCGCGACGCCCCAGGACTACGTTCTGTTCAGCATGCTGCGCGGCTGGCAGCCATGGTCCGGGTTCTGCCCCTACACGAATCCGGCTGGACTGCACCACGGCCGCGACCCCTACGCGGGGTTCATGAAAGCCACCCGGGGCATTGGCAACGACAGCATCCATCCGGCTCTTGTCGCTGAGCTCACGGCGGAGCAGCTATCGACCTTGCGCCTGGCGCGGGCGAAGCTGAGCGTAGAAGCGTTTGAGAAGGCTCGCAAAGCAGGCGTGCCGCAGGATGTGCTGCGCGGTTTCCTGAACCGCGCGATGCGCGCTACGCCTCAAGGTTCGGTGAGTGTGTGGAAGCACTGCCTGCAAACGCGGGAAAAGGCAAACATCCTTACCATGGTGCGAAACGGCTACCTGGCTCGTGAAGCCGCGCCGGCCTGGGTGCCTGAGTGGTTCTTTAGCTCCCCACAGCTGCTGCTTCCCCGCGAGAAGCGCGCTGTGCTCGTTCGCTACCTGGGACACCACGACTGCGGCAAGCCTTTCGTGTACCAGGAGGTTGAAGGGCGAGCTCACTTCCCTGACCACGCCAACAAATCGGCCGAAATCTGGCGCGCGGTTGGTGGAACGGAGCAGGAAGCCCGCCTAATGCAGCGAGACATGGAGCTTCATACCATGGGAGCGGAGGCAGTGCCGGCCTTCGCAGCCGATGTCGACGCACCGCTGCTGCTCGTTGCCGCCCTGGGCGCGCTGTGGGCTAATCAGGATGACTTCGGCGGCGCCGATTCGGTTAGCTTCAAGATGAAGTTGAAGCACCTGGACCGCCGCGGCCGGGCTATCTGCAAAGAGTGGGAACGGCTCGAGAAGGTAGCGAGTGCCTCTGCTTGCGAAACAGCTTGAGCGGTCGGTAGCTACACGGGAGAGGATTAACTGATGTCGCCTGAAAGGACAAAAACATGCCCCGTCTCTCCCAAGAAGAAACGCTCAAGAAGTATCCCGTTGGCTCGGTCGTGCGCGTCGACCCGACGCAGCTCTCGCGCTTCATTACCGAGGCCGCGACCAAGATGAAAGACCGCCTCGGCGAGGTCACGTTCTACAACAAGGACACGAACCAGCTGCTGGTGGTGTTCCCCGCTATCGGCCGTCGGCTGCGTTACCAGGCCCGCATGTACGCAGACGAAACTCTCGAGTTGGTCACCGATGCGGCCCAGATTGCCGCCTGGCGTCAGGAAGTTGCCCACAAGGCAAAACAGCAGGAAGCCTACGCCCGTAAACAGCAGAACCAGCGTAAAGAACTGGCCCACGCCTGATTTTCGAACCCCCGCCGCTTGACCGCGCGCGGGGTTTTTCTTGAGCGCCAGGCTTTTCCTCCCTATACGGTTCTACCCGCCACACATACAAGGACATCTATGGGCAATTCCCCTACCCCACCTATCGCCATCAATCCGCTGACTGCGAGCTTCGCCCTCAAGGTGAAGACCTGCTACCATCTGCGGGACATCAGCTTCAGGGAAGGCACACTTGCCGTCTACGGAAAAGGCATTGAACTGCTGGAGTCTCCGAACGACACCACGCACGAATTCAGTGACGTCGACGGCTCGCTGCAGCCTTGGGAAGAGACCACTCTCAGGACTGCAATTGCCGACGGCGATATCCCGGCATATCAGGCCGGCATCGTTCTAAACGACCTGGTTCGCCGCGGCGTTCTACCTGCCGGCAGCTACTTCATTCGAGTCAGCTGGTAACCGCGCTCCCTTCAGAACCCGACATGTACGCATGTCGGGTTTTTCATTACGCCGTCGCCGGACAAAAAACCCCTTTGCCGCGACTGCGAACAAAGGGGTTGAATACAGAATTAAGCTGCGACTTGCACTGGACGGACAACCGGCTGCAGGTCTCCAGGTCTGTCGACGTTGACAGGAATTGGCGGCAGGAAATGAAGAATCCTGTGACGCTTGGTGACCTCGTTGCGAGGGCCCTTCCAGAACGTATGCCAGTGTGCAGCCCGCAGATGCGGAACTACGCCGGCGCCCGTAGCTGCGGAGATGTCCGACGTGGAGCTCTGCCTGTACGACCGAATAGCCGCGCCAATTCGAACACCCGCTTCCATCAGGTTGGGAGCATCGCGCGCGAACAGACGTTTGCCTTTTTTTGTCGACACAAGTTTTGGCTCGGCCGCCAGGTCTCCGTCCACCTCCCGGTTTTCTGCGCAGAGGTAGAGCAAGTAGGGGAGCACTTGCGCCAATACCGCCCTAGAAACTTGACGATGATAGTCCTCGACCTCCTCGCCATCCTCGAGTCCTGCCTTGCGGAATAGCCCGAGGGTGAAGTCGATAGTCTCGGCCAGGCTCAGCCCCGTCTCGAGCATCGCCGCTGCTGGAATCTGACGGACACTCCCGTCTGCTTCCTCAAGGCGCGCAACGACATTGAGATAGAGCTGCCCTGGAGCGTCGGTCCAGCCCCGAACACAGTTCACGAGGAAGCTGCGCACGGAGCCGAAATTTGGCACGATGACGAAGGTCTCGAAAGGCAGACGCCCCAATAGCTCTGTGGGCAAGGGCTCTCCATCCTTACTGTTCAACGCCGCCTTCGAACCACGGCCGTATTCAAGTACTTCCGAGATGGTCGGGTCGAACGAGACTACTTGCTGAGACAGCCGATAATTGCAGCTCACGGCGAGCTGGCTGACGATTGCCGAGAACGCATACTTGTCGACGTTCTGCTGGTAGGCCTGTTCGGAATATCCTGCTGCGTGAACGGCCAGGCGGCCGGTAGGGCTGAGGCACCTCTCCAGGTATCCCAGCGCCACATTATGCGCATCGACATAGGACAACTGCACCTTGCCGGCCCGCACCAGGACTTCCTCAGCCCGAGCAAAAACACCCGGGTAACTCTCTTCGGCGCCTTTCGCCGCAACCATCCAGGCCGCGGCTTCCTGCTTTGCCAGTTTTTGGCATGTCATGGGTCCTACTCCTTCGCGTTATGGCCTAACCAGTGTAGCAAAGTGCGTAGGCTGAGCAGTCATAGGGGAAATAGATGTCCTTTGGTTGAGAAAAAGTATAGCGCCCCAACGAAAAAAAGCAGACCCAGAAGGGCCTGCTTGTGAATTACATCTGCGGCTGCGAACCGTCGTCGGCACCCTTACCGGCAGCCGAAAGGTCAGCAGTCGGTACAGGCAACAGCACGTTCAGACCGTCCAGGTATGACCGCTCTTGAGCAACTCGTTCGAGCGCCCGTTCGCGAATGCCGTCGCGAGCCTTGACCACCAGCGCGTATGCGATATAGGGATAGCGCTCGATGGCAGTGTTGATGTCCCGGCGGGAGAAGCCGTTCGAACTCGAACCCGTCATCAGCGGCTCCAGGATAGGCCCCAGGTCGGCGGTCGAGACCGCTTCCAGTCGAGCAGCGAGCTCGGCCTTGTTACCCTGGGCTTCCAATGCAGCCACTTCGGCTTCAACCGACTTGACCGCGAGGTGAAACTTCGGGTCCATCCGATTGTACTTGCCGATTTGCGACGAACTAATCGTGCCTACTTGCATACATTCCCTCACTTTTCGATAACACCCCGCGCAGCCGATGGCCGGCGGGTTTTGGTGAATAACTTTAGTCGATTACAGCTCGTTGCTCAACGCTTTCTCGAGCAGGTTCAGTTCCCGGTAGGCCACCATGGCAGCATCTCCGGTAGAGCCATACAGCGGCGCACCTGGTTGGTACTCTTCACCGGTCAGGACGAAAGCGTAGCCTTCGACGCCACCCATGAACTCTTCCTCTTCCTCATGGAAGTAGCCGACCTTCTCGCACAAGGCGATGGCAAGCTCCTCATGGCGGTACTTGTCGAGCCAGTTGAGCATGCTTTCCTGGTCCACGCTGCACTCGAAGCCTGGCGCATCCTCGCGACCGGCTTTTTGCATCAGCCCGATGTAGTCGAAACCACTCTCGAGCGTCGCGTCCAGGTGCTTGTCGGAGACGTACTGAGCAATGGCATCGGTAGGATAGTCTCCCCGATAGCCGCAGCCGATAATGCCACCAATCTCATGCGCAGTTGCCTGCATGAAGAAAGGCCGTGCATCGAACTCGCACTCCACAACCCGGTCGTCCGTCCAGAATTCGGCGCGGATGGTCTCACCCGGCATCACCGGGGGGAACAGCTCAGTGAGCGGCACAGCTACTTGCAGCTGAGCATACGCCTGAGTCGCTCCCTCTTGCGTGAGATACCAGATTTTCTCCTTCTTGCTGAACGCCACTTCCAGCTTGAGCGGTTGCTCGATGCCGGGCAGGTTCAGCGTCATGAGCCCAACAGCCTCGGTTTCAGGTGTGAAGTCCCCTGCGTCGATGTCGCTCGTAAGAGGGTTCATCGTCACGGGCGTATTCCAGCCCTTCCAGGACAGCACACCGTCAATCCCCGCAGGGAAGTTCGCCCGCGCTGCAGCAAGGGCCAATTCGTCCGTCTCCGGCACCGGTGAAACCGGGGAGCCGCAAGCGAGCGCCAGCGCAAGTGCGAAGAGCGTGCGCTCCGAGTAGCGCTGTCGCGCGATGCCGAAGATATCGGTCGAGGGCGCCTTCGCATCCTGGTTTGTGGCCGGGGCTGCAGATTTCCCCTCGAGCGATGCCTTCAGCTTGTGCCAGTCACGCTTGTTGAGCGCGGCCGACACGGCATGCAAAACGGTGCTGTGCGGAACGCTGTGGCCAGCTCGCTTGAGCGAGCCGCCGACTGCCTTGGCGATAGCCTTCAGTTCGATTTCGTTTTGGTTCATGGTGATAGTTTCCTTGGTCATGTCGAATGCTCTCCATTCGCCAGGACGGTTCAACTGACAGAGGGTCTAAAAGGTGGTCGGATTGGCTTAGGTTGAAACGTCCCAGCATTTTGAGATGGGTAGATTCGAAACCAGGGGAAATACACAGAGGATTTACCGTACCCGAAGGCCCGACCGGTGGGCTGTCTCTATGGCCTAGGCTTAGTCTAGCAACTCGCCGGAGCAATCGCTACACCTACGAGGACAACTACTTTTTCCAAGGACACCCCCATGACCGTTACAAGCCACATGATTTCCTTTACCATCCGCGGTGCCAGCCTGACCGAACAAGCGCGCGAGCGCATGGGTGATGGCGACTGGAAAGGCGCCCTCGCCCACCTGGTCGACAACCTGGTCGGCATGAGCTACGACCAAGCCATTGGCATCATCGAAGGCCGCTTCAAGCTGACAGGCGAAAACGACACCATCCTGATGGTGGCGGAAGACCCTGACGTCATGCAGCAGCTGCAGGAGCGATACACCGCCGAATATTGCCTGGGCCAGTTCGTCCGGGACGGCAAAGTGATGTACGAGCCTTACTTGGTGCTTGACACACTGGGCAAGGCCGACTTCCACCATGCACTGGCACTGCCGGAGTACCGGGACAGTGCAATGCCTTGCTTCGTCAGGCGTGAACGATGGACGTCGGAATTGGAATCGGTGTACGCGAAGTCGGCATACGCGACTGTTCTGCCAGCTCGCTCCCTGGAGCTGCGTGCCATGCACTACGCCGACAATCCGCGCACCGACCGAGCCATTTTGATGAGCCGCACCCGGCAGAATGACGTAATCGTTCTGTTCCGCCAGGTCGCCGAAGGGGTAGCACCCTTCTGGCGCGAAAACGACAACACCTGCTTCAAGAAGGCGTATGAGTCGGCGCGCAGCTACCTGCCTACCAGCGGCTATGCCCAGCGCTATGGCTTCATCCATCCGGACGAAGCAGCAAAGCCTGAGCCGGTCGCGGCCACAGCCTCCCTTTCTGCGGAAGAACAGCAGGACTTGGAAGCAAAGCTCGCTGCTGAACATGCAGCATCGGAAGCCTTCGCCGCCCGCCAACAAGCAGAAGCTCTGGCGCTGCGTGAACGCATCACTGCGTTTGCCGATGGCGACAGCGAGTACGGCTGGCAGGACTATCGCTGGCGCGACCCGAAGGATGGTACGTACTTGTCCCTGCGGGCACCAAAGCGGGCGTTGTACTGCTACGCGCTCTCGCAGACGTCGGCCCATGCCCTGATGCCGCAATACGAGGCAATCAGCCCGGACAGCTTCAAGACGGCTGAGGACAACCCGTTCCATACGGACGTCTGGCTCGGTTGCGGCTTCGCCATCGACGCCAAGACCTATCGCCATGACAGCCGTGAGTATCGGGCTATCCTGGACATGATGTTCGAAGTACAGCGCACATTGCTCAACTTCGAAGTGCAGGTGCTGGCGCGCGGCCCGGAAGTTTCGGGAACCGTCGTATTTGCCGACAGCGAGAATATCGACCGCAACAGCATCCTCGTGGTGCCCCATGCAGGTGTTGAGTTCGAACTCCAGGCGATGGCGGCCGGTGCAGTTGTTTGCGAAGCGGGCGGACGTCTCGCTCACCTGGTGACGGTCTGCCGCGAGCAGGACAAGCCAATCATGCGCATGGACGGAGCCTGCTCCAAGCTCAGCCCGGGCCAATCCGTCAAGGTGCATCCGGCTACCGGCCGAGTCACTATCTGGGCACTTGGTACGTCAGGTCAAGACCCGCAGTAACACCCTTCATAGCCGTGCCGCATCCTTGCGCGCACGGCTTTTTCTTGGCATCGAGTCGCACATATAAGCAACATGCGATATACCGCCTGCCCCCCCGCACTCTCTCAGTCGGGCTGTCTTCAAGAATTGCACTGGCATCCCGCCGGCGCCGCGCCCTCTGGCTTCGTCCAGATGCTGCCGCTATTCCTGAAAGACTACTCATGACCGCCCTCCCCCACCCCGGCACTGCCCCGTTCCATCTGCGTGTAATGGCCGAGTTCGCCTCGAACGGCCTCTGGACGCCCCGGACACCTGCTGGCGGCGCCTGGCGTGACGTTCCCGTGCGCGAGTGCGACCCTGAGGCGTTTGGCCTTTCTGTGGAGCTACGCGCCCGCCTGACTGCATGGATTATCTGGTTCGAGCGTGACATTCTCAGCAATCCCGCCGGCGAAGCCAATGCCGCCACACGCTCAGCCTTCGCCCGTGAGGGCCTGTCCATTGCTTGCGCCGTAAAGAGGGAGTTGCCACACGTGGTCGTCAGCTATTTCGACGAAGCGCTCTTCGACGAGGGCCTCCCGCGCACTTGCTACTTGGATACTATCTGACGCTGTGGCACCACGGCAATAAATCCGATGGCTACATTGATTCTTCCCCTCACTCTGGACTTAGATGACCACTCACGTCTATTCGCACCCCGACATTTTCCTGCATGACGCGGCCGCCAACCACAAAGCTATGGCCTCGGACCGTCTCGAGCGCATCTACGCGCGTGTGGCAACGGTGCCCGGTATTCGCCTTTGCGACGCCAGACTTGCAACCAAGGAAGAGCTCGAGCGGAACCACACCAGTGCGTTCGTCGGCCAGCTGCACGCTTACACGCCTCGCGAAGAGGGAAAGCACCACTATATCGACAACGAGACGGTCCTGAACCGGCACACCTGGCGGATGATTGGTCTCTCTGCCGGCGCCGCCTGCCAGGCGGTCGACTCGGTGTTGGACGAGGAAGCGTCGAACGCGTTTTGCGTGACTTATGCAGGGCACCACGCTCACAGTGAGTCGGCCGGCGGCTTCTGTTTCACCAATCAGGTCGCCATCGCAGCACGCCATGCGTTGTCACGGGGAGTGAGCCGTATTGCAGTGCTGGACATCGACACCCATTCGGGGGACGGCACCGTCCTGTCCTTCATGGGCAATGGCCATGTGCTGTTCGCGGAAACGTACCAGATGGGCTACCCCTATCTGGCCCTTGGCGAGTTCTGCCCAGACAACATCCTGCGGGCCCGCTGCAGTTCCGCAAGGGAGTTTCGAGCGGCCTGGACCACCATGCTCGCTGAAGTGAAGAACTTCGAGCCGGAGCTTATCCTGGTGTCAGCCGGTTTCGACGCCCATCGAGAAGACCCGCTAGGCACTATTGGCTTGGGCGATGAAGATTACGCCTGGGTGGCGCAGCAAATCCTGAGCGTAAACCATCGAGTGGTCGCGTGCCTGGAGGGCGGGTACAACGTCGAGGTGACTTCGCGCTGCGCCGCAGCCTTCGTGGAAGAAATGACTCGCTACGGGGCATAGGCGTATAGTCCGGCGTCTTTGGCGTCGGTGGGTGCGCACTTCTCGTGACCGACGCCTCCGCGTATGTCGCTATACCCAGATACCGATTCACCTTCGCCGGACAATTTAATGAAAAAATGCAATACGATTCTGTCAGCCCTACTGCTGACCTCAGTAATGACGGCTCAGGCCAGCACCCCGTACGAGATGCGCGTGCATGCACAAGGCATTAAAGCGGCAAGCGCCAGCGGCCCCGCTCCTGTCGCGCCGGAAAAGCCTGCGCCCGCTCCGGCCCCGGTGCCCCCACAAGTAAGCTTGTCTCCAAATGTGTGGGATTTTGGTACGGTCGCTGCGGGCCAGTCGGTGACGAAGGCTTTCACGCTATCGAACACGGGAACGTCACCGGCCACCCTCTCGTTCGGCTCAATAAGCACCCCCTTCACTACCGCCAACGAGTCATGCGCCGCTAACTTGCTGCCCAATGCGAGCTGCACGTTCACCGTTTCGTACCGTAACAACCAGGCGGAGTCTTCTTCGAACGCTAGCTTGTCAATCGCGCTGGGCGGAGGGGCCTCCCCTCTGACCGCTACCTTTGCAGGTGCCACGGCCACCACGCCAGGAACGTTCCAGTTGGGGATTCCCTCGGTGACGTACAGCAATAACGCAACGACGGTTTCAACGCCTGGCGGCAAGACTGCGGACGTTCCCTTTGCTAACAGCAAGACCAGCGGAACATGGTACTGGGAAATGCAGTCGACAGGAAAAGGGGCCCTGAGCACCTATCTACCTGGCGGCGGAGGCTACTACGTGGACCTGATGTACCGGGACCGCAATGTCTTCGGAAGCGGAAGCGCGGGCGTTACGCCTTCCGGGCGGGCAACTCTTCAAAGCTCCTCGACAGCACGATATGGCTTCGCAGCCGACATCGGCGCCCGCACAATGACGATTTATGACGTCACCTCCTGCACCGTCGTCACAACGGTGAAATGGGCCTCCGCTGGAGCCGTTCGGCCTGTTGTCGGGTTCCGTACTTTTGACTCGGCAACTACCATCACTGCGTTCTTCGCTCAGTCTGGAAAAACATGCATCCCTGCAGGGTACCGCTGGTGGACCGGAAGCTAAGACAGCCGTTTTCACATAAAAAAGCCACCGCAAGACGTCAGTCTCCGGTGGCTTTTGATTGAAGGCGCGTCGATTTAGCGGATTGCTTTCATCTCGATGCTGGCGATATCCTTGTAGTTGGCGATGAACAGCTGCTTGTCGCCATTGGCGCCGGAGATGGTCAGGTATTTCTCGAGCTGTAACAGCTCGTCGTCGCGCTGAGCGGGTGACGAAGCTTCGCGGCCGCTGAAGGATTTACCGCTGGTAAGGGTCACGGTAACTTCGGCGCCAGAAGGAATTTGTCGGGCGAGAGCAAGGCTCATTGGTAGTTCCTGAAAGAGTGGGGAAATTCGGCTGAGACACCGGGCCTATACGGTGTAGCGAACCCAGTATCCCTAAGCTCAAGCCCTAACTCCGGCTGTGCCGTCCTTGATGCGAAACATTTCCCGATTATCGGCGCCGGCAATCCATGCCGGTGGCTTCCCAAACCCAGTCCATGTTTTACCCGACGCTGGGTCTTGAAATCGCACCACTCCCGCACCTACTCGGCGCGAGGGCACAGGCTGCCTTCGAGGCTGCGGCGTCAGGTCGAAGCCGAGGTGCGCCGGCGTCAATCCGTGAGCTGCCATTGTTTTACGAATATTCGCGATAACACTGCATATCTCAGGATGGCCGAGTTCCCCTGCAGTGCGGCTCTGTGCGATATCAGCTTTGAGGGCAGCTAGCCTTTCAGCTTTTGACATGAACGCTCTCTTCAATCAAGGTAAAGAACAGCGTAACTGAATTCCTTTAATTGCCCAAGCGCAATCACGCTAAAGCTAGAGGATGCCTGAAATGTGTTGCGCGCCAGCAAACATGCCTCGTGAGCATAAACCCCACCTGCTATACGGTCGATGCCCCCTCTTCCCGTATTGCACCCGACCTCCCGTAAAGCGCTTTGGAACCTTTTTCAAAACGGGCAGGCTGTTCGACTCGGCACCTACCTGTGCGAGCTGGCCCGCCGGGGCCACACCAACCTCATCTCCACGTTTGACGACCACCCCCTCGCCGACGACTGGCAAGACTTTGCCTGGATGTGTTTGAAGGAGCACTTCTCCAGGACCGAAGGCACGGTATATGTCGTTACCAACCCAGTGCACGCGAATCTGTACAAGATTGGCCAGACGCGCGGAGCGGTAGCCGAGCGCATCAAATCGCTCGACTCGGCCGGCGTCGTTGGGTATTTCGTTCCAGTTGCGTGCAGGCAGGTTGCGGACCGCTTTGCCGTCGAGGTGGCCGTGCGCCGTGCATTGCGGTTAAAAGAGGGGCGACAGACCCATAAAGAGTTTGTTGCCTGCACTTGGGAAGAAGCGATTGCGGCCCTGGAAGCGGAAGCCGCGCGCGAGACCGAAGTAATGACTCAGTTCAGAACTTGGTGAGCACGAAGAAAAGCCTGGGAACGAAGTCCCAGGCTTGTTGAAAACGGCTATGCCTCGGCCAGCTCAGGCGCCGCCACCGCCGCGGCCTCTTGAGCTTGCAGACGGTCACGCACGAGTTTGAGCTGCTGGGCGCGCAGGAAATCCTCCGCCGCTACTGCTTCTTTGATGAGAGTCGCAACCCTTTTGATGCTCAGCGCCAGATTGGCCTTCAGGCGAACATTGAGAGGCGGCCTGACGAAAAGGTCCGTCGAGCACAGATTGCGTACCTCATACTTACCGACTGCAACCCACCACATGTTGTTCAGGTTGTAGTACGCAACGCCGCAAGCCCAGCGGCCTTTACGGTCGCGGAAGTACACGGGCGTGCCATGCGTAAGCAGCTGGCGGTCGCCGGTTTGACGGTTGTAGTCAGCGTACCAGTCTGCATGGCCCAACTCAGCCTTGAAGTGCCCACTGCCACGGTTGCGAGCCTCGATGAACTCGACAGCCGTCGACCGGTTTGGGTGAGGCAACGGAACGTCACCTTTCGTCACCGAGGCGCCAAACTTGCTGACCAACAGCTCCCGTACCTTGTTCATTTCCAGCTGCGCGCGCTTACGCAAAAGGAAAGGCATGCGCGCGAGCTTATCGAAGTCGTACCTGCCGCCATTCGGATTTTGCACCTGGTGGACGTTCTGGAAGAACTGGACTTCGATGTGCCGACCAGACAAACTCGCTGCCACCTCGAGGTCCCCCGCCTTGCCAGCACGATGCGTCTTCACGAGGATTCGATGATGGACAACAGGGTCCGGGCCGAGGGAGAAGCCGCGACGATTGAGCAAGGCCTTCACGGCCTTGAAGATGCTCTTGACTTGCTCGGAAAACGGGTCTTCGCACCAGATGTTAACGGTTGCGTCATGAATACGAACTTCGGGACGATTTTCAGGGGTAACGGATGACATGGATGCTCCTTTTAGAATTTGACCTCTTCTGTGTAGGTAATTGCTTGTGGGCCCTAACCCTGGCCTTCCCTTTAGGCCAAGTCTATGGCAAAGTGTTAGCCTCCTTAGGTTTTACAGGCTCCGCATGAAGATTCCAGACCTCTTGTACCACTATACCGTCGGCCCAAAGATTGGCCTGATTTCGGATAGCGGATACCTGAAGCCTTTCGGTTTCGGCAAAGCCGTCAATGCCCGAGAAAAACCCATTCTGTGGTGGTCCACCAACCCGCATTGGGAACCTACGGCCACGAAGCTCATCAGCCTGGACCGCGGGAAGACCTACGGCCGGCCGCCGCTGGAAAAACTTCACGAAATCGTGGGGTGCTATCGCTTCTGCTTGAACACAAAGCGCCTAGACTCGCTCAGTCCAGCAGACATCAAGCTGCTGCCCTGGTCGCGACTACCCTTGGTTGCAGGTATCGACTCAAAGGACGTGCATCAGATGGTAATGGCGGGGCTGTCAGTAGGGGCGCAGCCAAATCAATGGTGGGGCTGTTTGGACCAGGTTCCCCTCGACCTGGAGACGCTAGGCTCTCTCACGGTCGAGGTGCTGGACAACGGGCGATGGACGCCATTGACAGGCACGCCGGAGGCGCTGGCGCTGGCGAGCGCGAACACCCGGACGATTGTGCAGTCGCTCGCGTCGCAAGTGCCAAGCACCGCACTTCGATAAGTGGACTTAAAATGTGATGGTCCAGCCAGCGCTTCGGAACCCTGCGCCTGGGGTCATCGTAGGCGAAATCCGATAGGGACTTGTGCCATTGCACTCGACAGTGGGAACCCTTGCTTCAGTAGCTTTGACAGTACACTCGGCCCGAATGACGAAGCTCACCTCAAATCGCGCGGCGCCGGCAGCGTCCGCTGGTGCGTGAACGCCTAGCGGTAAGAGCAATGCGGCCACGGCTGCAACTGCGCGGACCGGCAGGACACCGGTTTTGGCAACGGCCTTAGCGAGTCGACCGAGCGGCTCATATACGAAAGTGCTCATTGACGACTCTCGGTTCACGCCGAAGTAGGCGCAGCGTCTTCAGGCAGCGTCAAACGCGGCCGGCTCGCTTGGAGGGCCAGGCCTTTTTTACGAATTTCTTCGTTCTTCCGGCTGTACTTGACCCGCGGCTCAAGGAATCGCAGCAGGCGCTCTTTTTCTTCTGCGGTCAGCTGCGGCTTCACGTCATACCCTCCGAGGGCCGCCAATCGCTCCTCCAGGGCCTCAGCGGCAGTCTTTGCATCGTAAGGCCGCTTCGGAAGCAGCAACGGCTCAAAGCCCGCTGCTGGGCGCAGCGAGGCAAACTGGTCCGCGGACAGGACGTCGCCGGCGCGCAGATACATACAGCCAGGCGCTTCGTCGAGCAAGGTCGCAATAGACACGATGATGTTATGGCTCTGGTACGTCGGGTTCGGCGTAGCGCTCAGCCAGGCCCCGGTCATCGCGAACCCTTGCGCGCGCCCTTCAACAATGTCTTTGAGCTGCGCGAACAGCCAGGGATAGAACATGGTCATATCAATGACCACCATCTCGCCGGTCCGAACGAAGAGCTGGGCAACCAGTGGCATCTGCTTTCCCGTCCAGCCCACGACTGGCTCGGAGTGGCGCGAGTTCGGGCGGTCCTGCGAGATAAGCTCGAGGCTGATATTTCCGCTGACGTTATTGTCCGCCTTCAGGTCAACGCCGACGAAGCGCATGCCGCGGCGATTGCGTAGTTTTACGCACAGGTCGATGCCTTTCAACTGCACCACCTGGGTAGCCGGCTGGGTGTCGACGTCGTAGGTCTGCTGGAACCAGGTGTCGAGCATTGCGATGCCCTGGGTGTCGAGCACCATGTGGTCGTTGAACCGACGCGCGCCGGTTTTGTCGGCCTGAGGGCCGGGCGAAGAGTTGCGAGGTGCATCCATGGATAAGGTCCCGAGCGAATTAAGGGTCGGGATGTATAGACGCTCGTACTTATCCGTTCGGAGCGCTTGCCTGTGGCACACGTAAAAGAAAAAGCCAGCAAATGCTGGCTTTGAAGAAGAACATGTCTTTACGAAAGTGCGACAGCGGCTTCCTGAGCCTCAAGCAGAATCGCGAGCTCCCAAAGCTCCAGGTCCTCGAGACGGAAAATCTCGCGGTAGTCCGTTGGACCATACTGGGCGTTTGGATTGCGAACCAGCTCGCCCGTCTGAAGTGCCGTGAAACCGTACTCCTGATTCTCCAGGATTTTCGTTACTGAGAACGGGAGTGGCAGTTCGTAGATGCGCGCCAGCATGGCGGCCTTGATTTGTGCGATGGTCATATAGCCTTCGAAGTAATTGTCCTTTTCAGTATAGCGAATCGCTGTTCAGGGCCGGGCGGCAGGAGGTACGGACACTACCCTTCGCTACACTGCAGGTATCCCCTGGCACCCCTTCTCAAAGGACACTCATGAAAGACGCTATTCGCGATATCCAGACCGTCACAACGGACATCGCACAGGACCTCTCCGGCTACGCCACCCGCGCGGCCATGAACACGCTGACGTCGAACTGGATAGATGCGGTCAACGACGGCAACCCAGACTTCAATTTGGCGAATGCGCGCGGCGACATCGACGACGTCATCAAACAGCTCACTGCCATCCGGCTGCGATTAACTGACGACCCGTTGGCCGAGCGCAAGATGCGCGTCGCGCTGGGAGTCGAGGTCCCCTTCCCAAGCTGGGACTCGTTGTCGGACGACGCTCGCCACTCCTGGATTAACGACTACCGCGGCCGGAACGAACACCTCTCGGCCGACGAAGACGTAACGTCCGATGCGAAAGCAGACTACGAGCGCAATTACGGCATCGAGCCACCGCATCCCCTGGCGTACACCCGCTGACCGCCTGATTCAACCAAGCCGCCCTCTGTCACAAGACTCGGGGCGGTCTTTTCATTTCGTGGGTCTTGTTGGGCGCATAGAAAAGCCGCCCGGGAGGGGCGGCTTGAAAAGATATTCTTGCGAAAATGGCCTATAGCTGACTGGCGAACTCTTCCGCAACAGGATTGGGCTTCCAGTACGCGCGCGGCCCGTAGATGTCCAGCGCCAGCGCAGCGTCGGCCTCATGCTCCAGGTCGAACACCATCTGGTCAAAGACCATGGGCACAAACCGCGGCCATGGGTCGACAATGTATCGCCCATCAATGAGCGCAAAGTCGTGCCCGCCAGGGTGGATGCGCTCGCGAGCGATACGCGACGTCGGATTGGCCTCGTTGACGAAGCCCACAATCTGCACGCGCGAAGGCAGCGCCCAGTAGATGAGGCTGGCGTAGTCGGTACAGCAAACTGCCGAGCCGCCGGTCCTCAGATACGACGAAGCGGCTGGCATGTCGCCGGCAGCCGCCTGAGCGTTGTACTCTTCAAGCGTCAACCGCGTTCCGTTATCGAGCCGGAACCAGACGCCCAATGCTTCTTCGGTGCCAAATAGCGCCTCCATCTGCCTGACAAACTCTTCACGCTCTGTCATCAATAGTCCTCACAGGTAAATTGGTCTCAAGCTCTGTATAGCGATTCCCAAAGAAAAACGCCCTGAAGAATCAGGGCGTGGGGAATCACGTGCTTACGCAGGCATGTTGTGTTCTTCGAAATCGTCGGAGGGCGCCGATTGCCCTGACGTGCGCATGAACTTCAGCGCGCGCTCGAGGTCTTCCGCACTCGCCTCGCGAACAAGTCGGCCGTGGCGGTCGATGTCGCTCCAGTTGAACTGCTGGGTGAACCACATCTGCGCGGTGCCCTCGTCCTGACGCGCTTGGGCCAGGGCGTCCTCTTTGGAGAGCTTGTCCTCTTGCTCCAGGTACGCCGCGTAGTCGGCAATAACTGCGTCGTGCGGAACGAACCACACTCGGCCGCACTGCGAGCGAACTTCAAACCCTTTTTCGGTGCTGGCGTCAAACGTGGTTACAGGCGCCGGCCAGGTTGGTGCGTTCGACGTTGTAGCGGTGTTAGGCGAAGTGCCCTCGGTATCTGTCATGGCTTTTCCTTTCATGGTTGCCTGGTTGGTATAGCTCGCGCCCAAAGGAAAAGCGCCGCGGGCGGCGGCGCTTAGGGAACGAATTTAGCGCACCGCAAGAGCGGTGTCACTGGTCAGGCGGCGAGGATGGGTGCGGCGGGATTATCGAACACCAGGGCGCTGCCGTCGGCAAAGTCCAGGCGCGCTGGGGTGGCGCGGACTGCACGGGAGCGAAGCATGTCCCAAATGCGCGGCGCCGGCAACGGGGTTGCCATGGTGCTGAACATGTTGAGAGCGGAGCGGGCTTCGGTAGCGTGCGGGAACAGGGAGTTTGCGTTTTTCATGATGAGATGTCCTCGTAGGAGAAAGAGTAGTCTAGGAACCGGGAATCCGTGGCAGCGCAGCGCTAGGCTACTGCTCGAAGGAGGCTGCCAAGCGAGGGGGGCCTGCTCACCTTCCCCAAACTTGAATAGACCGCCGCCTCCATGTTCGCTGCCGCTTCTTGGGCGCGTTCAGCGAGCTTTGAGTCGAGGAGCCCTTCGGCATGTCGGACATGACTAGCGGATATTTCGGCCAGGTTCTGGACCGGCGACAAATCGGAAATGCGTTGATGCGAAGGGACCGCATATGCACGATGCAGAGAGGGCAACGTCGTCATTGGTGATTCTGGATGAGTCGAAGGATTAGGTGTAGTCCGTACTTTTAAATTTAGTTAGTACCTACACATCAAGCAGCATGCGTTAAGCTCTGCACGTCTCTGGTTCGCGCCCTCACGGGTACGGAGGCAATACGGCATTTGCCGTCATCCACAATTTGTTTCCCACCGATTCGGTGGAGCCTTTTGTTGCAATGCGAACCCCAACTATGTGTGGCTCCGCCACTTCTCAAGGAAACCGATATGAACAAGGAATTTCGTAGCGCTGCGGCGCGTATGCTGACCCGCGCCCAGGCCCTGGGCCTCACCACCAAGTCCGGCAACGACGTAGTTGTCGACCTGATGGAGGAGCTCCTCGCGGCCTCGCAAGGCTTCCGGAACGCACACGCCTGCCGGGCCGCCCTGGACAAGCAAGCAACCGCTCCGGATACGTCAGGCTCGCCATCTGAGTCGCACGTTACGGTGCAGCCTGGCCAGGACTGCTGGATTGCCATCGGCCCCTACAAGGTTCATCCGAACCTGACCGATGAAGGCATCTCAGTGGACGTGTACGCTGACGGCGCCGACCACGAAAGCATCGCATCGACCTGGGCCCTGCAGTCTGACGCAGAGGAAGCTCTCTGCGAGCAGCTGAACCTGGACATTGACGACGTCAGTGACTGGGCACATCAGCAGGGCTGCGAGGACTTCGATGGCTGCAGTTTGGCAGAGCGCTGGAGCTGGCTGCAGCGCTTCATCGAGATGAACAAGCAGCACCCTGCTCCCAAGCTGTCGCAGTGGCGAGACGTGCTCGACAGCCTCGGCTACGAGTTCGAACAGGACCCTGAACGAGCCGGCGACACCTGGCGCTGGCTTGCGCCCTCGGACGAATCGGAAACCTGGTTCGCCTCCGAGGACGACGCAGTCGGCCACGCATGGCGCGATGCCTGTACGCAGGTCATGGCTGCTCGCGAGTTGACACCCGCGCAGTGGACTGCAATGCCGTTTGAAGAGCACGCACGACTGTTGCGCGCCCTCATGGACTGATACACCCGTCCAAGTTGATTCCTTAAAAGCCACTTCGCCTTGCGCGTAGTGGCTTTTTCTTTTGACGAGCCGGCGAGCCCTATCAGTCGTTCATCGGTTGGACGGCTACGCCGGTGTTCTCGTCGTAGAAGTCCGCATGCGTCTCGAAGAAGGCGCCGAACTGCCGGTGCAGCGATAGCACCTCCGCCGGACGCAGGGCATGGCGCAACAGGCGAACCATCTCGTCTTCCGCCAACGCTACCTCGATGCCGTCATAGGTACGGTAGAGGTAGCCCGGGCGCCCCGATAGGACGCTGCGAAACGCTGGATGACGCACCGGAATTGCTTTGAGGTAGCCCAGCTCGGCCGCGCGATTGGGGTCCAGGTTCACTGCACCAACGCGGTCAACCATCTGTATTTCCAGCATCTGAAGGCCCGTAGGCTTGCGATTGACCGGAGGATAGCGTTCGCTGAAAACGTGGAATGTCATGATGGCCTTTTACTCAACAAGGGAAAGCTCGTCTATGAGCTGTTGACACATTTTACATGAATGACAACACCTCGTAAAGACGGATAACTCTTTTAGTAAAAGCAAGCAACAAACGGAAAAAGCCACCGCATAAGCGGTGGCTGGAATTGATGCAGGTGTTCCGAATTATCGGTAGCGGTAACCCATGCCCGAGTAGCCACCGAAGGGTCGATGGCGGCTGCGAGCTTCTTCAGCTTTCTCGGCCGCGGTCTTCATCGCGAAGCGTTCGGTGACATAGTTGCCACCACCGTCTTCACAGTCACTGTCGCGATTATTTTCGTCGTTTCCGACAAACGTGCCGCCCGAGCCGCGCGTCCACTCGATTTGGCCGAGCAACTTGAAGAACGCCCTTCCCATATACGAGTCACGGGCGGATTCCACCGCATGATTGTTCTCGCTGACGTTCCAGCGCACTTCATGCTTGGCAGGGTCGAGCGAGATATCGCCGTCATCGGCCTGGTAGTGGAGCGTTTTGGTCGATATGGCCAGCGGGAAGTCCTTCTTCTTTGGAAGCAGCAGCTTGGTGCGTGCGCCTGTGCGTACGCCGAAGAGGGCACGGTCAACCAGTTCCCGCTCCTGATGGCCGTCCAGCGCAGAAGGCCAAGGGGACGGGCTGCGATGCATCATCGCCGACCAGGCTTCGTCCAGCTTGAAAGTGCCGCGTTTTGCCAGCTTTTTCTGGTTCGTCAGTGCTTCGTGGAAGCGGAGCGCCAACTCGAACAGCTTGACTTGCTGCGTGTTGAACGCGTGTGCCAGGCCGTCGCGCAGGGGTTTCCATGCTTTCGTCGGAATTTTGAGGGTTCCGCGCTCCCATTCGTATTTGCTCATGTAGTCGTCCTTCGTTGTGGTTCAGATGTCCTAAGCTCCTGTATAGCGATACCGCCCTCAAGCGCCCGTAAAGGAAAACGCCCCGGTTCCGAAGAATCGAGGCGCTTGCTGAACCAAGAAGAGAAATTGTTACGGTGTCACCGGCACCACGACCTTCACCGAAGTGTCAAGCGCTGGGATGTCGAAGTAGAGCTTCACTCCCTCAGGCGAGACGCTGCAGGTGCGGGCAGCAACGTTGATGCCCAGGAGCTGCTTCCCCGTCGCGGCGCAGGCGTCGGCCCACTCGTGACGAATACGGAACTCAGCTGGGCACGGCGAGGCCTGCATTGCATCGAGTACGACCTTGTCGAGCGTTTCCTTGATGCGCTCGAGAGTCAATCCCTTGGGAAGTGCAACGATATACGGGACGCCGGCAAACGACAACGGACGATTCGCTTGCGCGGCATCACGCAGCTCGGTCATTGCGATGCGCAAATGACGGGAGGCCCGCTCGGCGCCGTAATTGGCCAGGGTCTGGTACCGGTCGGCAATGAACAGGTTCAGTTCCTGCTCGCTGTAGTTCGCATACGGCTTGTGCGAGTACGGGATGACGACGTTGAACGGACGCTCGTACCGGGTGCGGTCGGTCAGTTGGAACTCGACCGGCAGGTCGCCGTCGGGGTCAACAGCGTATTTGGCTGCAATCAAGTCGCCGATGATGCCATTGAGCTCTTCGAGCTCGTCGGTGGTCACGGCCGCGAAGCCACCGTCCGAAGGAGTTTTGCCTTGGGCGAGGAATGCGGTAATGCGGGCGGTAAGCTTGGAGATGTCGGTCATGGGGTCCTTGGAGTTGTCAGTTGGCCTAGAACTGCGTATAGCCATGGTGCCCCGGCTATTCAACGATACGACAGAACATTTGCCCTCTCGGATTCGCCTTTAGCGTACGCGTCTCCCAAGTGGGCCACAGCCGCTCGATGTGCCGCAACCAGAGTCGCTGCGACTGCCTTTCCCGCCGCCTCCGCAGACATAGCCCGGCCGTCAAAGCGCGTCTTCACAGTCACGGTGTAGTGGGGATTGTCCGCTCCATAGGCACGGGCGAACTCGTGCTTGAAGTAAAAAGCCTCAGGGAATGGCGGGGTCGGGACGGCAATGTCGACATCCACGGACGGCAGCTTCGAATCGGCCGCAAACAGAACATGGCAATGCTGTTTTTGCCCTGCGGCCGGCTTGTCGCAGGCGACCAGGTGAACCAAAAGCGGGACTTGCGCGCGCCCGAAGTCCGAAAGCCAATGGCCGATGGTGCGCTCGACTTGGGTGGCCGAAGGGGGAACGAAACAGCTAAATACCATTACCAACAGTGCTATTACGAATGAGGTAGCCAGGGTCAAGAGTTCTTTGGTTTTCATAGGTAGCTCCTGTTGAAGATTAGTCGTACGACTGAAGATTCGCCAACTCGACCAGGCGTTTTTGGTACGCATCGCCTGCTTTCGCCATCCCTGCGGCGTAGGCCTGCTCGAGGGTTGCCGCCAGGGCTCGAACCGCCTCGTCATGAGACAAACTCAAACCATCAAAATTTGTTTCGAGGTCCACGGAGTAGCTGAACTGTTCCTTCAGTACTGGCCGTCGCCTGTGCTCAAAAACGAAGGCGGCCGGAAACAGCTTGGTGCCTGCGGGGAGTACGACGTCGACGGCAGGTATCCCTATCTCGTCAGCGAACGCCACTTTGCAGTGCCGGCTCTGGTCAGGGAGCGGATGCCTGCACGTGACCGTCCGCGCTACAAGCGGGATGCCCACGGCGTAATGCTGCTCGAGGGTATCCTCCAGCGCGTTCTCAACATCGGGGCCAAAAGAACATGCCGTCAGGGTAACGGCTACTCCGAACAGAAACCCTCTGGCTATTCGTCGGCGAACCCTCACTCGACAGCTCTCTGCATAACAGCTAAAGCGGCCCTTGCGGCTTCAGGCGGCACGTCGATACGCTGCGGTGGCGCGGACACTTCCTCACCCAAGGAATAGGACAGCGCGTTCAACCCCTCCTGCAATTTGGGGCCTAGTGACGAATTGGCCGCAGTCGTGACCGCAGTTATCGAAGCCTGTAGAGCCGCCACCCCGCTTTGAATGCCCATCTCGTGACCTTCAAAAGACGTACGCAGTGTTCGGCGCTCTCCCTGATGGTAGATATTGAAATCACCAGGAAACGGCGCCTTAGCCACCTCGACTTTGACCTGAACGGGAGACAAAGTCGTATCTTTGACGTAAGTAACTTCGCACGCGACCAGGCCATTCTCAGGTGAGTCGCACTGGACAGCATCGACATAGACGGGTAAGCCGCGCTCAAGAGGGGTATTGGCTAGATACTTAGCAATGCATGAGACCTGCCCATCCTTAGGGTCCTCACACTGAACCGCGTTAACCTGGAACGCAAGGCTGCTTTTGTCCTCGAGGCCCTTCAAGAGTGCATCCTCGACATCAGACGTCCAAAGCAAGTGAAAACAACCCGCAATAAAGAGTGTTAAAACGCCCAACAATGCTTTACCGAAGTGCCGGTCAGCCCAGCTTGGGGGTTGCTTTTCTTTCTCCAGGGAGCTCATAGTCAATTCCGGTTGATAATCATTACAGCCAGTATATTTTAGAATCGGCTTTCTGTAAAGCAATAATAGGCTGCTGTTGCGGCGCTGCAGTCCAAAGAAAAGCGCCCCGGAGACGGGGCGCTTGGAAATCAGAACGTCAAATTATGACTTGACCTCTTCGACATACACGTAGAAGACTTCACCTGCCTCGCGCATCTCTTCGGTTTCGGCCTCGATGTCGCCTTGGAGCTGCTCACGTGCATCGCGCGCGTCAGTAGCGTAGACCTCATCAGAGTAGACTTCGGCGCCTGGGTCATCGTAGACCGAGACCTTGTAGAGCTTGTCGCCCAGGTCGTGGCCATAGGGCACCTCGAAATCCTCGCCGTCTTTCAGCGGAACGTGGGCAATGACGTAGAACTGGCGATTGACGTAGTGGTAGCCTGAAGTGAGCCACTGCGACGTATCACCGTCAACAACCGTCCAGATGCGGGACGGGTCCGAAGCACGGACACGTTCAACATACTCACCTTCTTGGCTGCGGAGGCCGAAGCCAAAGCCGTCGAACTCTGCATGCTTGTCGAACGGGTTCTTCATCGGCTTGAATCGCTTGATGAAGTCCTCGCGCGAAATCTGCTGAGGCGTTCCGCGGCGCTTGACTGCCTCGGCCTCGAGATGTGCATTCAGACTGCGCCAGTCCGCGTGCCCAGTGAGAACTCCCACCAGGTCGAGAACTTGGGTGCGGGGCAGCGTGATGCCCTTGTCCGTCAGGAAGCGGCCGATGGTGCCGGCTACTGCTTTGGCGGTCTGTTCGTCTTGCGATTTGAGTTCAATACTGCTGTTTTTCATGGTGTCCTGTCCTTGGATTGACAAGGGCTTTTGGCATTGCTGCCAGGGGAACTGCCTGCCTTGCTCCATTGCCCTTGTCCCAAAAAGGGAGGGATGGAATGAAATGGTCCTAAAAGTTCAGCTGTTTGCCGTATCGCGGACGCGACGCAGGCGGGAGGCTGCTGCAGCCTTGGCTAAGTATAGCGCCGGCAACGCTGCTCCCGGCATGAACTGATGCGAGCTCGCTCTAGCTAGGCTCTTGGACATGCGCTTGCTATACCTCAGAGGACACAACCTGTTCACCTGACTACGTGAAAACGAGTTACTAACCAAAATAGAGGAAATTGAATGCACCGATTGTTGGGATTGATATTTTCGTTGTACCTGGCTCTGTTCTCAGGCGCGGCGCTTGCAGAAGCCCCTCGCACGGAAGCACAGGTCCAACTGGACCTACTGCATAAACTGGAGGCCGATGGCTTCCTGAGCAAAAAGCTCGCAAGCGAAGCTGCAGTGAAGTACGTCGACGTCAAGCAGCTACAAGCGCGAGGTGTCGCCAACTCGGCCTCGGCCGAGCCCGCAGACTCCATTTGGGACCGCTACATTAACTGGCTGAACTTCGCCAAGGTTGTGGGTATCCTGCTGCTCCTGGTAGCGTTTGGTGGAACTGTTCGAAACATCGTACGAGGAGTCTGGCACTTGCTGGTCAGGGTGCCGGTCCTGGTGTACCAGGTTCCCCTGCTTGTCGTTTCTGGCTATGCAACAATCGTACCGCAGGCATTCTGGGTATCGCAGTCAAGCTACGTCGCCCTGCTCGCAGCATTTGCGAACATCATCCTGGCCGGCTGGGTCTTGGCATCCCACCCCAAGTTAGGAAAGGCGCTGCGGGATTTCTTCAATATTGGCATCCCCGCATCGTCCATGGCCAGTTTCGTGGCAATGGTCTATTTTGGTCTGCTCGCAGTTCACCATGACTCGCAAATCCTCGGCTTTTTCACGGCTGTGAGCTTCTCAGGCGTGTTGACCTTCGGACTGTATTACTCGACCGGCACGCTGTTCCTGCATTTTGCAGACAAGGGCTTATCGGCAGTGGTCTTTGGGCACCTGGCAGCACTGGGCACATACACGTTCCTGAAGGTGTCGGGCACGTATCCTGTCGCAGCACACGTGTTTGACTCGGGTATCGAGTACTACTGCACCGTCGCTTTGTGCGTCGGATTGCTGGTCGGCTCATCGCCGTGGGCGTTCCTGAAGGGCTCCCGCCCCTTCATGGCCGCGTTGTTTATCCTGGTTTTTGCCGGCGCCATGACGGGCTACTTCTTCTGGGACCTGAAGGTCATTGGCAGCATCGTGACCTGCTTCTTCATCCTTTTCGTTCTGGAATGGATTGCCCGCCTCGGCTACTCCGGAGGCGTAGTGATAGGCTCCGCAGTGCTGGGTGGCACTCTTTACGGCGCCGCCCTCCTGATGGAAAAGTTCGGCTCGTTTATCGTGTTGGCAGCCGCATAAACAATCCCCCGTTTCAATTCAAAAAGCCGCATCCGTTCAGGGTGCGGCTTTTTTATGCCAAAGAAAAAGCCCGCATTGCGCGGGCTCTAAAGGGGATGCTGCGAACTTCAGCAGTCTCGCAAGTACACGGCCAGTTCCGAGTCGTACTCCAGCGCGTACACCTTGTACTTCTTCTCCCAGTCAGAGCTAAAGCCCTTCATAGGCTTTTCCAGGCCGGGCAAGACGACCATTTCAGCCAGGTCCGCCAGCAGCTTCTCTACGCCCTCTTCCACGACGACAGGCAGCTGGGCACGCAAGCGGTCCAGGCGGCCCAGCGCCCAGTTCGGGTAGCTCAGTGCGGAGTCCAAGTGACGCAGGGTGTTGACGATTTTCAGCGTCGAAGCACGATGCATCGCTACCAAGGCGGCCAGTTCGTCGTCGGACACGCCAGTGATGGCTTCACATGCCGGCCGAGGGCGCGGCGCCACCTTCAAAGCTGCCAGCTCGTCCGGGGAGCAACCACCGATTGAGCTCAGACCAACGTCATGAAGGTAGTCAGCCTGCTTAGCGAAGAACGGGCGCAGCACGTAGTTCTCGACGCCAGCGACCATCTCGCGCATTGGCCAGGCCTTGTCGACGTCCGGAGTCATGTCTTCCTTCAGCTCTTCATCTGACTCGAAGCGCTCAAAGGCGTCGTAGCCCGAGTTGAAATAGATGGCATGAGCCAGGTGGCTGAGCGCCCGTTCGCGTGGCAACCAGATGCGGCTGGCCTGCAGGCGTTCGATGTGCGTCCATACCCGAGCGGCCAGCCGTGTGGCGCCGGCGTGAGTGCTGCGGCAGACGGTCAGTTCAGCGGTCAAGTCGGCAGTGGATTTCATGGGTCCCTCTTTTTGGTGAAGCGCGGCTTATCAGGTAGGCGAACTATACAGTCAGCTTTGTACAGTCTACTAGAATGTATTCAAAATCGCAAGTAAAAATCGGTCCAATGTGAATGCTGCAGTGCAATATAAAAGATAACGCTACACACAATTCACTGCCCTGACGCCGCGAGGCACCCCTATGACCGTTCGAAATCTCGCGACTGGATTAGACGCTGCTGTCCTTTGCGCCATTGCAATCGCAGCCATATCACTACTCCCCGTTCAGAACGCTCAAGCTGAGGCCCTTCCTCTAGCTAATTGCCCTCTGAAGGTCAAAGTGTCTACCTTCCCTTTGGTGGTTACCAAGAACTTCTCTCGCAGCTTCGCTGCGATGGATGAGCTGGGGAAAAAATCCCGGTCGCGCTCGGCCAAAGATGAAGGCAGCGTTGGAAACACTGAGGCCTCTACTTCGGCCGTGAACAAGATGAGTTGGGACGCCCAGGGATGCGCGACGCTGAATATCACTGTGGGCTTTACCAACACGACCGTGTACGTGGCCAAGGAACTTAATCGCAGTCCGTGTGCCAGAGAGCATGTGTTGGAGCACGAGCTCGAGCACATTGCAATCTATCGACGTGCGCTACAGACGCTGGCCTCGCGCGTCACCTTAAAACTAGAGCCGAAGATTGCCCGTATTGCGCCAACAGCCCTCAATGGCTCCGATGTCGACGAACTGCTGAATGCAGCAATGGATGAGGCAGCGACCGTCATGGTAGAGCATGCAGCATTCGATTCACCGGCGGAGTATGCCCGGAATTTCACCGCCTGCGATGGCGCTATTGCACGACTCTACCGCATAGCTTCGCGGGGCCAACGTGTTTGAACCCCTTCCCCGCCGGCGTGCGGGCAGAAACCTACCCTCTGCCGTCAATTGAGCTGCGGAGACTTTATTAAACGATGCAACTGGAGAATAACAATGAGTTTTGCCGAAGTAGTTTTTTTGACCGTGACCGGAACATCCCTTCTCTTTGCTACTGTCCTGAGGGCGCGGTTCGGGTCGACCGCTGTGGGCTGGGGTTTTGACTTGCGTGGCATGCCGGCCAACGAGGGCTGAATCCGTTAGCCAAAGCCGCTAAGCCCTCGCGGAACGGCAGTTGCCCCACCCAGGGCAGCAAGAAGACACAGCCCGTGCTATCTAAGCATGGGCTTTCATTTGTGCAAAAGAAAAACGCCCGCGAAGGGGCGTTGTGAATTGATGCACTCAGTTGGGCAGCTTTGTGCTGTACGGGGGAGTCAAATCGCCAAGCTCTCCTGCGCTTGGACTGATACGTTTTTGAGATGCTGGAGCACCTCCAGCACACCCCGGGCCACAATCATCGGTTCGAATTCCAGCCGCTTCTCGAGGCCGTCGGTATCCCCCAGGTCCGGCCACAGGAGTTCAAAGTCCCGGCATGCTTCTCGCGCGTTGCAGTAGCCGCTCGTTGCCGCTTCTTCATCAACGTTACTGAGTGCCACCTTGATTTTCTCAGGGGTGGCCGAGATGCGGATTTCTCGCCAGACGCGGGCGCTTAATTGGCTCCGAGTGCTTTGGCTCCGCAGGCTGGCAAGCATTTCAGGGGTGACGATGCAAAATACTTTTTTGATGAGGAGGACGTTCATGGCCTTGTTCCTATTGAAATGGTCTTGGCCAGTGTAGAGACGCCTTCTTCTTGGCGACCGCTCTTGCCCCATGCGTTTTCCTGCTTCTGACTCCGGACGGTCTCCTCCCGCACCACCGCTGGCGCTATACGAAGAAGGAAAACAACCTTATTATCAGGAGAATCATGGAAACCATTGAAAAGACATTGCATTTCAGCGTTGAAGCAGAGGTAATCGTCGACTTGGCCCGCGATAAAGTTCTTTCGCGGGACTGGCGCGGCGCAGTGCGACTGCTTACCGAAGTCATGGTACCGCCCATGAAACTCGACGATGCGGTCGGCATCCTTTCGGGCAAGCTGACCATCGTAGACACCGAAGGGGGCATGTGCCTGGCCGAGCAAGACCCGGAATGCGCCAAGTTCAAGCGCTACTGGAATACCGCTCACTGGCAGCAGGCCGGCATCCTTGAGCGAGGTGGTGAGTTCTACCAGCCGTATGCGGAAATCACCAGTTTTTCGCGCGAGGACGAAAAGCAAGTTATCACCCGGCTGCGCGACCAGGAAGACTGGTGCTCTGTCGAGATGTTTCGTCAGGAGCGTGCTCGCATCTACATGGACATGCCGTTTGACGACATCGCGTGCTTCGATACCGGCGGTGCTCCTGTCTTGATGAAGCGCGTCCAAGGCCCTGCTTTCTGGATGCCGACGTTCACCGACCCAGCGCTGGCGATGAAGCACTATCGCAAGCACCGTAAGGGAAATCTGAAGGAAATTTCCCACACGTACCTGGCCGTTGCGCCGGCATCGCTCGACTTCTACCTGGAAGCGGCCCTCATGGGCGCGCTCACGGATGTGGACGAACTGATGCCTGCAATTGACCAACAGATGCTGGCGAAAACCATCAAAATGCGCGCGGAGTTCGACAATAATCCCCGGCCTGAAGAGAATCCGTGGCGCTCGAACGAAACGGTGTTTGAAGACGCGGTCTACGCGATGGTGTGGAAGTACCGGGTGGAACTGCAGGCCGAAAAGGTCGGCGGCTTCCTGGAAATTCCTGTCGAGCGCTACCGTGACGATGCTCCAGAAGTCTATCGGGTTGCACGTGCCCCATTCCAAATCTGGGCACAGCAGTACGGCCGCTCCAAAGTTGGTGTGCTTCCGGAATGGAAAGTGGTTTGCCCAAGCGGCCTGAAGATGGGCAGCGACAATCCGATGCATACGGACTGGTGGGTGAGCTCTGGCTTGCCGTTCCGTGCCGCATACGACCACGAGCATCCGCTCAACAAGGCGGCATGGAAACTGGCGTACCAGTGGCAGGCCGTCGAGGGCGAAAAGTGTCTGAAGCTCGCCGGCAGCGGAAAGGTAACAGGCCCCGTCGTGTTCCCGAAGGCAGGCGAAGCAGTGCTGGCCGGCTCCATCGCGGTCGTATCACACGCAGGACCGGACTACGAGCTGGCGCTGATGTCTGCTTGCAAAAACGATACTGGCGCCGTGATTGCTCAGGTTGGTGGCAAGCTGGCTCACCTGGCCATCGTCTCGCGTGAACTGGGCGCCCGCCTGGTTGTCGTCGACGAAGCCATGACCAAGTTCAAGGAAGGCGAACTGGTGACGCTCAACCTCGACACAGGGGAAGTGCAAATCCACGGTCGCGGTTCGGACGACTAACGTAATTTTCAGCTGTATTCATGCGCCTGCCGGGTTCTCCCGCGCAGGCGCTTTTTTCGTGCGTGCGTCGCTCAAGCAGGCAGGCGTAGGAGAAGAGAGCACAGCAGGCGCTAAAGATGCCGCTGGAGGAATCAGTGCTTATTCCGGCCGAGGCTCGCCGAGTTTGTAGATGCCACCAACGAAGCGTCCGCCATAAGAACCGAACTCGATGGTCAACCCCGTCGCAGGGTAATCCGCTTCGTAGTACACCACGCAACCATCGACCCGGGCTCGCCAGTGGCGCGCAGTACCCTTCTTGGCAAATCGCTGTACCGCACGCTTGACTGTGGCCTTTTGAGCCGCGGACAAGAGAGGGTATTCCATAGACGCCCCCTGCATGGACACCCTGCACGTCTTCAACCAACCGTGGCCGACGTACTGGTGGTTCTTGCGGCTCTTGAAGGTCCGCAAGTTGTTCGTGTCGATGACCTGAGCGCGAAGAAGCTCTTCGTAGGCCGCCGGGGTAATGAACGCGACAGGACCTTGCCCATTCCCGTCTTTGATAATCGAAATTTGGATGGGAAGATTACCCCAACCTTGGTCGACAAACACGGCAACGTCCAGCGTCTCGGTATCGTAGATATGGCGCATCAACGCTTTGGCGGCGCGAGCGTCCAGGACCGGCAGTAACGATTCGTCTTGCATGAAATGTCCTTGTAAGTGGATTGGCCTCGGGAAGTGTGGCCAAGCTCCAATGGGTACCGCGAACCCGTATAGGTTCCGCTTTCTATACGCCAGAGAACCCCTACCTAAAGGACCGTATGACCATCCAAATCTATGGCGGTTGCGAGATTGTCGGCCACACCCTCGAATCGTTTTTGAAGCACGCTCAACGCATTCGGCCGGCCATGATTGAAGTGGCGCGACACGCTGCTCGCAGCTTTGTAGTGAACTGCGCGACACACAACTTCGACCTGCACCACCTCGGCCTCGAAACGGAAAAGCCGATGAGTTTCATTGGCGAGGCTGCGACAACGCTGATGGACAGGCAGGACGAGGTTGAGCGTACCCGCAGGCGCGACCCCATGGCGGACTTTGCTTCAGATGTCGTACTGTTCCCAGTGGCTGCGACAAAGTCCGTGCCGGCACGGCTCCTGGCGACGACGTTTATCGAACACCCGGAGTTGTACAAGGCCTGGACCAGTCAGCCGTTCTGGCGCGATTTCTCATACTGGGATAACTCAGACGGTCCGGACGAGCTCCCAAGACGTGAATGGACTGCCCGTAAGCGCATGTGGGCTCGAATCTTCCCCGGCCGCATGCCGCCTTCGCAAGTTGGGTTCACGCTGAACCTGGTGCGCCCTATCGACGCGTACCACGAGATGACGGACGAGCTTCTGGTGCCACATCTGTCTACGCTCCACCAGCGTGCGCATGTGCTGGTCGACTATTTCATGAAGGACATCCCTGCCGAGCTGGCACTTCCGCCAGAAGCAACTCGTGCGCAGAAACGAGAAGCACTGCAGCCATATCTGGAAAGCAGGCTGGTGCCGGCGCTAACCATTGCGCAGCTTCGCAATAGGCCAGAGTGACCTTCGAGCAATTCAAAGAGCCCCGCTGGGGCTCTTTTTTCGTCCAACGGGGTGTGTTGCCTCAAAGTCATATTCAGAACGATGTTACCAGTTATCATCATCGTGAATATGAAAACACGTGTTCCTACACTATTCATTATCAACCACAACGAGAAAACCATGTTCATGAACATCATCGCCATCGCAATCCTGGGCTGCTCTGCCCTATTCTTAGTCGCTTCGGCTCTGCTGGCCCGCAAGTAAGTAACGAATTAGCGGCAACCGCGCCGCACCAAGTAAGCCCTCGATACGCTCGAGGGCTTTTGCTTTCTGCAGCCGGGTGGCGCTGCGCTCCGGTCCTATACCCTGCAGGACATTCCCACCACATATACAGTTGGTAGTTTCCACTGTACAATATTGAAAAGGGCCTCTGCCCCTCTGAATTTCAGGAGATACTATGCTAGTTCGTCGCTGGGTCGGCTTGTACGCCGCCCTTATTGTCCTTTCCACAACCGTCATTCTGGCAGCGGCCGGCAGCATTAGCTGGCTCTGGTCAGTCGTGGCTGTTGCCTTGTGTGTCGTAGGCGTGCGCGACGCGGTGCAAACCCGTCACAGCATTTTGCGCAACTACCCGCTGCTCGGCCACTTCCGCTTCATATTCGAGTTCATCCGACCGGAGTTCCGGCAGTACTTCGTTGAGAGCGAAACGGAAGAAACTCCTTTTTCGCGTGCGCAGCGTAATGTCGTCTACCAACGCGCAAAGAACGACATTGACTCCCGAGCTTTCGGCACCGAGCGGGATGTTGATGCTACCGGCCACGAATGGGTCAGCCACTCAATGGCACCAACCAAACTGGCCAGCAGCGATTTTCGCGTAGTCGTCGGCGCAGGCCGCGCCAAACCCTACTCGCTGTCCGTAATGAACGTGTCGGCGATGAGTTTCGGCGCTCTGTCGGCAAACGCTATCCGAGCCCTGAACCTGGGAGCAAAGAAAGGTGGATTCGCTCATGACACCGGCGAGGGCTCCATTTCACAGTATCACCGCGAACACGGCGGCGACCTCATCTGGGAAATCGGCTCAGGCTATTTCGGCTGCCGCAATCCGGACGGAACCTTCGACCCTGAAGCGTTTTCCGTTCGGGCACAGGACCCACAAGTGAAGATGATTGAGATTAAGCTCTCGCAAGGAGCTAAGCCCGGTCATGGCGGCGTACTGCCGGCTGCGAAAATCACTCCGGAAATCGCCGCCACCCGCGGCGTTCCCATGGGCCAGGACTGCATTTCTCCCTCGTCGCATTCGGCTTTCGATTCGCCAGAGTCCCTGGTCAAGTTCGGTATGCTTCTGAGCGACCGGTCAGGCGGCAAGCCTGTCGGAATCAAGCTGTGCGTCGGCCATCCGTGGGAAGTGTTCGGAATTGGCAAGGCCATGTACGATTTGGGCTGGACGTTTGACTTCATAGTGGTCGATGGCGCAGAAGGCGGCACCGGCGCGGCGCCAGTGGAGTTCGTCGACCATGTCGGCACCCCGCTGCAGGAAGGACTTTTGCTGGTGCATAACATGCTCAAGGGCCTTGGCCTACGCGACAAGGTTCGCCTGGGCGCGTCGGGAAAGCTCATCACTGCGTTCGACATCGCACGCATTATGGCAATTGGCGCAGATTGGGTCAATTCCGCCCGCGGCTTCATGTTCGCTGTCGGCTGCATCCAAGCGCAGAAGTGTAATACCGACCGCTGTCCTACCGGGGTGGCAACCCAGGACCAAGACCGCCAGAAGGCTCTTGTCGTACCCGATAAAGCAGAACGCGTGTTCAACTTCCATCGCAACACGATGCATGCTCTGGCTGAACTTGTGCAGGCCGCCGGCCTGACGCATCCGGAACAGCTAGCACCGCACCACATCATGCGTCGTATTTCGGCGTTCGACGTGCAACCTTTGTCGGAAGTGCTCGATACCGTGGAACCGGGAGACCTGCTCAACGGCGTCTACCGCTACCCAGTGTTCGAACGTTGGTGGGCCGTGGCCCGTACTGACTCGTTCGCGCTTCCTGGGCACATCGCCGAGGCACGCAACAAGCCGAAGGCTCCAACCATCTGGTGCAAGGTAGAGCCGCGAGAAGCTGCGTAAGCTCCCCTTCAAGCTCAACCCTTTCATTCAACCAAAAGCCGCTCTCGAGCGGCTTTTCTTTTAGCATCCGTCCACTGTAGCGCAATAGCACTGATAGCAACAATTTCTTTACAGGAATGATATACATTTGGTAATCTATTGGTATGCCCCTGCGATAAAAAGCGGGCAGTCGTCAATAACCAGGGAGAGTCTATGAAGTCCACGTTCGCAATGCTGTCTGTCGTCCTTGCCACATTCCTTTCCAATCCGATGGCGCACGCTGCCGCAGTCGCGTCCCCTGCGGTGGCTAAAGCCAAGCCGGCGGCCGACCCTCTCAAAGCCCTAAGCCGCAAGTACGACAAGATGGGTGGCGTCGCCTGGTACCAAAGCACGTCGGCACCAAAGTACCGGAATACGAACGGCATGTACCTGTATTTCGGCAAGTTCGATAGCGGCACCATTACTCCGCTGCGCCTGGCGGTGCAGTACGCGTCCGACGACTGGCTCTTCATCACCAAAGCGTTCGCCAAGGCCGACAAGACCCGCATCGACTTCCCACAAGAAAGCGGCTTTTCGGGCTGGGAACGCGATAACGGCAGCGGGGGCATCTGGGAGTGGTCCGATGTGCCGGTGACCGGCGCCAGCGACATCGCAGCCGTTCGCGCGATGGCAGAAGCAAAAAGCGTCACCGTGCGCTACGAAGGCAAGCAGTATTACAACGACCGCAATCTGTCAGCAAAGCAGCTCAAGGGCATGCGCGAGGTCATCGCCGCCTACGAGGCGGAGACAAAGCGACCCTGGAAGTAACCAGCCGATAGCCACAAAAAACCCCGCTCAAGCGGGGTTTTCTTTTGGGCAGCACTCGATTCCGGGTTACGCAATCAGGGTTTCGACGCCGGCGAGATTGGTAGCACCGGTGCGGGTCGCTTTCACCTGGCCCTTGACAAAGACCATCAGTGTCGGCAAACCCCGCACGCCATACGTTACCGCGAGGCTACGCTGGGTGTCCGCATCGACCTTCACGACGCGCACACGCCCATCATATTTTGCAGCGAACTGCTCGAGCACCGGGGTCATCATGCGGCAGGGTCCGCACCACTCGGCCCAGAAATCAACCAGCACGGGAATGTCGGAGTTCAGGACTTCTTGTTCGAAGGTTTCGACGGTAGCATTGTGCATCTTGGAAGCATCCTTTAGAGTATGAGGGGAATCTAAGTCTAGCGACCGCCCTTTAGACGGCGCCCGCGCCAGTTCGCTATACCTGGAAGGCCAACTACCCTCAAGGACCCTATGTTCGACACTTATGCCCCGCTCCTGGCGCTGTTTGCCACCTTCACCTTCCTGGTTCTTACGTGGGCGGCTGAGCGGGAAGTTTTCCGCCAAATGGTCGCATGTCGTTACCACCATATCAGCCTTGTTCGTGCAGGCCGGCTCATGCGAGTGCCTGCTCTGCTGTCGGGGATTGCGTTCGTGTTGGCAAGCCTGCACTCCTCCCCAGCGGTGGCAGTTACGGTGATGGCGCTGGTCAGCCTCGTTACGCTGGCAATGCATGGGCCGCACATCCTTTACGATGGGGGTGCCCGAGCTTGCCTCCATACGATGCTTCCCTGGACGCTTTGTCTGGGCGCTGTTGCCTCGCTAGCGGTGAACGGCCTGGCTGCCTCAAGGCTCTATCCCCTCCAGCCAGTTGCCTGCATAGCTCTCGCCGGCGCTGCCAGCCTGGTGGCGCGGATGACCGCGAAGTGGCGACTTGAACAAGACCTCTTTAGCCTGCGCGACTAAGCGCTACCCTGATTGACCAACCCCGTGGCTTTCCCAAGCGCGGGGTTTTTCTTTGCCGGCCATGCCCGGGCAACGGCAACGGCAACGTCAATGTCAAATCGCTACACTAGACTAGGACATCTCAACACCTCATCGAAAGGAAGCCATGAACGCAAACCAACAACTCGACCTTCCAAAAGGCCTGAATCCTTTCGCCGCCGGCGGCAGTAACACTTCAGCTCCAGCCCACGTCGCCCTGCCCGCACCCATGGTGTTCCTCATGGGCGCAATGCGAGCGAACCTGGACGCCGTACGCCACGCGGACAAGGTCTACCTACCCCATCCAAGCGCCCGTGTCGTCGAGGACTGCCTGAAGAACGGGGACATTGGCCAAGTTCTCGGCATGGCCCCGCATATTCGCGAGCTGCAGTCCGCTGAACGGAACTACCTGGCCGCATGCGCCTGCTACTACCTGGACGACCCCGCATTCACCGCGTATTTGTCCACGGGCGCCGCGGCGAGTACGGTCTACACCGTGCAGAAGGCGAACGACCCCGAGTCCCAGGCAGAGTACTTCTTCAACGACTGGTCCCCTGTCGAGTTGCACTCGGCACTGCGCGAATAAGCTACCGCATCACGATTCAACCGCCCTGCCCGTCTCCGGACCTGCAGGGCGTTTTTCTGGACAGTGCCGTACCGAGCAGAACCCCCACAGAGTGGCTAAACCTTGCCCCTATACGTCACGTACACACCGCTTCATATCCTAGCCAACACTTTTAGTGACGCGACTTTTCTCCCGCAAGCAAGTACGCTAAACTGCTCCCCCACCCCATTTCCATGGAGGCCTCATGGCCCGCATTACTGTTGAAGATTGCTTGAAAGAGATGCCTAACCGGTTCGAGCTGACGTTGGCCGCTACCTACCGTGCGCGCCAGCTGATTAAAGGCCATACCGCCAAGGTTGAAGGCAAAGGCAAGCCTACCGTGATGGCTCTGCGTGAAATCGCGGCCGGGAAAGTAGGCAAGGAAATGCTGCGCCACGTCGCCAAGCCGTAATCCGCAATCGGTCAGGTAGCCGCCTGACCGATTGCGGATTACGGCTTGGCTAAATGCGCGGAACTACACGAAGCTGCAAACCGCGGAGAACAGCATGCCTGACCTGTACGCCCTCAATTCCGACGCCTCCTTGCGAGGCCCCCTGTTGGCGGCCCACCGCGCGCTGCGCAAGGCCGTCGATGCTCGGGCTGCCCAAAGCAAGGGCGAGTGCTCTGCAATATCGTGGAATTTACGCCAGCGGGGGACGGACCCGGTGTCTCACGTAGCGGTACTCCGTCCGCTGCACATTGCCCAGGGACTGCAGGCGGCTATGAAAGCGTTTGGTGGACCAAAGCTCATTCCGGAGTCCACTGGATTCGTAAAGTATCTGCTGAACCAGCAGAACAAAGTCCTGAACGACTGCCTCGATACAGGCCTGGACGTCTATGGCGATACGTCGCGGTTCTTGTTTGACGCAGATACGCCCGTAGGAGCCGACAAGCAGGCTGCCCTGAATGCTCACAAAGCCCAGTCGACGATGATAGCGCGCAGGGAATTTGCTCAACTCTTCGAAGGGACGTTCGGCGAGCTGGTTGGGCGAGTTCTGAACGCGGATGTCACGGCTCCGGGCACCAAGTAGTCCCGAAACTGCGCACTACCCTAAACGCCGCCGTCCTACAGCCAGAGCCAGTTGCGCAGCCTTTCGAAGACGGTAAGCGATGCTGGCGGTTCGCCCTTTTCCGCTGGGGTGTGCGCAGGAGTGCATGCCCCTGTCAAAGGGAAAGCGCATCCAGCTTTCTTGTACGTCCCCTCGAGCACTTCCCACATCTCTGCCGGAAGCTCTCCCCGCAAATCGTCGACCAGATAGCCCGGAATGCCGAACAGCGCCTCCGCAATACCGCCGGCCATACAGGCTACGGTGTCCGAGTCTCCGCCTATCCTGATTGCGTTTCGAATCGCCCCCTCAAAGGAGGTTGCTTCCAAGGCAGAGACCAACGCGTCAGGGACAGTTTCCCGCGCCAGGGTTGAAAAGCCGAAGGTAAGCGCGCGGTCCGAAACCGAAGCTTGCAGGTCGTACCCGAACATCGCTTCAACCCGGCTGCGGATAACGGCAGGCGACACGCCGTTTCGCGCATACCAGATTGCGACGGCGATAGCCCGGGCGCCCGTCAATCCCTCCGCGTGGTTATGAGTAACCGCTGCAGTCTGCGCTGCCAGCTCCATGGCCTCCGACGCCGATTGCGCGAACAACGCGGCCGGGCTCACGCGCATGGCGCCACCGTTGGCAAAGCTGTTGTAGGGCGGCGCGGCGTGGGCGTGAGCCCAGGTGTAGAAGCTTCCGCCGTAGCCCCGGTTCGGGTACCGCGGAACCCATGCGCGCAGAGACTCGTCGAACGGAACATCGTTCAAGAACGATGCCGCGATGGCAATCGTGCAGACCGTGTCGTCGGTGAAGCACGACTCCGGGGTAATGAGCGGCAGCGGCAAGTCATCGCAGGAGCCTCCCTCCCAGCGAGAACCAATGATGTCGCCGGCGATAGCCCCTAGCACCCCACAACCTGTTCGCCCTGCTCAGGCAACGCTGCCAGGTCCTGAGTCCATTGTGGGGAATCCGCGCTCGTGTCGAGGATGAACCGAACGCCAGGCGCATCCCAGAGCGGAGCCATTTCCGGCCGCCGGCCGAGCTTTCCAAGGTAGCAGACGTCGGGATACTGCCCGAGCACCCTCACGGCCTCCGCATCCGACGCACAGGCAGCGCCGTACCAGGTCGTATCGTTGACTTGCACTTTGCAGAGATACATTCGAATCCCTCAAACAGTTGTAGGAGCGTAGTGTAGAGCTGCGCTATTCTGGCGTTGCTACACGTAGCACGGGGCTTATGCACCTCGAACACCCTCGTCGCCTGGAAACAGGCACGGTGCACGCATGTATTACCCAGAAGGACAATCTCCCATCCTTTCGACTTCGAAGGCGTGGCAGGCAGCGACGAGACCCTAGCAACCAAATTTGGCGCCTTCGAGCGTTCACAAGGACATCTGAATATGAAAAACGTACCGCAACCACAAGAGCAGGCTCGCATTCTCAAAGCCGCACTGAAGGGCCTTGGCCTCAACGTCGGACACCAGGCTGCGCTGCAAGTCGTTGCCCAGGTAATGGGCGTGCGCGATTGGCCAACCCTGTCTGCAAGTTTCGATGCAGCCCAGGCCCACCGCAATGCCCAAGCAACAGCTCTGGCCGCCATTGTCGGTCCAGAAGATGGCAACCTGTACGAAAGCCTGGTCACGGTTGACCAGACGCTATCGGCCCGTATCCGTGTGCGGGCACACAGCGCCGAGGAAGCCCAGCAGCTGCTTCGCACCGCCGGCCATGCGCAATATCCGCACGGCTTTGAGCTGGACGAAGGAAACTACCGTGGCTCAGCTGACTTCTACCTGGGCGATAGCAATGCCGTGGTCAACCTGTCGGAGCCGGTTTTCGATGATGATGGTGCAACCGACTTCTCGGCCGGCGCCACCTGGCACGATGAGACCTACAAGTACCGCATCGAGGTTTCCCGCGATGAGCCGGACTGCTCGGATGACAACCGGCGCGCACGTACGACTGAAGTCCTCCGGGTTTCGCGTGACGGCGTCGAAGTCAGCCGTGAAGCTCGCCGGGCAGTATGGGACGAGCTCGAGAACTATGTCCGCGACGTGATTGAGGACGGTGACTTCGACGACGTGTTCGCCGAACTTGCAGCCAAAGTCGAGCGTAAGCTCAAACGGCAGCAAAAGTAATTCTTCTGTAGTTCCTTCATTCAAAAGCCGCCCTCCCGGGTGGCTTTTCTTTTAGAAAGGCAAAGCATGCCGACGACTAAAAGAGTGCACTAAAAACAGTTCATTGCTTTATTTACACTGAAAGCCTTGCGCGGTATAATGGACGCTCCCATTCTCGCCTAACCAAGACCCCATGCCCGCCAGTATTGCAAGCGCCACAGTTGATAGATTTGACAACGCTCTGGACCAGTACATGCGTCAGGCCGTCGGCGAGATGTGGCGAACAAAGTGCCATCAGTCGGCAAAAATCGCGGCGAAGGCTCTCGCACGCCTCTATCCGAACCTCTACGTCGAAATGCGTCGCGTCGAGCTTATTGCCCGCATGGAAGGCGCACCCCGATACGTGCATATTGGGTGGCTCCACGACCCCCATAAAATCGACGGAAAGGCTCCGGTACACTTTGCCGTGGCTGTCGGACAAGCGCTGTACGACCCAACCCTCGGCCAGCTCCACTACGCCAAGACGCCATTGGACATTCCTCCCGAAGCACATTTCTTCGAACCGTCGTTTTTCTCCCGCCCAGTAACAACCAAAGATGGCTTCCGCTGGGGCAGTGCTCAGCGTCCCTTGGGCCTTCTGCATGTCGGCTATAAGATGCAGCCGGCCAAGGTGCCCTCCGAGGTGATGCGCGACATGATGTCGGACGAAGAGGCCCGAGAACATGCTCGCAAGGTTGTCGATATCTTCCGAGCGGCAGCTGCCGTGGCTACCCCATGAACAAGATTCCCCCCTTCCTCTACCACGGGACCCGCGCTGAACGCTTGGACGACATCCTGGACTTGGGGCTACGGCCTCGCAACGAAACCGGCATCAGTCACTGGAAGCACACGTCCGAGTCTCGACCTGACGCGGTGTATCTCACGACGGCCTACCCCCTCCACTTTGCGGCCAACGCGCAAATGGAAGGCGATTTGATAGTCGTTGAGGTTGACACCTCCAAGCTGGACCACTCCCAGCTTATTGCTGACGAAGACGCTCTGGCGCAGTGCCTGAAAGACCCTGCCGTCGCTCATTTAACACTGGTCGAGAAAGCCGCCTATTACCGCGAAATCTCGCACGAGTTCTCGGCAGCCGACTCCCTGGCCCGGCTTGGCAACTGCGCGCACCTCGGCACCGTTCCGCGGCGTGCTCTAACGCGGGTTGTTCGAGTCACCATTGAGCACGGCGCGCGGCTTATTGCCTGGGGGTTCGACCCCGTCATCTGCCCTCCCAATTTCCGGTTCTTCGGTGAGCAATACGCAGATTCAGTGCAGTGGCTCTTTGGCGACAGGGAGGTCTGTGCTATCAATCCGGAAATGCCAAAAGTTCCTATTGAAGTGACCGTCCTCACTGCCTGAAAGTCCTGTATGTACTCATCCTGGAAAGACGTTCCAATTCCGCAGCGCCTTGCGTCGCGCCCTCGAGATGCCCGCGGCTACCCTATACCCGCAACGGTCTTAATTGACAACAACGGTAAGCCGGATTTCCGGATTACGGATGCACAGAGATGGATGAGCGCCTACAAGAACAGGACCTGTGCGCTGTGCGGTGAGCCTATGGGCCGACATCTGGCCTTTATTGGCGGGCCGCTCACGCACGAGAACCGATACTTCACTGACTTGCCGCTCCATCTGGAATGCGCAGAATACGCGTTGAAGGTGTGCCCCTTCCTCGCGGTACCGGGCTTCAAATATTCGGAGAATCTCGCCCCAGACACTGACCTCGTGGTGCGTCAGACTGATATCGTAGGCGGCACACAGCCCGAAGAATTCATGCTCGGCATTACGAAGTCGTGCCAGGCCCACGGAACCTCTGACGGCTCGGTCGTAGTGCATGCGGCGCCATGGGAGCAAGTGTCGTGGTGGCGGCATGGACAGTGCATCGAGCCTTTGAAAGCAGTATCCAGGTAGCCTGGCCGCCTAGAGCGTGCAGCTGCTCCAGGAGGTGGCTACACTCGGTAGACCCCCTACCAAAGGACATCCATGATTGACATCCTCATCGCCCCCTACGTGGCCGGCCTGCAGCTTCGCCGCTCGGTGCTCGAACAGCTCTTTGAGAAGCACCCCGAACTGTTTGGCGAACCTCTGCCCCTGAGCGAATTCGCCGTCCCGGGCCTGACACCTCCCGCCCACGAAGATGACGAAGAACTTTTCGCCAACTCGGTCGTCAAAGGCGAGCTCGTATATTTCCTGACCCTCGACCAAGAAGCTCGTACCTGCCAATGGCTCCTGGAGAAATTCCGTGCTGAAGGCTCCGCCGCGCTCACGCCGCGCAACACCAAGCGTGAGCTCAAAATCGTCAGCATCCCTGACGACGTGAAATGGTACGTCTTTTCAGATAGTGACGGCTCCGAATCTGTCCGCGAACACGCCCGCATTTGGCAGTAAGCTCGCACGCCTGCCATTCACCCACTTACCTAAGGAAATCCATGCACCGTTTCACCAAGTACTTCGCCTGCCTAGCTCTCACTACCCTGAGTTCGTTGTCGATTGCAGCATCGCCATCAAACGGCGTTACCGAAAACGACGCGGCCCATGCGGTGGGCATCATCACCCCGTCAGTGGCGTCCTCGGCCATTGTCTTCGACAACCACATCAGGTTCAAGGATACGGGAGAATTTGCAGTGTGCGCAGATGGAAAAGACAAGGTTCGCTGCGAGGAGGGAAAGTACCTGACCCCGGAGCAGTTCATCTCGCAGCATTACCCAAAAGCGCGCTACGTAGGATTCCGGCTCCTCATGAGTAGCCGTGACGGTAGCGATACCTACCTGTATGTCTACATCAAGTCGATGAAGTAAGTGCGACGCCCAAACCAGTCTACGACAGCCGTAGCCTCAAAGGAAATCATGCAAGAGAACCTCACCAAGCTGCAGGCCCATGTCACCGCGCTGATGCCGGTATTGAATGCGAATCTCTCGGCAGCGTACGCGGAGTGGATGAGCGGGAAGATTGCTCGCGGCGCATACGAGTACTGCCTTTCCCGACACGCAACGGCGATTGCCCTCACAGGCACCTTACCCACCGAGGTTACGGCAGATGCGGCCTTCACCGCTGGCGCCCAACTGTTCCTGGACCTGCGCACCGGCCTGAAGGACATTCCGGAAGCTGAGCGGGCAACCGCCCAGGTTGAAATCGACGCAATGCTGGCGCTATATCGCGAGCAAGGCTTCACTGAAACGTCTTTCGAAATGCGCGTTCCTCGCAAGCCTGCGGCGGCCGCGACTCCCGCTTAACCAGGTCCATAAAAGTATCCTCGCGCTGGGCTCTGGTCTACCGCGTTCATTCAAAGCCACCCTCCCGGTGGCTTTTTCCTTTTCAGTAAGGTAAAATATCTCTTTTAGAGATGGGCATTCGTGCCTACACGTGACCGAACCCTTACGGTCGCCGAGCGACCCTGAAAGAACATTATGTCTGACTTGATTGAAAAAACCGAAGCGGCATCAGCCGAGCCTGACTACCGCCAGATGCTGGTGGTGCGCCACGACCTCAAAATGCGGAAGGGTAAAATCGGGGCCCAATCGGCGCACGGCGCGCTGTGCGCATTCACCCACCAGCCAGGTGTGGTTATCCGCGGCGAGCCAGGCAGCCGCGAAATGGTCATTCCTCTGGACGAGGATGCTTACGCCTGGTTCATGGGGAACTACAAGAAAGTCAGCGTCTATGTAACGAGCGATGCGGAGCTGGTGGAGCTGCACGATAAGGTAAAAGCAGCCGGGATGCGGTGCCACCTGGTCGAAGACCAGGGCCTAACTGAATTCGGGAGCGTAGTGACGCGCACGGTGCTGGCCATCGGGCCGCACGAGAAGAGTCGCCTCGAAGAATTCACCGGGCATCTACCACTGTACTGAGAACGCAAGTTCTGTGCAAGACCTCCTGCTGGCCACCCTTCGCGGTGGCCATTTCCTTACATAGACACGTCCGCAGGCAAAGAAAAAGCCACCGCGAGGGTGGCTTGGAATTACAGAGCTAAAGCGTCTGGCGCCGAAAGAGCCGAACGTATTGCTTCGAAGTAGCTTGGATGGAGCTATCCTCGACAACACACTCTTCCCATGGGCGGCTGCTCGGGGTAACGCGCAGACCTTGGCGCCTCCATTGGCGAACTTGCCGACGGCGAGCTCGTGCGTTTCCGCTCACGCCTTCAGTGCGACATTTCACCATCATGCCGTTCTTGCCAATCCGGATGTAGTCTGGCTTGTCGACAGGCGCAACACGGAAAGTGCCGCAAAACTGGTTGGTGCTCGAGTTCATGATGAGTCCTTAAATGTTGTCCTACGATGTATAGCTCCCGTCGGCCGGCACGGCACGTGTTCAGCCGAAAAAAGACCTCCGGTTCGCGGAGGTCGTGAAAATGCTGCTGGCGAGGCGAACTGGGGAGGTCAGTCCTCAGGGACGAGTCCGACCTCTTGCAGCCGGCCGTAGTCATGCATGATGTCCTGGTCGGCTTTTGCGAACAAGTAGTCGTAGCCGTAAGGCGAATCGCGGAAGACTCGGCCGTCTCCACTCCATGTGTCGATGCGCGCCTGCAGGTCGTTTGCGACCAGGCGGTCCTCCTCCGTTACGACATCGAAGCCGTCGAGCCCCCGCTGAGCGCGGTCTGGGCCATCAGGCCAGTTGTTTCGGTTTCGATAGAGCCAGTAGGCCAGGCCGAAATACTTGTCGCGATTGGCCATCACCGAGACGACGTCATCGTACTCGGGGTCGCAGCCATACTTGAGCCCGAGGGCGCCAAGCAAGGTGAGCTGCCCGCGGGCGACCTTCTCCTGTTCTCGCACGCGGTCCGCCGCGCGCTCTTTCTCCGCTTCTTCCGTCTCGTAGCGCTTAATGCGCGCCTCAAGCTCTCCTAGCTTGCGCATGCACTCGTCGTACAAGTCGGCGGTCTTGCAGACAGCATCCAGGTCGTCGATGTAGCCGGCGCGCGTTCGGGTAGTGGTCATCTTGCGTGCGCGGGCAGTGGCAAACCCCGTACGAGTAGTCACTTCAGGCACGCCTAGGTTGCCCATGATGAGCTTGACCTGGGCCACTACCTGCTTGTTATTTTCCAGCAGGGGAAGATTGACAGCATGCTGCGCTTCGACGTCAGCACGAGCCTTCTCGAGGGCATCGCGCGCCGCCTTAGCACATGTCGTCCAGTGAGGCTTGCCATACATCGTGCTAGGCGCGAACGCCACGATGTGATACGAAACATTAGCAGGCACAGTGCACATCTTGATTGGCTCAACCTTACCGCCGGTGGCTGAAGCCGCCGCCTGGTCCATGCGCTGAGCCTCCTCGCGGATTGCCCCCAGCGCCTTCTCCATCGAGCCCTGCAGCCCCTGGAGCAGGGTATTCATTCGATTCAAATCATTCTCCTTGTGAGGTCCTTACCTCGTGTAGAAATGTGCGCTTATCGGGTTCGCCGGCTTCCGGATATGAAAAGCCTCACCCGGGGAAGGGGCGAGGCTTTCGATTGAAGGTGATGCCGATTAGCCTCCGGTCGAGAGGACCTTGTACGTCTTCACGTCGATGCGAACACCGTTTTCCTTGGCCTTCGCGTTACGGTCCAGCTCACGGCCGCCGGTCAGGTCATAACGACCCTTGGCGTATTGCTTGGCGCATGCGCGGTAGTCCGAAGACTTGTCCTTGCACAGCACCGTAGTGATGACCAGAGCGCCATCAGCGTTCGACTCGGCTGCGACCAGGTCGCCGGTGGCGCCTGTCAGGAACGAGCCCATGGTCGATGCGAAGCCGATGGTTTCGGTGTCGCTTGCGCGAACCATCGCCGGCAGCGTCTGCTTCATTACGCCAGGGATGCTGAAGGTTTCCATGGTCGACCAGCCGCCGACCATCGCGACGAATGCCTCTTCGTTCATCGACGCAGGGGTGCCTGGATGCCACATTTCCGACATCTTCACGTAGTTCTTGTAGAACTCGCGGCGGGCCGAGACGTCCAGCTTACGCAGTGGACCGGCTTCGCCGACCACGATGATGCCGACCTTCTGGTCCGGCGTCAGAGCTTCCGATACGGCAGCCTTCACGGCGCCGGTGCGAGCATTCTGCACTGCTTGCTCGCGTGCTTTCTCGATACCGCTTTCCGACGCACCAGGTGCGCCGCCAACACGAACGCCTTCACGCGTTACCGCGCAGCCAGCCAGGGTGACCATCATTGCTACCAACAGAACTTTTTTCATTTGTGACCTCATTTGGGTTATCAATGTCGCGGAGTGCGACTTCTACCCAGTGTAGAAACCGACAAGTCGACGCAAGGCATCTGGCAGGCTAAAGCGAATGCCCTACACAGCCCCATCGCAATGACCAAACTAGCACGCATGAAATCCCTTACCTTCGATATGATTCGTGGCTTGATGGAAGAGCACGACTGGAACTCGCTGCACGACGCCTGCTACTGCGCGCTGTATGACGACTCAGGCGAAGACGCCCCCATCCTGTCCCGTGACGTCCTGGAGCAAATCGCACGGCGCCTGCCAAGCCACCTGCTTAGTCTCGCAACGCAATGGGGCTGCTCGGACACTGGCTTCCGCGACAGTGTCTACGAATTTATCCAGGAAAAGGTCAAGGAGCTCGGCTCACCTGATGCTTTTCTGTTATCTGAACTCAAGCCCCACTAAAAACGTCGCTGGACTTTCCGCGCGGCAATGGTAAAATAATCTATCTGTAATGTTTGGAGATTCGTATGTCCGACCTTCCGCAATTTGTCATCCCTTCTCTAGCGACCGGCTTCATGCTGACAACAATGTGCATTATCGTGATGGTGGTGTATGCCGCGGTCAAGCAACGGAAGCTGGAGGCCGCGCTTCTGACGAATGTGCTGAACCATCCCGAATCGTTCGACCGCATCTGGTTCATCCAAACGGCCTACAACACAGTGCAGCAGATGACCATTTACGCTCGAGACAAGGCTGGGGCCGTGGCTACGCTTGCCTCGCCTCGGAGCGCCGGTCAAGTGTGGTCCGCACTCCAACAAGCAGGTGTCGTAGTCCACGCCTCCCCCTAAGCGGCCAACTGGCCGGCCTTCCCAACAGGGAGTTTTCGGTCAGCTTAGCTGAGTCGCCCTCCAAACTTATCCGCCAGGACGCACCATGTACCAACTCCAAATCCGCCAAGTTGCAAAAGACCCCGATGGCGCCCCTCTCGTCCGGGGCACTATCCTCGACGGCAGAGGAAGCATTGGCGAGTGGCACGGTGACAGGCCTGCCGGCGCGGGACAAGTCATTTTCGCAAGTAGCGTTCACGAATCAGCCTTCGCTGCCTGGGCTGTTGGCTACCTGGCGAACTGCCGTGATTTTGAAGGCAATGCCTATGTACCCGAAGCGATGGCCAAGGCAGAACTCATCGGCGCGGCCCTGCTACAGATGGGCTACGTGGCCTTCGAGGCGGCAATGGATGCAACCTGCTCTCGGCGCAGCAGCACGGACCAGAACACCTTGCCTGAGTTAAAGCGAAGCTGCGTCTCCTGTGGTGCGTGCGCTGGCTCTGCCGCCTGCCTGAAATCAGCCGACCGAGGGCTGACGGCAGAAATTCTCATGCAAGCGATAGGTAGTCGGCCGTGCAGGCCGTTTCGAAATACCGCGCCGGCGCCTAGCGCCTCGCCCCCGCCTTCAGCCGAGTAGGCTGTTTTGAAGTGCAATCTTCGCTAGCTCGGCCGTAGAACCAGTCCGGCCGCATAGGCTGGTTCGTGGCACCACGAACCACAAGCCTAGGGATGTTAGGCCATCCCACTGGCCCTGGGTATATAAAGTTTTTCGCTATACCACTCTGTCCCCTATACCCGAGGTCCCAATGGCCAAGATTGCCCTGCTCGCCGGGAGCCTACTGCTCCTTCTTTCTGCATGCTCCCCCCAGTCTGAGCCAGTCGTAGCGCCATCGGTAGCCTCACCTACAGCGCCCCTCCAGGTGTCCCCTCCCCCAAAACCGGAAGGCGACTCACAAGCTCCAGCGCTGAGCCCTGAGGCATTGCACGCGTTCAAAAACCCTGCACGTTAGGCCTCACTTGACGGCGCACCGTGCCACGCCACCCTACTCGGCTCCCTTGTTTGCTAATAAATTAGCAAACAGGGCTTCGGGGCTATACCTCGTACACCTCAATAATTGACCAGTAATGAAAAATTTAGCCTCGTTCAAAAAAGCGATAAGCCTCGCCTTGATGGCGCTGACAGGCCTTCAGCCTGTGATGGCAGCCACTATCCAGTACCAGATTCCACTGCACGGGCAATCTCGGCCTAAGCCACCCGTCACGCCTGCGCCTGGCACTGGCTTAGGCGACGTTGACCCGGGCGCGACTCCCGAGGAGGAAGGCGCTCCCTCGCTCGCATTTGCAGCGCAAGCCCTACGATTCAATATCACAGGGGGCGCCCGCCAATCCCAGTCGACCCTTCTGACCAACTCAGGCGCAGCTCCTGCGGCCCTGGTTGGCCTTGACTCGTCGGAAGCCTTCACCGTGTCGTCGGACTGCCCCGCGCGCCTGCCGGCCGGCGGTTACTGCCAAGTCACGGCGATACCCACAGCAGCCGCAGTGGCCGGCTCAACGTTCCAACTCGTGGCAAGGGCCCCAGGCGCCGAAGAGCCAGCTCAGCTGCAGCTCGCTGCCGTCGAAAACCCACCTGACCTCAAAGCGCCGCGCCTCGCGTTAATGCCGGACATGGTTTATGTCGGGAATCTGAACCCGGGGGAGCAATCTACCCCTGGGGCTGCGCGAATCACCAACATTGGAACTGCTCCTGCGAGCATCCAGGGGATTGAGTCTGGGTCAGACTTTACGGTGTCGTCGGATTGCCCGGAACCTCTTGAGCAAGGCGCATCCTGTACGGTGTCTGCCACGCTTCAGACTTATGTGCCTAAGACACACTACAAGACCCTGGTGCTTCGGTCCCCCGGGACTGAAGAGTACGCCCTCCTTACGTTTTACGGAACGGTCAAAAGCAACCCGGAATTAACGCCCGCCCTTTCGTTCAACACTACGAATCTCGAATTCAGCCACTTGAGCGCCGGCACGTCGGAAACACTTAAGGCCGTGCTGTCCAACAAAGGAACTGCGCCAGCGGTTCTGGAGAAATTCGCCTCCACGACAGATTTCGCAGTATCGAGCTCGTGCCCAGACTTGCTGCAGCAGGGGTCTTCGTGCGACGTATTCGTAACATTCAATGCCATGAAGGCCGGAACACAACCGGCGTTCGAGCTGATTGCGCGCGCGCAGGATAATTCCCGCACCGGCCTAATCGCGCAAGGCTATGTCACCGGAACATCCGACCCAAAACTTAACCCGCTCCTGGTGTTCGCACCAGTGGACCTGTCATTCGGTAAGGTCGCCGTTGGCCAATCTCGCTCACTACAAGCGGTAGTAACGAACAAGGGCGCGGTCGCAGCAGCTATCGGAAAAGTCGCGGTAGAGTTTGCCCCCGAAGCCTTCACCCAGACGAACGACTGCGGCACGCAACTGGCACCGGAAGCTAGCTGCACCGTCTCAGTATCCTTCAAGCCGACCAAAGCTGAGGCTCTGGGCGCTCGTGTCGTCATGACGGCACAGAATGGTGAAGCAGTCCTGCCCTTGTCCGGTACGGGTCAGAAAGCACAGCTGGTAGTGCGGCCACTGACGGTGGACTTCGGCGCCGTCGCGTTGCCTGGCACGAGCTCCACACAAACCGTCAGCATGGGCAACCCCGGAAATGTGCCGCTTACCGGCCTGGCGGTGGTGAACTCAGACAACCGCCTTACGGTCGACTTCGGTACTTGCACGTCTTCCCTGCAGGCCGAAACTGGTTGTGCGCTATCGGTACGCTATGCACCGGCCGCCGACGGCCCGTTCAAGACCAGTTTCCAAATCACTTCCGCAAACGGTGGGAACTCGACCATTGAAATTGTGGGCACTGCCGTTCGAGCAACCGCAACCCCTTCAATCATAAAGTTCCCCGAAACACCCGTCTCCCTAACGGCGCCTGACCAGGTCGTAACACTGTCGAACACGGGCACGAAGCCTCTTACCATCTCAGGCATCGGCATTTCTCGTGGTCCTGACCAGTTCGCCCAGTCGAATAACTGCGGGACATCTTTGGCCGCCGGCGCCGCTTGCCGTATCGTGGTGCGCTACGTAGCCGCTACCGAGGGCGCCTATTTCGGCGAGCTCGGCGTTGCATCGGGCAACCTCCCAGTCGCTCGCGTCGCCCTCGAAGGCCTGGGCCTCCCGCGTCCCGCCTTGAACTTGTCACCTAGTTCAGTGGCATTCCCTACGCTGAACGTCGGAAAGACGTCAGAGCTGGTCACGTTAAAGCTATCAAACCCAACGTCTGAAACTGTAACTATCGGCGGCGCAGGCCTGTCCGCGGGACAGTCCGAATTCGGGCAGTCTAACAACTGTGGCACTTCGCTGACCCCAGGCGCCAGTTGCACCGTAGTTGTTCAGTGGACCCCAACATCTACCAAAGGTAGCAACGGTGCTTGGTCGGCTGTGAGCTCCTTGGGGACTGTCACTGCTTACCTTAGCGGCCAGGCCACCGAACCTAAAGCCATCATTGAAGATGGCGGAAGCGCTGGCGGAAGTGGAGATGGTGGCTCGGGCCCCAGCACGCCTCCCGTCAGTGACGGCTTCGTACACTACTCCATTAACTTTTTGAACACAGAGGTTGGTAGCTCGAGCGCGGTTCGAAATGTCACCTTCCGTAACCGCGGGGATGGCCCGCTGACGATTGAGGGCCTCTCGCTTGTAGCGGGAATGACCGACTTCAACCAATCAAACGACTGCGCCAAGGTGCTAGCGCCTGGCGCCGCATGCACTATTTCGTTGCTCTTCACCCCGTCTGCCCTTGGTGCCCGCACAGGAGGCATTGCGCTGCTGAGCGACAGCGGCAAGTTCTACTTTGACCTGACAGGTAAGGCCATCGGCGCAGAAGCGAAGTGGTACCCAGACTCGTCGTTTGATTTCGGTGACGTAATGGTGGGGTCCTCAGCAACCCGATACTTCACCCTCGTCAACGTAGGCACTGTCGCGGCTAAGGACATGGTCGTCGCACTTTCCGGTGTGGGCCTTTCCCTGGAGTTCAATAACTGCGGCACAACTCTTGCGGCTAGCGGTTCGTGCCGAGTAGGGTTGAAGTATGCTCCAACAGCTCCAGGTGCCCTAGTCGAAGCCTCCGTTGCAGCAACAGGCCGGCTGGCAAACTCCCCTGCAGTGGCGCCGCTGACGGGCAGCGCACCAACGCCCGCCCTCAGCTTCTACACTGGCACGGACGGAAACTTCGGCCCGGTGTCGCCAGGCGCGAACGTGTCCCGCTCGTTCACCATCCTCAATACGGGCCGTTTCCAGGATACCCTGGATACAGTTTCGGTAGAGGGCGCTAACTTCACCGTCACCGGCGGCACCTGCACCGCGGGGGTTTCCCTCGGCACGTGCACCATTACTGTTACCGCACGGACGGCGGCTGTCGGCGAGTATGCGGCTACGTTGGTCGCAACCAGCAAGCAAGGTGCCAAGGCGACTCTGCCTTTGAGCACGCGCTCAGTTCAGGCAACCTACAGCCTTAGCGGCGCACGAACCGAAAACATCGCACCGGCTACTGATTTCGGCTCGCATGCGCCCGGCGGGCCTGCGGCTGCCATCAAATACTACTACCTGCGCGACAACACGAACCAAGCCACAATCGCGACCAGCTCAATTCGTATCTCCGGCGACAGCGGCTTTACGGTCACGGATATCTACCCTCTGGACCATCAGGCCGGCTATGACCTTGCCACGGCTCTTTGCGGATTTGACGCCACAGGGTCGACTGAAGCATGCACCACCGCGGGCCCAGGCCGCACCCTTCGAGTAGGTGTGAAATTCACGCCAGGCTTGAAAGGGTCGAAAACGGCTACCCTACGTTTTGAGCATAACGGCGTTCAGAAAGTCTCCGAACTCACGCTGCGCGCAGAAGTCCTCATGGACGCGGCAGGTGTGTGGTCCCGTTCATTGGCGGCAACTGAGGCATTCCAGTCGACAGACCTGGCCTTTGGCACCCATAGCCCGGGAGCTGTGGTTGAAAAGACCTACTACATCAGGAATACTGGTCAGTTTGGCTCGCAGCTAGTGAGCTTCGAGCTGACCGGTGATGTGGGACAGTTCACAATCGACCAAGCTTATATCGGGACCAGTGGTGGCGGCACGTGGTATTGCGTATCCGGTGGTGACGTCAATGCAAGCAAGACAGCAACTACGCCTTGTGCGTCGACCGACCCATCGACAAACCCGTACACCCACATCGCCGTCCGCATTCGATTCGCGCCTACTAAAAAGGGTGCCTTCCAGGTTAGCTTGAAGCCTTCTTCGGGTAACAGCGTAACAGTGCCGGGTTCGATTACCTTAACCGGAAACGGAGAGCTTAATCCTGCCGCTGAATGGACGATACTGAACACGACTACTCAGCCTTCGCAGGCGGACTTGAACTTCGGCACGCACGGCCGTGACGCCACTGGGGTCGACAAGGTCTTCTATGTACGAAACTCGGGTACTCATGGCGCTCAATCGGTGGGCTTCAAGCTCTCGGGAGATACAAGCCAATTTGAAATCGTACAAAGCTATATCGCAACCGCTACAGGCAACACCTGGACTTGCACTGAAGGAGGTGTGGTATCGGCTGACAAGCTGTCTAGCTCTCCATGCAAAGCCACTGACCCGTCGAACAATCCGTATTCATGGGTGGCGGTGTCAGTGCGATACAAACCGACCACAGTTGGGACGGCAATCGTGGTGCTGACCCCTACGACGGACAATGGAACGGTCTTGCCGTCGGCGCCACTCACCCTGAGCGGAACTACCGTGTTCGACTCAAAAGGGGCATGGTCCAGCAATGCCTGGGCAACCACTCCCCTTACGGCCGCAAACCAGACATACGCCGCCACACCTGTAGGCTCGGCAGTGGAGAAGTTGTTCTATTTGCGTAACGAAGGCACGAAGGGACGGATGTCGGCAGGCTTCACCTTAACAGGAGATGTTAGCCAGTTCCGGATTTCCGCTGTCTACGCAAGCAATTCCAATGCCTCCTACTACTGGTGCGAAGGCGGCGGCGGCGCCATTGCGGCCAACGGAGCGTCATCCTCGCCATGTAATGCATGGGATGCTGCGGCAGGCCTGGGCAACCATATAGTTATCTCTGTGCGATACACCCCAACTACTGCCGGGCCTGCGAATGTCACGCTCACCCCAACCAGCAACAACGGGACTGAGATGCCTCGACCAATCACGCTGACGGGTACGACACCGTAAGCTTGATACCAAACCCGCCGGCTTCACGCCGGCGGGTTTTCCTTGGCGCAGAACAGGAAGCTCCCGCCTAACCGGTTAGCATCCGGCTGAGCGTTGAGCGCTGGCCGAATAGGCCGTTTGGCGCTTCGCTACACGCTTCAGGACAACCCTGAAGGAACACAATGCAAACAACCCTAGTAATCGCCTGCGGACAAGCCACTCCGCCCCGCCTCGCGTTTCTCGCCTCGTACCTTGTGCCGACCGTGCGCTTCAAGCGGCTCTGGCACGTAGGCACCCTAGACGTAACGCATAAGGGCTGTAGGGGCGCAAGCCACGAGGGCAACGGCCTGAGCATTTCACAATGCCCGGAAGACTGGTCAGGCATTGCTCATCTGAGCGGTGACACCTGGGAGTTCCGCAAACCGGCGAATCGCTTCATGGCTTTTCACAAGCTGACCCCACGGCAGCGTCAAGCACTGCAAGACTGGGGCGTCGCCAAGGGCTACCTCGAGCTGCACGAACAGTGGAAGATGAGCTACTACGACAGCGAGACGGAAGATACGTGCTTCTGTTACTTCGACACCGAAGAGGAAGCCCGTACGGAAATTCCGGACTGGACCGAAGAAGACGAAGGTGCCGCACCGGCAATCACGATGCACATGATAGCCTGCCCCACCGCATCAATGAACCAGCGCTTGGGCTTCGATACCGCTACGTGCCATGCCCTCGACATCACCGCCACGTTCTTTGTCGAGGATGAAACAGAACTCGACGGCGTTTGGTGGCAAGACACCTATGCGCCTCACAACCTGTCCGCTCCCCGTGGCGTCATCGTGAAGCGTGCGTTGCCCACCTGGGACCGCACCAGAAAATCAATCTAGCCTTCCTGAAATTCAAAAAGCAGCCCTCGGGCTGCTTTTCCTTTATAGACGTCACTGGGAGATAAACCTCGCTGATTAGACAGTCCGTGAACAAAACGGCCTGTTATGTCAAAGAAAAACCAATCAACTGCACCAACACCGCGAACGCTTCAGTTCCTCTCGCTTAAAGGGGCAAGCTCTCTCGCCGATGCCCCAGCAGGAGGGCTATCTGTCTTATTGCTAGATGCGAATGTCTTCGCCTATTTGCAAGCTCATCGAAAAAACGCAGGTGCCTATTCCTACTCAGCTGAACTGGTCGAATTACTGCACTGCGTACACCGTCGACAACTAAGGGTGGACGCTTCGTTTGCGGCAATGGAGCGCGGCCTGTTAGGGGATGAACTCGTCACATCACAGGAAAAATTCACCGAATGGCTTGATGACTTTTATGAAGGGAAAGCGCTCTTCAAGAACGAGCGAGTGAAAATTCCGACAGGCCCCATTGCCTCCCCGATGCACTATCTCTATGTCTCGGCAGCTTGGGAAGAGATTTTTCTTCCATCTTATGCGACATTGCTCAAAGCCCTATCATTGGCAGAAGTCTACCCAGACAGGAAGGACCTTAGCCGTAACGTGCTGGAACTGTTTGAGTGGTGCGACTTGCGACAAATTCGACCGGGTATAAGCGCGAATCTGGCTATCGGATTGTTCGCAAAGGAACAGCAAGCCCTAAAAGTTCTAAAATATACTCGAGACGACAGTGCTGAAACGAAGGACCGGAAGGCTCGCAATGCCGCGCGCGACGTTACGTACTATGTACGACTCCTTAACATCCATCATCAACTACCTCTGGGCGGGTTGGCATTGTACGTAACGGCGGACCTCGCTTTTGCAAGTATCATTGAGCAGAATGCCTTGCTCTATTATGCTCTCGAAGGAGACACGTACCGGTATGCTTGCGCCCCCTACCCTGCCCTGGCAGAATTGCTGACAGAGGCTGAAAGGGCTATTATAGAAAATCCATTTAGCAGTGAATCAGACGCTCCCGCGTTTGCCTCGCCGGCGCAACTATACTTGGCGGCCGATTCCGCAAGATGTCTCCTACAAGAACATCGCTATCAGGAAGCAGCCTAAGGCTGACAGAATAGAAAAGCAGCCCTCGGGCTGCTTTTTTCTTGCATAGTACGTTTGGCTGGTGTCACTTCGCGCGCGCGTCACCCTTTGCCGGCGCCGGCGAAAAGTCGACGTAACCTCGAGGGTCGACTCCCTCCAATCGGGCCGCGAATTGCGCAACCGCTTCAGCAGTAGGAGCGGGAACCTCGCGCTGGGGTGCGGCAGCGAGTAGGACACGACGGCGGTAGCGCGCCAGGTCATTGGTAATACGACTCATAAATGTCTCCTTGCAATGCGCAGCGGGAAAATGTCGTCTGCGCAATAAATAAAGTGGGCACTATTATAGCACCTGTAACGTCTGCAATCCACTGAAACTTGTTTTTAGCGTGGTTCTCAGGCACAGAAAAAGGACGGCAAAAGCCGTCCTGGGAATTACTGCGCAGAGGTTGCGCTTTTAGAAGCAAGTTCAGCTTGACGCTGTTCAGCGGCCTCCTTGACGATGCGGATAAAGCGTTCGGCCTCGAACTTGTTGTAGAACAGCGCGACGCGCTCAGGCAGGCCAAAGCAGTCGGCATAATCGAGTTCTTTTGGCTCCATCTCATCAGGCGAGACGGTCGTATCGACAGCAAAGTTGCTGTAGTCGCGAATGGCCCACGGGACCCGGGGACGGTCCTGCGTGCCGATTTCGTGGAACGTACGGCCGAGCGCACGAGGCGATACGTCTTTGCGATGCGACGCGTCGAGCACGTTGGTCATGTAATAGTCGACACGAGGGTCGTAACTGTCGCAGTAGTACACCTGGCCATCCCAGGCCCGATAGTAGCGGCCAATGGCGTGGTGATTAGGGCGTTCCTTTGAGGTCAAAACGTCACGGTTTGCGTCGTACATGGAAGTCTTTCAAGAGTTGTCCTCCCCAGTATAGGTCGCTAGGACGCACAAACCACAACGCCGGCTTTAGGGGCCGGCGCTGCTACTACTTCACAGGGCTACGACGCGCTCAGAAGCGATAGCCCAGGCCGACGGTCAGGTTGGCGGTGTTCGAATCCGACTCGGGCTCCATGAAGCCGCTCTTGACGATGGACTTGCCGTAGCCGAAGCGGCTGCCTTCCAGCGCGTAGCGCACGTCGATGCGGTCGGTCAGCTTCTGGGTCAAAGCCAGGTTCAGCGTGGCGATTTCGGACGAGCCCAGGTCGAAGTTCAGGCCCCAGTCCGGAATATCCAGGCCGGCCTTGCGCGTACGCCCAACGGCGCCGTCCAGCTCGAAGGTCCACTTCGGCGCGAATTGGTACTGCCATTTGGTGCCGAAGGCAACGTAGTTGTGACGGTAGTCTTCGCGGTAGCCGTACGGCGAGGCCGACGAGTTACGCTGCCAGCGATAGGTGCCATGCGCGACGTAAGGGGTCAGCTGGCCGCGGCCCTGGTCGACGCTGAAGGCGTAGCCGAGTTTGACTGCAGTTTCGGTAGTGACCGCCTTGACGTTGTCGAAGGTGTACGGAATCAGCTCCGGCGTCGATTGGGACTGCAGGTAGCCATCGTATTTGGTCTTGCCATGGGCATGACGCGCATCCACCTGGACGAAGACGTTCTTTAGCGGACCCGAGACGAACTGCCAGCTCACATTGGCGCCAAGCAGCTGCTGCGCGCCCTTTTCGGTGTCCAGGATGCCGTCCTTGGTGGCGGTGCCGGGGTCGTATTCGGTGTAGTCGAGGTGATGAGCGCCGGCGAACAATCGCACGCTCGAGTTCACAGTGGCCAGGGAATCGTGGGCTTGAGCCAGGGGAGCGACCATAGCGGCGGCCAGTGCGAGAAGCAGGACTTTACGGGACATGAATCACCTTTATGAAAGCGTGAAAACCACGCGGTAAAAGGTAAAGCGACCGGTTTTATTGCTTTAGGCCAACTGTTGGCTCTAGCGCGTTGAAGGCTAGCACTGGTATGTCAGTTCGAATATTGCTATAATGAAAGTTACCAATCCTGAAAAGCCTACACATGCTCTACACCGTCGTTTCCTATCGTTGGGGCTACACCAACGAACAAGTCAATGAAGCCGCGGCAACGCTGGACCTTCAACGCGCCTGCAAACTTGCTGAAGAGCTGGCTGATAACGGCGCCGGCAAACACGGTGTTGCAGTTTACGAATGGCGAGAAGACACTACCCGGCATCTTCACAAATATATTCCTTCGACATACGGTGAATCCGAGCCGTACCACAATCCTCGCATCGACATGTTCCAGAGCATCGGTCACGCTGCGCACAGTGCTGTCACGACGGGGGCCCTGTGGGAGGCGCAAGGTAGTGGTCAACCTGGCGTGCCGCGCCCTGCCCTAGTTCCGGAGTGGCTGACGCAATTGGTTCGCGCAAAGGCAGTCGACAGCGAGTTCAGTGTTCGGATGCTGCGCGCACGAGAGCAACGTAATGCTGAGGGGCTACCTCCTTTGGCGTTCGGAGACCGTGCGGTGCTGGATGCGGCCTGGGAAGCGGCTCGCCAGGAAGTGGATGCGCAGCTCGCGGCAGTGCCCAAACAATTCCGTGCGATGGTCTTGTCCCGCGAGCAGCAGTTCGGGCCGATTCCGCCGGACACGTCTCCTCGAGCAGTACTGCTGAAGCTGGACTACCTCCCGCTTGAGGCCCTTCTGGCCCTTGTTGATAACCCGGCACGGACAGTATGCCAACGCATTGTCACTGACCACCGCGAGCGCTTCGAACAGGCCCCAGGCTCACGACACAATCACCAGGCCTGGCCGGGAGGCTACATTGACCATGTCGTCGACGGCATGAACTATGCGCGGCACCTGTATGCCTTCGATACGGCATTGGGCCGGCCAATGCCCTTCGCGCTGTCTGACGCGCTTCTCGTGTTCTTCCTGCACGACCTGGAGAAACCTTGGCGTATCCTGGCGCGCGCTGACGGGACCCTCACCAATGGCGAAGGCTTTGACACCAAGGCTCACTTCAAAGCTTTTCGCGAGAGGAAGCTGGCCGAGTACGGATTGAAGCTGACGCCTGCGCAAGCCAATGCCCTCACGTATGTCGAGGGAGAAGGTGACGCGTACTCAAGTAGCGCCCGCATCATGAACGAATTGGCCGCGTTCTGCCACAAGGTCGACATCTGGTCCGCGCGCCAGTGCCATGAGTATCCGAAGCCCGAGGGCGACGAATGGTCCGGTGCCGGCCGATTCCGGAGCTGCAATTAAACCACCTGCCCCGTCAAGAGGCAGTTTTCATATATATCTGCGATGCCAAGGCTGACCACTCAGGCCATGAACGGCTATCTGCCCGGGCACTGCAGCCTGAAAAGCGTCGCAAGCTGTTCCGTACGCACGTCGCCGTTCCGGGGTTTCTCACGCACTTAATGTCGATGACGCCGGCGGCGCGTTGAGGTTACGCAGCACAAGGGTGAAATCCCCCTCCCCTCCGCTATGCACCCACCTCCATGCGTCACGGATTGGCAGCTTCCCCTCGCGCATCGTGGAGGACTTCCCTCTAAATGTAGACGCCGGGACGGTCTCTCGCTATACAGCTTAGGACCCCCATCTATTACCAGGAGAACTCATGAAAAACGACCTGCGCGAACTGCGCCAGCTGGCCACTCACTTCCGCAACCGGACGTACCTCGAAGGAACGCATCTCAACTATCTCAGCAGCCCCGCCTTCATCGAGCAGCTCGATGCGATTGGCTCGGACCCGGAAACACTGGCCAAGCTGTCCATTCAGCTCCTGGACCACGTGGCATTGGACCCGACGTATGGCTCCAAAGTTGAGGACTTCATCGTCGTTGCAAGCGATGCAGAAACCATCTTCGTGAACCTGCAGCTGAACCGTCTGGTCAACCCGGTCGGCACGTTCATGATGCGGGTAACGTCGACCAGCTTGCCTGCGCTGATGAGGGCGACCCAGGCGAACCTCTCGAGCAGGATGTTCAAAGCCGCAGTAACGCATCGCCGCCTCAGCCACGGCAACGCCCGACGCATTCGCCGTTTCGAGAAAGCCGCCAGCGCCGCCTTCCAAGCGGCGTATCTGAAAGCAGATGCCTCCATCGCTAAGCCGTCTATCTACGCTAGCGAGGACGCTCGTTACGAACGTCAGCAGGAAGTTCGCGCGGCAGGCGATGCCGCCTACCAAAAGGTCTACCAGCCGCTCTTCGAGCGCTTGGATAGCCGCATCACCGCAATCGGGCGTCAAGCAGCCACCGAGGGCTATCGTGAAGGCCTCTACGACATTCTGGTGAAGTTCGCCTCAACGTACATCTGCCCGGCTTTGCCTGAAGAAGCCTGCTGTGCCTGATTGATTTCAAAGCCGCTCTCACCCTGAGAGCGGCTTTTCTTTGAGCCGTCTTGTTAGTGACCGTAACTCGTGAATCTGCTCGGCAGGGAACCGCGGCCGACAACGAAAGCCAGGCGCAACATGGCTTGCTGGCGCAAGTTCACCCTTGTGCTGCGTGGTTCAGTTACCCCTACCAACGGCAACTTCACCCTTCTGCTGCGTACGGGAATGTTAGCCTCACCGCGAAATTCACCCTTCTGCTGCGCGAGAAATATTCAATGAAAAAGCCGACTTCGTGAAGAAGTCGGCTCGTGAAAAACATCTTTTGGATTACGGTTCGTCGCGCTGCGTCCACTCACCGGAGGTCATGGCAGCCTCAGCTTGGGTACGGTCAGGCCAGTACTCGAGCGACTCGCGCGAGTAGGGACAGCCATCTTCGTCACGCGTGCCCAGGTAAAACCCGGCTGCCGATTCCATCACCTGCAGAGCGTAGCGCTTGCCGCCGGAGTCCCGGGCCATTTCGCCAACACGAACGCCTGGCGCCGGTCGGAAAGAAGTCGTATGCATATTTGTCCTCGAAATTGATATCAGGTAGAACCCGTGCGCCAAAAGGCGTGGCTTGTGCCAACGCCATCGGGCAGGTCGTGGCGGATTACACGCTCAGGCTGCAGCTTCACCCACGGGAGGAATACTCCCAGCAGACGCGGCCGGCGGCCCATCAGACAGATTACGCGAGCGTTGAACTGCTCGACCGTCTCCGTAGCGTTCCAGGTGGTGACCATATCGCCCTTTCGGGCAAGGATGGTGACCATCGTTGGCGTCGTCATGTAGCGGACCAGGTACACCTCTCCTGGCTGGAAAGGTGCTTTCGGGTGTGCCTCTTGCGCGTTAGCACGGCACTTCTCATTGGTAAGCGTCAGCATGGCTATGGCCTCAGGGCAGGTGTCAGGCTGCGGCTGCGGCGACGTCCAGGGCATAGAAGCAGCGCGGGCAGACCGAGCGGTAACGGCTGTTGCCGCCAATTTCCACCTGGGCGCCATCGACCACCTTACGGCCGGCTTCATCGACACGCATGTTCATCGAGGCCTTGCGACCGCACTTGCAAATCGTCTTGAGCTCTTCCAGGTCGTCAGCCAGTGCCAACAGTGCTGCCGAGCCAGGGAAAGCGTTGCCCTTGAAGTCCGTACGCAGACCGAAGCAGATGACCGGAACGTTCTTCAGGTGTGCGATGCGATGCAGCTGACGGACCTGGGCGTCGCTCAGGAATTGCGCTTCGTCGATGAGCACGCATGCGACTGGGCCGGTTGCCGTACTCAGCAAATCGTTGAAATCCGAATCGGTGCGATACACCGGGACCTCACGCGACACGCCAAGTCGCGAAGTTACCTTGCCAACGCCGTAACGGTCGTCGACCGCCGCCGTGAATACCAGGGCTTGCTGCCCTTGCTCGTTGTAGTTGTGTGCGACCTGCAGCAGGGCCGTACTCTTGCCGGCGTTCATCGCCGAGTGTCGAAAGAACAACTTTGCCATAATTACAATCCTTTTCTATATTGGGGTGACCTTCAATGTGTAGCGACACGGGATGAAGGCGCGTGTGAGAACAGTGGCGTGTAGCCGCGCTAACTTATCTGTGACGGCTCTAAAGCAAAAAGGGCTGCATCTGCAGCCCTCTCCGCCCTCAGTCATCAATATTCAGGTTGGCCGGTTGAATCGCGCGGCGATATTGGCCAGAAGCTCGTCGGCACTTGTATCCGGTGTGCCGGAAGCCACGAGCAGCCGATAGTTGAGGACCAGGTTGTCGAGTACTACGCGCGCGGCCGTGGCCAAGGCCAGATGCTCTCGTAGCTCAGGAGGAATACCGCCGGCAGCAAGGTCCTCGCTGAACTTTGCAAGTGACAGTGCAACTACCCGGCGTGCCGACTCTTCCGAAACGCCCATATCACCAAAATCGAGGGGGTCCGTTTGTTCCAGCTCCTGCAACAGAGTCATAATCAGGTCTACGCATACAGCCATGAGATTCTCCAGGAAGGTAAACCTCGTGTAGCCACAGAAAATCGTCCGTCTGCTAGCAGCTGATTGTGCTGCTAGTGCGCTAAAAGACGCCGCCTCTATATCCCATATTATCTTTCAATTACAACAACTTACCCGTATTGCCGAGCGCGATATATTTCTTCCAACTCATTTCAGTTCATGTTACAGTAGCATTGTTGCACCCCACTCCCTCGCCCGTAACTTCAGAGGACTCCTGTAATGACCCTTGTCCGACTCCGCACTACGCCGCACCCCTTTTGGAAAGCCCTCGGCAGAGAACTGCCTATGGCAATGGGCGTCAATGGTTTTTTGGCGCTTTTCACCATCATCACGCTGAACCTTGATGGCAAGCTCGCTCCTGCTGAAATGGTGCTAGTTAGCGTGTCGTTTGCAGGCATCGCCCTTACCCTGGCTATTAAGCCAGTGCTGGACGACGCAGACAAACTCACATCGTAAATCCGCTCACTTCTAAAAGTGGCCCTTCGGGGCCACTTTCTTTTGAGGAGGCCTACTGTTGCATCCCTTCACACAAGACACTTTTAATAAAGACATCATTTGCTTGCACCTCTACATCTGCTGCTGTATAATTGATTCACGTACCTAACATTATGAACGCGACGAGGAAACTACTGTGCGCCTGATGAACAAAAAAACTATCATGGGAATCATTGCTGGAGCAGGCATCTGCGCCGCACTGGCCTTTTCGTTCCTGGAGGATGCAGCTCCGGCAAAACCAACTGCAACGATTTCGCACTCGGCCTTCCTGACTGACGCGCAAGCCGGCAAGGTCTTCAAGGCGACGGTGTCCCCTGAGGGCACTATCGGTATGTACAAAGACGGCAAGACGGTCCGCGTCAACCCAGTTCCCGACCCGACGTTCGTGCCTGAACTGGTGAAAGCACGCGTCGATGTGGCAGGCCCAAAAGTCAGCACAGCTGCCGACAGTGGCGCTGCCTGGCAGATGCTCCTGGCCTTCGGCCCCATCGTGCTGCTCGCTGGCCTGTGGATTTTCATGATGAAGCGCCAGAGCGGCGCCAAAGGCAACCCGCAGGCAGGCTTCGGCAAGACGAAGGCCAAAGAAAAGGCGCCGTCGACTGAAGACGTGACCTTTGCGGACATCGCAGGCTGCGATGAAGCAAAAGACGAAGTGCGCGAGCTGGTCGAGTTTCTGCGCAATCCGGCCAAGTTCCAGAAACTGGGCGGCCGCATCCCTAAGGGCGTCATGCTCGCAGGTCCGCCAGGCACGGGTAAAACCCTGTTGGCCAAGGCCATCGCCGGTGAAGCCAAAGTGCCATTCTTCTCCATCGCTGGCTCAGACTTCGTCGAGATGTTCGTCGGTGTCGGCGCCTCCCGCGTTCGTGACCTGTTCGAGAAAGCCAAGGCCAAGGGCCCAGCCATCATCTTCATCGACGAAATCGACGCAGTCGGTCGTCAGCGCGGCCAGGGCCATGGCGGTGGCAATGACGAGCGTGAACAGACCCTGAACGCCCTGCTGGTCGAAATGGATGGCTTCGAGAAGGAATCGGGTGTCATCGTCATCGCAGCGACGAACCGTCCAGACGTTCTGGACTCGGCACTGATGCGTCCGGGCCGCTTCGACCGCCAGGTGTATGTTTCGCTGCCGGACGTCCGCGGCCGTGAAGAAATCCTGGCGGTGCACATGCGCAAAATCCCTGCCGGCCAAGACGTGAACATCTCGGTGCTGGCTCGTGGCACCGCGGGTATGTCGGGCGCCGACCTGGGGAACCTGGTCAATGAAGCGGCGCTGTTCGCAGCCCGCCGCAGCAGCCGCCACGTGCAGATGAACGACTTCGAAGATGCCAAGGAAAAGTCCATCCTGGGCGTCGAACGCAAGTCGATGGTCATGCCTGAAGAGGAGCGCCGCAACACTGCGTACCACGAAGCTGGCCACGCCATTGTCGCCGAACTGCTGGACAAGACGGACCCGGTTCACATGGTCACCATCATCCCACGTGGCCGCGCCCTGGGTGTCACGCTGCAGCTGCCAGAAGGCGACCGCTACAGCACCGACAAGGAACGCCTGGAGAACACGATTGCCGTCATGTACGGTGGCCGCGTCGCCGAGGTGCTCTTCATGGGCCAGGCTACGACTGGCGCGTCGAACGACTATGAGCGTGCAACGCAAATTGCCCGCAACATGGTGACCCGCTGGGGCTACTCGGAAGTCCTGGGCCCTATGGTCCTGGCTTCGAACGAAACTGACCCGACGGCCGGCCAGTTCGTCTCGCCGGAGACCCTGCGTGAAGTTGACCACGAAATCCGCAGCGTGCTGGTGGCTCAGTACAAGCGCGTTGAGGAGCTCTTGGCCGCCAACGAAGACAAGATGCACGCTATGGCCGGCGCTCTGCTCGAGTGGGAAACCATCGACGCGGACCAGATTAGCGACGTGATGGCCGGCCGCACCGTGCGTCCTCCAAAGCGCAGCAAGTCGCAGGTAAAGCCCGCGTCCACCCCGGAAGTTACCGGTGAAATCCCGACCGGCGCCGTGCCGATGCCAGCGTAAATCTCACTGGGCCTAGGCTCACCAGGACAGCCCGCACCGAATATTCGGGTCAGCGGGCTGTTTTTTTAAAGGCGCTCTGCCGCGAGACAAAGGATTGATAAATGGATACTGCAACGGTAGCTCGGCTCCAGGAATTGCTCGACGTGAAGGACCGCGAGATGCAGGAGCTGGAAGAGGAAAACGACGCGCTTCGTCGTCAGTTGGATTTTGGTATCGACTGGATGCGTCACCAGTACGTACCCGCCGCCGAAGACGTATTGCCGGCTCCGCGCATCGAGATGCACATTACCGAGGGCGCGAACTGCTACCTGGAGACGCAAGTCACCCTGGTACTGCCTCAACGACGCGACTCCCAGCTTGCCCGAATTCCGCTGGCCTACAGCAAGCGCAGTGGCCGCGCACTCGACGATGAAGCCTATCCTGTCGACGGCGAAGTGCCAGAACGTCTCATTGCCGAGCTACCGAACCTGGTCAACGAAGCCTGCTTCTTCATGGAGAAGACGGGAGTTCCAGCCTTCGTAGTTCTGGACGAGCTGCGCAAATATCGCATCACGTCGCTTCGGCCCCTGCGTATGGCAGCCGAACCCTCCCCCGGCTGAGCCCGGATTTGCCCGCCCGCCCCGCTTCTAGTTAATTTGAAGTGGGGCTTTTTCTTTTAAGGTTCAGCAATACGCTCATATCGCGTCCATCGTGTGATGAACAGACCTTTCCTTCGATAAGAGTTGTGGATTTTAGCTCTTTAGCGTATTCTTTTATTTAAAGGGATTCGCTACACCTTAAGCGTGCCCGCATCCCTTTAGGCACCGACTTCCATTAACCGGCTCTCCCGCTAAAAGCCTGAGAGGGCTACTTGAAGGTGTTCTCAATGACTCCGCAAAAATCGTATGAAATGACCGTGAAAAGCATGGTCGTCCGAGGTGAAAAGGCCAATAAAGGCCTGGAAGCCCAGGAAGCTGCAAACCAGCACCAAATGAACCGCGTCCGCGGCTTCCTGACCGATGGCACCGCTGTAATGGTGGCTCAGCGCCCGGGCAAAGGCGGCATGGACTTCAACAAGCTGATGGGCGGCAAGGTGTATGCTGTTGCGGCCGACGGGGTTTCGCCGGTGTTCGAAAAAGACGGCAACGGCAAAGCCACCAAGACCCAGAAGGTGGAAGACGGCCTGCCACTGTATTCGTCCAGTGGCTTTTACCTGCTCTCCAGCAAAGAATACCCCGCACTCGAGCTGCTCGACGGGTACACCCTGCTGCGCCAAAAAGGCGCCGTGTTGGTGCTGGTGACCGAAGCCCAGCTGGAGGCCCGCAGCAAGACCGAAATGACCAGTGACCTGGACTGGGACCTGCTGGCCATGGAACTGGAAGCGTCCTTGGGCGACGAATTCAACCTGGTCTCCAAATTCGACGAAGCCACGAACCGCCGCCGCTTGCGCGGCATCGAAAACGCACAGCGCGAGGCTGAGGACGCGGACGAAACCTACGCCGGCGTCGCGTACAAAGAACTGGCTGTAAGCAAAAAAGACGGCAACGCATGCGTGGTGTACGCCTGGACCTCATCGTCCGGCGCAAAAGCCGCCGGTATCCTGTCGCGCCAAGCCGATAGCGAAATCGACGGCCGCCTAGTGACCCGCTACTTCGACGCTGCAGAAGCAATGGCCGCATTCGCCGCTTCCGCTGAGTTCGCACAGCTGCAGAAGGAATTCGACGCCGGCCATACGGTCACGTTCGGCTGGGCGCAGGGCCACACGATGCGCACCAGCGTGTCGTTCCGCCGTAAGGCGGAGAACGTCCTGGCCGCCCCTGCCGATAAGCCTCAGTACGGCGATGCCGTCTACATCCAGGCCACCCTCAAACAGTGGACTCGTGGCCTGCTGTCCGTCATGCAATCGCAGCATCCGAACTTCCCTCAAGCAGACTACGATGCGCATCACTACGTCGTCGCCTCGCGTCAGGCCGAAGTGGGCATGAACAAGGATGGCGGCAAGTGGACTCCTCCTCAAGCGTTGACCTATTCGATGTCGGCGCGGCTGCTTGCGTGATGAATACGGACCAACAGCGCGTCGCGCGTATCGAAGCGCGACTTCTACAGGTTGCCGGCCAGTTGACTGATTCGCCCGTGGTGGCGGAAAGGGAACGTCAGCACCTGGCGCATGTAGCCTCGGCCGGTCGAACCGACCCGGCAGTCTCCGCTTCAGAAGCTCGGCTCTATGGGCTTCTTGAGTCCGGAATGGCTAACACGCCGGCCGGCTCGTTCCTGCTGTCCCGGTATTTGCCTGACTAGGAGGCGCGAGAATGCCATGCAATAGCAAACTGGAGTGGCACGTGCGGCACATATGGCTGATGCTCTGCGGGGTGCTCTTGGGTTCAAGTATTGGGCACGTGCTGCACACCCTGTTCAGCCTGGACATGGCCTTTGCCAAAGCCGTCGCCAGCTGCGCCTGCATCGCACTGGCACACTGGTCTGCTTCGCAGACCCCGTACCGAGGAACGAACTGGTTCTAGCCTTCACGCCTTAACCAAGAAAAAGCCGCCCAACCCATGAGGTTCGGCGGCTTTTGAATTGGTGAAACAGGTTACGCGTCGCTGTCAGCTAGCAGCGTCACTTTCAGGCCGGAGCGGACTTCCACGTTGACCTCGGTCTTGCCTGGCTTGCCGTTCTTCAGCAAGCGGAAGCCCTCGAGACAGAAGCGGAAGTCCTCCGGCGTTGGGCCCGATACGGTCAGGCCGCTGACATAGAGCTGCTCTTCCCTGACGACGAATTGCGGACAGTCCAGGTCGAGCACGCCCAGGTCGCGATATTGCAGAATGACAGTCTGCCCCCTGCGGATGCCGGACTGCTTTTCCAGCGCATCCCACGCCAGGGTAATGAGCTCAATCCGCACCTTCAGTCGAGCAGCGTTCGTGGCGCCACGCAGCTGCTCGAGCTGTTCACGAAGCTCTTCGGCGCCTGCTGGCAGCACGCCGGCAGCTTCTCCCATATAGTCTATGCTTGCCTGATACTCGTGCATCAGCTTCGCCAGTGCCAGGATTTGAAGCGAGACCTTCTTGGGTACAGTGCCGATTACGCGAGGGGCATCTGGGGTTTGTTGCGTTTGCTTCTTGGTCGCCATGCGATTGTCCTCTGATTGAAAAATTTGCCTTTTCCGTATAGCGACTCCGCGCGGCCGTAGTAGCTATACCCTACAGGACAACTACTTGAAGGAACTCACTATGCGTTACGACTCCCAGCAGCGCGGCTTCATGGACAAAAACGGCAACTACGGCATCATGGATAAGAACGGCGACTTCAACCCGTACATGTTCGACCCACGAAAGGGCCCGCGTGACAAGCGAGGTAACCCTATCGAAGTCGTCGGCTTCCACCTGGGCCCGCGCACCAAGTACACGCACCCGTACAGCTACGACCCGATGCTGCAATGGAAGAAGTTCGATACCACCCCGGCCGACGCTGGCGCCGTGTACTCCGACCGCCTCTGGCAGCACGACTACAGCCTGTTCCGCCGACTGTGCCAAGAGCACTTCGCAGGCGGCAACGACAAGGGCGGCGATTCCTTCGCCAACCGTAGTCCGGCAAAAATCGAGGCATTCCTGCGGGCCTTCTACGGCAATCCGGAACTCGAGCTCGTCCGCGTTGAAGAGCATTGCAATCCCAGCAATGGCTACCCGCTTTGGGTGTTCTTCTATCGCAGCCACTTGCCGGCGACCGCCTATATCCCTACAGGCGCGCCGGACGATACCCAGGCACCCCTCAAAGCACCCGTGAAGGCTCGCAGCAAGACCGGAACTCGCGCCGGCAGCAAAGTCCGCAACCGCGCCCACATCAAGGCACGCAACCTGGTGCGCAGCAAAGCCGGCCGCAAAGCACGTGCCACGCGAAAAAAGTAAGCAAAAATAGATGTTTTCAACAAAACGGACGCCTTCCCAGGTGTCCGTTTTTTATTGTTGGCGCAGCGCGATTGCCCTGCTCAAGCGGGGATGTGCACCGCGCGCGGGGTGAATACCGCCCAAGTTGCTTCCGTGAGCGGCGAGTGGTCTTCGGCGTCGACGAAACTGGCGAAGCGGTAAGGGTCGTAGGTGACCCGACGGGAGAGGTTGAGGTCCGCAGGCGCGGCAGCAACCAAAGTGCCAACAACGCCGGCGTGGACATTCTTACAGCGCTCTCGTATCACGCGCTGGCGCCCTGCTTCGGACACCTTGAATACGCAGTCAGCCAGGCACAGTTCGGTGGCGTGCTGGATAACGCGGCCGCAGTCGACACCTTCGAGCGCGCGCACGGACCAGACCTTTTTATGCAGATTGAAGTACACGAACACGCGCATCAGAGCTCTCACAGGAAAGTATCTCGCGTGTAGCGAAAATTCTTTAGCTGCGAGCGCCAGCAGGGTCTAACGGGGTACGGGCAGGACTAAACCCCGGGCCTATACAGGGAAAATCCACACTGCTGCCGGTGGCCCCGCCACCGTCCGACGGAGCCAGAACTATCGGCACCCAGTCGGTTGGCACCGCCAGGACCCGCCCTTAACGACCCAGCACAGCCGCCCCACCTCTGGCCAGGCTTTCAACCACACAGAAAGTAACGGAGCACCGCATGAAGCGTCATCACTGGGAGAAGTTGAAGCTTCTCGGAATTACTGCAGTTCTCGCAACCGCGCTGCTATCGTCAGGAGCCTTAGCTTATTTAGGCCTGGCGCAGTTTCTTGGCCCCATCGCAGCCCTACTGGTCGGCATATTTTTGCTAAACATACCTCCCGCGGCACTGATGCTTACTTGGGTAAGCCTTGCATTTTGGGGTGCCTACGCAGGTCTAGGAGTACACTGGATTGCCGCGACTCTACTCTCCGTTCCAATTTTTGCCATAGGGGCCTTGCCCCGTCTCGGCCAGGCAGGAGGCGCTCTGCGGGAGGCTCTCTCAAGGCGAGGCAAAAATCCGAGAATGATTGACGTGTAACAGAAAAGAGCCGGCGGTGCCGGCTCTGGAATGCGTGCAATTACATTGACTTCACTATGCGGCTTCTGCCTGTTCGGCTGCACCGACATAAAACGGTTGACCATCGAGGAACATGTGCGACTCAGCAAGATGCCAGTCGCATGCTTCCTGTACGGACTGCCGGCGGTTGGCATCGGTGCGCACCTGGATGTAGAACGCGCTTGCCATTACCCCGCCCGACAGCACCAACGCCTGCGGAAGAGGCAACACCACTGCGAACACCGCACTCAAAGCGAGCGCTCCCAACAACAAGCCATGCTTGCTCAACACCTTTGCGCCCTTGCGCAACGCAATGCGCGTGGCCTTCCTGGCCCGCTTACCCGTACCCACTGCCACTTTATTCGTCGTCTGCATTGTCTCATCTCCCCAAATGGTCCATACCTGAACTGCGTATAGAAACCAGAGTCGGCCCCCTCGATTACTTTGAGGCGACTACATCTCTTCTGCGGCTTCGCGCGGAAGAGCCACCCCCTCGAGGAAGCAAGTTGGGTCCCGCAACTGCACCGGCTGCGGGGCACCCAACTCCCACTTCGCGACAACATCGCGCGTGCCAGCTTCATACAGTTCCAGGTGGAGCATCGACATCGGGCGGCCCTTGTCATTGCGCAGCACGCGAATTACCTCGCCGAGCGGCGCGCCGGCCGCCACCACCTCGCCAACCCGTACATGAGGTTCAATCTCACCATAGGCGACGACGCCCGAAGCTCCTTCAACCAACACGACGTCCGTGTCAAGCCAATGGGGCAAATTTGCCTTGGGACCGGTAAACGGCAGAACGGCCACAACGGTCCCCGCCTCCACTGCGAAAACAGGGGTGCCTGTTGCGCAGTAAAGGTCCACACCTTCATGAACATGGTTGGCTCGTACGACGCCAAAGCCTCCTGGATGCGGCGCCACCGGCAAGCCGGTCACGCCCGCGCCGTGCTCGCGAAAAGACTCACTTTCGGCGGTCCGGACAAGCTGCAGAGGTATCGGGCACAGCCATTTGGTGGAAGCAGGAGGGAGGTTCATCTGGACGGTGAAAGTCGAATTTTAGTTAGATTTGGCGGCTAGCCCAAAGGGCCAATGCAGTAAAAGCTACAACCTGGGCCCACAGCGGAAAGCCCATCCGCAGCAGTTCGCCCAAAGTGGGTCGGGCCTGAAGCGGCATTGGATTCTTCGTGTTGTACGTGTTCTGCAGTTCCCGATTCGGTAGCATGTATCATCGCTCGCGTCGAAGGTGGTGCATCCCACAGCTGTCAGAAAAAAAGGAGAAATTTTCTGACAACTGACCTATTTACCATCTGCAACATTTTACGCTAGTTGCCATATAGAGTAAAGCTTTAGGCAACAATTTGTCGAGGCTAAAGCGCTTTTCGCTACACGCTTCAGGCCCAACAAAAGGATATCCTCATGAGTACCAATTACTACCTGAAAACCCCAAATGTGTCCTCGAATGACTACCCTCATGTAGGGCTATTCGCCGGCTGCATGTTCCGCTTCCAGGCTCACCCGGAGCAGCGCCTGTTCTCGTTCGCAGATTGGGCCGCGCGGCTGCGCCAACCGGACGCCGTGCTGCTGGACGAATACGACAAAGTCGTGAACGTCGAAGACTTTCTGGCAATGGCTGTGCGCTGGCGCGACGAGGTCCGAAAGGATACCCGTCGCCGCGAGTACCATAACGCGCCTCAGGTCGAGCCAGGCGTCACGCATTTGCCCGGCACCCGATACCGCGATGCTGAAGGTCACCTGTTCTTTGATTTCAACTTCAGCTGAGCGCAATAATTCAAAAGCCGCATCCCTCCCGGGTGCGGCTTTTCCTTTGTCTCGGATTACGCTCAGGTCGAAGCCGAGGTCTCTTTAGCCCGTGAGCCAGGGAGGAATGTAGCCGCCCACTCGCAAAAGCGCGTGCGCGCGAGCTTACAGGCTCGTTTTCCGCCCAAGCCCAGTTCCGGGTCAACTAGAAGAGCCCCTGCTGTCGATAGCCCTGAATCATCAACCAAGGCCGCCCAACCAATCCAGCCAGGCCGCAGGCCGCCTGGCCCGGGCACACACGTTAGCATCAGCTGCATGTGGTTACCTGCGGAATCCCTTAAGTTCCAGATGACCTCGAGCTTTCCCGAACCAGGGTCCAAGGTATCCCTCAAGGTGTACCCTAGATTCCAGGCCGCAAGAATTTGGCGAGCGGCCCCGTTCAAGTCCATCCGCGGCTGCCTTTTAGTCGTCATCGGATGAGCCCCATGCATTGCCGCCAACGTCAACCCCGCTGGTTCCGGGGCCCATCATGGGCAAGCCCGTGCCCGGATTGATTTGGGGCGGACCGTCATCGTCGTCATCGTTGTAGCCTCCTCCAGAGAAGCCTGCGAGCACGCCGGGATTCATCCAGATGAAAACGAGGAAGCCCGCTACGGCCGCAGGTATGCCGAACCATTCCCATTCACCCTGTTTTGGGCCGTTTCGAAAGAAGCCCAAGCCTCCAACGAGGAACACCCACACGAGGAACGTCAGCTTCAGCCATCGTGAAGTTGCTCTGAGCAGTGCCATGGAATTCTCCGAATAGGGTTAGGCCGGTATAGCGCAGCGGACTACAACAGGGCCATCAACGTCGCACGAGTCGCCGTATAGTTGAGGCTATAACGTGCTAGCAGCTTGCTAATGCGGCTGCTGTCGTTGAGCGATGCTTTCGATGCGCGCGACACTTCAAACAACAGCCGGCCGGCTTGCGCCATGCTCTCCGTCGTCGAAATGGCACGCAGGACGACCTCGAGCTGCGCCAGCTCGAAGATGTCGTACTCGCTTACCGTATCCTGTAGAACGGCCTGACACAGAAGCATGTCCGCGGCCGCAGGCGCTGAAACCCCCGTCGGCTTATCCCCTCCGGTCAACATCTGAGTGGTTTCCTCGAGCACGTCTGCGGATTCGATACAGCCGTTATCGGCCAGGGTGGCCATGCGCATCACCGACTTGGACAGCTCGCGGAAATTTCCTGGCCACCGATAGCGAGCGGCGAACTCCAGGTAAGCGCGCCGGGCGGTTTGCGACAGCCAAACGCGGCGACCAAGCTTCTCGGCCGCACGGGCAAGTTCAAACTCGAGGTTTGGCTCGATGTCTTCAACGCGGTCCGCCAACCCCGGCAACCGAACGGTCCACATGTTAAGGCGCTCCAGCAAGTCGTCCCGGAAAGTACGGTCGCGCACTGCCTGCTCCAAGTCGCAGTTCGTTCCGGCGATGAGCTGAAAATCACTCTCGACGTCGACATCCGACCCCAGTGGCCGATAACGTTTTTGCTCGAGTGCACACAGCAACATCGCCTGCACTTCCAACGACAACGTCCCGATTTCATCCAGGAGCAAGATGCCTTTGTTAGCCTGCTTGAGTAGCCCCGCCCGGTCGGCAGTCGCGCCGGTGTAAGCGCCCTTCTTGTGCCCGAAAAGGGTACTGACGGCATCTTCCGGGCGCAACGTTGCACAGTTGACCTCGACAAGCGACCCGGTCACCATGTGACGGCGCGCCCGCAACGCGTGGATGCGGCCGGCGAGCTTTGTCTTGCCAGCCCCTGTCGGCCCCAGCAGCAAAATCGGCTCTATGGAACGCAGTGCTGCTTTTTCCAGACGATTGATGGCCGCGTTAAATGCTGGGTTGAGGGTGGCGATGCCACCCTTCAACAGCGCCTGGCTGTCGTCGCTCTCAATCCGGAAGCGCTGCACAAGCTGGTCGTACTTCGACAGGTTCAGGTCGATGACTTCAAGGCGCCCTTTCCAAGTGACCTCCCCACCGTGCGAGAACGTCTCCACGAGGCGCGCAGGGAAGTACCGAGCCTGGGTCAGCTGGAATAAACAAATCTGAGCGACGTGAGTGCCCGTCGTCAGGTGAACGAAGTGGTTGTCGCCCTCGGCAAATTCATACTGGCGAACAAAGTCGTGCAGGGCACCGTAGACCTCAGGGAAGTCCCAAGGGTCGGTCACCCCTGCCAGATGGTGGACATTGACCTCCAGGCCCGGCCGGCGCTCGCGCGCGTCTTCAGCAACACGCTCAGCAAGGACCGAATGCCCTTCGTCAGTAATGAACAGCTCTAAGCGGTCCATTCCCAGGGATTCGTGGCCGCACAGGGCGACGGTCGGACGCCACCGGTCCCAACGAGTGACCTCATGGCCTCCGTCGAGTCGCGTGCCGAGAAAACCGAAGACTACGTTCTTGCCCATGTGCTTTCCTTATTTGACGGCTCAATAACCTGGCATAGTCACAACGCCATAGTGAAGTTTTGGAGTGACCCCAAGCTGCGCTTCAGCTGCCGCAATGAAGGCAGCATGGTCGGTGAGGAAGCGCGCGATTTGAGCGCTACGCTCTGTTTCATTGAGCAAAGGAACATCCAAGACGTCGGAGGTGTCCAGGGATACTCCATAGCCTCGATGATTAGGGGTCCACACGGCGTACTCCGTCGTCCCTCCCTCAGGATTCGATGTCATTAAATCGGTGAAACGATGCCCCGCAACATCTTCAACCAGCCAAGGCTGCGGAGGATGTCGCTCAGACGTGGTCGTGACGCGAGCAATGACCGCAGCTCCGCAATCCGGGCAAAACTTCATTTTGGCCGACATGGCTGAGGACCCGCCACAGTTGGCGCCGCATGCAGGTACAGTGCTTTCGCGTTGACGCTCGACGGCCGACACACGTAAATAGGGTCCGAAATAAACGCTCATGGGGTCCTTGGGGAAACTGGCCGGCCCACACAGGGTAGCCGAAACGATAGTAGCATTATGCCAGCTCCACACCGCAAAATCAACAGATGCTACTGTGTTTTTACGATAGAGGAAAGAAAATCGCCCAGGGATGACCTGGGCGATTTAATGCAGAGTGCGGGCGATTGGCGTCGGCGGACGGCCAGCTAAGCGGAACAATCGACGTGGGCTGGAACCCACCTCAACGGCGTCAAAAGCGCGGCCCAAGGATTAGCTCGAACGGCGAGAGAGGGCTCGCCAGGTTCAAACACTTTCCTGCACAAGCGGGGCGTGTCGCCCGGACTTGGCACGAAAAGAAGGATATCCCGCTGGAGATGGCACTGTTTCCAGCAGCACCATGCCCTCGTGGAGGCTTCGGTTCGGGGCAACGTTGGCTTTGTCGGCTAATCGGCTAAAAGCATCGGCAGCAGCATTGCATTATGTGTAGACACCGTTCTTTCGTTAAAAGCCATCCCTTCGAAATCGCCTCCCTAACTGACTTTGTAGGTCCGATGAGGAGCGGTCTCCCCCGCCGTCGCCCCGACCAACATTGGCTGCAATAAGATGAGCTTTCGGAGCGACATCTGGGGACCATGGGCCTGCATGCGCAAATGGCCGCGGCGCCAATGCGCCCCTGGGGACGCTCCTGTAGCCATCGCCCTGGCGACCTGTCGGTGAACTTCCTGCGGAGCGATTCGGATGTAGTCGTAGACCTTGGCAGCTCGCCGGCGCGCCTTACCTTGTTTGGCAGGACTTTTCAGGCCCTGGATTGCTTTTTCAGCTTGGGTGCGCTCGGCGTGCAGCTCGCGCCGGGTATCGGATAAGCCAATGTAGAGCAAGGCCTTCGCAAGCAGTAGCATTGCCTTCAGAATGTCCCCGCTCCAACTCTCCGGGCTGAGCCGATAGCCCATCGGCTTGGCGGAATTGCGGGAGGACTGGATGGCGTCCATTATCGCTAGCGAGAGCGGCTTTTCTGGATTACCCAGGGGCAGCGCCACGCCGACAGTGGCGTCGTCATTAGCATCAGCCTTGCCTAAAGGAGAACCAGTCAAGACGACGTACAGGAATTCTCCGTCAGCGTGAAGCCCACGCTCGATGTACGCCCCCTCGAGGATATGGTCTCCGCTGAGTTCATTGGGAATAGTGCAGCTGCAGCTACGGGTCTCGCCCATCTCGATGTAGAACCGCTGGAAGGGCAAGGTGAACATGGAAAGAGGAATGTCCTCGGCGATGTCTGTCTGCTCCAGCATGCCTACCAGGGCGTCATCCAGCCGGAAGTGTGGCGCTGGCTTGATGTGCTGTCGAAGATATGCCATGGCACCGACTGGGCCGCCCTGCTCGGTCCCACCAGGCATTGCTGCGCTAGCTAGAAAAAGTGACGTGAAAACCGGCAGCTTACGGCCGGCGGTCATCCTTCGCAATGCTTCTGGTAACGTTGCAGAGGTATCCGAAAGCTCCCTGAACACCACGGACCACTCACTTCCTAGCATCTTCTGAAGCATTTCAGGGAGATGCGCCTGAGTCGCAGCGAGGCGCGCAGGGTGCGGAAGCCGGGAAACGGCACTATCGGCCGCCGCCGCGCGGATTGTTTCGGGTTTAAGCACGCTCCGCTCCTGAAAACAAAGACTGCATTGTAGTATGGGTTTAGTCGGATATGCTGGAAGGGGCAGCCCTCAGCGCGGCTCAGAACCGTTCTTTGGTCGCCGGCGCATCTTCAAGGGCCTGAGTCCGGTCTCACGGAGCCGGTCGTACTCCCCGACCGCCGGCTCAGGGATGTCCACCGTTAGATGCAGTCCCATTTCGTCCAGAAGCTTCAGCACGCGACCCATCTGAACAGTTTCCTTGCCATGCTCTACCTCGCGGGCAAATACATGGCCTACACCGGCGCATCCCGCCATGTCGTCGAGGCGCAAGCCACTGCTGCGCCGCACGGCGCGCAGGAGCAGCCCTAGGTCTGCAACGGTCTTTACCCTATAACGCGTGAGGGCCATGACTAGGCTTCGGCCGACGCCGGCGCTGCGTCCTTGACCACATAGCCCAGCCAAGTCCACACCCACTCGTCGAGTTCTGTCAATCTGCAACCCGCGTACAGCGCACGCAGGCTGAAGTCCTGCAGCTCAGTTCTTGTGAAGGCCTTATCGCCGGACTTGCCCGCGCCGCCCTCACGGCACTCGTCGAGCGTTTCGATGACCTGGTCGCGCAGCTCAATTGCGAGGTCGCGCCGATTGACGCGAGCGGACTTCTCAAAGGCGACCGCAACTACTCTGCGGGCAGTCGCCCATAGGGCCTGGCGGTCCAAGGGGTGCAGTGCATGCAACGCATTCCAGTTGAGGGTGCTTTGAGGCCCATCCCCTAACTTGCGAAGAGCGGTATGCATGTATTCGGAGATGTTGTCGAGGGCATGAGGTTCAAGTTCGACCAAGGCATTGCCCTTACTACCGAGCCATTGGCGCAGGACGGGGTGCGCCGGGAGCTGTTCTTTCAGGAGCAAGACCAGCATCTGATGCAGCGTTACCTCATCGCTTGAGTAGAACTGCCTGGTGAGCGGGGCAGCTCCGGGCTCGGGCACGACTGTCAAAATCATTCCAGGCACAAGCCCACTGCCGCGAGGCCTTGGCACGTCGGCGGATTGCAGCGTCCAGCGCAACGACGATTTCGATAGTGCATGTACGAGGTTCACGGTGCGCCTTTAAAAAGATGAGTACGCTTCTATTTTAACCAAGTTTAAAGAAATCTGGCAATAAAAGATGCGGTCGCATCTAGTTTTATCAGCCTTTAGCCGTGCTTATACTCGTTTTAATTGGAGTAATCATGCATAGTCTCTCTACGGTAGTAGCAATTCTCTTTGGGTTTGGGCTGGTTCTCCTCTATTCTCTTTTTGTGATGTGGCTAGGCGCCCGAAAGGTAAATGCCGAGTCGACAATGGCAGTCGAGGCTCTTTCGATGCGCAAGGCCCACTACTGGACACTAGGAGCGGCCCTATGGGCAACCAATTTCAAGTTGATGCTCGGTCATTACCGAGTTCCGCCTGCCATGGCCCGCACTGTTTGGACGGTTCGAGTACTCTGGCCAGCGATGTTCGTCTGCGCTTTCATACCCAACCGCGTGATAGGCGTCATCACCTCCATAGTCATGATGGCTATCCCCGTAGTAACTGCCTTTAAGCTTGCGCGGCACGCGCCATTGCAAGCCCCGTTCCTGAAGGCCGCTGCAAAAGGCTGGGTCCTCTACTTTGCCGGAGGCTTCGCCGCGCTCGTAGTCGCAGGCATCACCGCTAGTCTCTTCCTGCTAGGAAAGGCCCCCGCCCTAGCCGGGGCAGCGACTTTCGTGTTCGTAGTACTGGGCTTATTCCTGATGACACGCGGGATGCGTGACGGCATGTGCATGATGTGGCGGACCTGGCTTGCACTCGGTGAAATTCACGAAGACAACCTCGACGTTAAGAGTCACGTACGTTGGGGGGCTGGTCTTCTGGCAGCCTATTGTGTGATGCTAGCTGCCCCTTTCGTACTGATGATGCTGGCGGGAGTAAACGGCTAAATTATCGAAAACGCAAAAGGCCGGTTCACCGGCCTTTTTCTATTGCCCCTACGAGCACACACAACGGCAGCCGATGATATAAAGGAAACGACCGATGAGCCTATCACGGAACAGCATTTCCGTGTGGACATTTTCATGTTTGCGACAGGAAATATTTGTTTCTTTTTGGGCTCAACAGCTAGGTAAAATGCTGTTTCTGTTGTTGAGCAAAGGTCGCCTAATGCATCTGAGGTGGCGGGCCGCAACAGAGGCGGCGAGCCACAAGCTTGCCGCCTATATCGACTCCAGAACGTTCGTCGACCCAAACACAGGACTTGACAGCCGCTCCCCAGGTAGGCAACCGGGACGGTGCCACAGCCGGGCAGGGGCAGAAAGAAAAGGCAGTCACTCTTGAAGTTGGACCAGGCCCATCTTCGCAGGAAGCGGAGGTCGGTCAGTAGATAGGAGGAACACATGTTTTCGCAACCACGTATCCACATCGCTCGCATTGCCCCCATCTCGGTGGATGCGTTCACCGCTCTTTTTGCGGCATGCATGGAAGCCGCTCGCACCCGCTTGACACAGCAGCACATCGACTTGGCCTGCTTGTGGGACTTTGCCCAGTACCTCGACCTGGTTGATGCCGGCTTCGGTAAGAAGTCCGACAGCATGTACAGGGTTATCCTTGGGCGGGTGCGACTGCACTTGGAGGCCCACGGGGCGTCGCCGGCAGTCCGCGCCCTTTGCGCGCGCACCGGTGCCCTTGCCGATTTGCTCGTGCGCCAGCTTGACCAGGCAGAAGCGCAATACGACGCAGACCCTACGCTCCTGCAGGCTGCGGCCGCCTGACCTCCCCCTCAAGTGCTGCTACGGAAGTGAAAAGCCCCTCGTAGGCCTAGAGGGGCTTTTTGTCGCCTAACTGTCTGCGAGCCTATCCTCGACAGGCAGCTCAGGTCGCGGCGAGCTCGTCGGCCGCGAGGAGCAACTGCTGCATCATGGTATGCCGGTAAATTCGGACGTACTGGGGGGGTGCCTCCTGCAGCGCACGGCGAGCCTCAGCCAGATAGACGCATGCCGCCTCGAGGCGCCCGGTCATCGACCGGCAGAAGGCAAGAATTGCCTGGAATACGCCCGCATGGAAAGTTGGGCGCTCCGCCAAGGCGGCGTATCTGTCCGATAATTCGAGCAAGGCCTCGGGCGCCGCGCCCGCAAATGCCAACGCGGAAAACTCTCGGACGAGGTCTGGCGTGACGTCAAAAAGCTGCATTGGCGCAGGCACCGCGTACTGGTCGACTGCAATGAGGCAAGCGAGTGCTTGGGCCTGGGTACTAACGGCGTACTGGTCAGAATTCATGCGGGTTCCGAAACGGCAAAGGGCACAGCCCCGAAGTGGGATGACTCATATACAGATGCTCATGTAACAAGAGCCAGTATATCTGCTCAACCACTCTGCATCAATGCAGCGGAGAAACTTTTGAGGCATCCTGGCAACACATCAGCGAAAAGAACGCCGGCAGAAGCCGGCGTGGAATTACTTCAGGATGCGTTTAGTCATCGGAACCGACAAGGCCCAGGAAGCGCAGGAGGTTCATGAACAGGTTGAACATGTCGAGGAAAATCGACAACGATGCCGAGATGTAGTTTGTTTCCTGACCGGTGACCACTTCGCTGATGTCATAGAGCAAGAAGACAGTAAACAGCAACGAGCCCACGACCGACAGGCCCAGGGACAAAATACTGGACTGCACGAACACAGCGATGATGGACGCGACCAGGAACACCAGGATGGCTGCGAACAGGAAGCCGCCCAGGTGCGAGAACGACCGACGGGATGTGATGGCATACATCGCACAACCGAATGTCGCCGCAGCGGTAAGGGCTGCTGCGGTGGCAATCATTTGCGTACCGCCGGCCATGCCCGCGTAACGCGCCAGAATCGGACCGAGCGAGGCGCCTGACAGCGCTGCAAAGAGCGCCAGCAGGCCCAGGCCGACCGGACTGTTGCGGAACTTGTGTACAGCAAAGATGGTGACCAGGGACGCGACGAACAGCCCCAGCATGAGACCACCACCAATCTGCGCGTCGCGGGTCATGAACCCGACCACGGCGGTGATGAGCCACATCGCGCCCACCGTAATCAGAGTGTTGCTCAGCGTCTTGCGGATAGACTCGTCGAGGGCAGGACGAGTAGCAAGCATGGATTGGATGTTCATTGCAGGAATTTCCTTCATAAAGAAGTGCACGACGCACTCACAAGGTATAGAGACAGGCGCGGGCACTGTTGATAAACAGAAACGCTACACCAGTAAACCTTGTCGGAGTGTCTATTGAAATCACGCACTAAACTTGGCGCCGCTGCAGGCCTGGTAGGCTTGGCATGGGCAGGCACCGTCGCAGCCATCGCAGCCAATCAACGAAAACTCGTATTTAACCCCGCGTCCTTGCGGGAAGCGGATAACCCTCGAAGCAGTGGCCACAGGACGCGAACGGTTACCCTACGGGCAGCCGACGGCACTCGACTGTCTGGCTGGCTGATGACGCCTCAAACTGCAGGCCCTCATCCTGCGGTGCTGTATTTCGGAGGCCGCTCCGAGGAGGTCTCTTGGGTTGCCCGCGATGCAGGCCGCATGTTCCCAGGAATGGCGGTGCTGGCGCTTAACTACCGCGGGTATGGCCAGTCGCACGGCCAACCGGGCGAACAAGCTTTCATTGATGACGCGACGCTCCTCTTCGATTGGCTTGCCGAACGAGCAGATGTTGACGCCACACGCATTGCCCTCGTCGGCCGCAGCCTCGGGTCCGGAGTAGCAATCCAAATCGCCCGGGCAAGACCAGCGCATTCAATGGTGCTCATCACTCCCTACGATTCCATCCTCGCGCTGGCCCAAAAACGCTTCCGCGGGGTACCAGTACAGCTCGTATTGCGGCACAGGTTCGAGTCAGTCCGCCATGCCACGGGGCTGGCCACCCCTACCCTAGTGCTGCGCGCCGAATCGGACGTCGTAGTGCCGCACGCGCACACTGACCGCCTGGTGGCAAAGCTGTCCGGCCGAGTCGAGGACCAAACTGTCCCTCAATCGGACCATTTCGATATTCCGTACCTCGCCGATACTCAAGAACGAATTGCGAGGTTCCTTACGATGCAGTCCAAAAGGGCGCCACTATGCACTTTCGTGGAGCACAACGCCTGAGCGCGACCATCAGAATGCCAGAACAGTGTGTCGCAATTGAACAGGCAATTAACGCAAATTCGCAAAAGACGAAATTTAGCGGGTGATACTGGTAAGGCCCCTTCCAATAACTGTTGATTACAGGCAAACTAATAGACGGTGCCCTCTCTAGCGTGGGAGAGCTGCTTTGTTCAAAGGACAAGAATGCCCCCCGATTTGACCAGTAACACGCTGGGATGCCTCAACCGTTACCTCGATATCTTCCCCTCGGAGCAAGATGGGCTAGCGAAGCTATCGGAACAGTTAAATAGTGGGGAGGACTGCTTCAGCCGTGGGAATATGTCGGGGCATATAACCACCAGTGCAGCGGTTGTATCACCTGACATGGCGCACATCCTTTTGGTGTTTCACCGGACATTCCAGCAGTGGCAACCGCCCGGCGGGCACTACCGCCCACCAGGCACGCTACTGGCCTCCGCTATGCGAGAGACACAAGAAGAAACGGGCATTGGCAGCCTGGTTCTTCATCCTTGGAGCACATTCAAGCGAAGTCCGCTTCACATAGCCACCTATCCGATTGCCCCCAACGCTGCGAAAGGGGAAGGCGCTCACTGGCATCATGACTTTTGCTATTTGCTCGTCGCAAGCGGGGGGCGTGACTGCGCTCCACAACTATCAGAGGTATGCGAAGCTGCCTGGCACCCGGTAGAGAGTTTGCCGCTCTTCGGAGAACATGCGTTGGCAGCTAAGCTATCCCAGGCATTGTGCTTCGGCCGACGCTAGCTCTCCGATTCGGCGCTACCCGGTCACACCGTCGACCCTGCCCGGATAATCAATCCGAGCACGCCAACAAAAACGCCAGCTTGAAGCTGGCGTTTTGTGATGCTCAGACTACTTTGTCGAACGATACTATCGTCGGCTCTGCCTTGAAAGTAAGGAGCGCTTGAAGCGGTTCGCCCGACAGTACCTCTTTCTCGAGCAGGGCCGCTGTCAGGGCATCAAGTTGGCCGCGGCGGGCCTGGAGCAGCTTCTGGCACTTGTCTTGCGCCTCTTCCAGCAGGGCACGCGCCTCGGCCAACACTGCGGCCTGGATATCCGGGCCCATCAACTCACGCGGAATGCCACCAACGCTAAGCAGTCCGAACGACTTGGAGAAGCCGTAGTCCCCGACCATCTGGATAGCCATCTCGGAAGCGCGCTGCAAGTCATTCACTGCGCCCGATGAGACAGAACCCAGCACGAGCAACTCAGCCTCGCGGCCAGCCAGCTTCATGGCGAGCGAGCTGGTAAAGTGCCCTTCATTCAGTAGCGGGTCTTCGTTCTCGCGGGTGATGTAGGTGACGCCAAGGGCCGGCCCACGCGGCTCAATCGTAACGCGCTCGACGATACCCGCTTTCAGCACATGACCGACCAGCGCATGACCGGCTTCATGGATAGCAATACGCTCGCGCGTAGCCTCCGTCAGCAAGCCCTTAACCGTCGACACTTCTCCGCCCAGCTGATGCGTCTCGATGGCGCGCAGAAGATGGTCCTCGGTGACCTTCTCGGCACCCTTCTCCGCAGCCGTCGATGCAGCCTTATTGACAGTGTTGGCGATATCGGCCGGCGACATGCCCGCAGTCATGCGAGCCAGCGCGGCGGTGTCGGCAATACCGTCGCTGGTGACCTTCCCGATATACATTTCGAAAAGCTTCTGGCGCTCTGGCAATGTAGGCAGCTGCATGCGGACCAGCATATCGAAACGACCCGGGCGGCGCATTGCCTCGTCGAGATTTCCTTCATGGTTGGTCGCCGCAACGACGACCACGTTCTCGAGCTTGGAGAATCCATCCATCTCCACCAGCAAGCGGTTGATGATGCGATTGCCCTCAGATTCGCCTCCACTGAGGCCGCCACCATGCGACCTGCGGCCGATGCCATCGACCTCGTCAATGAATAGCACGCACGGAGCGTTGTCGCGGGCGAGCTTGAACAGGTCACGCACCTTGTTGACGCCGGCGCCGTAGAACATCGAAGTGAAGTACGAGCCGTCGACGGCGATGAAGTTAGCCTTGCTCTCGCCGGCTAGAGCCTTGGCAAGCAGGGTTTTGCCGGTCCCAGGCGGCCCGACGAGCAGCACGCCGCGCGGCGCCGACGCACCAATCTTGCTGTACTGCTCCGGGTTCTGCATGAAAGCCTTCACGCGGTTGAGCGCCTGCTTCGCTTCATCATTACCCACCACGTCGTCAAACGACATGTCCGGGCGCTTTGCCAGCTTCGACGCCGTCGTACCGTTGTTCCCGTTCATCAAGCGGGTCATGACCAGGAGCGCCGCAACCAAAACGGCCAGGGTGATGAGCGGCGACAGAATGGCAGCAAGCATGTCGAGCGTTCGCTGAGTTGGAGTGCGCAAATCGACGTCAACGCGAACGAGAGTGAACTTCTCCTTTTCGCTACGCTCCGAAATCTTGTCCAGGACGGTGCCCGCACAGTTCATCATGGTACAGCCTGGCACTCGGACACTAGCCCGCGTACCGTCTTTCAGGGTGTACAGCGCCATATCAGAGGCGCTAGACACCATTGCCACTGCTGCAACCTTTTTCTCATCAAGGGCTTTGGAGAATGCCGCTGCGGTCGTGGTCTTGCTGAGCCATTGTTCCGGGTTTTTCTCGAACTGCAGCGCCTCGGGGCTTTTGCGAGCATTAGACTCCTCCACTGCCTTATTTCCGAGTGCCGAAATCACGAGCATTACGGCCAGGACCACGGCGGCGCCGACGAGTGCGCGCGGGTGGGCGCGCAGAGCACGCAAGAGTCGTTTGAAAAAGTTCATGGGAAATCCAATAGCTGAGGTGGAGCCTCCTGTAGGGAACCGGGTTTATTCCCGCCCACTTTCCCTATACGAATCCTCACCATTTCGCTTACTGCCCCCTAATGCGCGCACCATCCTATCCGTCCGAAGCATCTTTCCTGGCCCAGAAGTATCGGGACGCAGGCCATCCTCGTCGCCACCCTGAGGTTCTCGCTGAAGTCGCCAAGCGCCACGGGACGGCTGATTGGCAGGCCCTCACCCACTATCGCCCACGGGGCTGGGCAGCCTTGACCCACCTGCTAGGCTGGCACCAGGCCCGCCCTCTTAGCGCCGTGACGTCGCTCAATGAGTTGCTCTACAGCCCGGACATTCTCGGACCGCTGAGCTTCGGCTTCGTATCAACGCAAGGAACCCCCTTCACCCTAGAGGATGACACTCTGGGGCGACACGTCCTGATACTCGGCCCCTCCGGAGTCGGCGCCACCGTTCTGCTCGAAAACGTGCTGCTTCAGCAAATGGCACGCGGCGGGGGCTTCCTTTACCTCGACCAGTATGCGGACCCTCAAATTGAAGAACTTCTAAAAGCCGGCGCCTCCGTGACGGGCACTCCTTATGCCAAGTCCCACTTCGAGAGCGCCGCGCTCAGCGTCGAAGCATTGGGCAAAGCGGCAGCAAACGATGAAGCACTCTACGTCCCACTGCACATACTGTCCGGCCATGAAGCCGTGCAGGCACAAGTCGAGCATTTCCAGTCCTCTCTACGACAACTCATCGCACGCCGGCTCGAGGCAGCCCGGGTTCGCAGTCAGAAGCGCTTTGTGGTCGTGGTGCCGGGCGCATGGCTCCTACACGGCGACGGACTCGACTCATTGATGGCTCAGGCCCGGGCGGCCGGCCTGGCGCTAATAGTGCACGACCAGAGCCTCGCCGCGATGGGCAAGCAAGGCGACGCTGATAAGCGCGTCATCCTGCAAAACACCTGGACTAAGTTATTTTTGCCCTCTCCTGACCCGCTGGCCATCCCCGAAATGGCTGACCTGCTTAGCCCGTACCTTGTCGACTCAGATACTTCGGTCGGAGAATTTCCTCCAGAAGGCCAGCGCCTGACGCGCGCGTTGGCCGACCTGGGTTTCGGTCATGCAGTGGCGCTGACATACGGGCGCATGGTCCCACTGCGCCTCCAACTGGTAAGCCGAAGCGTAGAGGACTTGCCGGCCGCTTAACATCAAGCACCCCAACCCCGGCGCCGGCGGCTGATAAGGCTTCGCCGGCGCCGCTCTTTTTGCCGATTGAGGAACAAGGGACAAAGGCAGAGCCCGTCTGGCTCCCGCCTTGTTCGCGCTCCATATTTTGCCGGTTTATTTGCCGGTTGATTTGCCGATTGACCCGCTCCCTGCCAGCCCACCTCTCCCGGGCTGCGTCGCTACTGTTTGCTAAAGAAAACAGCCGCGGACCTGGGGAGGCCTGCGGCTGCAAAAATCAGAAGAAAGTAGTTTTTTTCGAAAGGCTATTGGCCAGCTCGATGCCCTTTTTCACCTTGCGCTCGGCCCAGGTGCGACTATCATTACGGTCGGTCTGGAAGCAAATAGAGACGCCAGTGGCCGCTACAAAATCGCGGACCAGGTCGAACGTATTCAGAAGCCGGGACATGTCCAAGGCGTTGAGCGACTCTTTCACGCCGATGCACATGTTTTCCTCGACTCGGTCATGGCACAGCGCCAGGAAAATGCAAAAGCTCAACGCAACCCGTTCGCCATTGCCGAGCATGAACATAGGCATTCCCTCGTCGCCGTCACCTCGAATCACATCGGGCCAGCAGTCTCCGTCGGCCAGCCGATAGTCACTGCCCAGGATGCGCTGAAACAGCACCTCGGTTAGCCGCTTGATGGCTTTCGCGTTCCCACGAACTGCCACCTCCGCAACCAGCTCGTCGTGGACCTGTGGCTTGAAGGGATGGGTGACCGTCTTTGCGAATTCGAAAGGAGGGTCGAACTCGTGCAAGGAGGCCCGGGAGCATTCAATGCGAGGCGCGAGACTGGCACGGTGCGCGACGCAGGAAAATGCCGGAGCGAGCACACGGGCCAGGTCCTCGATTGAGCAGACCACCTTGCGGGCGTAGTACATGTCGAGTTCAACATGTTGCGGCATCACCTGCTGGCCGGCGGGCAGTTTAAAGCCCTTCGGTTTGACGATGAAAATGTAGGTGTCGAGCGACGATTTCTCGCAATCGAGCCAGCGGGCCTGCTTTCCGCTGAGCTTGCGGTCAAGCGTCTGCACAAGTGACCAGCCCTTGCCCTGTTTTTCTTCGACGTCTTCGTCGGTGTAGAACACCTCGCGCGCGCTCACAAGCAAGGCCCGGGCGTAAGGGACGCCCGCCTGGGTGAGCTCTGCGCAAACCGTACCGTTGGCCGTGATACGCGCTACCGCAAGTCCGGTGCCGATAACCTGTTCGAGGATTTCGAGCAGGAACGGCTCATCCACAAGGGTCAGCGCCTGCTCTTTGAAAATCTCATTGGTTTCAGTCATGTCAACTGGGTCAATCATGGTGGAAATGCTCCTTTAGAGTTATGCGTTGTCCTGCTTCAGTGTAGGTCCAGGCCCTCCACTACCTACACGGCAGAGCACCAACAAGCCAGACCCGGCAAGATTGAAAAGGACACAATGAACCCACTCGTTACCCGCAACGTCATGGTCGACATCGAGACCTTCGGCAAACGCCCAAACGGCCTCGTTGTATCCATCGGTGCTGTATGTTTCAGTTCGGCCTCAGAAGACTACCTAGCAGGCACGGTTCTGAGCGGCAAGCCTGAGCATGAGTTTCATGCACTACTGAGCTTTGACGAAGCTCAGAAAGAGAACCGGTTTGTCAAAGACCCAAGCACGATGCAATGGTGGGCAGAGCAGCAGCCCTTAGCCTTTGCTCGACTGAAGGCAATGATGCAGGCGTCGACGCTCGACACCCGCGAGCTGCTGTGGCAATTTACGCATTGGCTCAAACCATTTTGCGAACAGGGCTACAACATCATCGGCAATTCGCCGAGCTTTGACCTGGTCCTCATCGAAAACGCCTGCCAGGTAAGCGGCGTGGTGTATCCGGTGCCCCACAGGGCAGAAACCGACTACCGAACCATCACGGACCTGGTGATGGGTATCGAAAAACCTCGACCAGGTACAAATGGCGCGCACGACGCCTTGTTTGACGCGAAGTTTCAGGCTCAGGTGTACGCCCGGGCGATGCACATCGTCCATGGCTGGAAACAAGCGGCCGGCGCACTCCCCATGGCGGCTTGAACTCGGCACTTCATTCACACAGCAGACTTCGGTCTGCTGTTTTTCTTGGACGCGCGCGCGACGAATAAAAAAGCCCTGCGGTCAATGACGGCAGGGCTTTGAATTGAACTCGAGCTATTAGCTGCGAAAATTAGTCCTTGCGGATTTGACCCCAGTCGATAGGGCCGGCTTCTGCCGTTGGCTCCACGCCTGGAATGATGCCGATGAATTCATGGACGTCGGATTCGTCCAGGTCATAGGCCTCGCGCCAGAAGGCCAGTGCCTGCTCCTTGCTCGAAGCGATTACGAACAGGTCCAGGCTGTCGCCATCGACGGTTTTCGCGGAAATGAAAAAGAGGTGGGTTTTTGCGGACATTCGTATTCTCAAGTGACCTTGTGGACTTCGTATAGGTACGCCCGGCCGGCGTTGGCCGTCTCTATACCGAATATAAGGCGCCTGGCCTTGCCGTCCTCCCCTTTCGGGAAGGTGAACCCAGGCAGCACTACCTTCCATATTCTTTCGCCAATGTGCAAAGGCTTTGGTCGACAACGAGGACACTCTTACCCTACAAGCGCCTCTGCACTTGTTGAAAGGAAATACCATGATTCGCACCCCAGAAGCCAAACGTCAAGCCGAAATCCTCATTACCGAGATGGCAAAGCATGGCACTACTCTCAAGCGCGGCCACGCTCTTGATATCGTCGCCAAACAGCAGGGCTACAAAGGTTGGAACGAGCTCGTCGCCGCCTCATCAACCATAATCGCCTCCCCTCCCGCGCAATATGCGGTGCCCGGCCTGACCGAGATTGCCCGGCACGGACAAATCCAGGACATCAACCTGGCCGGCCTGCTTCGCCACGGCCGCGACCAGACCACTGACCTGCTTGCCTGGACGGCTCCGGACGGAGAGACCTATGTTTTGCGTCTCTGTGGCCGAGCTCAGTTCGACTACACCGCCCCCGATGGCAGCTGCGCCACCGTACGCTCGTCCGATGGCCTGCAAGCATATCAGCAAGCCCTGTCGAAAGTACCTCGGGATGCCCGTAGAGAAATAGACAACCCCTTCTTCGAATGGGTTACCTCTGAGGGATGTGCCGTCGGCGAAGTATTCGAAGAAATCTCCGTCAACGCACAGGAAGAAGTAGAGTCGTTCCAGCGCATGCTGGCCCACGACAATTCAGCAGAATAACCGAACACCTGATTTCAGCCAGCCCCTCCCGGGCTGGCTTTTTTTCGCAGGTTACGCAGACGGTATCAAGCAACAACAGCAACGTCGGTGATTTCGTTTTGTGCCGGCAGGAGAGCTGGCGCGATGTTATGCGGCAGAGGGAACCCGTCCGGCCAGCTCTGAGTGGCGAGGTGGGTCACTCCGATTTTACGGCACGTGCGCGCCCACGTACGCGCCAGCTCGGCAAAACCAGGAGCGACGCAGAGATGATACTCATCCTGCACCAGCAACCCGATAGAAACGTGCCTTGACACTGCCTTGGCGGCAGCATATCCCAGAGCCTCCTTCACCGTTGGTTCCCCAGGCATTCGCCACAGCGAACGGTTCGCGTATCGCGCGAGAATCTCTGCCCAGCGTGCCTTTGGGACATGTCGCTGATACAGCCTGCGACGCAGCGCACCACGGCTGAGCGATTTACGCGGAGGCTTTCGAGTCACGACCGGCGCCGGGCGGGGATAGACAAGCTGCGTCTCCGTCCAGGTGTCGAGAATATACCCCTCTGCCGGCTCCGCTTCCTGGAAAAGCCACCAGCGATAGTTCTTGCTTGTGTGCTCGACGAGGCGGACTACATCACCTTTACGTAGGGCCGAGCGGCGTTTGGATGCGCGAGATACTTTCATGACCTGCCTAGCAAGAAAAACCCGCGAAAGCATACGCAATCGCGGGTAGTTGAAAAATCGTTATTCGCACACGACTGCATGCGATTTTTGAGCGGCCAGGTACTTCTCCCGCACACCTTTTACTGCCGAGATACGGATGCGATGCTCAGCCTGCCATCTGGCCGACCCATCGTTTTCCCCAGGATTAGGCAAGTCAGCGACCGCTTCTGCCGCCTCGCGCAGGTATTTACCCTGCGGGTAGTTCGCATCTTCCCTGCCCAGCCGGCCTCGCGCATCAGCCTCGCATGCGCCGAGAAAGTCCTCGCGCAACACCAGGTCGCCGACAATGCCGGTCGAATCGAACATCCCCAGGATTGTCTGTGGCCGCATCGACAAGGACGTATGCACCTGCAAGTGCATCTTGCACACAAGCAGAGCAACCCTCGCCCACTCTGCGGGCACGTCGAAGCGCCGGCAGACCTCCTTGACCAGAGGGACTCCCGTCGACTCGTGGTCGAAGTGGGATGGCCAGGTCGCAGGGTCGGTGATTCCCTTGCCAAGGTCATGGTTCAGCACCGCAAAGCGGGCCGCCGGCGACAAGTTCATCCGAGCAGCAGCGTCAAGGCAAAGCTCGATGTGCACGCCCGAGTCAACTTCCGGGTGATGCGCCTCAGGTTGCGGCACCCCGTAGAGCTTGTGAACTTCAGGCAAGGCGCGCTCGAGCGCGCCGCTGTCGTACTGGGCGCGAAGCGCTCTGCCAGGGCTCTCGCCCATCAGCCATTCAAATGCATGCATAGTGTTCTCCAAATGATAAGGTCCTCCGTGGTGTAGCGAAGGCCTCAGCATTGCACGAAAACTATGCTGGAGCCAAGGCCGGCTGCGCGACCCCGGACAGCAATGCTTCGATTTGGGTCTTGATGATGCCGATGACGACAACGTCATTAGGATTGCACGCGCCCAGCACATTCACCAAGCTTGCAATTTCGGTGCAGGCTTTACCGAGTTGAGTGTGAGTCATTCTGGCGCTCACTGTGGCTGCAGTGCGAACTGGGAAAGGACGTCGCTCACTTGTCGCGCGGCTTCCAGTTCCAGACGATTGTACAACTGGCGGCAGGTCGTTTCACGGCGAATGATGCGGTTGATTTCGTCGACGTCGAAGCGGCCAGTGATAACCACCAGGGTGTCTGCCACATCGCCCAGCTCAGGGCGCTTGGCAGCCGCGGCAAGAATTTGGCGGTGGCGCGCGTTCACTTCGCGCGGCGCACCGTGATTGACCAACAGGTAGCCGGACTTGTTGATGAGAAACGCGACTTCGTCCATCTCAAACATGCGATATGCGCCGTGGTACACCGCGTAACCACCATTCTCTTCTTTGTACGTTGCTTCAGCCATGGTCAATCCTGTCGAGTTCGTCCCGCTCCGCAGCGGGTACATGCTTTTAGTAAAAGTTGTGGGTGGCCGGGCCACCTACACAGTTAGTGTTGATGGAGAGCATTATTCCATACATTTTTCCCAAAGCCAACAAAAAGTTCTTTCAGGTAACATCCTTACAATTTTTTGCCGCATAAACCCAACCTTCCTATGAAAAAGCGCGTTTTACAGGATGTTGGGACGTAAGCGATGCATACCCGAACCATACCTCCGAGAACTTTTTCGGATTCTGAGATACAGCAGATGTATTTGCTTTGAGTTTTAGATGTTGTACGTTAACATATAAAAACACCCATACCTTTGAGCCCCTCATGACCGGAACCCCCTCTTCAGCAGCTCTCGCCTTTTTCAAAGCCCATGGCTGCGCCACACCGAGCTCGTCGGCCGAAGTTGCGGCGGCCGCTGCGACCTATCTTGCCCAGGCCCGGCGAGTTAGGACGGAGGTTCTCGAGGACGCAGCGAAGCTGCTAGGCCAAGCCGACAGTGTTTCGACGCTTTGCGCAGCTGCGGTCTATAGTTGCGCCGGCTTCGGCCCGCTTGCGGATGACTCAGCGTTTGCCTCTTCGGAAGGCATCAGCATTCTTTCCTCAGAGCTTGGCCTGAGCGACGCAATGGCTCTACCCCTACGGGAAGTAAGGCAACGCGTAGCGGCTTTGCGCGACGGTAGTAGCCCGGAGCCGTCCGATACCTTTCTCGCGCACCAAGCCAGGGCTATCGCCGATGCGGTTATCGAATGGAGTGCGGAGCATCTTGAACAGGCTGCCTGCGTCTGACGGCTGCCCTCCCCGTACAGCGTCTTCCTCGTAAGTTCTATCCACCCATCCTACTTCAGCCTGCTACGGGAGTCCTGTCCCCCCAGATTCACACGTCGAATAGCACTGCTCGCCAACCGCCACGGCCTTGACGGCTCCATCCGGCCAGGTGCCGATAGAGGCGGAAGTTTCAGCCGCGCTGGCTTCCAAGGGGTGACAGTCGGTTGACGTTTGCCTGCCCTCAAAGGCCGACGTGCGGGAGGCGCGTGCCGCTTTCTTAAACCCTTTCTTTTTTCTTTAAGAAGTACTCTCTTATATGCTGGGGCCATTTACGGTTTTAGCGTTGTACCCATTTGCGGCGCTTTTCTGGGGCCATTTACGGTAACCGGCTGTGGTCATTTACGGCAATTCTCCTGGCTGTAAAGCCGTAAATGACCCGACAGGCTTGGGGCCATTTACGGCTCGAGAGAGAGGCGAAGTTACGTAGCAAGCTCTTGGGGATGGAGCGCGCGTCGGCCCCTCCGCGTAGAGCCGATTCAAAATTCAGCTTGTGGCACGTCAGGTGCTACACGCAGGATGAAGAATACTTACCCTACGGCAACACCGAGCTTGAGCTATCTCGGCCCTGCCCATTTCGACGCGGCCGCGGCTGCGATAGCTCATCTCTCCGAGAACTGCTCCGGAGAGTTTTATCACCAGCCAGGGCGCCTCCCTGTAATGGTGACCAGCGTGCACGGCTTTCCGCATCTTCGAGAGAGCCAAGTCAAAGCGGCAGATAGTGGGACGCTCGCGTTCTCGCATCTTCTCGCCCACGCGTCCGGCGCCTCGTGGCTGGCCGTTGGCCGGCCTGACCTTCCCGACAGTAACCACGCGCGGGATACCGCGTTCAAGAAGCGGCTAGGCCGGCTGCTCGAGCTGGACAGTATCGGCCTGGTCGTCGACATCCACGGAGCACATGCCTGCCGCCCGTTTGACGTCGACATCGGCTCGATGGACCAGGCTAGCTGGAACGGCCGCTTGGACCTGCGGGACATGCTGCTTGGCAACCTGCGTCAGCATGGGTTCTACGTTACAGATAATGCCGTTTTCAAAGCACATGGCAGTGGCCCCAACGCTGAAACAGTGACGAAGTTTTGCGCATCAAAGGGCGTGCCCGCCGTGGAGCTGGAGGTGTCGAATGCTTTCCTTACCGACCTGGGCGGCAGAATGGCACTTCACCAGAACGCGAAACTGGCAAACGCTTTAGTCCAGTTTCTCGAGCACGCCGGACGTTCCGGCTGCCTGCCGTAACTTCAGAAAAGCAGTAGCGGTCCTTGCTAGCGAAGCTGTAACTTCAAGATAGTGAGATTTGCGCGGGAACGAAATTTCGCGAGAATTTAAGAAGCGGTTCCTAAATGGTGGCTAGGGTCCGCGATTGTGCGGAGTGTTGAAGATTTTGCCACCAGGCCGTAAATGACCACATGCCAAGACCAGGCGGTTACGCCGATTCCTGACCACCTCGATACGCACCGCATCGCCAACCGCGCCGTGCTGCGAAGCGCATTGTTCCGTCCTGCGAACAAAAACCAGCCGCGCACATGGTACCGGCTCGCTCCGATGGTCAAGCATGGCATCCCTGTCGACCGGTTCACGGACGAGCCCTATAAGGTCGCGCCGCCCTTTAGCGTGGCGCCGTACTGCATCAAGAGCCTGGAGAAGGTCGAAATCAACTATGCCGGCGAAGAGCTGCGCCAGGATGACTTGACCGTCGCACTGCACTTGACGTACCTCGCCCAGGGACAGGACATCCGTGAGCGCATCGTTTTCAAGCCCTACGCGTTTATCCGCGCGCTCGGCTGGTCAGACAATCGCGAATCGGTTCGCCGGCTTGGCCAGAGCCTGGTACGCATGGGCGAATGCCAACTCACCACGGACTCGAAGCTGACCGGTGCCATCGCCGGACGCAAGCTCATTCATGACTACCAGGTGAACCGGGACCCGAAGCAAACCTGGTGGGTTGAACTCGGCTCGGTGCTTCCGACCCTCTTGGCCAGCAAGAGCCGTTTCGACTACATCCGCGAGTCGACCAGGCGCCACCTGCCGGACTTCGCCGCGTGGCTGTACGGTTTCGTCTCCACTCAATCGAAAGGGGAGCGCTTTGAAATCCCTCTCGGTACACTATTCAAAATCGCGGGACTACCCGCGGCTAATGGGGACGATAGGACAGAGGCGGAAAAGCGCGTTTTCCATGAGAACCGTCGCAAAGTACGTGAGGCGATGGAGCTACTGGCGGGTGGCCGCATTGAGGTCAAGCCACGTGGCCGCGCCGTGGCCGAGGCACGTGACGTAAAAAAGCTATTGGGAACGGACGCTCTGGACCGGGACCTGCTCGAGATGGCAACCCAGGCCGAGCAGCCTCGAGTGGTCGAATTCCCCCCAGGCGTTCTCCCAGACTGGAGTTTGGCAGGTAACACCCTTACGTTCACTCGAGCCTGAGCTCTCGACACTGGCGGGCCGGGAGCTCGGACAAGGTCACAAGAATTGTGCTGACCACGCGGAAGCCACCCCCTTTGCAAGGGAGCACTGCCTGAACGGGGCGGCTAACCGCGCCGTGACAGCCTTCGGCTGGGGATTTACGACTCATCAGTGGTCCCGCGCAGGGACTCCGAGCACATTTGTTGTGACCTTTTGCAGAGCCGATTTGGAGGAATAGGCCCCTCGTTCATGACAACGGCGCTGTGGCGCCGTTTTTCATTGGGCGGCAGGTACACGTAGGCCTCCCCTCACTGTACGCTTAACAGACTGGCCGCCTATATGCCCGGGTCAAGAAGCTACTTGCTGTGAACCTCTTACTTTGATACAATTACAACTGCTAATAAAAACACTACTGAAATGGAATCCACCATGAAACGCATCGTGATTCTCGGCGGAGGCACCTACGCTCCTGTACGCAACCATCTGAGCCTGTGTGCTCCAGCATTTGGCACGACAGCCAAGCAGCTGCACAAGATGTTCGAACAAGAGCTCGCCCGCACCGGGCAAAGCGACCAATACCAGGTCGAGCATGTGTTGACGCGAATGGCTGACCCTTCTTCGAAGCTGGAGACGAACGAAGATGTTGCAGCGTATGTTGATACGCTGGTAGCCGACCTCTCGGTGCGATGCATCGTGTTCAATGTGGCGCTGGTCGATTACGAATGCCAAGTGGGCGATGTCCCCTCCGGCAAGCATGCGGAACGTCTGCAAACAGCCGCCGGCCCGGTCCAAATGACACTGACCCCTTCCGAGAAAGTCATCGGCCGCATTCGCCGCGCGCGAAAGGACATCTTCGTTGTGGGATTCAAGACCACGACCATGGCCAGCCCTGACGAACAGTACGCCCGGGCGCTATCGCTCTTGAAAACCAATTCGCTCAACCTGGTGCTAGCCAACGACACCGGCACGCGGCACAACCTTATCGCGGCGCCAGAAGAGACTCGGTACATGCCTACTCCGGACCGCCAGGACGTGCTTGAATTCCTGACCCGCATGACCGTTTCGCGCATGGGCAACCACTTCACCCGTTCGACTGTGGTCGAAGGCGAGGCAGTAGCTTGGGACAGCGACGCTGTGCCGGCCAATCTGCGAGAAGTGGTCAACCACTGCATCAGCGAAGGCGCCTATAAGCCGGTGCAAGGAAAAACCGCTGGGCATTTTGCCGTCAAGGTTTCCGATGGCGAAATCCTGACGAGCATCCGCAAAACAAACTTCAACAAGCTCCCCGACATCGGCCTGGTGCGAGTGGAATCTCGCAACGCTGACGAAGTTGTCGCTCACGGCTTCCGCCCATCGGTCGGCGGCCAGTCGCAACGTATCATCTTCAACGAGCATCCAGAACTGGACTGCATCGTGCACTTCCATTGCCCCGTCAAGGAGGACGCGCCGTTGCGCTCTGCGATTCCCGTCCATCCGCAGTGGCCCAACGAATGTGGTTCGCACGAATGTGGCCAAGCCACGTCGCGAAGCCTGCAGCCTGTCGACTTGGGCGATGGCCATGCGCTATCGGTAGTGTTCCTGGACGACCACGGCCCGAACATCGTTTTTGACCGGACGACGCCGGCACACAAGGTGCGCAAGTTCATCGACGCGAACTTCGACCTCCGCGCCAAGACGGGTGGCCTGGCGGCCACGATGGCTCACTAAGCGTATGAGCTACGCCGCGAAATTACCTTCCTCCCGCGGCCGGGGCGCCCTGGGTGGCTTCGCCAAGGCGGGCACTCAGGTGTTCCGGCTTGACGACATAACCTCGGCTGACTTCTCGAACATCGAGCAGCTGGCCGCGGTAGTGCGCCTTCGCAACGGGGAAACGTTCGAGGCCCAGGGCCCCGACGCAATTGAGCTGGCCTATGCCATCAAACCGTCAGTGCTCGAGGGCCGGCGCATGGCCCATGCCCGCCATGCCTGGGCCTTCCACAATCTGGTCGCCCACCCAGTGATGCAGATACTAGCGTTCTTCAAGGCCTACCACCGCGCCCTATGGATTCATGACAGCACGGTGCCCAAGCCCCTTGGCGCTAAGCCTCCGCGTAGACAAGCATAGCGGGCGTTATGCCCCGCGTTATACCGATTCGCAATTCGTGAATTGCGAATCGGTATAACGCCTCTGTTGCACCAGCTCGAGTCAACGACAGTCTCTCTAGCCGTATTTGCCTCATCACATCCATACCATCGCATTTACAAATCACGGGCGCATTGTCCCTCGCTATACGCGTCAGGACAAATTACTTAGTGAGGACATAACATGCGCCATCTCGTTGAACATCTCATCGAATCGCAACAGTCGCTGGGCTTGGGGAACGGCAGTCGATTCTATGTCGACAACCGCAGGCTACAGCGCAATCTCGAACGTGTCATGGCTGACAAGGCACTGACCGCAGCGGCCCTGGCAGGCACCATCGCCGACCACCGCGTGGTCGAAACGCTTGCCAAGTCAGATGACGTCGCCCGCGGAATAGTACTGGAGCTGGAAACCAAACTCGGCCGTCGACTCGGCCGCGAGCGAGCACAAAAGCTCATGCAAGCATACGACCGGGTACGTGCTGCGCGCCTGCACAAACCGAAGGCCAAGCGAGTTCGGCGCATCACGCAACTCCACGCTGCGTAGTCAGCTTATTCATCCCTTGAACCCAAAAGGCTCAGGGGATTTTCTTTTTCAGGGCGGCGCGCTCTGTCCAAAACATATTTTTTAGATTTTTTAGGGGGACCCACAGCGGCCTTCAGCCGATTCCTGTCGCGCACCTATTTTCAGGTATTGCCGTTTTTCTTCGCCGTTCTCACAAGCAACTTCTGCCATCTCCCTGTGAAACGCCGGTCGCTTTACTTATAAAGCCTGCGCCGGGCAGGCCCCGTCCCCGACCGGAACATGTCGGAATTGGAGATTTTTCATGTCAAACCAGCATCAACGTCCGCAAGAAGGAAAAAATACCTTCTGCGCAGATAAGTACGCGTTACCTATACCTGTTGTAGGCAACAGCTACTTCACAGGACAGGAGCCGAAATGAACAACGAGCTCCACAACACGACAGGAAAAACAATGAACAACGTACTCGAAATTTCGATGGGCCAGAAAATGCTGTCTGAGTCCAAATTCTACATGGGCTACTCGCGCTGGGTCGAAGGCAAGAAAGCTTTCGAGACCTGGCAGGAATCGGTCGGCCGCGTGATGGCAATGCACCGCCAAAAATACGCCGGCAAGCTGACGCCCGAGCTGGAGCAGTACCTCGCCAAGGCCGCCGTGGCGTACGAAGGTAAACTCGTACTCGGCGCCCAGCGTGCTCTGCAATTCGGCGGCGACCAGCTGCGTAAGCACGAATCGCGCATGTACAACTGCAGTGTTTCGCACTGCGACCGTCCGGCGTTCTTCCAGGAAGCCATGTACCTGCTGCTGTGCGGTTGCGGCGTGGGCTTCTCGGTGCAAAAGCGCCATGTGGGCAAGATGCCAAAACTGAAGCGTCGTTCGGCAGACCTCGTCAAAGTGTTCCAGGTGCCAGACTCCATCGAGGGCTGGGCCGATGCTTTCGGCGTGCTGCTGAGCTCGTACTTCGAAGACGGCGGCACCTTCCCTGAATACCAGGGTTACCGTGTCGTGTTCGACCTGAGCCTGATTCGCGAAAAAGGCGCCGAGATTTCCGGCGGCTTCAAGGCCCCAGGCCCTGAGCCACTGCGCAAGTCGCTGATGAAATGCGAAGCCCTGCTGGAGCAGGCTCTGCAAAACATCATCGTCACCCCGCTGGGCACCGCAGTCGAGCAAGACGCTCCGGCGAGCATGGCCATTCGTACCATCGAGCTGCCACAGCTGCAGATGGTGCAAACGACCGGCACTGGTGTCGAAAGCATCGAGATGCGTCCAATCGTGGCGTACGACTTCGTGATGCACATGTCGGACGCAGTTCTGGCCGGCGGCGTGCGTCGCTCCGCGACTATCTGCATGTTCGACAAGGACGACCAGGAGATGCTGAAAGCCAAGACCGGCGACTGGTACGTCCAGAACCCGCAACGCGGCCGCAGCAACAACTCGGTTGTGCTCAAGCGTGACGAGCTGACCCGTGAAGAATGGGCCGGCATCATGAAGTCGGTTCGCGACTATGGCGAGCCAGGTTTCATCTTCACGGAAAACTACGATTTCTGCTATAACCCCTGCGTCGAAATCGGCATGCTGCCAGTGACTGAAGACGGTATCTCCGGCTTCCAGTTCTGCAACCTGACCGAAATCAACGGCGGCAAGTGCTCCACCCCTGAAGCGTTCTTCCAGGCTTGCGAAGCTGGTGCGATTCTGGGTACGCTGCAGGCGGGCTACACGAACTTCAAGTACCTGACGGATGCTACGCGTCGCATTACCGAACGCGAAAGCCTCATCGGCGTGTCCATCACCGGCTGGATGAACAATCCACACGTGCTGTTCGACGAAGCAATCCTCAAAAAGGGTGCCGAAATCGTCAAGCGCGTGAACCGCGAAATGGCAAAGCTCCTGGGCATTCGTCCTGCAGCACGTACCACTTGCGCCAAGCCTTCGGGCAACGCGTCGGTGATTCTGGGCACGGCATCGGGCATCCACGGCGAACACTCGCCACGTTACTTCCGTAACGTCCAGATGAACCTGTCGGACCCGGTCGCGCAGCTGCTGGTTCGCGAGAACCCGAAGATGGTCGAGAAATCGGTCTGGGACAGCAACGGCACCGACGTCGTCGTCAGCTTCCCCGTCGTGTCGAAGGAAACCTCGATTTACAAGCGCGACCTGATGGGCGTGAAGCAGCTGGAATTCGTGAAGAAGGCTCAGCAGCACTGGGTCGAGAACGGCACCAACGTCGAGCTGTGCGTGGACAAAAATCTGCGTCACAACATCTCGAACACCATCTCGGTCGATGACTGGGATGCTGTTGAGCAGTACATCTTCGACAACCGTGCATGGTTCGCAGGCATTTCGCTGCTGGCCGCTTCGGGCGACAAGGCGTACGCACAGGCACCGTTCACCGAAGTGCATACGCCGGAAGAAATCCTGGCGATGTACGGCGAAGCAAGCATGTTCGCCTCGGGTCTGATTGTCGAAGGTCTCCATGCCTTCAGCGACAACCTGTGGCTGGCAAGCGATACGGCACTGGGTTACGGCCTGGACCTGTCGGCAGAAGATTCGGCTGACCTGCTCAAGCGTGACTGGGTGCGTCGTTTCAAGAAGTTCGCTGGCAACTTCTTCCAGGGTGACCTGCAGAAGACCGCGTTCTGCCTGAAGGACTGCTTCAACCTGCACAAGTGGGTTGCTCTGCAGCGCGACTTCAAGGGTATCGACTTCGCCGCGGCACTGACTGAACAGCGTTCGGTCGACGCAGATACGCTGGCATCGGAAGGCTGCGCCGGCGGTGTATGTGAGCTCAGCTTCTAAAAAGCCCGCAACATAGCATTATTCGAACCCCAGAGAGCAATCTCTGGGGTTTTTTCATTGTGCGAACAGCTCGTTACCGTGCTGATAAAAGCCGAGGCTATACCTGCCTTTAAGGAGCAAGCCATGATGTCAAGATTTGCGGAGTGGGTGCAGTCGGTCGGAGCCGGCGGCTATCTCGGCACGCTCGGGGCCGGAGTAGCCGTCCTGGTAATTCTAGGCACGTGGGCCGACGTCAGTGCGAAGCGGGCCCATCGCGAACATCCAGAGTGGCGAGCCGCGGGAGACCCGGGCGCAGGCATTCTACTGATATCAGGCCTGACAACGATTGGGCTATCAGTCCTATGGGGCGGACTGCTAGCGTGGCTGTGATACCTCGCGGCTACTCCGGCTGAGCAGCCGGCAGCGCCGACTTGAGAGTTTAAGCGCCCCAGCGACATTTGGCGCAAAGTCTAAGCGCCGTAGCGACAAACGTGGGGCCACGGCGAACATCATTAAGCGCCAGGACGACTGCCCCTTAGTGCCACCGTGCCGACAAATCAGCGCCTCGCGAGATAGGTGGTCAGCGCAGGCACCCCAGCAGCGTTAGCCGACGGACAGAGGCGCCTCAGCGTGGTAGGTGCTCGTCTTCGGGTCAAACCTTTCGACGCAGCCGGCCGTGAGATTGAATCTGTCAAAAGACATTCCCATCATGAGCGCCAGTTGTGTGGGGATTGGACCGTCGAATACACCATTGTGGGCAGGCAGGAAATCCTTCTCGCAGCGGGCACACCACAGGTGCTTGGCAAACTCAGACCACTGGGTCTCGTGATTGCCGCATTCGCATGCAGCCATTTCAAAGCTCGCCGGCGGGGCGAGGTAATGCCAGGTACGCTTAGGTAGGTCTGCGGCGGCAGGGACGGAGTGGCTCATGAGATGTTCCTTGAATGTGAATCAGATGGAGGAGACTCTGGACGGCTACGCAGCGCTGACGCCTCGAATCTTGAACCATTCGAGTGGACGCCAACCTTTGTCGCCGGCGCCGTGGGGACGGGAGCGGCGGCTGCAGGTCTCGCGGGCAGAGATGGCAGAAACGGAACGAATCGGTCCACCGCAATTGCAATCAGAAAGAGGACAAATGCCGCCTCCACGAAGAGGCGCACTCGGCGCTGGAGAATTGTCTCAAGGGTGGACGAGTCATCCTCTTCTGGAACGAGGCCTTCGTCCTCCCAGTAGTCCGCAAGTACCTCTGCGACCAGTTCAGAGGCCGCCGCGGGCGCGCCCGGCGCCAAGTGACACTCTCCCACCAAGAGGCCCTTCGCATCCAGAATGCGACCGCCCTCCATCGAAAACGGTGGGGTAAAAAGAGGCACCGGAGCAGGTGCTTTAGAAGTGTCAATCATGGCTAATCCAAGAGCGGTTCACTGTAGCGGATGGTTGTGAGTTTCGGCCGTATTGAAAATGGCGCCGGCCGGCGCCACCTCTCTCGGCACGTCAGGTTAGAGGGATGTACCCCAGTCCAAGCGATACCACCCAGCCAACTCAGGGCAGTCCAGCTCTTCCGCATGCTCGAGCGACACGATATCGGCAGCAGCGGGAATCGAAGGGCTGCAGCGCAGAAGAGCAGCGATATCGGCCACCTGCGGCGCATAGCCATAGCGCGACACTCGTGGCGCCAGGTATTCCTGCGGACCTTCGGCAACAGCCTGGACGGCAAAGCGTACGTGAGCCGGGGCGAAAGCCAGAACAGCCGCAAGACATGGAGTCGGGTCATCCTCGAGCAGCTGGTGTACGAAAGGCGAGAAGCCCTTCGTCATTTGGCGCAACCGGGAGACTTGGGCGGAACCTCCGTACTCCTCCGCCAACTCCTCCGCGCGGCTGTCGACACGAATGTCCAGGGGCTCTGGCTCTTTCGACGCCCACTCACGCAACGCCGCTTCCTCATCGTCCGCCTCCCATATGGCTTCAATATCCAACAGGTCGACAGGCGTCGTCCCGCGCGATTCCAACACCCAGGCCGCCAGCTGAGGTACTTCCTCTACGTGTGAACGCGACAGTACGTCGGCCAAGTCCAACGCCCGCTGCAGCATCGGCTCGGAGATGCTCGGACCGTGCAGGACGGTGAACCCGTAGAGCAGGTCTTCGCGCAGCTTGAGCACTGCTTCGCCGAGAGCCTCTACGGTATCGGTGTCGTAGGGCTGTGCCTCCGCTGGAACTGGGACATGCGCCGGAAGCTCGCCAATGGCTGCCAGTCCGCCTTCGCTCCATGCCGCCAGCGTAGCCTGGACCAGCGCATCCGTGTATTGGTTATATGGCCCTGCATCGCCAGGAAGTGCCGTATCCGGCCAGCGTTGCGACATCGGAAGGAAGACAGCCGCAATCACTTCAGAGAATCGGTGCAACTGAGGCATATCATCGAAGGGGAGCAGCTCGAATACAGCAGCCTCGACCAATGGCGCCGGCATGCTCGCCCCCGCAGCGACCTCTTGGATGAAGCTGGCCGTGTTGGCTGGCAGTTCTCGCCAGGTATTCTCAACGAGGCGGGCGTATCGAGCAGCAAGTTGACGCATATCCATGAGTAGCAGTCTTTCAGCAAGGTGGCGGCCCGGCCGGCGGGCTGCTCAATTAGTCGATAGTGCGGCTGGCCGGCTACGTGGAGCCGACCGCTCAGGTATAGGCAAGTCAATTATCCGTTCCGCCCGAAGGGAACGAACAAGCTATCGAATACAACCGGGATGCGATAGTCTATCACAGTTGTGCTACGTAAACAATACTAACTGTATAGGTTGGAAATATAGACTGTTGGCGCTAGACGCTCCTTTACAAGGGAGCACTCATGTTTTGTGGAGTAGACGAAGCAGGTCGGGGATGCTGGGTTGGTCCAGTGGTAGCGGCAGCGGTCGTATTCAAGAACGGACCGCTACCGGGGTTGGGTGATTCCAAAGCCCTGACTGAGAAAAAGCGCGAGGCACTCTTCCCGCTCATCATGGAGCAGGCCTGGGTAGGTATCGGCATGGCGAGTGCCGAAGAAATCGACCAGGTCAACATCCTGCAGGCGACGTTCCTGGCAATGCGTCGTGCAGTCTCGAGCTTGCCCGAGTTGGCCTTGAGTGAAATCGTCGTCGACGGAAACCGGGACCCTCGCCTGGTCGGCGTTCCCTCCGAATGCCTCGTGCGTACGCTCGTCAAGGCTGATGCGCTCGTCGCAGAGGTGTCGGCCGCGTCAATCGTGGCCAAGGTCACGCGCGACCATCTACTGGCTGAAATGGACAAGCAGTATCCTGGATATGGGTTTGCCAAGCATGCTGGATATGGCGTTCCAGAGCATCAGGCGGCGCTCAACCTCCTTGGCCCCTGCCCGGAACACCGAATGACATTCGCTCCGTTGAAGCGATTGATTGCCACTCGAATTTAGGGGCCGCGGACCCGGATAAAGCCCTGCCGCTATACAAATATCCAAAACCACTACAGAGCGACCTCTCGTCGCTCTTTCTACTGGCTCATGCCTACCTCTGCGTTTTTTGCTGTACTCCGTGACACCGCCAAGCTCGCTGCTGCCGCAGCCGACGACCTCGCTGCCCAAGGCGCCAAACTAACCGCTGCTGCCGACGACATTGCCACCCTAACAGGCCACGCCGCCGTTAAGACGGCTGGTGTCGCTGGCGACGACCTCGCAGTAGGCGCCGGCCAGGTTGGTGAAGGCCTCACTCCGAACCGCGAGCTACCAGCCCTATGGGCAATCACGAAGGGCAGCGCGCTCAACAAAACATGGCTCAGCGTCGTGCTGCTTGTCGTATCCGCCTTTGTGCCCGCGGCCATTACGGTAGCACTTTGCATGGGAGCCCTTTACCTCGCGTACGAAGGTGCTGAGGGTCTGCTCGAGCGCTTCCACCCGCATAGTATGAACGACGAATTCGAGGCGTTGACTGAACAGCAAAAGGTCAAAGGGGCTATCCGAACAGACATGGTGCTGAGCCTGGAAATTTTGGTCATCGCCCTGGCTTCTACCGGAGAAGCCCCTCTGGCGTACAAAGCGGCAGTGCTGGCGCTTGTCAGTATCGTAATGACGGTTGGTGTGTATGGCCTGATTGGTCTCATTATCCGTCTGGACGATATGGGACTGGCCCTAGCCAAATCAGCCGGTGCGTGGCGCCGCGCGTTGGGTCGAAAGATGGTGACAGCAGCGCCTGCCATCCTCAAGTTTCTGGACCCGGTTGGTATGGTAGCCATGTTCGCAGTCGCGGGAGGAATCGTTTCCCATCAGTTTCATGTCCAATATGCTCACTGGAGCATCGGTTTTGGCCTAGATATCCTGCTAGGGATGGCAATCGGTCTGACACTGGCCGGCGGTCACGTAGCAGTTCGTCGCCTGTGGGGGAAGTCAAAAGCCCACTGACACTGAGGTAGCACCCTCTGCTCTTGAAGCCCCGTCCTTGCACGGGGCTTTTTACTTCAGAGCTCCCGAAAGCCGCTATGGGTACAAATACACTTGCTATTGAATAAAATATCCAGTAGAATATATCTTACAGGATACGAAATCCGACAGGCTATGTGAACTACCAACCCAGAACAAGGACATCATGAAAAAGACCAAATACCTCATTACGATGCTGACTGCAGTCATGCTGAGCGCTTGCGGCGGTGGCGGCGGCGACTCCAATGGCGGCAGCACCAGTGGCACCACGCCCACTCCGCCGGTAAGCACTCAACCTACCCCGGTTGCCAATACCGTGACCAACTCGGTGACAGGCACGGCCGCCCCTGGCTCCCCGACCACTACCATGCATGGCATGACGTACGCCAATGCGGTCGTCACCGCGTACGAGGTACAGCCCGACGGCGGCTCCGGCGCAGCACTGGGCAGCCCTGCAACCGCAAACTTCGCCGGCGAGTTCACGCTGAATTTCACCAAGGCGCCAACCTCCTGGGTTCGCCTGGTCGCCCGTGGCGGCACCATGACCCGTAACGTCGACAACACCACCCGCCATCCGGTGGAGTCGATGGAGCTGGTTACGCCTGTCATCACGACCGGCTTCGACTACCTGACCATCTCGCCAATCACGGACATCTCCGCTCGCATCATGGCCGCCGAAGCCAAGAAAGGCGCGACCCTGGCGGATGCCTTCAAGACCGGCATGCAACGCCTGCTGGCGCTGGACTCGGCGAACGTGTTCATGCAAAACGATGTGACCGTCTACATGAACATGCTCAAGGGCGCAATCAAGAGCGACAAGCAGTACTACCCTGCCGAGTCGTCGAATTCGCGTGAATTGCTGACGGCAATCGAGCGCTTTGGCGTGATGTTCGACCTGCCTGCGAACCAGGTATGGCGCGTCCTGGGTGCGGCCGGCGAGAACAACTATCCGCTGTCCCAACTGGATGGCGCGGGTCGCCCAATCAACGTCGGCGCCTGGACGGGCGACACCTTCAACCCGGCTGCGCCCGTTACGCTGTCCGACATGTTGAATGCCCGCACGCTGGCTGAAATGAAGGTGACGGACCCGGCAAATGGCACCAAGGTCGCTCCGCGCGTTGCTGAACTGGTCAACAAGTACCTGGTCATGGACTTCGCGATTGCGTATGCCTGCGACACCGGGTTCACCTCGGAACTGGCGACCCGCTACCCATTCTTCGCCCTGGACCCGACCACGGCCAAGGTTCAAGCGTCCACCTGCACGGAAGTGCGGGCCCGCACCTCCGAGTTCCAGGCTCGCCTGAGCGCCAACACGTCGTACCGCGTCTACAAGTAATCGGCCGCAAGCAAGCGCCCCTTCCCGCCCAGTGCTGGAAGGGGCGTTTTCTATTGGCCCCGGAGTCCCTACACTGCTAGAGATTACCACCCCCACAACAGAGGAAAGCTATGCTCGGATTTGAAATTACCAATAGCGATATTGACAACGTGCTGGCCAATTATGGCATTGTTCTGAAAGGCGATGCCCTCGAGGCCGCATACGACGCAGTCATGTGCGACGTCGTATCGAACGTCGCAATGTCGGCCGAATATATCGAGGGCGAAAGCAAGGGCTCGCTGATGGATTGCCAACTGGAAGCAGCTTACGACGAAATCGCAGCCCAGCTCGTCGAAGAAAAGGTCATTCCGCTGCAAGCGGTCATCGACGCTGGCAATACCGCACTGGTCGGCTACCTCGCCGGCCAAGGAATTGTCGCGTAAGTCCAAAACCCTGGACAGCCCTATTTCACGAGCCCGCCTGTTCATATACCAGGCGGGTTTTTTCGTTCAAGGCGTTCGCTACACCAACCAGGAACCACTCGAACTCAAGGAACTATGGGAAACATCACAAATCTGCATGCACTGGCCCAGAGCTATCTTCGGGACCTTGCTAGCAAACGCACCATGCCTCATGGATGGGACCACACCGCCAACAGACGAGCCGAAGTCATGCTGACCGACTTGCACACGTACCTCAAACCGGTATTAGAAGCGACGCCAAATAAGCTGATGGGCCGGCTAACTCATGCGCGGGCGCAGGAACTGCTCGCTATCGCCGTAGAGGAGCGACTCCTGAAGGATATGGTGCGCCGATGGGTAGAACTGCTGGCATCTGAGCCCGAAGTGGACCAGCAAACTGCCGGCGCCCTTGACCACCTGGCTGAACAATTCGCAGGCTCCGTGCGGCTTTTGTCTCGCATCGACACCCTGACGGCAGAACTGGCTGAAGCCCGCACTATCGTCGAGCACTGTAAGTTCTCCGAAGAGCTAGACATCTCCGAAGTCGAGAGCGCGCTCAGTCGCCTGCGTCAACAAGCTCTTTCGATGCAAAAAAACATCGAGGGCCACGAGTCGGACCTGCAGCAGGACCTCTCCAGTTCCTGATATCGCTTCATCATTCACAGCCTGTGCGACCTCGCGTCCACAGGCTTTTCTTCGCCCCTGCGCAGCGAAAAGGCTAAAGCTAAGGGGCTTCACCAAAGATTAACGGTGGCCCGTCGTGAGGCAACTCCTCTGGCGTTCAAGACCGGAGAGTATCAAACATGTACCCGACAGCTGTTCGGGAGCCGGGTGGAGACGGAGGAATTTGCGTGTTGGACCAATTGGAAATGTTCGCACACTTTCTGCGCCAGAGCGTGCTGCCAAAAATCAAAGGCGCCCTCGGAACGAGCTACATCATTGCCGCGCTGTTCGCGGCGGGATTTTGTGGAATCACGTGGTGGGGTCGCATTGAGTCCGCACGCATTGACGCGATGGCCGTGTCGACCGAAGCGCGTAGCGCCGGCCGCCAACTCGTTGACCGTTCCCGACAGCTGTTTGACCGCGCAGACCAGCTAACCCTCCTGGCAGAGCGCTTTCCAATTACCGCCTTGCGCGCGCAAGACTACCTCATCGACGGGCCGGACAACTCCGCCGTCATCCTGGTCGACACTCGAGGCCGTGTACTCGACAGCACCCTTGGCTCAACTGCCGACGGAATCATCGCTCAACCCTACCTTGCTCGCGCTGACCTCCATATTCTGCCTCCAATGAATCTCGGAGCCTCGAAGGAGCCGTTCATCCCCCTCGTGCGCAGTCTGCACAACGCCAAAGGCGAGCGAACCGGGTCCATCATCCTCGCCATCCGTTCGGCCTATTTCACCGAAACCCAAGGCCTACCTCGGCGCAAGGACACCATGTTCGCGCTCGTCGACGCCACAGGCCAGGCGGTAGCTGCAACCACCGATGGCAAGGGCTACCCGCTGCCGCTACCGCGGCTTGCTCCGGACGTCTGGAACCAAGTACAGGCCCTGGGCCAGACAACCGGCAAAAACTTGCCGGTGCTGACCTCTGTCTTCGACCCCGAGGAACGCTTCACCTTGCTGGTCGACGTCGGCGCACATGGCGTGAAAGCCCTGGTAGCCGTCCCGTTTGTAAGCGCAGCCGCAAACACCAAGAAGCTTTTCGTTGTCATCTACCTCGTCGTCGGCTTCCTGAGCCTGAGCGCCATCGGAGTCGCCGGCATCCTGCATCGCCAAACGCGCCGACTACACCTGTCCGTACAGGTGCAGGAGCACGCGAAGGAAGCTCTTCGCAAGGAAAAAGAGTTTTTTGCAATTACACTCGGGTCCATCGAAGACGGAGTCGTAACGCTCGATGGGGCAGGTTGTGTCACGTACTGCAACCAGCGCGCGGAGATGTTGACAGACTGGAGCGCTCAAAAAGCGCTTGGTCGGCGGATTGCAGAAGTGGTACGCCTCGTCCCTGGAGGCGAGGCAGAGCTGTGCACCACTGCTCTGCTTACCTCAGACACCCGCGGCGCCGCAGACCTGCTGTCCCGCATTGGCGAGAGCCGGCCGGTGGAGTATTCCGTAACGACCCTAGCCCAGCCTCACGGGGCCACTTGTGCCGTACTCGTGCTGCGCGACGTCTCTCAGGCAGCGCAGATGGCCAACAAGCTTTCTCACCAGGCATCACATGACGCGTTGACGGGACTGCTGAACCGAACCGCGTTCGATGCGAAAGTTGACGCAGCGCTCGAATCGGCATTGCATGAAGGGCAAGCCCACGTACTCCTGTTCCTCGACCTGGACCAGTTCAAAGTCGTGAACGACTCGTGCGGCCACGCCGCCGGCGATGAGCTGCTCAAGCAAGTGTCGTTCATCTTTGGGCAGGCGCTTCGCCGCGGAGACACGCTGGCACGCACCGGCGGTGACGAATTTGCGGTTCTCCTGGAGAATTGCCCGGCGGACGTAGCAATCGCACTGTCGGACAAGCTGCGCAGCGCATTGGCGTCATTCCGCTTCAGCTGGCAGGACAAGAGTTTCCAAGTTGGCGTGTCGATTGGCGCGGTGGAAATCACTGCAACCTCGGGCACACGAGGTGAGCTCATGCGCAAGGCTGATACAGCTTGCTATCTCGCTAAAGATGGTGGCCGCGGACGAACACACCTGTATCTCGACAGCGATGAAGCTGTTGTTACGCGGCAGGGCGAGCTGAACTGGGCATCCCGCTTACAGCAGGCACTCGCCAACAGTGAGTTTGAGCTTCAAGGACAGCGTATCTCGGCGCCTGGCGACGCAAGCTGCGGGCACTACTTCGAGATGCTGGTACGCCTGCGTGAGGCCGATGGGCGCCTGGTGCCGCCGATGGCGTTCCTTCCGGCCGCCGAGCGGTATGGCCTGATGCCAACCCTGGACCGCACTGTCATCAAGCTGGCGCTGAAGATGCATAGCCAAACACAGTCGGAAACGACCTACCCAGTGAAATTTGCAATCAATCTGTCCGGCGGTTCGCTGTCCGACCCTACCCTACTCCCCTTCATCCGAGAAGCACTGGCAGAGCACCAGGTGCCTGCGCATCTGATTTGCTTCGAAGTGACCGAAACGGTGGCTATCGCGAACCTGCAGATTGCCGTGAAGTTGATGACCGAGCTGAAGGCCTTGGGATGCACCCTGTCGCTGGACGATTTTGGGAGCGGCATGTCTTCGTTCAGCTACCTCAAGCAGCTGCCGGTAGACGTCGTGAAGATTGATGGCAGCTTTGTTCGCAACATGCTCGACAACCCTGTCGACTATGCGATGGTGGAGGCGGTCAACAACATCGCGCACCAGATGGGCCTGCAGACCCTGGCGGAATATGTCGAGTCGCCGGACCTGGTGGAATCCTTGCTCGAGCTGGGCGTAGATATGCTGCAAGGTTATGGCATCGCGAAGCCCCAGTCGTTACCCGAGATGCTCAAAGGAATACGAGACCTTGAGACCTCCGGCTATGCCGACGCATGCTCGGCTGTCCTGGTGCCGGCACCGAAGTAGTAAACGCTCTCCCCTGTTAGAGGGAAAGCGTTTTGGTTATTGAGCGGGAAAGTTGCGTGCAGAGGAAGCGCCGGAGTGGAGCGTGAAGCCCTCGAGCACCGCAGCAGTCTGCGCGGCCGCCATCTCTGTGCGCTTCTTGAGGTAGACGCCCACGTAACCCGTGCACTGCAAGAGTTGGTTGAGCTCATCGAGGTCCCGAGGACCCTCAATCATGATGAGGTCTTCAGCCATAGCGGGGAACCCTGCCTGCATGAAGCCGGCCTGCATACGCATCAGGTCCTGCTGAACCCAGGCCCGGTCACCATGCTTATGCAGCGTATTGGAGGCCTGGTCCACCAGCAGCATTACCACCTCCGTTTCAAGGATGCGCTCACCCTGTAGGTAGCATACGAAGCGTCCGGATTCGAGCTTGTATTCGATTGACATGTCATTCTCCAAAAAAGTTAGGCCTGGATTGCAATAGACCCGCTGCTCACAAACACTGGGGAGTCAGCGGAGCTTGGTCAGTTCCCGCTTCAAGCGTGATTCGGCCGGCACCGATGGCCAGGCGTTTCAAGCCCGGTGCCGCAGCGGCCAGTTTGCGCATAGCCACACCGTCGCTACCGGCGCGAACGTGGAACAGATGCGCCTGCTCTTCGCGAGGGTCGTATGCCACGACGGTGTATGCAGAGGTCGCTGCCAAGGTCACCGTCACGTACCGATTGCTTGCACGCGCGATTGGGTAGAGCAGTTTCTCTGCAAACCCCAGGCGCATTGCCGCCTCAGCCGTCGGGACGTCATACGATAGCGCCAGCTTCTCGAACAAGGACACAGGCGGCGCGATAGGGTCAAAATCCCCACGCCCGTCGGTGAGCCCAGCAAGGTGAGCCACCATTGCATCCAATGCCTTGGATACTTGAGCGCCGGCCGAGACGGGCTCATCGGGCGTAATGCTGAAAGCCAGCTTGTCTTCTCTCTGGCCCTCGGGGCGGTAGGCCATCACGACGTCGCCGGCCCGCAGTGCGGCTCCGAGCGTATCGCAGACCTGATTGGCCTGAGCCGCGTCAAACCTGCGGAGCAGCTCCTGGAGCGAGATGCCCGCCGGCACGGCGCGAATGGCAGCCAGCAACGCTTCAGAATGGGTAAGCGGTTCCATGAAGTTTCCTTTAGAAGATGTTTTGGCAACCGTTCGAAGCGGCGCGCGGGCGAAGAATTGGCGCATGCTCGCGCGCTAGCGCGATGAGCTGGGCCAGCTGGCGGCCGTAGCCGTAGGTCTCCTGCAGCACCAGGCGGTAGTCAGTGATTGGCTCGTTAGCGAAGTTGAAGTCCTCCGCCTGAGCGAACGCCTCTTCCGCAAGGGAGCGCAGTGCCTCCGCTGATAGAGGCAAAGCCACCTCTCGCTCGACCGCAAGATTGACAACCCGCATCACAGCCGGCCCATAGGCGCCACGTAAAAGCACCGAGAAGTCGGTAATTGGGGTTCCCCGCATATCGCAGTCAACTGCACGACCAAACTGTTCGTTGGCAAGCGCAAGCAGGCGCCCTGTGTCGAGAGAGGCCGCCGCGGCCCGGAAGGTGGATGGTGTGGCATCTGCCACAGCGGATTCGGTCATTACAAGCTTTCTGAGAGGGGCTTTGTCCTACCAGGCCGGCACCAAGCCGGCCTGACAGAAGGGATATTAGAACGTGCCTTCGCGCACCTGATTCGGGACAGCGAGCACTACCTTGGACACGCCATCAGGGAGGGGCTGATTATCCGGGAGGGGCTGCTGGCCAAGCTTGTTCCCAAGGGCCGCGACACTGTCGAGCTGACGCAGGACCTTGGCTCCTGGAACTGCGGTCGGCGTAGGTTCCCATTCCTTGAACCAGGGTAGGCCCGCGCGGGTATAGTCGGCCGCAGTCGGCGCAGGATGTGGTGGCACGTTGCCTGTTACGCCCTGGTACTGGACACTGTTGAGCAGGTGGACGAAGCACTTTGCCGAGACGCTCTGGTCATAGTTCTCGGGCTTGAAGTAATCGGCGTGGATGACTTGGTCCATCAGCCCCCCAGGAGCCATGCCCATCTCGGCGCTCTTGGTCACCGTCTCGTTGGCGCCGAAGCTCATGCTGCGAAGCGAGCCGGACATGCCCGAAGCGCTCGAGGCAACAACGCGAACTGCCGGCCGCGGGCGATACAGCTCAGGCTTGAGCGGGTACACGATAATCTGCAGTCCGCCGTGCACAGCCTCACCGGTGATTTGCTCCTCGACGGTGTAGCCTTCGCCAAGCGGCATGGCCACGAACTGGCGAACTTTGCCTTGTTCGACGCAAAAGCCATCGAGCCACGGCTGCTTCGGTACAGCAAGGTAGTCCTGCCCTTCTGCCGAAGCAATATTCGGATTGCGCTCGCCCGAGGGCCATCCCAAGCTAATTGGCACCTCACCATGCGGCGTGCGCATCGCCGGGCGCGGCTTGACCGTCGGGCCTTCGAGCTCGGTAGTCCATGGCTTACCTGTTACGGCGTTGATTTTGCCTGCAGCAATCTTGACTGCAAACGGATACGAGGAGGTGAACCGAATCCACAATGCCTCGCTCTGGTGCATTGGAAGGAATACACCGCCGCGCTTGTGCCACGACTCAGGCAAGCGAGCGGCATGGTCGTCGACATGCGCCAGCGGGAAGCATCCCAGGCCCGGCGGAAGCTGGTGCGTGCGGTTGTCATCAGGAATCCGCAGCGTGCGCTGGAATTCGATGTGGCACACCGCATCCGGATGGATTTCAGGAAAACGAACGGAAAGGCGGTCTTGTTGGAGGGTCAGCATATATTTAAGCTTTCAAAAGAAGTGGAAGGTGTCGGTGAGGGGCTAGGGCGCTTACCACTCGCCATCACGTACTTCGCGCACCAGGCGCAGGATGGCGTGGTCGGGCAGGTCCCGGCAAGCAGTCAGCATTTCCGCAAAAAGCTGGGGACGCTTGACGATGATGGCCTGTAGTTCAGACGAAATCTTCCCAGCCATGGCCAGCAGCACGTTGACGTCGAGCTGAAGCTCGGCCGCTAGCGCTACGATGGTCTGCTCGGAAGGCGCACTGCCTTCGTCGCGCTCGACCTGGCTGAGATACGCCGCCCCCACCCCGATACGGGCTGCGACCTTGCGCAGCGAGTAATCGCCACCGGCCGCTTGCAGCTGCGCGCGCGCAGTGCGGATGTAGGCACCGAAGGTGGTCATAAGGAACTTTCAATCTAGATGTATAGTGTCTAGTATATGCTATACGGTTTTATATTTCAAGGACAATCTTCTAAAGACTTTTAGATACGCAATAAAAAAGCCTCTCGGACGTCGAGAGGCTTTTTACGCGAGCACTACCGCTTTACGCCGCTTTGCGTTCTCGCTGACCCAACAGCGGCTCGAGAGCGACCGGCGTGAACGAGTTTGCTGCGTTCTCCGGACGGAACACGTAGGCCGGCGCGCCATCAACCAATACCGCATCGACATCGGAATACAGCACTGCGGTCGCGGCCGGTGCATCGCTTTGCGGCGCGTGCACAAACAGGTCCGCTACCGACGGCAGCGCCGCCAGATACTCGACGAAGGCCGGCATCTGCGTTGTCAGATAGCCGACGTTGCTGGCCATCGAATCGACGCGTCCTGGCAGGTTCGCATCCATGTAGACCAGCTTGCGAGTCTTCAGGTCGACGTAGGCCACGTACTTTGTCAGCGCGTCTCCCTTGAGCGGGAACACCATCTGCGCGCGTGCCGGCTCGTACAGCTCACCCTCCTCCGCCTTCTCACCCCACTGCAGGGTCGCCAAGACTTCGGCAGCGTCCTTGAACGTCACGTGGCTGTAGCACAGCACGTTCCAGACGGCGTAGCGCACGCCGCGGGCCTGCAACTGGTCGAGGTACAGGTCAATCATCTGACACGCACGGCCCTCGAGTTCCTTGCCATTTGTTGGGTCACCCGAAAACACTGCACCCTCGACTGCGGACGGCTCATTCCAGCAGCATGCGCCCATCGCCTCCCACTGTTCGCCGAAGAACGCCCAACCATTGTCGAACCAGGTGTGGCCATGGTCAGGGCCATGACGCCAGTAGCTCGCCGTGCGCAGGAACTGCATGTTCTCAGGAATGGAAAACACGGTACCGCGGCCGTACGGCGCCAGTTCTTGGTCGCTGGTCTGCAGCTTGACGTTTTCGACACTCAAGTCCATTGCAACACCTTCAGGGAAGGCAGTGGCCATGCGCGCGGCCAGCACCCCGCCCATCACAGCCTGCAGCCGTGCTAGGGATGCGTCGTCGAACGGCGTTTTGGCATTTTCCACCAGCTGGAGCTTGCTCCAGTTGCCGCGCGGAGGGTACAGGAGCGTCTTGCGGCCATTGATGGTCGCCACGTAGGAGCGCAGCTTGAGCAGTTGCGAAGTGTCGAGCTTGTCGACGATGGAGGCAAACGCTTCCACCGCAGGCAATCCGAAGACACTGAACAGCGAATGCAGCCGGCGAGCGAATTCGCCTGGGCGGGTCTGCAGCAGCTTTAGCACTGCCGCGTCCTTCGCTTCCAGGAGTGCTTCAACCTCAGCGTTGAAAGTCACCAGAGCGCCACGATACAGCCCGTCATAGGCCTTCGACACGCGTGCGAACTTGTAGTCGCCCGGGTGCAGGGCAGCTAGTAGCTGTTTCCAGAGCTGAGGACGCAAAGCCAGGTCGGCGTCGAGGTTCTTCGTCACCTCGAGCAACGCCAGCAAGAGCCGGCGCTCAGGGCGCGAAAACTTCTTCAGCACTACCTTCGTGCGTAGCGACACGTCGGCATCGGACATGGCCGCGGCCAGGCGCAGCACATCAGTCGCGTCGTCGATGTCGACTTCTTGCTCGACGTCGATGGTCGCAGCAATCTGGCGCACGCCATTCTCTTTGAAGCCGAAGTCGGCCAGGGCGACACGGCCGGCAGACATGTGGCGAGCCAGGTACAGGGCGTGGTCGCGCTGCATATCGGTCCAGCGAGCCTTGCAGGCCACCAAGGCCGCACGGATAGCCGGCAGCGTACCCTCGAGCTCAGGCGCGAGCACCTTGAGCGTCAGACGCTCATCGAGCGGCGCACGCGCAGCGGCGTCCGCGGCGAACCAGTCATTTGGCGCGCCCAGGTACATGAACAGCTGATTGAACCAATATTGCGCATCTGACATCTCCAGCACCTCCTTCGGGAAGTTTTTGTAGACGACGAATTGCGCCATATTCCGGTTCGCACCGGTCAATTCTTTGAACGCCGGCTCAGCGTTCGCCCAGAACTCTCCCAGCTCGTCAACCGAAAGCAGGCGCAGTGCACGCACCGCGTCCAGCGACGGCGCATAGCCGTAGGAGGCCATGTTCGCCAACACCGTCGCAACGCTTCGCTCGCCAGCTGGCGAATCAGTACCAGCCGCAGGGACCGGCAGGAATTTGTTCGAAACGAGGATGAGGGTTTTCATGGCAGCAGTAGTCATTGTCTTTTCCGAGAGTTCCACGGGATAATCCGTGCATTGCAAATTAGGGTAAGGAAAGCGGCCGGGTATATCCGTAGTGTTTTAGAAGGAACCCTAAGCCTAGCCTTACAGATAAAGGTATTGCATGAACTGTGCCAGCTGTGTTTCGGGGCAAAATGGAGCTAAAAGCCAGGAAAATGTTGCTGCCACCAATAATTTGGGATAGATGCCTATCTAACAGGATAGGCGGGTTACAGAAAGAGGTGAGCTGCCGGAAAAAAACCGCCGGGTGGCGGTTTCTTGGGGTGTCGAGGAAAGCGGCAAGAGTGCATTAGCATGGTAAAGAACAGTTTGGAGTAGAAGGAACCCCAGCCAAGGCCTCAACGAAAACGTATAGCACAGCTATTTTATATTTTGGACCTCAGTGAAGCGACTTAGGGTCGTAGTTCAGTTCGATACCTTGAGCTGCCAGAAGCCCACTTAATTGGGCAAGCTCGGCGGACGTGGGCGGACGATTATGAAGCCCGACAACGTGAAAGGCCGAGCCCTCGCGTACCGAAAGCGTCAAAATGGGCTCACCGCTGCGACGCAGGGAATACACCTGTGTGCCCTCCCTACTGAATTTGTCGAAATAATAAGCCAGAGCATGCTGCAGCTTGGCCCCCTCCTCGGCGAACTCGCTCATCGAGGTGAGCCGAACCAGTGCCACTCCGTCCGCCTTGTTCTCGCTGCCGCGGGTCGATGGCAGGTCTGCCTCGAGCAAACTGTCAGTCGCACCTGGCGGGCGCTGCACCAACCGAAGCTTCGACCCTGTGAACTGAAAAGCGGATAGAGGCGCCGCATCTTCTTTGAAATGCTCCGCTACAAGCACCAGCATCGCATCCAGGTCGATACCTGGGTTCATCAACAACCGCCCGAGATGTTGACGCATAGCGAGAATGCCCGCTTCCGAGTCAATGTCATGATTGATGCCGGTAACCGTAAGAAGCATCCGCTGTAGAACATTGAGCTCCAAGTCCGGAATACCACTCATACGCTTCCTTCGCGGCGACTCGGAAACTGGATAACTTGGGCAACACTCTCGGTACTCTCCGCACGGACGTCCCCGGCGGGGTTCAGTACCGCGCGGATAAGCTGCTTCTCCGCCACCGGCGTTGACAAATCGGCCAGTTGCTCACGCAGCGCTCGGTTGTTGTCTTCAAGCGCCGTCCGGTTCGCATGACGAACAGCCCGCTTGAACTCGTCAAGAGGCATGCGGTCCCGTAGCATCAGCCCTGCAGCCGAGAAAGTTGGACCATATTCAGCCCAGCCAGCTGGCAACAGATGCACCAAGCCCGAGCGTACCTCGAGTTTGCCCATGTTGTAGTCCAGGAAGGATTCGGAAGCGGTCGTAGTCATCTTGTTTTTAGGTAGCGGATTAAAAGGTTCGCTAATTATAGGCTTACCTTTTAGCCGGTGGCAAGAATCTTTTATAATTACGACAACGAACGTAAAAAAACGGCCCCCTGAGGAGCCGGTTTTGGCTAACCCGAGAAGGTTAGAAGCGGAATTTGACGCCGCCGTTCACCGACGTCAGCGCAGCGTCCGAGTCAGTGAAGTTGCTGATGCGATTCACGCTGGCAACCAGCGACACCTGACGGTTCAGCGCGTATTCGGCGCCCACGCCCAGGTCCAGGCCGGTCTTGGCAATACTGCCGGCGCCGTCGATTTTGGCTTCACCGCGCACCAGGCCCGGCTTGACGAAAACGCTCAGCTGCTTGGTAATCGGCTTCGAGGCAACCAGGTAGACGCCATAGGACTTCGAGTCCACGCTGGCGCCGTAGATGTTGACGCCGTCGGTCATGGTGATGTCGCGCGAGCCGTAGTCGGCATACGCCACTTCGACCGCCAGGTTGCGGTTGAGTTGCGTACCCAGCGCGATGGTGCCGCCGGTGGCGCGCTTGTCGAACGATTCGAAGCCGTCGACCTGGAAGCTCGAGGACGAGATACCGACCGAGCCGTACACGTTCGGGCCGTGGCCGCGGCCGTGGCTTTCAGCGTGAGCAGCGGTCGAAGCGAGGGCCATGCCTGCCAGTGCGATAGCGAAGAGAGATTTTTTCATGATGAGTTCCTTTTCAGGTGGTTCTCTGTTGGGAGAGTGAGGGCCGGCCGGCTTAGAAGCCGACTTGCACGCCGACGGTCACGGCGTTCGCGTTCAGGCCGGTGCCGGCGACGTCACGGATGTGGTTGAATTCGGTTTTGATGGCGACATTCGAAGTCACGGCGTGGGTCACGCCGAAGCCGACCGACGCGCGGGTGTTATGGGCCGAGGCGCCCAGGATGTCGATTTTGGTTTGGAGCAGGCCAGGCTTGACGTACACGGACACGTTTTCGGTGACAGGGTATTTGGCGACAACGTGCAGGCCGAGGGCCGACGTGTCGACGTCGACGTTACCGTAATTGGTCTGGGCAGTACGCTTGCCGAAATCGGTGTAGCTCGCTTCCACAGCGAAGTTCTTGTTGAAGCTGGCGCCCAGCGCGATGGTAGCGCCTGTTGCGCTGCGGTCAAAACCACCGACGTCGCCGACGCTGAGATGCGATTGGGTCACGCCGGCCGAGCCGTAAAAGGCCGGAGCATGGGTGCTCGCGTGAGCAGCAGTCGATGCGAGAGCGGCGCCAACCAGGGCGAATGCGAGGAGGGATTTCTTCATAGGGGCAATTCCTTTGGTCTAGTTAATCCAGTGCACAGTTGCCTGGATAACTCGTATAGCGTTTCCTTTTTATCAGTTTTGGTCGACTGTTACGTTTACTAAAAGATTTTACGTTTTTATACGCGAGCTGGCGCTTTTAGAGACCAGCTGATATACTGGAGCCAACTGAAAACCTACGATAGAGGAGCGCACGATGATTCGCCTGGGCAATAACATCCGCTTGAACGAAGCCGAGTGCGCGACACTTTCGACGGTCGTAGGGGCCAATGCCAACCCGAAGACTACTGCCGAGCACGATAGCTTGCTGATGCAGGCACGTGCTGCTTTCGAACCCACTCCAGGCGAATCCGATGTTGAGGTATTGGCAGAGGCGCGCCTCATGGATGCAGTGCTTGAGCGCATGCTCATCGGCGCCTGACATGACCAACTCCCGCATGATTCGTCACCTGGTGACGCACCCCCACGACCTGATGAAATTCCAGGCCACCGGTCGGCTGCCCGATTCGACACGACCGGCGTCACCGCTTATTACGCTGCTCAAAGCCTTGGCGCCGCGCGACTTGGCACGCCTCGTTGGCGTGACCGTCGACGCTCGGCTAGGCTACTCCGGCTCGCGGCAATTCCACTATGGGCCGCAAGCCCTGACGTGGGCCGCGCCAAGCTCGGAAGTCTTTGGAAGCTTCCCGGCGGAGAGCTGGCAAGACAAGCGCTTTGCCGGCCCGGTTTATCTCGAAACTTTGGCCGAGTGCTGCCATGAGTTCCCCGAAGAATTCTTCGACCGCTACCACGCGCTGTGCCGGCCGGCCAAGAAGACATATCCCCTCTCCTTCGCCTCGGGGGAGTAGGCTCAGAGCCTGCACTCGCCAAGTCTTGCGCAAAGACTAAAACCTCTTCGCTTTATCCAGTACACCCTTTCGGCCACTCGACCCCGAAGGCGCAGAATGCTGCCCTTCGCTTACTTGCTCGCGTCCATGACCCTGTTCGAACTTGTTGGATTCATTCTCTTCATCGTAGCCTTCTTCGGCTACGTTAATCACCGCTTCATCAAGCTGCCCGATACCTTGGGCAGTATGGTCGTGGGGTTAAGCGCTTCTCTCGCCCTGCTCCTGGTCGGCGTACACAACGAATCCGCGCACGCGACCGCCAGTCAGCTGATGGCCGCCATCAATTTCCCTGCACTCGTGCTGCAAGGCTTGCTGGGCTTGCTCCTGTTCGCGGGTAGCTTGCACGTGAACGTGGTGAACCTGAGGAATCAGAAGCTTCCCATCCTGCTCCTCTCGAGCGTGGGCGTGCTTATCTCGACGGCAGTCGTTGGCGTGTCGTTTCACTATGTTCTGGCCTTCCTGGGGCAGAACATCTCGCTCGTGCATTGCCTGATGTTCGGCGCTCTGATTTCGCCTACTGACCCCATCGCGGTGATGGGCGTTCTCAAGAAAGTTGGCGCGCCGGTCAGCCTGGCTTCCAAAATCACGGGCGAGAGTCTGTTCAACGACGGCACGGCGGTGGTCGTCTTCCTGTTGCTGCTGGGGTTGTCGAATGGTACGACCGAGCCGACCGCCGCGGCTATCGGGTCACTCTTCCTGATGGAAGTCGTCGGGGGCGTGCTCCTGGGCCTGGCGCTTGGCTACGGCGCCGTCGCGATGCTCAAGGGAATGGACAGTTACCCGGTCGAAATCCTCACCACCCTGGCGGTGGCCACTGGTGGATACGCGTTGGCCCAGCGTCTGCACGTCTCGGCACCACTTGCGGTCGTTCTGGCCGGCCTGGTAATTGGGCACACGGGCGCCATGACTGCAATGAGCCAGGCTACCCGCGCTCACCTGTTCACGTTCTGGGAGCTGCTCGACGAGCTGTTGAACCTCGTGTTGTTCGGCCTCATTGGCATGGCGCTGCTGGTACTGACCTACTCGGTGTCGGCGCTGACCGCCGGCCTCATCGCAATCCCACTGGTGTTGGCTGCCCGATGGCTGAGCGTAGCAATTCCTTTGCGGTTGAGCTCAATGAACCTCACCCCACATGCGGTTACGGTGTTGACGTGGGGTGGCCTGCGGGGAGGCATCTCGGTCGCCCTGGCGTTGACTCTGCCCGAATTCGAGGGCCGCTCCACCATCGTCACCGCTACATACTGTGTCGTGGTCTTCGGACTCCTGGTGCAAGGAACCACGCTGGGCCCTCTGCTCAAGCGCCTCGGACTTAGCGAGCCTGCTTCCGTAGAGACGGCAAAAGAGCACTGAGCGCTTCCGCAGCACCATCGACAGGCCGGCATATCGCCGGCCTTTTTCATTGAAAGTCAGATTGTTTGCTACACCCGAGAGGACAACTCAACAACCAGGACATTCATGACAACTACAGCCCTCCGCCCTACCCCCTACCTCGACCGCACTACCCCTGCGTCTTCCGCCGGCCGGTGGCTGGTTACCGGGGGAGCGGTCCTCTGGCCTAGCGAGATGACCGACCAGCAACTCAAGCAGGCGCTCAGCTTCGGCTTGACCGAGGCAGCACGTGAATTGCGCGCCCAAGGCGAGGCTTGTCTGGAAGGCGCAGCCGGCTGCGACGTAGGCACTGTCTACATGGCCGAGGCGCAATCGGAATCCTATTTCGCCCAAGCTCGGGACATCAAGCAGTTGTACCGACATTTGTCCGCACTGCCCCGCTACGCAGGCGTCATGCGCGAAGCCCGCGGCCGTCTTCAGGCCCAGCGCGCCATCGAGAAAGCGGCTGCACGCCACACTCCTCGCTGATTTGAAACACCTTCATGCCGTCCAGACTTGTCTGGACGGTTTTCCATTCCAACGCAAGCGCTATACGAGGCAGACCCTTTATTATTTTCCAGGAGATTTCCATGTTGTCGTTCAACGTTACCCACACTCTCAAAGAATGCAACGCAGCGCTGCCGAAGCTGTACGCGACCCAAATCCAGGCCGCCCTCTTCCGCAAGCTCGTTGAATCGAACGGGAAGCTGTCTGAAGTTGACCCCCCGTTGGCAAGACCCCTGCGCTTTGCAGGACGCTGCGATGGCTGCTGAAATCACTGTCATGCAGTCTCACGGGCTCGACGAAAAGGATATCAATACCCTGGCTACCCTCCTCTATGAGGCGTACCAAACCTTCCTTGATTCGTTCGACGCAGCAGGCTTCCCCGCGCCTGGCCGTGCCGCTACGATGGCGATGAAGCGGTATGTGATGAAGTTCTAAGCCCTTCCAAAGCCGTGCCCCTTCCAAGGTGCACGGCTTCTCTTTACCTAAAGTGGCTACACTCACTGTGCCAAGGCACCTAGACCCGTATTCTATTCCAGAGGACATTCATGGCAATTATCTCGCTTGACGACGCACCAGGTTTTCAACAACAAACCGGCGAGTCGTTTGACGCCTACTACCGCCGTACCGACGCTTTGCTTACCGAAATGATGGACCGTTCGGCCGACCTGGCCGATGGCGAAGTGGTCGGCGCAATCCTGTCGTTCCCGATTGCTGACGGCAAGGCGCTGTACGTCGTGCAAAAGGCAGAGCCCCTGACGCTGCAACACATCCCGTTCATGGACGCCTACGAAATCCCTGCAGCGCACATGCGTGGCATCGACATCACTGACGTCCAGGACCAACTCAAGCACGGCAAGGCGATGGCTGCCCTGATGCGCCGCAAGAAGGCCTAAGCAACGCCGTCACGGCTTGATTCACCGACCCCTCCTTACGGAGGGGTTTTCGTTTGCTAGAGCGAGAAAAAGCCCCACCGAAGTGGGGCTGAAGGTACGGCTTAGCAGTCTAACTGAGCCTCGAGGGGTGCCAAGTCTTCTGCAGTGACCGGCCCGCGCGCAGGGTTCTCACGAAATTCCTCTGCGACTAGAGTGGCCCAGCAATCGACAAGCTCAAGTTCGAACTGAGTGCCCGCGGGGCCAACGGTGGCTTGAAGCAGTTCAGCAATAGCAGCCCGGTACGCAACCTGAGCCTGCACCGCCTTACGAAACGCTTCGAGCCTGGTTTCAGCGGGAGAAGTGGTAGCAGCCATGGGTGATTTCCTTTAAGAATGAGTACGAAAGGCCTGTCGAGTATAGACAAGCCAATCTGGTAGCGTGGATACACAGGAATTTCGCCGGCAGAAAAACGCCCTGACCAAGTCAGGGCGCTGAAGGGCATTAACTCGTAAGCTGCTTGAAGATGTCGGCATAGGCCAACGGATTGTCAGGGAAGGCAAGAGAGAAGACCTTTGCCTGCTTAGCCTTGGTGTAAAGAGCGAGATTGCCGCCGTTGACTCGCAGCGACAATTCGATGGCGCTCCGAAAATCACAATCCGAAGCGGGAATGGCGACAGCACCTAGGGTATTTCGGGCTTGGTAGGCGAAGGTGAATATCGTGTTGCCTTCATGTACGAAATGGGAACTGCGTAGTACCGTCGCGTTGAGGAGCATCGTCTGCGAATAGAGATGCTCGTTGTTGCCGACGACGATGTTGCCAATTACCTGGGCGGAGTGCTCCATACGGGCATTGTCCTTGACAACTGCACCGGCTGAGGCTTGGCTCCCGTCCGACAGGAATGCATTGTCGCGAACCTGCGCGCCGTCGAATGCTATTGCGTCACGACCAATCCAGCAGTTGCCGTCTTGCGACAGGTTGACCGGCGCCTGGATGTAGCCGCCCAGCCCGCCTTTTGCTACCCGACCAGGGATGTCGCGCAGCGCGCGCAGCCGGTAGAGCGTGAAGTTCGCAACGGTGATGGTGTCAGTGGTATCGAGTTCGTATTTAGCGGTCATATCTGCTTTCAAAAAGGGGCCTTACCCGTATAGGGATAGCTTGGCGGCATACGACTGCACGCAGATAAGCGCCATCGCTATAAGAGTGCCTTGTTCACCGACACTACCATGACATCTTCTTTCGTCTCCCACCTGGCTGCGGCATGCGCCAAGCCTATCAACGAGCCCGTGTTCCTGGAAGGCTATCGCGAAGTTCTCAAAGGCGTCGCTACTGCAGGCACTTTTAGCGTACATGGCCTGACGCTCGCAGCGCCTGCCGGCGTGTATTCGCCGCACGAGACCAGCTCCACACGCTTTTTCATGGACCACTTCTTCGGCGCGGGTTTGACCGAGCCAAACGGGCGCAGCTTCCTGGAACTTGGCTGCGGCGCTGGCGGTATTTCGCTGCTAGCCGCGCGCCAGGGCTGGACCGTGCACGCCGGGGACATTGACCCACAGGCCGTCAATGCGACCGAGGTCAATGCAACAGAGAACGGTCTTTCGGTCGAGGTGAAGGTGTCGGATTTGTTCTCCGCCTTCGCCGGCGAGACGTTCGATGTCATTGCCTTCAACCAGCCGTTCTTCCACCTGGACCGCGCCATTGGCGTGGAAGAGCGTACGCTGTCGGACTTCGGCGGCCAGCTTTACGAGCGCTTCATGCGCGACGCCCGCGCCCACCTCAAACCAGGCGGCCATGTCCTCGTGTCGTACTCCAACTGTTCGAACACGACCATCATGAACCAGCCGGGATGGAACATGGAACTGCGGGCTTTCGACTTCGATGCCGGCTCGGATTACATCCGTGCGTTGTTCAAAGCCACCCCGGTCTAACTCGGCCTGGAAAAGCGAAACGCCCCGGCGATTGTCGGGGCGTTTTCACGTGCACAGTTCGGTTACCGGGGCTTTCGCCATCCCTGCTTTCCCGCGTAGTTGTACAGGACGATACAGAGCTCACGGTGGCAGCTCTGCATAGCGACAGGCATACGCTTGCGCCTTGTCACCCTAAAGCCACTATCCAGCAAGCGTGATGGCTCGTCAATAGGAAATCGGACCAGGCTGACATCCCTTGGATTGCGCCCGAGGTTAATGCCAATGTAGAGGGCCCCCGCTCCCCAGTATAGTGGCAACTCGAGCTCGTGCCGGGCAGACCACTCGAGCAGAGCACGACGGTTTTGGAGCACCTTAACCTCCGCGCGGGGCCACTGAGCCCACATACTTTCGTCGAAATGGATAGGAACCGAGAGCTCCCCGAGGACCTGGTCTCGCTCCTCGGATATCACCAAGCCACACGCACTGACCATGGCCGGCAAAGTGCCTGCTGATGAGACAGAAGCCGCCCGTTCAATCACATAATCGGCGTCCGGAATGCTGCAGCCTTGCAGATAGTTTTGGACTCCGCGCAGGGTAGCGAGCTGTTCGTGAGCCTGCTGGCCCAGCATACGTTCGGCAGCAACAGGGTGCCGAGTGAGAAAGGCCGCAAGCTCGCGACCGGCGGCCGCCGCAGGAAGTTCAGCAGCGTAAGCGGGCCCGACAAGAGTGGCCTGGGCACCAATGGCCGGTAGTGCCAGTAGCTTTGACATCCACGTCCGGGGAACGGAAACCTGTCCGCGTGTCGTGGCGTCGAAGTGGCGATAGACCCTCCCGGGCATGGTCAACAGGTCAATTAGCCTGCCGCTACCCATGGGGGTCAACTCCGCAGGCACCTCGCCTCGGCGAAGCATCGTGCCGAGCTCAAATGCTTCGGCAGTCTCGTCCCCGTAACCGCGGCGAGCCTTATTCTTGGCCGCATCAAAGAAGCGCCACTCGCTTTTCGGCGAGAAGTAAGGGGCCAGCTCGCCTTTCAGGACTTTGGCTTGCTCGAGGTATTTCGCACCAAACCAGAACGTGGCGGCATTGAAGCGCGTTATCGTCTCTTTGACCGCAGGCGCGCTCAAAAGCCCGACCAGCGCTGCTGAGGCTTCGAGGTTGACCGATACCTCCGGTAGCTCCTTTGCCTTGCGAATCAGGCGTAGAAGGCTGTGGTACGGCGTATGAAGGGCGCATAGGCGAAGCTCGCCTGTATGGCAAAACTGTTCGAAATGAGCGTCCCATATTAGCTGACCCGACGCCAGGTCGACGCCGACACGAACGGCGTTGATGTCGAAGCTGGCCAGAACACAGCGCGCCGAGGCCACCGCGTCCATTGGGGACGACGTATGGTAGAACACTTCGTTCAGCAGCTCTTCGCGACGAACACCCGAGATGGAATAGGTTGGCGCCGCAACGAGCGTTTGCTGCAGGGCCATGAAGCTGTATTCAGGCGCCTCCCCTCCGTCGGGCGCAGGGGCAGGTCTCATTGCGATTTCTGGTGCGTATCGCTGAGGCAAAAGCACAAGGCTGTCTTGTCGGTGTGATGTGAAGGGAGTACGAACAAACACATCGACGTCGTTGTAGACTCCCCCGCCGGCGCCATACAGGTCAACCAGGGCGCTCGCGACGGCTTGGCCGGCTACGAAGCCGAACGGGGGCAGCGGAGCCATTTGCTCCAGAAGTGTCAGGACGTTCGCACCCATGCCCGGGTGCAGGGGCTGCGTCAATCGCATCGCCGCGCCTCCACCCAGTCCGCCATCCTCGCCATTACCAAATTCGTCACGTACACGGAGCTCTCCTACCTGCAGCCAATGTCCGTATAGCCCGGCAATTTAGCCGCGGACGATTGGTAGGCGATTAGGACCGCGCCAAGAGCTTGTTCTTCATGCTGCGCCACTGATGGCTGCGAACGTAGCGGCCGCGCTGGAGGGTATCGTGAGTGTCGGTCCGGTCATTGACCCAGCAGGTCTTGATGAAGCCGCCGGCAATCATTGCGAAGCACAAGTCGCGCTTGTCGTCGAGAGGCTGGCGCCACACCTGTTTTTCTAGTGCACCCGTTGAGGCATTGAGCTCTGCCTCAATGAGCGTGGCGCCGGTCGCTGCGAAGGCTACTGGCAGCTCGATACGGGCCATGTCAGCGTGGTCCAGTGTCACGTTGCGCGCGTGGCGACTGTATGTGAGAACGCCCTCAAAGAGGGGAAGCTGAGCAAAATCGGGAATGAAGATGTCTTTATGGAAGAGCAGGGGCGCCACGGGGTCTCCGAGAAGTTGTTTGTTGGTTTAGCAACCACACAACTCATTCTCGAAATCGACGTTCTTTTAGAGCCCAAGGCCTTTTACTGAAGCTTTTAGGCGTTGAACAGCCGGGTGCTATATTGCGTATCGGCCTTTCGGCTTTGCCGCGGTCACAACCTCCCTATCAGACCCTATGCTTTCACCCACCCAAGTTCGTGCCGCGCTAGACGCCCTGTTTGACGCACCTGATACCTCGCCCCCGCCACCCGCCTTACCCGAACCTGAAAGCATCCTTCCCCACAATCTCGATGGCGTCATCGAAGGGGACCTGGATTTTGCATCGGAGACGTCGGCTTTCCGCTGGTACGCCGGACAGGACCGGACAGGCATACATCGCATTTTCCGGTTTCAGCGAGGCCTTCCCCTTGAGGCATGGCATCAAACCTTGCGCACGCAAGCCCTGGTAAGTGTGAGAGGTCCGTTCCGCAGCCAAGTGCAGGCCACCAAAGGCTGACCGCCCTTGACCTAATCGCCTGCGCGGCCATGCGCCAAGCAAAAGCCCCGCGTCGCGGGGCTTTTGCTTGGAGTGCGATATCTACCGACCAGGGTCGGTAGGTTCAGCGAGATTTGACTGCGTCGGGCACGACCGCCCATGTAACCCACTTGGCGTAGGTGCCGTAGGCCACTTCACTGCCTGATTCCGCACAGTGTCTTGAGTTTCGATAGCCCTGAGTAGTGCGAAGGCAATGGTCTTCCTGCGTAGGCGTCCATGCCGGCTCGCCGCCCAGAGCCTCGAATGCCCCCAAGACGGAAACCACTGGCTGTCCAGGGCATGCGAGTCGCGTCGTGCCCGGAACGACCACGACATACGGCCCAACCCCCCATACTTGTCCGAATAGCCGGCAGGCCAGTCCTGGCTTAGCGCTTTTCTTAGGGTACAAATCTGCTTGGAATACGATAGGCGCATTGCCCACCAGCATCAATGATGTCACCAACTTAACCGTCCCGCTGTAGGCTGGCAGGGAGGGAGGCGTTGGTAGCTGTTGAGCCTGCGCAGTGAGCGAAGCGCAAGTAAGCAGAACAGCAGTCAGAACACGTTTCATATTGAAGGTCTCAGTAACCAGGCAGGGTAATGCACCTTCCTGATATAAGGCCTTTGGTTTATCTGTGCGCGAGAAGGGGCACCACTTCACTTGCGAAGCGTTCAGTCTTTCGAGAGCGCATTAGTGCCAGGTGCCCGCTGACGGGCAGGCGAGACGGACCAGTCACCAATACCGTGCCAGACGTCACCGTCAGCACTGGTGTACGTGCACTGGCCCTTGTTACGGTAGCCGATAAATTCGACCCACTTCGACATCAGGGCAGAGGGGAACCCGCGCCAGCGAGGCTTGCGGCCGTTAGCGGTCATTCCCTGACAGGACCAGCGAAGCCAGCTAATGGCGTTCGCTAACCCTACGAACAGCTCTACGATTAGCCATGCACCGGCTAACGCAGCTGCCATCCAAACAACCGCACCCGTCCAGTAAATAATTGAGTGCATGGGTTTTTGCTTTCTTTAAAAACAATAAGTGAAGGTAACAAGAGTACCTAATTCCCTGTGGAAACACAACTTCTTTACTTTAGTGATGCAAAATGGTACAGTAATATATCAATATCATAAACGAGAAAAGCGTATGCATTTTAAGATTGGTGCCCCTGCGGATGACGCTATCCTCCTAAAAAACCCTACGAAGCTCATGCCACAGCCTATTGAGCATCTGGCCCTATTCGGTACCGTTTTAGGAGTGTTGTTCGTTATCGCGGTATTCCTCCCGTTAGGGCTTTGGGGCGCGGTCCACGCATGGAGTCAGTCAGTCCCGGCGCTTCATGCCCTCGGGCTGTTCCTCGCCATCATGCTGGCGCATGAAGCACTTCATATGGTGGCATACCAAGGCTTCAACTGGCGGCAACGAGGGACGTTTGGCATCATCCCAAAAGCGTTCATGGCCTATGCGTACTATCCGTTCGTGGTTAGTCGTTCGAAGTTCATATTTGCCGCAGCACTTCCTTCTCTGGCGCTCACGGGACTGCCGTTAGCATTTCACCTGGCAGGTCATTCTTTGTTTGAGTACGATTTGGCACTTGCTGCGCTCAACGCGCTCGTGTCCGGAGGCGACCTGTTCATCATCTGGACAACTCTCAAGAAGGTCCCTTCTGGAATGCGCATTCAGAGTAGTGGAACCTCTGAATACTGGGGCGACCCAGCCTACTAAGGGAGTGGAATCCCTTCGGGGCAGGAGGCGGGACGCTTTGCACGCAGAACTTTTTAGGTGATGGAGTGCCTGTGCCTATACGAAGTGTTAAGGCATTTCGCTTTGGCAAAACCATACCAAGGAGTTACCATGGACCAAATCGTTGAACTGAACGTCGCAGAAGTCGAGCAAATCGACGGTGGCCTCTTCCCACTGGTCGCAGCTTTCGCATTCGGCTGGGGCATCGGCGAAGGCATCAACTACCTCATGCGCTAAGCAATTAGCGGAAAGTGCGTGGTTCCGACCCTGCACGGTAGCCAAACGGCGCACTTTTGTGCGCCGTTTCTCATTCTGCTCCGTTCAAGGGGCTGGCGGCCGACCCTGAAGCATAGCCAGAAACTGGGCAGAGGTCAGCTCTTGCTGAACGACTCCTGCATTCAGAATAACAATACGTTGCGCAGCGAGTAGGCTCTCTGGACGGTGGGCGATTGACACCCTGGTTGCCCCCAGTGAAGCAATACCTGCATTAACGCGTGCCTCATTCTGGCCGTCGAGATGACTTGTTGCTTCGTCCAGCATCAAGACTCTAGGCATTCGGTAGACCGCCCGTGCAAGCAGCAGCCGCTGGCGCTGCCCTCCCGAGAGCATGCCGCTTCCCTCTCCAACCAGGCCCAGATAATTCATCGGCATCGCTGCAATATCCGGAGCAATGCATGCCAGGGTTGCCGCGTGTGCGACCGATTCATCAGTAGCCTCGGGGTCAAAGTACGAGATATTGTCTTTGACCGTCCCATAGAAGAGCGCATCGTCCTGAAGCACAGCTGCGGTGATTGCGCGTTGTTGCTCGACACCGAAGTCCTTGAGTGGTTTGCCGTTATAGAGGACAGCGCCTTCGGTTGGCTCCAGAATCCCCAACATCAACTTCATGAGGGTAGTCTTCCCGCACCCGGAGGCGCCGGTCAAAGCGACGTGTTCTCCCGCCCGAATAGTCAGCGACACCCCCTTGAGGATTTCAGGCTCGGACGGGCTAAATCGAAATCGAACATTGTCCAGGGTTATGGAGACCGGCTCATCTGGGCCGAGGGGCGTTCCGGCCTTGGGCGTTTCCTGTGGCTCTGCATACACCAAGTCGGCCAAGCGCTCCAGGTGTACGCTCAACAGGCGGATTGACAGAAGCCGTTCAACCAACATTACCAACCGCCCGCTTGCAGTTTGCTGGTAAGCCAGTACTGCAAATAGCGCCCCAAGGGATAATTCCCCTGACAACGCCAGGTCGGCAGCCACCCATGTGAAGATAACCGTTCCCGCTCCCTGTAACAGCTGGCGCGCACCGGAGAGCCAAGCGTTAGCACGAGCTAGGCGTAGTTCAGCATTGGTGCCCGCCGCTAGATGTAAGCCCCATTGCGCCAAGCGCCAAGGCGTCTTTCCGGCTAGTTGCACCGGTACGATAGCCCTTAGCGTTTCGAGCAGGCTACCGGTTTGTTGAGCGCGTGCCTCAACGATGCGCATTTCTAGCTGACGCATCGGAGCGTAACTGGCGGCGCGAACAGCCGCATACAGAATGACAGTTCCCGCTAGCACGGCGCCCAAAGTTGCGTCATAGGAGAACAGCAACGCTACGATGACCGCGGAAAACACTCCATCCAACAGCGCTTCGAGAAACCCCATTGCAAGCGTACGCTCAATAGCGGCCAAGGACTCGAAGCGGGATGAAATGTCGGTTGCGCGACGACGTTCGAAGTATTGCGGAGGTAGCCGTAGCGCGTGACGGAATACCCGTTCGGTCACTTGAGCTTTCAGCCCCAACGAAACGAGCGCAAGCGACCAGTCCCGCAGATAGCTTACTCCAGAGCGCAACACTACGAGCAGAAGAAATCCGATACCCAGCACCGTGAGTAAGGGAGCATCGGTATTGGGCAGCACCTCGTCGGCGACCATTTGCCCCATTAGAGGCATGGATAATCCCAGCAATTCAAGAGCCAACGCAAAAAACAAGACTTGCCCCAAGGCTGGCTTCAATCCCCGCACCCGTCCCAGCAAGTCTCGTACGCGCAAGGTCGGGCTCTTAGCCCGGAGCTGGAAGTCATCCCCGGGCGACAATTGAAGAGCGACCCCGGTGAAATGCTGTGAGAACTCCGCCATTGTTAAGCTGCGCGCCCCCATAGCTGGGTCGTGAACGCAAACACTCTCTCCTTTGACGGAGGTGAGCACCACAAAGTGGTTGAAATCCCAATGAACCACCGCAGGAAGGGGGAGGTCCCCCAGAGCGGGCAGGTCCAATTTGACCGCTTTAGCACTCAAGTTCAACGCTTTCGCCATTGCGAGGAGTTCGCCAAGCGAGGCCCCTTTTGCCGACGGTGAGAAGCGAGAGCGCGCCTCTGCGACGGAAATGCCGTGACCATAATAACTGGCAATCATGGCCAGGCACGCGAGGCCGCATTCTGCGACCTCGCTTTGCATGTAGACCGGAACCTTGCGGCCGAGCGTGAATTCTTGGAGCGTTGTCAGGATTGTCATGATGTCAGGGCCTACAGGAGCCCGAAGGGCAGTTATTTGTCGGAGGTCGATGTACTGGCTTACCAAGGCCACCAACTGGCTTGGCGAAGCCCCTTGACCAGCGGGTCAAACAGCCACCCGAGCAGGCTCTTGGTTTCAACCTGGAACCGGGCGTCGACGCGCGCTCCCAAGGGAAATGAGGACTTCTGAGAGGCCGCATCGAGCTTGACGCGGGCCAAGTAACCTTGCTCCCCATTCGCTCCAGTGGGCACCGGCGCCTGGGAGAGCGTCTCGAGCGTACCGACCAGCTTGAGCGCATCGTTGGCTGAGCGCGCCGCGACACGTAGGCTCACCGTCTGGCCCGGTCGGGCTTTATGTGCGGCCGCTTCCGACAGCATTAGATGCGCGTACACCGGCCCATCGGGCGCGACCACGAAGAGTGGAGTGTTAACTGCGACCGGGCCACGAAGTGCCGGCACCGCAGCAAGCGTACCCGCGATAGTACTGCTGATGACCGCTTCACCCGACGAGGCCAGGCGAGATGCCTCAAGGTCCAGAGCCACCGCAGAATCGGCGCTTTGCGCTGCGAGGGCAGCTTTCTGGCCTCGAGCCTGCAAGATGGCCTGCTCTGCATTGGACAGCTCCAGGGCTTGCGACGCGACGCTTTGCTCGGCCTGGCGCACTTGCTGCTGGTCCGCTAGGTATGTTCGGTCTGCAGTAGCAAGGCCCGCACTGGCCATGAAGCCACTCTTGACGAGCTGGCGCTGCTGGTCAAGGTAGCCACGCGACACTTCCACCTGCAGGCGCGCGCCTTCGAGCGACGCCTTCGCAGCATCGAGCGCACGGCGACTGCCGGCCGCGCGTACTTGTGCGGCCTCGATGGCAAGGGTTATTTCTGCTTCTTTCGCCCGGCGCAGGTCAGAGGACAAGACTTTGCGTGACGCCATCAGTGTCCGCTGCTGTTCCAGCGCGACCACACCATCCGCCTGGGCCTGGGTATTGCGAATGAGCGCCAATGCCTGGCCGGCCGTAACACGTTGCCCCTCTTTCGCCGAGATGGAGAGGACGTCTCCTTTCAGAGGCGCCGTTACTGTAACCAAGCCCTCCAGCGGAGCCAACATCCCCGACGCCGGAACGTAGCGGGTGTAGGTGGCTGTGCTCGCGAAGCCCGTAGCGACAACGAGTCCTGCCGCAAACAGCAGGCTCAAACGGCGCATCGACGGAGGTGTCAAGGCGACGACCTCCCCTTCAAGACGAACCTTCAAGGCCTGTCGGGCAGCTTCTCGGAATAGTGGCGGTTTGGCGGTCATGGTAGTCCAATCAAGAGGCCACGCCACGGCCAATAGCGGCGTAAGGGGGCAGTTCCCGTTTAGTAACCGGATTTAGCCTGGCAGCCGCTGCGAAATATAAGAACGATGTCTATACGGTTTGTTAGGAACTCTGGCGCTTGCATTGCGCATCTGTAAACCGGGTCTTCCCTCAACCGGGAGACATAAATTTAGGAATCGAAAAGCATGGAATTTTTCCTCAGCCCGAATGTGGCAGTGTTTTCCGGTGTGTTGGTAGCAGTAGCAGCCCTCTGCGTACTCGAGCTCGTTTCCACGATGCTCGCGGGCGGTGGGGTGTCTCATTTGCTCGATACGCTGGTGGACACCAATTCGCTGCCTGACTCGACGCTCACCAACTGGCTGCTCATCAAGGACGTGCCGCTAATGGTGGCCCTCACCACCCTCCTGACAGGCTTCGGTGCCACAGGCATGGCGGTACAAGCCACTGCACTGACTCTGCTTGGCTCGACAGCACCCCCACTCATCAGCATGCCTCTCGCCGTTGGCGGAGCGGTCCTGCTGCTGCGCGCCCTGTCGTCGACGTTCAAGAAGCTCAAGGTGGTCAACAGCACCGCCCTGGCGGCCTACGAGTTCATTGGTCAGCGAGTGGCATTGCTCAGCCCTACAGCCTCAAAAGCGATGATGGGTGAAGCGAAGTTCACCGACCGCCATGGCCTGACCCACTACGTGATGGTCCGGCCCGCCGATGAAGAGACATTCGCCGCAGACGATGTGCTCGAGCTTCTCGAGCCCACCGGCGGCGGCTACCTCGCGCGGCGCGTCAAACAATAAGTTCCACGCCTTCGGGCAATAAGTTTTCACCCACAAAAGTTCATTTAACCAAGCTAGGAGTTTTACATGGATGCAATTCTGTCAACCGTTGGCGTTATCGGCGGTATTATCATCGGCCTGGTCATCATCGGCCTGCTGGTGCTCAAGTTCTACACCCTGTCCACCAAAGAAAAGTCGTTCATCCGCACTGGTGTCGGCGGCGAAAAAGTCGTCATCAACGGCGGCGCCTTCGTCATCCCCGGCGTTCACCAGGCGATGTTCGTGAACATGAAGACGCTGAAGCTCGAGGTCCACCGCCACGGCAAGGATTCGCTCGTTGCCGGCGACAAAATGCGAGTCGATGTGAAAGTCGATTTCTTTGTCCGCGTGAAGGCTGATGCGGAATCCATTTCGAAAGCGGCCACCACCCTGGGCGCGATTACGATGGACGCCAATTCGCTGAAAGTGCAAGTGGAAGCAAAGTTCGTCGATGCTTTGCGCGCCGTTGCTGCAACGATGCCAATGCACCAGCTGCACGAAAAGCGTGCTGAATTTGTCCAGGCCGTCCAGCACAGCGTTGCTGAAGACCTGCTCAAAAATGGCCTGGAACTGGAGTCGGTCTCGCTGACCTCCCTGAACCAGACGGACAAGGAATTCTTCGACCCGAACAATGCGTTCGACGCCGAGGGCCTGGCCCAGCTGACCCGTCAAACGGAAACGCGCCGCAGGGAAGTCAATGCCGTTCAGCAGGACACCCGCGTGGCCATCGCTGAAAAGGACCTGAACGCAACCCAGCAAACGCTGGCGCTCAAACGCAGCCAGTCGGAAGCGGAGCTGACCAACGAGCGCGAAATCGCTACGATGACTGCAACGCAAACCGCAGAAGTGGCTCGTGTGAACGCCGAAGGCCGTCGTCTGGCCGAATCGGCTGACCTCGACGCAGACCAGCAAATCGCCCAGAAACGCATCGACACCGAGCGTGCTGTTGCTGAATCGGACGCCGCCAAGAAGAAGGCCGTCGAAACCGCCCAAATCGGCGCCGACACCGCAATTCGCCTGGCAGCGCAGGAGCAGGCCATCACGGTTGCTAACAAGAGTCGCGAAGAAGCGGCTGCCGAAGCCGAAGCTGCAACTGCCCGCGCAGTCGCTGTCGCCGCTGAAGAAAAAGTTACGACCGCTCGCGAAGTGGAAATCGCGAATCGTAGCAAGGCCGTGACCCTGGTTCAAGCGGAAGAAAAAGCGCGTGAAGCCTCCATCGGCATCGTTGTGGCATCGGAAGCGGAACGTGAAGCAGCGGAAAACATCGCGAATGCCGCCCGTACTCGCGCCGAAGGTGACAAGGACGCGGCACTGCTGCGCGCCGAAGCCACCATCGCTGAAGGTAACGCAACGGCAACTGCCCTGCGTGAGAAGAACGAGGCACAAAACCTGCTGTCGCCGGCGCTCATCGAGCAGCAAGTGAAGCTGGCCATGTTCACCGCACTGCCAGGTATCATCGAGCAAAGCGTCAAGCCGCTCGAGAACATCGACTCCATCCGCATCGCTGAAGTTGGCGGCCTGAACGGCGCTAACGGTGGCGCAGGTGGTGCAGTTGGCGCCGGTAACGGCGGCCTCGGCAACGAAGTGGTCAACTCGGCCCTGCGTTACCGCGCTGCCCAGCCTGTCGTCGACGGCCTGCTCGCAGAAGTCGGTCTCAAGGGTGGCGGCGACATGAACGCCCTGCTGGCATCGGCTGTCGGTGTTGGCGGTGTCATGATGGGTTCGGCGGAAGCTTCCGCTCCGGCAGCTCCTGCTCCGGCAGCTCCTGCTGCGCACGACGCAAACTAAGTAACACCACGGTGAGCCACTCACGGCTCACCGGTTGATTCCAAAGCCCACGTAGACCTTCATCTACGTGGGCTTTTCCTTTGCCTTTCCCGAACGGCCTTCGCAACCAACCCGCTTGGCGCCTGTGGCTACACGTATGAGGACATCTACCCCCCCAATTAGGAGACTCATGAAAGAAGAAGCTCGCGCAGCCCTGACCGAATACCTGGCGCGCCATCCTCAAGAAACCTCTGTACTGGCTCGCCTCGTGAACCAGCTTGCCACCGATGCAGGAGACATGGCCGACCGCGGCAACATGCTCGGGCACTTCACTGCAAGTGCCCTGGTGCTGAACGCGGCCGAGACTCACGTCCTGTTCATCAATCACCTGGTGCTGCAGCGCTGGCTTCAGCCTGGCGGTCACGTCGAAGCTGACGATTCACTCTGGGCGGCGGCAATACGCGAAGTACTGGAAGAGACCGGAGTTGAGAACATCGTCTCCCTGCTCATGGCAGGCGGGCGACCAATCGCTCTCGACATCGACACCCACACCATCGACGCGAACCCGAAAAAAGGCGAAGGCCCCCATTTCCACCATGACTTCATGTTTCTGGCCAAGGCGCCGGAAAACGCCGTGCTCACGCCGCAGCTGGCCGAGGTCGGCGGTGTCAAGTGGCTGCCTCTGGCAGAAGCGGCTCAGCTGCCAAATCGGCGCCTGAAGCGAGTTATGGCCAAGCTGCAGGAACAGCTGGACGCAAAGTTCGCCGAAAAGCTGGCGCGCGTGCAGAGCATCGTCAACCGCAAGGTCACCGTCACCGGCGCAGCCCAAGGCCTCGTCGACAAGGTCGTTTCCGGCCTGTGCACGTCAGTCGTCGCTACCCACGAGCGCCATGTCGACGTCGTACTCGACAAGCGTCTACACTTCGGGTTATGCCTGGACGAAATCAGTGACACCCAAGTCTCCGGACGCGTGATGTCGCTCAGCCCGTTCATCCGAACAGTTCAGGTCGCACAGTAACATTCACCCAAGGCCTCGCTCCCCCGCGAGGCCTTGTTCTATCCAGGACGAACCAATCGCTACACCTGAAAGGAAATCAATCTATTCAGGAGAACCGATGAGAAATTTTACCCGCTACGTCTCGGTGCTGAGCGCTCGCTTGCTGCGCTTGCCAGGCAGTCTGGGGCATCACCCTGCCCTGCTCTTTTCACCGGGTCTCGAGGGCTACAGGGACTACACCTTCGGCGGCCGGTCCGGGCCGAGTATCCAGACTTCAGGCCTGTTCCATGAGCTGGCCCATGCAGCGCAGTTCGGACCTGAGCAGTTCTCCAAGCGCGGGCGCTCCGAGGGCTTCGTATTCAAGATGGCCACCATCGTTATTGGTGGCAGGAGATACGAAGAACCCGTCACCCGGCAAGGCACTGAACGCGAACTCGACACGTTTGCGTACCAGCTGCACATGATGCAGGCTGTCGGCATCAAAGCCAGCGGGCCGGACTTCATGGCCTACTGCGCTCGCATCATGCGCTTTATGCCTGACTGGTATCACGTGCCCGGTACCAACGACAATGAACGTGCGGAGTTCTGCCGCTCCCGAATCGAAGAGCGCTATAACACGCTGACTCAACAGGACGTTCTCGAGCGGCTGACCGGCTGGCTCGATGCGACACAACGCCGGCTTGCTCGAAAAGCTGAAGAGCGCCCCTACCGCCGCGTGGAACATCGCTACCTCGGTGACGGGACTTTGCTACCTGACGACGTGCCCTTTCGCCCTAAACGCCGCAAAGCCGTTGCGGCCTAACGGAAAGCCGCTAACTTCGTTTTCACAACTACTTCAATCTGCCAGGACCCTCGTGTCCTGGCATTTCTTTGTTCGCTATACTTGCTTTAGGCCAATGAGGAGTGCACAGTGAAAACCGTAAAACAATTGCAAGACGCTGGATTCAAGGTTCAGCCCGCCAAGGATGCCGCTTCCTGCACCGAGGTGGTGTCATCCGACCCGTTCTGGTTCTACAACCCCAACTTCCATCAAGACCGCGAAAGCATCGAGCGGGGACTTTCGCCCGCAACGCGCGATGGCGACGTGTTCCGTCTCCTGGCGGCCGGTGTATTTGACGGGGACGACCAGTTCCCGTTCGTACTGGTGAGCCAGAAATTGAAGGCCCAGTTGGCTCATGCGAATGCGCAGTACCGGGAGCACACGCAAGCAGCGCTGGAAGCGGACAAGGCATACGCCGAGGCTTTACGTGCTAACCTGCTTGCTGGGTCGGAGGTGCTGAATTGAGCACCATCGTCCAGAAGGGCGCACCGACAGTGTGCCCGCACTGCAAGGTCCAGCAAGAAGGTCCCGTGGAAGACTATGTGATTCCCGGCTACGTCGGGAGCGCATCGCGCGCCACTACCGACTGTGACAGCTGCTACGAAGACTTTACGGTCGAAACGCTGGCTAACGGTACGTTCGAAATTACGGCAGAATAAGATGTTCTCTGCCCATCTCGCCCAGGCAACCGTGATGAAAAAAGCAATCGAAAAAGGAATCGCGGCCATCCTCCGCGCATTTGACCGCCTGCGCCGGCGCAGTCACGCAATCGAGTCCTTTGCGAAGATTCGCGACCGACACGGCAACGTGCTGCACAGTGACATCATCGCAATCCCACAAACGATGGCACTCGAGACGTACGACGTCACCATCACCCGATATGTTTCGGGCGGGCCGGTCGATGTCACCCAGGAAGTTTGGTCGCGTGCGGAAGTACTCGACTGCGTGGAGACCGACATCTTGCAAAGCCCTGTCGTGTAATTGCTCGCATCTGATTTACAAAGCCCCGGATTTCCGGGGCTTTTCTTTATCCACCGCGACCGACATTAGGCGCCAGGCGGCCGACCTGAACTCCCATGAAACACAAAGTTCTCTGTATGGGACCCGCCGAAGTTGTCTCGGTAGAAGTCGAGAATGTTGCTTACCTTCTCCGTGGACGCCATCGAAACGAGACGACCGAGCCGCACAATGTCAGCCCAGTCAGTCTGCTCGGCAAACCACAGCTGGATATCGGCGTGCCGGTCAGCCTTGAGCTTGGCAGCCGCGAAGTCCAGGCCCTCGGTCTGCATGACGAATTCAACGTACATGCTTAGGACCTGAGCGGCCGGCAAGAACCAGACCCGCCCGCACGAGGAGCGGACCTCGAAGCCGGGCTCGCCGAAGGTCCGATTAGCCTCAGCGGAGGCAAAAAAAGGGCGCAACTGGCTCACCTGAGTGCCCAATGCAGCTTGATAGGCACACACGTCATCACGTGCGCTCGCTTCCTGCTCGCTGTAATCCAAGGTCTGGCCGAGGCGCGCAAGCAAAGTAGTCACTCGCTCGGCAATGTCTTTGCCGAACACCAGAGCCGAAGCTACCGCCCAGGCTTGAGAGCCCTCGTCAGCACGCGCAGTATCCACATACTGGTCAACTTGCAGCGACAGCGCGGCGAGCTCATTGAACGCCTGGCTCGTTGTCGCCTCCTCGGGAACGCAAGAGCCTTCAGCTCGCATGTCAGCCAGGAGCTGCTCGCCAACCAGGATTGCAGCTTGCCCCGTAGCGACGTCGCCAGTTTCGTCGTGACGGATAGTCAGCGGTTTTTCAGCTTCGACGCTCCAGCCGCTCAGCGCAAGAATGGAGAGAATTTCAGCAGTTGGCATTGTCATCAAGGTTATCTTTTAGAATCGACAGCTAAAACTATACGGTGTCAAGTTAAAAACATCAAGCTTTTACTGAAAACATTGCAGTATTCCCCTCACAGCAACGAACAGTCGACTCGTTTAAAGGGATTGTCCTAGACCAAAATTACCTTTTAGACCTTATCATGAAACGAGCCACGCATTTCAATGTCTTCAATGAAGACGGCAAGCTAGGCACGCTGACCCAGCAGCAGTACTGGAATCTTACGCGCGATGCATATTTGGATGGTTGGCTCTATTTGCGCCAGCTGGGCTGCCTTGCTCGAGGGATGCTAAGGGCAGTAGCAAAGGTCCTGGTCCTAATGCCCTTGCTGTGGTGCTGGCTCCTCACGCTACTGCTTTGGACTGACCCGAGCATGCTGCAGAGCCTCAGGGACGAAGTCCTAACGGCACCGGGCCAGCTCCAACAAGTCGTCCTGCAGGTCAACACCATGCTGATGAGCCTTGCCGTGATGGCCGTGATACTCGACCTAGTCGTGCGGTCAAGAAGTTACGGAATCGTTCACGTGTTCGAGGAGCGCATCAGTCAGCGCGCCTGCACGGCTCTGAACGCGCCACCCCAGGTCGGGCTACTCTTTTATCCGGCCATCGCGCCGGCGGCCGAGGCAGCCTGACCGGTCTCGCCTACCGTCGCTGACGCCAGGCGAGAATCTGGGCGTTACAGTCGTGACTCAAGATACTCAAGGCGGGATACCGGTTCGATACGTCCGTGTGCGCCACGCTGCTGCCAGAGGAACGAACCCAGGGCCTGCTGCATGATGATGGAGACGTTTCGGCCCGAGAGAGCGCCCTCCTCCCTCCGCTCGCGCAGCCATGCCTCGAACTTCACGGCGCCTGGGACCTGCTTGCGCTCGGCTTGCGAGAGCCGTTCAGGATGCGCAATTGCGGCGGTGAACTGCAGGACGCTCGAGGTATCCGGTTCATTTTGTGCGAGCAGAAGGCATGCTGCCAAGGCGCCCGCCGGCAACGCGCTGCGACCCACGCCAAGGTGAAGCTTGTCAAGCCGCTCGATGGCCTTCTTGAACTTGACCACATCCTTCAGCGTGTCGGTATCCCCCGCGGCCGCAGAGAGGGCGGAGACGGCATAGCCGTTGATGAAGATGGGCGACTGCAATTTCGAAAGCAACCCTGCCTTACGCAGCCCCTCCTCGAAAGCATCGCGCCCGGTCTTGACCGCTTTACGTGAGTCTACGGCCAAGTACATCTGCTCAGCCTGCTTCGGGTTGTCGACGTCTACTACCCCCAGCCACACTTCCCCGGGGCGAGGAGCCCTCCCTTCACGAATGGCAGAGATTCGGGTGTAGCCGTCCATCAATGTCAGGTCCCCATCAGGCAACCTCACCGCCAAATAGTTAGCATGCAGTGGCAGTCCACTTGTAAGGTGGTCAGCATGCAAGAGACGCCGAAGGTGGTTACGCTGGACCTTTAGCGTGGCGCCGTCGTAAAGTTCTTCTACGACATCCATAGGTGCACGGACCCAGTGCATGCGCTCCTCAGGAGGCGCATCGGGGTTCACAAAGGGAGGCAGGCGAAGCGCCTGCGTACTAGCTTGAGTCATGGCAGTCATATCACGGCTCCAATGAAGGCTAAGGCGTGTGGCAACGCGCACACAGCGCCGGCGAGGTTCACCTTAGCCTATATTGCCTTAATTACACCTGAAGGTGTGCACGACATCGAGCCAAACTTGCGTAGACGCAGATTACCTGCAACCTTTCGAGTCGCTCTGAACGCAAAAGAGCGGCCCCGAAGGACCGCCCTGCCGTGCCCTAAGGCTTGCCGTGGTTAGCTTCCCACGGTCGCGTTGGATTCATCTATCGTGTAGAGGTAGCCTGGCGGCGGACCCAATACGGGCAGGTCAAGAATGCAGAGAGTGGCAAAGAACCCAATAAAGTACACCAGCCCTTTACCCCCGGCGCCCCACAGGGAGCTCTCTCCTGGCATAGCGTAGAAACTTAGGCCCAAAGCTGTTGCCAAAACGAGCGCCAGCATTGCGGTGAGTGCAACGCCTCCGTCCTGATACACCGGAGTCTCCTTCAGGAGACGGCTCCTTCGGTCGAGCATAGCAATTTGGTGCATGAGGACCACAAATACTGGAATTAGCGACAACACTCCGAGTGTGTTTTCGAGCCATGTGCGCTCTGCTGCACCATGCAGTTGAATGACCAGGACGCCGATAGTGCCCAGAAGTGCGGCGACTTCACCCGCCAGGGCACCCCGCCGCACCAGCGCAGGCATGGCCTTTTCTGACCAGTCGGCCCCATTCCATTTCGCGCGGCGCCAGAACTGCTGGTGAGTCAGTCCGACAAACAGTGAGAGCACTGCGCCAACGATGGCAGGTTGCAGCGATAGCAAGACCGCCTTCAATGACAGAAGAAGCTGGACAAATTGCGCGTAGCCCTGGATGATTGCCGGCCAAATTCTAGGCGCACCCCAATATAGAATCGTCGCACCGAGCGCCAGGGCTCCGACAACCCAGAACACCCGCGACAGCTTGGCATTGAACGTGGAGTAGGAGATTTCCGCCATAACTGAGACCCTTTGAAAGATAAGCAATTTGTTGACTATGCCATTATAGTAGCATGTTTCCATCAGGAATTGCACGTCTGCCGCGATGCTTACGTAGACTTTTACGCGGATAAGACGCGTCGCTAAACAGGTTTTGCAAATTGAGCTAACCATGATTTCCCACGTCGCGGCCAAAGAGCAGGTCTATCACGTCACCGTGGTGTCGAATTTCGCCCGCGCGTTCGATAAGTACTCAGGCCGCTACGATAAGGCAGCTCTCCCCCAGAGTACGTATCCCGACCGTTTTTTTGTACTCGAACGTGGCGAACTACCAATTGGATTCAACAAAGCCACACGACTCCTTGAAAAGCTCGCGCTTTCGGGAGACAGCCTGTTGGTGTTGGAAGCGGAGGTTGCCTCTTCGTCACTGCATGCAAATACCGGAACGGGCCTGGGTCGGTTCCTTGTGGGCAGCGCCCTACCCATTGCCCGGGTGCACTGGGTAACGCCAGAGGGCGATTTGCAGGAAACCAACGTCGAGGAGGCATATGCTCGGTCGCTGCACTGCCTCGCTCCATCTCTACGCCCTTACGCCGAGCTGGCGCCGCGCAGCCTGTCGGTGTTACCGATTGCCCGTGCTTGCCAGGCGGCGTGCCGCTTCTGTTTTTCCGAAAGCTCCGCAAGTCTCGAGCAGCGTGCGCGCTGGGCCGACGTCGCCCTGGCCCAACGCTGGATGGCACCAGCGCGCGCCGCCGGTGCACAGCGCTTTGTCATCACCGGCGGCGGTGAGCCCGGGCTATTGGCTCATGCCAGCATGCTTGAGCTCATTCGCGCTGGCGCCGAGTACTTCTCGACGGTAGTACTCATCACCAATGGCCTGCACTTGGCCCGCGCGACCGAGTTGGACCGCGTGCGAATGTTGGCCGAATATGTTGAAGCAGGCCTGACAGTGCTCTCCCTTTCCCGCCACCACCACGACGTCCGGACCAACGAAACCATCATGGGCGTAGATACCGGGACCGAGTCGGTGCTTAAGTCTCTACGCGAAGTGAAGGCCTCGCTGCCCTCGAGCGGGAGGTCACTACGGGTGAGATTGGTGTGCGTGCTGCAGCAGGGTGGCATTGCCTCGCCAGAAGATATTGGTCAATACCTCGCGTTTGCCGCGCGCGAAGGGGTCGATGAGGTCTGCTTCAAGGAGCTTTACGTCTCCACCACTCTCGAGTCGGCCTATCATGCCAACCCCGAGAACGAATGGTCACGCACGCACCAGGTGCCTCTGGCGATGCTGACCCAATCCCTCCCTGACCTTGGGTTCAAACAGCAGGGCTCACTTCCATGGGGAGCGCCCCTCTACAGCGGCCAGGTTGCAGACGGATGTGGCGGCCTGACCACGCTGCGTGTTGCCGCTTACACCGAACCTTCACTCTACTGGGAACGCCACGCCGGCGTGGCCCGCAGCTGGAACCTGATGGCGGACGGCACGTGCCTTGTTTCGCTTGAAGACACGGCCAGCGCCCTTGAACCCCGCTCGGCCCCAAGGCGAGTCATCCCTGTAATTGCCTCACCCCCAAAATAATAAAACTAATTGTTATGCCGACATCCTATCGAGACTTGCCCGCTCTCCCCGACTTTGCCCAGTTCAACAACCTGCGACCAGAATTGGCGAACGGCCGGTTGCACCTCCATGACTTGACGGAGACTCGCTTTGCGCGAGCGGTGGCGCCAGTGTTCGTCGGCACCGATGAACTACTGGTGCCAGACCGAGGCCACCGGTGCCATGTGGCCGAACACTGGCTGGCGTGCTTCGCACTGCCCGCAGAATGGAAACCTCGCGCCCTGGTCAGCCAAGGGGTGCGTCAATCGCTGCAGTGCCTCTTCGCCTATTGGGCCTCGCAAGGAACCCGACTTCTACTGCCGGCCGACGTTTATCCGGTCTACCTGGAAATGGCACGCGCCGCTGGGTGCATGTTTGCCACTTACCGAACCTGGCCACAAGCCTCGTTCGAAGGGCTAGACCAGGCCGACGTGGTGCTGGCGGCAAGCCCAATGAAGCCCCGTGGAGATGAGCTGCGGGCTGAAGAGAAGGAGCTGCTTCGTGCATGGCTTAAAGCCGACACGCGCCGGCGCCTGGTCGTTGATGCCGTCTATACCTTCGACACGCGCATCTCCCCGAGCATTCGAGTGCTGATGAATACGAACCAGGTGCTGGTGCTTCACTCCCTTTCAAAGGGATGGGCAGAGCCGTTGGCTGCTGGCGTAACCCTGGTACCGGCCCAGGATGTCGAAGTCCTGACGCCACTCTTCCGTGCTTTGGCCGTGAATCCGGACAAGCTTGCAATGGCCCATGCCTTACTCGAGCAAGACCGGATGGGCCCGGAACTTCTGCGCCGACACCTGGCGCAGCTGCAGGCCAAGCTGGCGACAACCTTGGCCGGATGCATGCTGCCCAATTCGATTCCTGGGCGAGCGGTCAACCCAGGCCAATACCTGTTCGTGCTCCCGCTCGACTGGCGCAGCCTTCTCCAGTCTCACCACGTGCTGGCCTTGCCCCTGTCCGTGTTCGGGGAAGCGTCTCCCGGGTTAAGCGTCGTAAGCAGCTTGCCGGCAGTGGCTTAGGCTTTCTCGACTAAGCAAGCTACTCCTGGATGCGCCCGACTGGGCGCATTTCTGCTTTTGGAGACAGGAAAGGCGAAGCAGATAAGTATCGAACCCTAAACGGATGGTTCATCTTCGGGAATCCAATATGACCCTCTCAACCTGTCGCGTAGCGTATGTCGCCGAGGCGGCCTTTTCCAAGACCGACGAATACATCGCCACGTTGCACGCGCTCGAGTTTGGCATTGAGCGGCTGGCCCTGCCCGCTTCTGGAGAGCGCATAAGCGCCCTGGAGCTTGAAGAGGCAGCACAGGCAGTGTCCCGCGCCGAGAAGCTTTTTCAGGCCTCTGCAGCCGGCGCGGAGGCCCCGCTGTGGCACTTCTCCATTGCCGCTCTCGGCCCGGAGTCAACGGAGCTGCATCCGCTGACCTGGCTCAACCTTACTGAACGCAAGACAGAGCACGACAAGCGCGCGAATCACGAGTGGTATTTGACCAAAGAAGATGACGGGCTCTGGCTGACGTTCGAGCACGGCAAGTTCGGCTACCGCAGGGAGCGTCAGGGTAGCTGGTCCGGGGCATTCTACCGTCTGGCCGCACTACTGGCCGGCCGCGTAACGTGGCACCGCTTTGGCGATACGCAAAGCCGCAGGACCTTGCTGGGCAAAGGCCAGTTCTATTGGCAGGCCACGGCGCCTGAGCAGCTCATTCCAGTGGACAACTTTGTCTTTGCCATGCCAGCGGGCCATGAGCTATGTATCGAGGGTGTAAGCCACCGGTGCGTGCTGAGCTTGTCCAAGTCCGGTCAGTCGCAGCGATTCGAATGGCACGACGACTATGCGCGAGGCCTGACCCAGATGGCCGACCTCATTGAAGGTAGTGTCGACGTCAAGGACTTCGGACACCTCTCGGATGATGGCGAATCGCCGTCCACGGAAGATGACAGCATGGCCGTGATTTGCGACTTACCCGCGCTCGCTCGCCAGGGTAAGTTTGTTGTCAAATCCATTCATGCCTCAAACGATGTGCATGACGCACCGATACTGGTCTACCAAACACGTGAAGGCCGCCAGGCAGAACTCGCAACCGATGCCGCGCGCTGGGTAGTGAGCGCAACGGGACCCCGTGGCCAAGAGCGGAGCCGCTCTTTCGATGCCCTTGATGCTCCGGACGCCTTGCGCCTGCTCGCCCGTGTACTGAATGGCGCCGTCCCGTGGCATAAGCTTGGCAGCGACGGATAACGCTTCAGAGGAAGCACGCACGGCGGCTTCGACAATGAGGCGCACAGGTGTTCGCTACACCAGGTAGGACAACTATCTGGAGCGCATCATGCGTATTGTATTTTTCGTTATCGCCGTCTTGCTGCAAGCAAGTGCCTTTGCTCACCCTGCTGACGAATTGGTCGCGGGGCTGAACGAAAGGCTGACTGTCTGGCGCAAGAACGCACTCTCCCCAAAGGAGAACGCAGAAGCGCGCAAGATTCACCAGGCTTTCGAGCGTGTCAAGGCAGTAGCCGGAGTGACCCATCCAGTCACCCTGGTCGTTGTCGATGAGTCGACCGATGCGTTTGCCCAGTCGTTTGTGGGCGAGACCATCGTCGTGAATGTCACCCTGGCCCGCAGCAGTGTGGACCTGATGACCTTTATTCTGGCTCATGAGCTCGGCCATGTGCTCAAGCACGACGTAATGGCTGGGCTGGCGCTTGTAGTTGCGCACCTGCCTACCGATGCGTCAGGCGCCGCACTTGAAGGTCACGTGCAGACCCTGCTTCCTAAATTCGCCGCCCTATCCCATCGGTTTGAATTTGAAGCGGACCAGTTTGCCGCAGTAACCGTTATCGAGATGGGCCTGTCAGTGAAGGACGCTACCACGTTCTTTGCCGGCTTAGCCAGCGGTGACGAACCCTCTATCAGTCACCCAGCACCACGGGCTCGCTCCGTCAAGCTGGCACGCTTTCGCTAACTGATTCAAAAGTGCGGACCTCGGTCTGCACTTTTTCTTTATGAAAGCACAAAGTCTTTTAGACAACGGTGTATCATTTGTGTCTAAGGTTTTCCGTTTCCCCACGCCGCTTACGCTGTCGTGGGATTTTTTTCTTCTTAAAATTTCCATACGGGAATAAAATGCGTACCTATTCTGGTGGCATTTTCCTGTCCACACACAAATTTTGAGGCACTCATGAAAAAAATCCTGGTAACGCTCGTCTGCGCAATGGCATCCCTCTCCGCTCAAGCAGCGCCAAAGCTGGGGGCCGCTGACCTGTCCGACTGCAAAATCGAATATCCACGCGCATCGTTGATGAACGAAGAAGCCGGTGTCGTCGTGCTCGACATCGTCGTCGGTGCCGACGGCAAAGTCTCCGAAGGCAAGGTCGCAACGCCAAGTGGCCACCGCACCCTCGATTCGAATACGCTCTCCCAGGTCAAGAAATGCAAGGTGACCCGAGGCGCCGGCCCGTACAGCATCGAATTCAAGTGGAGCCTGAGCTAAGCCTCTTGCCGGCATGGTTACGCCTGGGTCGGCCGGCTTCGTAACCCGGAGCGAGGGCTCACCCTTCTAGGCATACCGATGCCTGTGCCTACTTGACGTACGGCAATAAAATCGGCTACAATCCGACTTAACCCACCGGCATCCCGGTGGGTTTTTATTTGTCTACGAAGAACGATATAGTCATGTCCCCTATTTCTCGCGCATCGAGTCTCATGCGCCCTGTCCGCGCGCCTCTGTGCCTGGCAAGTGTCAACGCTTTTACTACAGACGCTGATGTAACTCGCATGCGCGTCATCGTCGTCGACGAAGATTCGGCAACTCGCGCCATGCTCACCCGCATGCTCCATGCCCAAGACTTCGCTGTCGTGGGAAGTGCGGAAACAGGCGCCAAAGCTCTGGCCTTGGTAAAGCGCCAGAACCCGCACCTGATGCTCGTGGGCGCCAATGTTGCAGATATGTCTGCGCTGGACATTCTGCGCCGCGCCAAGGCCGATTACCCTGACCTGGGGGTGACGGTTCTTTTTGACGGTCGCAACTATGAAGTCATGGGCGAACTCATTGAGCAGGGGGCCAGTGGCGTCCTGGCTGTGCCGGTGAACACGAACGTCTTGATGGCTGAGTTGCGCCGCGCAGGCAGCCGCTGCGTCGCGCGCCGGGCAGCCGAGTCCATCCTGGCGTTCGAGCCTCCTGAGTCCGAGCGCTACTTACGTGCACTTCCGGGCCAAAGCGACTACCCGGAGAACGTACACCCGGAACCATCTTCCACAGAGCTGCTGGCAGCGTGAAAAACCCGGCTGAGGCCGGGTTTGTTTATTGCGGAATCTGGTCGGGCAATGCCGCGTGCCGCTTGCGATAGGCTTCCGCCCACGTGCACCGGTCCTCACCTTTGGCGAGAGCGGGATGTTTGCCCTGGGAAATCAGGTAACAACCCGTAAAGTCCCCTCGATAGGAAGTTCGCTTGCTACGGAAGGACCAGTCCACAATCTTGCTGACGTCAACGAGTACAAATGAGCCTTTTCGGTAATCGCCAATGTCGAGCACCGGGTCTGATTGTAGCTGAGCAACCAGGCCTTCTTCGGTCTCGTGAGACAGCTGGGCCCATATGTATTCTGCGTGCTCACCTGTTTCGTACCGGAGTTTGACCATGGCCGCGACCGCGACATCGGAATCTTTCTCGAGCAAGCGAAGCATCTCCGGCAACGATTCGCGGCCCATGCGCATAGCCGCATTCATGCCGGCATCACCGCGCTCCACCATCGTAACGCCTGCCGGCGGCTGAGCAGCCTCAGGAGGGATATCGGCAGCACTGAGGATTGCCAAGGTTGCGCTGCCGGCCAGCAGGACAAGGACTGCCATGCCATATCGAAGTGGTATTCTCATAGGGAGCTTTGTAGAAGAGGATGCTCCCTATAGCGACGCGTTTGCGGCAAAAGAAAAACCCGCTCAAGCATGACGCTCAAGCGGGGTGAAATTGAAGCAGGGGCTTACGCCGGGGTTTCGTGACCTTGAACTGCTGGGGCCGGCTCGCACAAGACAAGCGCTGTCGCGAGTGAGGCCAGACTGACCTCGTCGTCCGCGGTGTCTTCGAGCACTTCGCGCAGGTCGTCGAGCGGGTGCGTGCAGCTGAAGTTGACATGAATCTTGCCGTCAACTGCTTCCATGCGAACGTCCGCAATGGCCCCGTCCCACTCTCCGATTTGCGCTTGGAACGCAGCGAACTGTTCTTCGGTCTCGGCGACGGCGAAGTAGGCATGGAAGTCCCCGTACATGCTCACCTGGCGGGCACGAACGACCCGCGGACACACTTTGGCTACGAACGCGAGGTACTCCTGGCCAATCTCGTTGAAACCTTCCTGTCCGGCCGACACCATCGGTGTGATTCGCAATTCCATTGCGTTCAGCCCGCCGATGGCGTACTGGCCTTCCACGAAGGGTGTCATCTGCTCGACAAACTCTTCTTCGGAAAGCCTTGCCTCTGCCAGCTCAATGCACAGCTCCAAGATGGCACTGTACGTTACGCTACCCAGATGGCACGATTGACCGGCGCTGTGCGAGAGCATGTCTCGAATCGAGTCGGCCATCCGGAAGCCGAGGGTGTAGCTCTCCTGTGGGCCGTTTTTGGCAACGAACGCATCGAAACGCCTCTTGCACTCGACAAGCGTACGTTTGATGAGCGCGGCAGGCGCCATCGACTCGTTCTCATATGTCGTGGCGCTCGCGATGGATTCGACCAGGACCTGGTACGTCTCTTCATGGAGCACCGCAAACTGGAACTGGGTCGGGTTGCTGTGGCGACTGGCAAAGATGCGCAGGTCGAATGTCGCCTCCCACACATAGGCCCAGCAGACACGCATTTCCGCGTCCAGCGAGCCGTCGGTGACCCGCATCAGATTTGGCGACCGCGAGGCCAGCTCGGCGCCCAAGCCCTGGGCGTTCTTGCCCAGGAATTCAGGGAAGTCGAATGCCTTTTCGTGGTCTTTGTTTTCGCCTTGCGCCGTAACCCAGCCTTGGGTCAGCAGGAAGTTGAGCGTTTGAAATACTTCGAAACGCGAGGCTTCGTCGAGCTCGAGATTCACGCGGCCGTAGTCGTCGTACGTACATTCGATAAACCCGCCGACCGGTTGCCAGAAGCAGCTGGCGTAGGAGGACGAGTTCGCGATGCCGTACAGTTGCGCTGCCTGGTCTCCGCGACTGAGCTGCACTGGATTGTAAGAGCTCGACTGCAAAATTGGCAGCACCCGGCAGGTATCACGACGTGCAATCGTTTGATTGCTTGCAAAACAGGTAATGTTGAAACTGCCCATGTAGCTCCTTGTTGTAGTTGGTTCCTGAACAGGGTGTAGCGAAATCGGTTTACACAAAGTCCAAAGAAAACGGACCACCCAAAGGCGGTCCGTAAAAATGAATTGTTTCGAAAGAGCGGTTACTGGGCCGAACTTTCATCAGGCCGGGAGAGCGTGGCGCTCAGGTGCGCAAACCCTTCCTTGGCCAGCAGCTCTCGAAGTCGAGCCATTTCCAGGGTACAGCCGAACGTTACGCGCAGCTCGCCGTCGACCAGGCTCGAAGCAACATCCTCGATGACTGCATCGTAGTTGTTCAGCGCGGTCGGAAGCATCAGTACGTCGTCTGCGTCCGCCGCGGTGGCAACATAGCGGGTGAAGGGTCCGTACGTGCCCTCGTGCCGCGTACGCGTTACCTGGTGGCTGACGTCACTTACGAACCGGGAGTATGCGCGGCCGATGGCGTTGCTGTAGTCCTGGTCGGCATAGACCTGGGGCGAAAAGCGCAGGTTCAACGAATTGAGACCAGCGATAGCGTAGCGGTCCAGCAGCATCGGACGCACCTTTTCGATGAACGCCTCGTCCGTCAGCGTTCCCTTGACCAGGTCACGACTAATTTGCGTGATGAGATTGGAAAGTGATGGACTGAGGCCGCTCGAATCGCCGGCGGCACGCGACAGGCTTTCTCGCAGAGCCGAGCTCATCAGAGAGCCGGCATAGTGGTCTTCGAGGCCAGCCATGTCTGCCGACGATTCCTTGATGTCCTCCCTGCCCTTGTCCAAGGCGCGCTGCAGATACGCAGCCGGGTCCATCGAGTCGCCGTTCCAGTCCTTGCCGTTTGTCGTCAACGCGACCAATGCCTGGTACGCGTGTTCGTGCAAAATCGCGAACTGCAGCGGCCGCGGGCCGTAGTGGTTGTTCGCACGGAAAACCCGGTGGTCATTGGCGATGTCCGAGATGTAATCCCAGCACGCGGTCAACTCGTCGTCGAGCTCACCGTTCTTGCCTTCGACCGGAGTGCGCTCGGTTAGAAAAGCGTACAGGCGCGGCGCCCTCTCCTTCATGAACATCGGAAGGTCAAATGCAGGGTCATGGCGAGAATTCTCACCGACGGCCGAAGCCCACCCGTAGGTCAGCATTTCCGAAATGAAGCCGCACACAGTGGCACGCACAAGCGGGCTGTATTGGAGCTTGACGGCGCCACGGTCATCGTACTTGGCCGGAATGAAGCCGCCCAGCGGGCGCCAGAAGCTATCCGCGTTACAGACCGACATCGTAATGCCCCAGGCCTTCAGGCTCTCATCGGCGCGAGAGATAGCAACCGGCTGATAGCTGCTCTGCTGCAAAATCGGGATAATGCGGCAGGCGTCGTCGCTTGCAATCGTTTGATGACTTGCAAAGCAGGCGGTGTTGTAACTTCCCATTTAGGTTCCTTGTTGTTGAGTTCCTGACAGGGAGTCTAGCCACCGGGAACCGGACCCGGAGGTGGGCGCCAGTCGCAAGGAACAAGAAGACTTACGCCGGCCGCGGATGGCTCTCGAAATTAAGCATGTCGACAATGGCCAGGGCACGGTCCAGGTCTTGGGCAACCTGTGCATAGCGGCGCGGGCCCATGGAGACCGACTCAGCCAGTGAGACCAGGCGTGCAGCGCGGCCGAACACAAGGACGTTTTCCAGGTCGCGTCGAGCCACTCGCAGCGTGCGACAGCAGAGGTCGCCCTCTACTAGGACATCGTGAGCCGGCGCCACTGTTACTTCCATGCGCTTGTGCTTTGTGCTATCCGGGCCGGTAAGCTCCACCCAAAAGTCGTCCCCCGCGCGAACTGCTTTTTCAAGCATCGACGGTGTGACGACAATACCCTCGATAGGTCGGTCGCACAGGTACATGGCACCGGCAAATGCACCATCGTGAACGAGGGTGAAAGTTGGGAAGCGATTCGTTTGCATGGCAGTTCCTGATGAGCATATTAAGCCGAGGTGTGGGTCTAGCCATGCGGTTTAGCCCGCTAGATGCGAACAAGAAAAAGCCCCGCAAGATGCGGGGCTGTGAATTGGATTACAGGAGGAGGGTTAGTCCTCCGCGAGCTCGTCGCCGATGTACTGGATGAAAGCAGCAACTGCCTGGCCGTTTTCGTTCGAAAGAACCCTGAGTCGATAGCCGCCGTCGCCAAAGCCCGAGCGCGAGACAGCACCGAAGCCCAAAGGGATGACTCCTCCCCCTGGCAGTTGCTCGTCACCGATGAGCGTGCAGCACTGCTCGTAGAAGGTGCCGGGACCATTCTCGCCCTCATCATCCACCTCGGCCTGCGCAAGGTCGTCTGGGTCTTCAGCGATTGTCGATACTGCTGACGATGTAGTGGCCGACGCTGGCAGGTCAGTTTCGGTAACCGGGCCTTGTTCGTCTCTGATGAGAATCACGATATCGTCGTCATCTGCAGCGCCAGCTGACGTCTCGCTGGGGTCTCCGTCCGGATACAGGAGTTCGTCGAAGAAGCCCGCTTGGCCACTGTCTACGCCGACCGTAAAGGATGCCTCCTTGAACTGGTCGAGCTGGTCGAACACCTCGGCCGGCGCGCCCTCATGGTGTACCCGCAGCTCTTTGACACGCCGCAGCCAGGACGTATTACCGACCAAGACACTGGCGAACCAAGTGCCCGGGACTGCCTGCAGCGTTCCCGCACTGTCAGAGGTCTTTTCATAGCAAGGGTCTGTCACCCGCATCGCCGGGCCCGACAGCGCGAAGCTGCCCAGCTCAAAAATGGCATCAGGTTCTGCGACCGCAGCCTCGAAAGCGGCAAAATCAGCCTGCTCTACGCCGTCTGCGATGTACTGCGTCGGATACACCGGAAGCTCCTTCCGCTCGATTCCCTTGGTAGCGAGGTTGCCCTTCAAGCGACGCTCGTACTCGATGTGCCATGCAACGTCGCCAGGTAAACGCTTAGCCCAACGTACGCCGGCGTCCACGGCCCAGGGGCCGATGAGGGTCATCTGGAAACGCCAACCCGACGCGACCTTGCGTTCGCGCCAGCTCGAGCCTTCCTCCGCATAGTCCCACAGCTGTCCGTCGCTGCCATGCAGCGCATAGAGCACCTGCTCCTTTGCGGCGTCCTTCGGGATGTCTACGGTCAGCAAAAGCCCGGAGGCTTTTCGCTCAAAAGATATTTTCATGAAGTTCCTGTTATTGCGCTGCAGGAGGCTGCAGCGGTCCGAGAGTGAACGGTCTTAGTGAGTCCAACCGGGTAAATGGAGTCACCCATTGAAGCTGTTCTGAGTGCGTGCGCCAGAATGTGGACAAACGCATCGGAATGACTTCAAAGAGCTTTTCGCCAAGAATGGCGCAGGGCAGTACCATGATGACCAAAAGCACATAGGTCAACGGGTGCCACCAGCGAAAGACGAAGGAAAACCCATCTCCATCCTTGAACAGCCGGACACATCCAGTAAACCAGAGGGTCAGGCCAATGCCGTGCATACTATTCATGACGCGCATGAGAATGTCCTTGTAGGTTGAACTCGAGAAGCAGGGTAAAGGCGGGCAAGGCCCGCCACGGCCCTTACGCGCCGCCAATTCCTTCTTGGCCCATGGTTTCAGTGCCACCACGGGTCACGATGGTTTCGGTGCTGATGAAGCCAGCTGCAGTTGCGTTTTTCATTGAAGCTCCTCGAGTTGCGTCGCAAGATTGCGACGAGAGGTATAGAGAGGGTATCTATATTTCGCCCGGACACAGCCGCACTCGCTACACATAGCAGGTCGCCTGCTATCAACAGGCTTATCAAGGTTCATTTTTCAAGGAGCACTATGACTACTATCGCTACCCACTCGGGTTCCTTCCATGCAGACGATTGCTTCGGCGTAACTGTTCTCAAGTCGATTTTCGGCGCCGGTCCTAGCCAGGTAAACGTCGTTCGCACTCGAGACCCTAAGGTCATCGAGGCCGCAGATTTTGCCGTCGACGTCGGTGGAATCTGGGAAGCAGCAACCGGCCGTTTCGACCACCATCAGAAAGGCTTCGACGGTCGCCGCCCTTCGGGTGTGGTGTACGCCAGCGCAGGCCTGGTCTGGGCTGAGTACGGCGTGAAGTACGTGCTCAACCAGGTGTCGTTTGCAGGCATTTCGGAAGACGAAGCGGTTGCCATTGCGCGCAGCATCGACGACGAGCTGGTCCAGTACCTCGACATGGCTGACACGGGCGCTGCCCAGAGTGCCCCAGGGTTCTTCGGCCTGTCGGCACTGGTGAGCGCTTTCAATGTCACAGGTGTCGATGAGCGCTACTATCGCACACTGCCCGACGGCGCCGGCCGCGCAGAAAACGAACGCAACGAAGCGTTCGACCGCACCTGCGAAGTGATGGGCATGCTGCTCAGCAATATCGTCGCGCAGAAACTCGACGAGCTGCGTAGCGCCGCGCTGGTGCGTCAGGGTGAACTGACAGACAACGGCCAAGTGCTGGTGCTCGACACGCCAGGCCTGTCCTGGATTGAAGTCGTGTGCAAGGAAATGCCGGACGTTCGGTTCGTGCTCTATGCCGATTCGACCGACCAGCAGTGGCAGGTGCGCACCGTTCCGGTCGAGCCACACTCGTTCAAGGCCCGTATGGACCTGCCTCGGGCATGGGCGGGTCTGCGTGAAGCCGCTTTGGCCGAAGTGACCGGCGTTGAAGACTCGGTGTTCTGCCATACCGGCGTGTTCATTGCAGGCGCCCGGACTCGTGAAGGTGCGTTGCGCCTGGCACGCCTGGCGCTGCAATCCCAGGCATAACTACCCGACGGCATTGCCGTCTTATTCGTTCACAGCAGCCGCCCTCGAAAGAGCGCGGCTGTTTTTCTTCCACGTCTAAGCCGAAGGTGGCGCCCAGGGACATTGGTTTAGCGCTGCAATCCTGTGAGCAGGTACCGGCCGGCTAAACAGGTAGCCTTGGCCGTGTTGGGCACCCAATTCGCGCAAGGCTTCCAACTGCGCGGTCGTTTCGATGCCTTCAGCGACGATACCCAGCCCCAAAGCGTGAGCTAGCGACACGATGGCAGTGACGATAGCCCGGTCCTCGTGGCCACCGGTGGCCAGGTCATCAACGAAGCTGCGGTCAATCTTGAGCTTGTCAATCGGAAGCCGCTTGAGGTAGGCCAGGCTCGACAGCCCGGTGCCAAAGTCGTCGATAGCCACCTTGATGCCCAGCGAGCGCAGCCGCTCCAGGCCTGCAACATTACTAGCGACATCTTCCACCAGCGTACTTTCCGTCAGCTCGATTTGAAGCTGGCTGGGCGCCGCATTCGATTCGGCCAAGGCCTTTTCGACCTGAGAGAGCAGCACGTTTCGCTTGAACTGCTGGCCTGAGACGTTGATGGCAATGAACAGGTGGCCCAGGCCTTCGCGGGCCCAGGCAGCTTGCTGGCGCGCAGCTTCCTTGAGAACCCATCCACCCATCTCCACCACCAAGCCCGATTCCTCGGCAGTGTCGACAAAGAGGGCCGCAGACAGGAGGCCTCGCTGGGGATGGTTCCAGCGAACCAAAGCTTCCACCCCAAGAAGCTTGCTCGACACAATGTCCACGATGGGTTGGTAGTGCAGCACCAATTCGTTGCGCTCGAGCGCCAGGCTCAGCTCGGTCGCCAGTTGGAGTTTCGCAGCATTACACTGCGCCATAGCGTCGTTGAAAATGGCGTAAGTGTTCTTGCCAGCTGACTTGGCCTGGTACATTGCAGTGTCGGCCGCGCGCAGGAGTTCCTGGTAGGTACGGCCGTGCGCAGGATAGGTAGCCAACCCCACGCTTCCCCGCACGAAGATGGCTTGGTCTTGTACCATCATTGGTTCGGCGAGGCGCTCGACAAGCTGCTCACCCAGGCGCACCAGCGACTTCTGGTCCTGCACATTGTCCCAGACGATGATGAATTCGTCGCCGCCTAGGCGAAATACCGTTCCATTGCTCCCGCAAGCCGACGTCAGCCGCACACCGAGGCCTCGCAACAAGTCGTCTCCTGCCTTGTGCCCCAGCGTGTCGTTGACGAGTTTGAAGTCGTCCAGGTCCAGCAGTGCAACCGCGAATGGCTCGGTGTCAGGGAATGCGAGGGCTTCCTCAATGTATTCCTTGGCAGCGTGGCGATTATGCAAGTCCGTGACCTGGTCGAAAAATGCTAACCGGTCCAACGCTTCTTCAGTGTGATTGACCGCCTGCCTCACACGGCTCACGCGAAGGTAGGCAAAGCCAAGGCCAAGGAATGCGGCGGCCAGCGTGGTTCCCGCCAACCAGACAAAGTTGTACTGGAGTGACTGTTTCGACACCCGAAGTTGCACCTTTCCGAGAGCTCGGCCCTCGTGCTGCAGGTTCTGCTCGACTACCAGCAAGTCATCCTCGACAATCCCGCGCGCTGCATTTTGTACGGCGTCAGGCGACTCATAGCGAGCAAAGCGCTGCCCCGAGCTGTCGAACAGAGTCGCCTCTAGTACCTCAGGCGAGCCTTTGAGGAAGCCCAAGGTGTCGGTCGCGGCATTCGCGTCACCAAATACCATCGCAGCGACGGTGCTATCAGCTGCAATACGCGCGTGCACGATAGCATCGCCGCGAAGTTCAGAGAGCGACCAGCTGTAGGCCAGAATGTTGATAGTGACGCCGGCAACCAGGAGCGCCAGCACCGACGCTTCGAGGGCTGCGCGCGTGAGTCGTCCAGCAAGATTGTGCGCTCGTTCAAACGCTTTGACGCCAAGACGGCGGGTTCCTGATTGAGCCATTATTCGACCACCTTCCTGGCCAGGCTCAAGAGCTTTGAACTAACCATCAACCCGACTTTCCGGGCCTTTCGCTGCGAAATATCGAAGGCCAGGCGGCCTTGCTGGTGCAACAGTTGAACTGTCGCTGTCTCAGCAATGGAAAAGCCGCTTCCGCCAATGACCAGGACCGGCTCAAAGCTCACCCCGGCCACGCCGCCATCAACGGCTTTCACGCCTGCTGCCGAGTCCACGTAGATGGCATTGCACCGCACGTCGCTGCTCTCGAACGGCCGAACGCTAAGCCTCATGCGCCGCAGGGGACGGCCCTCCAAGGAGCTGGCAGCCTGATAAATAGGACTGGAGGAAGATGCGCAAAGGACGAACGACGCGCCGGCCGGTAAGGATTCCTCCCCAGGCCATTGAACGAACAGCAGGATGTTGTAGACAATCGCCGCCTCGAGCGAGGCGCGGTCAGCCGCGCGTACCGGAGCGATGTTTGCGAGCACCAAAAAAGACAACAGAAGCGGTCGTCCCCAGCGGGCGATGGCTTGGAGAGACATACAAGGGCTCATGGTCAGAAGTCCCGGCCGATTCGAACCTGCACATTTCGGCGGGCTTGAACGACCGTCGGCTGCGCATCCAGGTCGGTTCCTGGGTCGTAGACGGTCCGGTTGAAGAGGTTCGTCGCTACGAGGGACCAGCTCCATCCCTGGAAAGGCTTAGCCGACGACACGCTGAGCGACGTTCGCGAATATGGGCCAGCCCTGCCGCGTGACGCCTCTGCGTGCCACCAAAGGCCTGCTACGACACTGTTTGATACCGGCAGCGTCAAAACAGCATTGGCTAGGTAGCTTGGCGCATAGGCTGCCACGGCAACCGATGAGTCACTTTCGGTAGCCTCGGTGTGGCTGACGTTCGCACGAAGCTTCGCACCGTTACCCCACGTACGCACCCACTCTGCCTCGAAGCCAAGAGCTGCGACGCTACCCTTGTTGACGAACTGATAAGCGGAGGCCACCGGGTCAAAGTCTTGGACGATGAGCCCTTTCGTTCGGTTGTGGTACACCGAAGCGCTAAAGGTATCAGCAGCCGAAGCCTGCCAGTCCACGCTAAACTCCAGGCCGCGGACTCGCTCGGTGGTGAGCAGAGGGTTGACCACAAAGCCAGCCTCCCCCTCGAGCGCATACTCTGCTTCGAAATCGTTGGGTGGGCGATAGGCCGTTCCATAGATGAGCTTGCCCACAAGCGTAGGCTGGGGCCGCCACATCAGGGCAACACGAGAGGTAGCCTGGCGGGTGTACCCTTGAGTGCTGTCCACACGCGCGCTGGTATCGAGGGTCCAGGTGTCTGAGAACGCCCACTGGTCCGCTACGAAGAGGGCTGCACGCCGCGACTTGTTGCGAAGGTCCAGCAGGACTTGGTATTCCGGAGAGATGTCAGCATTGAACTGTCCGAGGAACGGCGTGAAGCGCATTTCCGCGCCCACTGACATCTTGTGGCGAGCTACTCGGGTAGAGGTAAAGCGCGCTTCGGCACCCCACCAACGGGACTGGGAAATATCCTTGTTCAAGACGTCTGGCGCATTGTCGAACGCGTAGACGCCCGTATATCGGTACCGGCCGGCATTGACGCGCGCGAAGACGGTATCGCCCTGCTCGGTGACATGCTCCCAAGCGAGGTCGTACAGGGCGGAGTCATCCACCGACTCGTTTCGCTGGTCACCTGGAACGCCGCTGAGCATGACGGCCATGCCCTGGGTGCGCACCATGTGCATGGTGGTAAGCCGCCAGTCACCCCAGCGCGCGTCAGCAGCGAAGCGATTGCGGCGCAGATGGTCACCATTGAGGACGACGGCTCCTTTGGCTGCAATGTCTTCACCTCGACGGTCAATATGCGACGCCGACAGGTGAACGACTCCTTCGGCACCCAGCGCAAAGGCTTTGGACATGTGCACTTTTCGCATGCCAAACGAGCCTGCAGACACTGACGCATAGAGCGGGGTTGCGTGCTGGGGCTTACGAGTAACCACATTCACCGTGCCAAACAAGGCGTTAGCGCCGTACACGGCAGAGCCTTGACCTGGCACGAACTCGACCCGCTCTACGTTCGCCAGGTCCAGCGGGAATTCCGAGCCGATGTATGCCTGGTCAAACAAGGCGTCGTTGACGCGAATGCCGTCGATGAGGAGCAGGACTCGGGTGTTATAGTCGCCCGGAGTGTAAAAGCCCCTCACTCCAATGTAGCTGTAGGTGCGGTCAGAGGTCGTCATCACACCCTTGATGGACGACAGCACGTCGGCCAGCGTCCGGTATCCTTGCGCACGAATCTCGTCGCCGGTGATAACTGAGACAGCAGCGGCACTTTGGGCAATCGTCGTCGAATACTTGGAAGCACCGCTTACTTCCATGTCAAGGAGCTGGTCAAGTGGTACAGCTGCCAGTTCTTGCGTTGCCATTTGCGCTGAGGTGATGGGCGCAAGGCTCCAAAGCGCACAAACAAGGGCGATGTGGCGAGCGAGTGAGCTTGAGCTGAACATGAGAGATTTGCCTGACGAATACATGTGGAATATTTTACTGTAGCAGAATGTAATTGTCCATCGGCAACCTATAGTTCACAGAAGAAACAACAGGCAATGACCTTCTCACTGCATCAGATAGGTGGCAGGAATACAACTAACTGTTGCATGGGAAACGTTTTTAACGTAACCTGTAAAAATAAACAACGTCACTACACCTTGAGTGTCCGCTACTTTTAGCGGAAGAATTTCCAAATACTGAATACATGAACCGTCGCCTCGCATCCTCGATTATTACCAGCTATGTTGCCAATGAGCAGCAGGGCTGGCCGCGACCGCACGAATAGTCAAACCCCTTCCCTACCCCTCAAAGGCAACCCTAACCGGTTGCCTTTTTTGTTTTCTGGAGCTTAAAAATGTACAAACTCAATCTGTTCAAGACCTCGTTCGAATTGTCGGAAAAGCATGCAGACAAGTCGACATACCAATCACTGTGGAGCCGCCCGGACGTCGTCGACGTCCTGCACCGCGACGCCCGCGGCCGCCCGACGTTCCTGCTGCATGACGGGCCTCCTTACGCGAATGGCTCGCTGCACCTGGGCCACTTCGTCAACAAAAGCGTCAAGGATGCGGTGCTCAAGTTCAAGCGTCTCGACGGGATGTTCGCCCCTTTCGTCCCAGGGTTTGACTGCCATGGCTTGCCGGTGGAGCTCGAGGTCGAAAAACTCGGGCATAGCAAGAGCGACCCGAAAGCATTCGTGGCGGCCTGCCGCACTTATGCAACGGCGCAAGTGGCGCAGCAAACGCGCGAATTCGACTCCTTCGGTGTGGCTGCGGACTGGGCCAACCCCTATCTGACGATGGCCCCGAGCTTTGAAGCTGGCGCTGCGCGGCTGTTCACCCGGTTGCCTCAGGTCGTCAAGCGACTGCGTCCTGTGCACTGGTGCCCTGCTTGTGCTTCGTCGTTAGCCGAAGCGGAGGTTGAGTACAAGCCCCGGGCGTCGCACAGCCTGGAGGTCCTGTTCGAACTGCTCGATGAACCTGGAACCTACCTGCAGGTCTGGACCACGACGCCCTACACGCTGCCGGCCAACAAGGGCGTTGCCTTCAATGCTAGCCAGGAATACGTGCAGGTCACGGACGGCCATCGGCACCTGGTGCGGGCTCGCCGGGAGGGCGACGCCCCTGGCCTTGCTCCGGTAAAGCTGGCGGGCCGCTTCGCGCGCAGCCCGTACACGGGCGCCACTGTCCCTGTCGTGGCCGCGGACTACGTGACAGCGGCCGGCACTGGCCTGGTGCACCTGGCACCTAGCTTCGGCACAGACGATTTCCGAGTGGGAGAAGCCAACGGCCTGCCTGTGGAAGACTTCGTCGACGCTCGCGGTCGGTTCAAATCGGGCAAGCTCGAGGGTCTGAGCCTCGAGGAAGCGTCCAAGGCAGTACTGGCGGAACTGGGTGAGCTTGTCTACTCGCATGAGCGCATGGAGCACGAATACCCCCACTGCTGGCGTCATAAGTCGCCGCTCTTCTTCAAGGCGTCGGAAGAATGGTTTCTTGACCTCACGCAGCTCGCCCCACGCGCGCTCGAGTGCCTCTCGGCGGTAGAGTTCCTACCAGCTGCCGGCCGAGAACGTCTCTCGTCCATGCTGGGTTCGCGCACCTCCTGGTGCCTATCGCGCACGCGGTTGTGGGGCACGCCCCTGGCAGACCCGGATGACGCTGTTCAGATGGCCCAGCTCGCCAATGTTGCGACCGCCGGAGTAGAGGCCTGGCAAGCGAACGGCGCCCAGCGTACCTTGGACGTCTGGTTCGACAGCGGCGTCACCCACGAGCTGGTGATGCACGAGCGTTTTGGTCGCAGCGCCGACCTGGTCGTTGAAGGTTCGGACCAGCACCGCGGCTGGTTCCAGTCGTCGCTGCTGACGTCGGTGGCGCTGCATAACCGGGCACCCTATGCGGCAGTACTCACGCATGGCTTTGTGCTTGATGAAAAAGGCAACAAATATTCCAAGTCGAGTGCAAACTACGAGCCCTTGGCGGCGACGCTTGAGAAGGTCAGTCCGGACTTGCTGCGCCTGTGGGCATTGTCCCAGGACGTGACACGCGACCTCAAGATGAGCAGGGAGGCGTTGGCGCGCACGGGCGAGCGCTATCGCAAGCTTCGCAATACCTTGCGCTTCTGCCTACAAAACACGCTGGACTTTGACTTCGACATGGAAGTTCGGGTGACCGGTTCGCAGCACCTGGCCCAGTTGGCAGACCTGAACAGCCTGGTCGGGACTGTGCGGGCCGCGGCCGGCCGGTATGAGTTCGCAGCAGTTGTCGCTGCCCTCACCGGCTATTGTGAGCAGGTATCCGGCGAATACTTCACCTCGGTGAAAGATTCCCTCTATTGTGACCGCGCTGATGCACCCCGCCGCAGGGAAGTGCAGTACGTACTCGGGCAAGTCCTCGCTGTGCTAACCCGTTTGCTCGTGCCGGTGCTTCCCTTCACTGCGGAGGAAGTCTTCCAGCAGCTAAAGCCACGCCTGGAAGGCGCTCCCGCGTCGTCCCTGCAGCTGACTTTCGCCGAACTGGCGCTGCTTGATGCCCCGGCCTGGCAGGAAAGCTATGCTTCCTTGCGCGAACTGCGTCACGAATTGCACCGTCAAGTCGAAGCTGCCCGCGACGACTTCCTCAAAGGACCCGCGCAGCTCGAGCTGCAAGTGGTGCTGCCCCCTGCGGCCGTGGGCGTACCGGTGGCCGACCTCGAGGACTATTTCGATTGTGCGCGCGTCACAGTTTCGGACGGCAAGCAACCGGCTCTGACCTGGACCCGCACAACACTGCCGCGGTGCCCACGTTGTCGCCGTCATCAGCACTTGGCTGGCGCTGAACTGTGCGGTCGCTGTGCAGAAGTCGAGGCCTCTACCTGCGTTGCCTGATTTGCGCAGCAATAGAAAAACCCCTGCAACCGGAACGGCGGCAGGGGTTTGGTCAATCAGAATTACAGCTTCACATCATCAACACCATCGGCCAGTACAGGTTTGAGTTCGGCCCAGGCATGCCATAGCGCGATTTCAGGGAACCGGTCGTAGAGCTTGCGCTCCATGCGAGCCCAATAGGCAGGCTCGACAGGCAAATTGAACACTTGGAGGGCATACTCAGCATCGTTGCACGCGATGTAGGAAAGCAGCATGGCCTTACCGACGTGCCGATTCGCTTTCTGCTCCTCAGGGTTTTTCGCCGGCGAAGTCGCAAGGAGGTCTCCCACATAGGTGAACAGGTTTACACCCTGGTCTCTCAGCTCAACGAAGGTAGGCTGGTCGCTCTTGTCAAGGCGATGAAGCGCATCAACCAGTGCGGCCACGCGCCAGGCCTGGTACGCCTCGTGATACGCGCGCTTGACGTTCTCGTCAGGGGAAACCATGTCCGCATAACGTGACCGCATAAGCAGCCCCATAGCGGCATCCATCGACTTCTCGGCTTGCTCCAAAGATGATTCGCGGGACGTATTCGAGCCGGCAAGCGCCCTTTGCAGGGTCGGCGCGACGCGAAGCACTCCTTTTTTCGCCAAACGCACCTGCTGGGCTGCCCTCGAAAAGGCGGTCGCCCAGGAGGGCTCTCCCTCGAGCTTGCGCTCTTCGACGTCGGCCAGGTCAAGCAGATTGGCCCGGCGAATGCTTAACGAACGCACTTCGGCCGCTGTATTTGGCAGGTAGCTCTCGTGCCGGTCATAGAAATACCGGCGGCTCAGCACGGCGAACAGGGTATTCCAGTCAGCGTGGCCTCGGCTCTTGGCGAGCAGGTCCAGACTCTGGCTATGGTTCACCTCGAGGCCAGCTTCGCTCAGGGAGTCGCGCAGGCGTTTTGCATCAGCTTTCAGTTGCTTGATATTCATCGTATTTCCTTATCAGCGGTCTCGTGACCTTGTCATATAACGGCTAAGTGCCGGGAGATGTGTGCATTGCTCTGTCGAGACCGGGTTCGAAAATCCGATTTCACATGGCCACTCACTGCTTTCACCAACCCTACAAAGGGCGCACACGGCAGGCAGCAGATGCCTCACCAAAGTATAGCCCCGAATAAACAACGACCGCGTGCGCGGCCTTGACTAGGGGCGACGCCCACCTATACACTTGCTAATTTGAACGATACGAAAGCGATATGAACTGCGTCGATAAGAAGTGCGGCAAGTGCTTGCAGGTCAAGCCTGCCTCCGAATTTTCCGTGAAGGACAAATCTACCGGCCGCCTGGCGTCGCGTTGCAAGGAGTGTGTACGGGCCTATGGAAAGCAGCACTATGCGGCCAACACGCAGGCCTATGTGGCTAAGGCCGCGCGGCATAATGAAGTGGCCCGCGAACGCAATGCGGAACTGGTGCGGCTATCGCTTGCGGGCCAAAGCTGTGCGCAGTGCGGAAATCCCGACGAAGCCCAACTCTGCCACTACAACGGCTCGGTAGAAAACGGTCAGGCCGTGCACCAGGCGGTGCACGCGGCGCTGAGCGAAGCCGCGGTACTCGATGCCATCGGTCGCAGCGTCATCATCTGCATTGCCTGCCGGACGGAACACTTTACAAGCCTCATCAAGCCATGGGCGATGATGTCGCACGAACAGCGAAAGAAGCTGCAGGCCGAGCGAGCCGCGGCGGGCATTGCCCCCGCCCCTTCGAGCACCTATAAAAACTACCGCCCGGTAGCCGCACCGGGCGCATGACTGTTATTCCGAGTAGCCAATCTTCCGAGCGGCGCGCGGTGCCGGGCAAGTGCCCGCGTCCGGAGAGGTGTACCCGATGAGGAACCCACGGGCATAAATCTGGGTGGGCGTGATGGAAACCAGCTGGGCGCCGGGGCACTTGCTAAGGAACGATGTAGCGTACTGCTTTACGGTAATGAAATCAGCGCCATGCTGACACGGCGTCGTCAGATTGGTTCGGTTCGCACGCAGCCCAGGGGCGCAAACACGCGGCCCTTTCTCGGTGCTTTCGTAGGAAACCCAGAGCCACTCCTCTGCAACCAGCGGTGTTGCCGCTGCTTGAGACTGCGCCGGCGCGGATGCAGCGGTTGCGGACATGGCGCTGAGGCCGGCTGCAATAGCAAGGACGAACGAGACGACAGACTTGACCATGGAATGCTCCTTTAAAAGGATGTAAAGGTAGCCGCTTTAGCCTTGCTCAGATGGGTTCGTAGCTGCCTAAAAAGGCCCGGCGCAAGTGAGACCCGTAAGATACGATTTCGACCAGGCCGGCGCGCTCGAGCGAGATAGCAGTAGCCGCCGGAATGTCGGACAAGCCCCCAATCTCGACGCCTCGCCAATCCCAATCAACATGCCGGGTGTTTTTGCGATGCTGGTGGAAGGTTCGGTCCGCATCAATGAGGCGGGATAACAGTTCGATTTGTAGAGGGGTCATGCGCGTCTCCAAGTTGGGCTTCAACGCTATTAGGGGTGTGAGAACGCAATCGTTGCAAATCGTATCCGCCTTCAACGCCACTATCTTCGCCTTTCGCCGGCGCTATACCTGAAAGGTCAATTACAAAGGAACTCGCATGTCCCTCGCATCTGCACTGGCTCCCATCGAAGCACACAACCGCAACATCGTGATGGCGGCCACCTTTGGCCACCTCGCGCCCAAGCGCGGCACCACCTACCCAGGAAGCATCCTTTTCACCCAAACCGAATACGGTCAGCTGGTCCCGATTCGGTCAAAGTTCGAGGGTCTTCCCGACTCCCCATGGTTCTTCGAACACTTGCACGATTTCGTCGGCGAAAAAGCCACCGAGGCCGGCCAGGTCTATCGCTTCGAAGGCGACTACGTGACGTTCAAGAACGGAAGTCACCGGTTCCGCGGAAAAATCACCAAGGTCAAGTGCTGAGAAAGCCCCACTTTCCCGCCCGTCCTCCTGGACGGGTTTTTCACGTCGATTAAAGACCTATACTGGCCAGTACTATTTACTCTAAGGAACTCATGCAACTAGCTTATCTGCTGATGGGCCACACCGGAAGCCACGACGATTACGCCACATGGCCGGTAGCCATGTATCTGGACAAGGAGTTGGCCGAAACGCATTGTTCTGTCGCCCGGACTGAGGCAGCAGCGCTGCTGGCAGAGGTACAACACCGCAACGTCTACCACCTCGCGCAGCCGACGGAATTCGACCCGTTCTTCTACGCCATAGAGGGCAGTGTCGGCTACTCAGTGCGCGAAGTGCCCTTCATGGGGGTAAACGGGATGACCGACATGCGCAATTGGTTCGCTGTAACCAACGCGCGCCCAGTACGGCTCAATCCGACGGAGCTGAGCCCAGAAGACCAAGCAAAGGCCCGCGCCGAATTCTTGGCAGGACTCCCAAGACTGACCTCGAGCAAGAAAAGAAAATAGCCGTCCGGCGCCTCAATTCAGCCCGTCCTCCTGGACGGGCTTTTTCTGTCAGATACGGTAGCGGCCGTGATTTTGCCGCAGGAACGAGCGAAGGTCCCCTCCCGTGTGTTCTTCGATGAATGCAAAGGACTCCGGACCCTGCAGAACTCGCCATCCGGCCTTTCTCATTTTGCGCAGCGCAGAAGGCAAGCTGTCTTCTCGCAGGAAGAGCATTACCGGCTCGAACCCGAGCCCAGCCAGTACCCTGGCGTTACCCGCGAGCTTCTTCAGAGTGCCAGAGTCGCCCGAACCAAGACGATACTTCGTATCGACAGCAACTCCGTCGAAGGTCAAGTCGCATGGTTGCCCGTCATTGACGGTGAGAGCTGGTCCGTAACCGGTGCCGTGAGAGGCGAAGAGCCCCCGCACTAGGCGCTCCCAGCACATGCCCAGCTCCCTCCCCCAGTATTGAGGCGCACCGGCTTTGACCGTCGCAGTGATGCCAAATGCCTCCATCAATACATCCGACTCCCCTAGGGTGGGGTCGTGGATTTTTGTCTGGAAGGACTTCTGGTACTGGCCCAGGACGCACTCTAAGGTGGGGGTAGAAGGTAACATGCCCCGGTATAGGCGGTCGATTTATACGGGAGCGGGATACCTATATTTCATAGGCAAATTTAAAGGAAACGTCTTATGCAAATTGAACAGTCCACTTCGATGGTGCAGGCCCTCTTGGCTATGCCCCTTCTCAATAGCCTCAACTCGCTGTACCCGGGCTTTCAATCCTGGTATCTCACTAAGGTCGTTCCTGGCGTTGTCACTGGCAACGATGTCCTGCTGCTGGCGCTGGAGAACGGACAAGTGAAAGGCCTGGCCCTGGGCAAACGAGCAGAAGACGAAATCAAGCTGCGCTGCATCCGCGTCGTCCCAGAGCACCAGAACCGCGGCACCGGCTTGCGGCTCATCGAGCGTATGTTCGATGTACTCGAGTGCGACAAGCCGCATTGCACTGTGGCCGAGGAGCTCATGCATACCTACTCGCGAGCTTTCGTGAATCGGTACGGCTTCGCGCTGTCCGACGTAAGCAAAGGACGCTACCGGCGCGGCAAGCTGGAGTATGCATTTAACTGAATTCAAACCGGGCTTCTGCCCGGTTTTTCACTGACCCGTTACTTGCGTTGACCGTAGTATGCGGGGCCCTTTGTCGCACTGAGGTGCTTTGCCTGTGCTTTCATTTCCGAAATCCGTTTGAGCTTCTGCTCGTTGGGTGTTTGATAGACCACCGGTCCACCGCGAGATGCTGGAAGCGACTCGAGAGCAAGTTTCAGCGCCTGCGCCATGTGCGCCCGCTCTTTTTTCGTATCGGAGCAGCCCGGCGAACCGACGGTGAATGTCAGCTCACCCGGGGCAATGCGGGCTTGGGTGCACGCTGCAGTCGCAGCGGAATGCGAGGCGAATAGCGTGGCAGCTGCGAGAATTGAAAGGATGAAATGCCTCAATGAAAACTCCGGAAAATGTCAGGACCCCGGTCGGGACCGGCGATGTATGGCTATGCCCTTTATCCCCTGCGATAGCTCTTCGGTCGCTTTTACTGGTGCCTATTGAAAACAGGCGCTATAATGAAATACGCCTCAATCTCGAAGATTTTATGAAAATCGAACAAACAACTCTCATCCAGTTTGACGAGCAGCGCGAGCGTGCCCGGCTAATGAAGCACTTCAGCGGGATTCCGCAGGTGCAGCTGTTGGCGGTACTCGATGCCGTGGAAGCAGAGCAGTGGAGCCAGGCCTGTGACGTCTTCAATGAAATGCCCGCTGAAACCGCCGGTTTTTTACATCCGACCATTCGCGAACTCCTCCTCGATGTCAAAGGGCAGCTACATCGCAAACGTGCCGGGGGAGCGACGTCGAGCGTAGCGGCCTTCAACCCGCTGGCAGACTTCGCTGGCCTTCCCCAGGGTGGCGAAGGCGATGATTACCCTAAGTTCCGCAGACTACCTGACGAACCGCTTTGACGAAACGAAACAGTACCGCTGAAAGCCACTCCATAGATGTGGCTTTTTTCATTCCAGAGGCCGGGGGTAATCTTGTCAGCGGACAGGGCCCCTCAAAGTGCTGACGACTTGGCGTAGCTCATCGGCCGTCGTCGATGCTTCCTGAGCGGCCCCGAACGTCAAGCTAATCCGGCGGAAGGGGCGGAAACTCAGGAAGCGTTTTCCCATCTGCGGCGTTGCCCGAGATTCCGCTCCGCCCCACAGGCCGGACAACGCAAACGGGATGACTGGAACTGAGTCCTGGGCGAGAATGCGCTCCACCCCCTTCTTGAAAGGTTGCAGCTCACCGTCACGGGTGATGCCTCCTTCCGGGAAGATGCACACCAACTCCCCGTTGCGCAGAGCCTGCGAGATAGCTGCATAAGCCTGCTCAAGGATGAGAGGGTCTTTTTTGGCCGGCGCAATAGGGATTGTCTTTACCGCCCGGAAGAGGAACCCAATGACCGGTATCCGGAAAATGCCCGCGTCCATCACGAACCGCACGGGCCGGCGAACGTAGGCCGCAAGGATGAGCGCGTCGACGTATGACACATGATTCCCTGCGAGCAAAGCACCACCCTCTTCCGGAATACGGTCAAGCCCTTCAACCTTCACCCGATAGGCAAGATGCACGACCATCCAGTCGACGAATCGCCACAGGAACTCGGGCACCAGAGCGTAGATGTACACCGCAACCAGGGCATTGAACAGGCCACAGGCGAGAATCAATTGAGGCACCGTCGCGCCCAGGCCAAGCAGGAGTGCCGAAACACCGGCCGCCGCCACCATGAACAGGGAGTTCAGGATGTTGTTGGCAGCAATGACGCGGGACTGGCTATCGGCTTTGGTACGGGACTGGACCAAGGCGTACAGCGGTACGATGTAGAAGCCGCCGAAAAGGCCAATGCCCACCAAGTCCATGACGATTCGCCAGTTCGAAGCTTCCGACAGAAAGGCCGCGACCCCCAAATTGACCGCCGGCATTGCTGGGCTTGCGAAGAACATGTCAACGGCGAAGATGGTCAGGCCAATCGAGCCGAAGGGCACCAGGCCGATTTCGACACGCTTTCCCGAGAGCTTTTCGCAAAGCATTGAGCCGACACCCACACCGACGGAGAAGAGTGCCAGCAGCAAGGTAATGACGGTCGCATCACCACCGATAACATCCTTGCCGTAGCTGGCAAACTGCGTCAGGAGCATCGCGCCGAAGAACCAGAACCAGGAGATACCCAGGAGCGCCAGGAAGACCGGACGGCTCTCGCGCGCCAGGCGCAGGTTCGCGAACGACTCCTTGATAGGGTTCCATCCGATTACCAAGTCAGGCGCGGCTGCTTTGGTGGCAGGCACGGAGAATGAAACGATGGCGCCGAAGGCAGCGATGCCCCCAAGTATGGCCGAGATAATCCACGGGTTATCGGTAACTGACGCCAGAACACCGGCGCCTATGGTGCCACCCAGGATGGCCAGGAACGTGCCCATTTCCAGTAAGCCGTTCCCGCCCACGAGTTCGTCGCGGCGCAGCACTTGGGTCAGGATGGAGTACTTGACCGGTCCGAAGAAGGCACTGTGAGTCCCCATGAGGAAAAGTGCCGCCATGAGGATGGTCACACTGTGCTGGAAGAATCCAACCGCGGCTACCCCCATGATGGCCACTTCAGCGAGCTTAATAATGCGGATGAGCTGAGCCTTGTCGAACTTGTCGGCCAGCTGGCCAGCAACCGCAGAGAAGAGCAAAAAGGGCAGGATGAACAGTGCCGCGGCCAAGTTCGCCAGCATTGCCGGTTCAAGCGTCGAGTAACGGGCCGCATGGTAAGTCACCATCAGCACCAGGAACTGCTTGAAGAGATTGTCGTTGAAGGCGCCCGTGAGCTGGGTAACGAAGAACGGAGCAAAGCGCCGTTCGGTCAAGAGGCGCATTTGGGACGGCTCGGCTTGCGAAGATGAAGCGGTATCGAAACTGGACATGGGGAAATTATTCCATAGGAGGTTTCCCTGTATAGGGCGCTGTTTTGTCCAAATGCTATGTGGCGTGTAAAGTAGCGCAGGATAGTCTCCTGCGTATCGGATTACGCTACCTCAGCAGGCACTTTACTGCCTCCCCGGCTGGCGGCCGGGCACGTTGAAAGCACCTCTTGTGCTTTGGCCGCGATTTGCACCCCGAAGAGCACGCAACACCAGGTGACAAAGGTCCACAGCATAAACGCGGGTATAAATGCGAGGGAGCCGTATGCATGTAGCGCTGCAGACGACGAAAAATAGAGTGAGCAACCCTCCCACGACGCGCCAGCGGCAACGCCTGCCGCAATGGCGCCAAACGTGCAGGCGGCCCAGGAGAGCGAATAGCCTGAAAAGGTTCGCATCAGGACAATGAGAACCAGCTCAGCAAGCAAAAACGGGTAGTTGATGTATGACCACTCGGCAGGAAGGAACCGTAAGAACGAAGAAAGAGGGTGAAGTAGCAGGTAGGACAGGAAGACGCCGGTCGGAGCGATGACCACGAACGCGGCGCAGTGCATGGCGCTGGTTTTCCAGTTCGTCGGCTTGTTACAAATCTTGAGTACATGACCCTCTAGCTCGCGCGCCATCAGAATCAAAGTGCCGCAGAAGCCAAGTAAGCCGAGCGCACCCACATCCTTGGTGACCTGTTCCGCCGCGTTGGCCACCACCGTAACCACGTGCCGGCTTTGGGAGGGAAGTAGGTACTGGGCTAGAACATGCTCCAGTTCAGTCAGCGTACCCAGCGACACCCCGTAAAAGTTCATTATGCTCAGGCCGACAGTGAGCAGGGGGATTAAGCTAAACAGTGTGGTGAATGCGAGCGAACTTGCACGGATGAGCGCTTCCTCGTTGAGGAAGGCAAAAGCCGCTCTCCAAAGCACGCGCGCCGCCAACGCGACGGCCCCGCCTACCTTGAAGGCTAGAGGCAAGGTCGGCTTGAGTAGAGAGAGGATTAGGCCAAGGGCGCGCATCGTCTGTATATGCCCTTGATTTAGCCAGGACCGCTGACCCGCACGCAGTCACTACACAGGCCACCCTTCCAACGTTCGCATGAAGGGCCACCTGCTCCCGGAACTTCCATGACACGACCGTCCCACTTCGCAGATAAGCCCGCACACCCTCCGGTCGGAGGCATGCTGACCTGCGCACTTCTCCTTTTCCCCTTTCCGACGATTCTGATACTCCTGGTTGGGAACTACGCTCCGCGAGTAAAACTATGCTGGACGCTAGCCGCGCTGCTCGAACTAGCGGCCGCCGGCGCGTTGATGGCTGCAACCCTCTATCACCTGCAGGATGTGATGGTACTGTTATAGTCCGCTCTGGCAAGCCAGGCGAGGCTAAAGCCCAGGACTAGACTGGCTTTTGCTGCTTCGAGAACCGGATGACCATCGAAAATGACACGACTGCCTGCGCGCAGGCACATAGCAATGCCCTGGTCGCACAAGCGCAGGCGTACGTTGACAAACTGCTCAGTGACCCGACCTGGATTGCCAACAACCGGCACATCGCCCTCCCAGGAGGAGAGTATGCATTGTGGAATATATCCGGTTGCAATCAGCTTACACTCGAAGAACAGCATAAACTGCGGAACGCCTACCTCAAGCAGGGATGGGCGAAAGTAGAACTGACCGCTCAGCCCCACCGACAGCCGGGTCACTGGGGTCTACGCTTTTTTCTGTGAGCAGAGCTGAAGAAGCAAAAACCCCTGCAAATCAATAGCTTAAGAAGCCGTGATTTTCGCAGGGGTGTTTTGAGGCAGAAAAGCGCAAAAGTTGATTATGACCGACCAGCTTATCGGGCGCGGAGGGCGTTTCGGGGTTCAACAGTGACAGTCCACCTCTCTCCCGCCCCCACAGCTTACCCTAAGACAGACGCTACTGCTACCCTGATTGCTTCGGCGAGCCGCTCGAGCTGAACAGCATCGTCCACGTTTTCGATGTCGACCACGACCTTACGACCGACTTCGAACTGCCGAACAGTTGCGTGCCCCTTCACGTACTTCTGGGTCGAAATCTCGCTGCGTTCACGCTTGACCTTCTCACGCTGGCGATTCACCCGACGGGCGTCTACATCGCGTGCGGCTAAGCCATCCCGCTCCACCTCCAAGACCATCGCCTCGGTAGCAGGCTCCCCAAATGCTTCGCAGAAAAGCCGAAGTGAATCGAGCATTCGAAGGTTTTCCAAGAGTTCTGGCCGGCTATAAAGCATCTCGACCACCGCCTCTGGCAGATTCACCAAATTCAGAACTCGCGACATGTGCGAAGTATTGCATCCGACCGACCTTGCCAGCTCAGCCTGACTCGGAAAAACATTATCCTCAAGAAGCTTATGCCAAGCGAGCGCATCGTCGAGCGGATTTTGCGACCCCCTCTCCATGTTCGCCGCGCGAGACTTCAGGTACAGGTCCTTGTCGTCAATCGGCGGCTCTTGCAGCTCGATACGGATTGTCGGAATGCCTGCGATTTTTAGCGATGTCAACCGCACATGGCCATCGTAGAGATGCACGCGCCCGTCCTTACCGACATAGCCCATAGCTGCAATGAGCTGCCCCTTCTCCTGAAGCGACTTCACTCGCTTTTCGATAGTAGCGCGGGTTGGGGGCGTACGTCGGGCGTTCCACGGGTTTTCAATGACTTCGGAGGTAGGAACATCGACCACCATACCGACCGCGTAGACAGGGCCTTGCGCCGGCGCAAGGACAGTAGCGGGGAGGCCTTGCGCCGGCGCAAGGGCAGTAGCAGGGAGGCCTTGCGCCGGCGCAAGAGCAGGAGCCGGGTTGACTTGCGCCGGCGCAAGGGTATCCGGCTTTGCACCAGAAAGGAGCTCGAGATTGGGCTGTGGCGACCCTTGCGCCGGCGCAAGGGTAGTGGCGACCGCGGCCGAGACTACGCTCGGAATCAACGGGCTGGCGCTCGCCCCTTGCATCGGGCTAGCAGCCTGCGCTTCATCTGCCACCTGGGCGGAGCTAGCGGGCATACCCTGGGCCATCGCAGCGCCGGCCGCTAAAAGTTGAGGGTCCTCTGCGACGCCTGCCCTGATGCCGGCTTCCTCTCGACTGATTTTACGAAACGGCTTCATACGGCGGCCTCCACTTGAGGAACGTTAGTTACGGGTGACAGTGCTTCAGAGCTAGGAGCCTCAGCGGATTCCGTAGCGCGCCTTACCATTTCATCGTACACAGCCCGCATCTCAGCGGCCGCCTTTTTGTCCTTCTCCCGGCCGGTCATCTCGTGCACGGCCATACCTGCGCGCCGCGAATTCCTCCACGAAGTGCGATGCTTCAGGCCTGCGTCGAACACCTCGATATTTTCACTCGCGAGGAACTCTCGAAGGGCCTGTTCTTCCTTCGAATTGGCGCCGGTCGGAAGCTGGTTGAGCACTACGTAGACCGGGAACTTGCCGCTCCGATGCTTAGAGTCCTGGGCCCGAAAGTCTTCAAGCAGCGTAACCGTGGTATCAAGCTCGAGTTGGTCGGGTCCCGTCGGGACAAGAATAATGTCTGCCACCGACGCAATTTGTATGGTTTCTTTGTGGCTCTGAGCGCCAATGTCGACAACCACGAGGTCATACTTAGTTGCTTCGTGGAGCAGCTCCGCGACAGGGTTATCAATCCCCGATTTGAGAGGGATGAACGGCTCAACTTTGTCACGGTTACGAATTTGAAGCCAACCTCGAGTACCGCCCTTGATGTCGGTGTCAATGAGTTCGACTTCGATGCCTTCACTTGCCGCAATTGCGGCAACATTTGTTGAGGTCAAGGTCTTGCCTACCCCGCCTTTAGGATTCGCGACGACTAGAATCATAGGTTTCCTCTGGTTATGGATATAAGAATAATATCAGTACGGAATGGGAAAACAAGAGATACGGCGAAAAAAGTCAGGCAGAACACCGACATTTTTCGACATAGACAGTTCCTTGCGCCGGCGCAAGGCCGATTTTAGGAGATGTCGAAACATTCCAGTGGTGCAGCCGGAATGGCCAGGAGGGATAGGCTGCGCACACCTGCAAGACCTTGCGCCGGCGCAAGGGTGCTTCTGTTGGAACAGGGGGAGGGGGTGCGGTTGGCCATTGCGCTGCAGCTTTCCCTCACCGTCCACGAGACCATGACCCTTGCGCCGGCGCAAGGGTGCTTCTCGTAGAACAGGGGCGATGCGGTTGGCCATTGCGCTGCAGCTTTCCCTC
>Ga0265798_10000057_pt1 | contig 231541 bp, 225 predicted proteins | sample P3T30metagenome_FD_192430 | JGI IMG/M metagenome (GOLD analysis project Ga0265798, IMG submission 192430) | Plant litter microbial communities from East Loma Ridge, Irvine, California - P3 T30 | ecosystem: Environmental > Terrestrial > Plant litter > Unclassified | place: USA: California... | reverse complement strand
GCGGGACTAACCACCCAAAGGATCAGGACATAATGAACTCAGCCATCTTGCTAGATGACCACGCCGAAAACTCAATCATGCAGACCATCACGATTGCCGTCTCGGCTATCTTGATTGCTGCTGGTTTGGTGACTGCTCCCGGTCTTATCAACAATGCTAGGGACAACAACGCTAGAACAGACCTAGCCAATGTTGCCTACGCCCAAGAGGTATATTTTGGGGAGGTGGGTGCATACAATCCCATCCTTGCTACCAATATTCCCGGTGATGGCTCTTTGGATGAGACTCAGGGCATTAAGTACACATCTAGCGGTAATGTGATTACCACCGGAGTGTTCTGTAATCCTGCAACAGGTTACGTCATCAAATCCATCTCAACGTCAGGTAAGTCCTTCTACCGCACCTCTCTTGGTGCTGGGACTTCCGAAAACCTTACTGATCTAAAGGTTCCGGACTGCTTGACAGCCGAAGACCTTACTAAGATCACTAGCCCTGCCGTCGATGGCACTGACCCCGGAACAGATACTGGAAGCAACCCAGCAGTTACGTCAGGATCTTCCTTCTTGAGCTTGGGTAGCAAAGAAAATTCACAAATTGTGTGGCTGAGTGGTGACTATCAAAAGATCATCAGCTTTGGTCAGTCGCAGGGTAAGGTGATGACTAAATTGGATGACCAAGAAGGTCTAACAAACATCGAAACGATGCGCTTTGGTTCACCTGTATCCAATGCTGGTCTTTATGTAGGTAACAGAAAAGTTGCTGACATTGCAGATGGTTCTCAAATGCAGTTTGCGTATACTGGATACAACTCCGCTAGCGATGGCTCTAGAACCAACAACGCTCAATTCATCATCTTCGGTTCACAGTTCTACGACATTGCTGATTTCAAGAATCTTGCTGAGGGTAAAGTGACGCTCAAGGCTGATTCAGGTGGTCAAGCCATCTCTTTCAACATCCCCAAAAACCTTAGTGAAGACGTAATCAAGTCTCTCGATCCCACTGGATACACTAATGCCGATGTGACCATCAAGGCATTGCCTACCCCCACCAATAACTTGTTTAGTGAAGGTTTCAGGACTGTAGTGCTTGATGCCGACAGCTTCAAGAAAACATCACTTGATTACTACCTCAACGTGTTGGGTCAGTATAGCAATCCGGTAGATCTAGACAGTGAGTACTACTACAGCGTCAACAACGACAACAACTACGTCAAGATCACTTCCGGTAAGGCTGTTATTAGCAACACCAAGAACGTGAATCCTAATGGATACAATTACACTACAGATCCGCAAATCTACATCAATGGTTACGAGGCATTTGAGCCTGTTGCTCCTGGTGGAACATGGAAGATTGTGATCCACCAATTCAATACAACCTACACCATCACCGATATCAAGTAGGTCGTAGGAAACTCATGACAACCAAATATCTTGTAGACGACCGAGGCGAAAACTCGATCATGCAGACCATATCGATTGCCGTTTCAGTAATCCTTATCGCTGCTGGATTAGTGACTGCGCCAGGGCTAATCAACAATGCTCGTGACAACAACGCTCGCGGCGACCTTGCAAACATTGCTTATGCCCAAGAGTTTGCGCTAGGTAATGACGGTCAGTACTACGACACCATTCCTGCCTTGGGACTGGCAAATGGTGCTGAGGGTGGGATCAAGTTGACGCTTTCTGGCGGCAACATGAAGTACGCAATGGATGCCTGTGTTGGCGCAGATGGTCAACAACATTTCCTTGCTGCTGTAAAGTCAACGTCCGGAAACACATTCTTCCGATCCGAGTCATCTGCCACAACAACAAGAGAACTCGGTGATATCGATATCGATTCGTGCATTGATCTAGCAACCCTCATTGAAGAAGTCAATTCTCCTTCGACAACACCCGGTGATGGTACTGACACACCTCCTGGTGAGGGTGGAGGCTCTGAAAATCCTGGAGAGGATGGGCTATCAGCGCTAGCGCTGAACGGAAACTACGCAAACCTAAAGTCCGCTGTAGGTACAGGAAGCCTTACGAATGAGAACCAGCCCTTTGACTGCCTTGCTAAAAACGAAGAGGGGGCTTACATTGAAGCTAGCAATGTAGTCATGAAGAGTGGCTCGACTGTGATCAATCCACAGGGTAAGTGGATAATCCAGAAGTACAACCAATATGGTCTCGTGATCATTGTACCCATGAGCGTAACAGACCCCGCCGTGCCAAACGTAACGTTCCCCAGTGCCGAACTAGCATTCAATGCTTACAAGGATGCTCGCTGGGAGGTGTCCCTACCTAACTGTGACGCACCTATGCAGTTTGATGTCACGACTGAGAAAGTCAAGGACAACTATGGACTCGAACTAGGCTACACCCCCGAGGGATATGTAGCGACACCCAACCCTGACTTTACAATCAAGGCTGTCAGTAACCTAGGTGGCTTTGCAACCCAGGAAAATGCACTAAGGGATGCACCTAAGTATCAGTTCATCAAGAACATCGACGGCAAGACACCGGTCTACGATGTCCATGCCTTCCTCGATGAGAAGGAGCTATCAACAACTGATTCAGATTGGGCTATTTCCTACAAGTATGGAGCCTTCACGGTTGAAAATGTTGGAAGCAAAACCCTCAACGGTGACACTGAGACTCTCAACAAATTCCTCTCCAGCGGTGGTGTATTGAGCTTCAAATCTTCGCCCGATGCCCAAGAATCGATGAACGTTGAGTTCAACGTCAAATATTTCACTGCTGGTCATCAAGAGAACGTCGATGGAAGACTCAACTTGACAATGACGAACGATCTTTCTGATGGTTCAGGTGGACTATACGGCAGGATTGCTCGTGTCGAAGTCTCGTCTGCAAGTGGCACGGTAATTCCGGCAGGAACTCAGATTAGGGTCACTATGGGAGATCCCGACCAGTTGCCTGGTATCGACAATCCATTCTCGGATTACACACCAGATGACACAGCCTACTGGTTCTCGCATGGAGGGCGTAACATCGTTTGCGATTTCAGTACGGCAGGTACCGATTTTGCTCGATACAAGGGTGTTGTGACTACGTATTGCACAGTAGGTAACGACATCTATCCCGGTGATACTTCCATTGCTGAGTTCGAGATTGGAAGTCCTTTCCAGACGAGATCATGGGGTGCACTTTCTATGGATCTCATGCTTCCTAATGACATCAATGCCTCAAACGATCACGTCCAGGTAGCCATGATTGGTAGCGGAACACCTATGGGTAATCAACCCGTCGTCGATTTCGACTATCGTTGATAGAAGCTAGATAAAAGAGGGCATGTGCGATTACTGCACATGCCCTCTTTGCGTGCCTCTAAGTCGGTACCTTGCTCTATGATTGTTTCATGACAACTCACCCAGAAATCCGCCCAGACAAAAACGGAAATTTCGTGACCCGTCATGTCAGCATATTCAAGAAGCTCAAAGATAGATCGCAGTCTGCTCCCAAGCCGAGGGTTCAGACCGAAGACCTCGTAACGTGCTCATTCTGCGCAACTACGCGACCACGAGGTACGGTTCACCGCTGTAATGTTGGTCCGCTTATTGAGCTTTCTAGCAGCACCAAGTCGGTCCTCAAAGCCATTCGCCAAGCAGGTGGAACGCCAATCATTGTTGGTGGTAGCGTTCGAGATGCAATCCTCAATGCCGAAAAGGGTGCGGGTACATATCAGGCGAAAGATATCGATATTGAGGTCTTTGGTATCGAAGACCCCGCGCTACTCAAAAACTACTTAGCCCGGCGAGCACCCGTAGACGAACGAGGCGTTTCATTCGGTGTGCTCACTATGCAAATGGGCGGAACGGATTACGACATCTCACTTCCCCGCCGTGACTCTAAGTCTGGTAGAGGGCATAAAGGGTTCGATGTCGAGGTAGACCCGACTCTTGGTGAAGTAGAAGCTTTCGGTCGCCGCGATTTCACCATCAACGCTATGGGTTTTGATCCCACGAAAGAAGAACTTGTTGACCCCTATGGCGGTACTCAGGATCTGTACGACAGAGTTCTGAGGCACACCACTCCGGCATTCTCAGATGACCCGCTGCGAGTTCTTAGGGGTGTCCAATTTGCTGCTCGATTCGGATTCGATATGGCTCCCGAAACAGTCGAGGAGTCGGCACGCATCAAGGACTCATTCGGGGAGATTGCTACCGAACGAGTGTGGGGTGAGTTCGAGAAGATCTTGACCAAGGGTACGCATGTATCAAAGGCTATCCATGTGCTACAAGATACGGGTTGGATGGATCACTTCCCCGAGCTAGGTCGAATGGCTGACGTTCCACAAGACCCGAAGTGGCACCCCGAAGGTGACGTTCTTACTCACCTAGGTTTGGCAGCCGACCGAGCTATCGAAAAGTCCATTGGCGAAGAATCTGTGAAAGCAAGACCTCTGGTCGTTTTCACTGCTTTGGTTCATGACTTCGGTAAGTACGGCGCTGGTACTCAGATTCACAAGAATCCTGACGGCACGCTAGACAAGATCACTTCTTACGGTCACGACGACATGGCAGATGAAGCTATTGATAGTTTCGCTGCTCGTATTGGTGCACCTAGGTCACTGAGCGACCCAGCTAAGAAGATTGTTCGCGAACACATGTCCTATGTGACCGCTGGTGATGGAGAACCCTCATCTAGCGCGGTAAGAAAGCTTGTTCGCCGTCTTGGTGACGGTTCGGATGGAGCAACCCTTGCTAACTGGGCGCGTGTTGTTGATGCAGACCACGGCGGTAGAGCCGAAGCATCTGTAGAAGGTAGCGGATGGAAATGGGTTGAGAAGGCGCGCCAGTTGGACAGCATTGTGCCCAAGAAGCCATTGCTGAGAGGCGGAATGTTGGATGAGCTTGGAGTACCCAAGACACCAGTGATGGGTGAGATCATCAAGGCAAGCATCGTCGCTCAGGACAACGAAGAGTTCACTGATCACGACGGCGCACGCGAGTGGGCACGAAACTACATTGCTGGCATGTCATTCCCTACTGCTAGAATTGCACCAATCCCAAGGAGAAAGTAATGAGCCTCATCCCCAAGCGCGGAACCGATAAGAACGGCAACGCATACACTCGCCTGGTAAGACCCGATGGAGATGCACCTAACTCCCGCCAGGGTCGAATTCCTGCACCTACCGTCTCTCGACAAGAGGTAGCGATTGAGTCGTCGGCTGATGTCATCAAGAGCGTACCTAAGTCCAAGCGCACCAGTGTGACTCCTGAGCAGCTAGATGGCATCTTCAACATCATGAAGAAGTTCGGCACACAGGATGATGACTCGTGGGGTCTCCGTAGCTTTGTAGCTACAAAGAATTTGCACCATGAGTGGAGTGAGCGTGGTCATAACGCCCGCCTCGTCATCGACACTAACAATGACGGCACCATTCGCGGTATCAACCTACACGGTATCTCAAACCTAGATGATTACCCCGAGTTCTATAAGGGGCAGGCTGAGCTACGCAAGGTAATGGGATTCCCCGAGTACAACAAGAACGAAGTCGCTTATATCGCCAGAAGATTCTTCGATAGCGAAATTCTTCCCGGGCTAGGTGATATCCCCGGAGATGGTGGTCGCTTCCTCCGCAACAAGTACGTCAATGACATTCAGGAACAGCAGGATCTCGTTCCCGATCTACTCGACGCGCTGACAGAGAACCCTCGTGATAAGGTCGGCAACCTCATTGGTTACATGGCTACCCTTGGTAAGCCCGAGAGCGAAGAAGAGTACGACGCAATCAACCAAAAGGTCAAGGACGGAAAGTTCCAAGCAGCTATCAATGACGTTGGTCGTTTGCGCGAGTTCAATGATGACCAGAAGAGGGCTATCACCGACAAGATCACCCAAAGGCGCAAAGAGGTTGCCAAAGAGAAGCGTGATGCTAAGAAGGCAGAGGCTAACGCCTGATACTCTTCAGTTTTCTCTCAGCACGTGACGCTCTACCAATGAGATAGGGCGCAAAGTAAGAGCCGAAGTCATCCGGTCCATGCCGAACTTCGGCTCTTTTTGCTACCTCAATACGCCCGCCGTAATTATTCTCTACCCAGTACCACAAACCACATCCCTCGGGAGTCTCCTCTGGGGTAATAAGACCTTTGGGAACAAGATAGATGAATCGATGCGTGACGGACTTCCATGCTCTACGTTTCTCTTCGGTATCTCTCTTGAAGTCGGCGCGTGACACTTTGACTTCAACAGCCGTGATTGGATATTCGCCGTAAGCGTCCATAGCTCCCGACATGATGGCATCTATCCGACGCGAAGAGGGAACCTGATTGGGGATGTAATTTGTAGTATCAGGAAGGTTGTCTACATCGATACCACGCTTCTTGATTTTGTCGGCATAGTACTCTCCATATGTGCGGTAGAAGTACGCCTCATTCAATTTTGACTCGACGGGATCAACAATGGTTACCTCCCTGAGGACAGAAAACCTGCTGCCATACTGCTTTTCGAGAGTGTCAAGCAACTGAGATGCTCTGTACTTTTGCCCCATAGTCCTGCCGTTCTTTCTTGTTTGGTTAGCGGTATCGTAGCGTCTCAGGAATCAGTCTCAACTCTTTTTGGATTTTAGTCGCGCTGACTAAAAAGATGTGGTATGGTTCTTTCATAACGACATCAACAGTAAAGGAAGTACAGAAATGGGAATCAGATTCTTGGCTAAGGTAGAGGCTGGCTGGCAGATCATTTCGCGCCTGGAGGTCATGAAGTTCCCAGCCGGTGAGGTTCACATCAAGATGCCGGAGGACTACGCAGAGGTTCCACTCGCAGCGTATGTCACTGGCGCAGAGCTAGACGACTACATGGCTCTCGCTCAGTGGGCAGACATCGTTCACCAGCAGGGCGAGAAGGCTATCGCTTTCATCCCCTACCTGCCCGGTGCCCGTCAGGACCGAGGCAAGCCATTCGGCGCAAAGGTCTACGCCGACCTCATCAACGCCGCTGGTCTCGACAAGGTGGTGTGCTTCGACCCTCACAGTCACGTCATGCCGGAGCTAATCAACAACCTCGAAATCGTCAACTCGGATCACGTCCTCAAGACCGCCGTTCTGGGTCGTAGTGGATACCCGGGTGACTACGTTGGTGTCATCTGCCCCGACGAGGGCGCACACGAGCGTACAGAGCGCGTTGCGAAGACGCTGAACCTTCCCGTGTTCTACGCGAAGAAGCACCGCGACTTCCAGACTGGCAAGCTCACCGGCTTTGAGTGTGAGCCGGTTCCCGAGACTGGTCGCCTTCTCGTTGTTGATGACATCTGTGACGGCGGCGGAACGTTCATGGGTCTTGCTGACGCAATCAACGTGGACCGCGAGCGCCTTACCCTGTGGGTTAGCCACGGTGTGTTCTCGGGTCGAGCCAACCAGCTTACGGAGAAGTACGGTCAGATCTACACCACTGACTCGCACCCCGGTGCCACTCGCGCCGATGTTGGCGCTCGGGTCACCCCGCTTCTGCCCTACCTGATGGTCAATCACCTCAACTGACCACAGAAAGACTGCCTTTGTCCTAGCCGACAGGGGCAGTCTTTCTTGTGTCTAGATCACAACTCAAAAGTTTTTCAAGAACTTCGTATTATTAGTCGCATTGACGAAAAGTCTGTGCTATGTTGGTATCAACAAGAAAGGTAAACCACCATGAAAACTCGTTTTAGCCCCGTTGCCCCTCTGTTCCACATCGACTCCTACAAGCTTGACCACCGCCGCGTGGCTGAACTTGCTGGTCACGTCGAGAAGATGTACAGCAACTTCACCAACCGTGGTTCGCGAATCGAGGACATCGATCATGTCGTGCACTTCGGTCTCCGCGCCTTCCTTCAGAACTACGCAATCGACTCGTTCGTCCCCTTCTTCGAGGCTTCCGAGGATGAGGTCGCTGCCCTCTACGAGGAGCGCGTCACGCAGGTCGTCGGTCCCAACGACATCGGTTCCGACCACATCCGTGCACTGCACCGTCTGGGCTACCTCCCGCTTCAGTTCGCTGCCGTACCCGAGGGAACCCCGGTTCCCCTTCGTGTTCCTTCCTTCACGGTTGAGAACACCATCCCCGAGTTCCACTGGCTGACCAACTACATCGAGTCGGTCCTCTCTTCGTCGGTCTGGCAGGCTTCGACCTCCGCCACCATCGCTCACCGCCTCCGCAAGTACCTCGACAAGGAGGCACTGGAGACCTCCGGTCAGATTGCTACGGTGGACTGGCAGGGTCACGACTTCTCGTACCGAGGCATGTCGTCCTCCGAGACCGCTGCCGCTTCGGGCGCTGGTCACCTCCTGAGCTTCACCGGCACCGACTCGCTCGTGAGCCTCGACTGGGTTGACTACTTCTACCCCAGTGAGTATGGCGCTGAGAACGGTCTCATCGGTGGTTCGGTCCCGGCAACTGAGCACTCGGTCATGTGCGTCGGCATCGAGACCCTGGGTGAGCGTGAGCTTTTCAACCGCACCCTCGACCTCTACCCCACCGGAATCTTCTCGATGGTGAGTGACACGTTCAACCTGTGGACCGTCCTCACCGACTTCCTCCCGAGCCTCAAGGAGAAGATCCTTGCTCGCGATGGTCGCCTTGTAGTTCGACCCGACTCGGGTGACCCGGTTCTCATCCTGACCGGAAACCCTGATGCTGAGGCTGGTTCGCCCGAGAACAAGGGTGTCGTCCAGCTTCTTTGGGAGACCTTCGGCGGAAACGTCAACGAGCAGGGTTACAAGGAGCTTGACACTCACGTTGGTGTCATCTACGGCGACAGCATCACCTTCGACCGTGCGCACTCCATCATCGAGAAGCTCAAGGAGAACGGCTTCGCCTCGACGAACGTTGTTCTCGGAGTGGGTTCGTTCACCTACCAGTACAACACCCGCGACACCTTCGCATCCGCAATGAAGGCTACTTACACCGAGGTTGATGGAAAGGCTCACAACCTCCGTAAAGACCCCATTACGGACAGCGGTCTCAAGAAGTCGGCTACCGGTCGCCTGGCAGTCGCTTTGAACGACGAGGGGGACATGTACCTCATCGAGAACGCAACTGCCGAGCAGGAGGCTGCTAGCCTTCTCCAGCCCGTCTGGAAGGACGGCGAGTTCATCACCACTCAGAGCTTCGCAGACGTTCGAAAGGTTCTTGCAGACAGCAAGTTCTAAGCACCAAGAGAAAGCCGCCCATCCATTTCGGTTGGGCGGCTTTCTTGTTTCAATACGGTTCCTAGATAGATTCTGAATTTCGGTGGCTGTATTCGCAGCCCCAAAGATTCTGTTCTTGATTTCTAGTCATTTCGACTAAAACATGATACCCTTATCTTCTAGGAAGGTAGATACCATGTTGGAAGTAAGAGCGCCGGAGCTAAGACCTCGTGCCGATGTGTTTTTGGCGGGCGGGATTATGGGTGCTGACAACTGGCAACCCCGTGCTGTCGAGATGCTAAGTGACACGGATGTCGTTGCATACAACCCTCGAAGAAGCGAGCCATTCACGAGGGATATGCATGAGTTCCAAGTTCGCTGGGAGTACGATGCGTTACGAAACTCAGACAGTATTATCTTCTGGTTCCCTCCCGAAACACTTTGCCCCATCACCTTGTTCGAACTTGGTGTTTGGTCCAACACAGACAAGCCTATTTACGTCGGCACACATCCGGACTATGCTAGAAGAGCAGACGTAATCATTCAGCTTGGATTGTCTCGACCAGACGTAATCGTCAGAGACAACCTAGAAGATGTGATGAAAGACTTCGTGACAGCACACCACAACCGCCAGCTATTCGACTACACAAAGAAGGACTAGAAAATGACCAAGACATACGAGCAGCCCATTGTCTCGATTGATGTTGTGCCTGTGCGATTCATCGACGGCGAGCTTAAGGTCTCGCTAGGACGACGCATCTTCGAACCCTTCATCGGTCAGCTTGCTCTCCCTGGTGTCCTCTTGCTCCCCACGGAGTCCATCGATGACGCTGCCTACCGCGCGTTGGAGAGCAAGGTTGGCATCAAGCGTGACGAGGTGGTTACGTTGGTTCGTCTCGGAGCGTTCGATAACCCAGACCGCGACCCCCGAGGTGCAACTATCTCTATCGCGCTCGCTGCGGTCATCACTGCCGATGCCGCCAGCGATTTGTCCGTATGGCAGTCGGAAGCCGAGTTCGAGGATCTTCCCTTCGATCACGCGACCATCATCGAGGAAGCATTCAGTGAACTAAACGTTCGACTCTGGAGGAACAGGGACGTGACGCGAGCGCTGGTCGGGTCTGAGTTCACCACAGCAAGCGCTATCCGTTTGACTGAGATCCTAGGGACCGGCACGGTCGATAAGACCAACTTCACTCGAACGCTAAAGAACTACCAGTTTGTCGAGCAGACTGGTCCCGTCAAGACTGGTCGCGGTCGCCCTTCGACAGGGTGGAAGTTCACGTCGTGAGTGAAACCATTGAGTTCCCCAACGCTGGTGACACTACCATTCTTATCGATATGGATGGCGTTCTGTTCTGGTGGGAGAAACACTTCATCAATGAGATGCGTCGTCTACACCCGCATATCAAGATGATTGACTTCGGGAAAAGGACGCTGGCTGACCAGCCGCTCATCGATGCCATCTTCGAGCTAGAAGAGACTCAAGAGGTATTGCGTTCACCTGGGTTCTATGCAGCACTCGCTCCAATTGAAGGTGCAACGGATGCCTTGGACGAGATGTCCGCTGAGGGCTTTGATCTGTCGGTATGTACATCACCGTCACTTCGCAATAGAACCTGCGCCAGCGATAAGTTCTTCTCTTTGGAGCGGTTCTATGGTCGTAAGTACGCCGATACCGCGATGATTCTCAAAGACAAGACTCGCGCACGCGGTGACCTTCTCATCGATGACAAGCTCAACATCAAAGGCAAGCTGAAACCTGAATGGGACCATATCGTCTTCGATCAGTCATACAACCGCACTGGCGATGACAGTAGGCTTCGAATGCATGGTTGGAAAGATTGGCGACGTGCTGTAGACTCCGGCTTGAAAGCACGTGAGCTTAGGAAAGAGTCAGCATGAGTACAGTCAAAGTGTACGTAGAGGTTTCGGATCAGAACGTCAAGGACATCCTGTGGCTAGTGTTCAACCGAACAGAGTTCGCAGATGAAAGCTCGACCAGTCAAGCACTCTTGCGCAAGCTGGACGTGAACGGTGCGCTTGATGAAAAGATTGCTGACCTAGACGCTGGTCTGGCTCACTGCTTCTTCGTGGCACAAAACGAAGAAGACGGAGAGTCCACGTTAGAGCAATACCTTGCTCAGATGGAACCCTCCGCCGTCTAATTCGTGTGACTAGATACCCGCTTCTGCGCGTAACCTAGCGACTTCAGCTTGCACTTCGTCTTCATGCTTGGCAGCAACGGTCATTCTGGCTTCCTGTGTGAGTTTCTCTACAGCCTGGCTATTCTTTAGCTCGTTGACAAGCTCTTTCGCCTCTTCTAGTTCTTCAGCAAGGACATAGCCGCTTTTTGATCTGTAGGGGAACGTCACGTATGCATTGTTCTTGTCACTCTTGTCACGATAGGTGTTCTCCTTCACCTTGACTAGCTCTCCATCTTCGATCATCTGGTCTATGACCTTGTTGACGCTAGAAGTAGAAATCCTCTCGTTGAATACGGCAGTCCTTGACTTACCGCCGTACTGAGTGTCCGTATTGCGACCCACAGTCGGGTTTTCACCAATCAAGGCTACATAGATGTCTTCCTTGGGGATGACTCGAATCCTGGTGTTGTGGTAGCTGAGAGCGACATCGGGATTTGCAAGCGAGTTATTTCGTGATTCGTTGCTTTTGGCTGAGAGGTCGGAGATGACATCCCTAACCTCTTCGTAGCCTACCCCATTGATCTTGCTTGTTGTTGGAGCGGGAGCGGAAGCTGAACGACTGTTTGAGGATGCGGTATCTAGCTTCTTGTGTCGAATGGTACTCACACCATTCTTATCAACGATTGGCTCTGGTCTAGTGTTTCCTGGGTTCATGTTGGTTACCTTTCTGACCCAATCTTAGCGCGCACCACCGAGCTAGCGATTGTGTATCGTCGAATAGCCTCAATGTCACTTGCCGTGTGTATGATTTACCTCATGACAGAAACGAATAGCAGTACTAATCCGGTATCAGAAGACAGCAAATCAATCTCTGCAACAGAGCCTTCGGTCAACTGGGAACACCCTAACTCCTGGGGATGAGATGAGTCTTGTACCGACCCCTATCGTCGATAAAAACGGCGTAGCCACTACCAGGCATAAGAAGGTAGAAGAAGCCTCTGTGAGCCGTCTGGGGGCTATGAATGCACCTTCCGTGTCGGTACACGAGGCTGTTGTAGATGAGTGGTCGGTAGAGCGACAGCAAGCTGTTAATCTTCTTGAAGAGATTGGTGACGAGATTGTTGTTTCCAATCATGGCGCATTCCCCAATAAGAGACCAACTGTTTCTCTTGGAGACATGAATGATGGAGACGTGGCTCGCGGTAACTGCTGGTCGATAGTCAATGAGATCATTGAAGTTGCCGGTACTGACTATTTTGGCGACTACATAGACGAACTCAATATCAACACCAAAGGTGGACTTAGCCATACTGGGTTGTTCGTAAAGTCAGGTGAACGCGAGTATGTTGTTGACTACACCATCAGGCAATTCAACCAAGACCTAGACTTCCCGCTTATCGCCACTGTCAATGAGTGGAAAAGCACGGTAGAAAAAGCTTACGGCGGCTCGTTTGAGTTCACTCCGTATCAAGACGATGATAACGACGAAGACTCATATGATGAGTACTATGATGATTGATTAGGTTGACCGCAAGAGTAGATGATGTGCTCTTGACCAGGACTTTAGACCCCTTATATGACGCTCAAAACCGCAGTTTCCGAACTTGAGCAATTTGTCTTTTCTGAGTGATACTCTTTCCACATGAACGCACAGCAGCCTACCTATGTAGCGAACCCTGCGAGCGCCCTTGACCTTGTGGATATCCTCATTGCGGGCGACGAGAGCAGACTTCGCCGTGCAGCCGACCAGGCTTTTGAAGCAGGTAGGTTGTACGATCTTGACTTGGCATGTTTGGTACTGATTCACGTCACACTGAATCACTCAGCCAACCTAGGTCACCTTTACGCCAATTCAGCAGAGACCTGGCGCGAGGTGTTTGACATTGCAGCTAAGGGCAAGAATTCTGTAGCATCTCGCTTTGCGGTAAACCCGTCGTGGTTGGGTGATGATGTGATTGGTTTCATGCAGCATTGCGTACTTCCCGCCATCGGTTCAGGCGCGCCTAAGATTGCGGTTCCTGTCGAGCGAGGCGATGCTGAGGGAACTCCCTTTGATGAGGTCTACATTCACGTCGTAGCAAGCACCTTTTGCGCTTTTTCTGTATTGCAGGGGCTTGCTACAACGTCTCCCAGATTCGATGGCATCAACTCCATCGTGACAGAGATTCGTAACTATCTTGAAGACAGCAGTCCTGATGGTGATGTAGACATCCTCACCGCTGAGGAAAAGGAAGCCGAGATGCAGGAAGAGGCACGTGGTGACCGTAAGGCACCTTCGCGTTCTGACCGCCGAGCAACTAGGGTTGGTCGTTCGACCACTGTGAGGGCATAACTCCATGCAGCGACAAGTGATACCCGAACCACTTCTAGCTTTGGATCTCATCAAGTACCAGCTTGCAAACAACCCCGAGCCTCTGAGGTCTTTCGTATCCAAAAGCGTGCAGGAAGGTTCCGACCTAGCCCTCATTGATTCAAGCATGCTTGTGATGCTCAAAACGCTCAATGAGCGCGCCTGCAAGTTCGCTAGCATTCCTCACCTAGGCGAAGATACTTGGCGTTCGGTGATTGCGATGTCAAAGCAGTTCAATACAGACCGAGCGGAACTCAATCCTGCTTGGTTTGCTGCCGACACAGAAGAGTTCCTTGCGGAAGTCCTTAGCCCGTGGCTTTCTTCCCCCGAGTACGAACTTCTCATCCCCGATCAGTCAATGGAACGAGATTCCGCTAACGATGAATTCTTGATCCATGCTTTCTCCGTAGTCAATGTGGGCGTTAGTTTTGTCCGTGGTGTTTCTGCAACAATCCCAAACTACGGTGATGTTACGGCTATCATTGGACGACTCGTGGAGTATTTCTCGCTGATGGAAGCTCGCGGTCAAGAGTATGCACCGTTTTCTTGGGATGACGGTAGTTAGAGGATGGTATTCAAATGAGTTCAGCACCCCAGGAGATTGAAAACTCCCTGCTTTTGCGTTCCTACTTCCTTGAAGGAAGCGACGAAGCGACTACTGCTAAGTACGAAACCGTTCGAGAGGTTTCTAAGGAAACATTCGCTGATGGCACCACTCTCAACTTGTGCCAGTCAGTACAGGGTTTGGTCGCAGGATTGGGCTTGGCAGAGGACGCAGAACTTGACTCTCATGTAGGTCAGCTACTTTCTGGTCTAGACGAGTCTGTCAACATTCCCTCTGTTGCAGCAAGCGTCAAGTACATCTTCGATCACTGCGCCAATGTACCCACCTCCGTTGAGGTAGCCATCGTTGATGAAGATAGCGCTTTCGTCTTTGTACTGGCAGTAGCTGTCGCCACCACATCCATTGTGCGAGTTGCCTCAGAGAAGCAAGAAATTCCCGAGGGCGCTCTTGCGCATGCGCTCTTAGAACAGTTCCGTGTCACACCTCCCAAGCCCCCTCTTTTCGAGTTCCACGAAGAGATGTTTCTTCCCTATGCGCACAATTTCGATGTCGAGCGCATCATCCGAATGAACAGCGAGTTTGAAGACCACAACATCGAAGCACTGCGCCACAAGTCATTTACCGCTACCAAAGAGAACAACTCGGCTTTCAGTGACATGAGCCGTAGCCTCGCCTCATTTGTGTGGGCTATCAACTTGACTATCGACATTCACAAGGATGAGACCTTCGTGTACGACTTCAGTCGCATTGGTACGGAACACATTGCAAGAACCGCCCGCTCTTGGGGTATCAAGGACATCGACAGTCTAGAGAAGACTATCGAGGCAATCATGAAGGGAATCGGCACTGTATACGATTCCGAAGAGAAGAACTACACCTACCCGGTACCTAATCTTGCTAGTGAGACCTACCTCGACTTCCGCTACCTGTTCAATGTAGCCTTAGCAGCTATTGCCTCTGCACACGTGTTCCTGTTTGCAACAAACTTCGATTCCACCCAGGAGGGTGTGTATGGTGAGGTTCGCAGGACAATCAAGGAAGTGCAGGACAACATTGCTAAAAGTGCGTGACGAGCTACCCCTCAACGCAGATCCAATCCTTGCCGTTGAGGCAATGGAGGCTGTACATACCGAAGATTACCAAGGTCTTAAGGACTTTGCGAACGAGCTACATGAAAAGGGTGCTGCTCAGTTCTTTAGTGTTGGTGTAACGACAGTCAATTTCTTGACCATCAAGGGTATGGAGATTCGCACTGGTGACCCAGGCGGATTCTTGTCAAGTGCTATCTCGTACATCAAGGACAACGGGGTACACTTCGCCACCATCCACTCAGTTGATCCGTTTGCATTGAATGCTGAGGTGCAGAAGTACCTCAGTGAGACTCTCATGCCGATCCTCAACGGCAACCAAGAGCTATCGCTTGATTTCCCAAATGACGGTATAGAGCACACCCGTCAGTATATTCTCGCGCTGTCCTATGTCACGTATGCATTCTTCATCACTTCTCATCGTGCCATCTCTGGCGACACCGCAATCTCCTTCCGAGAATTGCGTGACGAGATTGAGAACAAGTCAGCACAGATGGTAGAGATGACGAAAGAGTTCTCTTCTGTCAGGACTGACCTAAGTGATATCCCTCAGGAACCAGCCGGTGTTTCGCACCTTGGAGAGATCCATCGTTCTCATTTTTCTTCACCCACGCAGGAAGCAACATCGTCTGTAGATGTCACCATTCCGATACAGCTAATGAAGTACTACTCTGACGGCAACAAAGAGGGAATTGCCGAAGTAGTGAGTGATGTGGTGTCTGGAAAGCTAGAGATAGATACGCTCATCAAGCCCACTATACATTTCTGCCGAGCCATCCTCATCATCATCTTTGGTCTGACGACAGCTACAGATAAAGAGTCGTACATGCTGGCTGCTAATTCCAACATCACAAAGGCTCGCAAGGAGGGTCTGGTGACAAGTAGATTCGATGTCAACCAGGCTGAGCTTGACTTCTCTATCCAAGGCATCCTGCTATCGCTATCTTCACTCATGCAGAACCAAGGTGCTTTCTACGAGGCAGTGATTCCAGATCCTAAGTCGCCTAAACATGAAGAAGCAGTCCATGCTTATGTTGTTAGCCTAGGCATGGTTGCAGATGCTTATGCTGTTCTTGTGACAGGCAAGATCGGTCTCAGTTATGAACAGTTCATCCTTAAGCTCAATGAAGTTCTCTCCTGAAAAAGTGATAGAGATTTTTCTCTTAGTGATTTGACTTCGTTGTCTTGTTAGGTTACCTTGTTGCCAACAAAGAAAAGGATAACGAATGAGCTTCCCCGCTGCTAACACTGTTTACGTATGGCGTTCTAATGACACTGACTATGGTTTCGGTGTCTTGGACTATGTTGACTCTGACTCTATCTTTTTGGACCGATTCGCTTCCGTCTCGGAGTCTGTTGGTGACGTAGATGTTGCTATCAACAAGGCAAAGGTTGAGCATCCTGACCTTGCTATCGAGGTAATCTCTAACGCTGGTGTGCTGGCTGTAGTGGATCAGTATGTTGCTGAGATTCGCAACGCTGTCGTAGAGAACGACGAATCGATGAATACGTTCAAACTAGCTATCTAAACCCTTCGCTTGTGTAAGATGACCACCAAGGAAGGTATTCATCCATGAACGAAGTACAACAGCTACGAGACCAGCTACAAGAGTTGGGATTTACGGTTCTTCATGACTACAACGAGACGCATAGCAGCAACAGTGTTTTGAGCGTTGAAGCTTGGGTAAGGAACAGCCCATATGCGCTCATTCCTATCCCTATGAGGGATGAGGACGAGGACGATTACTCGTTTGGTCGTCGCGTCAACATCGCTAACGAGTCTATCGAAGAGCTTTTTGCGGCTGAGGCACGAGAGGCTGCTCTTCTCGCAGGTGGCTTCGTAGAAGAGTCTCATGTCGAGCCTGAACCCGAAGAGTATGTAGGTGAAGAGCCTACCGTGGTAGAGATTCCTGACTACTCTCCTGATGGTACTGACTACTACGCATATGTAGCACCAACGCCGCCGACAAGCGACCCTGTTGAGGTTGCATTGGCAGCGCAGGCAGAAGAAAAGACCGATCAGCCTGTTACCAACGAGTATGCTGAAGCACACAGAGCCAAGCTTATCGCCATTCGTGCAAACCTACAGCAGAGCATTGATGAAATTGATGCGCACTTGGCTCTCGATAGCGGCATCTAAAACCGCCAACAACTAAGGCAGGACCGAAATTGACTTTTGACCCATTCGCACCTACTCCCAAGGGTGACAAGAACAAGCAGAACGTTTATGGTGACATCCTAAACTCTGATGACTCAAAGCCCAAGGAGAAGAAGAACTTTGGCGATGACTTTTCTGCCCCGCCCGTACGTGATGAGAATGTTCGGCAGGTGCCGCCAGCAAACAACCCGGCACCTGCCGTGCCACCCGTCAGTGCACCACCAGTATCTGCTCCGAAAAGAGAAGTGGCGGTAGCGCCTAAGCAGGACAATCAGCCTGAAAGTCCAGTTACGCCTACCGAGACCGTTGCTCGCAAGAGGGGTGCTGATAGACAACGACCAGTAGCTGACAGAGGTCTCCTTCCTGATATCAGTCAGAAGACTGACGATTCTGCTTCTAAGAAAAAGTTCCCTCTCATTGTTGCCGCATTGGTTGCTACTGCTTTGGTAGTCGGCGGTGGAGTGGGCTATGGAGCCTTCTACACCTTTACGAACAAGTCCGGGTCTGCGCAGTCACAAGCCCTCAATAACACTCCGGTTCCTGGTGTGCCTGATGGCGTTACAGGTCAGAATGTTCTAGACGCTCCCCGTTTGGAGGAAGCTACAGCATCTCTGGAAGTAGAGGCTAAGGACTTCTCTCCCCAGCTTTCATTCCTAGGCGAAGTCAAAAACGCGCCCAATGAACCTCTTGTTATCACCAACGACGAGGGCGCAGAGACTCCGGTGTATACCGCTTCCTCTGAGACCTACTTCGTTGACGGCGATGTCTCTACTGAGAACAAGCAGAAGCTCATTGACATCGCTAATAGCTATCTAGCGGACCAGGGGTACTCCAAGTACGACCAGACTCAGGCAGGCGATGTTGATATCTTTGCACAGTCCCAGCTATTCATCGGTGGCGTAAAGACCGAAAAGGATGGGTCTTTGAAGAGCTACAACATGATCGTCAATACTGCTAGCGAAGATGGAACTACGCCTACATCAGGGGTTTATATGACGTTCTACTCATCGCCACACATCAAAGATGGCGATGATGACAAATTCAAGAAGTTCATTACCGATTCTACCGACTGAGCTACTCTCGGCGGCTACACTTATGCCACATGAACGAGTGGATGGGTTAACCGATGGCTTTTGAACCAACAGATTCTATGAAGGCTAGTGAATGGCTGAGTGGAATCTTCAAGGAAGCTTTCGAGCGCGGCGCGAGCGATATCTTCATCGATGCGATCTATGATTCATCAGGTGAGATTGTTGCTTTGGAGCCAGAGCTACGAATTGACGGATGGAATATCAAGGAAGCGCACCTTTCTGATATCAGGGCTAGCCAGGTCATCGTTCTCATCAAGAACGAGTCTGAAATGGGTACCTCAGCGCTGAATGCTCCGGAAGAGGGTAGATACCCCTTCAAGTGGGCAGACTCTAGTATCAAGTCAGACGATGGTTCTGATTCTCTTGACGTTCGTGTCACAATCTTCCCTACGGTTACCGGAGAGTTCATCTCCATGCGTATTCCTCCGGTTGGTGCTCTACCTGAGCTTTCCGCCCTAGGTATTTCTGAGTACAACACCGGTCGTTTGATGCAGTTGCTTTCAAGACCTCAGGGTCTTATTGAGCTTGCGGGTCCAATGGGTTCCGGTAAGACGACCACCATGTACTCCGTCATGAAGATCATTGGTGGCGAGCGAAGCTCAGTAGTCACCGTTGAAGACCCGAAGGAGCGTACTCTTGAAGGCGCTCGTCAGATGGTCATTAACCCTCGTGGTGGTATGACCTATGCCGCAGTTCTAAAGTCCTTGCTCCGAGTTGTTATGGACGCAATGCTCATCGGTGAGATTAGAGACATGGATACCGCTTCCGCTGCCGTCAAGTTCGCAACATCAGGTACCAAGGTGCTCTCTTCGATTCACTCTGGTGACCCCGTGTCTGCTATCGCGAGGACCATTGACCTTTCCGGTGCTGGTGTCATCGCTGCGATGGAAGCTATCAACGGAATTATGTCTCAGCGACTCATTCGTACCTTCCATGATGTATGCAGGGGTAAGGGCTGCGTTGGTTGTGAGGGTACTGGGTATAAGGGTCGTATGCCGGTGCACGAGGTACTCATCAATAGTTCCAGCATTACCGACCTCATGCTCCGTGGAGCGCCTCGCCAGGAAGTCCACAAGGCTGCTCGTGATGAGGGAATGATTAGCTTCCACGAGGACGCTGACAGACTACTCGAAGCTGGCAAGACTGATGTCAAGCAGATCGAAGACTCTATCGGTTTCGATACGAGAATTCGACCTAAGGTAGTTGACTTGTCTCCTACTTCGGCTGATGCTCGCAAGCGTGAGGAAGAGGCATCTAAGTCTATTCAGCAGGCAGCGGCTACCGGTCGTGGAATTGCCGAAGAATCAGCGCCAGCGCCTCGCCAGGCTGCACCTATTCAGCAGCCTATCCAGCAGCGCCCTGTTCAAGCTCCTGCACCCGCACCCCAGCAGCGTCCTGTATCTGCTCCTGCTCCGCAGCAGCGCCCCACACAGCCTCAGCAGCGACCTGTCGGTGTGCAGCCTCAGCAGCGACCAGTACAGGGTCAGGCTCCCCAGCAGGGTCATGTCAGACCGCCTCAGCCAACCCAGGGTCAGGTTCCTGCTAGACCAGTGCAACGACCTACTGGCGTAAGACCGGTTACTTCTCCAAAACCAGTTCAGAACCCTTCTGCTCAGGCTAAAATCAACCCACAAGCCCCAGTTGACCCGCTCAGTTGGCTTGACGAAACCAAGTAAGGACAACACCGACTAATGTCAGACATCAATTGGGGTGGCGCTCAGCAGCCTCCCGCCAATCGTCAGCAGAACCCACAGGGTCAGCCCATTGCTAACCGTCCCGCACCTCAGGGTCAGCCTCAGGGTCAGCAGAGACCACCTCAGGGGTTCCCGCCTCCCACAGGTGCTCCCCAGGGACAGCAGCGTCCTCAGGGTCTTCCTGTGCAGGGTCAGGCTCGTCCAGTAGGCGCACCCCCTCAGGGTCAGCAGCCTGCCGCTCGTCCGGTACAGCCTCAGGGTCAGCCTCAGTCGGTTCGACCTGTTGGTCAGCCAGTTCAGCAGCGCCCCGCTGTTCAGCCTGGTGGTCCCGCCGCACCTCAGTTCGCGCCGCCCACTTCTCAGCCCTCGCCTGACAATGGCGGTCACGTATCCATCACCGGTGACGTAGTACCTGCTGAGACCAACCAGGACATTGAGCCAGAGGCAATGATTCAGACCAAGCCTGCCGCACCAGAAAAGCCAGCTTGGTACAAGAAGATTGAGGCTCAGATTATGCTCTGGGCTGAGACTGGTGTTTCTGACATCCAGATGATTTCGGACAACTATGTCTGGATCGTTGATGACGACAACCACCAGCCAACGTCGTTGTGGCTTACCACTGATGACATCCTTTTGCTCGCTGATTACTGGGTTCCCGGTAACAAGGCAATGGACATCATCAATGGTGCCAAGCAGCTTGCTGAGGGTAAAGAGGGTACACTGGAGACAGTTCAGACCCTAGGTCGTTCGTTCGCCTCTGATTCATTGCAGTCATGGCGTTCGCGTATCATTTTCCGTCGTCAGGAAAATGGTTACGGTGTAACGATGCGACTGATTCCGCCTACTGTTCCTACGTTGGCTAAGTACCCGCAGCCACAGCAGATCATGGACCTCCTTAAGGAGAACAACGGTCTCTTCATCGTTTCCGGTCCTACCGGTTCTGGTAAGACCACCTTGCTTGCTGCGTTGCTCAATGAGTACAACGAGACCAACCACCGTCACATCTACACCATCGAAGACCCGATTGAGTTCGTGCACCTCCCCAAGAAGTCGCTTGTTACTCAGCGTGAGGTCGGTAGAGACGTTGACGACTGGGAGGGTGGCATTATGGCTGCCGTGCGTTCCAAGGCGCAGGTAATCATGATTGGTGAGCTTCGAGAGCTTCCCGCTATCATCGCCGCACTTGACGCTGCCAACAAGGGTCACCTTGTGTTTGCTACGTCCCACGCCTCTTCTGCTGCTCAGTGTATTGAGGGTATCGTCTCTCAGTTCCCACCCGGACAGCAGAACCTCGTGCAGAACCGTATTGCTGAGGTTATCAAGTGCGTTATGGTGCAGCGACTTGTTCCTGCTGTAGACGGAAAGCTTATTGCTGTGCGTGAGATCATGCTTGACCACACCACGACAACTCCTAACATCCGTAACGGTGACTTCACAAAGCTCACCAATGCATTGAAGGAAGAGGACGGAATGATCTCCTTCGAACAATCTCTCTTCTACCTTTTCGAAGCAAACAAGATTACGGAAGAAACCGCTTTGAAGTTTGCTAACATCAAGAACGATCTCGTCTTCAAGATTGACCGCCTCAAGCAGCGTCGTCGCGAAGTCGAGGGTCGTCGCTAACAAGGAACCCATACATGTCCGATAACGAATATTACGGTTACAAGGCACCAAGACAGCCTGATGCCGTAGCAGAAGAGCAAGATCCATTTTCAGGTGGTGATGCTTCTCCGCGCCGTCCGCAGAAATCAGCCAAGCCCTCTCGTGAAGATAAGAGAGCGGAAGCTGCTGCGCGTAAGCAGGAAGCCAGGGACAAGGCTGCTCGCCGCAAGGAAGAAGCAGCATCTGGCAAAAGGGGCAAGAAGAACCTAAAGGATTCAACTCCTGAGGTTCAGTCAAGCGATGAGTTCGCTGAGCAGTCCTATGCAGAGAATCCAAGCACGAACTATGGCAACCCTAGCGGTAGCTCGTATGACTCGATGGATGACGGTCTTCCTGATGGATATGGCGTTGTTCGCGATATTGACTACTCAGCCGCTGATGTCGTCAAGGATGAAACAAGCGTCGAGGCTGCTGCTGATGCTGAATATGCAGATGCTGATGTCGATGTTGCTCCAAAGGGTAAGCGTGGCAAGAAGCCTGTAAAACGCACCAAGGATTCTACCAGTCCAGATGCTAAGAAGGATCGCAAGAAGAACACCAATTCGCGCAAAAAGGGTAAGGATACGGTTCCTGATGACGCAATTAGCGCCATGAAGGGTCCAGAGCTTACCAAGAAGCAGCGAAAAGATGCGAAGAAGATTGACCCGGTACAGGCAGCGAAGTGCTTCCGCCAGCTTGCTTTGATGATGCAGGTGTCCCGTGATGAGATCGGTCCTATCCGCCGTATTGCCGAGCAGTACAAGGGAACTCCTATCGGTACGGTCTTCGCTAAGATCTCTACCGACATGGCAGATAACAACATCTCGTTCTCCGCAGCATTCGACAAGCACGGTAAGGTATTGCCGCAGGTTGTTGTCAGCTTGGTTTCCGTTGGTGCTCGTGCTGGTAAGGAGTCTGAGGCTCTTATCAAGGCTGCAACGATCATTCAGGACAACTCAAAGACGGCTAAGCAGGTAAAGTCCGCTCTATCCGAGCCTCTCTTCACGCTTATCTTGACAGTACTGTTCTTGTTCGTGGTTCTCTTCGGAATCATCCCGCAGTTCAAGACCGTGTTCGATACGCTGGGTAAGCCTCTACCTCTACTTTCGCAGATTCTTGTGAATGTGTCTACAGTGGTGGGTTGGATGACAGGTTTCACCGCAATTATCGTGATTGCCTGGCTCATCTACTGGAACCAAAAGGGTCGAGATAACGAGGATCTTAGGGTCAAGATTGACACCTGGAAGCTCAACATGAAGCCTCACATCTTCGCTGACTTGATGCAGGTCAGCCAGATGGCTCAGGTATTCGGAAACCTCCACACTCTGCGTGAAATCAACATGTCTGAGCGAGACACACTGATTACTACAGCACGCTCGACGACAAACTGGGCTATCAGGCGGCACTTGCTACAGCACGTTGACCTTATGGATAAGGGTGAGGCTCGATTCAAGGAGCTTGCCAACAACAAGAAGCTGTTCCCTGTTGACGCGGCGTATACGCTCATTGTTGGTGAGGACGCTGGTCAGGGTACACAGACCATTGGCATGATGGCTGAAACCTACAAGGAAGAGTCTGAGCTATCCGCTCAGCAGCTTGTTGTCGCGATTGGACCTATCGCTAACGGTGCTGTTGGTCTTGTCTACATGTTGGTCATGCTCGCATCGTACCTACCTGTGTTCGAGATGTACACCAGCATCGGTGAGGTTAACTAGGAACGACAAAGAAAACGCTTGATTGGCGCTAGCCGGGATGATACTGTTTCCCGACTAGCGCCAATTGGCTTTAACTGAGGAACCCTTGTAATGGACTTTTCCAATCTCTACGTGAATGACGTACTACTAGGATCGGGTCTAGCGGCTGTATTTTCGCTCTTCCTGCTCATTTCGTTACCCAAGATTATGGGGGCAGATGTCGAGCCGTTGAGTGAGACCCCGTTCTACTTCTATATCCTTGGACCTATCCTGGCAGCGGTTACGTCAGTAGCCCTACAGCTAGTGGATAACAGTAGCCAGCTAACGATCATCACGTGGAGCATTATCGCTGGTATTGGTTCGGTTGCCACTCTCACTGACTTCAAGGATCACAGGGTTCCCAACATCCTTGCTTACAACCAGTTCATCTTGGTGATTATCGCGTTGGTAGCTAATGCGTTCATTACTGGTAACTTCTGGGCGCTATTGTGGGCTGGTGTCGCTCTATTCGGCTCCGCATTGGTCACGTTCCTTGGTGTGACCCTTCTCAAGGTGGGTGCTGGTGACTTGAAGTACCTCCCTGTTATTGCTGGTGCGCTTGGTTTCATCAACCCTTGGTTGGCTGTAGCTTGGACATTCGCTGCATGGACACTCAACCTCGTATTTTCGATGGTCCTCTACATGTTCCACGATGTCGAAAAGAATGGACCTCGCTCGAATGCCAAGGGTCCGCTTATCCCTCCGTTCTACTTTGCGCTTTGGACACTTGCTCCATTGGCATCTGTCGGTCTAGTAGCAGCACTCTAACTAAGGAAAGAACATGAGAAGACAGCCCAATACACAGCAAGAGGTATTCGAGTTCATGCGTGACAACATTGTTGTTGTGGACTCAGTTGACGAAACAGCATCATATGTAAGGTCAGTTTTGGCGCTTACATCAGTCGCTGTAGTGCTTGGAGCACTGGGAAATGCGGCTATTGCCGTTATTTTCGGCACGAATTAGACGGTTTTGTCCCCTATAGGGGTCTTTGTCCCCTGTAATGGGGGCTATACAGGGGACAGAAACTTTCTTAGAATTCACCGTTTTTCTGAAATAGGGTCTTGACATCCGTACAATTGTGTACTAGCCGCCCAAGAAGGAAGGCTACCGAAACTCATAGGGAGTCTCGGGCAAACCCATCCAAAAGGAAAACCCAATGCTTAACATCAAGTCTCTCGACCTACGTTCGGATGCCGCTGAAAACTCCATCATGCAGACCATCACGATTGCTGTTTCTGCAATCTTGATCGCCGCTGGTCTTGTCACCGCTCCTGGTCTTATCAACAACGCTCGTGACAACAACGCCACGACCGACCTCGCCAACATTGCTTACGCAGAAGAGTTCAACCTTGCAAACACCGGTAACTACGGTTCGCTTGCACAGATCAAGACCTCCACTGACCAGAGCATTGCTGAGGGTGGTTCTGGTCCTAAGCTCACCCTTTCCGGTGGAGTTTCGACTGCTGTCGCTTCCAACAACACCACCTACAAGCTCTACGCACTTTCCAAGAGCGGCAAGCTCTTCGTTCGTGACTCTAGCTCCGCTGCAACTGTCCGTGTAAACGGTGCTGCTGCTGGTGACGACTACAAGTTCAAGATCACCGCTGGCAAGCTCGTTGCTGACGGTACTGCAACCGTTCCTACGGATGCTGCTGCTCTTACCTTCACCACCAACTAATCTCACCATTAGTTCAAACCAAAGGGCGTGTTCTTCGGAACACGCCCTTTGGCGTTTGTTCAAAATCATAAGCAGCGGTTACAAATCTGCGATAATGAGTCACCAGACTTGCAGGAAAGATCACATGAAGCCATCACCCAAACATGCACATAGTGTACGTATGAGAAAGTTCATCGACACTATGCGCTTTTTGCTGCGCAGCGACCGAGGCGACACACCTACACAGGTGATGATTGGTGCTGTTGTAGCTATCATCTTGATCGTTCCCGCGATGACATTCTTCACCAACTTCCTCGCAACTACGTCTATCACGGCTGTCGATGCTGAGAGGCAGAAGGATCTTCGCTCCTGGTCTATCGAGGAATTCGAAACTAAGCCTTGGAACGAAGTTCTTGCTGTCTACGAGTCCAACCAGAATCAGAAAGCAGACGTAGATTCTAAGTTCAACTTCGGCATTCGATATGCTGTCGATGCTCTGGATTCCTCTGGTGGTTTTGTCATCAAGCTTGTCGCGCCCCGTGCAAACGTAAATGAGTCTTTCTGCAATGACCCACGTGGAGCCAACACAAAGTCTTGCATCTACTACCAGTACACCAAGACCCCTACTCTTTCCGAAGGTCTACCTCCATCTTGGACGGGAATGAACTATGGTCAAGCTGACGTTCAGCCTGCAACCGGAACTAATTCTCCTACCCTCGATGTGAACAGCAACCGTGTTGTCAACATTGGAACATTCGATGGTTGTGCAGCTACTACTCCTGACCGTCTCCGCATTACATTCAAGTGGGAAAGCAAGAATGGTCTTCGACCTAGCTCTGTTCAGCATCTCGTTATCGCTGACAAGCTTTTCGAGACAGTCCCGCTGTCTTCAACCAACAGCAGTAACACCATTTGGTACTCTGCGACAATCAACAAGCCTCAGCCTTCTACCTGCTTCAACGCCGAGAAGGTCCGTATTGTTGTTGACAACGGCGCACGCGGAACGATCAGCGACCTCTTCGTAGCTCAGCTTCTCAGCGAGTGTGTTACTCAGGACATCGCTACTGGCGCTCCTGGTGAGTGTATCCGTAATGAAGAAGGTAGCACTGACGCTAACGTGCCTCACATTGTCTCTGACCCAGCCTGGGCTTCTGACGGAACCAACTGGTACTTCACCTTCCAGAACCCACTAACCGGTCCTGAGGTCAACTCTTACCAGATTCGTGGTACTGGCACCAAGGCTGGTTGTGTTACTAGCACTCAGACAATCAAGCGTGGAAATGCCACCAATGGACAAGACAGCATCTTGAAGATTGGCTCTTACGCTTCGATTACAGCCTTGAAGGCAGCGGCATGTGACCGTTATTACGTCACCACTATCGGAACGAACAACTACACCTCTTCTGAGATTAGCTTCCTTACTGCTGGCATCAACAAGGTAGTCAGCGTCGATGCTGGTGGTTCTCAGGTAGCTCCGGGTCTCGTCACGAACCCTAAGCTTTCATCTACCGCCACTCAGACTAAGTGGAGCCTGAAGTTCGATCACCCTAACGTTGCTGCTGTTGACCACTTCAACGTAGTTGGTAAGGGTACGAACCCTAAGTGCGATACCGTTCAAAAGTCGGTAACTCCCGCCGCTGCCGGTTCCAACGTGTACTCTTTGGGTACATTCACTAACGAAGCAGACATGCGTGCAAGCACATGCGAGAGCTTCCGCGTCACCGCAGTTGGCAAGAATGGTCAGACAGGTAACCCAGTTATCTTCACCACCAAAGAAATCACTCAGGTAGAGAACCTTTAAGGAAGGGAGACGGACTCATGATTAACACCACCATCAATAGCGCCATCAAGAAGTTCTGGCGTAGTGACAAAGCCTCCATGACACAGGTTCTACTTGTCAGCATGATGATTCCCGGAATCATTGCGCTCATTGTCTCTACAGCATTGACTCAGCTATTTATTCAGTACCAGGACAACCGCCGCACCAACATGGTTTCGGCAACAGAGGTCGCTTCGTCCTACCTACTGGATGACATCAACACCCAGCTTCCAACCCGGTTTGCTGAGATGTCTCCTGCACAGTTGGCATCAGAGACGAAGCGAACAATTCCTAACCTGAATGCGGATACCTATGTCAGCAACTTCAGCGTAGACAATAACGGTTGGATCAATGCTGTCGTTGTTGTGGATCTCGTCAAGAGTCCTGGTGAACCGCTCTCATGGGGTGTTCAGTACCGTCCGACATCTGCAACCGTGTTCAAGGGTTTTGACCCGAACACCAAGCGTCCTTTGTGGGCATTCACTGATGCTGCTTCTAACCCGAATGCATCACTAGAGCCTCTAGGTTTGTACGAGCAGGTTCCTACGGTATCCAGCATCGATGACTACCCCACGATCAACCGACCAGGCACCAAGGCTTCTGCTCCACTGAACCTTCGCGTTGTACGTTCTGCTCAGTTCGGTACTGTGTTGGCTTGGGATAAGCCCAAGAACGCCGCAGAGGCTGTTCTAACGGGCTACCGTGTTGACTCCACTAAGAACTCAGCCTGCTTCAATAAGGCACCTGACACGGGCGCTGACATTCTCGCAGATGGTTACATCACTCTCGATAAGAGCAAGGATCAGAACGACTACACCAAGTGGACCTGTTCTTCAACTACTCCCGGCAACCTTGTTTCTGTTCGTGGTATCGGTCCCGCTGGTACCGGAACTGCTGCGTTCATCAACCTCGCAACGCTTCCTAACTACGACCTAGACAACTTGGTTCCTGTCGCCCCCACCAACCTTGCTTACACCAAGTCTGGCACCAACAACATCCTCACATGGGATGAGCAGTCTTGTAAGTTCGGATACGGTATCAACTTCCGTATCAGCAAGGTTACTCAGAACAACGCGGCGGGTAACTATGGAACGACACCTCAGTGGGCACCTTACGTTGCCAACAATGGAAAGTACAGCTATGTTCTTCCTGCTGCCGATGTTCTACAGGGATCTACTCAGGGTTGGGTTGTAGAAGCTCAGTGCACTAACGCATCATTCGGTGCTTCTAGTGCCAGCTTGAAGTCGAACGAAGCTAAGGTTACATCGCCTATCGATAAGGCTCCTGACATGGGTGCTGTGACAGTTACTGGAACGACTTCCGGTACTGCTAAGTGGGCTGCCGCAACATGTGCACCTAATACTGTGACTCAGTACAAGGCATCCTATGCAACAAGAGATAGCAAGGCATCTACAGTCCTCATCAAGGACTGGGCAGCTAACTACCTCACAGTGCCTGTTACAAGTGCTCTTGGTACTACCGCATCTGTCAAGGTGGAGGCGCGTTGTATGTCTGCTAATGGTGGAAACGCCGTCTATAGTGCTACCGACGCTACTACTTCAGCCGCTTGGCTTGCGGGTGTTCCTGCACCAACTGGTTCAGTCAACATCACAAGTGACAGCCGTGGAACTGTATCCGTCAGTGGTCTTGCTTGCTCTACTGGTTCACCTAAGTACTACGTCACGCAGACCGTGAGAGATGATGCAAACACCAACATCCTTATCGCTAGCTGGTCAAACCCTGGTAGCTTCGGTGTGTTCACCACTCAGGGTTATGTCCAGACCGTTACTGCAAAGGGTCGCTGCCAGATTGATTCTGCATCGTCTACAGAGACCGGTACCGTAGCTACCTCGTGGAGAAGAATCGTAGAGGCACCAAGCTGGACTCAGTACCCTGGACTTCCTGCTTACCGTACAGCAGCATGGGGCGCTTCATGTTCAGCCGGTACCGTTCAGTACAACTACGACGTATTCATTCAGGGTGGTGCTTACCACATCCGAGGTGGATGGGATGGTAGAACATCTGTCAACAACAACGACTTCGGTAATCGCGGTTGGGGTGCGCACGGAGCAGACGTATTGGCTCGTTGCATCATGCCTAATGGTGTAGGCTCAGGTCAGATCGGCGGATCGTTCCGTGGATAATCACAAAGGGAAATCGATGAAGTTCAAGAGAATTATGCCTCTAGCAGCATTCGTGCTAGTCGGCTCTATCACCCTAGCAGGGTGTACATCAGGAGACACAGACTCGAATGTCGAGGCTCCGAAGGTTCCCGCCGTAGCAGTACAGGACGAAAAGAAGGATGTTTCTTCTCCTGAACTTGCATTTGGTAGCTCAGCAGAGATTACTACTGCTCCTTCTTGGACAGAGGCTGAATCAATTCCGGCTGAGTGGAAGCAGATTCCTGTTGATGATGCAGCTAAGGCGGATGCAGAGAGACAGGGCTATGAGATCCTCTCGCAGCCTTTCCTCAACGCTGATGAAACTGCTGAGGTGTTTTCTGAGGTAGGTTACGTGCCCACGTCAGCAACCAATAGGGGAGAGCTTTACCTCTCGCAGGACTACCTCTACGCTGGTTTTGATGGTTATGCATCCGCAGTCACCGTTTCTGAACCACAGGTTGTGAGAATCAACACCAAAGACGGTACTGTCGATGCATTCGGTGTTTACTTTGAAGGAAAGGACATCTCTCCATTCCAAGGAGATGTGAAGGGATTCAAAGTAGTTCGCGTGTTCGATACTGAGGTGGACACAGGAATGACCCCAGTTCCCGCAGAAGAGGTAACAGATCCTTCCGTGGTTACTGACGTGACAAAGGGGTTGCCTGTCTTGTCGGTAACCTACATCGCCCAGGCTGGTTCATTCAAAACCATTGAGGAAGATGGAAGCCCCCTTCAGCTATTCGTTGCTGACGTAAAGTAATTTGAGAGAAGAACACCTGACTAGAGCGGGTGTTCTTCTCTTTATGCCCTATTAGCACATAGCTGGCAACCTGTATAGGCACTAACCTCCGATTCTGCTGTGAGTGTCGGTATAACGAGATACAATCTTAGGAGTATCTATCACTAGAACTTTGACCCACTAGCAAGGACTTACCCTATGTTCATGACTCTGCGCAACTCGCTCGGTGTCCTAAAGAAGGATGACCGAGGCGAAAACAGCCTTATGGTTGTCATCTCTCAGAATGTCTCCCTGCTCGTTATGGCTGCCCTCGCGGGTATGATCTTCTTGCTACTTACGGGTGGAAACAGGATTCAGGCTGAGAATGGCGCGCAGACAGAGCTACGAATCGCTAACCGCGCATTCATCAACGATGTTGACAACGCTGCTACCGTGTATGTCCAAGACGACACAAAAGTGACACTTTCGAGCACCAAGTTCTTGAAAGACCCAAATGACGCTACTAAGTTCCTTTGTCGCGCTAGCTCTTGGTACATCGCACCTGCTGCTGATGAGATCAAGAATGCTCGTCAGAACCAGACTTTGATGTCTTTGTACAACGACATCACCGTGTACAAGACAGCATCTTGTGATGGCGCTCCACAGAGCACTCAGCACAGAACTGCCGTAGCTGCTATCAAGGACGACTCTACTTTCACTTACGAGAATGTAGCCAAGGTTCCGCTTCAGTTCTCGAACGGTATCGTCACCAACATGACTAACACCACAGACACCAACAATGATGGTGTTCTCGATCCCATCGAGATTGACAAGTTCCGTGCTGACCACAACATCGCAGAGTGGTACACCGACGAAGAGGCTATCCGTGAATTGCCTCGAACAATTCAGGCTAAGTTGACTGCTGTTTTCCCCATCACCGAGGATAACCCCGCTAACTTCGTTGCTACGACTAACGAGGCTGAGACCGAGCTTATTGGCGACAATGACGATATCACTGACCCAGGTGGAGAGCAGACTCGTTGGATTCCTAACGCTGTAAACGGTCTACTTGTTACTAGAACAACCGATGTCAACACTGGAACCGTTGTTGGTAACGAGCGTGAGGGTCTCAAGATCTCTTGGAACGCACGTCCCGGCACCGAGTGTTCACCTACCCAGACAATCACATACTCCTGGTTGGTAAAGAACGTCAACACCAATAAGACTAGCTCTGGTCAGACCACGGGAACCATTGTCAACATGGCTACGGGTACCGGTGGAAACGCCGAGGTATGGAATGGTGGAAAGTATGACGTAGCAGTCTCTGCTCGTTGTAACGACATTGATGGTCAGTCGGGTACCACCACCTCCAATGGTTACATTCTGTCTCTACCTGATGCCCTCAACATGAGGACTACTCCTAACGCAAACGAGACTGCTGCAACCGTGAACTGGAGCAAGGTTTCTTCGAACCCCAACACCGAGTACACCGTTACCTACGCACCTGCTGTTGTATCGAACAACTACAGCAAGCAGACTCGTGTTGATACGGTTGCCTACCTCTACTCAGGAATGCCCGAGGGGAACCAGATTGCTGGTAGTCCCACAAAGGCTACAACCATCACCAAGAGTGGAAACACCGTAACTCGCGGATTCCCTGACACGTACTTCGTGCAGGCATCTACTGAGAACACCAAGTCTCCCAACCGTGCACCAGCTAACTACATCTACCGTGCAAGCGTTCCGGGTCAGCCTAATATCTGGACCTTGAACTACAACTACGGTGCATGGCGAGCAATTGGCTGTGACCCGGGCAACACTCCTGGTTACCGAGTATCTAACTCCAACACCTACGGTGGAGCAAACACAACATCGCTTAGCGGTGAAGGTCAGCGTCACTTGGACAATGGCTATGCAGACATCAACCAGGGTTCTCGTGTATGGCTTCGTGTTGACGCACGATGCGACACTAAGTACACCCTTGACCCCACTAACGGTCAGTCAAAGGATGCTCTAAGCCCTTGGGGTGACGACGCTACTACCTACTATGACCGCCCGATTGATGCTGGTGGAAACCCAGGTAACCCCCGCACCGACTTCACTGGTAGCGGTAACGGAAACGTTGCTCGTACTGCGTGGAACGACATTGGTTGCCCAACTGGTACCAACCGTGACTTCTATCACGAGTACACGAGAGTCAACGGCTCTGGTGGACAGTTCGCTGGTTCGTTCATTGGCGGAACAACTCGTGACATCGCTCACAGTGAAGCTCCTGGTAGCTACTACGAATGGCACGTACAGGGTCGCTGCTGGTCTGTAGCTTCTGGAAACCACATGGAAGACAGAACCCCTTGGTCTGCTGGTGGTTACTACACCTCCGTTCCTACACCCTCTTCACCTTCTATCACTAGAAGCGCCGCAAGCGTTCCTAACGGAAGTGGTGCGACGGTTTACGCCAACGCTGGTGGCTGTGTCGCCAACACTAGCTGGGCATGGTCTTCCAACCCCGCTGGTTACAAGAGCTACAACAGCCCAGGAACTCGTTCGTGGACAGGTTCTGGATACTGTGTAGGTGCCAACGGTAGAACGTCAGGCTCTACTTCGGACTCGACCAGTATCACGTGGTACACGCCAGCACCTAGCACTCCGTCAAGTTTGAGTGTTGACGGTTCTTACTCACCTACTCAGGGTGGAGCATGGATGCTCAACTACGCTATCCCTAGCGCTGGTGGATCTTCCAACGCTACAAGCTACACCGCAGAGGTAAACGTCAGTCGCCAGGGTAGTGGAGCGAGCGGTTGGATCAGTCGAGCAGGTTGTGTGGACAATGCACAGAACCTGTCAGCACGAGGTATGGCACATGGTCCTGGTGGCTCTAGTGCTTATGCATCTACCTCCATGCAAATCACCGCACTCGACAGAATCAACTTCGGTTGTGGTAGCTAAAAATTGAACCAAAAAAGATGGGTCATGCGGTTGCATGACCCATCTTTTTGGTTTAGAGTTGACTACAGCGGAAGTTACTCAGAGAGTAGCCGGAGCGGAAAACTTACAACTCTATAGGTTACTGAACTGCCCAGATTACAGTGAACTCAGAAGGGTTCTCCTGAGAAGCAACGAACTCAGCAATCTTTGCCTCAGCCTCAGCGCGAGAAGCGACTAGAGGGTATCCGGGAAGTCCATCCAAAGCCCAGAAGTGAGACTTCGAGGTTGCGTTGAAGTCGATGTAACCAACGGTGTCCCAGGCAACGATAACGCGCTTGCCGGTGTTGCTCTGGATGTCACCCTTGGTAGCCGACCGAGCAGCGATGATGTTATCGGAGAGATCCGTACCATCGCCGTGGGCAACAGTCGTAGCCGAGGACTCAGCGGTAACCTGAGTCTGAACAGGCTCAGGGAGAGGCTGGTTCTTGTCAACGACAACGTAGCTACCGTCAGCGAGGGGGAATGCCCGCTGAGTGTCCGCGAGCGAGGTCTCGGGGTCAACCACCGCACCGACCGGGAACTCCTGCTTAGGAGCCTCGGAAGGACCAGGAGCAGGCGTACCCGAAGCAACAGGAGCCGAAGTCGTAGCAGTCGGCTTGGGTGCCGTGTCGTTGTCGTTGCCGGAGGTGCACGCAGCGAGCGAACCGACGAGGGCGATGGCAACAGTGCCGGAGATGACGAGGTTCTTGAGGTTCTTCATGGGTTTCTACCTTTCTGGTATTAGGTCGTTGTTTACTTCCTACAACTACAATAGCATCGCTGTTGTTGGATGTCAACAACAGGAGCCAACTTTCTTTGTGGGTTCCCTACAAACGTGTCTAAACCCTTGTGTTTACAGGGCTTTAGGGCTAGATCTTTCTTGTATCAATGCCTTCAAAAGGCTGTTTTGAGCCACTTCCTTTGTAGATGTTCAACTAATTTGTCGAGTTTGTCGAAAACCTCTAAGCGCTGAAAGGTGCGTGCTATCGTTCAGTTGTTCAGCCCCGCAGACGGTGGAGTGAACACCTACTACTACCCAGAAAGAGGAACCAAATGGATGCCATTCTCGAAATCCTTGCAAGCCTGTCCTTCTTGGGCATCCCCTTAATTGTTGTGGCTGTCCTAGCAATCATCGGAGGTGTGGTTTTGAACGTCGTTCAGAAGCGCGTCGAAGCTGAGACCGATGAGGATGACCCGGACGACGACCCCGCTGTTCGCCGTGTCAGTGGATTCCGTAAGCTCGCTCTTTGGGGCGGTTTTGTTCTCGGTATTCTCGGTGCAGTCTTCCTTAGCGCACCGCAGTGGGCAACCATCTTCTAAGCTAAAAGGCTTTCTGCAAAGTCAGGCTCCTACTTCTCTAGTAGGAGCCTGACTTGTTTGTTTAACCCCTACAATCCGCTATGCTGTGCGGATGAAGATGACACCCCGCATGATTGTTATGGCGACAAGTGCTGCCGTAATGCTTCTGGTGTTGTCGATGACAGCTTTCGCTTTCAACGTAGCGGCGAGAAACGTTGTTGCCAACCGAGCCGAATCCAAGCCGACCCCTACAGCCAGTTCAAGTGTTGCACCATTGGCTACTGATGAAGACATTGAGGATGTCTACAAGGATGATTTTCCTAGTCTCCGACTACTGAACGGCGGCGCTTCACCCATTGTGTTTATCACTGTATCTTCAGACAATGATGTCGATAATGCAGCGATCATCAACTCAGGAAAAGACGACGCAGCGGCTCTATCCGGGGTTGAAGAAATCACTTTGGTACTTACCTACAACAATGAGCCATACCTCGCAGAAGGCGTTTCCAAGCTTGTAGACAACTCATCAGCAAATCAAAATCAGTTGATTGTTGAGCTTGACTGAAACGGCTTTCGCCGGATAGCACGCATGCTACTATCGGTCCACATTCCAACGGATTCGGAGAACGCACTGTGGCTCTTATAGGCAAGAAGCGACCAGACGACAAAAAGACCGCCAAGAAGCCCGCCCGTGGCTCTGCATCTAAGAGGCGCGGCGCTGGTAGCAAGAACGCAGGAGTCGCAAGCGTTGATGATGTGAACCAGGCTACTTCTTCAATTGAAGAAGAGTCTACGCCCCAGGTGAGGTCGCGTAAGACAGCTTCTTCGGTAGAGAGTCTGTCTAAGGACAAGAACTCCGCATACGGCGGCTTTTCGCCGCAGACGCATTCTGAGCTAGCAGCCGAGACCCGAAAGAACGAGCAGGGTTCGGACCAGAAGGACCAGTATGAGGTTGACTATGAGGTGGGTGTTATCTACGCCGATGAGAATGGTCGCGAGTACTACATCGACGAGTATGGTGTGCACCACTTCGCTGATGAGATTACCCCGTCTCCCGATATCCCTGAATCCTTCGAGGATGCCCGCAACAGCGAGTCACGCGAGCGCTTCCGTAGAGAAGCTGAGCATGCTCGACAGAACCAGGCTGAGAGCGCAGCTAGCAACTTTGATTCTGTTGTATCAGGAACCTCTAATGAGTTCTCTGGTCAGAATGGCAATGCATCAGGATTCAACGGAGGAAGCCACAATGGGCACTCCGGTGATGGTAATGGGTATCCGCAGGAGGAAGCCTCCTACAGCCCTAACGGCTACGGAAACGCGGGCGGTAGTGGAGGGTATGGTTCTGGCGGCGGGTCTGGTCAAGGCTCCAACCGAACTATCCATCCAGAAGGAACCCCCACTGTGAATATCGCAGATGCACCTCACATCCCCAACCCATATCTAGAAGGTTCCACAGTGATCAACGATCAGATTGACCAGGGGACTGTTGCTGAAAACTTCCCATCCATTGCCACAACGATTGCCTCTCTAGTCAACTCTTCTAAGACACCAGAAGAGATCACAAGGACGCTACTTGGTTACTTGCAGACCACGCTTGCTGGCGAGGGTGCTGACGCGACCATCAAGCTTCTTGGTACAGACAACATCTATGCACCCCTGCTGGTCTCCGCGCTTACATACAACCTACAGCAGGCTCGCGTTGAGCCTATTGCGCTACGAGAGCTATGGAACATCGCACCTGAGGTCAAGATTCAGGAGAAGATTGTCTATGTTCGTGACAATTCCGCCCCTCGTGATGGAGAGCAGGGTCACTGGATCTCTTTGGAGAACGTGACTGCACCTCTTGTTGCTAACCCTCTCTTTGATGAACTGACGAAGAAGGCTGATGACGAGCGTATCCCAGAAGACCAGATTGTTCACTTCGACAGATTTGACTACTAATGAGTGTTTGACTCACTAACACGAGTCATGTATAGTCCCCAAACCGAATCACAGAAAGAACCCAATTGGCATATCGCAACTTTGGACAGCTAAACACTCAGCAAGTCCTAGAGAACCTTCCGGGGTGGCACCTTTTCCCCTTCAATGAAGAGAGCGCAAGCGACTCTATCTCTTTCATGGCGGGCGAAGATGTAGGCGATAGTGAGATTGAGTGGGACATCAATTCGCTCGATTGCATCATTGCTGCCGGTGATTCGGTCTGGAAGGAAATGCCTCACGGTATTACACCGATGACTCTGCATTTCTCGACTTATCTAAGTGACGATATCGACACAAGCGTGTACTACTCTGCACTTATCGATAGTGCAGAGTTGGTCGATGTTGTCATGTCTTCGGACGGTGAAATTGTGGGTAACGTCTACCTACAGAAGCTTCCAGAAGACGCTTCGTTCCTCACTCGGGATGAAGATGATGAGCACTATGCGTTAGCCATCATCACTGATAGTGGAATGATTGGTCGTGGCTACTTTGCCTTTGATCAGAATTCACCTGTGGCTAGCCGAATCATTCGTGAGTACACGTCTGCACTGGAAAAGCTCACCGCCGCCCTCATCTTGCAGCCTCAGTTCAACGCTACAGTGAGCGACTTTGAAGCTGGTCAGTTCAACCGTTCGTCACTAGAACTCATCTTGGCAAACAAGGAAGATGAGATGGCTAAGCACGTGTGGTTCAAGCCAATTGCCGGATTACAGGACTGGGTGCTATTCCTTCCGTATACGGAAGATAGCGTGATGATCAACCTCTACCAAAAGGTCACTAACAGTCCAATCGAGATCATCGAAGACTCTATGTATGCAGTAGAAGATGGTGCTCTTCCTTGGCTTGATAAGTCGCTACGGTTCCTTACTAGACCGAGCCTTGACGACATTAGGTTCACGTCTTACTCTCCAATTTTGGTATCGCTAGAGCGCTCTGCTAAGCGAATTGATGGTCTCATCCACGATGAGGATAACGATGTCCAGCAGGTAGTAGAGATGGGTGGCTTGGAGGTAACCATTCGTGGTGGTAGCGATAAGGAGCCGACGCTGCACAACGACAAGGACGGGTTTATCTTCTCGCACCGGTACATCGCACAGTGTGATGCTATCGACCTATTGGTCTCTTTCGAATTCATTGCCCATAACGAGACCAACGTCTACGAGAGAGACATCATGGTTATCTTCGGTAACCTCATTCACGCACTAAAGGAAGCGCTCGTATGATTCAGGACAACTCGCTAGAAATCATGTTCGAAAATGTTGATGGTTGGAGGGCTTTCGAGGTCAATGATGGTATCGGACTTTCACAGGCATCTGCATTGCGAGAGCTTCCTTACGACTTGGACCCTGATCGTGCTCCATTCGCCAAAGAGCTTTACTGGGAAGACAGTTCGCTAAGAGTAATCATCACGCCCACCAGAGATGCCCTCACGGAGTTCTGGGTGCGTTACAACATCGAGCCAATCATCCTCATGGCAGCCCCTGCCAGCGCAATGGACCCTGACGAGATGAAGTACGTCAAAAGCAGCTACAAGATGGTCAGCAAGATTCAGGACACCAACGGATCTAATGGCGAGGTCTACTACCTCAGTAAGGAAGAGCACGAAGAATCCAACCTCACTCGACACTCAGTCATTTGCGTGTTTGAAGAGAGTGACGTACAGGTTTCGTTCTCGTTTACCTCTTCAATTCTTGCTGAAGACGAAGAGGTTCTTGCGGAGACTCTGCCTACTCTTGCGCAGATCGCCAACAACTTCTTGAAGTCACCTGCGCTCGATGTGTTTGGTGCCGCCCAGCGCGCAACCAAGGGTTCTGCTGACATTGCGTTCGAGTACTCTGTGACCGGTCAGTTTGTGAGTGACCCGGACAATGCCATCTACCCCATCAAGGGTTTGGATGGGTGGAAGCTTTATGCCCACACGGGTAATGCCGCTCTCATTGGAATGCTCTCTATGGAGTCCCTTGAAGAGACACCAGCCGACATCGCGAACAGAAACAGCAACAAGATATTCGAGATCACTAAAGATGCCACTGATGAAGTCGGTCTAGACTGGCGAGACTCCGGTATGCAGTTGTTTGCCGTTCCTCCGCTTTCAGAGGAAGAGGCTGTGGGTGTCACACCACTTTTGATCACCATCTCTATCTCCAATGAGATGGTCACTCCTGCCGTGTCAAGTGATTACGATGTCATCTACGATGATGGTGAAGTATCCGGAGGCATTCAGGTACTGGCATTCGCACCTAGTGAGTCGATGTTCGATGACGAATCGGATGATGATGATGAAGACGATGTTGAGCTATTCGATCACAGTTATGTTGCTACTGTGTTCGAGCACAACTGCTCTGTTACTGCAATTGCCATTTCGAAGAGTGTCGCTTCACCACGATACTACGACGACGCATTCGTATCCATTTCCCGTACAATTGCTGAGCATGTTCAGAGAATAGCTGTCGAGGAAGCCTAAAAGTAGCTAGATGGGCTAAACTTCTTCCATGTCCATCGCAGAACTACCCGTAACAAGAACCGAAACTGAATCCGAGTATTTCGTCAGGAACTGGAATCCACTAGTTGAGTTGCAGGATTCGAGTATCAATGATTCGCCTTCTGTTCTTATCTATGGAGATTCCGGACCTGCACATCAAGTCGCAGCAGAGCTTATCGCCAAGCTCATCTCTCAATTTCCCAACATGACTCTTTTTGTGGTACCTGAGACACCCGCTAACGCCGAAGCTGAAATAGACAAGACCTCAGAGGTGATGGAGTGGCTAGGAAATCTAGACAACCGGGGTGATGAGACCGTAGTAACTGATTTCAACACCCCTATCCCCTTGGTCTACCTATCGACAGTCAAAGATCTATACGAAGAGACATCCCTTGTTCGTATGGTGCGTAGGGCTAGGTTCCTTGGAATGGCTGTCATAGCTATCGCTGGTGATGATGACCGGCAATCTAGTTCATTCGAAGAGATCTCGGGTATGTTCACCCACTCTATCGAAGTCTAGTGATATAGTCAGCATCTACTTCGGAGGTAGATGTGTACGGCAGGATGTTGACGGCAAGGATTCCCGAACGCCATTGGTACGACGACTCTCCATTCATCACTACCTTTGACTCATTCGGAGCAATTGACAACAAGGCTCTGGATGCAGTTCAAGAGGCATACCTCTGCTGTGCCGATCATCTTCCTCAGTCAGGTACCCCAGGTGACGTATGGGTTTGCAATATCTGCGACCGCGTATGGGCTATTCCTGTTGACCAAACGGTCCCTTCATCTTGGACTCTAACCAAGATGAAGGTTATCCCCGAACATGAACATGACATGCTTGCTTACCGCTCTCATCAGTGGAAATGGCGTTCGATAGTTCTAGCGATAGCAACTGTGGTTATCTCGATAGTTGCTCTTTTCTTGGCACTAGATAGTGACGTGACGCAACCATCTTATGTTGCATTCTTAGTGTTAGCTGGGGGTCTCCTGGTTACAGGATTGTGCGCTTTCTTATGGCGTAAACTGATGCATCAGTACAATCTATCGCTCAGCGATAACTAGGAAGTGGTCAAAATGGCAGAGTTGATCTCTGTAAACGCAGACGTTGTTGGAATCGATACCGACTTCAATGGAACCGACGAATGCTGCATCAATTCGCTTTATGCGCAGGAAGCAACGCCCAATGGTATTGGTGTCGTTTGCGATGTATGCGGCGACGTTTGGGTTTCCCAAATCAAGGAAGATGGCGGAGTTCTTTGGAATAGAACATACGCAGGAAAGTACTCAAACGAAGTAAGAGAGAAGATCACAGTTGCCGCTCGACGCGAGAAGAAGGTCAAGCTGTACATGGCTCTGAGTTTCTTCGGATTGCTCCTGTTCGTGATCTTGTGGAACGTCTCAGATTTCTACAACCAGAAAGATGCGCTAGCCAGCGTTCTACTCAGCACGTTCGCAATCGTCATCATTGGAGGAAGTGTCGCGGCGGCACTATTCGGTCGTTTGTTCAGACAGTTCTCTCGCAACTCAAAGAAGCTCAAGTACGAAATCAGGACTTCTGACACCACCCCCGCTGCAATCTAGCGGTTTCGCATAACCGATACTGCACAGCTTGTATGATGATGAAATTAGTCATCATGAGAGGTAAGTTGTGCCAGTAGTAAAGTCAGACAGTTCAGAGGTAGATAAGACAAGCGTACATAAGGGAGTCATCTACCTTATCGGCTTGGGAGCATTTGTCGTCTTGTGGCTGATTGGCTACGGCAGCAATATGCTCGTTTACACGTCACTTAGCCCTCTACCCATTGTGCTTCCTGTCATATTCAGCATCCCGGTTGCACTGCTTTTCAATAGGATAGCTAGGGTCTATCCTGGTAGTGCCGAGATCTTTAGCTACGTGGGTAAGTCCATGCTTGCTGTGGCAATTGCCATTATCGCTATGGTCACGCTTTCGCGCGGTGAAAGCTGGTTGGAGATCAAGGTGGCAACTGCCGTTATCGGTCTTATTTACCCCGTTGTCACCCTGTGCTTCGCATTTGCCGTCGAGAACTTCACCAATAAGCTTGGTCTGAATCCCGGAGGAAAAGAGAAGCTTCAGCATTATGACACTATCAAGGCAAACCAGAGGAAAGCCGCCGCTGCGGTCATTGATGATTCTCCCACCAACAAGGACATTGATGTCGTAGACCTTACTCATAGCGACCTGTCACACCCTGTTGCAGAAAGCGATGTGAGTGGTCGTGAAGAAGCGGAGGTAGATGCCAAGGAGGTTTCGCTCCTAGATGAGGCTGACACTTCAAGCCCCGAGACTTCATCTCTACCTACCGTTGTAATCGTGACGCACGATCAGGCAGATGACGCTTTGGTCTCCGACAGCACTACTGAGAGAGATTTCAGTAAGGCTATCAAGGTTGTCAAGAACAAGAAGGGCACCAGAGAGTTCATCGAGTTGGATCTAGAAGAATTGATGAATGCGACATTTCCTGAGAAGCCAGAGCCAGAGCCAGAGCCAGAGCCAGAGCCAGAGCCAAAATCGCCTCGAAAGAGAACGCGCAGAAAAACAACTGGCGTTGTGAAAACCAATTCGGATAACGACTAACACAAAGAACCCTCTTGCTTTCCTGTGAGAGGGTTCTTTGCATAACGGTTCTCTTGCCCTCTGATATCAGCGATGCTACGATTGCCGCTCAACAACGGAGGACACGTGGCAAGCCGCAAAGACGAAATCAAGCAGAAGGCAAAAGCAGAGCGAGAAGCAAGACAGAAGCGCGAAAAGCGTTCGCGTCTCAAGTTCCAGCTAGGTATTGTTGGTGTAGCTGTTGCCGCACTGACGGCAATCACCATTGTTCTTGTGAGTGCTACAGGTAGTTCTTCTCTAACTCCCGCCAACATGGCTGGGGGTGGGGTGAGGTTCGCTGATTCTAGTTTGACGGCAGTATCCAGCCCTGCAAAGGATGAATTCAATATCAAGACTGAGCCGCTGTCCACGGATAAGACTGATGTGCGAATCTACATCGACTACATGTGCCCGTTCTGTGGTCAGTTTGAGCAGGCTTATGGCGACTACCTTTCTGGGCTGGTTGCTAGCGGTGACATTGACCTCGAATACCACCCCATTTCTATTCTGGACCGCTCTTCGGCTGGAACCAAGTACTCGACTCGTGCAGCAGGAGCTAGTGCTTGCGTTGCCGAGTCTGCGCCCGAGCAGTGGCTTTCGTTCAACCAGTTGATGTTTGACAATCAGCCCGAAGAGGGCTTGGCTGGTCTTACCAATGAAGAGATCAAGGGTCTAGTAAGCGAAGCTAATGCCGATAACCAGGATGTCATCAGTTCTTGTATCGATGACAACAAGTACACTGGATGGGCTGGCAAGGTTACCGATGCAGCAACTGAAAAACTCCCCTTCACCGATGCGGGTCTAGCAGCAACACCCAGCGTTATCGTGAATGGAGAGCTTTTCAGCAGCGATGATGGAGAGTTCCAGGCTTACCTAGATAGCGTCATCAACGGCTAGTAGTAGAAGCGATACCCTTCGCCCTATCCATTACAGAATCTTCCTGTGCAACGCCTCCTTGGTTGATGCGCAGGAAGATTTCTGCTTCCTCTTCAATGGTTTCCACACTTGCCTCCATTGAGGGAAGAATGGTGGTGTATTGGAATGAGGACTGGAAGCCAGGTGCTAAATCGCTGAATCGAATGTTCTCTTTGAAATCAGGTAGAGCTTCTTCGTCAAACCACGCTCCCGGAACTTCAAGCCTGTCTTCGATGAAATCTAGAACAGCCTCGATACGCTGCTTTCCGTCAACTACTGCACCAAGATGAGGACCGCTATTGAACGGTCGCTTGTTGAGGATTACTGCGCCTGTAGGAATGCCTTGAAGGAGTGATGAGATCAGGCTGCGCTTTCTTTCTTCATCCCAGACAGAACCCCTCTGGTACGGTGCATTGAAATCGTAAACGTTCTTGGCGTGAATCCAATGACCCACAGTGTACGAATTAGAAGCCATCTGAATGCGCTCTAACGGTTTGCGTAGAGGTTCGTCTTTTGCCTTGGGCGGTGCACCAACTTTGGCAGCACGATCATTCTTGGAGGCGGCACCCTTATCGGGATTGATGTTACGAGTGGTGCTTACGCCGTTCTTGTCTACAATACTCTTGGGTACTAGGTTGCTCATGAGCTTATTATGACACGCACCTGTGACTGACTAGACCAATAGGTCTGTCACCACAAAATCGGCTCGCTGCAAACCAGCACGCACAGAAACGTGGGTTACTCCAGTCCTTCGAAGCTTGTATACGGTGAGGTAGGTAAGACGCTTGTGCGATGTCTTGGTCCAACCCGTCGCGGCGTTGAACTGCGAAACCATAACCGGTTTGAGTCCACCTGTCATAACAGACGTGCCAAACCTAGTGAGGATGGCGCGAGGTATTTTGAAGATATGCATGTGAGGTTTCTCCTTGGTCGTTGTAACCTTCAAGTTCAACTCTACAGTCGAAACGTTTGCTTGTCAATTTGATTTGGAGTGACCATACTGTTACGGTTATACAGAACCAACAAGGAGCAACCGTTACATGCGCAAATTGAACGTCAAGCTAACTGCTTTTGACCTTCTGCACTGGATTAATGACCGGACTGTCAGTACCGATCTTTTCGAGCAGGCGGTTGTCAGAAACACAATCATCAACCTTCTGGACCTTTACGACCACTGGTGCAAGGATGCAGCAGTGTGTGATGTGTGCAGAAGACCCGAAGCATCGTTTGTGCGCAACGCAGAGCATGAGCTTTTTGACTTCCCAGAGAGAGTCGATGAGAGCAACAGAAAGCTCGCTCAGCTAAGCTCTCGCTTGATTGGAATGGGTTTTGACATCAGTGCACTGTTCTCCGGATTCATGTCCCCAGAGAGCCACACAGTGCTTCGTGCAACGGCTTATCAAGGTCTCATCACAGACTACGGAGAGATGGTCTATACCCGACGTGCGGCGATGTCCGTCCTGGGATCGAACAACCCTGTTGTTGTTCAGTCAGAGAGTTTTGGTAAGACTGGCTTTGACGATATTCTCAACTTGACCGTGTTTATTGACGCATCGAATGGTGATGATGACTGGGACAACGAGAATGCACTAGCAGCAAATGAACTCGTCGAGTTCACCAAGTTGTCACTGCGCTCGACTCAGATTGGGGATATAGAAATTCCCACCAGTATTGAGCGAGTTGAAACCGAAGTGCTTGCTTTGGGCGGTGTTCTTGAGGACGAACGTGACCTCGTAAGTGTTGAGCGACACAAGGTGGCAAACGTCACAAAGTCCCATCCTGTCCTAGGTCGTATCGCCAATGGCAACGACACATGGGCTGTTATCAGCTATGGAACTGGACGAACCATCAATGAGGCAATGAGAGCTATTCTCGACTCTAACGGAGATCCCGCGATTACCACTGATGAGGCTGTGAAATTGGCATCGATTGTTTTCTCGAAACGGGGAACTAAGCAGACCGTTTGACCCTAGAATGGCGCTAACGACGATAAGGAACTTCATGGTTACGTACTCAGCAGCACCGCTAGAAAGCTCAACGGTAGCTCGAATCGCGCCTCACCCGCTTCGAGGTCTATTCCCCGCAGACAACATCTTCTCCTATAAGGTCTTGGCTGCTCTTGGGCTTGGTCGAGCTTTCGACCGTGCTCACCGTGAAGCTAAGGAGTCGGATGAGGGGTCTCTTGCCCTGTTCCGTGCTGCTGCGAAGGAGTCAGACGAATTCTTGAGTGGTGTCGGGTACTACATTACCGAAGACATCATCAAGACACTTTCGACTGACACGCTTATCGCTAAGATCTCGATCACCAATGATGAGATTATCCACAACAGCGTAGACGTTCTTGGTGGAGTCTACGCGGTAGTCATCCCCACCGTTCCCCGCCACGAATCCATCTCGTTGTCCTCTGGTGGCGTGGGTTCTCCCGCTTACTTTGATGGTGTAGGCGTTTCTGTACTGCCCAACGACTACGCCTTCTACTCTTTTGCAGAGACCCTCTACACGCTTGCCGGAATCACCCTTGGTGAATTTGAAGAGCACGAAGGAACCTCATGGAAGGGTGGTAACAACATTGCCGTTACCCTTTACCGTTCGCTTGACGAGAAGATTCACCGCGTCAACCAGATTGTGCTTCGCAAAGATGGCGACGAAATTGTCATCAAGGAAGCAGAAGCTAATGATGATGGGTATATCTCTATTCACGCTTGGCATGAAGTCGAGAAGGGCGATAACGTACTCTCCTCATTTGTCTACCGTGCTCATGAGCGATTCGCTGACAAGCTGAACGAAATTCAGAACCTAGGAAACGCCCTAGCCGTTGTTGGTGTCGAAGAAGGTTCTGCTTACGACGAGTACAATAACGAGAAGTTCAACCCGTCGTATCTTGAAGGAACTCCTGAATTCGTCGCAGATGGTGCCCTCACCGAGTCACAGCTTTCCATCGAAGATGGTGCTAGTGCTGTCGAGGAAGATGCTGCTGAAAACATTGATGAGTCAGATGCCGACTCTGAAGCTCAGAGCTTTGATGATGTGACATGGGAGTCCGACCAGCAGGAAGACGAGCCTGTCGAAACAACTGACGTTGTGACTTCGGTTGATGAGATCAACACTCCTGAAGACTTGGTGAACTTTGCCGAGTACGAGGTCACTCACTCAGAAGAGCCGGAAGTCGTTAGCGAGGTCAATGACCCGACTGCGGAAACAGTAGAGCCTTTTGCGCTAGGTGCTGAGTACCTTATCCATGAAGTTGCTGTTGATGAGCCTGAGTACGTTTCGGCACCGGAGCCTTTGGGTGCCTCTGCGCTGTCATTCGATAGTGATTTTGCAATCACCGCTGACGCGGCAGAGAACGCCGAAGACATTCAGTGGTCTGATGTCGTCAGTGGTGACCAGCCGACCGTCGATGATGGATATGTTGACTACAGTGCCGAGAGCAATACTGCCTTCGACGACATCTCCTGGGATGAAGTCGCTGTTACTGTAGCTGACAGCGATGAGAACCCTGATGAGAAGCCCCTACGTGGGTTCCTTAGCCCCAACTAAATAGCCTGTTGCGTATTGCTCGTCTGGTTGCTATGATCGCGTTTCTACTTTGGAGTGATGCGTGAAAGCGACTGACGAGCAATACGACGCTATTGAGGCATTTGACGACGGTGATAACGTTTCGTTGATTGCTGGTGCCGGTACAGGTAAGACCACTGTTCTCAAAATGATGGCTACCGGAGACAACCGAAAGGGTCTCTACCTTGCCTTCAATAAGGCGGTACAGACCGAAGCACAGTCCAAGTTCCGTAAGACGAATGTCGAGGCTAGAACAGCACACTCTCTTGCCTATCGTGGTTTTGGTGCACCTAGACAGTCTCGACTTCCTGGTCAGGGAAGCGCCTTCATTAGGAACTCCACCCTAGCAAAGATGCTCGATATTGTTCCGACAACTGTCAAGGGCGACACCATCAGCGAACGCAAGATTGGCGCGTCAGAGCTTGCTCATCTTGCCAAGCAGACGGTGAAGCAGTTCACAAAGACCAAAGATGCGAGAATTAGCGAGTCGCTCGTTGAGCTTCCTCCGCTTCTTGCAGCAGATGCAAGGGTGTCTGCTGAGCTATCACCACTCATTCACAAGTACGCCGAGCGCATCTGGGATGAGATTGTCTCGCTCGATAGCGAAATGCCCGTTTCCCATGATGACTACCTCAAGCTTTACCAACTAAGCAACCCCTACATCGATGCTGACTACATCTTCCTCGATGAGGCTCAGGATGCCGATTCGCTTATGGTGGAAATCATCAAGGCTCAGATGGATCACGCCCAGATTATCGCGGTGGGAGACCGGTCACAGGCTATCTACGGTTGGCGAGGCGGAACCGTAGATGCAATGACCGAGTTTGGCGGAGTTGAGAGGCATCTCACGCAGTCGTTCCGATTTGGTGATGCTGTAGCTGCGCAAGCAAACAAGATCCTTGACCTTCTAGACGCTGACATTAGGCTACGTGGTACACCGACCATTCGCTCTCAGGTGCTTTTTGGAGAACGCATGGAGCGTCCTGACGCGGTGCTTACACGAACCAACATCGGGAGCATGGTTGAAGTCCTTGCTCGTCAGAGTGCAGGACAGAAGGTTTCTATCGCCGGTCAGCACAAGGCTAACGAGATGAAGAAGATTGCTAAGGCGGCACAGGACTTGCAGGATAAGGGTTACACGCCTCACCCTGATTTCTCTGTATTCGATAGCTGGAATGAAGTGGTGATGTTCAGCGAAACGGATGAGGGTGCAGAGTTCGCACCGCTAGTAAACCTCGTTCAGACCTGGGCACCAATCCAGATTATCGACGCAATCGATTCTTGCGTCGATGCTGATAGGTCTGATGTCATTATCTCGACGGCTCATATTGCGAAGGGTTTGGAGTGGAACCGCGTTCAGATTGGCGAGGACTTCTACCCTCCTAAGTACATCGATGGCGTGCAGCAGCCGTTGTCACGCGAAGAGGCAATGCTTGCCTATGTCGCTGTAACTCGTGCTCAGCTAGAGCTAGATGATTTTGGTCTTTCATGGATCTACAAGTACAAGGGAGAGGTAGCATGATGAAGTCAACCCGCAAGATTGTAGTATCTGTTGCGTCCACAGTGGCTGCCATGACGTTGCTCAGCGGCTGCCAGAGCGTAGATACACCAGCGTTCAACACCACGTCATCGTTTAGCCTAGAAAGCGTCGTAGAGCACGAGCCAGCGCCGTTTGAGACGTATAACGAGCAGAGCTTTGAGACCAATGAACTCTCCAAAGGGTTTGATGCTTGGTTTGGCAAAGTGGGCTGGGGAGAAAGCTATCAAGTTGATAGATCTCCATTGGAGTGGATTCCCAAGTCAACTGAATCCGCCTTTTCCGACCCAATCAGCAAGACTGCCTGCGCCGCTTGGCTTCCTTCCGCAATAGGCAAGGTAAACGCATCTACAACTAGTGCGTATGTATATCGATTGATGAGTGACGAAGGTAAGCCCGCAACCAAGGCTGACTTCGAGGCGGTATCAAAGAAGCTTTCGAGCGATCTTGGTCGTAGAGGCTGGAAGTCTTACGACACTTCGGAGTTTGGGTTTGCGGTCGATTCGACACAGCGGGCATGGTATGTTCCACCTGTAAAGGATGCGGAATACGTTCCTGTCGATACCTATTCGGTTGAATCATCCGGAGAGCCTCAGGTCGATTACATCAGCTATCGAGTAATGCTTGCAGACAGAGGTAATGGCTACGCCACTATCTACATTTCTGCCCCATGTTCACCTGTAGATACGAAGTCTTACGACGAATTACAGAATGAAGCAGTCAGTACCGAGCTAGACTTGGTTCAGTCCGATTCCAAGAACCCAGACAACTCGGTATTGAATCAGTAACGCCAGAACCATCATTGAAAACAAGGAGAAACATCAACACATGACAGACACAGAGACACTAAACACTCAGAAGAAAGAGTGTGCGTTTGAAGCAATTTTCAGATCCGACATCAAGGTCGAGCTAGTACGATCTTCTGCTTCTGACGAGGACGTTCTTTACGCCGCGCGAGTATCTACCGCAGGTGAACAGACTCGTGAGATTGTCGATTACGAAGAGTTGACAGAAGAGGAAAAGCAGAAGGCTGAAAGAAAGTCTGCTGGTCTCATCAACTATCTGATGCGTGACCGTCACGGCTCGCCCTTCGAGCACAATTCGTTTACCTTCTACGTAGAAGCACCCATCTTCGTATTCCGTGAGTTCATGCGTCATCGCATGGCGAGCTACAACGAAGAATCTGGGCGCTATCGTGAGCTTCGTCCCACCTTCTATGTTCCCGCAGAAGACAGAAACCTTCTTCAGGTAGGAAAGCCCGGTGCTTACAACTTCCTTCCCGGATCTCCTGAGCAGACGGCACTAGTTGACGCTGAGACTCGTAGGCAGTCAGTAGAGGCTTATGGTGCTTACAAGAGAATGCTTGATGCAGGTATCGCTCGCGAGGTCGCGAGAATTGTTCTTCCTCTGAACCTGTATTCGTCCATGTATGTCACGGTCAATGCGCGGTCCATGATGAACTTCCTGTCATTGCGAACCAAGCGAGAAGATTCTCACTTCCCCTCGTTCCCGCAGCGTGAAATTGAGATGGCTGCTGAGCAGATGGAAGACATTTTCGAGGAGAAGATGCCCAATACGCACGCTTCGTTCCAGAAGAATGGTCGAGTGGCTCCGTAAGGATTCACCACAAAGAAGGCACCAAACGAAATCTGTTTGGTGCCTTCTTCTGTATTTCGAAAACCTCACAATCCGCATGGTAGTTTGGTACCCTCGCAAGGGAATTAGAGAGGTTGTTACTGTGGCAGACGTTTGGGTTTTGCAGGATAGTGAAAAGAAGGTCGTTGGCGTATTCGGTAGTCGCGGGGCGGCTAATAGGGGTACGAGTGATGAGGACTCTCGCGCACTTCCCTTTGATATTGTTGAGCCTAAGGCAGCAACAGGCGCTCCGGTTGCACCGACTCAGCCAGAGCAGATCAGGGTTGAGGTGCCTGTTGAGGTTCCGGTGTACGTACCCTCTGATAACGCAGATGGCGCACCCTTGCTTGCTGCACTGAACGGTATCCGTTCGATGCTCGAAGCGGCTAAGGCACCCAAGCCGATCCTCGATGCCGTCGCCAATATCACCAACCCAGCAATCGAAGAGTACAACAGCAAGGTTGTCCCTCCTGCTGAAGATGGTGTTACATCTCTGGTACAAAGTGCCTATGATGATGGTGAGTCAACCAACCAAGAGCTAGATGCTCACAACTTGGAGCCAGAAGAAAACTTTGATCACGACGAGGTGAGTGCCGATGACGCGCTGGGCTTCCTAATGGGTGATGATGACGAGGTGGAAGCTCCCACTGAGCCTGAGCCTGAGCCTGAGCCTGAGCCTGAGCCTGAGCCTGAGCCTGAGCCTGAGCCTGAGCCTGAGCCTGAGCCTGAGCCTGAGCCTGAGATTCCTTCCTTCATCATCGCACCTGCGAAAGAAGAGACTGCCCCGGTTGAGATTGATGAGTACAACGATGACGATGATGTTGACGACGTTGAGTATGAAGACACGCCTGATACTGAATTCGTAGAACCTATATTTGAGCCTATGCCTGCAACTGATGAGGCTGATGAGGCTGATGAGGCTGATACCACAGAAGCAGAAGCAGAAGCAGAAGCAGAAGCAGAAGCAGAAGCAGAAGCAGAAGCAGAAGCAGAAGCAGAACAGGATGAGGAATCAACTAATGTTGAGACCGAAGTACAGCCTGATGAAGACGAACTGGACAAACCGGAGCTAGAAGATGCACCTGAGCCTGTATCTGCATTCGCTCGTGCGCGCGAGCTTCGCTCAGAGTCCACTCCGCTAGTAGAAGATCCTGCTGAGGTTCCTGCAATCAACGAAACTGTTGTTGGTCTCAATAGCTGGTTGGTAGGCGCACAGAGGAAAACTCAGGTTCAGTCAGAAGACAAGCCAATGACAAGAAAGCAGCTACGCGAGCAGGAAGCTGCCCGTAACGACTCTGGTGATTCCTCTGACTCAGTGCTAATCTAACGAACAAAGATTAGGACCAGATTGAATGACATCACCTACCAACTCCTTTCCTAGTGGGGAATTTGATTCCATCATTAGTAATCAGAGGGGAACTCCGGGAGAGAGGCGTAAAGCTATTCAGTCAGAGAGGATTGGCGGTAACAAGCCAGCTTCCAAACGTCCTAAAAGTTGGGTAGACCTAGCTATCACAGTTGCCGCCGAGCTACTAATCACGTTCGCTGTGATAGCGGGACTGTTCTTCCTGTGGAAGTTCGTCATTCTTGACGCTGTTACGGCTACACAGCAGTCGTCTAGTGCTAACCAAGTGATCGAGAATTTCGGTGTTACAGAACCTGCCGGTGCTGCTGACTTTGACCCGCAGAATCCTCCCTTGAGTGATAGCTCGGTAGTTCCCTCAGCAGAAAAGTTTGGAGTTCTGTACATTCCCAGGCTAGATGCTAACTACAAGAGGGTCGTTTTGCAAGACACTGGTAGCGCAGTGCTCGATGAAGGTATTGGTCACTATAAGGGATCTCAGATGCCTGGTCAGTATGGCAATTTTGCCTTAGCTGGTCATCGCAATACCGTCTTTGCCAATCTCAAAACGGTAGTTCCTGGGGACAAGATTTATGTCCAGACCAAGGATGGTTACTACACATATGAGATGAAGGAAGAGCACTCTATTGTCAAGCCAAGTGATGTCTCTGTTATTGCACCTATCGCTAACCAGGCAGGAAGTACAGTTGAAGACGCAAAGGTTGCGGAGCGAAAGACCTTGACTCTCACAACCTGCTGGCCGGAATGGAGCAACACCGAGCGACTGATAGTGTTTGCTGAGTTCGTTGAATGGCAGCCGTTGTCTGCGGGCGCACCGGCAGAGATTGCTTCTGTGGTGGGAACTAACTGATTATGAGAACAATGTCGGAGCCAGGTGCTAGGATTTACCCAATGAGAAACATGGGACTTTCTAGCTGATGCGGGTAACTATGGCATCTAACTCTACGGTCATGGCAATTTTCTGTTCACCTGTTCTCAAAGACGGCACTATGCACCATTCAGATGGTCTTGGTGCCGTTTTGCGTTGTACTGATTCAATGACAACGTAACTATAGACTTCCAACAAGGAAGACGCGATTCGCTACCGCGTGGATGGTTGGAAACCCCCGGTTGTAAAAGGCTGGGGGTTTCCGCTTTTAACGGACGTGGCTTACCCGGGTGCTACTTTGTCTATGTGCAAGAAGTAATGAACAGCAACCCCATCACAGCAGTGGTGTTTTGGATCTTCTCGCAGATGTTCAACGACCCCAACATCTTCCCTAGAATCATTGGTGCGGCAATCATCCTGTTTGTGGTACGAGCACTACTGGCTTTAGTGGCTACCTTGCGCTCAGTAAGGGTAGACAAACTCCTTGCTAAAGAGCAGTCAGAGTTCAACGAGACACAGCAGATCCTTGGTTCTTTACGGGCGGGACAAAGGTGTGAGTGCAGTGCGTATGGTAGACGTTGCAAGAACTCAGCTTTGGTAGCAAAGCACTTCTATCCTCGAAAGCTTGGTGGCGCGACAACCATGAGGAATTTGATTGTCACATGCAGGGCGCATGGTGTGGAGGGTGACAAGGTTCCATCACTGTTGGCGAAATGGGGTATTCAGCGAAGACGCAGGTCGTACTTTGTTAAGTCCATCGAGGTAACCGTAGGAGAGTGGTCATCTTCCTCGACCGTTAGCTCTGTCTAGTACGGTGTTTCCCTAATGTGACTTTTGTCTGAGTATCCGAACCTAGGCTCTTCTTGAGGTGGAGGTGCGGTTGTGTAGGGTTGTGGTACATGCGGAGCAGCGACAGCCCTAGACTCTGCTCCTACGAGCGCCCATTGTCTTCCACCTGTCGCTACTGCTTTTTCGTTTAGCGAAAGGATGCGGTTGTGAGACACGGCTACAGTGAGTAGCCAGAAAGCAGGGAAGAACACTGCAAGAATGACCATACTGATCCCATCAAAACCAAGCTTTGTCGAGAGGCGGTTCACAGCTATGAAGAAGATCACGCTGCCGAGAATAGGTACTATCAGACCAAATACCCAAGCACCGTTCATGCCCGCCACACGGAAAAATGTCCAACCGTTGACGAATGGTACCCATGCCTTCCAAGCAGAGATACCTAGTTTACGAAAGACACTATGTAGTGATAGAGAGATGAACAATAGCGTAGCTAGTACCCCTCCAAGGAGTAACTGTAGGTAGTTTTCTGGACTGATGATCTCTTGCATATCTCTTCCTGTAGCTCTTGGTAAGTATATGGGTTAGACAAGCTCTAAGACCAATTCCTAGATTTCTCAAAACGCTTGACCGGTTATGACTCTACTGTTAAGCTTACGTCGCTCTGACAGGAAGTTAGAGCAGATGAGAATGATGGATACATGGGCGAATTGATTAGGTTTCTACCAAGCTACGTAGGCTCGAAGAGGGCTTGGGTTCCTTACCTCCAAGAGTTCGCAGGTCGTCCTTTTGTTGAGATGTTTGCTGGTTCCGCTGTGCTTAGCGCAAACTTGGCGACCAAGGCTTTGCTAGTTGACCTTGATCCAATCGTTGCGACTATCCTCTCTCGATTTGACGAGCAGATTGTGCCTGAGTCGTTTACCCGAGAAGACTACTACCGTGTCAGGTTTGAACCTGATTGGTGGCAGCACGCTTACTGCTTGCAGTCCATGTCTTTCTCTGGCGTGTTCCGATACTCCAAGAGGGGGTACAACGTACCAGCTAAGGGTGGTGCTGACCCAGAGAAGAACAAGGTCAATGTCTTCCACAACCAGCCTTCTTATGAACGAGCATTGCTGAGATGGAACGAGCTACAGCCCGACGTTCGTCAGAGTTCTTATCTTGACATCACAGACGATGAAATTGCTGCACTAGGCGATGATGTCATCATTGTGCTTGACCCCCCTTACGAAGGCTCTCAGGCTGCTTACAACGCAGTTGTGGGTACTGGTGAAGCTAGCGTGAACAACAATGAATTCGACTTCAATGCCTACTGGGAAAGAGTGGAGCAGCTAAGGCAGAAGTTCGACATCATTCTCTTTGACCGTAAAGACAACATCGAGCGTCACGGTTATCATGTTGATGCTGTACGAAAAATGCGAGTCAATGGTGCGCGTCCCGGCGACGTTGAAGCAATGAGTGTTCTGCTCAGAAGCGGTGAGCGAAGATTCAACACCAAGGGTCATTTTGACCTCTGGGAGGGTAAGGGCGACGTAGTAGTCGTCAAGTAGCTGTAGAGGATGGACCGGTACTGTTAGAGTGCCGGTCCATTGTCATACTCATCAGATACAATCTACCTAGGCAAGCAACGGAGAAATCATGCAAGGTAGAGTCGCACACATCATTAACGACCGAAACGGTCACCAGAAGACTGTCTGGAAGTCCGTCGATAAGGGTGTTTCTTCTCTTTCAGGTCGCAACCGGATTCCCAATACGGTAGTGCCCCCTCAGCAGACATCTATCAACTCCGCTGAAATCGAGAACTGGATTGTCAGAAACAGGCTGCCCCTGTCTCAGGATGAGGACTTTGTAGATCTAGTCAACGCCGAGGTTGTTGCCAGCGGCGATTACTCTGACACAGGATTGAAGACTTCGTACGATCAGGTCTTCAGTGAGAACTTTGGCGGCTACTCAGTTGATTCTTTGAGGGCAGCACTGGGTACCTCCGAGCCTTCTGTTGGTGCAGCGCCTGTCATAGTTCCTAGTAGTTCAGACAGTAGAGTCCAAAGTGGAGAGGTGTTCGATAAGGTCGAGCACGATGGTGTTGTATACACCCGTCTAACCGATAACAACTACCCGTCAGAACCATATCAATTCCGACTTCAGTTCAGTCGCGAGCTATCTGATGAAGAGATGACTCATGCTCGTGATCTAGCAGCATATGCTTGGGCTGTAGATGTTCGAGGCGAGACGTTGGAGCTAGAACCCGAAAAGGACACGCCGTTCTCGTTTGTGATCTTCGGTGACACAACAAAGTCGAGACGTAGTGATTCTGATTCCGCTGTACAGGATTGGAAAGACACAATGAGTTCCTTCTTCACCGAGGGAACCAAGCAGAAGGATGAGTCGAAGCGTATTCCGCCAGTTGACAAAGAACTGACGTTCGAGCTATACGCTGACTCAGTGGTTGCATACTGATGGCGGTCGCTCATCCCTATAACGCTCAGAGGGTTGTCGATGTAAATGGTCGGCTGACGACCGTGTACAAAAGACCTGATAAGTCTAGCGCTGCTCAGAGAGTGAGCTTTGTTACGCCCCAGAAGGCTATTGGTGAAGATGATTTCGATCTCAACGCATACTCCGATGGTCGCTATGTGTCGATCAGACCAGCCGGTAATGAACGGGCTATCAATAAGGTGGTGGCGGACACGCCCACAGACGAGTCGTCCTTGTTCATGATTACCGACTACTCTCTGAACGACGATGGTTCGTTAGATCTTGACTGCGGAGATAGCCCCGTTCTTATTCACCTCGATACGATGAAGAAGGCACGCATCAATGTGAGCGCCGGTAACGCTGTCATCAAGACTTATGGAGAGCGCCACACTCCTGAGATTACAGCCAGTGGATCTTCACACGTGACAGTAATTCTGTCGGCTGGTGTAGGCGCAGACATGGTTTCCAAGGATGATGCTTCCGTAGTGGTTGTCCCCGAAGACAATGCTTTCGGAACGGTATACGTTCAAGGTTCCAACCCAGTTGAGATAGAAGAGACGAAGGCTAAGCACCAAGTAATCGTACTTAGCTAAAGACTGACTTGACATCTTGTCTAAGTTCGTACTAAGATAACTGTGTAGCAACAACAGCCCACAGAACTTAGTCACAACGAAAGGCACACCATGTCGAACCAGCCCGCAATGAAGACCTCCGCAAACTCCCTCCAGGTGTTCGCGGTCATCCTGCTCACCATCATCGGTATCGGTGCGTTCACGCTCTCGTTCCGCGCACTGACCGAGATGTTCGTCGCCAGTGGTAACCCCGAGATGGTGTCGTGGATCTTCCCCATCATCATCGACGGTCCCATCCTCGCTGCCACCGTCGCCATCTTCTACCTGGCTTCGTTCGAGAACAAGCGGGGTGAGAAGTTCTACTCCTGGTCCGTGCTCGCACTCTTCTCTGCTGCATCGATCATCCTCAACGCCCGCCACGTGGCTCTCAATGACACCCGCGAGCTTGATGTCACCACTTCCACCATCATGGCTGCTGCACCTCCTGTCGCGCTCATGTTCGTCATCCACCTCCTCGCCATCCTCATCCACCGCCAGAAGAAGCGCTCCGGTTCCACCGTCAAGGCGACCAACAAGGATGGAGAGATCGTCATCGGCACCAAGAAGAAGACCGATAACCAGATTCTCGTTCTCGTCAAGAACCACGTGGCGAAGGGCAAGGCGGTCACCGCTTCCGACATGATGCGTTGGACTGGCGCTCCCAGTGTTCAGTCTGCTTCCTACCAGCTTGGTCGTCTTCGCAAGGCTCACCCCGAGACGTTCGAGGTGAAGAGCAGCCCCCGAGCCGTTATCACCTCTCCCGCCACGACCACCAACGTCGAGGCATAACACTTCATCTCACTACACCCCGGACTGGGCTGGTCCGGGGTGTAGTCGTTTAACCAGAACGGTGTCTGAGCCAAATGGTAGAATTCTTTCATGACTTCACCAAACACTGTAGCAACGTCGATTGTTGATAAGAACGGTAAGAGCACCACCGTGCACAAGAACCTCAACAAGGGTGCCTCTTCGGCAGCATCGCGTGTGAGCGCGGTTGCGTCTAAGCCACCCGCCCCTTCCTACCAGCGTGCGGTTCGTACCGCTATCGGTGAGTTGTACAAGGAAAAGGGTGCAACTATCAAGAAGCGAGGGGTGGATTACGACTGGGGTCAGGTCAAGCGTTTATTGGATACGGATACCCCCTATTTCGGTAAGCTCTCAGATGCGTTATTCAACTCCATCAATGACCATTTTGGTGCAGACGCAGCCAAGAGAAGAGAAATTGCCGAAAAGATTCTGACCATCACGGGTCGAGACGATGAAATGTACAGCGACTTCGCCGTTCCCTCCGTTCCGGGATTTGAGTCTGTCGATGCCACAACTGACGATGTGATCAATGGTCCGGTCACGAAGTCTGTTGACTTCAAGAGTGACTCTCTTTATGAAAGCAATCTCTTCTACACCTCCCAGATTCTCAATCGAAAGACCAAGGACGACACGGACAAGCCAGATACATTCGGTGCTTACTACGAATTTGAGTACATGGGTTCCAGTGAATATGAGTACGGGGCTATCCCTAAGGCTATTCGTCAGATGAGAGAAGCACCTGAGCTTCAGTATGCTGAGCACAAGGCTGAAATAAATGGCGTTGAACGTACGGTCTACTTTGTTGGTCCCAACGTTGCACCAGCCATTGCTTCCTTTGAGCATGGACGAGAGAATATGGATAGCAACTACGGTCGTATGTTCCAGCAGAAGGCTGGCGGAGGATTTGAAGATGCCTTTGCCGGTGGTGGTCACAAGGCTAATCCCTCCCAGACAGTCTGGATGGCTCTCAACGAGGACGACTCGTTCCTCTATACGCTTGACAAGGATCGTGCGCTAGATGCAGCCACAATCACCCGCCGAGGTTCACACACCAAGCAGGACTTCTCGAAGGTGGACGTAACTCTCTCGTAGAGAATGCACTAGGTTTCGGCTCTGCTAGATGGTGTGGCAGAGCCGAAACAAGTGTGGTACCATTGAGGATGTCGGTGGTTACCACCACACTAGTAATAAGAGGTACAGAGACACCTCGCAAAAGTTTTTCGAGAAAGTTTCCGAAAACGGTTGCAAACACACTTTGATGTGTGTAGTCTCTACACGTAGGGTAAAACGCCTCACACTAAACCGTCAAGAACACTTGACCTAACCCAGGAGCACATCGCACATGATGAAGCAGCTATTTACGAACGGACACGCTGAACAGCGTACGCTCGTTGCTGCTCAGAAATGGCAGTCCCCCGTGTGCTCAGATATTGCAACACCAGCCTATAAGCTTGGTCAATTGAATAGCGGTTTCGTCGGAGGTGTACTCGACAAGTAGGATCATTGAACCTACCCAAGGCATAATTAGCCGGGAGTCACCCAAAGCGAAAGCACGGGGACTCCCGGCTTTTTGCATGTATCACCAGCAACAAACACAGCACCACCAGCACCACGAAAAAGATTCTCAAAGAATTTCTGGAAATAGCTTGACACGGTTACGAAGCTCTGCTAAGTTAGAACTATAGCAACCGAGAAACACAGAAAAGCAAGACACAACACAATATAGGGATGTAGCTCAATTGGTAGAGCACCGGTCTCCAAAACCGGGTGTTGCAGGTTCAAGTCCTGTCATCCCTGCAAAACCCCCTAGCGGAGGAAACGAAGATGCTAGGAAGGTTATGTGGGTAGAAACTTACCCATCTTGGCAACTACACAGTGGATAAAGAAAGGGAATAGGTCGCCAAAACCTATTCCACTCCTTATCGTATAATCACAAGCTCTTCGGAGCGAGGGAGGCACGACAAGGTTTGATGAGGGCGGCAGCCAACATGCCGTTATATAGCCAATGGCTCAAAATGAAGGACTTGGTTGTCGTTCTCATCAGTAATGGTAGTTTAGTCAAGTGGTCAACGACACCGCGCTGTAAACGCGACGGCTAAGCCTGCGGGGGTTCGAATCCCTCAGCTACCACCTCTTTGCTAGTCACTCCGGCGAGAGAAACTAGACGTAGCGAACACTAGCGTAATGTTCGAAGTGGATAGGGTCGCTCCCTGTTTGCGTGCATGGCAAGTTACCCAAGCGGCCAAAGGGATCTGACTGTAAATCAGCCGTCAATAGACTTCGGGGGTTCGAATCCCTCACTTGCCACAAACCCAACTACGCGCGTAGCTGGGGACAGCGATATAAAGTTCCGTACTGGCTTGAAAAGACGGAAGTGACAAGGGATAATGATAGCCCGCCCAAGACTTTGTATTGCGCACATAAATGTCCAGCAATGGATAAAGGGAATCACATACCGGGTTAACACGGTCGATCCCTCCCAGTAATGGGAAAGACGGTTATGTAAAGACGTAAACAAATACACCGGTTGGTAAAACCGGCGCTTCATAGTACTGAGGAAAGGGTGAAAGGAAGTCGTACTCCTAGTAGCGTGTAGATTCAGGAACGAAGCTTCGTGGGTGAGAATTCCACACCGTCAACCATACGCTTCTCTAGCTCAGAGGATAGAGCATCCGGCTCTTAACCGGAGGGTCGAGATTTCGAAATTCTCGGGAAGCACATGCCATTGTGGCGGGTAGCACGAACCGAAGTACAAGGTAAGTGTCCAAAGCATAAGGGGTAACAGTCAAGCGCCGTGGCACGGTGTACTAGTGATCGCAGAGCGGTCACAAAGGCTTGACAACGTTTGGCTCTATAGCTCAGTTGGTTAGAGTGCCACCCTGTCAAGGTGGAAGTCGCGGGTTCAAGTCCCGTTAGAGTCGCGGTATAGCCGATAATGTTCATCATCCCTGCGAGACCTCTCGTCGAAGGCAGTAGTGAGGCTTGAACACGGACTTTCCTTCCGTATACCAAAGGATATTCCTCTGTAGCTCAATTGGCAGAGCGTCTCACTGTTAATGAGATGGTTCGTGGTTCGAGTCCACGTGGGGGAGCAGTAGTCCTGGGTCTGTGAGGCTCAGGATGAAATGATGGTTAGGTTTCGTGGTGCCGCTTCTCACAGGAGCGGTTAGAAGCTGTTCACATCACAAAAAGGAACAGAGATAATAGCTCAATGGTTAGAGCGCCCGCCGAGGAGGTGGGAGACGCTGTTCAAATCAGCAAATCTCACAAAACCTAAAGCGGAATGTGCTGAACAAGACTGTGCGGAGGTACCCCAATCAGAAACTAGCAGTGCAGGATGTCATGGTTTCGAGTTAGCATAAACCAGAATGCGGCGTGAGAGCGCGTATAGGACCGTGGTGTGGTTCTACTCGATGCAAAAGGGAGGGAGAAATCCTCACCCGATGAAGTGGGCTAATTGGTCAGCCAGCGAGTCTGAAAACTCGTGCATGGGAGTTCGAGTCTCGCCTTCGTCAAAACATGTCTGTGTAGCTCAGTCGGTTTAGAGTGCCACCCTGTCACGGTGGAAGTCGCGGGTTCGAGTCCCGTCATAGACGCTGGTAGCTTGCTACCTCATTGTTGTGATATGAACCCGCTGATAAGCCGCGAGGTGTCATGGAGTTGTATACGCCCTAGCAAGGATTAGACCTTGTATCACGACCCAATTCTCTGGTGTCAGTCCCAGAGGGGTTATTGAAGAGATTCAATAACCATCTTCCCCGCTAGCACAATTGGCAGTTGCATTTGGTTCTGGACCAAAGGGTTCTAGGTTCGAGTCCTAGGTGGGGAGCGCATAACACAAGGGTGAGGCTCCTACGACATGCCTCTTACAGAGTGACGAACCGCCGTCAAGTCTAAGGGAATTTCCTTTGCATCGTGGTGAACAAGCAGCCCTAAATGCATGTATTCCCCGATGGTGTAATTGGCAACACGACTGGTTCTGGTCCAGTTATTCTAGGTTCGAGTCCTGGTCGGGGAGCGTAATGATAAGAGATAGGTCGCTGGTAAGGTAATGGCACCGTCTGGCGCACGTCAGGAGAGGTAGGTTCGATTCCTGCTCGCTTATCATGTACTTGCGCACGGATCTTAGTGTGCGCAGATTGCTCGTAAGAGCATGATCCCCCATAGTGTAACGACAGCACGACAGCCTTTGGAGCTGTTAGGTCTAGGTTTGAATCCTGGTGGGGGAGCACAAGGCGAGGTGTGACTTAGGTCATGCAACCGCCGAGCATTCCAGAACGGTGACTATACAATTTCGCGCCGCTCCATCTGTTAGCATTCTGGATGCGCCTTGTTAGCTCAGTGGTAGAGCACTTCCTTGGTAAGGAAGAGGTCGCGGGTTCAATCCCCGCACACGGCTCAAAACAGACTCTCCGCACCGAGGGTGTTTAAAGAAGTACAACAGTAGCAGTGCGGTCAGGTTAGCTGGATAGTGCAAGTCGAGGTATCGACTCAAATATACGATATGCGCACGTGGCGGAATTGGCAGACGCGCTAGCTTGAGGGGTTAGTGTTCGTAAGGACGTGAGGGTTCAAGTCCCTCCGCGCGCACCAGGGGAATACTTCATTGAGATGATGACTCAACCATACGGCTCATCACCGTATGGGGTGGATGACCCCGCAATCTTAGCTTGACAACATCGGATTCGGTGGTGTACAGTTGTGGAACAAGACAACAGAGCAAAAGTACATGCCCCTATGGCGGAATTGGCAGACGCGGTGCACTCAAAATGCGCTTCCTCACGGAGTATCGGTTCAAGTCCGATTAGGGGTACGGGTTGTAGGCTGAGAATAACCAGCATAGTCAGAAGCCTACCTGCGCTTGTAGCCCAATGGCAGGAGGCAGCCGACTTAAAATCAGTACAGTGCGGGTTCGAGTCCCGCCAGGCGCACAGTAATGAAGATTTTCGGAATATACGCAAGCGGTATGCGGTCAAGTTAGGGGCTTGAAAGTCGGGTGTTCGATCCACCCTATTCCGACGAAGGGTTCCAAAACCCTTTTGCAACAATGCAACAACATAAACACCACGGGGTGTAGCGTAGCTTGGTAGCGCGTCCGTTTTGGGGGCGGAAGGTCGCAGGTTCAAATCCTGTCATCCCGACGTAACAAACTGCTTAGTGCGTCTGACTGGCGTGTTGAGTTTGAGTGCGTGATTCGTCTCGGGTTCGTCACCCGAGGTGATGCGTGAAAACGAATGTTTGTTCACTACTAGTGGGTAACTGAGAGAAGACCCTGATGAACTTCAAAATCTAGATACTCTCTATTCCTCCATAGCTCAGTTGGTAGAGCGGGAAGCTGTTAACTTCTAGGTCATTGGTTCGAGTCCAGTTGGGGGAGCTTCACGGTGTGGTAACGCGCATCGTACCGTAGAGTCGGTATTGCTACGCAGACATATTCCTCTGTAGCTCAATTGGCAGAGCATTCGGCTGTTAACCGAACGGTTCGTGGTTCGAGTCCACGTGGGGGAGCAAGGCGTTTTCGCCGCAATTTTTCCTTGAAGCACATTGGCGGTGCGCGCCTACGATATGTAGGTCTTAAGAGATGGAGGTTCGAATCCTCCCAGCGACCCTGGTGGTAGCTGTAGTTTAATTCGTAGATTGGTAAAACAGACCTGCTTCAGCGGGTAGTCAAGAATGTGGGTTCAAGCCCCACCAAGGAATCGAATTAGCATCTAGTAGAACGGTCAGGAAGATGACCCGGGTGTTGATGTATCAAGGTCAGGATGAACCCGCGTAGTCTAATCATCCCCATCTTCACATATTCTTTCCTCGAAAGAGGCGGTGTCCAAAGAGTCTTCGGGCTGGCTGGACTCAGGGCTTTCCGTAAAGGGGTCCACCAAAGGGGATGCTTGGTTTCGACTGGTTGATACAGGCGAAAGGAAGCGTGCCGTGGATTGTCTGGTGACCACGTAAATCACATCGGGCAAAAAGAAATGCAAACGCATCTCGCAACGACTTCGCACTCGCAGCTTAATCGCTGAGGGTCTCTAAGGAGTCTGTCTCAGCTTCCAATTGCAGAATGATTCACGGCAGGAACTAGGCATCAGCAAAGAGGAATCCGATACGCCGCCTAACTACTGGGTAGCAAGTATCGTAATCATGGTAGTTAGACGATAGCGAGCCGGTGTCCATACCAACCCGCCAGAGTCGATAAACGCCCCAAATGGACTACGCACGTAGAAGATTTTGACTTATCAAGCAACACGCGGGTTCGACTCCCGCCATCTCCACTACCACTTACGAGAAGTTCCGGTTCGATACCGGCACGATCCACAATTCATGGGTCGTCTGCATGGTAACAGGCTACGTAGGAGCACATATTTAGGTGAGAGTCCTTAGTCCAGACCGGGAGGGTATGACCGGGATAGGGTGAAAGCCCCGAGGGGTTGTTGAACGTGAGCAGCCCCGACTAGACTTATTAGTTCTGGCTCCAATATCCTGATGCCATAGGGTAGGAGAGTTACTTAGACGCGAAGGCATCCCGTCGTGAGGTAATGCGGTACTCCCAATCAGCCGCGATAAGATTGGGTTGACAAAATCGCTGGGTTCTGTCAGACTATAGACAAGTAAGCGGCAAGGTTGATGTATTCCGAAAGGAACTGACCGAACCGAAGAAAGTTACCAGCAACATGGAGTGGTCGCATAGTCCGGCTTAGTGCAGCAGTCTTGAAAACTGCCGTGGGTAAAACCACCGTGGGTTCGAATCCCACCCGCTCCGCAAAGGTAAATAGGGCAGACATGCTCGTTCCCTTTCACAAACAGTCAGTAGCGTGTGGCGAAATTGGCAAACGCAGTGGACTAGCACCTAAACTTTACAGCCGGTGGGTTGTAAAGCATTGGGCGACATCCACCGGAGTAGGCGGGTATCTAGAAATGGATATCACACTGAGTCTCCTTGCGGGTTCAAGTCCCGTCACGTAAAATCTGTTTGTGCCCTTGGGGGTTTAGCTCAGTTGGTAGAGCACTGCTTTTGCAAGGCAGGGGTCAGGAGTTCAAATCTCCTAACGTCCACAACCTACAGTCGTAGGAAATGTCAAAGAAACTTCGGTTTCGACTTGACAAAAGGAAAACCAGCCTGCTAAGGTTGGTTTATAGCAACAACGAATCTTGAAAACACAAAAGAGGAAACAAGCTCAACGAAGTTGGTTGAGCAAAATGGAGTCGTCGCATAGTCTGGCTTAGTGCACCACCCTGCTAAGGTGGAGTACCCGAAAGGGTACCGAGAGTTCAAATCTCTCCGACTCCGCAAAGGCTAATCTAAGTAACCCTTGGTATGGGAGAACATTTTAGTCCTCGCTCAATTCAGCACCGTTGATGCAACTTCTGGCTAACCGTCAGAAAGTACATCGGCGGTGATACCACTGAAAGGAGCAATTGCCTTGGATGACTCAGATGGGGTGCCGTGTTGCAATAGCTCGCGGTCTTTACTGAAAAGGCTTTATGGAATCGTCGCATAGTCTGGCCGAGTGCACCATCTTGGAAAGGTGGCGAACCCCTCAAAGGGTTCCGAGAGTTCAAATCTCTCCGATTCCGCACTTCTCGTCTTCCAAACGAAAGTCCCGGTAAGCCTGGGTGAATGGCTGTTCTATGACGACATTGAACTGAATTTAAGTCGTTGCGATTCTAGGTGTCTTACGTCAAGAAGATGCTTCGGTTGATCCCGTTAGGAAATCTACGGAATGGCTTCGGCTGTTTCGGGTCGGAAGGGTTTGATCACTCTTTCGACATACGCATCGCTAGCTCAATTGGCAGAGCAACTGACTCTTAATCAGTGGGTTCCCGGTTCAAGTCCGGGGCGATGCACAAAGTACCTTCGGGTACTTGCAGTAAGGCAAGGCTTCCATGTACGCCGCAAGGTATGTAGAGAAATCGCATCGCATGGGTGAGTCTTACTGAGAACGTAGAGATGCGATTAGAGGCGTTCTTCCACACTTGTACACCGGATCGGTCCTAGGAGCCTATCGTCGCAGACGGCAAATCCGAGGGAGGGGTTATGTGAACCCTTGTGCGAATACACCATCACTTCAAGCACCGAGGCAAATGAATGCAATCGATGCCCGTTCAGATGTAAAAAAGAACGCTCGTAAGTTCACAGCCTATGTAGAGGGGCTGATGGGGCGCAACCCCATTGCGGTTACGAAAAGCCGAAAACTTGCAGCACATCATTGTATGCGGGGTTCGAATCCCCAAGCGTCGTCGGTTCGCAACCGGCGTGACTGGCTTGTTGCAATGATATGGTGGGCGTAGCTCAGTTGGTAGAGCGCTGGCTTGTGGAGCCGGATGTCGCGGGTTCAAGCCCCGTCGTCCACCCGAATTATGTTCTGATTCAGATACCAAAAAGGGATTAGAAAGTCATCGAACAGCATGGTATCGCTGTTGTGGATGGTGTGAAGTGGTATCGAGTCGTCTCATACGTCGGCAGACGTTGACGGCAGGTGATGTATTCCGAAAGGAACTGCCCATCGATAGCTTCACATGAGTTTTGGAGGGGTCGCATAGTCCGGCTTAGTGCAGCAGTTTCGAAAGCTGCCGTAGGTGTCACATCCTACCGTGGGTTCAAATCCCACCCTCTCCGCAATAGAGTTCAAGCAGCCCTGATTACCAGGAAGCATAAGATGACACTTGGACCTAGATTTTCTCTATAGCTCAATGAACCCTTGGTGTTGGAGCAAGAAACAAGGTGTGTAAACACCAAAGAGAAAGCCGATGTGAAACTCGGAAGAAAGCGCAAGTAAGAGCTTACGGTAACAATCGCATAAGCTATAAAAAGGAGTCAGGCGAAACCCCTGACAGGCTGTGGGAACACTGCTTGCGTGAGTAAGACGAGAACTAGCAAAGGTGATTATCGGAGGTCAGTAGCGCACTGGAAGGCTTGTGAAGGTGGGTTTAGGTAGAGCGCCGCCCAGCGTATGCGATTAGGATGGCGGAGGTGCCGGTTCAAGTCCGGCTAGGGACCACCAGAATGCCCGATTGGTGAAATTGGCAGACACGCAGGATTTAGGTTCCTGTGTCTTCGGACGTGAGAGTTCAAGTCTCTCATCGGGCACGCACTGATTTACAGGACTACCGGTGCAATGGTAGTTGCAATGAGTGCCGTTGCTGTAATGATGTTGCCCGGTGATTGCTATTGCACGCTTATCATGCATCACCAATCAGGTCCATCGAACGTCGTGATGACAGTACGATGGACTTCTGACGCTCAGTAGCCAAGATGGTAAGGCGCACCGCTCATAACGGTGTTATGCGGCAGTTCGAGTCTGCCCTGAGCGACAAAGATGATGAGGAAGGTCTTGACTACACTCATTATCTAACGGGATGACCCGGCAAGGTCATTTTGGGTTCCTAGGTATTAGCCCGTATACCCCTAGGACAGCAGTATGAAACCTCTTGCCGGAGGTTGCTGATATTGAGGTGGAACGCTTTGTGTAGGAATGTCGGGTGAATATCTGACCGCTGCGCATGATGATGTATCCATCGGCATCCTAAGTTGGTCATACTCAGCTTAGTGTTTGGCGCAGTAGCACAATCGGCTAGTTGCATCGCCCTTTCACGGCGAAGGTTGCGGGTTCGAGTCCCGTCTGCGCTACGTTTCAAAAACTTCTTGTTTCGACTTGACAAGAGAGAAGCTACTACTGTAAGGTAGTAAATGTGCAGGACGTACTAGTGTCTCCTGAAAAACACATGTCAATAGGGAAAGTCCAACCCAACCGCCGAGGGCGGGAGATTCCGGTGTAGGGAGCCGGTTGATAGACCACACTAGGAACACAACATCGCATGGGATAAAGAAATCCGCACTAGTTAGTTCTGGTGAGATGCAGGGGCTAATCGTCCTGATGCGAAAAGTTGTTATGGCGCTGTAGCACAATTGGCAGTTGCATCTGGTTCTCAGCCAGAAGGTTGCGGGTTCAAGTCCCGTCAGCGTCACGATAACCCAAAGACTCCGCACTCCGGAACCATTGGAGGGTTAGATAACTAGCGAAAGACACTACGTAGCCTTCCTCAGGAGGTCTTTTGCACCAGGGTTGAACTACTGAGGCGTAATCAACCCACTTGCCATCTTAGCTCAGTTGGACAGAGCGACTGTTTGAAAAGCAGTAGGTCACCGGTTCGGCTCCGGTAGTTGGCACGCAATGTTGCAACAATGCCCCTAAAGCTTGACGGGGTTACGAACAAGACGCGAGTTCATCAAACCTCATGTAGAACAATTTGATGCCTGTGCTGGGTCGGGTTAGTATCCAGTTATACCCTTGTAGCTCAGTAGAGAACAGAGCGCTCGTCCGTGTGTGGCGGGAGGCGGTGGTTCAAGTCCATCTGGGGGTACGGTTGAGAGGCTTTGCAAGGTCTCGATTCAAGTTCGGCGGGATGATTGTTCCGTGCGGGGCGCAAGCTGCGGTTGTCGTATGAGGAAGCTTACTCAGATAGTCTTCGCGCAGCACATGCCTTTATAGCTCAGTTGGTAGAGCGCTTCGTTTACACCGAAGATGTCGGGGGTTCGAGTCCCTCTGGAGGCACAAACGGTGAGAGCCACTGGCTCTTAGCCGTCTCAACCGAAGAGTCACCTGATTTCTAGATGAAGGTGACTTGGAAGGTGCCCTGTTGCGACTAACGGAGAATGTCGTTTGCATATATGTGTAAAGATGCCGGTTCGAATCCGGTACGGGGTGCTTATGGTTACTGACGTAGATTGTACAGTCGCAGTCAGTGCGGTAGGGAGTGATATCCCCTTACCAGTCGCCCGGGCATTGGCTGTCGTCCAAGGCAGTGCGGGGATCGATCCTCGCAGCGAGACCATTTATCTTCCACGAACTATTGTGCAGAGCATAGCCTCTGTGCTAGTATCGAGGAACAGTGATGCGGGGTAGGGCAGTTCGGTAGCCCGCTAGGCTCATAACCTAGAAGTCGGTGGTTCAAATCCATCCCCCGCAACGTTACAACGAAGGGTCTTAGACCTGGGATTTATAGATAGCATCTTCTGCTTGTAACTAGAAGATGCTAGGCATGAACCGCAAGGTTTGTTCCGACACCGGCAAGCGAGTTGGACCTAGCGTGAAAGCGAGAGGTCAGGTGAATTGGTAAGAGATTACCGCGAGAAGCCCGAGTTTAGATACGCACTTCTCAAATGCCGGTTTTGTTCGGGGTCTTAGCTCAGTTGGTAGAGCGCCTGCTTTGCAAGCAGGATGTCAGGAGTTCGATTCTCCTAGACTCCACGCTTCCTCTTCAATCATCACTATCGGCTCATTACCGTAAGTGACGAAGAGATCTCTCGCCAATACCGGTTGTGTCGAGATTTTTCGGAGCAACCACTTAGGGGTGTAGCTCAGTTGGTTAGAGCGCTTCGCTGATAACGAAGAGGTCTGCGGTTCAAGTCCGCATATCCCTACTGCTCAATGTCTCTCCTGGAATCCGGTGGAGACAAAGAGAAATGGCAGATGATTGCATCGTGGTCGCGGTATCCAGTCCGCAAAGGCTCTCGTATTGAGAGTTCTGGCGCATTAGCACAATTGGTCAGTTGCATCGCCCTTTCACGGCGAAGGTTACGGGTTCAAGTCCCGTATGCGTCACTTACGGAGTAAAGAAGTTCGGTATCTTGCTAGGCTCATAACCTAGAGGCTTTCATACGCGCATAAGTGGTTCAAATCCCGCCTCCGTTTCCACTTCCAAACTTTTTCTCGTTTGGACTTGACAACAACACAAACATGTTGCTAAGGTAGAGATATCAACAAGGAACTACTTTGGTAACTACATAGAGGAAACGCCGCGAAAGCGGCAATGGTTGTATAGCTCAGTTGGTTAGAGCACTTCGCTGATAACGAAGGGGTCGGTGGTTCAAGTCCACCTACGACCACTCGGAACATGACAAACTGCATAACTGGCGAACTAATCACTTGACCAGCGCGGGGGAGCATGTTCGTCCCGAAAGGGAAACCGGCGGTATCTAGCGGTCCTTGGTTGCAAGGGTGCCGCAAGATGGATGAGTACCGAGCGTTAACCTCATCAGACGATATGGGAGTAGAAATGATTAGCTGCCCTCTAAGTCGTCAACATGCCTTTATAGCTCAGTTGGTAGAGCGCTTCGTTTACACCGAAGATGTCGGGGGTTCGAGTCCCTCTGGAGGCACCATCCATTAGTAGTACTGCTAGTGAGATGAATCGCACACACCAAGTGCAAGGGCAGGGTTCTCCGTAGTAACCTAGTTGTCGGTTAGCTTTAACACCGTCCCTTATGGACTACGAGGTGACCGCGTGTCCCGTTTAGCGTTCTTGCGTGAAGAGCGTCGTGGGTGTCCGACCCCTTGGTAAGAGTCATAATCCCACACAATGCGCCTGTAGCTCAACGGATAGAGCATTTCGCTACGGACGAAAAGGTTGGGGGTTCGAGTCCCTCCAGGCGCACTTCTCGGAAACGAGAGAATGTTTCTGCCTTACTAGCAGAAAGGCTGTCTCCCAGCCAAACGGGAGGGTAGTAATACCAGAAATTGCCCCGTGTCGCTTACGGGATACCCTAGTGCGCGCCTTCTCTTGCAGGACCATCGCAAGAGCGGTTGACTGGTCTGGCACCAGTCGCAGGTAAACCGGGGTAGTAACCGGGAAATCCTGCATAAGCACCTCTAGCTCAATTGGCAGAGCAACTGACTCTTAATCAGTGGGTTCTCGGTTCAAGTCCGAGGGGGTGCACGTGACTGGTAGCTTGTAGGGCGAAAAGACAAACACTTGGGATGCATACCGAGTGTCTCGGGTTGAGACGATAACCACGCTCGTAACAAAGTTCATGAGGATACGGCTCATGAGGTCGCTGGTGTAAATCCGGCTCAGTCACCCAATTTTCAATCAACTGGACTGTCGAGGGCGCAAGCCTTAGGAAAGTCCGAGCTTTTCGGCAATTACCGTGTGGTAGACAAACTTTTGGTTTGTCGCTCAAGAACCACTAAGCCTAGCTTAAGAAGTAGGGTGCAGGATGTAAGCAACGCCAAACAGTCTGAGGGAATTGCCGCCCTTTGAAAGACGGGTAGGCGGCTCAGACAGATGACAGTCTAAAACAGAACTCGGCTTACGGGTTGATTGAATTAACTCAGCAGATGCGATAGTATCGCCAAATGCTCAGATGTTACAAATGTAAAACAGACAAAATATCGTCAGACTTCTATCCAGATAAAACAAGGAAGTCTGGTTACAGTTCCAAATGTAAAGAGTGTGCTAGGTCTTACCAGAACAAAAAGACTTCTACACAGAAGGTTACGAAGCTATGTAGCAAATGCAGTTTGGTAAAGAATGTATCTGAATTCGACTTCAATAGAGGTCGAGGCGATGGGTACCAAAGCAGATGCAAGATATGCCGACGAGACAGTAAAAGAGTAGAGTGGTCTATTTCATCAGAGGCTGAGCGTACAAGAAAGATACTTATTAAGTATGGTCTGCTGTACCATGAGTACGAAGCTATGCTAGTAGCCCAAGACTTTGCTTGCTTGATTTGCAAGACCGGTTTCGCTGAGATAGGAAAGCCGCCCTGCATTGATCATTCGCATAAAACTGGTGCTGTTAGAGGTCTTCTTTGTCATGGATGCAATGTAGGATTAGGTTTTTTCAATGATGATGTTGTAATCATGCAGAATGCGATTGAATACATCTTGTCATTCGAAAGCAACAAACCTGACGTAATAATATAGATAGGTTGAACACATGCCCGTATGGCGGAATGGCAGACGCACTAGCTTCAGGTGCTAGCGGTCCTTACGGACCATCCGAGTTCAAGTCTCGGTACGGGCACTCCGGCTTAGGTCGGTAGTAACACTGGGTTTCATACCTTTAGTTTTCTCCGGTGTGCGGAGAATGCAATACCCAGTCGTGGAACTTGCAGAAACGAAGCGACTGGCGAGTGATAGGCATGTACTGCACTGACCTATCACCAAATGGCTCTGTAGCTCAGTTGGTAGAGCGCACGACTGAAAATCGCGAGGTCACCGGATCGATGCCGGTCGGAGCCACGACCGATTCCATACAGCTTTTGCAGGCTGCGATGGGATCTCACTACCAGAACGGGTACTTCGTTGCGTGCTGGGTAGGACAAAGGGGATTGGTGCCTCGTCAACGAATAGGTCGGCTAGGGATACTGCAAAGTCGCTCACCGACCGAATAAGCCCCCGTAGCTCAGAGGTTAGAGCATCGGACTTTTAATCCGCGGGTCGAGATTTCGAAATTCTCCGGGGGTACAAGTCGTTGGGATACCAGCGATGAGATAGTAGTGGTGTAATTGGCAGCACGCCCGCCTTGTGTACAGAGGACTAACGGGAGGTATCGACTCGGAATCGTTTTACTATCGAAAACCGTAGCATGTGGTTCATCATGCAGTCACTGAAACATGGCGTAGGCGAAGCGCCCGAGAAGTTGGATTAGGTGAAAGGTGTCGGAAGCTCCCTCAGCAGGAGCCTAGTCTTGGTCACCATATTCCTCTATAGCTCAATTGGCAGAGCAGTCGGCTGTTAACCGACAGGTTTGTGGTTCGAGTCCACATGGAGGAGCAATGCGAGTATCCGGTACGTAAGGTTGCAACGCTCGCAGAAGTCCTAACTTTCCCACAACAGTCCGTGAGGGAAGTCAAGCAACGGAAATGAGAAATCATAGGGTTGGCGGGTTAGGCAATATGGCGATGTGGTGTGAAAGGTCAGCCGCTTCTCTGCAAAAGAAGATTATGCCGGTTCGAATCCGGTCGTCGCCTCGATGCTCGATTTGACTTTGATTGGTCTGTCGGGTTACACTCTTATTATGAACAAGGGGTGGTAGCCAAGCTGGTTAAGGCACCGAACTCATAATTCGACGATTCGCGGGTTCAAGTCCCGCTCACCCCACTCAACTTCATCACTACTCTGATGAGGTAGGGTTCCAATAAGCAGACAATGTGCTAAGATTGGGACTCGCAGCACCACGGTGCTGTTGTGTGCTGGATTTCATGGTGTGCGCACGGCATGAAATTCATCGGTCGAAGTCCGACGTATGCAACCGACGAAACAGGTGCTACATGACCGTATAGCTCAGTTGGTAGAGCGCTAGCATGACTCGCTAGATGTCGGGGGTTCAAATCCCTCTACGGTCACCACCTCGCAAGAGGTTCCCGGTAACGGGATGCTCCACCCTGACCTTCGCATTGTGAAGTTCCTTAGTTCGCTAGGGATGATCCGCTGCGACCGTTAGACCCAATCATTCCCTTCTGCGGAAGGGGTGAACCTTGACGACCTCCACGTCCATTCCAATCCCTACTCCGGTAGGGATGAACCGCCCCAACCTTCTGATTCATCAACTCCTTGCTTTGGCTGGGATGCTCCCCGATGACCTCTACCGTGGGTAATCTTTCGTTTCGACGGGAATTATGGAAATGGGCTTGACAAGTGGAGACAAGGTGTGTAAGCTGGTAACATCTCGTCAAGAGGTTCGGATATTTACAACACAACAGCGTAATTAGAAATATGACTTTGTAGCTCAGTTGGTTAGAGCGCCGCCCTGTCACGGCGGAGGTCGCCGGTTCAAGTCCGGTCAGGGTCGCTTTATCTTCGTAGCTTAGTCTACTTAGGTAAAAACCAAGACACCAGATGTCGTCAAACGTCTGGTAAAAACATTCTCCCGTCGATTCGGGAGCGCCTGGTGACACAGGTGGTATGTAACGATGAAGGTCTTGAGATAATTGCAGGGTGTCTTCCCACGTGGACGGCACAGTCGGTAGGTTCGTGTTCCGTGACTTACTTCCCTTTGATGCCAAACGATTGCAAGCGTGCGGAAACGGAACACATGGGTCTGTAGCTCCAATTGGTAGAGCGTCTCCCTTGCACGGAGAATGTTGCGCGTTCGAGTCGCGTCAGATCCACGAACAAGAAGCTGTTGAAGTTTAGGGACTAACTACCCCGAGTGCGGATACGTGTGTGTACTGTTTATACCCTAGTCGCCGGTTAGGATAATGACTGCTTGGTAGTTCTTGCAGTGGTTGTTCATGAATACGAGCTAGGCTCTGTGGGGATGTAGCTTAATGGTAAAGCCTCAGTTTTCCAAACTGATGTCGCGGGTTCGATTCCCGTCATCCCCTCTGTGGCATCACCGGAAATACGGTGAAGGCTTCCTAACGCCTCTGTGTGAACCGCAGTGAAAAGTTAGGACTCTGCCGGAGTAGAGGGGTTGCATAGACTAAACCGGAAACAGGGCTAGCGGACCTGGGTGCGAGACGGAATTCGGCTCTCGCAGACTTCATTATGAAGCATATGGATGAAAGCGCCATAGTGAAGTACCTAGTAAGTACGAAGAATCCAAACGCGTTGGATGAAATCGTATAAGCTAGGTGCATCACGACATGCGGATGTGGCGCAGTGGTAGCGCATAACCTTGCCAAGGTTAGGGTCGCGAGTTCGAATCTCGTCATCCGCTCGATGGAAATGATCAGCCATTATGGTCCCGGTAGGTAAGGTCTCCTAGTCCGGGTACGAGAAGAAGAAAAGACCACATGCGGTCAGAGCCTCCGGGTATGGCAACTTAGCTTCCAGCTAAGAGTTGATGGTTCAAGTCCATTTGACCGCTCAAAGCTTGATGAAGCTCTTGCATAGCGACTAACTACCGCAATGTGAGGGGAGATTCAAGCCTCAACCTCAGTAAAGTGGTTGCCGAGAGAAGCTGTAGTGGCTTATCGAAGTAGTCAAACTCACTGAGGCTCTGATTCCCAGCTAGTAACTGGGAAGCGGGTTTGCTTTACCCGCCTTAGCTGCGACGATTAGTGGCGATGGAGTAAGCACCCTAGTAATGTGGGGTTACAGCATTACCACTAATGGGTCACTGTTTACTAGACAAACCCTTTAGGATTCGGTAAGCTAGCTATATGAAGCTTCCTAGCTTCCGAATACATGGGACTGTAGCTCAATAGCCATTTGCAATAGTGGCGGGTAGAGCAAGGAGCGGCGCGCGTTTCAGAAGGTATCGGTTCGATCCCGATCAGTTCCACGGTTTTGCAAGTTGCTGGGTCACCAGCGGTTTGTAAGTACCACATGCGGATGTAGCTCAGTGGTAGAGCGTCACCTTGCCAAGGTGAATGTCGCGAGTCCGATTCTCGTCATCCGCTCGACGGTGTGGTTTTGTTGAAACTACTTCGAGTGCCTCAACAACGCTCTTGGTAGAGGGACCACACCTCTCATCCCGCCCTCGTAGCTCAGGGGATAGAGCAGGAGCCTTCTAATCTCTTGGTCGCAGGTTCGAATCCTGCCGAGGGCACAACGGTTGCAATGGACGATAACCAACCGTGTATAAAGCTTCGTCCAAATAGGCGGTTACCCATGAGCGTGTCGGTAACTGATCCTCGAATTTCCCGCTCATTGCGTTTGTAGCTCAGGGGATAGAGCGGTTGACTACGGATCAACAGGTCGGGGGTTCGATTCCCTTCAGGCGCACGCTAATCAGCAGCACATAACAACCTTCAGGCGTGTGGAATATTGGTTCACACAAGCGGAAGGAAGTGAATGATGAATTCGTCGTCGTTGTTGATTGCATGGGGTAGAGAAATTCTGAGAGAAAACGGATTCACTGTTGGTGATGAAGAGCGTATCTCGTTCGATACCAGGGTGGTAGAAGTCGGATGTTGCGAACTGTGTCTATCCAATGCGGTAGAAATCATGGTTACGTCAAGCGGGGGTGCTAGTACGTATGCAGATATCGATGTGTTCTATTGAGCTAGGTACTCAATTTGGAACTCACCATCAACTCTGCTACTGTTTACTCAGTAGCAGAACATGCCGACTTGGCGCAATTGGTAGCGCAACGCACTTGTAATGCGTAGGTTAGGGGTTCAAGTCCCCTAGTCGGCTCTCAAAGAGGGGAATGGCAATGCTCAGTGTAGATATGAATGAGAACGATGACAGCGAGCCTGTTGTCAAGATGATTGATGTCGCAAAAGACAGGATTGAACCTCTCTTTCCTGGTCTCTCTTTTGAGAGGGCTGGTGGAGCAGTACCATTCCAAGCCACAGGGACTTACCTTGGGTATGCTCAGTTCTATTTCCGATTTAGAAGCGACTGCGCTTCGCTGACAATTGGTCGTCCTGCTCGGCATGTACCCGAGAGTGATTACGTCACTTTCAAGAACGGTGTGACAGGTGACGATTACGCAGGTTTTCTCGACGAAGACGAGTTCGTTGCACTCTTTGCCGAATTGATGCAGAAGATGTATCTCGAAACCTCGTTGCCTAGATAGGCACACAGTACTGGTGATAGTCAGGTCGGAAACGAAGCAGCTATCATCTTTGCCTTTGTAGCTCAGTGGATAGAGCACTACTTTCCGAAAGTAAAGGTCGCTGGTTCGAGTCCAGTCGGGGGCACCAGTTACATCCAGATGAATGCTCTCACAGTGTATGCTTCCAGAAACACAACGGAAGAGGAACACATGGCAAGAGACGAACAGCGCATCGAACTGGTACTTGACGAACTACGTCGGTATTGGAAGGCTAACCCACAACTCAGGTTGGGTCAGATTCTCGAAAACACTGCCAACCGGTCGGGTAGTGTGGTTTACAACATGGAGGATGACACCTTCATCAACAACCTCACCCCGTTCCCTCGAACGTTTGACTTTTCAGTCTACGACGAGGACTAAACATCGGCACCGCAAGGTGCTTCGCCGCCTTAGCTCAGTTGGTAGAGCATCCGTTTCGTAATCGGAAGGTCAAGAGTTCGAATCTCTTAGGTGGCTCAGAGCCGGGGACAGGATCTCTCGGTAACAGCAAGTACAAAATGAGAACCCAGTGCACATGGACTCACACAAAATCTTGCTACTTCCGGAAGTCTTCTCACCTACGTGTGGAGGCTTCTGGGTTCTTCGGGTTCTGATTCCCGTTGACTTGCTGTTAGCGCAGGATGTCTTATCAAAAATCAGCCGGTGGTACACCGTGGTCTAGTAGTCTAGACAACATGCACAACGCAGCCTTGGTTGCGGTTGTGCCGCTTTAGCTCAGTGGTAGAGCACTTCCTTGGTAAGGAAGAGGTCGTGGGTCCGATTCCCACAAGCGGCTCGGGTCTATGGCGCAGTTGGTAGCGCACCTGCATGGCATGCAGGGGGTCAGGGGTTCGAGTCCCCTTAGATCCACTCGAAGTAAACGAAATGGAAAACTGCATTGGTCAATCTGGTAATCACTCCGATGAATGTCGGAGATGTTCAATCTGTTATCGACCATGTAGCCAGTGTTTCGCTGGCTTCGCCCCATCTTGACCATCCCAATATTGGAGCATGGCTTGATGGTGAGTACAGCCCTACTGATGTACTTGCAAAATTGGATTCAAGTATCTGCCTCATCGCGAGAGATGGTGAGCGGATTGTCGGTACCGGCTTCATTGACGTAACGTCCGGATATATCTCGGGTGTCTACGTATCCACTAAGGGTCACGGTATCGGTCGATTGATAGTTGATAGGCTGCTTGAAGATGCTATGGCATCTGGGACAAAGCACTTCACCGCAAGTGTTCACCCTGGTTCAAAATCCATGCAACACATTCTCTCTACGTCTGGCTTCACTGCAACTCATGTGGACCCGCACGTTGTTTACTACGTTGGTACTGACTTCATGATTTGGCAGAAGTCGGTATAGCGATATGCCCCGTTAGTTCAGCGGATAGAATACCTCTTTCCTAAAGAGTAGGTCACTGGTTCGAGTCCAGTACGGGGCACTGGGGAGACATCGACAGATTTGATTAGTCATCAAGGAAATGAGTCGATGAGGGTGGTCGTTCACCGTGGAAAGAACGATGTCTGGTGATGAAGACTGAGTGCCTGGCTCGAATCACAAGCGGATGAGACGATTAAGCTTGCTGGTAGTGCCCTAACGGGTGTTCGCTGGACTTGCTGATTTGTGAGGTATAGATTCCGAATACTGCGTACCCATCGTGGAAGACAGCAAGTGACTTGACTGGTCGCCCAAGTGACAAGAGTGGTGATAATCCACCAGTGATCAAGAGCATAGTTCAGGGATCATAACCCTGCTTCCATGAAGGCTGTTAAACCGGACTGGCTTGGTTGCGATTTACGGAATATGGCGCAGCTTGGTAGCGCGCTCGCTTCGGGGGCGAGAGGTCGGGGGTTCAACTCCCCCTATTCCGACAGGGGTGAATGAGTCCATGAAACCTTCCTGTTGACAACAGGAGTAGTCATGAACGCGGCATCAGTTCTTTCGGTAACCTACATCATGTCGAATGCAGTAGTGCCAAAGAGAGAAATAGCGGGCAGCGATGTACCGTTACCGTAGGTCGAGTCTACGGCGCTCCACCAATCTCTGTGGCTCATTTCAGCATCTACATGTTAGGCGCTGAGACAGGCGCACAGAGCCTGTGAGTGGCTAATACAAACTCACACAGCAAGAGCCAGGCTTCCTGGCGTATGGTTTTCGTAGCTCAACTGGCAGAGCGGCAGGTCGTGAACCTGTTGGTTGCGGGTTCAACTCCCGTCGATCACCCTAACGATGCCCTTATCGTCAAAAGGGCTAACGGGATGTGGCGCAGCTTGGTAGCGCACCTGTCTGGGGGACAGGGGGTCGCAAGTTCAAATCTTGTCATTCCGACCACTTTCTTTATTCACGATGTAGTGTCACAATTCTAAAGCGCCACAGCCGAGCATAGATAAGGAGATGAAACATGACCGGTGTAATCGTATTGAATGCAAGTTACGAGCCTCTTGGTGTCGTTTCGCTCCACAAGGCTATGAGCAATGTTTTCAAGGGACGTGTAGAAATCGTCCGTGCTCGTGAAGGCGCTGTGGTGAAGACTTCATCCGGTGAGTTCCCCATCCCTATCGCTGTTCGTTTCACCAAGATGGTCAAGGTGCCATACCGTAACGGTGAAATGCAGCCTCGCTTCAAGAAGGTTTTGATCCGTGACAACTACACGTGTGCTTACTGCGGTAAGCACGCTAGAACAGTTGACCACATCCAGCCTAAGTCGCGTGGAGGTAAGAACACGTGGATGAACCTCATCTCTGCATGCCAGCCATGCAACGGTAAGAAGTCCAACAAGACACCCGAGGAAGCTAACATGGCTCTTCGATTCCAGCCAAGACCTGTCTACCAGCAGGAGGTCTTGGTGCGAGAGATCGCGTCAACTGGATATGACATGGAAACACTGTTCGCACTCTAATGAGTCAACAGTGTGACATGCCAAGAGCCTCCCTTATCGATATAAGGGAGGCTCTTCTCACACTTAGCCTAGATGGAATGGCTAGGCATTATCACCATTCCGCGTCAGTCAATAGAAAGAGAAAGCAATGAACGAGTTAGGATTCCCGGTAGAGCTTCGGGGAACAAAGTCACCAGTACACATGTGGGCAAACGAGTGGGAAGTTGAGCAGGATGCCCTCAAGCAGTTGCGCAACATCTCATCGATGCCTTGGGTTCACGGCGTTCGCGTCATGCCTGATGTCCACGTAGGAAAGGGCGCTACTGTTGGTTCGGTAATCGCCATGAAGCAGGCTGTATCTCCCAACGCTGTTGGTGTAGACATTGGTTGCGGAGTGGTTGCTGTTCGGACCAGCTTGCGTGAAGAGGATCTAGAGCGCCTTCCTCAGTTGAGGGCATCGATTGAGAACTCCATTCCAGTGGGGTTCCGAGGTCACGATAGGGATGTCAATGTACGTCAGCTTGGTCTTGAAAAGGGTTGGGATATCTTCTGGGATGACTTCAAGAACCTTCACAAGGACGCTGCTTCTGTCGAAGGTCGCGCTCACTCTCAGATGGGCACACTCGGCGGCGGAAACCACTTTATTGAACTCTGTGTCGATGAAGATGGTGTCGTTTGGTTAACTCTTCACTCTGGGTCTCGCAACGTCGGTAAGTCTCTTGCCGAGCGTCACATTGGTATCGCGCAGACGCTATCTCACAACTCTGACCTCATTGATCGTGACCTAGCAGTATTCATCTCTGGTACGCCTGAGATGGATGCTTACCGCCACGACCTTATGTGGGCACAGGAGTACGCTCTACGCTCTCGTTCTATCATGATGGCTTTGTTCAGAGAGGCGCTTCGTAAGCACTACGGTGACAAGAAGACCGTAACCTTTGACGAAGAGATTAACGTTCACCACAACTATGTTGCGGAAGAGATCATCGATGGCGAAGAGATGCTAGTGACTCGTAAGGGTGCTATTCGTGCTGGACTAGGTGATGTGGCACTAATCCCTGGTTCGATGGGTACTGGTTCATACGTAGTTCGAGGTCTAGGAAACGATGCCTCGTTCCAGTCGGCATCTCACGGTGCTGGTCGAAGGATGAGCAGAAGCGCTGCAAAGCGTAAGTACACAGTCGAAGATCTGATTGCTCAGACCCAGGGTGTAGAGTCACGCAAGGACCAGGGTGTTGTGGACGAAATTCCGGCAGCATACAAAGACTTGAAGCACGTCATGGACTCGCAGTCTGACCTCGTTGAGGTTGTCCAGCACCTCAGAACAGTGCTCTGCGTCAAGGGCTAAGGTACACAAGAAGGGGAGATTCTAAGGGGTCTCCCCTTCTTTCGTTAACGATTGTCACCAGCCAACGGTAGACTATGGGTAACAAAGGAGCACTATGCCTGGTTCTCACCTCATTCGAGACACTATCATCGATGTCAATGGACACCCCAAGACCGTCTACCGTTCTCCTAACTCCGCCGTACCTATGGAAGAAAATCGTGCGGGTGGTATCGGTGCGCCAATTTCTTCACGACTAGTCAAGATAGAACCTGATCACACTCAGGAGTTCCCGCTTGATACAGATGGCTTCGATCCGAAATGGGCTGAGATGAACCGCGTCGAGTACGCTCAGGATTACATCGACATGTATCAAGAGTGGGATTCTGGTAATCTACCCAACGATAACGGAACAATCAACGCTCTCGTAGCTGATGATGGCATCACGTATTTTGTAGATCCGAAGGATGAAAAATTAGTCCTCACTGCCGTTCCTTACGACCACTACCATGCTGGCATTGCTACCCCACCTGTCATCAAGCCCAATGAAGAAGGGTACGAAATCACCTACATTGTAGGAGACGAAGAAGATAACGATAACCACACAGTTACTTTCAGCATCGATAAGGCTGGCGACTATACGGGCAAGCCAGGCACACTCAATACCTTTGAAAGCAACCTAGCCGCCGAAGAATCCCTAAACGCACTCCGTAGCGTATAACCAACCCACTACCTAAGGTAATCATGTCAGACAGATCACATCTCATTCAGAGCACAACAGTAGACGTAAACGGTCATACTCGTACCGTTTATAGAGCACCGGGAAAGCAGACTTCGCAGCATGAGGGTCGTACAGGTGCAGTAAGTAAGCCGCCTAGTTCAGGTGCGACCGCATTTTCAACCGCCTCTTCGGTTGAAGAAGTAAGTATCGGAGAGGGTGTAAAGCCGCATATTTCGTACCGTGAAAGAGACCTCATCTCGGAAGGATATGTCGGGAGCTACAACAGTAATGGAACAATCAATGCTGGATATGAAGAGGGTGGACTCATCTACTTCAAAGAGCAAGGCGAGGGCGGCTTAGTAGCTACTGTAACCCCGGTTGAGCTATACATGGCTGGCATTGCTACCGATCCGGTTGCAGAAAGAATTCCTGGGGGCTTCAGGATTAGCTACATTGCTGGCGACGGAGATGACATTGACAATCGACTAGTCTCGTTCAAAACCAACGATGTAGGTTCTTATACTGGCGAACCGGCTATCGTTACCACCTACGCTAGTAACGACGAAGCAGAAAATCAGCTAGAGAAGGTTCGTACCAAGTCAATCGACTTCTAGTAGCCGGGAAGAAGGGGCGCAGTGCGCCCCTTCTTTCTATTTAATCCCCACACAGAGACCGGGGATGCTAACCTCTGGGTAGTCAAAAACGAGAGGCTCGTAATGAGTATTGTGCAGAATGTCCAGCCCCAGGTTCCCGAGGTAGAAACCCATATCACCGGTAAGCACGCCTTGCTTGTCTGGAATAGGATTTCAGCGGTGCTTGCCGAAGCTGGTGTCAAGGATGCAGCAAAGCTCAGTAAGATTGCGGCAAAGCGACTCGTCGAGGATGGACTCGTTGAGGGAGAACTGTTCGTACCTGGCAAGATGCACACTGCCAACATTCGTGTCACGCGACTGAATGAAAACGCAGTAATCCCTCACTTTGCTCATGCGACCGATGCGGGCGCTGACTTGATCTCTGTCGAGGATGTAGTAATTCCGGCAGGTGAGCGCAAGATGGTTGGAACGGGTATCGCAATTGAGATTCCATTGGGTCGAGTTGGTCTCGTTCACCCGCGCTCTGGACTAGCTGCTAAGCAGGGAATCACTGTTCTCAACACTCCTGGCACCATCGATTCCGGATATCGGGGAGAGGTGAAGGTCATCCTTTACAACACCACGAATGAAGACTACGCAGTCTCTGTTGGGGATCGCATTGCTCAGCTAGTAATTCAGGAGCACGACTACCCGCTTTTCGTTGAGGTAGCTGACCTTGCGGAATCAGACCGTGGTGTCAACGGAATTGGATCGACTGGAAGAAACTGACCATGAAGAAGCTCATTGCTATTGGAATCCTGGCACTAACGATTGGTGGTGTGCTTTCCGGCTGCTCAAGTAGCAACGGTGGCGATGGCACACTTGTGCCTAGTACAGATGGCGATAACGTGGTTATCACGGAGCTTACTGAAGAGCAGACGGATAAGGTAATTGAGAATCTCAGTACCACCTTCCAAGAGTTCTCGCCCACGTTAGAGGGCGATACGATCACCTTTATCACGAGTGGTAGCAGTGACTGTAAGCAGACACCTATCGCTGCCAAAGCGGATACAGAAGCGACTAAGGTTGCCTTCAAGGTTTACGATCAGGAGACCAAGTGCAACTCTGACTTCGGCACCTACGGGTGGACCATCAAGTTCGAGGATAATCCTCCATTTGACGGTGTGCCATACCTTCGTTGTGAGGGTGACACGTGTTACAACGATACCGATGGAACGACGCAGGACTGGTAAGTAGTTGAGTGATAGACCTGCCGAGTTTGGCAATAGTGATGGCGTAAACAAGCCCGCCAAAAGGTTTGATGAACTCTCTCAAGAAGAGAGGATTAGGTACTTTGATGCAATACAGCGCGCAGAGCTAGGCGATGAGCCGGTCCAACCAGTTCGAAACGACCCGCCACCTTCGTTCATCACGCCTCAGCAGGGTTACTTTGTGCCACCTAAGCCAAAGCTTGTTCCCATGATTCATGACACCGAAGCGAGGCATGACTTCGGTGTTCCTGTCAAAGAGCAACCGGTAGGTCACTCACCGCAAATCAGACGTGTTCAGGAGCCATTGGCTGAAGACAGCCCTATATTCAGACCCATCAGGCAGAATCCTGCTACCCCGGCAGCCCCGCGTGATTACACACCAGAGGTAAGCGATCTAGCTATTCCATCGACAATCGCCTACTCAGCAATCAAGAAGAAGAACCCGATAATCACTTTGACGGTTATCTTGGCTCTGATTGCAGGTGTCTTTGCTGGTATTCCCGTATATGCACAGGTCAATAACACCATTGCCGACAGTACAGGCGGTTTTGTTCCCAAGGTGAGTACCGGAGACAGCAAGTCTGGTTCGACATCCGAAGAACTCTCAACGGCTGTATGGACTGCTCAACAGATATCTGCGTCCGCCGAGGGTAAGGCTGACGCTACTGACTTGCAGCAAAAGATTACAGATGCACAGACCCTAGTCGCTGATACTACCGCAACTCCCGAACTACTAGGTGAGTCCGAAAAGGCTCTTGTTGTTGCTGCTGAGACTCTACGCATAAGTGTCAATGCCGCCGACGTGAACACAGCCTCAGCGGAGATAAAGAGAAAGCTTGGTGCCGAAGAATTCCATTCTGGTGCGACCAGAGAAGATGACGTAAGGAACATGCTCGATACCTTGGGTGGTCAAGATATTGGAATCATCTACCAAGAGAATCCTTGTGACCGAAGCAATGCCGCTGGCTGTGTCAGCAGTGATGACCCCACAGTAATGTACATCTCACCAACCATTCTGGACAGATCGTACTATGAGGACTACATGCTGTTGCAGACCATTGCTCACGAATATGGACATACTGTCCACTTCCGAGAGGGTTACTACCGAGTGCTCGCAGATCCGGTCGTAAAGGAAGCTTTCGGTGATGACGCTGAGTATGTTGCCGACTGCATGGCACAAGACATCAGCGGAGTGACTTTCACGACATATGGCTACACTTGTAGTGCATCTCAACTAACTGCTGCTAGAAAGATCTGGAATGACGATCTGTCATCTTGACCTAGACTGATTTGTCTGCTAGATTGGTCTGTGATCAAGCAAGGTGCTTGGGACAAGATTATGAGAGATGAATGCCAAACAGAGTGACTATGCCCTAATTCAGATACATTTCGACTCAGCCACCTCAGGTGGAATCTGCTACCTTGTCTCAGCACTAGATAACGGTCAGGATGATTTCTCGATGACCGAGAAGGAGTTCGCCTTTAGCGAAAGCTCTAGTGGCGACATATCTACACAGGTGGTGGATATCTGTATGAAGGTCGCTAGCGAGTACCCCAATGCATCTATCGAGGCTCTCGTATACCCTGGTGCGCCCAGAAAGAACATCCTCGCTATTGGTGTCGAGTTCGGCAACGTAAGATTCCTCTTACAGTCCGAGCTAAGTAAGTCCAGCCCGGGCGGGGTTGTCGTCACCGAAGCTGTTGCAAAATGGCGCGGCGAGAAGATTGCTGAAAGGTGGCAAGACGAGCAGAATCAGGATGGTAGCAGTGGCACCGACAAGTATGTTGCCGACAAGGTTACATATGTTGGCACTGATGGAAGCCTCAATAGGTTCTATGCAGGCGGCTCTTATGGATGGATAGCGTCAGATGGTAGCTTTGGCTATGGTGCAGTCAAGACGGGCGAAAGCTCTCTCGTGTGTGAACTGATAGCAATTCAAGAGATGCTGACCAATATCGAGCATAAGCAGGACATACGAATCCTCGTAGACAACAGACTTGCTATCAAAATGGCGCGCGACCCTAAGTCAATGCCAGATAGTAGATTGGTTAGTAAGAGAGCGGAGCGACTTGCAGAGGATATCCATAACCTACTGAAGCGTAGAAAGAACGTCGAGCTTCGATGGGTAAAGGGTCATAGTGGTCATCCACTCAATGAGGGTGCTGATAGGCTTGCCCGAAATGCTCGACTTGCACAGTCCTTCAACCAGGATGTCGATACAGTCAAGAGCATCGCGCAGAGTATTGCAGATGATGTGTCCGAGGAATACGCCAGCTACGCTGAAAGCATCAGTTAGTGTTTTGGAACCCTGCTATTATCAGTGTTCCCCGCTAGTGAAGATGAGTAAGAATGTCCTTTGTGCCTGATGAATCGAGAAGATCTCGAAGGATCTACCAACCCTCGTTCTTCATCAAGATACTGACATCTATCTCCCTCATTGCGGCAACGTTTGCTATACCTTACAGCCTTGTGATTGCGAGCAGCGAGGACGAGGTTAGCGAGCCTATTGCTGTTGAGACTCCTGATGATCCAGGTACAGTAACCTCAGGTGGTGTTCTGCCAAACATGCTGACTTTTGACGAAGGATCTAATGTTCCCGCTTCAGCCAAACTTTCAGAGATGAAGCCCTTCGAAAGCGGTTGGTCTTTGATAGAGGAAGCGGGAGATGTGACTAGCTACAGCTACACTCCCCTAAACTGCTCCATCGATGCCTCATTGAAAGATTACCCGTCAGATTTGGCGGATAAGGATGCCTCTCTTGCCTTGTTGGGTCAAGAGCTAAATCAAGATATTCCCGTCTCAACTGCTCGCGTTGCTGAGTTGACGTATAACCTAGACTCCACAGTACAAGTGCTTGGTGTAGGAACTCAGAACGGTGGGGCTTATACGTGGACATATGCTCGCGCACTGTCTTCGGTAGATAAAGGAATCGTTGTCAGTACGAGTTGCGCCAGCAAAGAAGCTATGTTCGAAGCGTCAGACACACTCCGTTCGCAATTCGGAATCCTCGTTAGTCCGTAAGACCAAATCTCGCTGGGTCGAGAATGCGGACCAGTGTGTATTCTTTGGACCATCTCGTAAACAGTTTACGCTTGCGTAGGTCAGCTAGATATGACTCTCGTGTGAGCTTCCTACCGGTCTCTTGATTGAGTCCATCTAGGAACTTGTCGAAGTCTGGTTCTAGAATCTGCATATGGTCAGCATCGTAGACAAAACGCGAACCGTACCTATTGGGCGACTTACGGCGTTTGGCATGACGCGCTTCGAAGATCATTTCACCAACTGACAATGTGAAACCAGGATGGCGCTCTTTCTCGATCAGCCCGGTGTGCATAAGACCACCTTCGACAGCTAAGGGGCGACTGATGTTGTCATCAGGTGACGTGTGATTGTAGTCATGGTACAAACCAGCGAGAGTGATGGCTAGCTGATCGGATTGAACGAAACCGAAGTCCGCAGCGCCTTCAGCAGCGCGTAAAGCAACAGTGATGCAGTGCTGATCATTGTGGTATGGCTTCGATGCGGTTGGGTTGGTCACCGTGATTGCTTTGATGTGAGCAGCAGGGTCAGCAGAACCTAGTCTGTGCAACAGCGCTTCTAGCCTGTTGAGCCTATCTCTGTCAATACCCTCACTCATTTGAGAAGGGTACCATTTGTCAAGCGAACAGATCGAAAAACTCTTTTGGTGCCACGCCCTCTTTCAACGGCACATCACTGATGCCAGAGATGTGCAACCCTTCTAGTCGTCGCTTGTATTCCACGATGTTCTTGGCTCGCGCTTTTTCCTCTGGTGTGGACTGTCGCCAAGACGACACATATGGGATCTTTGGGGTAGCGGGTCGCTTAGTTGCCCACTTGGCATAGATGAGCTTCTTGTCAGTCTCGGACCTTGTGTGTTGCGCGGTCAGCCCACCCTTAGTGTGAGCTTTGGTATTGCCCTTTGTCTCACCTAGGTAGTCCCAGTTATCAGCCTTGTAAAGAGCACCCTTGCGAGTGTCGTTTTCCACAACGAATGTCTCAAAGCCCAGCACTTTGACACCGTAGATGTCTTCCCAAAGCTGAGCGCATACCTTACGCCACAGAGAGAGAACCTGAGTAGCCAAGTTCTTCTCGTGAAATTCTAGGCGAAACACCGTGTTGTTGATGATTGCAGGTAGGTAGAGGCTCTGTTTTAGTTTCTGGTCCTTGGGGATCTTGAAGAACTCATCTCGCGCCCCAACACCATAGACAGAAGATGCTCCAGAAATGATGCCAACGACAGAGCCGTTATAGTGAATGATGAAGTGAAGCTGCTGACCGTGAGTACCGTTGTTCTCGACGTAATGGCGATTCCTGATCTCTTGGTATCTTGGGTCGGTTCGCTTGACTACTTCTAGCGAGATTTGTTCGTTATTCACTCGTGCTCCTTAGGCGCAGATAGTAGCATGGTGACTATCAGATTGCCAGTGTCAATGTCTCCACCTCGCCCTATAATTGAGACATGAGAGAGCGACGAACCACATGTGCTCATTCGGCTGCGTGATGAGCGTAGCCATTTTCATTTAACAACTTGACAAGCAGATAATCGTGCAATAGTATTGCAGTTGAGTCACTAATTGCCAGCCATAAAACGAAAGGAGGGATGGTCATGCGTGGAGTAATTGTTTTGAACAAGGACAACGAGCCGCTCGGTGTCGTGTCCATCCGTCGTGCAGTCGGATACGTCGTTTCTAACCGTGTAGACATCATCGAAGAAGCAGATGGCGACCTCTTCCGTTCGGCTGGTGGAGACCAGAAGGTTAGTGTTCCTCGTGTGGTTCGGTTCAAGGATATCGTTCCTGTCCCTGCACACAGCAACGAGATGAACTGGTCTCGTACCAAGATGCTCGACCGTGACCTCTACACCTGCGGCTACTGCGGCAAGTGGGGTAACACGGTTGATCACATCGTCCCTCAGTCTCGTGGAGGAAAGTACACGTGGATGAACACCATCACCGCGTGCTTCAAGTGCAACAACTTCAAGGCAGACCGCACCCCTGAGGAGGCTGGAATGACCTTGCTCTTCGAGCCTAAGCCGGTCTACCGCACTGACACCCTTCTTCTCGCTATGGCTGCTACGGGAGCCAACATCGAGAGCTTGGGTTACGTCGCACCGGCACCTCGTCTCGTAGAGGCATGAATCACCTGGGAAAGGGGTTGGAGAAATCCAGCCCCTTTCTCTTTTGCGTCTTGTGTGTCTATACTGTTCATCTAATGGTTTGACAGAACGAAAGGCACCTCATGTCAACAGTTGTTTCTACCCCCATTGTCGATAAGAACGGCAAGCACACCACGGTCAATAAGAAGGTTGGCGAGGCACCAAAGCCCTTCGCTCGACCAATTCCATTCCCTACTTCTCGCCCTCAGCAGACGGCACCTGAGCAGAGGGCAAAGGAAGCTGTACGAGACCTTCTTGCTCGCTTGTCGATCAACAGCAACGACTTCTCCGATGCGACCGTCACAGAGGTAAGTAAGAACATCTATGCCGTTGAGAAGAACGGTACCAAGTTCGTCGCCTTTGATGAGGTTCAGGTTTCGGCTGAAGTAGTTTCTGGTCTCGTTTCAAACGTAGATGGTCGAGTTGGAGGCAGCCTCTACCTTGGTAATGGTACGAGCAACCAGAGCGATTCGAGAGGATACGCTATGCGTTCTTCTGATGCAGCAGTCGAGACCAAGATGGATGCAGCAAAGATTGCCCTTCCGTACCTCTAACGAGATTTGATTTCCAGCGAAAGCCGAAGTTCACGCACAACAGCGAACAGGACTTCGGCTTTCGCTTCTTTTCTGCCCTCTTCGATCTCAGTGACTCGGATAATGGGGACTTTGATTTTGGTCGCCACTTGCTTCCTCGTGATGTTTTTGGACTCACGGTGTCTTTGGATTACTGAACCTAGTTGCTCCAAGCTAGTAACAGCCCGGTGTAGGGTAGCCTCTTCTTTTGCTACTGGCGCGTTATGTCCGATGTGCAGGTTGTGGCAGTAATCACATAGGTAAATGTTGGTCGCGGGATCATTTCGCCATTTGGCGGGTACTTCGCCTTCGTACTTGAATCGTGTCTTGAATCCCCATGCACCATTGACCTGACGCTTACAATTCCTCGGTGCCTTTTCGACATCATCGGAGGGGCGGGGTATCTTTGCACACGAGTATGAACAAAACAGACCGTCTACTACCGGTGTATCTTGTAGACCCTTCTTGCACTTCTTGCATCTTTGTCGGTCGGGGTAAAGTCGTTCTGCCATGAAACGAATCCTACCATCTAGAGAGTCGGTGCCATCGACTATGATGTATAGAGCACAAGGGAGAAGACATGGTATCCAACAGCACCAGACCAGAAGCTATCGTTGATAAGAATGGCGTAGCGACAACTCGTCACAAGAAGATTGACAACGGCACTACAGGTAAGCGCCTAGGTAACGCTCCCGCCCCCAAGTTGTCTTCTCAGCAGGCTCGCCCCTTTGAGCATGATGCTCCCGCTGATATCGACGTACCGCTCGCGGAGATCTATCAGCGCATGTTTACGCACATGAACAAGATTTCGAGCGCTCAGGGAAGCATCGAGTCGTATCGCGCACATACCGCACGAGAGTTACAGAACCTTCAGGCAAGAGGCGTAGAGGATAAAGATGGGTACTACGCAAATAGGTATCAGAAGACGATTTCTGATCTTGAAAACCAGATTGAGCAAGAGAGAGCTTTGCTCGATGATGTCAAAATTGAGGCAGAACCCTATGAGGCTGAGTTTACCGCCCGTGGCGGGTGGAGTCGTTTCTATCAGGTGACCAACAGCAATGGTCACGTACACACCAGCATGCATTGCAGTTCATGCAATAGCTCCACTGAGTTCCACTGGCATGCAGATCGTTCGGGTTCCACCGATGATGAGATTGTTGCTGATGCTGGCGAGGAAGCCTGCACATTCTGTTTCCCTAATGCGCCCGTAGACACCACCAATCGACCTAGCAAGATGGACACGCCAGCAAGAGCACAGCAGAAAGCTGAGCGTCAGGCGCGCTTTGAGAAGAAGGCTGCTGCTGATGCGGCTAAGCTCGCTAAGTCCATTACCAATCCTGATGGAACGCCATTGCGTCTTGACAAGTACACGGTTATCAAGACCGAACGTGCTGCCGAGATGGAACTAGTTGACAGCATCATGCACAACTTCACCTACCTCGATGTCACCGAAAGAGACCTTGGTGCGGACGCGGCAAGAGATGAATGGGCATCCAAGAAGATCTCCGACATGAGGACTCTACTTACCGCTCTGGCGGCAAAGAGAGGTCAGTCTGAGGATGAGGCGCTAAGCACCATGCACGACAAGGTAGTAGCTAAGCTAAAGCGTGAGGACAAAGACAGCATTCCTCTGTTCGAGAAGAAATTCGATAGCTCAATCTTCAAGTAATACCCCAGCTACAATAACGGAATGAGTCGAGAGACTAGATTGAGAGAACAGTAAATGGATGCCATCGGCTTTTTCGGCTTTGAAATCGACGGTGACGTGAAGCTCGCTAATGTTGACTCGTCTTATGAGGCATTTGCACCGCATTACCTCGACTGGGTTCGTGAGGCAAATCGTGAAGACTTGCTCCGCATGGTCACAACATTGCAGACGATCCCATCCAATTCGGATGATGATGTAATTGCTAAGGCATTTGGGTATGAAGGCGCTGAGGACTTCTCCGAAAAGGTGGGTGCATTCCCCGAAGGCGTTCTGGAAGAGGCTCTTGGTAGTCCCAGAGACATGCTCTATAACGGAGTCGTATACGGTACCACCAAGCCATCTGATTTCCAGTCTGCTGAGTATGGGTACGTCCTCAACCTCGACCACGGAACGCTTGATTGCTACATAGGCAACCAGTTAGCACCACATGAGGAAGGTCTGTTCTTCATGGTTGATCCGATTAAAGACTCAGGTACGATTGCTCAACATCACCACATGCAAGAAGTTGCCGTCTATGCGCCGAGATTGTACGCCCGCTACGATTGGGATTCTCTGCCCTCCAAGGCTGAGTTCCTGTCCAACCACTACAAGTCGGTTGTCATGCAGGACAGCATCAATGATGAATCAATCAAAAGCAGCAAGAAGAGCAAGAAGCGCCATTCGCTACTTGCATTTGAGCGCAATCGTAAGGATGCGGACGAAAGAACGTGCGGACTAATCGTGAAGTCAAGCGGTAAAGCTTGCCTTCTCCGCGCTAATCATAGAGGAAGATGTCGCTCGCGCCTCTAGGCGGCGATAGGAGCCTCTCTGAGGGGCTTTCCTTTACGTTCTTCCCAGCTATCCATTGCTGCACTCAACGCGGTCCTGATGGATTCCTCGGTGTTCTCAGAAGGCTCTATTGAGAGCGCAGCAGAGTTGAGAGCAATGATTAGATCATCCACGCTACTTCTGGATTCAACCCACTTCTGTAGGTCATACGAAACTGTGATAGTTACTCGACTGTCATCGCTTGGCGCGCGCATGGATTCCTCAGCCATCTCATGAACCTCTGCCCAGAACTGCTCGTTGCTACGTTCTGAATCAGGAACTGCTTTGGTCACGGAGATGATGTTCTTGCCCTTGGTGGCTGTCTCGTAGTCGTACCAGTGACGAATGATCTTGGGCAGCTTGTCTAGTTCGGTGATACTGCCGTCCTGCTTATTGAGTAGCCCAAATTCCAGACCTCCCAGCCGCACAATCTCTTGCTGCTTGTCCATGTTGATAAAGAACTTGCGGAGCTTTTGATTGCCATTGATGAGACGCAAGATGTCATGGGGGTTTCGTACATTCCCATTACCAGAGTCGTCTAGGTCACCGTTCTCCTTGAACCAGCCGTTATTGAACAGCGAACGGGGAAAGCCGTGCTTGTACGATTTTGTAAGGTAGCCACTGACAATTGTGGGGTCGAATATCTCTTGAGCTACCACGCCATTCTTGCGAGTGGGTCGAGGCAGACCCTCTGCAATGTGAGTGTCGATCCAGATGCGGGCGTAAATGTCTTCAACCTGCTTCATGGTGATGTCAGGAACATGAGCACTGTAGATAATCACTACGTTGCTATGAGGGTTGATACCTGCTTCGGTGTAGCTAATCTCAGGCATATGCACGATACCCGCGACGTTGAATTTTGACTTCTCGCGACCATTCATCTTAGCCAAGAACTTCGCATACGCCTTAGCCTGCACCTGCATCAACTCGTCGTGATCAAGCCGCGCTGCTGAGCGACTCGTAGAGACGATAAGTTGTGCTCTACCGCCCTTGTGCTGCGCTGACTTGATAAGCGCCTCTATCTGCCGCTCAGCCTTCATGCCTCGCATCTGACCGCAGTTAGGACAAGACGCACGACCGCAAATAGCCAACTTGGAGAATCTAGCCTCAACAACCTGACCTGAGCCATCAACGATGATTGTCTGGTCTGATGTGTTGCCGTTGGAGTATCGCTGGCAGTTCCTGATTCGATACGAACTACTGATGCTTCGAAGTATCTTGCGAGATGAACTAATCTCTTTTCGGTACTCGGTAAAGGATACCTTAGGAATGGAAAGCTTGATGCTTTCCTCCTGGGCTAGCTCGGGAGCTACAACATTGTTCTCTTGCATGTATGTACCGAGCACCTCCTTTATAGCCTTGGTAAATGGTCAGGACAGCTAAACCAAGTGCTGTCGGTTTAGCTGTCCTGACGTGCGGGTATAAGTTAGCACTACTGCTCGCAATTCGCTAGGTAAACTTCAGTTGAGTTTTGCGATCTTGGCGCGAACCTCTGCTATGAAGATGGAGTGCTTTGGAGACTAGCAAGGAAGGCTCTTTTGCCCTCGACACTTCCGGTCGCTTCGAACTTCTCAAGTACAGACTGAACCTCAGCGGAGGGAAGACCTTGAACATGTGCTCTTACCTTGTCGTAAGCTACCCATTCGGGGTAATTACCCGAATCGATAACGCCGTTCACCTTCGGTCTGATGATGGCAGTCTGCTTATCATCCTTGTAGATTGCTTGCTCTTTGACCGTAACGCGACCGACATCGATACTACCGCCTTCCCAGACATCGGGAGGGTTGCTTGCGCCCCACTTGATAAGCCTATTGTCTTGATCTCGGAACACCATGAGTGTTGATTCTCCATACTCGCCTGAGAAGGTTTTACGGAACTCTAGGGTGAGTGTCATGGGCTTTTCAATCTTGTCACCCTTCGCACCCAGCCATTCTTGCTTGACAGGAGGCTTGGCTTCCCTCTCTTCTCGCTGGTTGTTCTCTCTGTACCAAGCAGCAACAGCGGACGTAGCAAGACCCATGTGACGACTCTTGACGAAAGCACCATTCTCACCTGGCTTGAAGATAGCTTTTAGGTTGTCAAGGTAGTCACTGTTGTTGGAATCGACATTGCTGATGTAGTCAATAACAGACTGGATTGCCTTCTTGTCAAAGGTATCGGGGTTTCGCTTTTCCTGCATCTTCATTTCGACAGCGTATGCAGTAGGAGGGTTTTCTTTTGTACCTCTGCTCTTTGCGACGTAATCCTTACCGTTGTTACTTGCCTGTAGAGCGACTCCGATGATGTCTTCAAGCGGGTAAGTAACACCATCTCTGCTGCCCAAGGATAGGGATTCAAGCTCAGAAAGCGACTCTTCAATCTTGGTGTCACTTAGGGACCATAGACCTTCTGGCTTGACACCCATGAAGAGTTCAAGGCAGCTAGAACCAATCTGCTTCGACTCGTCGTCAGAGTTGGTTACGGTGTATACGCGCTCTCGACGGCGGTTAGTGTTGCACTGGTCACAGTGTGCATCCTCAGGCTGCTTGAAAGAAGCATCCTCAGATGAGAAGTAGCTTACGACCTCGCCCGCTGGGGTGAACTCATGTGTTGCTGCAAAGGTCCAATTACCATTAGAGATGACAGGCTTGTTGAGCGTTGCGATGATGACTTCTTTGTGCGACCCGTCTGGGTTCTCAATGACATCGTTTCGGTAAGAGTATTCGAACTGCTCTTCGACACCGCTTCGTGTCAATCGGTTGTTAGCCTTTTCGATGATGTGCTCGAACTTACCCACCGTGGCTGAATTGATTGTGTACTCCTGAGTAGGAAGACTTGCTCTGTCCCAATCTGGCTCATCATCAATGGAAGAGACTTCGACAGCCTGGGGCGCGGCGATCTTTGCGATTCTACTCTTGATGTCGTTCATGCCCTCGGGCGAGCGATGCACGGTTGTGTGCTTGCCATTCTTATCGACAATGGCTGTGGGTACGCGGTTAGCAATAGACAAGATTGTCCTCCTTGATACCACTAGATTACACTGTGGCGACGACATCTATATGGAGAGTGCAATCCCGTTCAGATTTGACTTTAGCTCTTCGATAACTGAGATGTGGAGACTACCCTTGCAGTTCGCTGATGCAAAGATGAGCGCCGACGAAATTACAGTCACCAATACAGCGTATTCGTACTCGCTACATCCCAAGCTTGTGGGACTTGATACCTCTTTGATATCGATTCCTAGCAAGAAGACAAGCACGCTATCGTTGATGAATGACTGTAATGACTCGGCAAGTAGTTCTTCCGACATGCCCGACAAACCGGCTATGGGTACAGCATTGTGGATGATGAGCCTCTTTGCTTCGTTCCACACATCTAGTCTTAGGCGATCAGTGTTCTCAATGAAGCCGACCATTTGATTGCAAAGCTTGATGCATGATGCCGCGAAAACTCCCCAAGGCATCACCTGCGACATCAATTCAAAATGCGACCGGAGTCTGTCAGAAGGTCCAAAAGAACCAATAGCGATTTCTCCGGTATCATCCACAAACGGCAAGAGATACTCAGTCATACTGACAACGGTGCCGTACGTTAGTTCGCGTACGGGTATCCCATCGGGTTTTGCGGACGGAACTCCTGCTCCGGTGACCTGCTGCATAAAAGAAGGCTACACGAGAGCATTCGATATGTTCTAGAAACGCGAAAACACCCGATGCTAGGAGAGGCACATCGGGTGTTTTCGTTGTTACTTATGCGGCTCGTGAAGGACGACCAAGACTTCCACGTCGCCAGTTGGGCAGCTTCTCGTCAAGCTTGGCGAGCTTGTCGTTCGAGAGCTTGCCGTCCTTGAGGTACTTGCGGTTACGAGTGACCCAGAACCCCATACGACGCACTTCGGGATCTTCTGAAGTGGTGGCAGGGAACGAACCGTTGTTCTTGACGTACTCAGCAGACGACTCAAGGGTCTCATCCCAGCTAGAAACGTTGGTAGGAGCCTTGATGTTTTCCCAGTTGGGTAGGGCAGCAACGAACTCATCAGTTCGTGCATCAGCACTACCAGAGTTGACCTTGCGCTTCTGCTCGAAGAACCAACGAGCTAGACGACGCTCTTCTGCATCTTCAGCGTTCGCGGCAGGAGCATAACCCTTCGACTCGAAGAAGGACTTGACCTGGGCAAGGTTCTTGCTCCACTTGCCATCATTACGCGACAGGTCGTTCCAAGAGGGTACAGCTTCTTCGAGCTTGGCTACGCGGTCATCAGCCATCTGACCCTTACGGAACATACGACGCTGGTTGTTGAGCCAGGCGGCAAGCCGACGCTCTTCACCGTTCTCACACTCGAAAACGGGCTTGACACCATTGTCATCGAGGAACTTGACCAAAAGGTCGAGGTTCTGGTCCCAGTCGGGGTAGTTATCGGCACGAGTCTGTTTCTGTCGCTGCCAGTCATTCCATCCCGGAATCTTCTCGTCGAGGGTGGCAATCGAATCGGGAGATGCCTCACCGCGTCGTGCCTGAGCCTTCTGGTTGGACATCCAGATGGCGAGCTTGCGCTCTTCCTCGTCATCAGCAGATGAAACGGGAGTACGGTCGTTGTCGGAGGTGAACTTCAGATAAGCGTCGAGGTTCGTGCTAAACCTATCGGTTCGGCTACTCGTCTCACGCCAGTGAGGGAGCTTCTGATCAAGCAGGTCGGCTCGGTCTGCACGCATGTTGCCCGAGCGAAGTCGGACACGCTGCATCGTAAACCAAGAAGCTAGTGTTGCCTCTTCGGTAACGGTCGAAGACGGGTTACGTCCGTGCTTGTTATAGAAATCGCTGACCTCGGCAAGTCGATCCTGCCATAGGCTTTCGCGCTCTTCGTTATTCATGTAGTTTCTCCTTGTTTGTGTTGCTTGCGATTGAGCTTACACTAAAAGTGTGAGATGCGCAAGTTATCAGAACATGCGTTAGATGACAAGTTCTGATGTAGGAGCTACGGTACAAGAACAATCAGGTTGTGTCAAGTACTAATTTGAGAAACTTTGGAAAAGTTGATTCACTGCTACTTTGTACGGCAGTTACCACGGTGAAGAGCTTTGAGCTTACAAGGAGCACCAGCACTCTCTACCATCAATCCACATAGACCGTTTTGTGTATCAGCAGAACGGTTGGATAGGTGAGGGAGAACAGACTTTACGTTCTTTTCCAAGACGGGAGGCATTGCCATAGCTGCTTCCATAGTGTCGAATACTTCCGCAGTGAATCCACCAGCAGCGTTGATGCGGCTGGACTGGTGATTGGCAGCAAATTCGCTTTCGTGTCGAGTGACGACAACATTGAAATTGCCGTCCATTCTCTCAACCAACTGATCATCGATGACATCAGCAGTTTCGTAGATTACCCCTTGCAATGCCGAGCGCCTATTGGACGGGCATACTGTTCTGAGGTATGTATCGGTGTGCTCTAGAATTCCTGTGGACATTTCCTTGTTCCTTCCGGAAATAGTGGACAACTACTTCAATAGGATAACACTAGTGAACAATGAAATTGCATAATCGGTCCTTTGTTGGTAATGTTGATTCGTGAAGGGAGCAGCCATATGAGTCACTACAAGACACTAGGTGTATCACAGGGTGCTACAGACGAAGATATCAAAGTTGCCTATCGCCGCAAGATGCGTGAAAGTCACCCTGATATCCCAGGAGGCAGTACGGAAAAGGCAGCCGAAGTAACCTATGCCTATTCGATCCTGTCCAACTACACCTCGAAGCTAGACTACGACAAGACACTGGCTCCTAAAGAAACTACTAACGTACGTACCAGCGCCTACTCTTCACAGCGCCATAAGCAAGAAGACCCCGCACCTTTTGTTCCTAAGTACACTGCCACACCCAACGTCAGCAATCGAAGCCAGTCAGACGACACGACCACCAAGGTTGCGCCGCCTATAGACTTCGAGCCGACCCTCATCAAGTTAGGTTACAAGCGATCTCGTTTTCTGGACTTAGTGCTTGCCACTACCTTGGGTAAGGTAGTGGGTGTTGTCTCGGCACTATCCATCATTGTCTCGCTCACATCGTTCGTGGTTGGTCTACAAGAGATTGAATCATGGTCAAACGGGCTTGCATTCACAGCAGGTGCGATGATGGTTGGTTCTATTGCTTCCTACCTCATCAAGCCGCTTCGCCACCCTTGGCTTTTTACCATCAGCGTGATCCTGTTTGTGGGCATTCCACTAGACCATATCAATGGGTTCCAGTTCTTGCCCAACATCCTTGAAGGATTGAGTCTGTCCGCCGCTGTGACTATTCCCATCTCATTCATCAGCCTGACTATTGGCAGAAGCTTGTTGTTCTGGCTTGGGTTTATCGTCAGAAGACGTAGTTCCGCAACTACAATGGGCTGAACCTAGAGTGGAGTCATATTGAGTAGGCGAGCAAGTCAGAATCTGAAGTCGTTTGGTAACGGCTTGCTCGTATCTCTGGCGCTAGTACTGATAACCGTATTCCTTGCCGGTTCTTTCTTCCCTCGGGTGGTGTTCAAGAACGACACGTATGTGGTTAGCTCTGATTCGATGGTGCCTGAGCTAAAGGTCGGAGACCTAATCGTAGTGAACCCAAGATACTCTCTCAACGATATAGAGGTGGGAGATGTCATCACCTACTTGGCATCGAATACGGTAGACCAATATGAGCCAACAACCATCGTACATAGAGTGGTCAGTGCCGAACAGAATGAGAGCGGAACTAGACACGAATTTGTAACAAAGGGGGATGCCAACCTCAGTAGCGATTTACCTATATCTGATGCCGACGTGACAGGAAAGGTTCTCTACAAGATCCCTTTCGTGGGATTCCTCATGAACTCTCAATACTCAGGCGACATCATCCTGGTTCTAGCAGTTTTGATGGTAGTGTTTGGGTTCCGCATTGCATCACAAAGAAAGAAGGCTGCACATGGGCATGATGATGACCGACAAGAAGCGTAAATCATTGGTAATCGTTGTATCGGTAATAGCCGTGCTTGGGGTGCTTGGTGGAACTTTGTCAACCTTGGCTGCTTAGCCCTGCGTAGATGATACGATTCACCCAAGTTTAGGAGAGCAATGAGTAACGAGTGGGATGCACTGAATAACGTACCGGAGGATGGTCTTTACGCCATCATTGTCACGGCTGGTACCAGCCTTGTACCGGTAGCTTCGGGATATGCCAAGACGATTGCTAACGCACTTGCTGAAAGGCATTCAGAGAGGGTTCTTCTGGGAATCCGTTTAGGTCAGGATGGCACTGGGGCTGAAGGCGAGATTGTCCCCTCAGAAGCAGATGTTGTTCAGAACTGGATTGAAGGGGTGCAGAGACCTCGACGCAGCGGTAATAAGCCGTCAAGAAGCGCCGTTTTGTACGTGGAGCGATTCGACCTCATTCCCGATTCCGTAATCAGACTTCTTCATGAGAATAGGGCTGATATCGATGTAATCCTGGTGGGTGCCGTAGACGAGTCTGTGCCGCCCAGCAATGAGATTCTCGCACCCTTCGACAAGGTACGCATCTTCAACATCCCATCAGAGCCGGGTTCGACTGTTTCGACCGCCGAGATGCAGCTTCGCGCAGACAAGTAAGCGGGTATATCCAGTGGCTCTGCTGAGTATTCAATACACGGAAGAGAGCAATCTTGATGCTGGTTTGATTACCTCTATGGTTGACCTCGCGGGTCTTCTGGTCATCATGCTCGGGCTGTATCTACTCATTAAGGGCGCATTCCTGTTCTCGGCATATCGCAAAAAGGACATCTACTTCCTTCGCGAATATGCCTCCAAGAAGCGACACCCCTTCTTCTTTGTGGTGTTTGGTGTTGCGTTAATGGTGAGTGGTTGGATAGTCGTGTTCGTCCCATTTACTACCTCGGTATCCAACTAGAACGCTAGCACTAAACTTCTTCATAGCAATAGATCAAAACCGATTCCGGTGTCATTCGACTATGACAGTATTGACCTACATTACACCGAGGGATTTCTACACCGCTCGGACTGATAAGAAAGACCTACAAGGAGAGTCTATGAGCATCGTATTGGACAAGACCACAATCGCAGAAGTCAAGGTAATTACTCGCCCGAGTTGCCAGCCCTGCAAGGCTACTCTTCGTAAGTTTGGTTCTTATGACCTAACAATCGTTGACAGTGCTATCAATCACGATGAGGCAATCTCGCTTGCGGCTTCCGTTGGCTACGCTTCCGCCCCTGTCGTGCTCGTATATGACCAAGAAGGAACCATCATTGATCACTGGTCGGGATTCAACCCTGACCGTATCAACGCCGTTCTCGCTGCTAACTAAGAGGTGATCCTGATCTCGGTTGTGGGTCTTGGTAGTACCTGCGATGAACAGGGAAGTAAAGCCGGACCCACAACTGTCAGGACAGCCTCACCTCTATTGAACATCAAAACCTGGAGTTGAATTGCCAAGAAGACCATCCTCTCAACCACACGCTGTATCCCGCAGAGAACATCTCAAAATGGAACAGATAGGACTCAAAAGAGCTTTTGAGTCACGAGGAAGGAATCTCACCGATAGTGAGTATCTAGGTCTCAACAATTTCAGACGAATGCTTGTCGCTCGCAATAAGTCCTTGGGCGTATCAGGAAGACAGTCTCTTCGAGAGCGAGCAGAATCAAGCCTCAACTTTGGCATCACCGAATTTGACTGTGCTGCATGGTTTGCACTTCTCGGCGGTAACGAAGATAGGTTCCACTACATCTTGTCAGAAGACATCTCGCTAGTGCCATTTGCTAAGTACCAATCAGCAGGTGTCATGGATGATGAACTCATTGTTGATGCTCTTACAGTCGGTCGTAGTATCGAAGATACACTCATGATCTTCCGTAAGAAGAACAAGATATCCCATGAGGAAGACTTCTTATACGCAGACATCGCGTAACAAAAACCCCTGTTGGACTTCATTGTCTCAACAGGGGTTTTGTTTGGGAAAGGACCATTCCGTCCTCTATAATTGTATCCCCAAAACAAGCTCTACATCGAGATATAGCCACCCTAAAGCTGATGCTTTCACTGGACAAAGGTCAGTGGGCTGTGCTAATGTAGCTCAAAGTACAGGAAGGTACCAAAATGACACTTCTAGTAAACACTAGCGAACCCACCAGCCAGCCGGGAGCCTTCCCGCAAAACAGTGACGACTCTACGGCAGTTATGGTGCGCGTAATGGTGCCTGTCCGACGTGCTAACAGGTTCTGGCAGATGCTTCGTGATGAATCCACGAGCGAGTTCACACCTTTTGGTACTTATGAGTCCGATGACTTCCCGTCTCACCGACTGATGGTCGCTGAGCTAGCAGGAAAGCCTAAGGACGTAAATGTCGATCTTGAGATGTTCAATAAGTACCACTTCAAGGCTACTGTTGTTGACAGCGATTCCGATGCAGTGAGCATCCCGAACATCTCTTTCAAGAAGACCAATAAGCTCGACTTCAACGACCCTGATATGGACTTCAACAAGAAGGCTGCCGCAGCCACCAGCGCATTCAGCTAAACAGTTCGTAGAACGCCCCTAAGTTGCAACTTGACTTAGGGGCGTTCTTGTTTTAAGATTCGCCGTCAGAGCTACAAGCTACGATAGTGTGTAGCATCGAAAGGCTAGTATCAATGTCTGTAGTACAACCCGTAGAGATCATCGACAAAAACGGCAAAAGAAACACGGTGCGCAAGAAGTCTACTGGGTCTAGCACCGCTGCAAAAAGAGTCACCGCAGTAGGCAGCAAGGCACCAAAGACAAAGCCAGACCTAGACTATGTATCATTCCCCGACACAGAAGATAAGCAAACAGTCAGGCTCATCCGGAAAGAGTTCAAGGGCGCTGTAGAGTTCAGGTTCGACTTCGAGATAAACTCAGGTGACCTGTACATCACTAATCGTTCGGTCGTTATGAACAGTGGCGACATCGTTTCGGATTGCGACTCCCAAGATGATCAACTGGACCGACTGGATATCGTTTCAGATCGGCTAGCCGAGATGTTCTACTCACTCGGCGCTTTTGGCTCCGCCAAGAGACTGAGGGTGGTCAACCAAGAGTCGGCAGATAGATACGTCGCAATGCGGCTTGAATAGAAGAAGGGGTTGTGCTCAATAGCACAACCCCTTCTTTCTTGTGGATTAGAGGAACAGATCCGAATCGGGCTGATCTACATCCATCGTTCCAATCTCAGGAACGTGTGGCTTGATGGCACCTCGCCACGTGTCTCCAATCTGAGCCAGGTAGATCTTAGCGGCGTGGTCGCCCCTGTAAAGGCGAAGGAACTGCTTACGACGCTTAGCTACCGAAAGGACTAGACCGAGTGCGGGTGTCCAGACGGTCAACGCGCCGTCTTCTCCTGGCTCGTTGTTCTTGTCCCTGGGTGCATTGACGGAAGACTGACCGGTGATCCACTTGGATACTCCTTCGAGAGGGAAGTCATTGTCTTCGACGGGGAACTGAAGCTCGGTAGGCTCATCGGCAGTTTCTTCGATGATGGTGATGAATCCATTGTCCACCACAATCGTGACGTGGTGGGGGTCGTCAGCGTTGTCCTTGTCATGCTTCTTTGCAAGCGGAGTGAAGACATATTTGATGTTCTTGACGTTGACATTGGACCAGAAACCAGCCTCGATGCTACCAATTCCAGGAAGCCATGTGTTTCCTACAACCTCACCGTTTCCAGAGATACCGACAATGAGGTCAGTATCACCAGGCTCTTCTTCCCACGGACCACGAGCGGAACTGATGTGGATTCCGTTGAATGTCTCATCGTCAGGAATATTGCCAGCGGTAATGAGAAGATCGTCGAGTAGTCCAAGGAACTTCCTCGTTTGGATGGTAAAGCGAGAAGACATAAGGTCAACCTTTCTTGTTGAAGTGGGGTCATGCTAGCACGCTGTTTTGCTTGAAATCCCACATCGTGAAACTACTGGTGATATCGTTCCGAGGTACTGAAAGAGACTCTCAAATGCAAGAAAACTATCGCGACGAAAAGACTGTCGTGTTTCACGGAATGGCGTTAGAGGCGCTGAAAATCCTTCCGGATAACTCGGTGGACTCTGTTGTTACAGACCCGCCATATGCCCTCACAGAGCTTGCCAGCAGCAAGGTGACGGATGCGTTGCGCGCTTGGGTAACAGGAGACACAGAGTTCATTCCTTCTTTGGGCAAGGGGTTCATGGGTATGGAGTGGGATAAGTTTGTACCACCGCCCGCACTATGGTCTGAGTGCTTCAGGGTTCTCAAGCCCGGAGGATTTGTATTGGCTTTCGCTGGTGCACGCACTCAGGATTTGATGGGTATGTCAATCAGGCTTGCTGGATTCGACATCAAGGATGGTATTGGGTGGGTGTTTAGTCAAGGCTTCCCCAAGTCAATGAATGTAGCCAAAGAGACAGCTAAGGCACTGGAAGCAAGTCCAGAGAACCATAACCTCAATCAGGACTGGTCTGGCGCTGGAACGGCAATGAAGCCAAGTTTTGAACCCATCATCGTGGCACAGAAGCCCATTCTGGCTAAAAACATCACATCGAACATCGCAGAGTTTGGCACTGGTGTTTTCAACATCGATGCGACACGAGTGGGTTCTGCTGAACGTGATAGCTACGGACAGCCTATGGGCAGATGGACACCAAACTTCGTACTGTCTCATTCAGAACACTGCATCCAGTCTGGGACTACTGACGACTCTTTTGTTCGCAATCGAACAGAGGGTTGGAGCGGATTCGGTCAGGAACAGAAGCCTAGGTACACCACCGAGGTGATCAAGTTCCCAGTTCCTGTCTACGATTGCGTAGAAGGTTGCGCAGTGAGCCAACTAGCCACTGAATCCAGCACCAAATCAACCGTGCAGCAGGTCACATCGAAGTACTTCCCTGCATTCCTGTATCACAAGAAGGCAGCCAAGAAAGAGAAGCCTCTACTCGATGACGGAAGCACTCATGTGTCCGTCAAACCGCTTGAACTGATGAGGTGGTTGGTGAGGCTTGTAACACCCGTAGATGGGGTCGTACTCGACCCATTTCTCGGGTCTGGGACTACAGTCGAAGCGGCTAGGCTGGAAGGTCGTCATAGCATTGGTATCGAAGCCTTTGACTCCTACCTAGAACTGATTGCACAAAGAATCAAAAGGTCTTGACAACTAGAGCCTAGTGCGGTGTAATTCGTGGTAGCTTTTCACCAAGACGGAAACGAAAGAAGAACAGATGTCCAAGAACCAAGTACAGGCAGACAAAATTGTGAACGCAATCGATCTATTCGTGTGCTCGCAGTTGCCGAATGCAAGCGAGGTGACCTTCTCTTATGGTCTTAATCCGGAAAGCGATTGGACTGAGTACTTCGTTCGTCTAAACAGCGTTTACCAGAATGACACCAATAAGTCTGTAGCAGGTCGTGGAGACCTTCACAGTGAGGCTGTAGAGAAGATGGAGGCTTACCTTGCAGCTAGCCTCAATACCATCCTCGCCAGTAAGTATGTCCTCAATCTCATTTCGGATAACAACGAGGGTCGCTTCGGAGTTGCTCTTCGTAATTCGGTGGATAGAGAAGAGAACAGCACCGCCTCAACCTTGGTTTACCGCTAAGGGGCAACCTTGTACAGTGCACTTTTTAGAGTACTTCCTGGCCCTCGATGGGCAAAAGTGGTCCAACTATTAGTGCTAGCTAGTGTTGTGGTGGCATTGCTAGTTCTTTATGTGTTCCCCTACGTCAATGGTGATTTGCTAGACCCGACAATCGGCTCATAAGAAAACCCCCGGTAGTTATCTACCGGGGGTTTCTCTATGTCATCCTCTTGAGTAGGTCTAACTTGCTTGATAGGTAGACATCCTTCTCAATGAGTCCAAGCTCAAACTGACTGTCAAGCTCTACGACCTCATTTGCAAGCAGATCGTTAGGTCTGACTTGATATTCCGTAGCCTTTGTAGAGCGAGCTATCTTGTTGTATTCAAACTCACTTCGCGTGACATTGCTAATGGACTCTGTTCTACTGTTCACGATGTGAACGAATTTCTTGCCTACAGGATTCCACACCTGGGTGAACTTGATACTGGACTGAGTGCCAAAGACGTAAGCACGCATCCGTCCCATTATGAAGCCTCCAAGCCACCGCATGTGTGAGATGGATCTGTAGTCATAGACGAGTTCGGTTCTATTGACCCAGCCCAAGAACACAAACATGATGCGACTGTTAGTAGCTACTAGTAGCCCTCGTTCGTCGCTGTGTGTTGCGGGCAGAACAGCGAGAACAACTTCGTGCTCTAGCAGCTTAGACTCAAGCTGTTTTAGCTCTCTGTTCACCTTGATAGTGATACCAGCCTGGTCTACGGCATCTTGAATGTCGTAGCGATGCCTAGCTCGCTTTTCTTCGCGGAGCGCATTCTTGACCGAGGTTCTTTCACCTCTATGGGAGTGACCATCCCATATTAGTTCCTCTGGTGAGGACTTATCAACTACCCACATGATGCCTATTTACCCAATCCTACTTCGGTTGAAGCATACCCGACCATTCTGAGGAAAACCTGTATGGGCTATCACTTACATGAAACCAAGAACGAACATCCACTTTCTGACGAACCATCTTCTTCAGATGTATCTTCAGATGTATCTTCAGATGGTGAAGTGCCTTCTGGCTCTTCGGAAGGCGCTTCTTCTGTAGGCGTGCTTGGCGCTGGCTCGGGGGCTGGGACAGGCGCTGGTGCGACCGCATCGCTGACGCTAACGACGATAGGTCCGCCACCAGCATTACCGAATGTAGACATCTGAACACTAGCTGCCTTGGTTGCTGTTGGTACTGCAAAGTAGACAGAGCCTGAGAGCGACTCATCGGAAGCAAGCTTAGCAATGACGTTTCCTCCAATATCGGCGTAATCTCCATTGCCTGTATAGACCGTGCCATCTGTGGCAGTCAGTGAGAACCTCTGTGAGTTGAGCGTAATGACGGAGTTAGAGATGTTCTTTGCATCAAAATCAAGTTGGCACCATGCGCCACCCTTTGACTCTAATGGTGCACCGTTGCTATCGGAAACAGCAACATCACACTTGACTGATTGTGCAGTCATCTCCACACCATCAATAGTCACTCCGGTTTCTCCCACCTTGACAGCAAGAGAAGGTTCCCATGTATTAGTGTCTTCTGGTACTGGCTTGGCTGAAGGCTCTGCGGTGGGATCAACTGATGCTGATGCCGAAGGCTTTGGCTTTTCATCATCCTTAGAGTTATCCCCCGACAGAGCCGACGCTATAGAACCAACTGCACTGACGATGATGACAATGATGATGATCAAGAGAATGACCGCAGCGCCAGCAACCATGATTTTCTTCTTCTTGTCAAGACCTTGGAACTTGTCAACTAGCGGCTTGGGGTTCAATCTACTCAGGAAGGCAAATTTTGAGGTTGAATCGGAATCATCAGGTTGATCAGAGTCTTCATCGTCAACCTCTTCATCGTCTTCTCTGTCTTCGAAAGGCATTGGTCCCCTTCTAGGAGGTCGTTCTGTACGTCCAGGTCTTTCGGGTCTACCGGATTCTCTTTCGTTCGAACTTTCTGGGTCGAATCTTTCAGGACGGCTTGGTGCTGGTTGCTCGGGTTCCTCCGCGTATTCAGGAGACGTATCAGATGCGGCACGTCGAGGTAGCTCAGTCGCATTCAGATCCCATTCTGGGTCTTCGGGGCTATTATCCTCGACTGCGTTTCTAGGCAAAGACGAAAGGTCTATTTCGTACTGGTTAGGCTGTCCATTACCTACTGAGGGGTCTGCGAACGGGTCTTCGTTCCTTGCCATTGCTCACTCGTTCCTAAAAATCGGTATTGCGGTAGCAACGATACCCTGCGATTTCATCAAAATAGGTAGAATCGGGTTGTACCATCATGGATATGAACCAAGTAGCCCGACATAGCACCACCATCTCTGTAGAGTCCAAAGTCTCCGCATCAGCTTTGTTTGAGAAGGCTCGCGAAGTGGTTCATATTGACCCGAGTTTAGAGCAGGTTGACTACGGAACCGAGATGTACTTCCGTAATGATGACACGCTGCCGGTACAGATAAGTATAGAGTTTGGCGAAGATGACGGTAGAAAGCCCCTCTTTGAGGAAGATGATGAGGATGATTACGTCAACCCGCATATTCCCTATGCGGAGCTATCACTATCAACCAGTGCTGAATATGTTAGTGAGCTTGGCGGCACGGCGAAAGACTTGCATGCAGCAATCCTCCTAGAACTTTCCGAATGGTTTGATGACCACAGTATCGAATGGGGTTACTACTCTGATGCAGACAAATCCGGTCGGTGGATATCCGGGGAAACGCCCACAAGGTTTGGAAATCCCGAAAAGGTTGCTCTTGACTCTCTATAGCTGTCAGTGGCGATAGCTAGTATTGTTCAAGAAAGGTCATCCATGAATGCGAAGATACCCACCCCGATTGTCGATAAGAATGGCAAGCTCACCACTGTCCACAAAAGGGCTGATGACAGCAACAAAGGGTCTAACAGGATATCTTCGATCAACCCAGCTAGACCCGCAGAGCCAGAGAATAACGCCTACATCGCTCCTGAAACAGAATCGATGAAGAAGCTAGTAAACTACGATGGGGTCGTTCAGAGCTACGGTGAACTTCTGGAGGGATTGCAGCCTCTGGGTATCCGTCGTGCCTTGTCCGAGGGTGATAGCCAGGCTAGATGGGGAGCAATCCATTCAGACGACTCATCTGTTAGCACTGTGATTCCCTATCAGGTCGCCAAAGATAGTGGTCTTCCTGACCTAACTACGCCAATTGAGCGGGTTAGAGACGATTTGGCACTTGCGCAGCGAAAGCTCGAAAAGTCTTCCAATGGTCCTTATGTCTTGAACACGAGACCTGACTTAGTTGCCAAGCAGGAGAAGGTCAAAACACTCGAAGCAGAGTTGCTTGGATTGCAGAAAGACAAGCACCGCGAAAAGGTGTCTCGGATGAATAGAGCCGAAAAGACTGAGTACATGGAGTCCATCTACGGTATGGACAATGCTGCTGCTCAGGTCTTCGTAGAGGACGACGATATCAGCGTAGTCAGAGAGCTTGCCAAATCGGAGTCTCGTAAGTACCTTGACCGCGATGCACGTAGCGCTCTATTGAAGCACTCGGATGAAGAAGTACGAAGAAATTTCATCACTGGTAACTCCAACTTATCGGTGTTCCAACTGTTCGAAGCGGCAGAGAGGGATGCGTCTGAGTCAGTTAGAAGTACAGCCCGTGAGCAAATAGCTGCAAAGGGTTACGAGGCTTATCGTAAGGATGACGGCGTACTAGTCATCAATAGCATCAACCAGTAACACCCCGAAGAGCGATATTGGTTCGTTCAAGATCCTCTTGAAAATCAACCTCCATTGCCCCCATACCAAACCCAGAAATGTCAACGGGTAGGTAATTGGAATCTCCAGTGGTGATAGCCAGCTCTATACCTCTTTCGAAGTAGTCTTGGTTTCCCACCTTATTGAGGTTGTGCATCAGAGCCAACTTGTTTCTCGGTGACACGTAGTTGATACCAACAGCCTCACCCAACGCATCCTTGACGGGAACCGTCTTCGATAGCTTGTCGATAAATCCGTACTCATCTACCGTGTACTTCACTTCTTCGTCAGCAACGCTTGAAGTATTAACCGCAACGAAAGACTGCTCTTCCATCAAGAAATGAGAGACTCGTGCCAACAGGGTTTCGTCAAAAACAACATCACCATTGAACCAAATCACACCATCTTTGGATGGAACAGCGCGTAGTGCTCTGAGAAGTGATTTGGATGTATTCGTCTGGTCGTACTGTTCGTTATAGATGTAGCGCTCGGTAGGAAACGCTTCTACAATTCGTTCGGACTGGAATCCGACGACAATGTTGACGGCGCGGGGACCAAACTCACTATGGATGAGATCCAAAGACCGACCAAGAATGGTCCTGCCATCATCAATCGGCGTGAGTGGCTTGGGGAACGGCATGCCGAGGCGTGTTCCCTTTCCTGCTGCAAGTATTACGATTGATGTGCTCATGCCTGATGTTACCAATAAAACAGGGGTGATACTAGCAGGTAGTGTAGAGTGATACGAAACTGTGACCGTCGTCAAAACAGACCCAAAAACGACGGTTCCGAGGATGAGTTGATGACTAACTGGTTTACAAAACTAATGCCCTCTGTGCGATCTGATCGCGCGGAGAACTCGATCATGCAAACAATCACTGTTGCTGTTTCTGCAATCTTGATTGCTGCTGGAACTCTCACAGCGCCTGGCATTATCAACAACCAGCGAGACAATGTTGTCCGTACACAGCTAGTCAATATGGCTTTTGCGCAGGAGGCTTGGATTGCTGCCAAGGGTACGGTGAATCAGAACTTCGTGCCAAGTAACGGCGGGTTAGACAACCTGTCGAAGTGGAAGTATCCATACACGTTCTCTACATCTTCATTCAAAGAAAACCCAACTGTGCAGTGGTGTTACAACAATGAATACATCGTGTCCGGCAAGGTAAAGACCGGCAAGATATATTACGTCTCTTCTGAGAACCCTACTGCGGTCGAAAAAGCCAAGCTAACCCTCCCACTTACTTGTAGACCAGGATATGTGCCGCCTGCCAATGTTGAGCCAACGGTGCCTGACAGGCTTGCTGCACCCATCGGCATCCCGGCATCAATCACGATGACCAATGGAGTTGAAAACCTCACATGGACGGGTGTCACATGTGGTCCTACCACCGCACCCGCTTATCAGATTCGCGTTACTTACGGCAACGGCAGCACAAAATCTGGTGCATGGTCTAGCTCCAACAATCAGTCTCTTGACTTCCTCGACGACAACTACAAGGTCAAGGGCGTAAAGACGAACTACAAGGTTGGAGCGAAGTGTCGTTCTCTTGAAAAGGGAGACCTTTCAAAGAACGAGACCATCAGCACTCAGGTATTCGCATACACCGCCCCATAACCTCAACTTGCCTTTTAGTAGAAGGGTGGCTATCATCGTAGTCTGATGATGCCAACTAACCATGAGAAGCACGCGCTCCGTGTAGCACGCAAGGCTGAGAGCCTATCTATTGCGGCGCGTTCGGTCTGGGGTAAGACCCAGAAGGGTAAGGACACTACCTTCTGGATGCCCCTGTACCGACACCTTGCTGATACGGCTCTAGTCGCATCTAGACTATATGATGAGTACCTACCAGAGGCAGCAAAGAGGGATGTCTCGATTGCCGTGGGAGGCGATGATGATGCGCGCACCCTTGCCATCTTCCTTGCCGGTATTCACGACCTAGGTAAATCCTCCCCCGTATTCCTTGCATCAGAAGATGATTACGTCAATGAACTCAATGATGCGTTCATGGGAAAGAACGGTCTTCATGTGCCGCGTGGTCTTGACAGAAGCCTTATTCGGCACGAGGTTATCTCTGCAATCTTGGTCAAGAAGTTTCTACTCGAATACGGAGTCTCGGAGTCTGTAGCCGACTCTTGCGCAATCATTGTCGGAAGCCACCACGGTCACCCTCTGTCTCATGAACTGCTCGCTGCATGTGTTGGTCGAGAAGACATCATGGGATTGTCTGACCCGTTGTGGGTCCAGGTGCAGCGTGAGATTTTTGACTATGCCGCTGCCATTTCTGGGGCTAACAAGAAGTTTGCATCGTGGTCCACTTCGGATGTATCTCGCTCAGCCGAAACCATCTTGATGGGATTCGTGGTCGCTGCCGACTGGGGCGCTTCTCAGGGCTTTGGCTGCAATATGTCGTTGAAGAGTAAGTCACTTGACGTAAATGTCCAGAAAGAGACTGACAGGGCGGTCAAGGCACTCTCGGCTCTACCGATTCCCTCTAAGTGGAATCCTTCTGTTCCACCTAATGCAGGTGCTGAGTTCTTCCACACGAGATTTGGTTTCCCGCCTCGACCTGTACAGAGCGCTGCGCTAGAAGCTGTCAAGCCGCTCAACGATAGTGGACTCATTATCATTGAGGCACCAATGGGAGAAGGAAAGACTGAGGCTGCGCTAGCTGTTGCTGAGGTCATGGCACAGAAGACTGGCGCAAGTGGTGTATTTGTGGCACTACCTACCATCGCAACATCAGATGCTATCTTCGCTCGCGCTAGAAGCTGGGTGAGCAACCTCCCGGGTAGTCGTACCGGCATGTCCATGTATCTTTCTCACTCGCGCTCTGGTCTCAATGGAACGTTCTCCGAACTCTTTGATGCCGCACGTGAAGAAAGCATTGATGGCGGTCACATCAACAAGTGGCTTGCGCAGGGTACTCGACTTGGACCCTTGTCCAACTTCGTGGTTGGAACAATCGATCAGGTTCTTGTCTCTGCTCTTGCCGCCAGGCATGTCGCTCTACGACACCTGGCACTCGCGAACAAGGTTGTTATCCTTGACGAGGTGCATGCTTATGACGCATACATGAATGTCTTCCTCGGTAGGGCATTGCAGTGGTTGGGATACTACGGTGTTCCCGTGGTGCTACTCTCTGCGACCCTTCCCACAGACATTCGAAAGGATCTAGTTTCTGCGTACAATGACGGTCTGAATTCAAGGCAGGCTATGAGTGCGCCCAGAACTGCCCTTCCGCTTACGCTCAACCCTGAAAAGATTGTGTCGAGTCGTAAGTCTAAGAACGATGTGGGTGGTATCAACCTCAAGCCCCTCACCACTATCAAGTATCCACTCATCTCCGTTCTAGACAAGACCGGCGTTCATGTTCACCATACTGAGGGGGCTTCCAATAAGAACCCTCTGGCGCTCAACATCCTTGCTGGTGGTGCTGACAACGAAAGGCTTGCTAAGCGCTTGTCAGACAGGTTGATTCACGGTGGCTGCATTGGCATCTTCCGGAATACCGTTGCTCGCTCACAGCAGACCTATGACGCGATGAAAGAGTTCTTTGAGGACTCTGACATGAACGTCGAGGTGCTACTCCTACACTCACGATTCATTGGATTGGATAGAGCTATCAAGGAGCAGAAGCTCAACAACTATCTAGGTAAGGAGTTTTCTAAGCGACCCAGAAGACTCATTGTCGTAGGAACGCAGGTAATGGAGCAATCTCTGGATATCGACTTCGATGAAAGCGTATCCGACATCGCCCCTATCGATTCACTGCTTCAGAGGGCTGGAAGAACTCACCGTCATGTGATTCCCACCCGACCCAGAGTGTTTACAGAGCCTCGCATGTATATCGCAGGGGTCTCCAATTGGGACGGTGCGGAAGACTCTGGTGTTCCCGGCATCAACCATTCCGCCGAAAGCATTTACCCACTCAAGACGCTTTACCGAGCAGTTCACGCTCTACGTCCGTACGCTCTGGATGACGACAGTAGACTTCACCTTCCTAAGGACATCTCTGCGCTGGTGCGGCGTGGGTATGGTGATCGTGTCCGTGCGCCCGAAGAATGGAAAGAGCAGTGGAGAGAGGCAGAGAAGGAGTGGAAGGCTCTTATTGCCGAAAAGCGAGACAAGGCTGACAGTAACTACCTTCTCCCCGCTCCCGAGACGGATATTCTCGATTGGCAGAGTCATATCAATCGCGAAGTAGGAAAGACAGAATCCAAAGCTCTGGCTCAGGTTCGTGACATCGAAGATGAAGAAGAAGTCATCATCCTAAAGTCGAATGGTCAAGGTCAGATTCAGACTCTTGATGGAGATTTTGACGGCGCGGGACTTCCAGTTGATTTCAATTCGAAGCCGACACGGGAAACGGCACTTGCTATTGCCGCCAGCATGCTAAGACTGCGCGGCAAAGAGTATGACGCTCTTGTTGACGAAGAGATCCTGTTCGAAACAGACCTGATGCCTGAATGGCATTCAGAGCCTATTCTGCGCCACAAGCACGTCTTGGTATTGAGAGAAAACATGACGCTGAATGGTCGCAGCTTCTCCATCTCCTATAGGCACGATAGAGGTCTGGAGATGAAGGTAGAAAAGAAGGTGGCTGTTGCCTAGCTTCAATCTTGTATCCGAGCCTTGGATTCCGGTGAGCCTGAATAGCGGACATTCGGATGTCGTATCGCTTCGTGACGTATTCATCAAGTCGGCTCAGATCAAGTCTATCGAATGCGATAACCCATTGCAGACGGCATCTGTCGTGAGACTTGTCTTGGCGGTCATGTACCGTGCGGTAACGCCTCTTTTCATAGAGCAGAAGAACCACGTCAAAAACGCTGATGTTGCTCTGTGGAAGATGCTGTGGGATGACGACAGTGGTGCTTTGTCGTCTATCGCCTCTACATACCTAGATGAGTGGCAGCATCGTTTTGATCTGTTTGATAGCAAGAGACCGTTCTTCCAGATACCGAACTTGGAGTACAGCAGCAAGGAAAGCGGAACCTACTCTTCTGTTAAGTACAGCTTGGGTAAGATGATGCCAGATGCAGATCTGATTAGCGTTTTCAAGAACAGTGATTTTGCGGCGCGAGTGAGCTACGCCGAGTCAGCGCGCATCCTTATTGCCTACCACTCCTGGTCCACGATGGCTCCTTTGAGTCCTGTTGTTGGTATGAACCCGAGCGATGAAACCGCCATTGCGCGCTTCTATCCTAAGGGGCATAGAGGGTGGTGCTCGTCAATTGGGGTTACTCAGCTATCTGGACGCAATCTCTATGAGACTCTTCTGCTGAATCTGGTTCCTTCACAGCTAAAGAAGAGTGACATGCCTTTCTGGGAAGAGAAGAGTGGGAAGAAGGTACCCACTATGTATGAATTCGACGAAGAGTCAAAACGTCCAGTTTTCAAGCAAAGAAGCGCCAAACCTGCCGGTCAGGTACAACTTTTTGTGTGGTTCGCAAAGAGTGTAAGGCTCATTGCTGAAGATGGCATGGTTACCTCTGCTGTCTCTTCTGAGAATAACTCATTGAGTAGCAAAAGCTCTCAGGTGCACATGGCGCGGCATCATGAAACACAGACAGCTTGGCGCGAAAGCAAGACCGGAGAAATGGCGGCGTACTACCTCACGGAGGACTCTGTATGGCAGAACGTTCCAGCATTGCTTCCCCGTAGTAAGCCTGGTTTTCAGGCACCCCTCAATGTCACTTGGGCGGCAAAGGTGTCCAACTTGCTAGGTATATCGCTACCGGTGAGAGTTCGAATCATCGGTGCGAGCACTGATGATCGTGTTCAGGTCTTCCGTGGTGTCATTGACAAGAGTGTCTCTGTAGAGTCAATCGCAAGATTATCTAGCGCCTCTGTAGTTGCACAGCTAGAAGATGATTCAGCCAAAATGGTGAGTATGGTGAAGTCAACTTACTATGGCTTCGTCAAGGATTACCTCACGGCAAAGTACGGCGAGGTCGATGTCACGGCGATGAAGTCGATGATGCGCTCTGCCGAAATGGATCTAGATAGAAGTTTCCTATGGATGTTCAGGAACATCTCTTCCAACACTTCATCGACAAGTGCCGCAATCCAGATGCTTGCAAGTGCACTAGGCACCCACGCAGACGAGGTGTCCGACACAGCTACAGCGAAAGAGCTACTTGGTGTCTGGCGGACTCAAAATGGAGAGAAGAAACTGTTTTCGGTAGCTTCTTCTAGAGCCAGATTGAGAAGAACTCTTGGTTTGGAATCCATGACTGGACCAGACCGTGAGCTTGGAAGTTATGTTCGATGGGCTATCGCTAGCGACATTTCTGTTCGCTCTAATGCCGGTGACATCGCTAGTGAGGTCATGAAGATATGGTCTTCATGGAAAAGGCGCTCGGATGGTAGTTCTACGCACGCAGTAGAGCCTCGTTTGTTCGCATTCCTTGATGTATTGAAGAATGAATCAGGTGATGCTTTTGACATGCGGGTCTCACAGATGATTGCATCGAGAGACAAGATGCAGGCTATTGAGAATGCGCGAAGTCTAGCTGGGGTGGTAATAGCCCGAGGTGGCTCCGTTGACTTTGGGAGCCTAGCCACCCTCACCGATGCCGTCATTAGTGGTATGCATCAAAGGGACATAGCCGAACTCATCGTGTCTAGATAGCGCTGATTTGACACGATAGCTTCTGTGGTCTAACCTTCGGTCAGGAGATTACAACATTGACCCAATTCATCAACATCCATGCTCTTCAGACACTGCCGCCTTCGGCACTCAACCGCGATGATAGCGGTATGCCCAAAAAGGCTCTATTTGGTGGCGTAGAGCGCGCTCGTATTTCTTCACAATCATGGAAGTATGCCATTCGTCAGTTCTTTGCCGAGAACTATGATGCCAGCTACATGGGTTGCCGAACGACTCAGCTACCGTCAGAGTTCAGGAAAAGGCTGCTTGAAGTACGACCCAAAGCGGATGGCAAGCTAGTAGACAGCTTGGTCAAGATCGTTCTTGGTGTTGTTGAAAAGACAGAAGCCGATAACGAAGAGGTGGAGCCTGGCTCTGTCACTAGTTCCAAGATGATCGTCTTCTACAGCCCGAGCCAGCTAGATAGTCTGGTTGATGTTGCGGTTGAAGTGGTTGATGGTAAAAGGAAGTCCATCTCGGTTTCTGAAATCAAATCTTCACTTGTCGGTAAGAACACAGTAGACCTCGCACTCTTTGGCAGAATGATGACAGCAAACGCCGAGCTTAGCGTTGAGGCAGCAGCAAGTGTTGCTCACATCATTGGTGTAGACAAGCTTACCAACCAGCGCGATTCGTTTGTTGGTATCGATGATGCACTGTCCAAGACCAAGATCATCGGATCGATTGACTTTGTGTCCTCTACCGTATACCGCTATGCGTGTCTTGATACAGCAACACTGAGCAAAAATCTAGATGGTGACGCTCAGTTCACTGCTGATGCCGTTGGTGCTTTTGTCAACGCATTTGTTCGGTCCATGCCCTCTGGTAAGCAGTCTAGCTTTGCAGCGCAAACCCTTCCTCATTTTGTCCTCGTGACAATCTCCGACGATCAGCCTCTTTCTCTTGCCTCTGCTTTCAGTAGTGTGCTGTCGGGAGAAGACATCGCTAGTGAAGCCGTAATGCGGCTTATTGATGAAGCGTCGTCTCTCTATGACAATTACGGCTTGCCGGAGCATGCTTTCTACATTGGCACTGGTGCGGGAATGGACATTCCGTTTGCTGAGCGTCTACCCCTCAAGGATCTTGTTGCCGCCGTCAAGAATGTAGTGGTTGCTGATGCCTAGCGTCATCATGGTTCTGTCTGGTGTATTGCAGTCATGGGGTACTACGACTATTGGTCATGCCAGATCTACCATGAGTTACCCAACCAAGAGTGCAATACTCGGTTTGGTCGCCAATGCTATGGGTCGAGACAGAAGTGATGACATTTCTGACCTCGCAGGCATGTCGTATGGAGTACGTGTTGATTCAGTAGGAAAAATTCAGCGTGATTACCATACCGTCAGTATCATTACTCAGCCGACTAAGGGCGACAGGGTAAATCGAATCACCGAGAGGTACTACCTAGCTGATGCAGAATTTGTGGTGGCGCTGTATTCAGATAGTGGCGCGCTCGTCAATTCGGTTGCTCAGGCTCTCAGGAAGCCCAAGCGAGCATTGTTCTTGGGAAGGAAATCGTGCCCACCTAACAAGCCTATCTTCCACTCTGTAGTGGCAGATGATGTAAGAGGTGCACTATCTGGCTTTCCCATGCCCAAGACGGATGAGTCCACAATTTCTCTATTCCGAGACCCCATTGACGAAGATGAAGGGTATCTTTCTGATGTCGTGATGGACAACCCAGTTACCTTCGACAGCGCAGCAAGAAGGTATTCCCCTCGCGGTGTATTCCACGAACGCATCAATGTTGAACAAGAGACAAATCCCGTCCCGCGTGTCCATAGCAATCCAGCTATGACATTTGCGATGAGTGTAGCCGAGGGAGAGAAATGACTTACATGACCTCTATCCCTATCAACACGTATAGGGCTGCTTCAAGGAAGCTGCTTGTTTCCAGACAGGTTGCTCACGCCACAGTGTTGCAGGCTTTCGCTCCTACCCAAAAGACGGTGATTGGTGAGAACCGCGTTCTATGGCGATTGGACGGATCGGGGAAGGAAACTGCACTGCTCATCGTTAGTCCTGAGGCTCCTTCGGTAGAACATATTGTAGAAGCATCGGGGTGGTCTTCTGCTCCCGATGGTGGATTCCAGCAGGTGTCGTGTCAGCCTCTGCTAGATAGCCTTTCTGACGATGGTACTTACCACTTTTCACTGGCTGTCAATCCCGTAAACACAGTTACTCAGTCAAACAAAAGAGTCCCCATCAAAGAGGAAGATCTCGAAGAGTGGATTGGTGCAAAGCTTACCGGCGCGGGTCTCAAAACCAATGCGCTGTCAATTGACTCGTACGACATTGACACCTTCAAAAGAGGCAGTTCTAAGGTAACGCTAGCTATCGCTCGTGTACATGGCTCAGGTCGCATTGATGATGCGGATGCGCTAAGAGCAGCTATGGTGGGTGGAATTGGTCGAGCTAAGGGATATGGCTGCGGTCTACTAACCATCGACAACAAGACTTCTGATTGAGACACTCTCCTATTATTGGGATGTTCCGCCGTGATGCCGACGTGATACGAAGTCCCTGGTTCGCCGGGGTTAGTGTCTCAATCAGTAAGACCAATTTGACTTTGGTGTCAACATGCACTAAGTTGTAGCTAGTAGAAAGAACCGTAGAAAGGTCTACTTATGCCCGTTAAGCTTGATGCAATGCCCAGTACTGATGTTGTCAAGGATGCGCCCGCTGCGCCGAACATGGTCAAGGTGGCAACTCTTCGCATTGTTACCACCCGTCGCCGTCTGGATCGGTTCTGGCAGATGATTCGCGACGAAGCTCCTTCGTGCTATGAGGTCGGTACGTTCAGCATTCCGGGTGAAGAGGATCTCAAGCTGGTCGTGGTCGATGTCATGAAGAAGCCTACCGAGGCGCACCTCGAAGACAGCGACACCGTTGTTTTCTCGAAGTACCGCTTCCCCGCTAAGGAGATTCAGCAGGGTTCTGACCACACCGACCTTGGTGAGATGGGTAAGGCTACTCCTTACAACTACGTCGCGCCGCAGCCCAAAAACACCGTTGGTGATGGGTTTGTGTGATGTTTTCATGCTCGCCTGAGGACATCGATCCAAGTAAATCTCTGACCGACATAGCCGCTGAGATCATGAGCTTGCGAAAAGAGCTTCAGGAGACATGGAATGAGTATGTAGATGTTGCTTATCTAAGTGGACTCGTAGACACCCAGAAGACTCCCGAAGAACAGTTCGACGAACTCGATGCCACCATTGCGGAAGTTGCTAATTATGGTGCACGTTCAGTCATGAAGATCCAGTCAGATAAGCGCACTTGGCTAGATAGGAATACTCTACCTGTGAGAATTCGATACAAGAAGAACGGCGAAATTGAACGTACTCTTGTTTCCGGAGAAACTCATGTCACTCAATCTCAAGATGTTCTACCTGATGCGTCATAAGGTAGAGTGTAGTCACTAATAGCAATAGGAGCCTGGTCATGACTGAGACAACCGCCACAAAGACCATCCTTGATCGAAACGGTAATCCAAAGACAATTTCGTTCAAAGTCAGCGGGGAATCGAACACTCGACCAAAATGGCGAGGAACCGAGTTCGGTTCTGATGAGAATGACTATCCCCCGGAGGGTGAATCGAGCTTCTGGTTCCGTCAGCGCCTCCAGAACGCCGCCGAAGATAAGGGTTATGAAATTCTGGCTCGCCGCGTGAGAGTGAATAAGGAAGAGATCGCTTTGATTGTTCAGAAGCGTTCGGTCATCGTATTCTTGTGCAAGAACAGCACCGTGACTAGTCATGCTGTTCGCGAATGGATGAATCAGTCAGGTTACTCGGCAGATACCATTCTTATCGATTCCATTAGGGTGTCAGGTGATTACGAAAGTGTTCGGCATCGCCTCAGCAGACTGTCGTAGCGTCTTGCTAAACTTAGCAGGTAGCCAGACAACCTAGGGGACGCACATGAACGAGCTAGTAGACACACCTATCGTTGATAAGAACGGTGTTCAGACCACTCGCAAGAAAAGGGTATCCAAGGCATCGACAAGTCGAGTAGCAGGTGTGAAGCCAAAAAGTGCAGCCAAGGAGTCCGAGAAGAAGGGACCAACCCTTAAGGAGCGTCTTGATGGTTATAGGGATGAGCTACAGGCGCGAGTTTCAGCTTTGGCAGAGGATGAGAACTGGAATCACTACCTCAAGTCCATGAGCAAGTTCCGAAACTACTCGTGGAACAACCAGATCCTTATCGATATGCAGACGCAAGGTAAGGCAACCCGGGTAGCAGGATACAAGACGTGGGAATCTCTCGGTCGTCACCCTCGTAGGGGTGAAAAGGCAATCGCCATCAATGCCTTCGGAAAGAAGAAGATTACCAAGACCGATAAGAATGGTGATGAGGTTATCGGTCCAGATGGCAAGCCCGTCAAGACCGAAATATCCATCTTCTTTGGTGTTGGAGTGTTTGATATTGCCCAAACAGAAGGTGAGGAACTGCCTACCTCGCACCGCGAAATGGCTTCTACGCCTCCCGCAGGGCTTAGTGATGACATTGAGTCTGCTATCAAGGCTAAGGGCTTCACAGTCGAGTACGTGGACTCTCTGGGCGGTACGGTACGTGGTGCGACCTCCACCGACCCTACCGATAAGACAGTCAAGATCCTCAACTCTATGAGCGATGCAGAGAAGACCAAAACTCTCGCGCACGAACTGTTCCATATTGCCTCCGGACATCTCGAAAGAGCGGATGAATACCACACTGGTCACGGCGGACAGCGCAACTCAATGGAAGTGGAAGCAGAGTCCGGCGCATATGTCCTTCTTCGCGCTAACGGCATGGATGAGCACGCCGAATCATCAGCAAGCTATGTTGCGGGCTGGGCTGGGGTAAGAACTGGCAACGACCGAGAAAAGATGGTTGCAACTGCTGCCGAAAGTGTTGCCAAGACAACTAAATCTCTTCTTGACGATTTTGAATGGCGGAACGCAGACGTAGTGTAGCCTGTCGTCAAAACCCGCACCGGAGGAAAAATGGCTACAGCAGTTATCGAAGTTGTCGATGAAGGAAACAACCTTGTCTACACATTTCAGCACGAAGATGATCTAAACACCGCTCTCATTGAAGCTGATGGCGACATCGCTGCTTTCTCTGGTATCGAATGGGTTGAAAGTAGACCACGCACATCCAATGATTGATTAATCAGATCCTGCCCAAATGATAGATGATAGTGTTAGCTGACTATCAAGCAGGATGTGAAAGATGATGACGGAAATACCCTTTGGCATTGCCGAAATTGAGGGTGAGGCTGTGACTATCGCGGAACTGAATTTCGCTGAGGTTGCAGCCTTTACCTCTTTTGTGCCTAACCACGAGCTTCTGTTCTCGCTAATCAAGTCGATTGACTTTTCTGGGGTTACTCCGCCCATTGTGACAAGCAACGAAGACGAACAGAGATTCATCACGAAGTCAATGGAGTATGGATACATCCCTTCTGCTAACGACCTAGAGATAGCTACCAAGGTATTTGGTGACTGGGTTACCACTGTTGCTCCTGTAGGCATTACCTCGCTTGTAGACAAGGGGTTCCTCATTCCGGCATCCGAGGGTAGCTTCAAGACACATCGCTCGCTTGATAGCATCTTGAAGATTCTTAGGACTCCTGTCGAGCATATGGCTTATCGAACGTCTCAGGTCTCGATCAGAAACCCAAATGCCACCCCAATATTGAGGTCTTCTCTCTATGCCATTCAGAGTTACGCAGGAGACTGGTTGGTGGCTGAGCACTTTCAAGCGCAGGACTACATTAGGTTCATCGGCATCCCGGGTGGCGGCAAGCTTTCGTCAAATGTTGGCTCTGTCGTAGCAGACGGTGTGAACCGCTCTATCGACAAACTACTTTCCTCGGTATCCGGCGAGTCGTTTAGACCATATTCTGTATCTCTAACGAGAAGCAATGCTCACGGCTCCAATGTAGTAGCCCTCGCTCAAATGAAACTTGATGATGACGGTATTGCTCGGTGGTACGTGCCATATGAGACAAACGAGGACTTCAAGCTACTAGGAAACCACGAAGAGAAGTTCGGGAACATATTCTCTTCGGCACCTGAGGTTGCTGAATTAGGCTCAGCGCCCTATACTCAGGTTGATATCAGAAATGGTGACGATGGTTGGTCTCCTATAGGCACGAGCGTCGAGTTGATTCGAGACACCAAACGGTTCATGGAAGCAACTCTCCACTCACAGTCAGATCACCTCCCAGACACCATTCCTGATTTCTTCTTCGACGAAAAGGGAAATTGATTGAGTAAGCACACATCCGTTATCGACCTCGATATTCACGAGCTATCTGGACTGCTTCTTACTCAGGGTAATCCTGGAGAAGATGCAATCGTCAGTATCATCGATGAGTCTTTGTCGGCTCTTGGTCCCATTGCTAACGTGGTAGTTCAGTCTGCCATGACATTCGAGGACAGAACTGACGAGTATGAGCTTCCTCGTAACTATTCTGGCTCCATCCTGAGAAACAAGCTGATTGCCGATAAGGCAAAGCGGCTGGGCGTTCAGATTATGAGCGAACGAGGTCTAATCTCCGATGAGGGTGAGTTCACCAATCCCATCATCAAGCCCATCTTGCAGGTTTTGACCAACCCCAATCGGGTCATTCATAACTTTACGATGCTTGCTGAATACCAGAGAGCAGAGTTCGTAAAGCAGCTTTCGGTTCGCATGGGCGCTGAGGCTGCCGAGAAGTCTGTTCCCGAAACACCTCCGAATGGTTTCTCCTACCCCGTCACGGCTTACACCGCATCCATCATCGCCACAGAGCACGGCAGTGTTGTCATCGCACCCAATGATTTCAACTCGATGCTTTTTGACCTACAGCTAGTTGCTCCAGGGTCTGTAGCAGGTTTTGTGTCTGAGCTAGTCAAGGTCGCCAATGACGTTACCCCTCCTAAGGCACCTAAGACCGCCGTGTATGGCATCAAGATCCCCGGAGGAATAGAAGTCAATGCTGCAATTTTCGCTGATGCTAGCGGGCGCTGGACAGCGGCATTTGAAGAGCCTACTCAGGGTGTGGAGTACACTCCATTGCTTGACGAAAATGACAGTCCGGTAGAGGGTGGTTACGTTGTTGCTGTCAACTCTGTTGACTTGCTTGATGCCCGAGCGAACAAAGAATCGGTTGCTTTCTCGAATATCGACGAGGCAGCTAAATACATCGCTAAACTCTCTGATGTTCCTCTTGCCAAGCGCGATGGGTTCGAGCAACCACTAGACGATCCAGAGGTCTGATTTTGAGCGTAACACCATTCCGACTAAGCGGTAACGAGCTAGTAGCATTACTTGTCAACACCGTTCCTGACAAGGTTCTTTGGTCTTCGCTCAGGGTGATGGGTCTACTTAGCGACCTAGAAGACCACGAGAAGATTTCAGACAGCTATCCGCCCTCAGAAGAGACAGTGTTGAGGGGGACGCAAGCTCTTATCGACCGAGGGTTGATGAAATTTGAAGACGGTGAGTCGCTAGTTGACCCCGCACTCGAAGCTGTTGGACTTGCTTTTGCTCAACCAGAGTCTATTCTGTCCTACCAGTCTGTATCGCCCGATGTGGAGTTCACGTCAGTGATTGTGGACACTAGTAGTGAGTACCGAATCGTAATCGATTTTGCGGCTGGTTCTAGTTACGAAGTGTCGATCATCAAGGGAGCGGATACTGAGCTTCTTGAATTCTTCACTGGGGTAGTCAAGGTTATTCACGACTCATTCGGAACTCATCTCTTTGACATCTCCTACTTCACGTCAACAGATGATGTCCTTACTGCCTATATTGCTTGTACGCCAAATGCATCAGAAGAAGACCTGAACGCTCTTGAACTGCCGAGAGGTGGTTACTGGGTGATTAGCGCCGATGTCCCCGCCGAAGGTGATGCAATCAAGGTATACAAGATTAACGACGAAAGCGAAGAGATCCCCGTTTTCAAAAGGGAATTCTCTTCGCTCGACGAGGCTTTGTCTAACCTTCAACTCCGCCTTCTTACAGAAGTATCCGAGAGTGCTTCGGAGTTGGGTTTAGACGACCTTGTTGTTATCTAGGCGATCTGTCTTCCGCGAGGGTCACGCACGACGAAGAGTGACGGAGCTACGCTGAACTCACCGGATGATCCATCACGCACGATGTCAGCAGTACCGGCGATGACATCAGAGACGCTTACCTTGTTGAACCGTCGAGGAATCATTGTGACTGTGGTCTTCACAGGCTCATCCACGTCAGGAAGAGAGACGTTGATGACAACGGTCTTTCCGTCGTTCATCTTCTGAACAACACTACCGGTGAAGCGAACGTCAGACGCGGCACCCATCATTTGACGAATGCTAGGGTCGCTACTGTACTTTCGGAGCTTCATGATCGTTCCTTTCTTCTAGTTAAATCAACCATACATCAAGTCAAGTAGGTTGTCAACTGGTCTCCGATGACATAGTTTCACTGTACCGAAGAACTTGTTTTTAGCAATGTGTCGGTAACCTATTGCGTTGTCCGGGAAGGGTTGTACACTTGACGAACACGAGGTTCCGGTAGGGATTTAAGCCAAGCCAAAGCATCATTTCAGGCTTGGCTTTTGTGTCCCCACCACTAGGTTATGAAAGGTAGAAATGTCTCTTGCTCTTACAGAAGTAGATGCTTCACCAACACCTAATCTCGTTTACTTTTCCTCTGTTTCGGAGAACACGAAAAGGTTTGTGGAGAAGCTCGAAATGGATTCCGTACGAATCCCTTTGAAGCGCACAGAATCACCGCTATTTGTCGACTCGCCCTTTGTTTTGGTCGTGCCTACCTATGGTGGAGAAATCAACCCCGAAACAGGAAAGGTTGATAGTGCTGTTCCCAAACAGGTAATCAAGTTCCTCAACGAGGAAGGCAACAGAAAACATTTACGGGGTGTCATTCCCGCAGGCAATAGAAACTTCGGTGAGGCTTACTGCGCAGCAGGTAGTGTCATTAGCGATAAGTGCAACGTACCCGTACTTTATCGATTTGAACTTATGGGTACGATCAACGACGTAGAGCAAGTCCAGGAAGGGTTGAAAGAATTTTGGCAACAACAGTAGACAGTAAGAATGAGGGAGCGTCTTTCAGAAAGATCGCTCCCATCGATGCAGCAGAGATTGACGACCGGGCACAAGAGATTGCAAAGATCACTGATGGTCTGGATTACCACGCAATCAACGCCATGCTCAATCTCTACGATAAGGATGGGAAGATCCAGTTTGATATGGACAAGGTTGCGGTTCGCCGTTACTTCCTTGACCACGTAAACAGCAAGATGCGTTTCTTCCATGACCTCGAAGAGAAGATTGGTTACCTGATCGAGGAAGAGTATTACGAGGCGGCGGTTATCGAGCAGTATGACTTCAGCTTCGTCAAGAAGCTCTTCAAGCAGGCTTACGACTACAAGTTCCGTTTCCCCTCGTTCTTGGGTGCTTTGAAGTACTACACCTCTTACACCTTGAAGTCCTTCGATGGTGAGAACTACTTGGAGCGTTTTGAGGACAGAGTGTGTATCACTGCTCTTTACCTCGCGCGTGGTGATGAGAAGCTTGCTTCTGAACTCGTTACTGAGATCATCAGCGGTCGTTTCCAGCCCGCTACACCCACCTTCCTGAATGCCGGAAAGAAGCAGCGCGGCGAGCTTGTTTCTTGCTTCCTTCTTCGCATCGAAGACAACATGGAGTCCATCTCTCGCGCAATTACCTCTTCGCTACAGCTTTCTAAGCGCGGCGGTGGAGTTGCACTAAATCTCTCCAACCTACGAGAGACTGGCGCGCCCATCAAGAAGATTGCAAACCAGTCCAGCGGTCTTATCCCCGTCATGAAGATGCTCGAAGACGCATTCTCTTACGCAAACCAGCTTGGTGCTCGTCAGGGTGCCGGTGCCGTGTACCTCAACGCTCACCACCCCGACATCATGAAGTTCCTCGACACGAAGCGTGAGAACGCTGACGAGAAGATCCGCATCAAGACACTTTCTCTTGGTGTTGTCATTCCCGACATTACGTTCGAGCTTGCTAAGAAGGATGAGGACATGTACCTCTTCTCCCCTTACGATGTTGAGAATGTCTATGGTTTACCTTTCGGTGACATCTCCGTCAGCGAGAAGTATCACGAGATGGTTGATGACGCTCGAATCACCAAGACGAAGATCAAGGCTCGTGATTTCTTCCAGACGCTTGCTGAGCTTCAGTTCGAGTCGGGTTACCCCTACGTCATGTTCGAAGACACCGTAAACCGTGCAAACCCGATTAAGGGTCGCATCAACATGTCTAACCTCTGCTCTGAGATTCTCCAGGTCAATACTCCTACTGAGTACAACGCCGATGGTAGCTACAACATCACCGGTAAGGACATCTCTTGCAACCTTGGTTCGCTCAACATCGCAATGGCTATGGACTCGCCTGACTTCTCGAAGACCATTGAGACCTCAGTCCGTGCATTGAGCGCTGTTTCTGACATGAGTGACATTAGCTCTGTGCCGTCCATTGAGTTCGGTAACAAGTCATCTCACGCCATTGGTCTTGGTCAGATGAACCTTCACGGTTACCTTGCCCGAGAGCGCATCTTCTACGGTTCTGAAGAGGGTATTGATTTCACCAACATCTACTTCTACACTGTTGCTTACCACGCAATTCGTGCATCCAACCTCATCTCCAAGGAGACGGGTGAAGTGTTTGGCGGATTTGAGGATTCCAAGTACGCAACGGGAGAGTACTTCAACAAGTACATCGACAATGAGTGGAAGCCAGCTACTGCACGTGTAGCTGAGCTATTCGAGAAGTCTGGTGTCAAGATTCCTACGCAGGAAGACTGGAAGAAGCTCTCTAAGTCTGTCCAGAAGTACGGTATCTACAACCAGAACCTACAGGCTGTTCCGCCCACCGGTTCCATCTCGTACATCAACAACTCCACCTCGTCAATCCACCCGATTGCTGCTCCCATTGAGATTCGCAAGGAAGGCAAGCTGGGTCGTGTTTACTTCCCCGCACCTCACATGACGAACGATAATGTTGAGTTCTACCAGGACGCTTACGAGATTGGTTACGAAAAGATCATCGACACTTACGCTGCTGCAACACAGCACGTAGACCAGGGTCTTTCTCTCACGCTGTTCTTCATGGATACAGCTACAACTCGTGACATCAACAAGGCTCAGATTTACGCATGGAGAAAGGGCATCAAGACCCTTTACTACATTCGTCTTCGTCAGCTTGCGCTTGAAGGTACCGAAGTTGAGGGTTGCGTTTCCTGCACCCTGTAAATAGGTAAAAAGAGAGCGCCTGCACTCCCCGAAATGGTTGTGCAGGCGCTCTCTTGACTGTAGGATTACCCCCTACTCTGAAACAACAATCAAACAACCCAGAGATACAAACAAGGAGAACAGTATGACTGATGAAGGACTAGTTGAAGCTATCAACTGGAACCGCATCGAAGACGAGAAGGATGTCGAGGTCTGGAACAGACTTACATCTAACTTCTGGCTACCTGAGAAGGTGCCAATTTCTAACGACGTGCAGTCTTGGTCGAAATTCACAGAAGAAGAGAAGACTCTTACAATGCGTGTCTTCACGGGTTTGACCCTGCTTGACACCGTTCAGGGTACTGTTGGCGCTATTTCGCTCATCCCTGATTCCATTACGCCTCACGAGGCTGCCGTGTACACCAACATCGCATTCATGGAGTCTGTGCACGCAAAGAGCTACTCTGCCATCTTCTCGACGCTCGCATCAACTCCTGAGATTGATGAAGCATTCCGTTGGTCACGAGAGAACCCCTTCCTCCAGAAGAAGGAAGAGATTATCTTGAAGTACTACCGAGGTGATGACCCCTTGAAGCGAAAGGTCGCATCCACTCTTCTGGAGTCGTTCTTGTTCTACTCTGGGTTCTACCTTCCGATGCACTGGTCTAGCCGAGCTAAGCTGACCAACACTGCCGATATGATTCGACTCATCATTCGTGATGAGGCTGTCCACGGTTACTACATCGGATACAAGTTCCAGAAGGGTCTTGAGAAGCTCACTGCTAAAGAGCAGGAAGACATCAAGGACTACACCTTCGATTTGCTTTATGAACTCTACGAGAACGAGGTCAAGTACACTGCTGACCTCTATGACGGTATCGGTCTAACCGAAGATGTCAAGAAGTTCTTGCACTACAACGCAAACAAGGCTCTCAACAACCTTGGATACGAGGCTCTGTTTACGAGTAACACCGATGTGAACCCAGCCATCCTCTCTTCGCTATCGCCTAATGCTGATGAAAACCACGACTTCTTCTCTGGTTCTGGATCTTCGTATGTCATTGGTAAGGCTGTAAGCACCGAAGATGACGACTGGGACTTCTAACCCCATCAACTAAGAAAGCCCCCGAAATCAATCGGGGGCTTTCTTAGCTTGAGGCTTTACTTGTTGGGTAGTGAGGTAAAGCCGATAGGGGCGGCACCTTCAATGAGTCTGTCATCGTAATCAACGAAACGCTGCGACAGTTCGATTAGGTTGAATGCGTGGTGCGTAATGTGCACACTATTGAGATGACCAGTGGCGGGGAAGTAGTTTTCGCCAGCCCAGAACCTTACAGAATGTTCCTGTAGTCTCGCGTATTCATCACTCCATGCTCTACCATAGTCCGTCACCGGCTCGGCAGCATCTTCGCCATAGAAGCGCGCAAGTTCAGCCAAAGGTCGCTGAGGCAGCAGATCAAATCGTGGCTCTACTTCGCCCACTGCCCGCACAACGGTATCCTGATGTTTGGCGGGATAGTCCTTGGACTCGATGACACCAACTTCGAAGTCGTGTTCGACATGAATAGGAGCAACCGGTCTATCATCAAACTTCTGGAAGGTGAAGAAGAACTCAGTAAGCGCAAAGCCATGCCAGGCGACAGATGCCATGTGGCTGACGTTCATTTCTAGATCAATGTCTTCACCAGACCAGAATAGATTGGCGTGACGCTGCAAGCTTGCGTATGACTTCCTCCACTCGTAACCTCTGCGGAAGTTATGGTCGGCATACTTGAGTGCACCAACGCCATACAACTTAGCTAGCTCAATGAGAGCACTAGGGGGAATCTTGTCGTAAGCCTGAACCTTGACACCCTTCTCTCCACCTGTCGATGATACCGAACGAACTTCTGCCATTACAAATCTCCTAAATCGGGCTGAAGTCTACATCTGGCACTCGTAGCGCGCAAGAGGTATTTGAAACCTTCTGTCGATGTCGTACCTACATGGGATAGTAGGTACTAGAAAGGTTCTAGTATGCCAACGAAATCATCACCTCACATTACTCGTGCAGGTCTAATTCTTGTCCCAAGAGTCGATAGGAATGGTCGCCAGACCCGCGTGTGGATTCGTCGTGACGACCTATCAGGTTCACAGTTGGCAAAAATCCCTACTTCCCCAAACACGGTAATGGGTACCAACTTCTATTCTGCTGGGTTCAGTAAGGACTCCATCAAAGACTCACCTTGGGGTAAGCCTACCAACGTCGAAGAAGTTCGACAGGGCATCTATGTTGTATCGACCGATGAGGGTAAGGGTGTATTCCTTTCTCCCGCAAGGCAAGAAGAGGTAGATGATAGGTGGAACGTCGAAGAAGGTGATGGTTGGTACTCTGCATCTGGTGCTAGCTGGGCTGTAATCCCCTACACATTCCCAGAAGACTTTGGTGATGAAGCAGCAGAGCAAGCCGCCGAAGTACTTAGAGACTTCCGCCCTCGCGAGTACACCGAAATTACAGGCGAAACCGTCTACGAAGATGAATCGTACGTACTCTCGGCAGAGGCTTTCGATAGCGCCCATGAAGGTGATTTTGCTGCCACATCTATGAAGGATGGTGTTGTCGCTGATGAGGTGATTGTTACTGCTTCGCGCATCGGAGGGGATGAAGAGGAAGCTGAGTTCATTGTCTCAAAGGAAGAGTTGGATGAAGATGGCGAGCTACCCAAGGGGCACCGTAAGGTTATCGACGAAAAGAAGCACCCAAGAACCAATGCTGAAATTGAGGCACTCAAAAGAGAGCTAAAGGATGCCATCAAAATGGCTCTTGTTTCCAAGTACCCTAGATCGCGTTACCTAGTTTCTGCGTACTACATCACCAAGTCCACCATGCAAGGAGCTAACACGGTTCGCAAAGCAGAAGACGAAGATGGTAAGATCAGCAAGGATTGGGGTCTTAGAGACCTTCTTAAGGGCGCTTCCGGTGGATTCATGGCACAGGTCATCTCCGAGATCACTAATCCTGTTGATTATCCTCGCGATGCAGATGCCGATTACGCAAGAGAATTGAGGCGCTGGCAGCGTAGACAACGCAACAGAAGATGGATGCAGAAAATAATGGGATAACCCGTTTGACACGACCTCTTCATCTGTGGTACCTTTCTTATTGTCAGTCAGTTACTCACCAGAAAGAGGAAATCATGGGAAGCATCATCAGCAGCGGCAACAGCTACCGCAAGCTCACGTCCGAGCAGCGCGACTTCTTCGACACCATTGCCATTCGCGCAATGTCGAACGGCGTTGGTGCCCCTTACATCCGTTCGCAGCTTGTCTCGCTCTACCCGATTGCCGTTGGCGACGAGATGGGCGAGGGTTTCACCTTCGCGGTGGACAAGCGCGGTCGTGTCTACATCCACTTCGAGCGTGTCATGGAGCTTGGAATCGTGTGGGCTTCTGGTGGACTGATTCACGAGTGCTACCACATCCTCTTCGAGCACTTCAACCGTCGTCAGGCTGAGCATTCCGTCGAGGACTTCTGGGCTTGGGCTACCGACATGGAGATCAACCAGAACCTTCCTGACGAGTCCAAGGCTGTCATGAAGCAGATCTACTACCCCAGCACGTTCGGTTTCAAGGATGGTCTGCGCGCCGAGGACTACTACGACCTTCTCATGGAGAAGTTCAAGGACCAGCAGAAGAAGTCCGGCAACAAGCAGAAGGGTCAGCCTCAGCAGGGCGACGGCTCTGGTCAGCCTCAGCAGGGTCAGGGGCAGGGTCAGCAGGGTCAGCCCCAGCAGGGTCAGCCTGGCGATGGTTCCGGTCAGCCCCAGCAGGGTCAGCCCGGTGCTGGTCGTGGTGAGAGCGGCATGGACACTCCTTATGAGAACCAGTTGGACAACTGCGGTTCTGCTCAGCACGGTGGCAGCGACCCCAAGGAGGCGAGCGGTCGTGAGGCTCCTGAGCGTAGCGAGATGGACCACCAGTACGCTCGTAGCGAGGTTGCTAAGGCTATCCAGAACGCTGCTGACCGCGAGGGCACCAATCGTTCCAAGGGTATCGGTACCACGCCTAACTTCGTGAAGGAGTGGGCTAAGAACGTCCTCGCTCCGCCGAAGATTCGCTGGCAGAGTGTTCTTCGTGGCGAGTACGCTCAGACGCAGCGTCGTGCCAAGATGGGTCGTACGCACACCAACCCGCGTATGCCTGGTCGTGTCCAGCCTGTCGATGACATCATGTTCCCGAAGCGTAAGGCTCACCGCATCAACGTGGGTATTGCCTTCGACTCTTCCGGCTCGAACTTCGATAACCTTCAGTACGTGCTTACCGAGGTCAACGACATCATCCGCCGTGGTGGAGTCGATAACGTCTACATCTTCTCGGTGGACGCTAATGTCAAGGATGTCAAGCGCATCCGTCGCGTTTCGGAGATCGAGTTCGTGGGTGGCGGTGGAACCGACATGCGTGTTGCTTTCACCAAGCTCGCTGAGATGAAGGTCGATGTCGGTATCGTCCTCACGGACAACGAGACCCCCTGGCCGAGCGAGAAGCCCGAGGGTAAGACGGAGTTCATCGTCGGCGGTATTGTCTCTTTCGCTGGTGCCGAGCAGTACTACGATGCAATCCCCGATTTCCTCCGCAAGGTCAAGATCGACCTCACCGACAAGTAATTCAGAAAAAGTTTCCGAATCGACTTGACAAGCCGTTTGATAGCGGTTAGTCTATAAATGTCAGTCACACTAAACATACGAAAGAGAGTAACAAAATGTCCGGTAGCATCAACCTCGCCACTGCCACCAAGACCGTCGAGACCGTCTCCCCCACCTTCGCGTCCGAGACGTGGTTCGCTTCCTCCGATGAGGGTCACGCCCAGCAGGTCTACATCGAGACCATGATCCGTGCGGGTATCCCCCCGATTCTGTGGGGTCCTCCCGGCTCCGGTAAGACCCAGACCGTGTTCGCCATCGCCCAGAAGCTCGGGTACAAGGTCCAGGTGGTCATCGGTTCGCGTAAGGAGCCTACCTTCCTCGAAGGTATCCCGATTGTCGTCCGTCCCTCGGACGAGAAGATCAAGGAGATCACCGAGGACGAGAACCTCACCGAGCACCAGCGCCTCGCCGCCCTCCGTGCCCGTACCGTCAACGCTCTGCCCGACTGGTTCGAGTTCGCGATGGCTAACCCCAAGACCATCATCTTCTGGGATGAGATCGGTTCCATCGGTGAGGACGTTCAGGCTTCGATGCTCTCCGTTGTTGAGGAGCGCGAGATCGATGGTGTTCGTCTGCCCGACGAGGTTCGCTTCGTCGCCGCTGGTAACGACATCGACCAGGCTGCCAACGGTCAGTACCTCTCCCCGCCGTTCGCCAACCGCTTCGCTCACCACAAGTTCAGCCTCCCGAACGCTGACTGGGTTGACGGCTTCCGTACCAACTTCGGCAAGCCCCTTCCCAACACGAAGGGTCTTCCGGCTGAGGAAGTTGCTACCCTCAACAACAACTTCAAGGCTGAGCTTGCTCGTCTGAGCGGTTACCTCTTCACGAACATGACTGCTATCTCGCCTGTCGTGGACAGCAACCCCGAGAAGTCGGGTAAGGCTTGGGCTTCGCGTCGTACGTGGACCAAGCTCGCTCAGGCTCTGGCTTACACCGACGCTGAGGACCGTGTTGTTCGCGACATGACCATCGCCTCCATCATCGGTCTCGACCAGGGTGCCGCCTTCAAGACCTGGGACAGCGCCCTGAACTTCCCGTCCGCCGACGAGCTTCTTCGTATGGCTAAGGACGAGAAGCACGACTGGGGTCAGTACGGTACCGACAAGGTTTACGCCATGCTCGCCTACGTCCTGAACTACATGACGGTCAAGAACTTCGAGGACATCGTGAACTTCTTCGTCAAGGTCGCTGACAAGCACCAGGCTGCTGGCTTCGTCATGTCGGGTGTTCTCGCCTCCAAGATCATCCCGATGTTCGGTGTGAAGGAGAACGAGCTTCCCCAGTCGGTCTACGTCCAGCTTGGTCTCCTCAGCAAGTCCTACAAGCGCACGCAGTCCGCTGCTGGCGCTCGCTAAGGTCCAGTAAAGAATTCGGACTCGCTAACTCTTTCCAGAGGGTCCGAAGAGTGGGCGACCACTGACTGACATCTTAGGTCGCCCCAAGACGGGACGCACTCACTAACTTTCGGATAGTTAGAGTGCGTCCCGTCCCATTTAATCCAGGAGATAACCTTGTACTTCGTTCGCGATGGTAACATTCACATCAACCTCCCCTCCCACGAACTAATGCTCCAAACCGTTCGTATCCTCAACCAAGGTTCTAGCCCTCTGGATGCTGAGATTCGGTTTAGGAAGAGCAAGTTGAGTGACCTTCTAAAGGGGTTGCAGGGTCGCTCAGTCGCCCTACAAGAGGATTTGAACCTTCTTGTGCGTATATGGCAGTCAAACCCTAACTACCTCGATTACGTTGTGGCGCTGCATTCAGGCTCAGGTCGGGTGCTTACTCTTTATCCTCTCCAAGAGACTATTGATAAGGCATCGCAATTCGTTTCGGATTACCTGTCTACCGCTTATGCAACCTTCGAGAGCAATGCATTTGTTGTCGGAGCAATGGTGGACGCAATGGGTGTTCCAGTGGCACAGGCGGCTTACCTAGGCTCTTTCGTACCAGATTTGACCGCTGGTGACATCAATGCTGTAAAGGTCTTAGGACTCAGCCCAGAAGAGATATCGGCATGCAAGACCGCTGAGCTACTCATCCTGAACCCTTCGGAATACCGTGATGCGTACCTATCGATTAGACGAGCTACCAACTCTATTGAATCGGTCATGTTTGCCAGCACTCAACTGGACGTAGACTTCCTCATCACTCTCATTGAAAGCGGAGTCTCGTTTGATAGATTCATGAATGTAGTACGTCAGGGCGGCTCGATTAGAGATCTTGGAATGATTACGAAGTTCGATATCGACCAGTCTTTGTTCAAATCATATGGTGGTCTTGGTCTGAGCAGCAACCGTACTCTAGCGCTTGCTGCTTAGGGCTAACTTGTCAGTGGCTAGTGGCATGATCTACTTAGCGCAACAAAGTGTGTGCTCGGATACCGAAAGAAACGACCATGAGCGACCAAGCTGTGAAATGCAGAAAGTGCAACAACATCACTAAGAACAGCAATGGTCTCTGCTACCTGCACCAAACACAATCCGCATCAGTATCGGCTACCAACCGGATACCCATGCCTAAGATCCACACAAGCGAGATTGCTAATGATAGGTCGAGCGGTTGGCTGTCACATGAGACCGGGATATCTCTACCTGATTACGCTAGCGAAGAGTCAATCTTTGACCTAGATGAAAACGAACAATTCTCCAAATGGATGAAGGCACGTGTGTCGGTGAGAGCTATTGAGTCAACCTTCCAGAGGAAAGGCTCGGAAGCTGCTCATACATACGCATCTGGTATCGACGACACCTCGTTGGCACTCATCTGGGAAAGAATGGATAGCAGCGCTATGTCGGAGTTTGGCAGCCCTGAGCTACGTACAGAGTTCGTTTCAATCATTCAGTCCCAGGTCGAGACAAGGGTAAATGAGGGGTCATTCCACCCTCTAGATACAAAGGGTTACATCCAAGAGTTTGCCAATTCCGATGAGCCAAGAAGCGCAGCTACCTTCTTCTAGAACAGCTTGGAAATACCCCTTGTGAGGCTTACTCGTAATCGAGATTGCAAGCCTCTAGCTCTGATAGCATGAACCCGCTTAATAGGGATGCTTGAAGAACAGGAACTTGAATGACCACCGATACCGCGCATGTGCTGCCCGATGAAGTGTGCACCTTTCTTATGGACGTTCACACCAATGGCGATGTCAATTGTGCCAACTACTACTTCAAGCTTGCCGCCAAACATGGATGGTCTTTGAGGAAGATTGGCGGAGCGGTCGGATTCTCGGCGGAGGCTATTAGGAATCGAATCAAGAACCTAGAAGCAAACGAGTCATTTGCCTTAATCGATGCACCTGCCTTCCCTACGTATAAGCCCTTATCACGTAAGACGGTTGTTGAGAAGGAGAAGTCAAAAAGGTATGTCATTCCCGATCAGACGGCAAAGAAGCTATCTGAACTGAGAATACTTGCCGCACAAGTCAGTCGAAACACACCGGCAGATGCACCTTCAAGACTAGCTAGTGGTCAGCTAGCTGCACTCATGCATGCAGAGAAGCAGAATGGTGCCACCTATCAAGAGATAGCTGCTGCGACCGGACTAGCATCGTGGGCGGCGGTCAAGTTTAGGCTTGGTCGTCATGGATACATCGACCTTCCTCCATCTATGGCTCACGAGAGACTTCTAGCTTAGCTCTGATAGGGTTTGGCAAATATTAGTGTCAGTGCAGTGTAGTACAATGTAACACAGAGGGAAGAACAACCCTCGTTACGAAGGAGGTGTTGAAATGACTAAGATGCAGTTCTCTGTCAAATGCCAGGTGTGCAACAACACAACCACCGATCCTTCCAGCCTCTGCCACCTTCATAGAGACCTCAACGCCTCTGCTGTACGTACCAAGGCATTTGGAAAGGGTCTTGTTCCAAAGATCCAGACTGATTCTAAAATGGTCAGTAGTGACAACCTAGATCTCTACCTTCCTGCGTCTTCCATCAAGGAAGATATCGACAACGGTGCCACCTACGAACTAGATATCACTGATGGCTATGGTGAAGAGTTCGAAGACATCGATTCCATTACCGATGCGGGAAAGCCGAATGAGGGTCTATTGGCTTTCAACACCAAAAACGGAATCACCATCTACTTCTCGCCAGATGAGTTCGTTGATGTCCGCGCTAAGGAATCTGCTATAGCAGCTTAGAAAGCTCCGATGATGACGGAGATGACTGCCAATACCGGCAAGATGATAAGTCCCACACCAAAGTAGGTTACGTACCGTCGTCCAAATCGACGTGGAAGCTTGCCCTCGCCATTATCTACCAGCTTCACAACGGAACCAGTACGGAACAGTCGGAACTTCTCTACTTCGTTGACACCCTCGGCGCGGTACCCAATGAGGGTATCTGATCTTGGGTCATTACGAAGATCAAAGGTGTCAATCTTAGGGAACTGACGAGGGAACCAAAGCACTGTTGAGCGCGCAAGGTTTACCGCATCTAGCGCGTTTTCCTTACTGCCGTCTACGATACCTCGAACCTCATCTTCGAAGGTCTTACCGTCCTCCCTGCTGAGCAGGATCTCCTTCATCGTTTTTGGTGTACCGTCAGGATGGAGGGTGATCTGCTCGCGCCAGTTGCGACCATCTGTAGGCTTCTGAGGCTTCGCCTTTGGTTCGGTTCTGGTTGTGTCCAAGATAACAGAGCGACCACTCCAATGAATTTCCCCATTAGTGTCGATGAAAAAGGGCTGGTTCTCGTAGTCCAGCTTTCCCTTGGCGACAGATGACACGAAGACATCGGTGACGTTGCCGTTAGAGTCACGAATAGTGACCTTATCGTTCGGCTGTAGCTCTGGAATGCTTAGTGGCAAAGTCTTTTCCTCTATCAATCAAACAACGCATTGAGCGTGTTGTCTGCTGGGTCAACGTTACCACCCGTTTTGGGCTTTGCAGTCAACTCATAAGCGATCTTTTCGAACTCGCCAGCGTCCATCACTGTAACACCCAAAGAGGTAGCTTTCTGTAGTTTCGACCCCGCATCTTCACCAGCAACGACGATGTTGGTCGTCTTGCTAACGCTGCTCTGGACGTTTGCACCAAGGCGCTTTGCTTCATCTGCTGCCTGAGTGCGACCAAAGGTGGGGAACTTGCCAGTCATTACGACATTGAGACCGATGAATGGGCTTGCACTAGGAACAACCACCCTTTCTGCTTCGACAGGCTTGTAACCGTATCGCAAGAATAGCTCGCGTTCGGTGTACTCGATTCGCTCCTGAGCGGCAATGACACTCTTAGCCTTGGCAGCGCCGAAACGGGGAAGACCTAGCAAATCCTTCTCTTCGGCAGCGGCGATACCCCCGAGGGTGTGGAAGCGCTCTGCAAGCTGTGTTCCAGTGGAAAGAGATGCCTGTGCAATACCAAGAGCAGTGAACCACTTAGCAACGGTAGCCCCCTTGATTGCGTCCTTGATAGCCTTGACTGCCTTCTGTCCGGAAACGTGACCCTCGCCTTCCAAAGCAGAGATCTGTTCAGGCTTGACACCCAGCATATCTACCAAGTCTTTGACGACACCGGCATCAACAAGCTTTCCGACGATGCTGCTCGAAACACCCAGAACTCCTAGCTGAGCAAGTCCGTAGGTAATGATTGTCCTGGGGTCGCAGTTACCAACAGAGCAAACGATGTCCTTGTTCTTCTGGAAGATGGGAGCGCCACAGGTAGGGCATGCAGTGGGAATCACAATGTCTACTGCAATATCAGAGTGGTCACCATTACGACCAATGACGTAAGGAATGACCTCATTGCTTCGCTGGACATCAATCGTATCGTTGATCTTGATGTCCTTCTCTGCCAAGAAAGTGGCATTGTGAAGCGTAGCTCGGGCTACGTTCACACCGAGCTTGATAGGCTCGAATACAGCAACAGGCACAATTCTTCCTGTTCTTCCGGTTCTCCACTCGACAGCATGAAGCACAGTCTGCTTCACTTCTGACTTGAACTTGAAAGCAACAGCCCAGTTGGGAGATGTTGAGGACTCGCCCAAAGAATCTCGGGTCGGCTGGTCAGCAACCTTGATGACCACTCCATCCGTGTCGAACCCAAACGTCTTACGGTCGTCTTCGAGTTTGTTGATGAGAGCCATGATCGATTCAGCATGGTTGTCTTTGACAGTTTCGAAGTAGTGCTCGATGGAGGTAAGGAAGCCCTCTTCTTCTAGTTGCCAAGTCGGGAGGTCTCCTCCATAAGCGACGAAGTTGACGAACTCGCCAATTCCAGTTACATCCTTACGCCGAATGATTCCTGTCGCAGTGTTTCGGGGGTTGGAGTAGTCTCCACCCAAGGGAGAGTCGTTGAGCTTTTCGAAGTCTTCATGTGTAACGATAACCTCGCCGCGCACCTCAGTCCGGACACGACCTGTATCCACGAAGTCGGGGATTTTTCCCGCCGCAATGAGTTCACGCATAGCAGGTGTAATGTCTTCACCATAAGTGCCATTGCCGCGAGTAATCGCCTGTTCAAAATAGCCATCAAGCCCATAGATGAGGGAAGCCGCTCCACCGTCGTACTTTAGTTCAACCGTGTACTGACGGGCTTCTACGTCCGCCACGAACTTGATGATGTCTTCTTCAGTGAAGACCTTTCGCAGAGAAAGCATGCGCTGCTTGTGAGACACCTTGCCACTAGGGACATAACCATGACCCACACCAGAAGACTCTTCCTCGATACCAAGGGAGTCAAGCTCAGCGACGAGCAAATCAAACTCATCATCTGAGATGATTGATTCGCCCGAGAAATATGCCTGCGCAGCTTCATCACGCTTAGCCGTGAGCGCTGCGATTCGTTCTTCTTTGTTAGTCAATGTGTCTTCTTTCCTCTACGCCATAATCTACCATGTCTACCGTTGGATAACAAGAGGAAGCACCTATCAAGTAGTTTGTGGATATCCGGCGAGGTTGCGCGGGTTCTGTATAAGATGTGTAAGCAATGAGGAGAGCAATGAAACGTCGAGCCACACTAGTGCCAATGGCTATCGCCCTGGCTGTCGTATTGTCGGGCTGTACACCAACGTCTGATGAACCAGAAGTGATTATCTACCCTACATACCCCGAGCAGGAATCACAGAGTAGTCCTCGCTATGACCTTTCTAGTGAGTCAAACAGTAAGCCTGTTACCTATACGAGCGAAACCGTCAAGCCTAGTGATGATGTGGATAACAACCTAGTCAATCCTGATGACCTTCCTGACGGTCTTGCTGAATCAGTTGTCTTTGATATCAAGCCTCCGGTGGCAGGAGAGCCTTTTGTCACCAAGCTGACATTCAAGAGTAAGCGTGAAGGTTACTTCGTTGGTGTTGCTGCTGACGGTAGTTACACCGAGCCAATTGGCTACTTTGATGAGCCAGAAGATTCAGTTGCTGTTTTGGGTGCTTCAGGAAAGTCTGAGACGGTTGCCGTCAAAGCCTTTGGTGAGGGGCAGTGGAGCATGGACGTAATTGCCCTGTCTCAGCTAACCACGTTTGACAAGAAGCAAGAGGGTACAGACTCTACAGCATTCGTAGTCAATGGAGAAACACAGAACGTAGCAGTCAAGAGTGAAGGAACCGGCATCATTATCCGTTCCTATGGCTATCAGAACAGAGTGATTCTGAACAGAACGACAGGTGGAGGTAGTCAGACTGCTGATACAGCACTACCGGGTAACGGCTCCATCATTACTGTTCAGTACTCGGGTGAATGGTCTATCGATAAGGCAAAGGAGGTTCCTGTCGATGAGGAATCTAAGTAAGCTAGCAGCAGTCCTATTTGTGTCCGCGATGGTTCTCACCGGATGTTCAGGGGAACCGGAGCCTGTACCCACTTCTACTGGTCCAGCCAAGATCGTTCCTCCGACCTACAACCAAGAGGCGGCTGAAAAGCCAGCTTTCACCATCAATGGATCTGGACAAAAAGAGATCAAGATAGACTTCCCGGCTGGATTCGATGAGCCTTCTGTACTGACCATGAGCGCAACCTCTGATGTCAAGCTAGCTGAACTAGATTACGACGGAGAAAAGGTTGAACAGGTCGCAAGCGTTGACGAAAGCGAAGGTGGCACTTCTGTATTCATCAAGTACCCTACAGAGGACAGCCCTGCGCGAACGACAAACTTCCTGGTAGAAGCTGAAGACGATACGTCTTGGGCGATCAGCGCGGAGTCTCTTGGTTCTATCGATAAGGTCGCAAGCATGTCACTTACTGGCACAGGTCCGCGCGTATTCATGTTTGACGGTGATGCGGACATCGCTGACATCATCACTACCGGAATAGGCACCACTAACGTGTCCTTGGTGCCACTGAAGGGTGATTCCCCCATCAAGCTTTCCGGGGGTAAGAACTCGACAGTAGAGCGTAATGAAGCCAAGTCGCTAGATTCTTCGATTAGCAACTACAAAGGCTACGTATTCATCATCAGTGCGGATAGCCCTGATACTCAGAGTTGGGAGATTCTGTTCTCTAAGACCCCAGAACCCCCAAAAACGCCAGAAGCGAGTTCGTGATAACATAAGAGTGTCAGAGGGTCGGTTTATCCTTTAAATACGACAACAAGGAGTAGCTCATCGTGTCAAGAACAAAAGTACAGTGCCTCAATCCAGAAGTACACGGTACACAGACTCACCTCGCTGGTTCAGCGGCGGCAATCGCCTGTACCCAAACTCGCGGCAAGAGCACCAAGATGTCTCACATCGTTGCCCCTCCGCGCCAGTCGCACAAGGGAAACAACATTGGTAACGTGTCTGTTCTCACCAATATCTCCGAAGAGTCCTTGAATTGGTCTAAGGAAAAGATTACTCGCAAGACCCCTCAGGACGTAGCGTCACTTATCGACACCGTTTCGTCGAACTCGAACATCCGGAACAACCACCGCGATTTCGCCAAGCCGTTTGTCGCATTGGTTCATGACGAAGACTACGCCGATGAATTCGGTGACACGTCTATCCTTCCCAACCCTCACGACCTAGGTTTTGGCTTTGTCGAGCCTAACGACCAGGCGGTAGCAATCATCAATGCTGCCAACAAGCCAGGATTCGATGACTTCATTAGCGACCTCGCGAAGGAAATGGATACTGACTCAGCATCTGCTCGTGGGGCGTATGAAGTTATCTCGGGCTACCTCAGCGACGAAGATAAGGCTAAGGTATATGCAGTTGGCTGCCTCCGCTCTCAGTACCTAGACCGCAAGGATGAAATGGATGTCATCAAGGCGGGCATGTCAGAGCTAGAAGACATCTTCAACAGTGAAGTAGATGACGGAACAAAGATGGCTAAGCACGGTATCAGCTTTGCTGATGGTGCCGGTGTTCAGTTCACCACAAACCGTAAATTCCACTACGACGATGCTGCTCCGATTCCCCTCGATGACCTTGCTGACGATGATCGCGCAGCCGCAATTGAAGCTAACAAGGAACGACTTAGCCCTGACAAGTACCAGTCACTCATCAAGTCTTACGACCCCAAGTACTTGCCACTGGCTCAGGTAGAGAAGGTTCTCGAAAAGGAAGATTTCAAAAAGTTCTTAGGTTGGGGTTCTACATCCCTTTCGGTCAAGTAACGACTGATATCTAAGCAAAGCTGAACCGCTGGTGGATCTCTCATCAGCGGTTCAGCTTTTTGTGTTGTCAAAGAATCTGGGTGCTACGATGTCACCTCAACACAAGCTTGCTGAGGAACTTTGATGGCACAACAGAGAAAAAATCGTGATTTCGGTGAACTCCGAGAGTCCGCTCCAACGGATGAGGACTTCTACCGCGCCGTTGGCGAAAAGATGGGACGCTCTAGATCAACGCTGGGTAAGCGTGTTGCCGCTATTGGTGTCTGGGTAGTCGTCATTGCCTTTATGATACTTACGGTTGCGGGTGCCTTCCAGGTAAACAACAACAAGAACCAGAACGTAGAGCTTCGCTCGATGATGGAGACTCAGTACAACCCATCATTCAAGACTCGTTATTCGGATCTCGGTAAGGAAATCATTGATGGCTGGTACAACACCAACCCCTCTCCCGCTCCCGTTCAGCTAGCAGATGGAATCACCTGGCCGCATGCAGGAGAGAGTGATCTCACTGATGACGAAGCTTCTGCCGCCGCTGACCCCGCTCGCTACGCCCCATCGATTACGGTACGTAACGTTACTTTCATCGGTGGTCGTCAGGAAGAGTCGCCAGACACAGAGGGGCTTTTCTACGAGATTGATATGTACTCAGCCTATGTTGACGGAACCCTCAGCAACATCTCTGTGACCTTCGCTATTCCGTCACTAGATGACTACACATCACTTCCCACACTAATCAGTGAGCCTTCTATCTTGCCAAGCACCTCAGCTAATGGCGAGCCTGTTAAGTCTGACGTTCCTTCGTGGAGAAACGTCAGCGCAACTGAGAATCTCGAAGCACAGCTTGAGTCGTGGGCAGAGGCATACAGCACCAACAATTCTGGTGCATTGAAGCAGATCACCGGAGACAACAGTGATAGCTACTACCTTGGTGCTCTTTCCACAAAGGCTTGGGAGTACGTTGAGAACTCCGTCAGCGTTGTATGGCTCAAGGAAAACGACGGCAACGTCAATGAAGCTGTCGGACAGGTCACATGGCAGATGAAGCTTCCTGACTACACAGAGCCTGACCCAACTCGACCTAACGAGGTTATCGAGCGTGTTGGTGCAACTCAGACTCAGCGTATGGAAATTCTCATTCAGGCACCTGAGAGTGGTTTGCCTTTGATTGTTGCTTGGGGTCCAGTCGGTACTTACCAGACACTTGATTCAGATACCAACAAGTTGAACGAAGAAGAGTTCAATAACATCACCAGTGGTGTAAGGTCTCCTGCGACCGGAAGTGGTAGCACCGGTAACGGCGGCTCCGGGTCTAACAGTGGAACTGGCGACACGGTTGACACAACAGATGGCGGAACAACTACGGGTGGGTCTGACTCATCTGAGGGTGAACCAACGGATTAACAGCGTTTGCTCAGCAAGCTGAATCATAGAAACACTAGGGCAACTGGAATCTAAGGGTAGGATACGACCAATATGGAAAACGAGAACGACAAGAAGCGGAGCCTCGCGAGAGGTTTCATCGATTACGTCATCAAGAGCAATGAAGAGTCTCTTGGACATGGACCTTACGGTTCAGAGTCTGATAGTCACGTTGATGCAAAGCCTTACGTAGAGCATTGGCAGAATGGTCTCTTTGAGGGTTATGATGGCTCCATCTGGAAGTACTACAAGTTCCCTTCGGACGTACAGACAGAGTGGTTGAAGAACCCAGAGAACATCATCTACAACCAGAAGTTCTTCACTCAGGCTATTACCGAGTTCGGTCGTTTCTTGGACTCGCAGCTTGAGAAGGTTCGTAACGACATCCGTCGTCCTTTCCACATCCAGATTACTCAGTCAGAGTCAACCGGTATCCGAGTGCTGAATGAAGATGATGACCGCGAGGGCAAGATCACTCAGAAGACTCGTGACTATCTCAAGAGGATGACCGATGGTTATAGTCGCCCCATCTGGCATCAGTACATGGGTGTCCGTCTTATCCCCGGTACGCTATTCGGTGATGCATTCGGCGTTACCGAGAAGATTCGTCGATACATTGAGATCATGACCAACCCCGGTGAAGTAGACCTAGCTTCTATGAGCCGTGACCTACATGACGTAGACAACATCATGTTTGGTGCAGGATTCACCGAGCTTGACTTCATTGAGCACCCGGAAGACTTCGAACAGCTTACTGCTTGGTATGGTGTTTCTGATGCTCAGTACAACCTCTCCCGTTCGCTCCAGACGACTCGTATGAAGGAACCGCTTTCGGGTATGTCCATCATCACCCCGAAGTACAAGGAGATTCAGCTATTCGCTTTGAAGCCTCGTGAGGGGGTAAACCTGAAAGACCCGCTGGACCCAGATGCAGCATGGGCAAAGCCTCTCTACCGTCCCACCTCAGAGGTGGTAATGATTAGCATTAGAGGGCAGATTCGTGCACCAAAGATTGCTGAGAACCTTCTCGAACTCAAGAACATCAAGAAGAACGAAGCTGGTCGTCGTCTAGGTGACACTTCACGTCACGAGGTCGCTGGAATGATTTCTGACCTTGATGCTATTGAGCAGGCGAGATATGTCATCAACGAGTACAAGCTTCCAATGCTTGACAACCTCGAAATCATCATGGGCGCAAAGATCCAGGGTGATGGAAAGACGAACCAACTATTCAACAGCTTGAAGAGCTATGATATGGAGGCAAACCTCCTCGTTGGTCGTCAGCCTCTGGGAATCATGGCATCGCTTCCGACTTACCCTCGACAGACGCTTCGTGTTCCTCGTGGAAACACGAAGCGTCCTGAGTTGTCGAACGTCATGCTTCCGGGAATGCTCGCTATGAGCGGTCTTTTCCGTAGCACCAAGCCTTGTGCCAACTTTGGCATCCTCATTGGTCTAGCTACGGCAGGTCACTCTTACGAAGAGATCATGACTGAGGTCGATGGTGCCGCAAAGAACAACCGCGTTCCTGGTATGTTGGTGACCGGTCGTCCTGGTGCTGGTAAGACGCAGCAGTTGCTACAGATGAGCATTCAGATCGCAAATATGGGTCTTCCTGTAGCCTTCTTCAACCCGAAGAAGGAAGGTACGCTGAAGCCTACGTTCGACCACATCCACGGTATCACCATCTCTATGGAGACCGAGTACCTCGACAAGAACCCTGGTCTTCTTGACCCGGTATTCTTCTTGCGAAACCGTAAGGACGTTGCAGACCTCATTACTGATGCCGTTTTGACAGCTAACCGTATGTACGAAGACCGTGGAGCAACCGCTTCCCAGCGTCGTACCAAGATCTCTTCTGAGATTTACGAGCGTGCGATGGACAAGAGAAACAGAACGACATTCGAAATTATCTTCGGTAACACCGCTGCTGGAACTGAAGAGATTAGCGATGCTGAAATCCGTGACTTCATCAGAAGCAAGATGAGCATTAGCGCATTCTGGAAGGCTTTCGTAGCACCAAGCGCAACTAGCTCTGAATTGCAGAAGCAGATTACAAGTGGTCGTTCGTTCCTCATGGAGTGGGGTAGCTCTATGAAGCTTCCTGATTCCACCAAGACATCTAACGACTACACCGACCCTGAGATTGACACCGTTCTTTCCATCAACGTTACGTTCAAGTACGCTGCGGAAGTAGTTGGTGGCGGTCAGGGTGGTGCGATTGTGGTTGACGAGTCGTGGGTTCTCAAGCAGTCCCGTGAAGCTATGGCAATCCTTACCAAGGGTGGTCGTGAATGGCGACAGGCTAACATCATGCTTATCATGGGTACCCAGAGAATCATTGACTGGATCGATGCCCGCTCTGAAAAGAGTTCTGGTAGCGGTAATGGTGCTAGCAACATGTCCTCCTACTTCGACCGTTACCTATTCATGGCTATCAACGAGGCAGACGAGAACGAGCTACTCGCGTACTTCGAACTAACCGGTCTGCCTGATACCGAAGCTAACAGAAGATGGATTATCGAAGCTGGTCCTAAGCGTGGCGGTGCCAAACTTCCTAACGGCTACTACATCGACAACATCTACAACTGGGCAGGTGGCTTGGTCTGTGGACCCTGGCCGCAGTATGAGCTTGACCTCGGTCGTACTGACAAGGAAGGTCTTGCCAACAAGATGAAGACCGCCGCAACTCAGGCTCAGCAGTCGTTTGCTAAAGCTGCTCAGTCTGGTGGATATGGCGGAGCATTGCTCGACATCATGAGTGAGGACAGTGACCTAACTTCAGAGTTCGAAGAAGCAGACGCAAACTAGTAAAGGGGTATAACCCCAAAAACGGAGTCTTAGTGAAAGGGTTTGCTAAGATTCCGAAAGATGAACGAGAGAATTGGCTAGGGTAGGGTAGTGACAAAGAAAGTAGCTTTTGTTGGGTTTGGTTCGGTACAAGGTACCGACCTAGAAAGAGTTGCGCGTGCACTCGGAGTAGATGCTACTCAGGGCGTAGGATTTTTCGGTTCAATCAATGAGGCTGCACAGTTCGTAGTAACCAAGGTCAATGGCAAGGTAACAGCCATTGAAGGTTCTGAGGTGTATGTATCTGCTGATGCAGACGACGACACCATCTCGAAAGCCAAGAGAGTTCGCTCTGTTGGTGTAGCAGTAAAGCTTGATTGGGAGCCTTTCACAACCGCTCCATACACCGATAGCGCGCTTAACGCTTGGCTAGAAGATGGCGAGTGGGTCGAAAGCGAAGAGCCACAGGAGCCAGTCGAGTTTGCCGTTCCATCTTATGTAGACGACACCCCCGATCCGGTCTTCGAGGTTCCCACCTTTGAGGTGCCTACTGAGCCTGACTACCAGGATCAGGTCAGTGACTCATATGCCGAGGCAGTTCCTCAGTTTGAAGCACCGTCTGATGTAGCGCCTCTTCCTTTTGCGCAGGATGATAGCAACTATGCTGATTCTCAGTACTCAGTGCCTGAGCCTCAGTACGCTGCTGATTCTGACTATGAAGGAAGTCAGTACTCTACCGAGGTACCCGTATTCGAGAATTCTCAGTACAACAACTACTCACCTGAAGACGTTCAGAACTACGGTCAGCAGGATGAGCCTCAGTACCCCTCCTACGTAGAGCCTGAGAGCGTTCCTGCTGTAGAAGAGCCTCCTACGGACTATCTTGATGATGCACAGGAACAGCCTGCTGGACCTGCACCTATGGCTAGCTTCCTAACCCCCGGTGGTATTCCTCCGGTCTTCGAAGAGCCAGTATACGAAGGTACTCAGTACACTGGTAACGAGCCTCAGTACAATGCCCCTGAAGAAGAGCCAACGTATTACGCTCCCGAAGAGCCTACTTTCCAGGAGCCACAGTACGAAGCACCTGCACCTCAGGAACAGCCTCAGCAGTTTGAGCAGCGTTCTCCTGTAAATGCACCGGCACCTACTTCTGCACCCTCGTACAGCCCTCCCACACAGAGGTCTTCGTTCATTCAGGAGTCGCCTAACCCGGCACCTACGCCTTCGCAGTTCCAGCGCGAAAGAGCAATGTTCGACCAGATGCCCGCAGGTTCTAGCAATGACTTTGAGAGCCGTACCGGTGGAAAGATTATCTACGTCACTGGTTCTCACGGTGGAGCAGGTAAGACCACTACCGCATGGACTCTTGCATCGCTAGTTGCAGTGTCAATGAAGCGTGCTGGTAACGAAGATACCTCTGTATGGCTCATTGAGTCTGACTACAGAAACTCTAAGCTTGCTCAGCGTCACAACATCGACCCTGACAGAACTTCTGGTCACCTTGCATCTATGCTTGAGTGGCTGAATGATCAGTCTGGTATTGTCAGCAACCTTCCCGCTTTGAAGGCAAAGGCTATTGCTGAGTCAACTCACCGACTCGAAAACGGTTTGAACATCATTGCGTGTCCTTATGACACCACCAAGCGAGACACCAAGTACATCCAGCAGGCTGTTTTCCAGGCTGCTCAGTACGCCAAGATGCAGGGTGGAATTGTCTTCATCGACGCTGACACGATTAGCAATGATGACATCATGGACTCGAAGCTTGCAAAGGCTGCTGACCGTGTTGTAATCGTCTCTGATGCTGGTGTTGAGCACATTGATGACCTCAAGAGGGCGGCAAGAATCCTTACCACGCCAGTTATCTCGGGTGGTTTGGGAGTATCAATGCCTGCTATCACGGTCCTGCTCAACAAGACCGGTCCTGCTGAGTTCAAGGCAGTAGAGGATAGTGGCGTTCTTGCACCCCTAGCTCTTGGAGGATACCTACCGTTCATTCCTGAGTGGGCAACTGGATGGGTCGGTTCGCTAACCAACACAGACACATTCCAGAATGCCGTAGTGCTGTTCGCTAGGTTCTTCAACGGCATCGTTCCTCTTGAAGAGTTGCACCAGTGGTCCAATTACCGTGCTGTCGGTAACCCCAAAAAGGGCGGCGGTTGGATTCGACGCATCTTCACTGGAAGAAAAGGAAAGTAATTTGCTGTTTTCTTCGAAAAGTGAATTGTTACCTGTGAATTTGCCTATAATTGTGAGTAGTCGTCCTGATGGTCTATCGAAAGGTGTAGGGCACAATGTCTAAACTTCAATCTGCTGCGGCAGCAATTTCAGAGTTCTCTTGGACTCCCCCACAGGAGCTTGTTGATGCTTGTACCAAGATCGGTTTCGTTCTCGGTATCATTTGGGTTCTCTTCATCCTCTTCCAGTTCGCTCTTCCCTCCAAGCAGGGTGGTGGACGTAAGCTAAGCCGTATTGGTGTCATGGGATTCCTTGGTGCCGGTGCGCTTATCGTTCTACTCTTCAACATCAAGCAGTTGCCTGACATCGTTAACTGGATTATCGGTATCTGCAACTGGGTTGTTGACCTATTTGTTTCTATCGGCTAACCCTACCCAACCCTCTGATAGAACCAGAATCAAAGGGCGGCAATCAGTCAATTTGGCTGGTCGCCGCCCTTTGGTGTTCTACAATGAACGCACTACGAGTCGAGAGAAGTAATGGCAGCATCATCATCTACGCCCCAATCTAGGGCACTCGCAAACGGAGTAATGAGTCTGAACTCAGTTTTCGTTGTGAGAAACAAAAAGCGTCGTCTATTCAAGAAGTCAACCATCCGTCTATCCCTAGCTGAGATGGTCTGGATTGCTATATGTACTCTTGGTATTGGTCTTCTCATCTTCGGTGTAATTAGCGCTGTCTCTGGCATTCCCGGAATCCGAGATGTCGTCTCCTACTACCTCATGATCCTTGCACCTATTGGTGGTTTCATCCTTGGTAGACAGATTGCACGCACCAGCCCTTACCGTCGATACAGCGGTGAGGGTCTAAATGAGTACCTGTGGGTACAGAGAGACAAGCTCAGCAAGGAGATCGGTCGCGTCTTCGGAAGAGGTGTGTCTATCACCCGTGATATGGCTACTGTTGACGGTCGAAAGATCCCCATCAACTGCGTCGAATGGCTTGGAACGGCGCGGTCTACATCCATGCCGAGACCTCAGAACAAGTTTTATTCCCCTTCTGTAGATGAGCGCAATGACTTCGTGTACCTTAGTCTAGTACCGCGTACCGAGTCGACAAACTGGGCTAAGCGTTACCAGCAAAAGCGCGCAAGGAACTGGGAGTAATTCGTGATTCGTAAGGTACTAAGAGGGATTAAAAGCCAGCGTCTTTTCGTCTACATGTTCGTGGCTGTTGCGGTCCTTGGTATCGCAGTCACGAGTACGCTGACTAGCGACCCGAGCGCCTCGATGGCATCATCTAGCACTGTGTCCACAGTGAGCAATAGCGCAACGGCGGCTACTGCATACCAGACATCTTTGTCTTCTGCGATGCAGAGCGCGGGCATCAATGAATCTGGCGCGGCTGCGTCAGCTTCCTACAACAGCGTTCCTGACCTAGCAGCATCAGTGAATGGTGGCTCAAATGGTCTTCAGGGTCTGAGCTACTTTACTTTTGCGCGTTGGTCAACAGTTACCCTATTGCCCGTTCCCGCAGTCGGGTTCGCAAACATTGGCTCGTTGGTTGTAGCAGCTTTCGTATCGCTGGCTAACCTGATGTTTACAGTCGGAGCAATTGTGCTTCTGGCTATTGGTCTGCTCATGATCCTCATCACGAGCCTCGACCTTCTGTCTTCATTCATGCCTACTATTGACTGGTTCTTCTCTCAATTGGCAGGTAGCTGGTTGACTTCATCGGCGGGTACATCAGGTGCGCTAAGTGGTGCATCACCATTCTTCATTGCCATCGCTCTGTTTGCGGTAGCTACTGCTGTGCGACTTTCGCCGCTTGCAAGAAAAGACTCATCTCTATTGGGAGATCTCGTTATCTCGGGTGGAGCTATTGCTGCCCTCATGTTCATTTCTTCCGCGTCTTCTAAGAACTGGGACAACAGCAGCAGGTATCAAGTCGATGCGCTAAACGGATCTACCAACACCATTCCATTTGGTAAGGGCGCTAGCGCTAATGTCGATGTTGATACGGGTGACTGGAAGAGCTATGCACCTTGGTCATTTGGATCTGGTCTAACTCTCGCTAGTGACGCGGTGAACCAAGTAGTCAATATCGCTGGTGGCGTTATCTCAACTATCAGCACGTCTATCGGGAATGTAGCTAGTGGTAATAGCACAAGTAACGTAACGACCGGTTCCGACTGTTCTCGTTATGTAACTAACGGTATGCATCCAGTTGCTGAAAGAATGCTCAAGGGCAACGCTTTCAATGGAATTGCAGACACAAGTGTCCGCTCGATCATGTCCTACGACAACCTCGTATTCAGAGTCCTCTACAAGCCAGCAGCAGAAGCATCTTATGGTTCCACTGCATCTGGTGAGGCTTCTTGGTGCCGTATGTGGGAGTCTGCTCGTGGTTCTGACCCCGTAGAGCAGGCATACCTCTCCCGTGAGGCTGGTTTGTACAACTACGCGCTCAATAACGGCAACAATGGTGCCTTCCTTAATGCCGATGGTTCTTTCAAGAATGGCGAAGAGGGTAAGAGCCAGCTTGCTGGATTCTTCGGAACTAACCTCGCAACCGCAAAGGGCACTACCGCGTTCAAGTTCTACTGGGCAGCATGTGCGTTCGATGGAAACAACCTAAGGGTATCCAATGCATTCAAGGGTGCTTTGGGAACCAAGGTTGATGATGATGACAAGCCGAGCGGAGAAACTGGCGACGAGTTGACTGATGAGAACTGTCAAAAAGTTCTCCAGATTAACGATGACACTGGTGGTTGGGCATTTGGTGCAAAGAACAACAACGATTCTGCTACAGGCGGAATTCTTGGTGGAGACCCTATGGATCTTCTCAGCCCGTTCGCTTGGACTACAGATGATGAAGTATTCACCTTGTTCTTCATTGGGTTCTCTGTACCTGCAAACACGTCAGCACAGCTTGCTAATGATGACGTAACAACAACGGAGGCTATTGACTTCTTCAAGATGACCTACGGTTCAGCCTCAGGAATGGTCTGGCCAGCAGCAATTGTCGCTGTTGTCGGAACTGTTATGATGTCCGTTGGTCTGCTACCTATGCAGCTTGGTGCACTTATCTTGCAGATGATTTCAGTGCTTGCTCTCATCGCATTCCCCGCAGTTCTGTTGGTGCTAATCCTGCCAATCCGTGCGGGTAGACGAGCGCTAGCAACTGTCGGTAAGTTGTTCCTCTCTTCCAAGATGGTTCAGTTGATCTTCGTAGCATTCATTGCGATTGCTATTGCCATCATCAACCTTCTCAGCATTGCGTTCGACAGTGTTCTGAACTCTTCTGTTCTGAACGTGAGCGCTTTCACAGGAGACGGAACCCCGCTAGGAACGTTCGTTACAGCAATCCTGAACGCCGTTGCTATTGGTGTCGCCTTCTACGGAACCAAGAAGCTCCTTCGAGATGTCTTCAAGGCTGACGTTACTACCGTACGCGGAGCTATGTCAGTTGGTCAGAACATGGCTTCTTCCGCAGTCAATGGTGGTTCCATGAGAGAGATGGGCTTCGGACAGCTAAAGGGTATGCGCCCTCAGCCTTCGTTCGGTAACACCAACCTTCCTGATGGTCTTGGCAAGAACACTGCCGATGACAAAGAGCCACGTCAGCCTGACATGCCTCAGCGTGCAGAAGAGAACAAGGAAACCGCCGAAGACCCGAACACCAAGAAGGATACGGCAGATGCAGTCAAGGAAGCGGCTGTTGCTGCTGGAGTTGCCGGTGCAGCCGGTACCGGTCCTGCAAACGGAAATGGCGACCTACCTCCTGTAGCTGCTGACAGCGCAACTGGCGGTCTTCCTGCTGGTGCTGCTGGTTCTCTCATCGAGACACCTGGGGTTATGGCGAAAACCACCCCTGGTACCATCGGTGATGGCATGAACAAGAACCAGACTGATGGTCCTAACGGTGCAAACCCTGAGGCTCCTGTCGCTAATGATGCTCTACTCACTGCTCAGCAGAGACAAGAGGCTGCTGAGAAGTCTGAGGCTGTACGTAGCCAGGCTGGCATCCCAGCGGAAGATGTTACAAGAGAGATCAATTCTCGTAGCACCGCCGACCTCGAACGTCAAATGGACGAGGGCGAGTTCAACGGTGATGAAGAAATGGTCCGAGGCGCAGTTGGCGCAATGGGCGCAGGTGCCGCAACTCAGCTTGAGGGTGCTCCTGCCGAAACTGCTGAAAACGAAAATGCACGTCGAGGATTCTTCGATAACGCCATCACCAATGAAGAGCTTCCTAATGAAAAGGGAGAGCAAACTGGTGAGGCAAACGTCAAGGCTATTGCTCTCGAACGTATTCAGCGTGAGGCTGGTGAGCAGTCACAAGGTGTCGGCGGTATCCAGACTGGTGAGGGTGTCGCTCTCTCCAACGGTGTTGGTCAGGAAGCTGACAATGCCGAGGCTACCGGCGCTGGTGTTGCAGGAGGTGCATTCGCTGGTGTTACAAACATCACGAACAACGACAACACCACCAACACAACCAACAACGGCAGTGCAGAGGGAAGCAGAATTGGTAGCGTTGATAACAACGATGCTCGTTCCGAAAACCTCCGCGCCGCAGTTGGCTCAGAGTTCGAAGCTCCGGGAATGGCAGAGGATGTTTCTACTGCCGGACTCAGCAACGGTGGTAACTATGCCGCAGCAGGATTCGAAGGTTCTGAGGGTCTAACCAGGGCTATGAGCAACTTGCCTGGTGAGATTGGGTCTTCTGTTCGTAGTGCAATGAGCGAGGTTATGGAGCCTTCGTTCGAGAGATTTGACGCTCTCGGTCGTAGCATTCAGCATTCTGTAGCAGACCAGAGTGATTCGCTACGACAGACAACCAGCGAGCAAAGAGACATTGCCGAAATGCAGGTTGCCTCAATGGAAAACCTACAGCGTACTATCGCAAACTGGTTCCCTGGTAGAAATACAGGTCAGTAAGACTGTTGCAAGTTCTCCTTCGTTGTTGTACTATCTTCCAGCAACGAAGGAGAACTTGCTTTGACCAAATTTACGCTAGAAGACGAAGCGCTAGAGGCTGACGATCAGGATGTCGATGAAAGCGACTACGAAGACAGCCCTAGTAGCGATAGCGACAACATCGATACCGAATCGGATGATGTTGATGAGGCAGAGGAAGAGCCAAAGCGAGCCGAAGTTGTAAAGTCCGTAGAGACAGATAAGACTCCAGTTCCTGCATCCCCCACTACTCAGAAGGTAGTCGAGGGGGAGGAATACAAGGTTCTGTACCGCAAGTTCCGCCCGCGTAAGTTTGCCGACCTTGTTGGTCAGGATGAAAGTGCTAGGGGTCTTCGTTCGGCAGTAATCAATAACACAGTTGCCAACGTTTACCTGTTCACTGGCGAGCGTGGTTGTGGTAAGACGACGACCGCTCGTATCTTTGCCTCAGCGCTCAACTGCCCCTATTCTAAGGGCGATGGAGAGCCTTGTGGAGTGTGTGACCTATGCGTCAACGTATGGGCTGGAAATGGCGCTGAGGGCGTTACAGAGATTGACGCGGCAAGCAATAGCTCTGTTGATGATGCACGTCGTCTTATCAACGAGACCCAGTTCGCTCATGGCTCAAAGAAGAATGTTTACATCATCGATGAGGTCCACCTGCTCTCTAAGCAGGCTAACGGAACACTTCTAAAAACGTTCGAAGAGCCGCCGCCCAACGTTGTGTTCATTCTTTGCACTACAAACCCAGAGCGCCTTGAAGCTGCGATTCGTTCGCGGGCAACCAAGTATTCGTTCCACTTGCTGAATGACTCACTCATGGAGTCTCTTATCAAGGAGGTTGCAGAAGGAGCAAACATCTCGTTGACTGAACAGCAGGTTTCTGGTGTCGTCTACAAGGGTAAGGGTTCTCCCCGAGATGCACTTGCTGCACTGGAGGCTTTGTCTCACAATACGGATGCGACCTTTGCATACGAGAACCACGGCTCTTCGATTACCAAGGCAATCGTCAAGAAAGACGTAGCAAAGGTTGTTGTTGCTACTGCCGCTGCTATTGAGAATGGACTCAGCATCAATGAGGTCTCTTCGACCCTGCTTTCGTACTGGCGCTCGATGCTCCTAGCTGTCAACGCGCCGGAGTTGGTCAAGCTGACTGATGCTGAATTTGATGTTGTAGTAGACATGGCAGAACAGGTTGGCACTGACAAGCTGATTCACATGATGAGGAAGCTAGGGGAGTCACATGCACTGTTCTCTCAGTCCGACCCCCGCGTCCTCTTGGAGACCACTCTCATTCAGTTTGTCGTTCCTCACACCAACAATGCCGCACTACGTGACATTACTGAGCGAGCGGACGAGATCTTGGACTCCATTGAAGAGCTAAAGAAGCGTCCTGCGGCATCGCCGTTCGAATCGTCATCCAAGCCAGAAGCTAGCTCCTGGCCGGACGACTCTGCCAAGAAAGAGCCTAAGCAGCGAGAGACAATCGCTCCTAACGCGAACGCAGTGGTGGAGGAAAAAGAGGTTGCTAAAGAGGAATCATCTGCTGATGCTCCTGAGATCATCTCTGACCCCGACGACCTGATTGACGCAATTTTCGAAGCTGCGAGTAACAAGCTAGCTTTGGCAATTCCTGAACTAGAGGTGGACACCAAGAAGACAGTTCGAAACCTTTTGGTGCTACGTAGTCACAAGCGTATTACCGACGAACAGTTTGAGATGCTTGAAAATGCAGTTGCTCAGGTTGACCCTCGTGAGTTCGATCTAGACGAGTCTTAGGTCTGGTCAGCTTTATTCCAATAATCGTTCTTGCTTGCATCGAACGAAGTATCATGGTGCGTACGAACGCACAACATTCATCACTAGGGGTTTAATTGGTTACGTCGCTCTCTCGCGAAGACAGAATCCTCGGTAGCGTCAAGCCTTTCCGCTTGTCCACTGCTACTGAGATCGCAACACTAAGACGTGTATTTTCACGTATTTCTGGTCTCACGACCGGTCAGTTTGCTGAGAACGGATTTGGCTTCCCCTTTATCCCGTATCCGGAGATTGATCCAACCAATCCGAAGAAGACTAAGCTATCGCCTAGCAATACAGCGAACCGCTTCTTGTTCCACCCAATCTACTGGATTGATCCCAGAATTACGGCTCCAACCGAGGCGGAACTGAGAGACCCCGCACGTTGGTCTATCCGAATGTTCTATGAACTGCTTTCGTTTGGTCTACTCAACCCCGAGACACTACAGTGGTTGAACCCCGCCGTAGTAAAGGGTGTCAATTACACCCCGGCTGATATCGACAGCTTGATGAATGATGCTGCATCTGTGCTAGATACCGTTGTTTTCGGTGACCAGGATAGACTTCCTGGCTACGCCTCTTCTGAAGTCCTCGATGCAGCCGATACAGCACTCGAAAAGATCCGCGCCATGCAGCAACGAGAGATTAATCGAATTAGGTCTCTGCGCGAAACGGCTAAGACTGATGTCGAGATGATTCTCAATCAGAATGACAACTGGCTCGGTCTGTATAACACCTTGCAGACTATCGCCAACAACATCGACGGTGCGCGTCAGACCGGCATGCCTATCTCTAGCTACATCGATGAGATTTACTCGGTCAAGACACAGATTGCTCGATACTTGGCTTCTGCGGACGACGCTATCATGGGTCTTTCGTACGACCTAGTTGACCAAGTTTCCTTCTCTAATGATGCCGTGATGCGCTTTGCAGCACTTTCAGCTTTGGTCAAAAGAGGCAAGGGTCTCATCTCCAAGGCAGAGGCAACTATGGACGAAGCTATCGCTCAGATCTTCTCTGGAAGTAATGGTCGAGCACAGCATGTCGTAGAGGTCGTTTCCAACATGCACGCCGATATGATTGATAGAATGTCGCTCGCGTATCGTAACGACGAACTTGCTAAGCGGGGTAACCGTGTCATCCGAAGTGTTGACGAGCAGATGTTCGACGAGACGCAGCGGACTCAGCAAGCAAGCGATAGTGACTTCAATTTCTGACAATATCGGCAGAGTCCTCTATAACTAGGAGGCGTGTTGAATTACTTTCTCATCGTACTGGTGGCTCTCATTGTGGTGCCACTTCTTATCGGCGCAGTAGCTACAAGCGGTAGGTACGTAATCCGTGAAAGAGCCAGAAAAAGGCGCGGTGCGCTTATTGGTGAATTCATTTGGAATGAGATCGAGTATGAAGGCAACTTCCGTAAGTTTGAGGGACCAAATGACCAGATTCACACATCTGATCTAGTAGGTCTAGTGACTCTAGCTGAGTCAGTTAGGTCCAGCTTTCCTCACCGTGACAGAGGGGTCATTTCCTATGTGTGGTCGCGTCATGAAGATACGTCTATCCACCTCTACCTTGGCATTAGCTCTGAGCATTACGGGGATGGCTCACAGGTCAGGATTGCTGCTCAGTCGGTAGGTGCTCGCGCCAACCGTATGGATAGTCAGCCATACATTCCCGTCGAGGATATCTCGGTTGCTTACCGAGCCAAGTCTTCTCCGCTACAGGCAACAAGCCCCGTCAAGGAGGGTGGTTCTGTTGCCAAAGCTCTCTCCACTGTACTCGAAAGGCTTCCTAAGGAAGTAGCTGCGTCATTTGTTGTTACTACAGAGTTCATGACCGATGGTGAAAAGAGGCAGCTTGCCGGATTCATCACGGCAGACAACATCGCTTCTGGTGGAGATTCCATGCAGTACGGTATGGGTGTCCAGACTCAGACAATGAGCAACCAGCCAATTCGAGCCACCATTGTTGCCTCTACATCTATGCCAGCACAGGGCAAACGATCCATGTCAACTACGCTATTGAGCAGCGCCGTCAACTCCATTGCTACAAGTGGTTGGCAGCACAGCGTCAAGCCATTCTCTGCGGCATCTGTCGGCAAGACGGGCGGTGTGCTGTCCTCCGTAGCGGCAATCATTTCGCTGCTTTTCACTGTGGTGCAGGGAATCCCCTGGTTCCTCGGAGTGCCGCTTATCCTTCTCTCTGTTGGTATTGGTTGGTTCTCGCTGTTCAAGGCAAACACCATGTCTATCGAGGCTGTTAGAGAGCGTCTCACTATGGGTGAGTTCAATGTGCCACCGTATGTATTCTGGCTCTGGAACCCTCGTTGGTTCTTTGAAAGTCGTACGCTTGGTATGCGCTACGGAGGAAACTCTGTTGAGTCGCACGAAGCATCACCTTCTACTAAGCGAGTCAATTACCTCAGTCCTATTGCGCTGTTTGAGATCCTTAGCTTCCCCTCCGCATTCAGCCGTGGTGGTGGCGATATCCATGCCGGAGCTTCGCTTTCTCGTGGTATCCCTAACTCGATGATTGATACCAAGTTCCCTATCTACTATGGACAGAGTGGATCGGGTCAATGGGTATCACTTGATATCACTGATTTGCACTACTCGATGTATACCGCTGGTGCGCCTAACTCAGGTAAGACAAACTTTCTCCAAGTCATCTTCGCTGGAACGGTCAAGGCGTGTTTGGAGCGAACCAATAACCTACAGATCACACCTATTTGGGCTGAGACTAAGGGTGAAGGTGCTGCTGATGCTTGGGAGATCGCTCGCAAGCACAAGCGTGCGATTTTCATTGAGGCGCACAACCCTCGCTCGCAGTACAGGCTATCCCTAGAGGGTCGTAGGCTTTCCGAAGGCGCTTCCGTAGATGAAGTGCGCGCAAACATCGACGTTCTTGTTTCGGGTATGCAATTCGCGTATGGAGATGGCATTAGGGCAGCATCTAGAGAGGTTCTCTACAACTCGCTACTCATCGCAATGACAATGAATGAGTCTGACTTTGAGTTCCTAGGAATGGAAAACTACGTCAACATTGTCAAGCCGAACATCGTTGAGACTGCCCGCATTTTGCTCGGTGGAGAGTCCACAATCGATATTGGTGAGCGGATTCTTCAGCTACAGAATGAGATGGTAGCAAAGGGCACAAAAGACCCTCGTGAACAGGTTCTTGGCGCTGCCATTGGAAAGCTAAGCCGATTCTTCGACCCGGCTCTTCGTCGTAGCTCACAGAGCGGAAGTGTACTCGGTCCAGCTTTGAACAAGATTGCTCAGATGGCGGAGGCTAATGTTCTCTGGTCTCCGGATGAAAGACCCGCCGTGGCTGTCTCTCAATTCCCATTCCACTTTGCTCCCATCGTGCTCAACATGGGTCCGTTCCGCCTACCTAGTGGAAGCTATGACTCCACGGTTGGCTCTTCGGCGGCGCGTAAGCTACTGCTCATCACCAACTACATCTTGTGGAACACCATCAAGGCAAGATGCTCAGGTTGGCAGGCTCAGGGTAAGCGCATCCCCATGTTCTTCGATGAGGTTGCTGACGTAGCCGTTGACTCCGATAACGATGACGTTGCTAACGTCATTTCAGAGGCTGGAAAGGAAGGTCGTTCGCGAGGCGCTTCCTACTTCTTAGGCTCACAGTCTCCTTCACAGATGCCATTCCAAGCGAAGTCTACGGTTCTTTCAAGTCGTACAAAGTTCTGGTTCAACCTTCACGAATCCAATGACCTACGTACTGCTATCTCTGAGATTTCATCTGCTTCCGAGGAACAGAACATCTACAGTACCAACGATATCCACAGCCTCCCCAATGGAACTGCTGTTGGTGTTATGCAGCGCGGAGATAGACCAACTCCGCCGTTCACACTACGAGTGCCGCTAGCGACTAAGTGGGCAGAGTTCCTATTACGTCAAAACACTACCGTAGGGGATGCAATCGTGGAATACTACGAGTGGCAAGAGCGTGAACGTCGCGCAAAGCTCACGGATGGTAAGATTGCTGAATGAACTAACGGGCGAAGTGCGCAAGGCGGACATCAGTCCTATCTACCAAACCAGGCGAAAGTCAATGGGTATGGTAGATAGGCTTGACCCGTTTTACGAAGTCGAATGGCTTGATGCACTAGCTACCAAATGGTCTACCATCTCAGCCACCAAGCTCTCCTACAGCGTAGACAACTTAGGTACCATCTATGCCAGTAATGAGCCTGTGTTCGCCCCAATCGACACAGCAGAGAGCAAAGTGTATACCTCTGTTGGTATACGATGTGTAGCCTCGCTAGCTCAATTTCATCAATTGACCACGTTTCAACTGGCTTCGCTACTTGATTCCAAGCCTGGTGATGTCAACCGAGCACTAAGAGATTTGTATTCGTATGGAGTTGTCGAGAATGCAGTTCCTGCTTGGATGAATAGGGACACGCAAGGTCGCAAGGATGGCGGCAGTGGATACCTCTGGAGGCTCTCTAACGCCACTGAGAGGCTTGAGATGTGGATGGCTAGACTCACTGACCTAGAAGCCAAGTTAGTCGCTCAGGGGCGCGATATCGCTGTGGGTACCAATAGCTCCCGGAGCGGTTCATCGATTCGTCACAACCTCGCGGCGAGTGAATTGGTCATTCGAGCTATGGAGTCATGCCCAGCAGTAATTGGCTCTTGGGGAGAAGCAGCCACCCTTGGATCTTTGTTCTTGAGTGAGGACATCAAGAAGCGTCACGACCTCAGAGAGAATATTGGTGATGCGGCTATCGTTACGAAAGACGGTGGAATCATCATCTTGGAAACTAGCGGTGCTTCTAACCTCGATGACAAGGGTGGAGACAAGCTAGAAAACAAAGCTGCTGCCTGGGCTGCTATCGCGGCACTTAGCGATATGGATATCAAAGTTGTTTTCGTCAACATCAATAGTGCTGCGAGAATGAACCGATTCGAATGGCGTGTGATTCAAGGTCTCAATAAGATCGGCAAGTCAGTGACCAACACCGCACTGCAAAAGAAGGGTGTGGAGTCGGTATTCACTGCTAATGCATATGACTGGTTCCCCATGCCACTCACAGCGTCACAAGGGTTTACCTCCCTACAGGTGTTTCATCCCAAGGCAAAAAGGTTCTACGATCTCGCGCCAGCACGAACTCAGTTTGACGTGGAGTCGGATGCAATGGTCAATACCATTGCTGCACTACATACACCTAAATGGGTCACCAGTCGTGTGACAAGTTCGATCACAAGAGTTAGGAGAGATTCGTGATTATCGCTCCCGAAGAAGGTTTCCCTTGGGCAAAGGTGAATGCCGCCAAGAGATACCTCACCGTCATCAAGCCTTGGTGGGGTCGCTTCTTGGACAACTTCGTCATAGTTCCTGTAGAGGTAATGCCAGACTCAGAGGGTGTTTTGCCGTATGGCTCTACCACTGCCACTGATCGCGATTTTAGGATCTATGTCGATAGGCTATTTGCCCTCAGTGTTCCTCTTCACTATCTCGCAGGAGCAATTGAGCATGAGCTTCAAAGGCACACAAGAGATAGTTGGCAACGCTTCAAATTCCTCAAGGACGAACAGTGGAGAGAAGAAGCGGTACCCGCGCTTGATTTAGAGATCAACAGCACCATTGACCGTGAGCAGAAGCACGTCACAATGGATATGGTTTACGGCATCTGTGGAGATTCAGCCCTATTCACCACTCGCGACCTAGAGAATTGGAATGTCACTGCTCCGCCCGGATTTGATGATGACGGCTGGATTCCTCGCGTACTGGGTATGGAAGATGGTCTTAGTGCAGAGCAATACCACCAGGAGATCAAGAAGCTCATGGAAGAGCCACCACCTCCCGAAGAAGATGACGGTGATACCTCCGAATCTGATGATGACTCGGAAGAAGAGGCAGATTCAGAAGATCCAGAAGGTCAAGACGAAGAGTCCGATACGTCAGATGAAGGCAGTGATGATGAAGATTCTGAAGATGAACAAGCAGGTGAAAGCCAAGAGGGTGAATCAGAGGAAGATGAGCAGGAAGATGCCGATGGTGCCGAAAGCGATTCCGATGAAGAACCGAGCGAGGATGACACCGATGGCGATGGCGAAAGTGACGAAGACTCTGATGGCGACGGTGAAGGTTCAGATGAGCAAAGTGAAGACGAAGGCGGAGAAGGTGGCTCTTCCGAAGGACTGAACAACAAAGGAAGTGGTTCTGAGTCTGATGATCAGGAAGGTGATGGCACAGATGAAGGTGACGAATCTGAGTCGGGTGATCCTCAGGAATCAAGTGGTGAGGGTTCTGAGTATTCTAATTCATCCGAGCCAACGGACGGTTCACCGACCGAAGACAAGGGTCAACTATCAGAATCTGGTAGCCCCGCGCAGATGTCTGACTGGGACAAAGCCGAAGCGATTCGAGAGCTACAAGGTTCTGAGCTAGGACAAATGTGGCAGAACTCAATGGAGAATCCCACAGACCTTATTGACCATCCAGCATGGAAACCAGACGATGATACGCCTGATTATGAGTTACCAGACAAGCCAACTCAGGGAGAAATTACCGCCGCTTTTGAAGCGCTAAGCGAAGACATCGGTGAGTTCTCTGACGAGATGGAGGATATATCTCCGGCTGGGTTTGGAGACGATCTAGAAGGATCGTTGAGAGTATGGCGCGAGAACTACCGAAAGGCGAAAGGTCTCAACTGGGATAGGCACTTCATGAAGCTGGCAAACGCTATGTTGAGTAGCACCCAAATCAAAGGTCAATCAGACCTGTCCTATTCGGTGAGGAATCCAAACCAAGCAGCCATAGGACCAATCCTGCAAGGTCTTCTCTCATACTCACCGACTATCTATGTACTTCAAGACGTATCTGGGTCTATGCATGCCGGTAAGATGGCAAAGTCCACCACGGTGTTTACAGATCTCTGCAAGAAGGTTCTAGCAAATTACGGAGACAAGGTGACTTGGTTCTCAGCGGATATGAGCATCAGAGATGTTGGCAAGACATCACGATGGGATGAAGACGTGAGACTAGCCTGGTCATTTGGTTTTGGTGGAACACAAGGATTTGGAGAGATTCTAGACAAGCTAATGCGAGGAAAGCTTGTCCACAAGGGTAAGAAATACCCCAAGCCAGACCTCGTTATCACTTCTACAGACTGCTGCTTTCCTTGGGCGGAAGTACGACCTCGGTCAGCAGCCAAGTTACTCATTGTGAATGTCGGTAGTGAAACAGACGCAGACAAATGGATACCAGAATGGGTAAATCGCAGAAAAGAGTTCGTTCAAGTTGACTAGCCAGTTGACCGCTGCTAATCTTCACCACCTAGATTGATTGGTGGTGAAGGATATGTCCTCATTGAGTTTGTTTGATGACTGGGATAGTGGCGGTAGCATCACGCACTCTTCATCCACGAAAGATCCTGCGGCAAAGGCAACTACAAGACTATGGAAGTTGTGGTGCCTTCGCACTGAGAGAGAAGATTCAAAGACCACCCACAAAGAGTTCGCTAAGGCAGTCCGTAGCGCCTTCAGTGAAGGTATGAGCGAACAGGAACTAGAAAACGTAGTGGAGGGCGCGGCACGTACTGAACCCCGCACACGAGATCCTCAGGACATCCGAAGACTAACCACCGCTATCACCAACCCAAAGATTCGCAAGTTCGCACTGAACGCACTAAGCGAAGGTGCTTCGATTGAACCACACCCCGGTCATCGACAGAGAATGTCTTTTGTCGAGGTAGAGAGTGTTCTCGAAACCACAAGAGCCGACTGGGGTTCAGAAGATATCGAGTCAGCCGTACTCATCACCGAGAAGTACGAAGCAGATGATCTGATTGAGATTGCTGACAAGGTTGCTCTGATGGTTGGTCACCAAGCACTATTCCCATCAGAGATCCTCCGTTACGCGAAAAAGGTGACTGCTGGTAACTTCAAGGTCAAAAAGGATGATCGTCGAAGCTCTTATGCTGCCGGTGTTGTCGAGTTGGAAAAGACTGGCAAGATTGACTTCTATGCTGATAAGGCTGCCGATATTGCCTTCAACAAAAACGTATCTCCCAAGATCATTCAGGAGTTCCACAACCAGGCTCCGACTGGTTACTGGGAAGCTGTTACAAAGTTGCTTAGGGCTAGCAAAACTAGCGCCGATGCAATATACTCCTCTCTAGAAGAAGAGTTCAATTGGCATCCAAGCCAAAGAGAACCGATTACAAAAGGCAAAAGGTAAACATGGAGCGCTCACTCGAACGTCTGCGTCAGGCGGTAGAACAAAGTAAAGAAGACTACATCCACAAGCTAGATTCTCAATGGCTTGCTACTGTCAACGATCAGTACAGAGGACACTCCATCAAGGAGATTTTTGGTGGATCTATCAAGAATCCCGACCCCGATGGTCCGGAGACTATCAATGTGGATGCTGGTTGGGATGGCTCGCTTTCCGATGCCGATGTCAACAAGCTTGCCGACTACATCGAGGAACCCACTCAGTTCCTAATCATCCAGGGTCCATCAGGAACAGGTAAGTCAACGCTTGCTGCAACAATCGGTCGTAAGCTTGTTCATGAACTTGAGATCTCAGCAGCGTTCATCAACTCAGTTACGCTCATCAATGAGTTCTCGTTCCGGAATGAGCATGAAGATCCTGTAAAGCACTTCGCTAGTTTTGGGCTGCTTGTTATCGACGACCTCGGTGCTGTGAATGAGGCGCTCACACCCCATCAGCAGAAGGCTCTTTGGAACCTCATTGAGTCCAGATGGAGCAAGACCAACAAGCTGACCATCATCACCACCAACATGGCAATTCAGACATCAAATAGCCAGGGATTAGGTCTATCTTCGTGGATTGGCGAATCTGGATGGGATAGAATCTCCAGCAGCTTGACCCGAGTGAATGCTACGGGAGAGTCATTCCGCTAAGCAAATTGGAGTCTTTACCCTGTGGATCATGAAATCAGTGAAACTACCGCACCAGAGGTAGCAGTAGGTCAACAGCAGCCTTCCTTTATGCCCATCGCTGATTTCAAAGGTCTTTGGGCTTCTGAGGTTCAGAGTGTTGATGAGCTAAGAGACAACCCAAGAAGAGTCGCTGTGGACCTCTTGAAGCTGTTCCTGGCGAACAAGACTCCTATTACTTTGTGGGGTCCGGTTGGTGCGCGTAAAACTCGATCAATTCAGTCGCTAGCCGACTTGAAAGATGAGAACGGTGTTCCTTACCAAGTAATCACCATCCAGCCAAGCACGGAAGATCCTACGGTCATTCACGGCATGATGTTTACCTCGCTGGATGAGCATAGCGGCGAAACCGTAATGAAGCGCTCACTACCTTCCGTGGTAGACCAGATTATCAAGTATTGGGACGACCATCACGGTCTCACCATCTTGTTCATGGATGAGATGACAACCTGTCTGCCAGCCCAGCAGCACGCTTTGCTGGGCTTGATGACCCACGGACACTATGGCGACAAGAACATCCAGCCTTATATCAGCATTGCAATGGCAGCCAACCCCGAGGGTACGGTTTCTACCGTAAACGAGCTTGGCGAGCAGGTCATCAACCGAGGCGGTCACGTAGCCTGGTACGGTGATGTAGAGCTATTCCTAGAGGAATGGAGTTCTGGGTTCAATAGACCGCAAGAGGCACCCACGCCCGGTGTTCAGTGGTACATCAACGAGCTTCTTGTTCAATCAAGTAAAGATGCCTTCAGAAGCAAGAACTGGCTCCCTGAAGAACTAGTTCCGTATGACAGTATGGAACACACCGAAAGGTCTGTTACCGAGCTAGGCAGGATGATCGAACTCATCGACAACGTTTTTGCGAGTGCTAAGCCGGGTGTTCGTAAGTTCTACATCATCGAAACGACTCGTGCTCTGCTCGGGAACACATGGGCTGACAAGATGTCCAAGATTACCGAGCAGGAGTCTAGGAGATACTCGCCGGAAGACGTTATCCAGAAGGTCAGAGACCTTGGTATCAGCATGACAAGCATTCCTTCCGACAAAAACGTCAAGGCTGTAAGAGAGACTATTCACGTCATGGCTAATGACGAACTCATCGACCATGCTGCATCGATCAAGATGATTCAAGGTCTCATGGATATTGTCACGAAACGAGGATTCTCTATCGATGCATACGTCTCCGCTTGGTCGTTTGCTACCTTGTCACAAGATGAGGGTTTCTCAATGGGTCTTCATCAGTATGTCGTTGATCTAGCAACCAAGGTAGGCGCAAAGGGAGTCCAGAATGGTGCACTGCCTCGCGGTGTAAGTGTTGTTCCGGCATTCGTATCAGAAAGCATCAAGGAGAACATCAGAAACAGCGTTGCGCAAGCAAAGGCTAACAATGCCTAATTCGACCACCGCTTATGCATTGGCGCAGACACCCGAAGCCAAGAAGTTCCTTGCATACTGGTCTATGAGGTTTAGCATTCTCGGTATTCTGGCGGGTGTTATCGCCCCTTTGGTTGGTCTCATCCTTGCTTTTACAGCAACTGCGTTCGGAGCAAAAGTTCGCGGTAGGTTTGTCGTTATGCCTTGGGTTTCTGTAACGCTATGCGGCGTATTCTTGTTCTTTCACTTGCTCTTCTGGGCGAACGTAATTCATTCAATGTAGCTCTCAGATTGCTCTTGTCCGACGAGAAACCGTATGGTAATCTGTCGGGACATAAGGCATGAGGTTTAGAAATTGACTGATAACAAGTTTGTGCACTTGCACACCCACTCTGATTATTCGCTACTCGACGGTAAGTCGTCAGTACCGGATATCGTGCGGCTTGCTGCGGAGTACAACCAGCCTGGTGTTGCTATCACTGACCACGGAACAATGGCGGGTATCATCAAGCTGCTGGAAGCTGCTGACGCTCAGAAGAAGGCTGGCAACGACTTTACGCCCATCCCTGGTCTAGAAGCCTACTATGTAGAGGATGCTCAGGAGATCAAGTCTCAGCGTGAGAAGGGTATTACCCCCAGCAAGACTAGATACCACATGATTCTTCTTGCCACGAGTACAGCGGGTTACAAGAACCTCATGAAGATCCAGTCGGTATCTTCATTGGAGAACTACTACTACAAGCCCCTAGTGGACGATGCCCTTCTGGCAGAAAACCACGAAGGAATTGTCGCAACCAGTGGCTGCCTTGGTTCCATCGTCAACAAGGCACTTATGGAGGGTGATTTCAATAAGGCTGTTGCCCTAGCTGGTCGTCACCAGGACATGTTTGGTAAGGACAACTACTTCATCGAGGTCCAGAACCACAACATTCCCGAGCAGCTACAGATCATCCCTGATCAGCTTGCGCTCGCAAAGGCTATCGGAGCGCCTTTGGTTGCCACCCAGGACTCGCACTACAACCACAAGCATGAAGCAGAAATGCACGATGCCCTCATCACCATGCAGACTGCCGGTGCTAAGCTCGCTGACGAGCACCGATTCCGATTCTCTTCCGACGAGAACTACTTCCGCACCAGTGAAGAGATGTACAAGCTCTTCCCTCATGAAGAATTCCCTGACGCATGCGCCAACACGCTTGTCATCGAAGAGCGAGCAAGAGACATCAAGATTGGTCTGCACGACCCTGATGGATACCTAATCCCTACCTTCCCGACTGACGACGGAAAGACAGAATCCGAGCAGCTTAGGGAAGAGGTTATCCTTGGTGCCAAGGAGCGCTATGGAGTGGGTAAGGACAAGAAGCTGCCCCAGAACGTCGTTGAGAAGATCGACTACGAGCTTGGCGTTATCAACAGCATGGGCTTCAATGGTTACTTCTTGATGACGGCTGACCTCATCAAGGCTGCTGAGAACATGGGATACCTCGTTGGTCCTGGTCGTGGTTCCGCTCCTGGCTCAATTGTCTCCTACACTACGGGTATCACCAAGGTGGACCCCATCAGATACGGTCTGTACTTTGAGAGATTCCTGAACCCTGGTAGAAAGTCGATGCCTGATATCGATATCGACTTCGAGCCTTCCAGCCGTGTGCACATGGTGAAATATGCACAGGAGAAGTACGGCTACGACCGAGTAGCGAAGATTGCAACCTATTCGGTGTTCAAGCCTAAGTCAGCCCTTCAAAAGGCTGCGTTCATCTTGGGTATCAGTAACAAGGTTGGCTCTATCGCATCCGGTCTCTGGCCGGGTTCCATTGATGGTGTCGAGGCTACTCTCGAAGCCGTCATGGCTCCCACTAGTCCCGATGAGAAGCACAAGTACTACCACCACTGGCGAGCAGGTCGTGCTATCCGTGAATTCTCGCAGCGAGATGACGAAATCAAAGAGATGTTCCGTATCGCTATGGGCGTGGAACGCACTCACAATAACCACGGTACGCATGCTGCTGGTGTTCTTATCACGCCTGACGTTCTCACGAACTTCTTCCCTCTGCACCGCTCCAAGAAGGAAGATGACAAGGTTCCTGTCTGTGAGTATGACGCGGTAGACATGGAAGCTGCTGGTGGTCTAAAGATGGACTTCCTGGGTCTTATCAACCTCGAAATCATCAAGAAAGCACTTGTCTCTATCAAGCGTGACCTCGGTGTGCAGATCGATATCGACAAGATTCCGCTCGATGACAAGAAGACATTCAAGATGCTCGCTACTGGTGAGACTGACGGTGTGTTCCAGCTTACCTCTCCCGGTATGCGAGACCTTTTGCGGCGTGTTGACCCAGATAGCGTCGAAGACCTTTCGGCTGTTATCGCTCTGTACCGACCCGGACCTATGGGTACCGACCTTCACCTTGCTTATGCTGAGGCAAAGAATGGTAGAGCTAAGGTTGAGGTACCCCACGAGCACATGCGTGAGATGTTCGCAGAGACTTATGGAGTTCTTTGCTACCAGGAGCAGGTCATGGCGCTCTCGCAGCACTATGCTGGATACTCGGCTACACAGGCTGACGACTTCCGTAAGGCTGTGGGTAAGAAGGATGCTGAGAAGCTTGCTGCTCAGGAGGTTCCTTTCAAGGCTGGTGTGATCGAGCGAGGATACGGCGAAAAGGTCGCCAATGACCTGTGGGCAATGATTCCTCCGTTCGCTGCTTACGCCTTCAACAAGGCACACTCGGTTGTTTACGCATACATCGCCTACTGGACTGCTTGGCTCAAGGCTAACTACACGGCACAGTATGCTGCCGCCTGTATTGACACCCAGGATAGAGAGCGTCGAACCGCTCAGGTTGCTTCGGCTCGTAAAATGCGTGTCAATGTGTTCCCTCCTAACATCAACCAGTCCAATGGTGATTCGACCACGACCAAGGATGCTATTTGGCTTGGTCTTTCAGGTGTGCGCAACTGTGGTGGTAGCACGCTGACCAACATCCTGGCGGAGAGAAGCCGTAATGGCGATTTCTCTTCCGTTGGTGACTTCATGGTTCGTATGGCAGGTGCCGGTGGTATCAACAAGCAGGCTATCTTCCACCTCACTGCTGCCGGAGCATTCGACAACCTCATTGGTTCGAGAATGTCACTTCACAGCAACCTTGAGGAAATGCTTGCTGAGAGCAGAGTGGCAGCAAAATCCGCTAAGGCGACTGTTGGAATGTACGATCTCTTTGATTCGTTCGAGACCGAAGAGCCTCTCTCTAGCTTTGACCTCGTAGGTGATGAGTACTCAATCGCTGACAAGATCTCGGCTGAGATTGAAGCACTTGGCTTTGCTGCTGGTGACCACCCGTACACCCTAATCAAGGGTCTTATCCCTTCGTATCAGGCTGACGGCAAGGTTGACTCGCGGGCTATCGAAATGGGCATTTTCACCAGGGCTATTAGCAAGGTTGAAAGTGAGATGGAGAAGAACCGCGAAGATGGTATTCGTCCAATCTCTGAGGGTGAGCAGGTGTTCTTGTATGGAACAGTTACGGCTCACAAGGTTCGCCAGTCCAAGGGTGGCGGTCGTCCTCAGCACAGCTTCATCCTTGAAAACGATAGCGGTGAAGCGATTGATGTTGTTTGGTACGGCGGTACCGATTCTGCTGTGAACAACGGTCAGTTTGCCGTTGTTGGTGGTACATATCAGGTTCGAGAGTTCTCGGATGCTGACGGTAACCCCTACGAAAAGATTGAGATTAGAGCTACCAACGTATCTACTAGCTCTATCGATGACATCATCAGTGGCACAAACAGGCTCGTGTCGTCTGCCAACCCGGAAGACCTTGCTCGTGCGGTAACGAACAAGAAGCGTGCTGAGCGCCGTGTGGCTCGTGGAGAAGCACCGGTAGAGCCAGTCTCTGAAAAGAGCAAGGCTGACGAAGAGGCTGAGTATGCAGCACTCATCTCATCACGTCGAAACAGGCGCAGAGGGGTTGCACCGGCAGAAGAAGAGGTAGCCGCTCCTGTGGTTGAAGAGAAGGTTGTCGCTGCTCCTGTTGAAGATAAGAGTGAGTTGTCTAAGGTGACATTCTTTGCTGAGACGCAGGATGAAGTTCGCGACCTTATGAACGCTATGGAGAGCATGGTGGAGGGTTCTGTGTTCATCACTATCAAGCATGGCAAGAAGACCTACGCATCTGAGGAAGGATCTAAGATTAGCCTCAGGGGAATTCAGCGCATCTCAAAGATCACCGGAGTGACTTTCGAGTCAGAGTAGCGGGGTACGCAAGAAGGGCGGGGAGCTAAGCTCCCCGCCCGTCTTTGTTTGTGTTTTTCTTAGTCCTGGTATTCCTCGAACGACGACGATGTTGATTCAGAACCCATGTTGACACCAGCGACAGCATCTGCCTCTTGGATATCGGTAACGTACTGAATTCTAGGGTTGTAGTACGCCTGGCATTCACCTGCCTCACCAGAACGAACGAGAGCTAGCCACATGTCCATGACATGCTCCGGCTGGGTCTCATCCTGCAAAGCCTTACGGTTCAGCATGATTACGTTGTCAGCGGTCTGCTCCAGGTCACCAGACTCACGTAGCTGGTGAGGCTTGGGCATTCCATCCTCTTCGTTCTTACCGGAATCACGGTTCACCTGAGCAGCCATAATGACTGGTCCATCAACCTCCTGAGCGAACACCTTTAGCTTTCTAGCTACCTGACCAATCTCGGCAGTTCGGTTAGCTACACCCTCAACTAGAAGCTGGGCATAGTCAATGTAGACAACCATCTTTCGATCAGGATGACGCTGCTGTGCCTGCCATGCTCCGGCGATAATCGTGTCCACACCATGCGTAATGTCATTGGTGAACATTGGGTAGAACATGGCGGCGCGTAGTTCGCTTTTGGCTCGCTCAAGTTCTTCAATCTCATCCGGCTCGAAGCTTTCTAGCTTGCGCTTGTTATCCAGCCAGTCAGCGATATCACGCTGAGGAACCATAGAAAGCGCCGACATCATCTTGGAGTAGACCTCTTTGTAGCCAAGCTCCAATGACGCAAAGACCACAACGAGACCATCCTGTAGGTTGGCGAGGATGGCGTTGAGCATAACAGTAGTCTTACCTACCTTGGGTCGAGCAGCGATAATCGTCAAGCTTCCAGAACCGAAGCCTCCCTGAAGTCTCAAATCGAGGGAGCGAACTCCAGACGATGCCCGAACCGAAACTGCAAGTCCAGACTGCTCTTCATGGTAATCAAGCTGCTCACCGAATGTCTTGATATCGGTTGTCATCATGCTCTGGTCGCTAGCTAGGCTACGCAGCGCAGAAGCGATTTCATTAGGATTGGGCTGGTCCTGACCAGCAATCTTCACCTGTTCGCGCATTCCACTGATGAATGAGCGGAGGCGCTGCTTCTCTACTAGCTTCTTGGCGGCAGAAGAAACCTCATCGGGGGAGCGGAGGCTACCGGATGCTTGTAGGATAGAGATATATGCTGGTACCGAAGGTACAAGGCTATTCGACTCACGGTGAAGCAAAACCTCGTCAATGACGGACGATGAAGTGATTGGCGTACCGTTGTTGTAGAGGGCACTCATTGCCTTAGCTACTAGCCTATGGTCTGGCTCAAAGAAGAGATCGGTGATCTCGATACCTTCTGCCGCCTGTTCAACTTTTCTCCACCACACAGAGCCTTCAACTAGACAGGTTCCTAGGATATCCTGTTCGAGTTCGACTGCTGCGGGGAGGTCAATGATGCTTTCGCTTTGTTCTGCCAACGTACATTCCTCTTATCGCTTGGGTGACACTGTACCAAACAAGGTGAGCCAAGTCTACGTCTATTTCCGATAAAGATTGCTGGACAAAAGCGCTGGGTTGTGTATGATGGTGCAACTATATCGAAAGCGTGTCCATGAGTAACGAGATCCTAAAAGTAGTCACAACCAAGCCCGACCTCATCGAGGTGCTTGATGCCGACCTATCTAAGAAGATCGACTATCTTCTCACCGAAGACCCATCTACGAGCAACAAGGTTCTGCCGATGGGCAAGATTTCTGCTGCCAAGGAACACCTTCTGGCACTCAAAGAGGAATTCCCTTGGATCGAGGCGGGCGTAGAAGATGCTCTGTGGGCGAGAACTAATCAGTTCCTGATTCAGCCCGAGCCGAGCGCTTGGCTGTTCGGGAATCACATGATCATTCAGGCTCCCTATGCTCTGACGCTTTCAGACCAGATTGCCAAAATGGACAAGAAGTACTTCTACAGCATTCCGTTGGCTGGCTGGGTGGTCAACCTAAAGACTGCCGACATTGACCAGATTGAAGCCGTTCTATTCCTTTATGGTATCTCTATCTCAGTCAACCTCGCTGATGCTATCGAAGGGCGTGCTGAGTGGCGTTCTGTGCTCTCGCAGCTAGTCGAGGACTCTCTTGCCGAGGGTATCGAGCTTCCCGACCCTGCTGTATTCCTCACTAACCGTGAATACAAGCCCTGGCAGCGTGAATCCATCCTCGCGATGGCATACCAAGGAACTAGCCTACTTACCGATCAGGTTGGTCTTGGAAAGGGTGGCTCATTCGTTGGCACTTCACTTGCTGTCAACCAGTTCCGTAATGGCAAGGACGGTATCAAGCACGGTAAGTTCCCCGTGGTTATCGCTGTCACTAAGTCCATGAAGGAAGAGATTGGTGAAGAGGTTCTCAAGTGGTGGTCCGAAGCACAGGTTGAAATCATCAATGGTGCCAAGCCAGCGCCGCTGGAACCGGGTAAGGACTTCTACATCATCAACCACGACATCATTTCGAATCGTGTAGATGACCTCATTGCTCTCAACCCTCTCGGCTTTATTGCTGATGAGTGTCACGTCTACAAGAACGATGCATCAAAGAGAACCGTTGCTGCTCACCAGCTATCTAAGCACATCATCAAGCAGGCTGAGAAAGACAATGTGGAGCCGTTCATTATCATGGCAAGTGGAACTCCGTTCCTCAACGCGCCTATTGAGCTTTGGAGCCTTTTGGAGATTCTCGGCATCAGCGAAATCTTCGCTAAGTTCGCTCGCTCTAAGCTAGATAGGACGACGATGGAGATCAAGAACCCCAAGTTTGACTTCAAGCGTGCTGCAAGCTCAAAGAATCCTCGCTTCCTCGAAGTACCACTTACCGATAAGGGCGCATTCGAGTACTACTTCTGTGATGCCAAGTTTGACAAGTTCCACCTGTGGCAGAACAAGGGTGCAGCAAACGTCAAGGAACTTCACAAACTACTCATTGATACGGGAATGGTTAGACGACGCAAGTCTGATGTTATGCACCCTCTCCCTAAGTTGACCGAGAACGTCATCAAGATCTCTATGACAGAGAACGCTTGGGCGGAGTACGAGCGCTTGGATGAGGAGTTCCGCGACTGGGCAATCAATCAGGCTCGCGAGCTTGCAAAGACGGAGAACATCTCCATCAAAAAGGCTGTTATGGAGATCACTAGGAAGCTTGACAACGGTGAAGCAATGATGCGCCTTACAAAGATTCGTCAGTGGTTGGGGCTGGGTAAGGTTGACGGCACGGTGGAGTGGATTCACAAGTTTATGGCAGGTGACCCCGAAGTGACCGGAGGCGACGAAACACGCCAGAAACTTATCGTATTCGTTCACCACCAAGACCCCCGTAAGGCTCTAATCGAGCACCCAGACCTACAGAAGTACGGTATCTTGACCATCCTTCCTGGTGGAGATCAGTCTGGTGACAGCATTCAGCAGCACAAGAGAATGTTCCAGAAGGACGACCGGTACCGCCTGATGATTTGCAGCATGGCTGCTCGTGAGGGACACACCCTTACTGCCGCAAAGGATGTCTACCTACATGAGATTCCATTCGTGCCGTCATGGGTCGTTCAGATGGCTGGTCGATGCTGGGCGCGACTTTCTGAGGACTTCCCTCCCCACGATGCCAACATTCACTATGCTGTTGTTGACGGTACAGAAGACCCCAGGTTGCTTCAAATGAACCGAATCAAGAAGGCTACCTTCAACGCAGTTATCGACGGCGAAGGTCAGGATGAATTGATTACCGAGATGAAGAGCGAGTCTGTAGAGACTCTTGTGAGATCCATCCTCAGAAAGACCAAAGAAGTCGGAGTTGCCGCCTAAGAGGGACTACAATTATGTCTGCCATGAACGCACCTAAATGGGTACAACGTATCCAATACAGCAAAGAAATAGCAGACAGAAGGAAGTTCTGGAAATCTACACTTCCGCTCTCTAGGCTAACCAAATTAGAGCGCCCCGAGGGTGTTCTAGACATGAACGTGGAGACTTTTCAGATTCTCGAAGGTGGTACTTTCGAAGACGTGAGGTCTCGTTCGGAAGACATAAAGTCTTCTCTCGGTCATGAGAACGTATGTGTTTGTCCGGTTGGTGTTGTCAATGACTTTTCTGTCGATGGCAACACCAGCCAGTCAATTTCTCGTGAAGGGTTCCGAGTCATATGGACAGATAGCGCCGTTGGTGTCTCTGTTTTTGACAAGAGGCTAAGTCAGCAAGAGCGAGACTTCGTAATGAGGTTGGGTCTCTATCCCATCCTCTGTTCTGATATGGCTATCGGCTATTGCCCTCTTCTTCATGCAAGACTGATTACCACAGATGATTCATCTGAATCGGTAGTGATAGCATCAGTAATAAGCCGGTCAGGTGGCTCTTTAAGCGACTTTGAAAAGTACAGATTACCCATTCAGGAAGCTTTTGATAGTGACCTTGTGGCGTTTTCGAATGATGGAGAGTTCGATTCGTCTATGATGGTATCCATTGTAATAAGCACCAAGGAACAGCAGTTCTCAGGTAATGGCACTTCGTTCATTACGACAGGAACCATCCCCGTTAGCAGGGGAATCCAAAGTGCTAAACAGATAGTCAAAAGGAAAGCTTAATGCGTGGTCGCGGAATACTAGGACCGTGGGAACTCTGGCGTAAGATTGCGCTAGGTGGAGTGGTTGTTGTTGCGATCTTCCTCTACGTTGCCTTGATGATCCCTGTGGGATTCATGATGCTGGGTATCTTGCTGGGTGCGGCGTTTGTATGGAAAGACCTTTCCATGACTGATGTCAATAAGGGAATGTACATCATGATGACATTCCCGTTCAGATTGGCGACTTTCTTCGTCTCCTACAAGATGAACGCTCGTCAGCTACTGACCCTCAATACCATTGCTTTTGGTGCGCCAACCGATGACGAGGATCACGAAATACCGGCAGGTCTTTCTCCTTGGACAAGGCTTTCCTCCTACTGGAATGCTTTTGGAGCGCTGCTCCTTGGAATTCCAGACATCTTCTTGGTTGCGGCGCACTACCCAATTTGGGGTACTGGCTTCCTTATCCCTTGGTTCATCAGCTACCCGTTGAGTGTAATCGGATGGTTCGTTGCGCTTCAGACTGTTGTTGCGACCAGAAGAATTCAGGGTGACAAAGAGACCATTGCTGCCGTAGAGCCACGACCTGCTGTTCTCATCAACAAGAGCCGTGCCGAGCTTCCTTTCATGGAACTACTTCCGAAGGCTCTCATCTACGGTAGTGGTCCGGCAGTGCTTCTACTTCTCGTTGGTCTGTTCGCGAAGCTCCCTATCTGGCTCACGCTACTCATCGTTCTTGGTGCGTTCGTTATGGGTCTAGCCATTGCCGCTAGCCGGATTATGGCAAGTGCATATGTAGTTGGATGGCAACAGAGAGAAGAGCGTCGTCAGTTCTGGTCAAGCGCATTCGAGTTCATGCGCGATAAGATTCCCGGCTTCAATGTCGAGATGGAACTACCTACTCTTGAAGAACATGAAAACACTCAGCTTCAAAGGCGACTTGCGCGTGATCGTATTGCACGAGCAAGAAGAAGTGGCGCTCGCAAGAACGGTGGCGAGATTGAGGTCAACAGCGAAGAGAACCAAGATGAGCCTTACGACCCTCAGGTCAAGATTGCGACGTTTGGTTACCCTCAGGGTTCGACGTTTGATGACTTCAAAGAGGTTGCTGCCCGCATTAGCAACGCCCTTGGAGTAGACCTTTGCGCCATCTCTCCGATTGGAAATATCACGACCTCCAACGAAGAGGTTTCGGGAACTGTTGGTTCTGCTGGATTCAGAGTGTGGTGGACAGAGACTGACCCGCCCCCATTGCTATCCCCTGAGATTGACCTTTGGATGAGAGAGTTGCTTGTCCGTTCTAAGGTCATCCCCGCCCTAGCCAAGGTCAAGAACCTCGGATACTGCACGATGCTCTCCTGCTCTATGATTACCCGACCTGAGTCTAAGCGTCAGATCATGGAAATCAAGGTCATTCCTCCCGTGGGCGTTAGCACTCAGACGTTCTTCGCAAGCCTCGAAACCATCAAGGCTGCACTGGACGTTGAGTGGGTCCGCATCAAGGGTAGTGATGACAAGTCGGCAAGCGCTGGTGGTCAGGCTCCTATCTCTGTATTCATTGGAGATGAACCAACATTCAATGACCGCACAGAGACCAGCTTTGTTCGCCCTCCTGCTGTTGTCCGCAAGATGATCGACGAAATGGACTGGCAGTACTACTGGTCCGTTCTTAAGCTACAAGGTTCCAATGGTTTCCCTAAGCTCATTCGCCGTGAAGCAACAACTCAAATTGTTGACAAGCTCATCTTCAACATTCCTAGTGGTATGGCTTACGAAGAGTTCCCCACCAAGATGTCTGCGATCAAAACAACTTCTGGATATTCCTTCATGGAGATGCAGCAGGGTGACGAGGTTGAGACAAGCAACATGAGTGAGGAAGAAAGAATCCGAGCCGAGCGTGAGCAGCAATCCATGTTCACGGTTATCGCCAGCCGCGAAGACCCATTGAAGCGAACCTTCAAGTTCATGGACTTCGAGGACCAGATCCTTCCGGGTCGTATCTCCGGTCAAGAGAAAATCTCTTGGTCGCCTGGTGTCATGGCTGATGACAACCTTGCTGTATACGACTGGGACGCAGAAGAGCCTCACCTCCTTATCGCTGGTGCTTCTGGTAGTGGAAAGTCTGTTGTTGCCTCTGCGTTCATCTTGCAGGTAATGCAAAACAATGGTCCGGGCGAGGCTAGGTTCTGGATGATTGAGCCTAAGAACGAAATGCAGGTCTACCGTGATGTAGACGTTGTAGAGAGGTTCGTTGACTCATGGACACCTGACGAAGATTTCATCAAGAATGCCGCTGACCTCATGTGGGATGCTCGTGTAGAGATGGACAACCGAAACAAGATCTTCTCATCTCACCCCAAGGCACCGAAGAAGCTATCCAAAGCTCGTGATATCGCAAAGCTGGAATCTGAGCGAAACGGTACCCCACTTGAAGATCACCCGTTGTACCTACCTTACCTCTTCATCATCATGGAGGAATGTGCAACGCTGTTCGCTGAGTCCTCTAACGCTGAAGAGAAGAATGAACAGAAGAGGCTTCTTACCAACACTGCTGAAATCGCTCGAAAGGCTCGTTCTGCTGGTATCTACCTCGTAGCGCTAACGCAGTACCCGACCAATGCTTCCATCCCATCGGTTATCCGTCAGCAGATGCGCCGAATTGGTTTGAAGTGCCAGAACGATATGGCATCTCGCGTTGTTATCGAAGAAAACGGTCTTGAGAAGATCAAGACCAAGGGTGTTGGAATGATTTCTCAGGGCGGAAACTACCGCTCGTTCCGTGGGTTCTGGGTTATGGATGGTGATCCCGACGAGGGCAAGCCTAACGACATCTTGGATATCTTGGCTAAGCTACCCAAGAACCGTGGCGCTGGCTTCGGTGGAGGAAGCGGCGGGTCGGCTGGAACCAAGTCTCGTATCGTCCTACCAAAGCCTGACCAGACCATCTACAACATCTGGGACTCGACATATGCTGGAACAATCAGCAACCTTGTTGACGAGAAAAAGAAGACACGAGATGTTACGTTTGCCGACTTGGGTTACCAAAGCTCCAAAGACCCGGTGTCAACAGATGCCGCTCTGGAAGAGGATGATGTAACTGTATAGCCGTTTGCGATTGTGGTTGTTCTGTGATAACTTGTCAGCCAAGAGAGGTAAGAATGACCACGATCATCGCTATTGCTGACCCACATGTTGACGCAACTTCCGTAGGAGGTTTCGATCACGAAAAGGGAGTCCACTCCAACTGGGTGGAGTCGTTTGGTCGGCTCAATGATTCCATTGATGCTGCTAACAACCACAAGGCTAGCTTCTTCGTCATCGCAGGTGATTTGTTCGATACCGGAAAGCCAACTGCCGAAGCCGTTGCTATGGTCAGGGACGCACTAAAGAGACTCCACAAAGGATGTACCGCAGTCATCATTGACGGAAATCACGACCAGCAAACTGTCGTAGCAAAGCAGCGAACCCCGATTGCTGCTTACTTTGGTGACCTTGCCCGTGTTGTCACTGCATCCTCTCCTGAGGTAATCGACGTAGACGGTATGCAGTTCGCATTGGCACCTTGGTTGCGGGTTTCTGGGAAGTCCAAGGTCATGAATACCAGCGAGCAGCTTCGTTCTGTTGTCGAGGATCTTTCTAGTCAGATTAAGGGTGGACCGTCCATGTTCCTCGGTCACCTTGTTACCGACGAATGCACGTTTGACAATGGCATGGCATCTCGCGGCTCTGAAATGAGTATGGCAACCACTCTACTTGAAGCACACATTCCCACAGAGCTTCTCGATGCTGGTGCATGGTCACTTGCCCGTCTTGGTCACATCCACAAGAGGCAGCAGCTATCTGACAAGACCGGCTACATTGGCTCGCCCTACAAGGTCTCATTCGGTGAATATCGTGAAGCTAAGGGCTATGACATCATCACTATTGATGACAAGAACAAATCCACCCTGAAGTTTGGGGAGCTAAAAGTTCGCGAGCTAGTCAAGGTTGACCTAAGCATTGGTGGCAAGGACAGTATCACCGACATTGACAAGATCAACGAGGGTGATATCGTCAAGATTGTTGTTGATCACGATGGTGCTGACTCTCTCGATATCAAGAATGCCAAAGCAAAGTTGGACCGGCTGGGAATCAGCAACCAGATTGCCCGCCTACCTAAGCCTAAGAGGACATCTCTCAAGAGAGCATCGGGTGCTTCTATTGATACCTCACCCGTTGACGCTTTGAAGCTCTACCTCGAACGTCATGGTATTACAGACAACGATGAAGTTGAGGCTATGATCGAGGAACTCAATTCAGTGATGCAGACTGTAGGTATCAAGAAGTGAACAGTGTCCTTTTCGGAATTCTCATAGAAGATGGCAAGGCATATCCCGCTGATGAGCTTGTAGAAGATATCGATAGCGCTGCGCAAGGCGGTAAGTGGTCATGGGTTCTTTGGGAAAGAAACTCCACCATCTTTGGAATCATCAAGGCTGAATTGTCCCTCAAGGGAAGAATATCTCAGCTTGACGATGTTGAGGTCATCTCTCTGGGTGAAGCACTAGAAGAAAGCGAAGACAGTAGGTCCACCTGGATCATCCCTGCTAAGTCGTCAACTGGTTCGGTACAGGAACTAGCTCAGCGCAAGATTCTTGCTTTCATCGCGGACATTTATGGTGAAAAGCCTGTGGATGATGCAGTCAAGATTGATGTCAAGCCCAAGAAGGTAGTCCTCGCTCCCATTAGCCCCAGGAAGCGTTTCTCCGGCGCTCCTAAGGGTCCGGGTGCACCAGTTAGTCAGAGCGTTATCGCGCCCTCTACAAGCGTCACAGAGCCTGTAAAGGCTGCTCCGGCAGCGCCAGTAGAAGTTGCTCAGGTCGCAAGAAAGTCACGTCGAAACGGTTAGCTCAGCTTCATATAGAAAACACGGCAGTAGGTGTTCTCCGTGTTAGTATTCCTGCGAAGTGGTGGTCAAGGTTACTTGAAATAGCAACCGCACTTCATAAGCAACTATGAAAGAGGCTAGGCTAAATTGTCTGAACACATCGACTGGAACGAACACGAAAACCGCGATAATGGCGAAGGTGTCACTTGGAACCAAAGTGACGACAATGATGATGATGACCAGGGAGTAGACCATTCCCCCGCTGCCGAAGAAAAGCCATCTGTTCAGTCTCCCAAGAAGCGCCAAAAGCGTTCTGGAGGCGGCACCAATAACGTGCTGAGTTGGTCAGATGTCGGAGCGGTGTTCGACTTCGCGGAGAGATTCTCCGCTTTGGGTGAAGACAGGACGAAGCTATTTTGTTCGTTGTTCGATATCCCCGAAGATAGCCATGTCATCGACGTTGCACAGGCACTCTACCCCTCTGGAGGCGAAATTGCTGCTTTCACTGTCGTCACGGACATTGTGACAATCATGTCAAACGGGGTAGTTGGATTCTCAGAAGGAATCAAGCTGGTCACAAAGATCGATGCCCTGCCCGACCTCACGACAAAGACCGTTGCTCGTCAGATTTCCTCCATTACTGGTGCCGATATCAAGCATCGTAAGAACAGCCAGACTACTGAATTTGTGTCTTCTGTATTCGAGGCATTGGACAAAACGCGAGAAAGCGGTAAGCTTGAACAACTGGTCGAGTTCCACGAACTCCTTGAAGTCTGGCCAGGAAACAAGAGGTAGGGTTTAGATGGCTTTCCATAAGCGAGTTTTTGGGTGGTTTGGTAAGAACAAGATTGTTCTGAGAGACCTCTCTTTGTGGTTCGTAATCGCTGCAATTGGAGGGCTTGCTACCGCCCTGATGCCGTCTGTAGACCCGACTAACAAGCTGGCTGTGCTTATCAACTCGGGAATCATCGTGTTGAACGTGTTTGTCGTATACCTAGCTGTCATTGGAGCGGCAAGGACCGTGTTCAAGCCCAAGGGTGGCTTCATTGGTGCACTTCGATTCGTATTCCGCAAGGATATGATGACCACTTTTGTAGGAGTCTCGCTTCTGGGTATTCTCTTTATGAGTCTGTTCCCCATTGCCTCTCGGGGTGTAATTCCTATTAGCAACAATGCGGTCTTGGTTACCGCTCTCTTGTGCTCATGGATGGTGATTTCCTTCTCGATGAAGAAAATCTATAGCATCCAGTTCTACGAAGAGGTAATGAGCAAAAAGGAGCGAAAGGAGTACGAAGCAAGGCTGAACGCGGAGCCGGTCAAAACTGAGGCTAAAGGTATGTTCCTTGTTGACCTCAACAACAGGGTGAAGAACGGATTGAACAGGGTAACCAAGGTTGATAGACCTCGTACCCATAAGCTCATCTTCCCCTTCATTCAGTCCTTGTTTGTGCTTCTCGCACCTTCCATCCTACTGTCCTGGTCGCTATTCGTTTTCACGACCGCTGTCTATACACCATTCTCTGCAATTACCGGTCCTGTCGTCATGTCTCTTGCCGCAGCAGTATGGGCTACATGGCACGTCAAGGGTGGCTTCACCCGCGTAATTGGCAAGCGCGTTGGTCGTGTAATGGAGTCATACCAGTCGTAATCATCAGTTTCGGGGATTTCTAGAAAAAGTTATCCACAGCTATTGCTTTTCTGTGAGCAAACTGTTAGATTGACCCCGTTGATCGTTACTGATGTGAAATGGATTTTTCAGCGTATGGGCATTTTAGATGTTGCTTGGGATAGTACAAATTCCGCCGAAGAGGGGCTATTCCCCATCTTCGATAATATGGAAAGCCGGGTGAGAGTCCCGAAGGCGGTGAAGTCGTTTGACATCACTATGCGGCGTGAAGAGCGTGATATCGAAGCTGATTACGTATTCATCGTCTGGCTTGCTCGCAAGAAAGCGGGCGGTGTATTCAGCGATGGTAGTGGACAAGCCATCTCACGTGATGAAGGGTACCTTGCGGTATGCTCAAAGCCTGATGAGTTCCCCATTATCAATCCTGAGATTGGTCCCCTAGACATTGATGACTTCTTTGCTGAGCTACCTCTCCTAGAGGATTACCCCGCAGGCGAAGATGATGAGGGCTACCAGATTGATTACGTCAACTCTGCCATCAAGATCATCAATGCGAAGAATGCTTGCAAGACTTGCCCGCTCCGCGCAAAGTGCCTAGCTGATTCTATCCTTATGGGTGATGAAGACCGCGACCTTGGTGCTAACTCAAATGTTAGACCGCTTCCTGGTATCTGGGGTGGACGAGAGCTAAAGGACCGCAAGAGCATTGCTCGTAGATTCAAAGCTATTCGCAATGAGTATCTCTCTGATGAGATGTCAGTTGAGAAGAAGCGGATGTACGAACGTAAGGCAGCGCAGTTCATTGACGACCGACCTTAGAAAGTACATTGCGGATAACGGCATCAGAGATATACCCACACTGGCATATCTAACCGGCATTAGCGAGACTGTGCTTGATGGGGTTGCAGATGGTAAGCTGACTCTCGGTCAAGTCCACAAGAGAAGCATCAAGTCTATCTTGCCGGATCTACCCGACTCCCTTCTGTCTCCCAAGCATAGGGAGTTTCCATCAGATGTTGTCACCGCCAAAAATGAGATTCCGCAAGGTACATCATTACTACAGATTCAGGCTGATGACATTGAGTTGGGAGACATGCTCCTAGCGGCTCACAAAACTTCGGTTGCGGGATCGCACTGGGCTGAGGTATCATCCATCAAACAACAAGGAAAGAATCTCATCCTCAGGGTCGGAAACGATGTTGAAATCGGGGTGAGCAAAACGAACTTAGTGAAGGTAGCAAGAAAACAAAATGACTGAACCAGAATACGCAGAACCCGACTCGGCTGAAAGCGAAACCACCCCCGTAAAGCTCCCCACAAACGGTAGCGACATCCTCGATGCCGTTTTGGAGCACCGAGGTTGGGATAAGCGTGCTGGTCAGGTACAGATGGTGGAGAACATTAGCTCGTCCGTTCGCAACGGATATCCTGGGTCTCCGGTTGACATTGCCACTAACGCACCTGTTGGTACCGGAAAGTCCCTTGCGTACATGCTGGCTGGTCTTGCAGCCGGAAAGCGCATGGTGGTTGCCACCTCCACCAAGTCTCTTCAGGATCAGTTGATTAAGGAAGAGCTTCCTCAGTTGAAGGAAGACCTCAAGGCTATCTACGGCTACGACCTCACTTATGGAATGATGAAGGGCAAGAGCAACTACCCTTGCCTCTCTTCCACTCGGGCTATGCTCGGTGGCGGAACAAAGGAAGACCTCGTTCTGTTTGAGGACATTGAAGAGCCTGATACTCGCGACTTGGGTACGCTCAAAGAGATTCTTGCTCGGGCAGAAACAGCACAGGAGAACCGCGATGTTCTCTCATTTGACGCAGAAGCGTTGATGGGTAGACTGCGACCGGGTACGCGGCAGCAGATTAGTGGTAGCAAGAACTGCGCGATGCAGCGTGAGAAGTGGATTGACCCCAACAAGCTAAAGAACCTCCCTACTGATGTTGACGAGGGTACGAGCATTGCTGACTTCCCCCAGGAGTTTCTTGATGAAGTCGCAGAGCTTCCCGGTGAGATTGCTTGCAGCAGCCAGTGCATCTACAGGGCTGCTTACGCTCACGCTCTCGATTCTCAGATCGTTGTTGTCAACACGACCCTCCTTGCCTATGAGCTAATCCGCACCGACTCCTTCATGTCGGAAAACTCACTCAACCCATACCTGCTCAAGGGTATCGATATGGTGATTGTCGATGAGGCGCACCACCTATTCCGTATTCTCGCTGAGGCGTTCTCTGTTGAACTGAATATCACTAAGTCGATGGATCTTGTTGACGATATTGCGAAGAAGCTCACCAAGCGTTACGGCGAGGACATGCTATTCGCTCGCTTCCGCAACGACTTCCTCGATGCAGAAAGCCGCTTGAACTCCGTTATCGATGGTGACGCAGAAACGGAGAACATCTTCCGCGAAGAACTCTCAGAAGCTCTGATGCACCTGGCAAACAGGTCGGCTAAGTTCACCGACGAACTACAGGTATACGCAATGAATGCTGAGCGTGCATCAAAGTCTGGTCTTGCTCTCGACCGGAATGGTGTACCCAAGGTCGTAGCTGCCATGAACACTCAGATTCAGGAAGATATCGTTGCTAACGCAACCAAGCTTTCAGAACAGCTTGAGATGGTTGATCAGCAGAACAGACACCAGTTCTCTCTCAACTTCTCGAACGCAGGTGATCCTCTTGTTATCAAGACGGTTCCTATCGATGTTTCGTTCTTCCGCAAGATGGTGACTCGGGCTTCTCAGATGCCCAATATCTACTCGGGTGATACAGGTCTACTCTTCCCCGCTACGCTTGTACTTAGTTCGGGAACGATCTCTAAGTCCACCCCTGTAACGGTTGGTATGAAGACAGACAACTACATTGACGTGGAGAGTCCATTCGACCCCACTCGCGTTAGAGTCTGGGTTCCTAAGGGTCTTGGTATGCCTAAGGGTCGAGATGACCGCAAGTGGGCGTACAACGCTTGGTCAAAGGTCATGCCGCAGACTCTGAAGCTTGGTGGTCGGACCCTCATCCTAACCACGAGCCACCAGAAGTGTGAAGAGTTCACCAGTCTTGCTCGTGAATCGCTTCCCCCTCACTTCGAGGTACTCTCCCAGAGCGACAGGAAGGGTAAGGGCGAGCTAATCGCTGCTTTCAAGGCTAGCCCTAATGCTGTTTTGGTCGGAACTACTTCATTCTGGGAAGGTGTCGATATCTCCGGAGACGACCTGAACCTAGTAGTTATCGAGAAGCTTCCATTCCCGCAGCCTAATGACCCTATCTTCAAGGCTCGCGAAGAGTTCGTAAAGGAACGCGGTGGCAATGCATTCATGGAAGTGAATGTCGATTATGCAGCAGTCATGCTGGCTCAGGGAACTGGTCGTTTGATTCGTTCGGTTAAGGACATCGGTGGAATCATCTTCCTTGACGACCGCACGCTCACCACTAGGTACGCTAGCGCTGTAGTATCGCTACTTCCTAAGGGCTGGAAAGTTACTACAGATGAAGATGCGTTCAGCGACTGGATTGACGCTATCAATCCTGAACACCGTATCGAACCATTCGTTGCTCCCAATCCAGATCCTAGGCTCTGGACGAATCTAGGCGACAACCGTCAAGGAAAGCGTCGTAGTATCGCACCTGCTAGGTAAAGTTTGTTGTATTGCTAAGGTGTCGGAGCTTCCTGATAAGATATGCCTATTAGGAAAGATTCATGGAGGTCCGTCATGGGAGTTGGTTCAGCAAAGTGCAAATCAGACACGTGTACCCGTAGCACAACAGGTCTGTATTGCTGGCAACACTGGTACCTCAATTACTCGGACACAGAAGAGGGCGCACGCTCGGGTCGTCTTGACCGCCTCAATACCAATAAGGGTAAGGGCGGTTACGACGACCCGGCAGAGCAGCACGAAGGTGAGTTCAACGGCTCCACACCAATTCAGATCTGGTCAGACACCAAGAAGGTCTTTATTGACATTCAGGACAGTATCAATCCAGAGGGTATTCGTGATCAGGTCAGGTCTTATGCAGAGGGAGCAGCCACCACAGCGGCGCTTCGTTTTGCGCGAGACGAAAGGCTTGAAACAGACCCGGCGCTAAGAGATCTCCATATCGAGAATTTCTCATCAGATGTCGTAGAAGGATTGGTGCCCACCGGGGAGCTAGTTTCGCAAGATGACGCTGAGTTCATCAGCAATGCCATTCCTAGTGATGGACTGGGAGGCTTCGCAGATTACGATGATGCTCGTGCAATCATTTCTTATGGAATCCGTAAGGAGTGGGAGCTTGCTAACGCAGAAAGCATCAAGGAGTCTGCTGACGGCATTCCTTACGACATCCCGTACCAGAGCTTCCTATCCGTTGTGTACAACAACGATATTGCGCCTCATGTCGTAATTGCATCACGTCGCGAAGCAAGTGATTTTCACAACAACGTTCTTATTGCCACTGGTAGTAAGGCTGCAAATCCGGCTGCTGTCAACCCGGCTAACGCTCTACCAGCCAGGGCAGAAGCAGAACCTATCCACTCTGACTACTTCCAAGAGGCGCGTGCCTGGGTTGAAAAGAACGCCGCCGACAGGCAGGCACAGGAGCAGGCACAAGAAGAGGCTGATCGTCTCTCCGCTGAAAGAATCAAACAGAGGCAAGACGCAATCTCTGGTGCTCTCAATGGAACGGCTAACCTTGCCAAGGGAACCATTCACGCAGTGGGTGCTACTGCGGCGTTTATGGACAAGCTGTTCGGAACTCGACCTGAAGATACAGAAGCTCTACGAAAGAGACGAAACCAGCAGAATCGAGATGCATTCTTCGATATGGCTACCAGAAACTACCGCAACAAGAGGGGTCTATAAACCCTGGTCAAGAGTTGGTTTTGCTGGTCTAAAAATGACTCAATTTTTTTCTCAATCAGGTCTTGCGCTTCTGGTCATCTATGGTACTGTTAGCCCACTAACCGGGTCCAATGGACTTGGTTTTGTGACTAATTACCGAATTGAACGAGAAGAAAAGAGAAGACATGTCACAGGCAGCATTCCCAGCAGGAAGTATTCAGGCAGAAGGTACGCTCTACGCAGACCCCAAGCAGATCAACCGCGAGGGCAAGAACGCGACTGTATCCCTAAAGACCAAGCTTAACTACCGTGAGCAGGAGGGAGACGAACTAGACTCCTTCTTCATCGACATCATTGTCACTGGTAGCACGGCTGAGAACATCATCGCTGGTGGTTGGAAGAAGTACGACCGTATTTCCTTCGTAGGTGACTTCAAGGGTCACCGCTGGGACCGTAAGCTTGAAGATGGCAGCGTCAACCAGGAGCAGACCATCACGGTCTTCGCTCGTCAGATTGGTGCTTCGCCCCGATTCACCGAGGTCGCTATCGAGGCTCAGGACTACAACGGCGATGGTGGTGGCAATAGCGGTGGAAGCAACAATGACGACTCGCGTTCTAGCCGTCGTGGATCGTCCAACAACAGCAACGATGACGAGCCTCGTTCGTCGCGTCGTTCCTCTCGCGGTGGCGATGATGCAGAAGAGCCTCGCTCTTCGCGCCGTTCTTCGCGCGGCAGCGATAACGACAGCAACGACGACTCGAACAGTGATGAGGACTCGGGTAGCTCGCGCCGCTCTTCCCGTCGCGCTCGTAGCACCAGCTACGGTTCTGACGACTAACCAGTAATCCTCAAAACCCCGCTATCTATTGCAGATAGCGGGGTTTTGCTGTTGCCATCTGAATCAATCTGTTCTACAATATCCAGACCATGACGAAATTCCTTCACCTAAAGCTTCTCAACTTTCTGAGCTACAAGACACTAGACATCAACCTCGAAGACATTGCCTATGCGTCGGTAGTGGGAGAGAACGGCGCTGGTAAGTCCACCATCCCTCAGGGCATTGCGTGGCTGCTCTATGGCTCTAGCCGGTTTGGCAACAACAAGGACTCCGTTGTCAACGATTCCGCTAAGACCGCATCGGGTTCGCTAAAGCTCAGTGATACTGCTGGAAACGTTTGGCGTATTGAACGCAGTTGGACCACTGGTAAGGGTGGTGGTGGCTCTCTCGCTCTTTGGTATCAGGACGCTAGCGACCCAGGTGGTTGGAGCCAGTTCAACAGCAAGCTACAGCTTGATGCCCAGAATGAGATCAATAAGATCATTGGTCTTAGCCGAGATGCCTTCTACTCACTAGTCATCATGGACCAGAGTGCATACCCAGGTGGAACCGCTTTCACGGCTACCGACTCCAATAAGCGTCGTGAGATTCTCACTGGTCTTGTCCCTGAACTTGCTATTTGGAAAGAGCTAGAGTCTTCCACTCGGGCAAACCTAAAAGAGGCAAACAAGGAATACGACGGAATCCAGTCCAAGATCAACCTCAACATTGACCAGATCAACAAGTCTAAGGACCGAGAAGAGTCAATCAAGATCATCCTTGAGGATCTCGATGAGAAGGAGATTCTCAAAGAGCAGACTGAAGCTCAGAACACCATCACGGAACTCAACCGCGCAATTGGTGCTGCTACCGCTGGTGAATCTGGTGCAATCGAATCCAAGATCGAGACTGCCAAGTCTAACCACAAGCTCGTTATCAGCGAACTGAACTCTCGGGCAACCAAAATTGACGAGAAGCTTGCCGACAACACTGATCACCAGGCAACACGCCAGAAGGCTGTCAACAAGCGTGATGATTATGCGCAGACCATCACCGATATCGTTAGTGAGGAAGATGATCTAGTCTCCGCGCTGAATGAGACAAAAAGCTCTATTACAGAAGAGCTAGATATCGTCGAGCGCATCGAGCCGAAGATCAAGACTGCTGAGCGACGTATCACTGAGGCTAGGTCTAAGAAGTCTGAGCTTGATGAAAGACTTGCTGCTCTGGGTGATGGACACGGTGACGGTGCTTGCTGGGTATGTGGTTCTGAGCTTTCCGAAGAAAAGCACTCCAATATTGTCTCGGCTGCTGTTGCCGAAAGAGATTCAGTCATAGAGGACATTGCTGATATTGGTACTGAATTGGAAGTCCTTCAGGACAAGCTCACCAATGCTCGCGCTGAAATCTCCCAGAACAATACTCTGCTCAGCCGCCAGAACTCGAAGATTGAGAGCAACAATCGCACCAAGGAAGAGTCTCAGCGCCTTATCACTCTGACCGAAGAGACGATTGCGGAGCTAACCGCAAAGATTCTCTCTCAGGAAGAGGAAGACCGGCTCGATAAAGAGCTAACTGAGATTGATGCTGAGATTGAAAAGCGTCGAGACGAATTCGAAAAGGTGACACTGAAAGTTCTTCGTGAGCAGCTTGAGTCTGTCAAGAATGACAACAACACTGATGACTTGAAGGACCAGCTAGATGCTGTCGAGACCAAGCTAGATGAAGTGAAGTTCCGACACACAAAGCTCGAACGAAACCGGTCATCCCTAGACGAGGCTCAGCGGAACACCGCCGAACTCAATAAGGAGAACAAGCGGCTCAACAGAGAGGCTCAGGAGAAAAAGGAGCAGGTGGACAGGCTTACCAAGCTGGCTCACGCTACGAGCGCAAAGGGAATTCCCTCTATCCTCCTTGACTCTATTCTAGAAGCCATTGAGGACGAACAGAACAGGATTCTGTCTTCCCTTTCTGGTGCCAACGAGATGACTGTAGAGTTCAGTCAGGAACGCGAGAACAAGAACTCTGGTAGCAAGGAAGTTCTTGACATCATCGTTCACACCTCTGATGGCAAGAGCCGCCTGTATGAGTCGTTCTCGTTTGGCGAGCGTGTTCGTCTTTCCATCAGTAACCTCTTTGCAATGATCAAGGTGTTCAACGAGAGAAGCGGCGGCGTAGTAAGCACGCTGTTCCTTGATGAGCCGCTTGGTCCACTAGACAAGAAGAAGATCCCCGCGTTCATTGACATCCTACGTGTCGCTATGAATGAAGGTCTCGTTGACTCCATCTTCGTCATCACTCACGACGATAGAGTGATCGAAGCTCTTCCTCAGCAGATTTCTGTTTCAATGGACCCGGACACAAAGCTTTCAAGCATGGAGGTATCGTAATGGTACGCTCGCACAGGCAGATTGCTGCTGAGGGTAGTAGCGAACCAAAAATCCCCGCTTCTCTTGCCATCAAGGAGACTCAGACCGAACAAAAGCGTGACCGAGGTGGTGAGGTAAGCGTGAACGGTGAGTTCAGCATCTCTGCCCTCAGTGACGGTCAGATTCACGACCTACTCAATAAGCTCCGAAGCGAGCTTCACAAGCGTGCTCATGAGTCAGGTGACCCCGAAGAGTTCGGTCTAGAGGTGCTTGGAGCGCTCAACGGCGGTGATGTGTCACGACCTGAGGTAAGTGGTGGAAACGTTGTCGCTTTGGGTGGCTCCATCAAGTACAAGGCTTCAGGGACGGGTCACACATGCGTCCTTTATAGCGTCAACATGCCCGGTGTAGAGCCATTCTGGGCTTGGGAGGACCACGGTACACTTGCCTACTCTCAGTCTGCGCGTATTGGCGAGATGCGACACTCAGTTGCGGTTCATGTCGCTGTTGATGGCATGCAATTCATCAAGCACACCATGAAACATGATGGAGAAAAGCATAAGCGCATTTCGGAAGATGCATGGGAATGCTCTTGGGGCGATAACGGCGAGGGTGAACTAAAAATCGTCAAGTCCAAGCTCACACCACGAAACCTGCCAGTACCAAATCACTAAACTCATTGCTACTTACGGAAAGCTTTGATACAGTACCTACCACCTAAGAAAGATAGAGAATACGAATGAAGATTACGGCGAATCAGCAAGTCATCGATAAGAGCATCAAGGTAGTTGAGACCTATGCTGCCAAAGAGGGTGCGGGCGGAAGCATCAACAATCTTTCCTCCATCCTTATCCACGCCGATCAGGAGTCGAACACAGTCACGCTCACTGCTGAGAATGAGTTGTCTGCCACTCAGTACTTCATCGTAGATGGTGCTGATGTCGAGGAGTCTGGAACGATTTTGGTTCCTGCATCTAGACTAAAGACTGCTGTTTCTAACGTTCCTGTAGGTGAAGATGTAACACTGGAAGCTGACAGCAAGACGCTTGCTATCTCTTCTGGTCGCCGTAAGCTATCTCTTGACCTTCTAGACGTGCACTCTACTGTTCTTCCTCGCATCGGTGAAAGCGGAGAGAACAAAGCCGTGTTCGAGTCTTCCGAATTTGTATCCGGATTCAAGGGTGGCGCATCGATTGCTGACAATGGTAGTTCGAGCATTAGCAGCAATGTCTATCTCGAATTCGAGGGTGATAGGGCATTGTTCGCTACCCGAATTGGTGCGGCTGTCAACCTGAAGTACGTATCTATCAAAAGCTCGGACGGTTCAGTTGCAACACTCGTCAATCGAAACGCTCTAAACAATGCGATTGAGCAGATTGCACAGGGTGAGACAGTTGAAATCTCTATCGCGGACAACAAGAGTGCAGTTCACCTTGTTGTTGAGGGTGAGAATGTAAAGCGACACATTCGACTCGCTACGTCTGCTCACGATGTCAAGGCTTTCCAGATCGATAACATCCGAAAGAACACCTTTGCCAGCGTCGAAAAGGCTATTAGCGTAGTCACTGTGAACAAGAAGGATCTGATTGCCACTTTCCGGTCGGCAGACACTATCGCTGCATTGAATGGCAAGACCGAGGTTCGCGATATCAAGATGGCTGTAGCCCAGGATGGTATTACTCTGAGCGTAAAGGACCGTGCGGGCTTCGAGGACGTTGTGGATATCAAGTCCCTGGTAGGAGAGCCTGCATCGCTACTTTTCAGATGGAATCAGTTCACCAATCTGTTTGATTCTTACCCTCCTGAGCGTGAAGAAATCATCATCGCACTCATCCCGCGAGAGGGCAGCGTCATCCGTTCAATTGCCCTTATCGATGACGAAGATTTCACCCCAGGAACAGACTCATCTACTCTGACTTATGTGGCTATGGCAGCCGCAACTCAGAATAACTGACCCCAAATGTAGTAAACTTAGACCACACAAACAACGAAAGAAAAAACGACAATGAGCATTCTAAACAACGTTCCATCTGCCTTCCGCGAACCGATTACGGGCAACGCAGAAGCTATCATCAGTGCAGTAGTTCCTCAGTATGCTGATGGTGCATCTATCGATGACGTAATCCACTTCATCTCGGGTGCAATCCGTCACCAGAAGCGCGTTTCCATCAACAAGGATGGTCAGCCGCTCGACGAGGGAAAGAGCAACACGTTCAAGGCTGTAATCGACCGTGTAGAGATTTTCGATAGACGGGGTGACCAGAACTTCCTTGTCGGAAAGAAGGCAAGGCTCCACCTAAAGGCTAAGAACGCTAAGGGTGACATGGAGGACCAGAGCATCGACACTGAGTGGACTGAGTACCACGCGGGTCGCAAGGAAGATGAGACCTTCGGTATTGCTTTGGCTAACACCCTTGTCAAGGTCGCCAAGGAGAACATCGGAAAAGAGGTCTTCATTCGCAAGGGCTTCATTACAGGCGTAACCACCTCTCAGGGTGGTAGCTCCGTCCGATTCTGTGCCAACATCCAGCCCGCTACCGGTGGTGGATCTGACGATTCTGGAAGCTCTTCTAGCTCTTCTTCTGACTCTTCCGCAAAGAAGCCTTTGACCACGAACGATGAGGTCAATGAATTCATTAAGGACATCAAGGATGACAAGGAAGCAAACGGTCTCTTCAATGATCTAAGTGCCGAGCAGCAGAAGGAAATTCCTCGCGTTGTTCTTAGCTCGCTCGCTGCTGGTAACCCAATTGCTTACCTAAAGAAGGCACTTGAGAACCTCGACATCAAGATCAACGTCGGTGAAGCAGAAGACATTCTGGACAGCAAGAAGGGTGATAAGGACTTCGACCTGTTCTTCCTTATCGGAGAGTCGGCTCTGTAATCATGACAGTAACAATCTCCAAGGAGCAAATCGAAAAGGAGATTGATGCCGTACTTCCGTCTGACAAGGATGGTGTCGTTGTTGAGCTACCCCAGGAGTGGGTAGACAGCTTCAATTCCAAGTCTCGCAGCGAAAGCCCTTCGTCAATCGTTTCGTTCCTACAGTGCCCTCTTAGATGGTTCGTGGACCGCCACGCGCCGTTTGAGAGAATCAAGTCTCCGACGCGCTGGACGGTACTAGGTACGTTCGTTCACCGTGTGCTTGAAGTGTTCTACTCAGAGCCAGCAAACATGAGAAGCCAAGAGCTTCTTATGGAGACTTACGAGTACGCGCTAGAGCTTCTCGAAAAGTTCGATATCGAAGATGGTCTAATCGACAAGTCGCTTGCTGAGGACTACAAGATCACTCTCGATACTGATAAGTATGGCAAGTCGAGTGTTCAGAAGTACATGCGCTCTCGTTCGCGTGAAATCGTTGAGGGTTACCTTGACAACTTTGAGCCTGACCCCGAAGAAATTGAAGTCATTTCGAATGAGACTTGGGTCCGTGGAGAAATCAACGGTGTAAAGGTTCAGGGTAAGATCGACCGCGTTGTTCCTGACGATGAGGACGGTGAGATTATCGACGACTACAAGACTGGTAAGACTGTCGGAATCACGCCCAACTTCAATGGACCGCGAGTCTTTGAGAAGACTTTGATTCCTGCTGGTATCTATGCCTGGCTGCGTATGGAGATGACCCGAAACGAGTTGCTACCGTCCAAGGTAACTTCCGTTCGTCTTCTCTACATCGGCGCATCACCTGAGCCGGAGAGTGTTGACATCTTGGTCAACGACAACACCATTGAGCGCGTGAGAAGCCTTATCAGTGCAATCACTCTTGAAATGGATGCTATGGTAAACCAGGACAAGGAGATTCTTGCAATCCCTGCTCCTACCAGCGGTGATCGACGTGGTTACTGTGAGTACTGCCCCATCCTCAAAGACTGCCCCGCTTGGACAAAGAGTGAGTCACTTGATGACATTGTGGCTAACACGTCTGTGCTAAAGCGATAAGGAGTGAGTTGTGGTTGCTGTAAGAACCTGTGGGTATAACGGTTGTGGAAACCCTGTAAGAGAGGGTGAATCTCGTTGCTACTTGCACAAGAACGTCGAGGTTCATGCCAGCAACCCACTCAAGTCTTCCACCGCTGCTGACACTGCTCTGATTAGAGAGCAGTGGGAGTCGCTTAGGGCGCTTACCGCTATCGTCAATCGAAAAGCACCAGGGTCTCTCACGATGAATGAAACCCAGGCGGGCTTCCTCGTTGCTTCATCAAAGCTGGATCTGAACACAGCTAAGATGGTCGCTGATGCTGGTGAAATCATAACCAGAAGACGACCAGAGCTAAACACACCCGCATTTGTGGCGCAGAATCTGACCAACCTGATTCAGGAGTTTGAGACTGATCTCAATGAGTCTGGTGTTGACTCCAGCAGGCTGAGTAAGCTACAAATGTGGGATGCCACAAGACTAATCGGTAATGGTCGTATCGAACATTCGGCTGAGGTTGGTCATGTCGTATTGGTTGTCGATAGAGGTCAAGAAACAGAGTCCACACTTGATGTAGGTATCTCGCTCTTCGCCCCTGTTGCTGACCCCAACAGACCAGTTGCTGACCAGTACGACACAAAGTTCTCGCCGTTTGGTTATGCGCCATTGGTCAGCACAATTGATACATACAAGCAGAAGGAATACCTCTGGTTTGAGAACTTCCGCTACATCGAATCCTAAAAACTTCACAATGAGCGGCGATTGTGCTGCTAGATTAATGAACTCACAAGAAAGAACGTAAATGGCTACTCCAGAGTATGACGCTAATAGCATCCAAAAGCTCGACCCAATCGACCACATCCGTAAGCGACTTCCGATGTACCTCGGTGACAACACTGGCGAGGGTGGACTGTCCACTGCGCTCCGAGAAATCATCGACAACTCACAGGATGAGTTCTTGAATGGTCATGGTAAGAAGATCACCATTACGTTCTTCGCTGATGGTTCGGCTGAGGTTCAGGACCAAGGTCGCGGAATTCCTACTGGCATCAACAAGGCAACGGGTGAGAATGGTATTGTCCTCGCACTAGCAAACGTTGGTGCGGGTGGAAAGTTTGGTGTCGAGGGCGGCGGATACGGAGGCGGATCTGGTGGGCTAAATGGTGTAGGCACAACAGCCAGTAACGCCATCAGTCAGCGTTTTGATGTCACTGTGTATCAGAATGGCAAGGAGCATAAGATCTCCTTCTGTCAGGGAAAGCCGGGTAAGTTCGCTGTTGCCGATGACCCGTTCTCCAAATTTTCGCCCTCTAAGGACTTGGTAGTCAAACCTGACCCTCGTACAGCCAAAGAGAAGAAAGAGCGTCCTACGGGCACCACAATCCGTATGTGGGCTGATTCTGACCTCTTCATGCCGGTAGAAGTAGTGAACGAGAAGGGCGAGACAGTAGATGTGCCTGCATCGTTTGATGTCGAGACGCTGAAGTTCCGTATGAAGTCAACTGCGTTCCTTCTTCCCGGTCTTTGCATTGAGTTCAACGACTTCCGCGACCCCAACAACCACATCGTTGATGTCTTCGAGTTTGATGGTGGTATTGCTGAAATGCTTGAAACGATCACGCACGAACAGCCTCTTATGAAGCCGGTTCGATTCACCTCTGAGGGCAACTTCACCGAAAAGGCTGCTATCGCTGATTCGAACGGAAAGATCACTACCGGAATGGTAGATAGGCATGTAGATATTGATGTTGCTTTTGAGTACGTCAATGGCTATGACACGGTAATGAAGTCGTTCGTGAACATCATCAACACCAAGAATGGTGGAACACACGAGTCTGGTTTCTACCGAGCAATGAGCCGCATCATCATCGATAACATCAAGAATGGTAGAGGCTTGCTGAAGGCTAAGGAAGAGCCGCCCATCTTGGAAGATATCAAGGATGGTCTTGTTTCTATCGTCTCTATCAAGTTCCCGGAGCCTCAGTTCACAGGTCAGGAGAAGTCTAGCCTTGGTACAACAGCTATTACCTCGCTCCTTTCACAGGAAGTTGGAAACAAGCTGAAGGCATTCTTGGATGACAAGAAGAATGCTGCAACGGCTAAGATTATCTACACCAAGGTTATCGAAGCTTCAAGGGTGAGGCTTGCTCAGCGTCAACTCAAAGAAGTTGCTCGACGCAAGACCGCCCTCGACACTGCTTCTATGCCCTCCAAGCTTACTGACTGTGAGTATGTCGGGGTAGGCTCTGATAGCGAGTTGCTCATCGTAGAAGGTGACTCGGCAGGTGGTCAGATGAAGCTCGCTCGTGACTCGGGTCATCAGGCATTGCTTCCTATTCGAGGCAAGATCCTCAATGCACAGAAAGCCTCTTTGAGCGATGCTCTGGCTAACAAAGAGATCTCGGAAATCATTCAGGTCATCGGTGCGGGTATGGGTAAGGCTTTCGATCCAGATCTGATGAGATATGACCGTGTTGTCATCGCCGCAGACGCTGATGTTGATGGATCGCACATCCGAACCTTGCTCATTGCGCTATTCTCGCGTCTAATGCGACCACTAATCACCGAAGGTCGTTTGTACACTGCTGTTCCCCCTCTGTACGTGGTCAAAACACTGGGTAAAAACCCAGAAACCATCTACGTTCAGAACGATGAAGAACTTGTTAAGATTCAGAAGAAGCTTGCTGCTGAGAAAAAGCAGATTCGCATGCCGATTGGTCGATTCAAGGGACTTGGTGAGATGCAGGATGATGAACTATGGGACACAACGCTTGACCCCGCGAAGCGAACTTTGCGACGTATCACGATGAATGATGCTGATAAGGCTGAGGGCATGATTGAGCTAGCTATGGGTCATGATGTCGCACCTCGAAAAACCTGGATTATCAACTCCAGTGACCGCTTCGACCGTTCCGTCATCGGCTAAGATTTCAAGAAAGAGAAGATAACAATGGCTACTAAGAAAAAGACCAGACCAAAGGAAAAGGGTTCCGTCAGCTTTGCTGTATCGGCTGCTCATATCGATGAGAACGATATCGTCGATGAGATGGAGAGTTCGTTCCTTGAATACGCTTATTCCGTCATCACTGACCGTGCGCTAGTTGATGCTCGTGACGGATTAAAGCCTGTTCACCGTCGCATTCTATTCAGCATGTTCAATAGCGGGTTCCTTCCAGACCGCGCTTATGTGAAGGCTGCAAAGGTTGTAGGAGACGTGATGGGTAACTACCACCCTCACGGTGACACTTCTATCTATGGTTCGCTAGTCGGTATCACTCAGGACTTCAACATGATGCTGCCTCTTGCAGATGGTCATGGAAACTGGGGTTCACCTGATGATGGTCCTGCCGCTCCGCGTTACACAGAGACCCGTCTAGATGCAAATTCGCTGCTACTAACCAACGAACTCAAAGAGAAAGTTGTGGACCTAGAGTTCAACTATGACGGCACACTTGAGATGCCTGAGGTTCTCCCCGTTCAGTACCCCAACACCCTCATTAATGGTCAGACCGGTATTGCTGTCGGTATGGCTACAAATATGGCAACACACAATCCCAGTGAAATCATGGATGCCGCGCGCTGGCTTCTTACCCACCCCGGTGCCACGCTCGACAAGCTCATGGAGTTTGTTCCTGGTCCAGATTTCCCTACTGGCGGAACCATCATTGGTACTGACAAAATCCGTGATGCCTATGAAACTGGTCGAGGTACTTTCAAGATCCGTGGTCATGCAGAAATCGAATCTGGTGATCGCGGTAAGAGCCAGGTGGTTGTCACCGAGCTTCCTTATGGCGTAGGGGCAGAGAAGGTCATTGAAAAAGCTGTAGAGCTAGTCAGAGATCAGAAGCTTCTCGGTATCTCTAATATCCAGAACCTCACAGACCGCCGTCAGGGTATGCGTATCGTTTTCGTCGTCAAGGCGGGCGTGAATCCAAATGTGGTACTCAATGCGCTATACGCGATGACCCCGCTAGAGGTTGGATTCTCTATCAATAACGTTTGCTTGGTAAAGGGACAGCCGCAAACACTTGGTCTGAAAGACCTGCTACAGATCTTCCTCGACCACCGTCTTGATATCGTTATGCGTCGTAGCATCAACCGTCGTCAGGAACGAGAGAAGAGCCTTCACCGTATTGAAGGTCTGCTAAAGGCGCTTGTCGATATCGATAAGGTCATCAAGATCATTCGTGGAGCGGAAGACACCGAAGTAGCCAGGACGGAACTTGTCAAGAAGTTCAAGGTAGATACCATTCAGGCTGACTACATCCTGAGTCTACAGTTGCGTTCGCTAACAAAGTTTGATCAGATCAAGCTCTCTGCTGACCGAGACAGGCTAAAGAAAGAGATCGCTGAGCTTACCGAAATCATTGAGAACGACAGTGTTCTTCGCAAACTGGTTGGTGACGAACTAACCGCAACAAAGAAGATTATTGACCGTCCTCGCTCTTCGATTATTCTTGGCGGCAACATCGCTGAGCATCTCGAAGAGGCTAAGACCGTGGCTCAGTCCATGACCCTAGAGGTAGAAGATGCGGCTGTTCAGGTAGCTGTATTTGCAGATGGCTCAGTTCGTAGAGTTGAATCAGGTGCCAAGATTAAGTCGTTCTCCAAGGGCGGCAAGTTGTCTACCGTTGTGGACATTGTTCCTGCTCGCACCCGGGGTAAGATCGTATTGGTCTCTAACAAGGGTCGAGGATTCAGGATCGATGCGCTTCATGTTGCCGACAAGCCTACCGACGCAAAGTCGATTGTCTCGCTGGCTAATGGCGAACGAATCATTGCTCTGGCTCCGGTTGAAGATAAAGAGGCAGATGTCAATAGCACTTCTGGTGTCGGGTTCTTCTTTGCCACCAAGAACGGAACCGTGAAGATCACCAAGCCTGATTACCCTAAGCGTTCAGATGAGTTCAGCCTCTTCCCTGTCGCAAGCGGCGATGAGATTGTCACTGCTCGTTGGGTAGAGAATCTAGAGGGTGCTGAGGTTGCTCTTCTCACTACCGATTCTTCGTTGCTTCGCTTCCCTGCCGAGAAAGTTTCGCAGCAAGGTTTCACTGGCGGTGGCGTTGCTGGTATCAAGCTAGCCGAAGATTCTCACGTTCTCTCAGCTACGTTGTTGAGCGCACTGGAAGTGGAAAAGGCGGTCGTGATTACGTCCACCGGTCAGTCGATGAAGGTAAGTCCATTCAACCTTTATCCTGCTAAGGGTAGAGCCACTGGCGGTGTCCGCTCGCACCGATTCGTCAAGGGCGAAGAGGTCTTGACGGGTGGAGCAATTGCAGTAGATCCGATTGCGGTAGACCCCTCTGGTAGCAAGATTGAGCTACCTGCGGTAGACTCTAAGCGTGACAATGCGGGTGTCAAAATGGACGCTACGGTAGCCTTTGTAGGCTGTGGATAACCTTAGAATCAGTCAGGGGTAAAGGGTAGGTTGACTTAAACGCTAACCCGGTGGTAAGATAGACACCTAGCGAAAGAAAGCCAAAATGCCTTTTACCCCTGAACCCCTTACCGACGACGAGCAGAAGCGATACGAAGCTATTGAGATTGGTGCCAACGCGCATCACAAAACTCATGGTGCCGGAAGTGTCGTAGCCAAAGACGATACGGGTGTAACTATCGAAATCTTCAACTCGGTCAGTTCCTCTGCAAGTAGCCGTAGCTTCCGACTTCTCATTGAGAACGAGGAAGAGCGAGAGCGCGAGAACAAGAAAGAGCGCGCCAATACGATGGTGATCAAGGTTCCCAAGAAGATCATCGTTGACGAGTTCGGTGCATGGCGCATCGATAAGGAGTTCGGTCGTGTCCTCCTCAAGACGATCACGAAGTACCTAGAAGACACCCCTTCGTTCATTGACCTTGCTGAGATTCCTAAGGCTATCGAGGTTGGCGCTTTCTCGCGTCGAATCAAGGAACTCAAGGCTGTCAACTACAACGACACCAACTCACTCATGCAGCACATTGCTCAGTGTGTGGACAATGCAGCATTCACCTGGGCGAGAGAGGTCTCCAAGACCCCCGTCGATGAGCAGCAGGAGGCATACCAGAAGGCTCTCGACCACCTCGGTAAGGATGCATGGATCAACATCTTCCACGTTCATTCCAGAAACACCGATTCCGAGCGTCGGGTCGTAGAGAGCATGTTGCTCAATATCACAAACAAGTCTGTTGAGGATATCTACGACTACCAGTCTCGACGTGATGCTGCGCTACAGATCTATAAGTCGATTGAGAAGCGTGCGGCTGATGTTCTGCGTGAGTACATCACGGACCAGTTTGAGATCGTGTCTCAGGAGAACGCCGAGCTAGAAATCAACATGCAGGGTTCTCGCAAGTCAGAGCACGCATTTAGCTAACAACAGGAAGTTCAATTTCGCGAACTCAACTATCAGCGAAACCGCTGTGTTAGCATACGATTGATTCGATTGGAGAACGTAATGAGTACCGACTGGGGTTTTGGAAACGACCAACAGCCAAAGAAAACAAATAGAACAAAGGCAACACTGATCAATACAGGCATTTTGATTGGTGGTCTTGTACTGTTCTTCGTCTACGGAATTTACAAGCTGGTCAATCCTAACGCTGAAATTACCGAGTCGGGTGTCAGCATCGCTGCAAACATTGCCGGTCTCCTTGGCGTTATCACGGTAATCTTCGCGCTTGTGAGGATCAGCAGGTACAACAGGCTGAAAACCAGAGGCTATTAGCCTACTGTGCTGTACGATACTGTAAAATCGTAGGCACAACCCACGCGAACAGAAGCGGTTTCCCTCGGGTTACCGCTTCTGTTGATTAAAGGTAGCAATGGCAAATCGAAATAAGAGTTACATCGAAGACAATGAGCGCGCCGGTAACAACGGCAATACGTTCTCTAACGACCCCAATAAAGGCATCAACGAAGCACAAACAACCGCCGAGTACGCTAAAAGCGCTAAGGAAGACGGTGAAGTTGTAGCGAAGGACGCTGCCATTATTGGTGGTGCCGTCGCTTCGGGTGGTGCATCTACGGCTGCTGCGGGCGCTGGTGGCGCAGGAGCCGGAGCAGCGGGTGCCGGTGCGGCTGGTACTGGCGCTGCCGCTGGTGGAGCTTCAGCAGCCGGTGGAGCCGCTGCTGAGGGTAGCGCCCTAGCTGGTTCTGTTGGAGAGTCTGCCGTCACCAGTGGGGCTTCAGAAGCCGCTGCTGGTACCACCTCGGTTCCTGGTGGACCTTCTGAAAGTCTTTCTAAGGCTGGCGAAGGAATTACACCTGAATCTGTTCCGGGTAAGGACGGTGCATCACCAAAGTCCCAGGCTCCGCTTGATCAAAACGCTCAGGATGTAAGCAAGAACGATCCTACTGGTAACGCTACCAATACCAATCAGACAGACCCATCCGGTCAAAAGAAGTCCCCTGACTCACTGAGCAACAACAACCCAGAAGGTCAAAAGGGGGAGAAGCTCAATCAATCTTCACCAGAACGTGAGGAGCAGATCAAGAAGCAGATAGAGGATAACTCTAAGTCTTCTGGTGATGCGTCTGGCAAGAAGCTCTCTGTTGGCGAAGAGCGAGACTTCTACAAAGACAAGAACTTCATGGATGAAGGAAAGCGCTCTGAGAGAAAGAGGCTTTCACAGCAAAAGATTGACGATGAGGGTAAAGACGAACGAGGTATTGTCGAGCGCTCCAAAGACAAGCAAACTGCCAAGACCGGAATCAACAAGAACGATGCGCTGGGTGACACCGTTGACACTGCCGGTCGCGCTGTTGGTACTGGACTAGATGCCGCAAGTGGCGGTAAATCCAATGCTCGCGAGACTTTGGGTGGAATGGGCAGCGAGCTTACGGGAGCTACAGAAAGGCTCTCTAACACAACAGAGCGCCAGGTCGTAAAGTTTGCCAAGTTCACATTCAAGGTTCCAGTTGTAGCTAGCGTGGCTGGAATTATGATCCCCCTACTGCTCTTGCTTTCATTTGCTGGTTTCGGCGCAACTGTTGCTACAACCGCCGCAGTCTCTTATGGCGCTAGCTCAGATGGTTGCGTGGTCGATTCCCAGAAAGACCTCGGCATGGGTGATGTCATTGGTGGTTCGGGCGGAAGTGGAACAGGGGCGGATGCTTCTGGTGGCTTCTCGTGGGCAAACCTAAGTGACGAACAGAAGTTCAATGCAACACAGATTGCTAAGCAGGCTGCTGACAGGGATCTGCCTGGTCAAGCTGTGATTATTGCCTACTCAACAGTTATGCAAGAGTCAGGCTTCATCTCGGTAAACTACGGTGACAAGGTTGGTCCGGACTCTCGTGGATTGTTCCAGCAGAGAGACTCTTGGGGAACTCTGGCTCAACGCCTCGACCCGTATCAGTCCTCCGGGCTGTTCTTCGACCGACTTGTCAATGTAGCCAACTGGCAGACAATTCCGGTTACACAGGCTGCACAGAAGGTTCAGATTTCGGCGTTCGGTGATGCATACGCGAAGCACGAAAACGATGCAAGAAACGTATTCGCAAATGTCGTGACAAATGCCAACCCGTATGCCTCAACACTTGCCCCATATAGCGAGTGGATCAAGAACGGCGGTGGTACTGGTAACGGTAAGCCAGGTGTTGATACTGGCGCTGGCGGAACTCAGCCAATCGTGTCGCCGGACTCAAAGTGCAATGAGACATCTGGTCTAACCCCAGTTTCAAGCGGTACGTGGATCAACCCATACTGCGACAACTACAAGATGGTCATTTCCAACTACTTCGGACCTCGACCGGCTATTGGTGGAACCTCTCACAGCACTGCTAGCTACCACGGTGGAATGGACATGTTCTCTGGCGGTGGAGGTAAGAACCCCCGACTTTGTGCCATGACGAACGCAACTGTAACCGCCCTGGGTACAGGAGCATGTGGTAATAGCATCACGATGAAGTCTGATGACAACATCTCATTTGTCTACTGCCACATGAGGGAAAAGGCTATGGTTAATGTTGGCGATAAGGTTGCTGCTGGTCAGCAGGTAGGCGTTCAGGGATCGACTGGAAACAGTTCTGGAGAGCACCTCCACTTGCAGGTATCAACTGGTCCTAACGGATTCACCGGTACTGCTAACCCTATGTGCCTTGTCAAGACACAGCCAGATTTGCTTGCACAGATGGATTTTACAAGCTATGGTCCTAAGACTGCTAGCACAACATTCGATTACAGATGCGACAAAAGGAGTGACCTCGGTGCTTGGGATCAAACGAACTGGAACTAAGTTGGCTATTGCCGGAGTACTGCTTGGAACGATGTTCCTGGCGGGCTGCTCTAGCGATGACTCAGTGAACAATAGCTCCAACAACTCCAGTGGAGGTAACTCATCTGGTAGCAATGGTAATGGAGGTAGTAACGGTGGTAGCTCTGGAAGCGGTTCTACCACCCAGCCCACTACTAGTCCGACACCCGCTCCTACCCCGTCAGTAGACGAATCTGCTCCTGGCTTCCCTGGTGATGCTGGCGAACACGAAGACTTGAATGATGTGGCAATCCAGCAAGGAACGGAGTTCACTACAGCCTTCGCAAAAGACCTAACCAACCGTAGTCTTCCAACTGACGCTTGGCGTGCCGCTGTCATACCCAAACTGTATGATGATGAGACAAAGCAGTTGTACGAAGGTCTCGATCCATATTCAATTCCGTTCTGCGCGGCAGTATCAAACGCAGAAATTGCCAGTGTAAGCACCTTTACACTCACCTATAGAGTCGGTTTTGTTGGCTCTAACAGTGTCCTGGCAATCGAGGTAATGAATCAAGCAGAGGTTGACGCTACTCCTGACTACAAAGTCCTGAAAATGGACCCCATCATGAATGACTCAGGAGGATGCTGATGAACCAGCAAAACAACGGCAAGGGATGTCTACACAAGGGTTGCAAGAACCCGCTAAGGACTGATGCTCCAATCCGTTATTGCAGGTTTCATGAGCACGAGCAACTAGCAGTAACCCCTAAGGGTCAGCACGGATTCCGTAACGCTACCGGTCCTGGCTCTTGGCAGTACAGACTTCAAAAGGAACGCGAACAAGAGTTCCCCCGCGATTCGGCGGGAATTAAGGGCTACCCGTTCTTCACTATGGATGACCTTGAAAGTCAGGTCGAGTACATGCGCGGTAACGACTTACACAAGCCTACTTCTGAAAACGTTCTAGAACGATTCCCTCTACAGTCGATCATCATGATGGGTCGAGATGTAAAAGGCGACGAGATTGCAGTTATCGATGGTTCAGGTAACATTCACATCCTTGATGAAAAAGAGCCTGACTATGCAGACGAAATGCGTGGCTTCTCGGTAGACAATGGGAAGGGAATGCTTGGTGTTGCAGATGAAGAGCGCTATCAAGTAATCGTGATCGATGAAGTTGCTATCGCCAATGCTGCTGTCGAAAACGGGATTCAGTTCCAAAAGGCAAGCTAGACATCAGTGGTTCGATGAGGTATAGTTCGTTCTGAACAACTGATAGGACACCACATGCTGCAAAAGACCTCTGTATGGCGCGGAGCGGTTAGCGAGGCTTACCGTACTCAGCTAGATAGTTGGATGCAGGAGAACCGTGAGAGTGAAGATGTCCGTGTTGAGCACATTGATTTGAGTGATTATGACTCCAAGCTCATTGCCGATAAGGGCATAGAGGCACTTGGTCTAGGTGGCGAGTTCTTCGACCTGTTCATGTCGCAGAAGGCATTTATCTTCCACAACCTACAAGACTGGTCAGCGCCTGACGTTAAGAAGCTAGTTACCTATCTACAGAAGATGGAATGCCCCCTCGTTGTGGCATTCACCCAAGAAAAAGACGCGGCGGCTGTCAAAGCAATCACGGATATCATCGATGATGATTTTGACTACATCATTCCCAAAGAGAACCCTGGTTTTGGTGAGTGGATAGCAATGTACTTCACTCGCAATGGTTCCGAAATCTCGATTCAAGACGCATTCAAACTAGCTGAATTCTGTGGCGAGGATCGAGACCTTGCCGTCTCCATTTCGCGTGCTGTACTTGCCAACAGCCTTGGTAGAAAAGTCAATTGGAAGGAACACATCTCGCCGGTTGCAGGCAAGATGGGATTTGTCGCACCGTACAAGATTACGGGAGCTTTGGCGAAGGGTGACATTTCTGGTTCTGTTGAGATACTCACCCGCGTCTTGGATGGTGGCATGGCACCGCTAGCAGTGCTGGGTATGCTTCGCAAGAGATACCAGAGTTACATCACCGCGCTCAACTTCAACAATCCACAGGCGTTCGTCAAAGAAGCTGGCGGTAATCCTTACGCAGCCAAGTATCTGTTCAATGAAGCTAAGGCTCTGGGCGGCGTTCGTATCGCCAAATCAATGCAGTCGATTCTCAATACAGACGTATCACTAAAGGGTGGAGCTACTGGAATTCCGCCCATTGCTGTTATGGAGATCCTTGTTATCGAGCTTGCCAATCAGTTCAAAATGGCTAATCGACGATAACGAAATCCGCCTAGGTTCGGTGGGTTAGTATGTCCGCATGGCAGAAATTACTATCGATAGCGTAGAGGCGCGCAAGCAATCCAAGAAGGTACGCGAGTCTTGGTTGCAGTCTATCTCCGCTGGTGAACTCGGTATTGATGACGCTATTACCTTCTCCAGAATGAAGGAGCGCGATTCCACCTATGTGGCTAATTTGCGCCTTAGCACCATTCTCGAACAGCTTCCCGGGTGGAGCGAGGCGGCTGCTACATCTGTGCTTCTGAAGAATGGTTTCAAGTCCAACGACACAGTAAAGACACTGCGGTCAGCAACCATCAAGGCTGGTAAGTTCAAGAGAATCTTCGAGCTTCCGCCGCCCTCTTTTGCCTCTACTCGACCTGAGATGCCAGCAGGCTGGCCGTGGCAGGGAAAACTTGCTGACCTAGTGCGAGTTACCAACAAGAACATTCCGTCACTAGAGTTCGAAGGTCTAGGAGATGAAGACCTCGCCACGGTTGGGCAGAAGAAGCCCAGACCTTCACTTGCAGTACCCGAGCAGAGAGCCAACCCTCTCACTGGTGAGATAGTTGACCCGCAACCCTTCTGGGAGTCAAAACCGGAAGAGATTCCAGAGCAGCCAGCAGAAGGTATCGATGAGCTAGATCTTGAAGAATTCTTCGGGTCGGACTCCGCTGTTACTGTCAATGAGGATGACATTAAGGATCTGTTCAATTGAGCGACAACCACTTCATCCAGTCCATATACGCCTTGTTCGCGCGGCTTGGAGTTGATCCTCACGAGATAGAGGTGGACTATGACCTACCCAAATCTGAGTCTCATGTGGCTATTGCTATCCCTAGCTCCAAAATCGGCATCTCGTTAGAGGGAGATGAGCTAGATGGGTTCGATAAAAAGGGTTGGTACATCACTCGATTCAACACTGGCGAGCTAGAAACTTTCAGGCGAGTATTTGATGGCATCAATGTCTCTGCGTTCGAACATACACGTCGTGTTAGCCAAGCTGGTATGAAGAAGCAGGGTTCCAAAGAGGAGGAGAAGCTACTCAAAGGTCTACTCAACGCCAACATTCCTAACCCGAACCGCAACCTTCGCCTTGCACGAGAAGATGGTAGTGAACTCACTACCCCCGACTTCGTTTGGGAGGACATCAAGCTTGCATTCTTTATGGACGGTCTATGGTGGCACGTCACAAAAGACGATACTGAGCGCATGAAACTGATTGCTGAGAGCGCCACTGACAAAGCAAAGCAGAACGTTGTTTTGGATGGAAACAGAGCGAAAGCAACCAAGGATGCCGACATCAGATCCGAGTTGTCTTCGCAAGGGTGGACTGTTCTTTCTTGTACCGATGAAGACCTAGCTACTGATGAAGGGGTCAAGAAGCAAGTAGAGAGAATAGCCAAAACGCTACGCCAGAAAAAGAAAGAGTTGCGTCAGCGCGGTGGTACTGTAAGTGAACCTGAGGACATCCCCGATGTCATCATCTGATTAGTAGGAGATAACCCCGTATGGCTTCACGCAACTCTGCCGGAACATCATTCAACGATGGTGGTATCGCCAAAAAGTACGGTGCTGCTTCTGCCGCTGCTGGTCGAGTTGGCGAAGAACAGTTCGCTACACTACTCGCAAAGCATGGAATTACCCGAGATTACGATGTTTGGTACAGCCTGCGCATTCCATCCGATCCGAAGAACCCCAATGGTACTAAGTACAACAGCGATGTTGATGTTGCCGTAGCTTCGGGTGACAGGCTAATCCTTATTGATGTCAAGAGATGGGCTGGTGGGTATCACTATTGGACACTATTCGGTCTTCCTTTCAAGGGCGTAACGCCAATGAAGAAGGGTAACAAGTGGGAGCTAGGCAAGAACATGGCTGGTGCTGTCAGCAGATACCGCGCCAATCTTCCTGGCATCCGTGTAGAAGCAATCGTTGTATTCATGCCTACCAATGCTCGCGGTAAGGCACCGTCGAGTGTCTTCGCCTTGAAGTGGCCGGGCAACATTAGATCGTATCTACATGGTGCTGGTCTAGCTAAGATCAAATCTGCTTTGGGTAAGCCGCAAAAGGTCAGTCCGAAGATCGATTCGCTACTCAACAAAATGGCTCGATAAGACTGTTTACAAGCTCCGAACCATGTGCTAATCTCCCTTCCACAGAGAAGAGATGCACACAGATATGAAGAACCAACCACCGATTGATGCAGAGACCAACCGTGCTCGCAAAGGTGTTTTCGTTGTTCTATCCCAGGCAGGAGTCAAGTCCAGAGATGACCGCCTAGAGCTAGCTAGCGACATTCTGAATCAGAACGTCGAGTCCTTTTCGCACCTGAGCAAAGACGATATCCTCGATCTGCACTTCGCCTTGCAGTCGTGGAAACGCATTCAGGATGTCCGAGCAGCCAATGGTGCTTTGCTCGATGAAGCAGTGATTCTCGTTGAAGAGCATCACGATATTGACCTATCGCAATCCACTCGAAAGATTGCGGAACCGCTACCATATCAGGACGATGAAGAGGTTTAATTTCCTCTTGATTTTCCACAGACTAGGTGTAATGATGTGGCTACTATGTGGGGGTAGAACAAACCTACAACAATTCATAAACACAACGAAGAGAGATAAAACGAATGGCTAGAAAGCGCAACGCAGAGGTAACGGAGACGGTAGATGAGACCGCTGACGTACTGCTAAACGAAGATGCATCGGACACGATGCTTGCCCGATTGCTAGAGCAGGCTGGTGTCAATACGCTCGCAGATAGCAATGATGGCTACAACGAGACAAACGTACTCCCTACCGGTATTGCCGTCCTTGATGTCGCCAGCGGCATTGGTGGCTACCCCAAGGGAAAGATGGTCGAGATCTACGGTGATGAGTCTGCCGGTAAGACCACGAACTTCCTCCACACTGCGGCATCAGCACAGCGTAATGGAATGCCCGTAGTCTTCATTGACGCGGAGAACACCCTCAACCTTGAGTACTCCGCAGACCTAGGTGTCGATGTAAACAAGATGCTCGTGAACCGTCCTGACTCCCTTGAGGATGCTATGGACATCATGCTGAAGATGATGAAGGAAGAGGTGAAGGCTGGCTCTACCAACGGTATTCTATTCATCTTCGACTCTGTTCCTGCAATCAAGTCGGTAGAGGTCATGGAGAAGAACGCTGGTGAGCGTTCGATGATGGCTGAGGCAAACCGATGGGCTGAGAACGGTCCTAAGCTGATTACTCTGGCTGCTCGCACTAACTCCATCATCTTGCTCGTCAACCAGACTCGTGCCGACACGACGGCTACTAACGCCCGATACGCAAAGAAGCAGACCCCTGGTGGTAAGTTCATCAAGTTCGCTGCATCCGCTCGTCTCGAAATCTCTGCTAAGGCTCGCGTCGAAGGTAAGGATAACGTTCGTACCGGACAGGACACGACCGTCAAGTTCGTCAAGAACAAGACCAGTGCTGGTCAGGGTCGCAAGGCTAGCTACTACCTCCCCGCAGGTCAGCCAGTCAACTGGGCTGAGGACGTAATCGAGGCTGCAATCCTCGCTGATCTCGTTCTCGTTGACACGAAGTGGGACTCCAAGACTGGTACTTTGGAGTCCAGCAAGAACAACTTCACCCTCAAGTTGAACGAGAAGATGATCGACCTTATCCGAGAGGATGAGTTTGATATCCACCTCGACAATGGTCTGTTTGATGCTGAGCAAAAGGGTGAGGTTGACGACAATGGAGAGTTCGTGAACTCCAACAACGTGGACAACTTCGATTCTGAGTTCGAAGATGACCAGGAGTACTACACCGTTCGATTCCGTCAGAACTTCATTGATTCGCTGTCTGACTTCCCTCGTTTGCTCAGCAGCCTTGAGCTTGCCATTCGTGCCAAGGTGCGAGAGAAGAAGGAAGTTGCAGCCACCCGTAAGGTGCGTCCTGACGCTACCACGCTGAACACCAAGCGCCTCCTGACCGTTGCTGAGCGTCGTGCTCTTGCCGCTCAGAACGTCATCGAGGGAGCTTCTAATGAGGCTATTGAGGGCGCTGCTGATGAGGACAAGCCCAAGCGAGGTCGTCCTGCAAAGCCCAAGGCTGATGAGGATGCTGACACTCCTAAGCGCGGTCGTGGTCGCCCTAAGAAGGAAGACACCGCCGAGGCAGAGGCTAGCACCGAGACAGTAGAGTCGGAAGACGCTGCTGAGGTAGCCTAACTCAGCTATTGATGGGGCGGTATCTGGATGCTATTATCCGGTACCGCCCCATTTGGCTCCACAAAGATGTACCATTCACACCCACACTAAGAAGACGAAACTACTAACTGATGAACGCACAAAACACCACCCTCGATCAGATCAAGAGCGCCATGCGCCTTTCTGATTACGTCAACCAGTTCACCATTTCTCCGCTCAAGGAGACTGGTGGCAAGGGTAAATTCATGGGATTCTGCCCGCTTCATGACAATACGAACTCACCTGCATTCTCTGTCAACGACGACAAGGGTGTATGGCATTGCTTCAGTAACTGCGGCGGAGGTTCCATCTTTGACTTCTGGATCATCCAGCACGGCTATGACAGTCACGACAAAAGTGCCTTCTCACTTGCAGTTCAAGGTCTTGCAGAAGAGCTAGGTGTAGAGCTTCCTGAGTACAAAAGCGAGAAGAAAGAGATCTCTCCGACCAGGATCAAGGACACCCTCGATAGGGTTTCCATTGCTGCTACCAACTACCTTTTTGACAGTGAAGATGAGGGTGCCGAAAAGGCTTACGACTACCTATCAGGTCGTGGAGTCACAGACGAGATCATCAAAAAGTACCGAATTGGGTTCCTTCCAGATACCAACAAGGTTGCTACTAAACTCATCACCAAGGCTGCCGGGGATGATTACTCAACCCGTGCCGCAGTTGCGGGCGGCGTTCTTGGCGAGTCGGATGGGTCTCACTATACGTCTCTATACGGTCGAATCATCATTCCTATTACTGACCGTTTTGGCGCTGTATTGGGATTTGGTGCTCGTGAAGTTCCCGGCGTAAGCCACTATGGAGAAGGAAAGTGGGTCAACCCAACCACTACTTCTGTCTACGACAAGTCGAAGATTCTATTTGACGGAGGTGAGCTATCTAGGAATAAGAAGCCCTCATCTGTTGTCATCTGCGAGGGTTACTTCGATGCTATTGCCATTACCGAGTCCGAATCAAACGCTATCGGGCTAGCTGTCTGTGGTACTGCAACGACCCCTCATCACCTTGAAATGCTCAACAGTGCAGATGAAATTACCTTCATGTTCGATGGTGATGATGCAGGAATGAACGCTACGAGCAAGCTCACATGGGCTATCAATAAGAGAGAAGACCTCTACGCGGTAATCCTGCGGGACGACAATGACCCCTTCGATATCGTGTTTAAGAAGAACTCGGACATCACGATTAGCGACCTTGTAGAGGCAGCCAAGCCCCTACTGAGTGTTGCTATTGACATCGAACGTGAGCGAAAGACCAAGAATGATGACTTCGATATGTGGGTCGCCAACGCTATTTCGTCCATTGAGTCAGACAGCAACAAGAACGAGTTGGCTGCTCTTGCCGCCAAGAAGAGGGGTCAAAACCGCTCCGCTTACATCCGAAACTTGTCCCGAGTCAACGTGTCCAAAAGCATCAAATACGCAGAAGGAGCGACTTCGGTCATCGATGCAAACTCCGCCGCTTTGATCTCTTTCGTGATGCTTCTGAGTGATGACGAAAAGGATGCACTGTTCTACAACCTTGATGATGAGGATGTCCTCGACGTACTCTCGCACTGGCTACAGGTGTCCTCAGAGACAGCTTTGGCGACCATGACGGCAGTGCTTTTCGGAGAGCCTATCAACAAGACCGAGATGAGCAAGACTGACATTGATAGGGAGATCAATGGTCTTTTGACCCATGAGGATACTGTCGATATCACCCGACCATTGAAGTCTATCCTGGCTCTCATCTCTGCAAACAGCCGTCAGATAATTGCTACAGGTCGTCTCTCAAAGGCTAATATCAAGCGTCTTGTCGGTGTGAGGGAGCTATTGGTGATGGCAGAAAACGTCGAATACCATAAGAACCTGTTAGCGCTGACTATCGATTTGGCTATCGACGTAGCTCGCATCAAGGAAGAAATCGAGAAAAAGAACGATGACTAAGCCCATCGATATTGGTCTCTATCGCAAGTCTAGTAAGACTCCTCGCATTCATAGGGAGGCTCCCATCAGGAGACTAGCATCTGTGGAGCACGTCTTAACGGGTGCCAAAAAGAGGGGTTTCTTGCTCATTCCTGATGCCTCTGTACCAATGACTTTCTCTGTCGTAACCCTGAGAAGTGAGTTGGTAGGCTCTTGTGAGTTCTCTCATGATGGTGCGCTACTGGGCTATTCGGTCATCTCCATGAGTGAGGGAAAGTACTCCACCAAAGAAGTAGGGAGGCAAGCCCACAATTCTGTAGGTCTTACCTCCCTGCTATTTGAGGATCTCGCCGCTCTATGACTCGGCGTTTTTCGAGCGGATTTCCCATCCGGTAGGAAGCCTCAGGCGACCATCTTCGGACGATACTCCGAACTTGTTGCTCTCTGCCACGAGCTTAGAAACCTTCGAAAGAAGACCTAGCGTGACTGGTTCCCAGTCCTTACCGAGGTGTCTTTTGGGTTCGTGAGTGTCTGGATCTACCTTCACTCTGTATGAGCGCTTAGGGTCAATTCGCATGTGTGGGAGGAATGACTCGGACCCATCAGGGTGCTTGATGGACTTGATCTGGTTGTCAAAACTCACGTGGTCATACTCTACATAGCCATCAGGATTGTTCTTTGGCTGGTGGTAGATTTTGATTACAAGCTGCTTGGTGCGGCGGTCCTGAGAGAACGAGATGCTTCTTCCGGTGTGCTCTGCACCCTTATTGTCTTCGACTTCGGCAATCTCTTTTGCCCAGTCTCGGGCATATGCGATGGCTTCTACATAGGAGTCGTAGGTGTCAATAGCGTCGTCATCGATGCTTGCTACACCCTCTAGACGGGTTGCCCAGAGGTCTGCAACAATGGCTGTGGACTCGTAGAGGGCATCGTCCTTAGACTCTCTGGTGACCGCTACAGCGTTCACAGCGCCCTCTTTGTGGTGCTCGGTGAGAGTGATTCCACGGGCTGCTACCTCGGTTCTGGTGAGGTTCTGGATGACCGCACGGTACTCTCCGGAAGGAGTTTCGTTGATAGTGATGACTGGGTAGGACTCCAAAAGAGCGGCATTCATCTTGTAGATGTTGTCTCTCTTGCTTCCATTTACGACGTACTTCGAACGGTTACCAACCATCGTTTCGCCGCCTGCATAGCGCAGGTCTTCTCCCGAGATTCGAGATGTGAGGGTACGGTGTCTGTCGCAGTAGCCAGAGTTGTCACGGGTCGTGTTGCCGCAGTTGGGGTACTTCCAGTTACAAGGTACTGCTCGTGAGTTTCGTGTATTGCTGACTGCCACTTTTTGTCCTACGTCTCTCGTTGTTTCTTGTGTACCTATTCTAGCGGCAGGGGGTGACTCTGGGCTGAGTTCGCGTTCACTGGTCATGTGTCCATGAAGAAGCTTTGCTACGAGTGTGCTTGGCATTACGTCATCGGAGACTCTGCGGGTGTTTCATCAGGCGAGACAATAGGTAAGCGCAACTGCTTTCAGAGCACCTTTGAGAGCGTTTACCAAAGTAAAATATCAGTCCTATTTGAGGTGCTGTGATGTTCTTTCGACACAACCCAGGAGGTGCATAATGCCGTTTCCATCATCTCTCTGTATTCGCGCCAAAGTGCTCTTTGTAGGTATCACACAACAGAACTGAACAAGCGTAGTAGGTATCCTACAAAGCCGCAGGAGACCGTCTGACTGACTTGCAAGACATCTCCGCACTCGTTGTAGTGTGTCCCACCCAAACGCCTCACGGAGCTTTTGAGTGCTTACTCGATTCTGCGGCGGTGACCTATGGATGCCTCAGCACTCTCTTTAGACCGTCTATAGGAGGTCGTAAAGATGAGTCTCAATGGTCGTTCTTCTGTGTCATGCGTCTTCCAAGTTGGTCTCATGTAGGTGACCCAGGTACTGCTCTATGAACAAAGGAAGACGGTTTTGGTGTTGCAGTGGAACCCTGTCGAGAGCATGACGGAACCCTCACCGCTCTCTTCCGATGTGTCAAAGATGTGAGTGGAGCTTCTTAGTTTGACTATGCGGCGTACTTCGATTAGTATGAAGTCGATTGAAACAAGTGCGTGGAGGATGCGTCCCCACATGATGCAGACGGAGGTATTGTGATGGCGATGTTCCCTGTGGAGACGAAGCATCATGCCGTCTTTCCGTCTGCCGATCTTGCCTCCAGGCACATCAAGACTTATCACCCTGAGCTTACGAAGCCTTTCAGCAAGTCTGGCGTGAGGGGCTGTCTACGGCGTTCTCAGGTGGGTGCCGGTAAGCTTCCCGAGGGCTATTCTCTGGGTCCGTTTATGTCTCTGTTGGAGCATTCCCCGAGCACCCTTTTGCGCCTTTCTGAGAGGTGGTTCAACAGCACCAGAGTGATCGATTTTGGGTCTCATTCTCCGGGTGTTCTGTGGAGTGAAAATGGTCGTAGTAGACGTGCTTCAACACCGTTCTTTTTCGACGATTGGTTGCGCTTCGTCAGTAGCAGAGATGTCGAACTCAGCGACGATGAAGACACCACTCATGTCGCTGAATTGAATGCGGGTCTGGCTCTCGGGTTGTCTCATGAGGTGTCTGATGCTCTTGCCTTTAGAGATAGATGGGGTGTCACTTCGGGGGTGCCTCTTCTTGCTCTGGCTGTCAGTCATCTTGGTCTTGATGTCTCTGCTGCTCGTCGTATGCGTTACGTGTTCAACTTGTACGCCACCGCTGTGTGGGAGGATGAGCCTACGTCGAATGTCTATGACGCTCTCTCCTATGACATCGTTTCGCTGTATCAGGATCTCTGCACTGAGGTCAATGGTGTGGTGGAAGATGTTCCTCTGTGGTTGGCTATTTCTGCTTTGACGATGTGTGACCGCGCTGAGATTACTTCGCTGATGTCAGCTAGGGTTGACCCTATTGAGGTGGTCCGTCATTGGGCTATGGGTTTTACTTTGTCGTCGGCTGTGCAGATTGTGTCGAATGATATCGATGTACCTTTGGCAGCTACGGTGTTCCCTTTGCGTGAACATTGGACTGAGTTGTTGAGTGACGTTCCTGTGTTTTCACCAGACGGTTTTCCTGGTGTTTCTCCGTAACTGTTGCACCCTTGTTGGTGGTTCTGCGTGGGGGTTTAATCACCGGAAAAGAATTCGGGTTTAATTGATCGTGTTCCAGGGGTATGGAGGAAACGGTATCCGTTTTGATTTTACGGGTATTTCTTTTCCGCCTATTTACGTTCGACCTGTCAAAGCTCTTTGTTGCTTGTAGATTGTTCGTGTGATACCTGTTTGCTGTCAACTGGTTTACGTTCTGTCAAGTTTCTCTGTACCCTACCCCCGCCTACTCCCCTGTATCTTCAACCTTCTTGTGTACCCTGTTCTTTTCCTATCCCTATTCAATGCCTATCAACAACCCACTCGGACCCCTATTCTGATAGATAGCCCCATCTTGTCACCGCACCTTATGTAAAGATTCCATCTCTACACTCCATACAAATGCGCACTCTCGTAAATGACTTTATCTTCTCTCCGTTCCGTAATCCTCGCAAGCTCGTCTTACTCCACTTCGTTCAGATGTCATTTACTCGATGCATTTGTACTCCGTTCCGTTCTTCCATCTTTACGAAGGTTACTTAGCACTCGTACCTCGCACTAAGTAACCTTCCATAGTGTGCTGCACACATAGACCATCAGTATCTATATCGGCTATAGGTCGTGAAAGGTACCCGACTCTAAACCTCAGTGTCTGTCGCTACGACTAATTGATGTCACTCGCAAGTTCCTTTCCATCAACTAGTCTTCGCTCTACTGTCTCTCACGTAACAACTCTGACGCAGCTAACACACCTGCCTTCACTCTACGTAACTCTCACGTCCCTGCGCTTACGCTACTCACTCTTATCTCCTTCCGGGTTTAACACCCTGTCCCTGTCTCTCACCGCTTCGCGTTCATAGTTCCCGTCAATCCCCTTCTGATTGACTCGTACTGGTTCCTATTGTCACCATCTCCTTTCTCTCACTTATCTATCCTGGTTTCACCTGTCGTGTTTGTACAACCCTCTTTCGTAGACTCCCCTTGCTCGTTATCTATCTGTTCGTTCACTCTGCACAACAGTGACGTGTTCCCCCTCCCTGAGTATCAGGTAGTACGGAGTGCTACTTGATGCTCACTGTCCCTTAGGCTTAGATACCTGATAGTGGCGAAGCCGCTATTTGGTATCGGTAGGAAACCCATCTGGTTATCCCACTCATGTCCTTTCCTCCGAAGACGTATGTGTACGTGTTTCTGTCATCATCACAGTTCATCCTCTCACCCTGTTTTCTTGTTCCCTCAGTTCCTTATCTCACTGCCTATCCTGCTACTTCGTTCCTGCTTGTTTGTGTTCCTGATCCTCTGTCTGTTGTCTCGTCTTTCTGTACCAGATTGTTCTCTTACTGAGTGTGTCTGTGTGAGTGATTATTGGTTGTTCCTGATGGTGGTTCTGTGATGGTTCTGGTAGGTGTACAGATACGTGTTTGTAGGTAGTCTCTAACTGCCCGTGATGGTTGTTGTTCGATACCTACAAACGACTCCTTGACCTTGTTCCCGTATCTGGTGATACGTGTCTTCTCTCATTGGTTGTTCTCCTATGAGTGTGAAGACTGAGTGTTGGTGAACCGTCTTTCTTATTGATGCTCGTTGACACTTACCATCAGGTGAGAAAGTACGGTGAAAGAAGATAGCTTCATTGTTGGATGTGGCATCGGTCGCGCGGCGGCGGGGCGGGGGTCGGGACGGCTGGCATGAGCGGGGGCTTGACTCGTGGCGTGAGGTGTGGATCAGATTCGGGGATGGGGTGCTGGCGCGGGTTGGGTTTGAGATGCGGGTCAGGGCAGTGGGGTGCGGTCGTGAGTGATGAGGGGCTGGGTCGTCGGTCGGGGTGGAGGCGCTCGCGGTGTGTGCGGATAAGTGACGTGAACTGGTGTCGGCGGAATTTGCGTTTGGGGCAGTGCGGGTTGTGTGAATCCTCTAAGGGGGTTGTGGGGTATCGACAAAGGATTTGACTGTGGAGGGATCTCGGTGTAGGTGACTGAGGTCGCGGGGTGGAGGAAGTGGTGCAGCGATGAAGGGTGGAGGCGCTCGGGGTGATGAAGTGCTGTGGGTGAGAAAGCCATCGTGGTGGGTGGATGTCTGTGAACACGGTTGACAATTGAGCGTCGGTCGGGGAGAGAGCGGGAGGGGGTGCCGGAGGGTGCCGGAGGGTGCCGGAGGGTTCCGGGTGGTGTCAGCAGGGCATCATGTGGGGTGTGTACAGGCGGGTGGTTCTTCAGGTGATTATGCTAAGCGGTTATGTAACGTAGAGGGTGGTTATCGTCATCGGTATCCGGCAAACGCGGCGAGTCGTGAGAGCACGGCGATGGTGCGGCAGTATCCTCTTCGGTCTCCTGTTGTTCTTCGGCATGGATGGCTGTCGCAGTAATCGGCTATCGCAGGAGTAGCTCTATCTCATGTCACCTCGGTGAGCCTCTGCTTGGGGCTGAGTCACGTGATGAGCGAAGCGAGGTCATGTGATGGTGGTGAGTGTCGATTTGCTTCGAGGGTGTTTGTGTGGAAGCATGGAAGGATGACGACTACCTCGCGGAGTGATGCCAAGGCGAAAGCTAAGGACAAGGCTAAGATCCGCGCGTCCAATATTCGGCACGGTCTGCGGTCGTTCCAGAGTAAGAGAAACATCACCGTTCATTTCAGGCTGCTCATCAATAGCTCGGCAGTGGACGTGATGAGTTCTGTGAACCATTACTCGGAAGTGACCACTTTGCAGGGAGCGCTTTTCTCCGTGTTCATCAAAGAGGCTGAGCGGGAGGAAATTCTTCGTGAGGCGTACATAGTGGGGACGAGTCTCATGACTGACGTTGAGCGTGCCACTGACAACGTGTCAGGTCAGTTGTACGAATACACAGGGGAGAGCAAAGCGGTCTTGGAATCCAAGGTCAAAGCGGCGATGACATCGTTCGAGGGTGTCGCCTCACTACAGGCTCTGGCGCTCATGTGTGGGTACTCGGTTGAGGAAGTCACGTCGTTGGATGCTGACGAGGTTGCAGCGGCGTGTGCATTCGTGGCGAAGTTCCGGGAAGAGTTGTTCGACACGCAGTTGTCATTCACCGGTCTGATGGAATGCATGAAGGCAGACATCGACCCGTCGTTGCTCAGTGACTTTCTCGGAGGCAGTCACAGGCTCCTAGCTGCATCAAGGTGAAGCCTCAGCGAAGGATGACAACCACCGGCTGAGGTTATCGATTTGCTTTGAGCGTGTTTGTGTGAAAGGATTGAAGGATGACTCTTCCTACCGCGCGCAACGAATCTGAGATGTACGAGCTTGAAGCTCGCTCTGCGTTGCTGAACTTCCAGCGCAACAGGAATGCCACCGTTCACCTTGCGCTAGCTCGGAACCATTCGAAGGAGAAGCGAGAGCACTCCATCGAACATTACTCATCCCTCACGATCTTGCAGCGGGTGCTCTTCCCTGCTTTCGCTTCCGAGGAAGAGCGACTGGAAATGCTTCACGATGCGTACACCGTGGGTACTTGTCTGATGACTGACGTAGAGCGCGCGGCGGGTGAGACGCTAGAAGGTCTGCCACACGAGTACACAGGTGAAGACGAAGAGGTCTTCGATACGAAGCTCGAAGCGGCAGCATCGTCGTTCTACGGTATTGCGTCCTTGCAGGCTCTGGCTCTCATGTGCGGGTACTCGGTGAAGGAAGTCACGTCCCTCAGTCATGACGAGGTGCTGGCAGCGTTCTCGCTCTGCGTGAAGTTCGAGGCGCAGTTGCCGTGGTCATATCTAGTCGAGTGCGTGAAGGCAGATATCGACCCGTCTTTGTTCACCAGCTTGCTGAACAGCCGTGACGGTCTTCTTGCGATGGCTCTGCTATGAGCGACAGTGCGCAGGTCGAACAGATGACCCCGGATGTGTATGACGCAACGCTCACGGTAGTGAAGTCGGTTCAGGGAATGAGGAACCGGTACGTGGAGCATTTGCTGAACCCTCATACGAATGAGGCACAGCTAGAACTTCCGATTATTAGAGTCGCTGTGGTTCGATCCCCGCGCTACGGTTATCTCTTCCCGATGGATGTTTCTGACAGCACCCGGCAGAAAAAGCTTGCTGATGTCTATGACGTAGCGACTATGCTTCGTACCGATGCGGAGACTCCGGAGCGGGCTATCTCTCATCGTGTCATGGAAAGCACTGGGCATGACAGCAGCTTGTCGGTCACCGGAGAAGAAAGTCTGGTCTATCAGCGTAAGCGTGAGGCGGCAGCACGCTACAGCGGTGTGACGGCGTTAGAGGCTATGGCGCTCCTGTGTGGGTACTCGGAGGCGGACGTGTCGGTACTGAGCGCAGATGAGGTCTCACGGGCGTTTGAATATGTTTTAGCGGGTTCGGTTCAAATGCCGTGGTCGTTCGTTCAGATGTGCCTTGCCGAGGACATCGATGCATCTCTCGTGGTGAGCCTGTCAGGGAGCCATGATGAGTCTTCGCTTGGGAGGCTCTCGTGAACTACTGGCGGAGAAGGTTGGGCAGGGACCATGATGAGTGGACGCTGTTCCGTAAGTTCGGGTTGGCGTGCTACACGGTGGTGAACATGGCTCGGTCACAGTACTCCACACCAGCCGATGTGCTGGTCACCTTGTCGGAGAACGAATACAGCAGAGTCCTCAGGGATAATCGCTACAGCAAGTTCTTCGATGCTGACCTGTCAGAGGATGCGCGGCGCGTTGAGCTTCGACGCTTGTTCGATATCGGCGTGAAGCTCCTGACGCTGACGTTGGATGCGAATGACACCTCGAAGTCCGACTTGGGTGACATCATGGACAAGCTCAACGACACGACACAAGAAGGATTCCGCTCGGAGGTGGGTCTCCACTCTCAGCTTGGGGCGCTGACGCTGACGTTGGCGTATTCATTGGAGCAGGTCGCTTCGTTGACCGATGACGAGGTTACCGTCGCGGTGGGTATCGTGGAGAGCGTTCCTCACTTCGTCCGCTGGGATGTTCTTACCAAGCTCAGCGCCACAGGGGTCGATGGTGACCTGACTGCGATGTTGCTGTCATGAACTCCTGGCGCAGGCAGTTGGATAGGACTCTTGGTGAGTGGGCACTGTTCCGTAAGTTCGGACTGACCTGCTGTGACGTGGTGGACATGATGCCTCGGAGTCAGTCTGGCTTTGTATCAGCCGTGTTGAAGGCACTCGTGGAGAAGGAGTACGACAAGGTATCGAGCATCGACCGCTACAGCATGTTCTTCGATGCTGACCTGTCGGATGAGGCGCGGAAGGTAGAGCTTCGTCGTCTGCTGGACATCGGCGTGAAGCTTCTGACGCTGACGTTGACATTTGAGGTGGATGCTGAGGACTCATCGAAGGTGGACCGCAGTAGCCTCTTGAAGAGAATCAACAAGACCGCACGAGAAGAGTTTCTCTCGCGGGTGAGTCGGTCCTCTCAGCTTGGTGCGTTGACACTGGCGTTGGTATATCCGGTGGAGCAGGTAGCGGAACTGAGCGATGAAGAAATCACTCTGGCACTCGGCGCTGTGGAAGTCGCTTCCTATTTCGTCACCTGGGATGCCTTGCTCATGATGAGCACCAAGGACATCGATACCGGCTTGATTGGGATGTTGCTGTCATGAGCGAACGGAAAGAGCATCCGGCAAACCACCGTGACGAATGGACGTTGTTCCGGCAGTTCGGGTTGACGTGCTACAAGGTGGTAGACAGCCCTCGACAGAATGCTGGTCGTGATGCTCCGAGTGGTGTGTTGGAGATTCTCGCCAAGAACGAATATGACAAGGTGGCGACGGATTACCGCTACCAGGCATTCTTCGCTGATGGGGTTTCTCAGGATGCCAGGCAGATGGAGCTTCTTCGCCTGGTCGATATCGGTGTGAAGCTGCTGTCTTTGACGTTGGACGCTGAAGACTCATCGAGGCTTGACCTAGAACCTCTGATGGAAAGAATCAACACGACAACGAGACAGGAGTTTTACTCGCAGGTTGGTTTGTCCTCTCAGCTTGGTGCGGTAGTGCTGACGTTGGCGTATCCGGTGGAGAGTGTAGTGTCACTGACGGATGATGAGATTGTTTCGGCGCTCAGCATCATCCAGAACGTCGAGCATTTTCTCACTTGGGATGCTCTGCTCGTGTTCCTTGCTGCGGGCGTAGACGGTGACCTGACTGGGATGTTGTTGTCGTGAGCAACGAGGCGCTCGACAAGCCGTGGTCACCGTTCCAGCAGTTCGGGTCAGTGTGCGATAGCGTGATGGCTATACGACTGAGATTCATCGACCCGAAAGGCAGCAGAATTTGGTGGGAGATCTTCGAGAAGATGTATGGCGAGGTGTTGAGCGAAAAACGCTATCGCCTGTTCTTTAGAGCCAGCATGCCAAAAGAAGCGAGGCGGGCAGAGCTTCGTCGTCTTCTGGGTATCGGGACTCGGCTCCTGCTTCTGAGGACTCAGGAAGACGAATCGTACCGGAGTGAGGCGCTAGCTGCTAACCAAGCTTCTCCGGTGGATACGTTGCTCTCTGGTAGAAACAGGCTCCGCCAGATGGAGGCGTACATGCTCATGCTGGCGTACCCGGTGGAGCAAGTGCTGCTCTTGACTGACGACGAGATAACTCAAGCGGTGAGGATTGTCGAAAGCACCGAGCGACTCATCCCGTGGGACACCCTGTTCCGGTTCGTTGACGGTGAAGTTGATGATGCGTTAATCTCCGTCATACTGGGAGGCTCACATGGATGACATGACAATCAAGATGCCGTGGTCACCGCTTCGGGATTTCGGGATAACGTGCTACGACGTGGCAGAGATCCCCTCTAGCCGATCAGCATCAGCACCACGAGTGTGGCAGGTTGCATTCGAGGCGAAGTATAACCGCGTGATGAAGGATGAACGCTACAGCGAATTCTTCGAAGCCGACCTCCCAGTATACGCTAGGAAGAAAGAGCTTCGTCGTCTGCTCGGTATCGGGACGAAACTCCTGTCAGTGAAGATGAAGGGTAGGACCACACCACCCGGCGCGTTGGAGATACTCAGGGGCACCGCGACCGATGACTTGCTCTCGGGGCTGGACCCGCTGCGTAAGCTTCCTGCGTACGTGTTGACGTTGGCTTACCCGGCAGAGCAGGTATTGACGTTGACGGGTGATGAGGTGACCCAGGCGCTCAGGGTTCTGAGCAGCGCTCATCAACACGTCTCGTGGGATGTTCTGCTCATGCTCTTGAATGAGGACATCGATGAAGGATTGACTGCTGCGCTCCTGGCGTGATGAGTCGGTTTGGGTATATTGCGCTTCACACTATTGTGATGTAGTGTTGAAAGTATGACTACCAGTCGGAACAACCCGCGCCTGCTCGCTATCAGGAATTCTCTTGCCGAGGTTGACACCCGCGACTTCAAGAAGGGTCGCATCTCTGACTGGATTGACTTCCCGGCGCGCATGCATCGCTGGTACAAGATTCGCGGCACGAAAATCAGCCCTGCCGATGTGAAGCAGTCGAAGCGGGTCTTGCGTCTGTGGCTGGCGGTCTATGGTCCGGAGACCACTCCGGAGTTAGATGCCAAGTTCGAGCGCGCGTATCAGGCGGCTATGTCTTCCGGAGGCGACCGATGATCACTGACTACGTGAAGAGTAGGTTTCATAAGGCGGAACTCACAAGAGTCTGGGAGCATGGTGGATTCCCCATGCTTATCTTGGCACCAATCATCCTTGGGGCGTATATGGTGGCGCTCTTCTGGTTTGCTCCGCTTGTATCGCCCAACGAAGGTAGGCATGCTCCGGTATACCTCCTCGCTGTTGGTGCTGGTCTCATGTTGCTAGGTCTGGCGACGGTCACGTACTCTATGGTCATGACATGCCTGTCAGTTCATCGTTCGCATGACCCTCTTCGAGCAGCAGGGACACCACGAAGGTTTGTGAGCGGTATCATCAACAGTGGCTTGGAGACTCTCATCGTTGGTCCGGTCAATGATGATGACTGGTACGGTCACGATATCTCCTACCACCAAGTAGTAGACATCGATTACCTCGCGTCGTACAGAATGCAAGCGAAAATCTCTGCCGCGACCAAGGGCATCAAGGATGGTGACCTGGCGCAGAGTGTCGCCGTAGCTCTCCTGCTGGGGTTCTCCGAGGATGATGTCACCTTGTACGACTCGCGTCGGTTGGTAGAACTACACCAGGCGGGATTCAGACACGAAGTCATCATCGTCTCGATGCGGGCGGACATCGACCTTGAATTGGCTCAATCATTCTTCGATGGTCAGTCCCTTAGTCTGAGGATGGTCACTGACCAGAAACCGCTCACTGTGGTCTGATGTACCATTGAGTCATGTTCCGCATCGTGAAGAGAATCATCGACAAGAACGGTGTTTCTACGACACGTATGGTCAACCCGCCCTCTGAGGCGACTACCGAGCGTCTTGCTTCGGTTAAGACTGAACCACCCAGAGCAGCAACTGTCATAGAAGCTCCGCCCGCACCCATGCCTGTCGAGCCTGCTCCGGCGAAGCCCTCTCCTGCATCTCGTGGTGCGTCGGACTGGCATGTCCGTTCAGATGACGGCGTGGTGGAGAAATGTTCATCGCCCTACAACTGCTCCTTTGGTGGGTATGACAGCGGTCACACTAAAACGATGAAGGCAGCGACCACACTGCGAGACGAGTACCAGGCAGGCATCACCGACCCGAGTGCTTCGGCGTACTTCTTTTTCATGAGCGATGACGAGAGCGAGACGTTCAGTCAGGGCGATTGTGCAGCACTGGCGAAAGAGCTTCACCGCACAGAGGGTTACCCCATCGCCACTATCGGTATCAAGACGGAAGCCACCTCAGAGGTGGAGTGGGTGCATGTCGCCGTGCAAGCTCCTGATGGTCGCTTCCTTGATGTGACTGGTGTCCAGCCTGAAACGAGTCTTGTGTCGGCGTGGAGCGGTCACATGGGTGTTCGTGACGGTCAGTCCATCGTGGTGGAGATGACCGACGAGAAGAACGTCGATGCGTACTTCGGATTCCCTGACGGCATTCCTCAGGAGGCAGAGCAGTCGTTCGTCACCCAGACGGCTGTGAAGGTATCCAGCGCACTGACGATGGATTTTACAAAGCGCTAGGACTTCTCATATGGATGCGCTATGCTGAATGAGCATTCGCCCCATCGGTTCTTTCTGAGCCGGTGGGGCTTCGTCGTGTATGGGTGGCACAGACCTTGCCGATTTGGTGAGATACCGTTTCCATGAGAGGATGGAGTATGGACCTGTTTCATCGTAAGGCGAAAAGAGTAAGCAACGCCCTCCGTGTCTTCCGGCTGCGCCGCGATAGCATGGTTCATAGAGCGATGGTGTACAACGACTATCTTGCTTACACGTTCAGTTACGTCGCATCTAGAGATGAAACATTCAAGTATCTCTTCCCGAAGACTACTTCTGAAAAGACGCGATTCACCGTGATAGAGGACGCTTTCATCGTCGGGACAACGCTGCGCTCTGTTCAGGAGCGCATGGACGGTGACGTGACAGACGACTTGGTTCGTAACCGGCAGACGGTCGAGGCTGTGTTGGATTCGTTCACGGGTATCGATGCGGTGAAGGCATTCACGTTGACGCTTGGGTATGAGACGGCTGACGTGGTAGCTCTTTCCCCGGAGACGATCTCGGATGTTTTCGACATGGTGCTGAGTACCAGAGTGCAACGACCGTTGGCAGTCTACGTAAGGTGTGTCACCGAGGACATCGACCTAGGTCTGATGGATAGCCTCACGAACCACCCCGATGGCTTCCTGTCGATGTCGAGACCGTGAGCTAAGAAGGTTGCTGCGTTGCACTCATGACAGAAACCATGTAGTGTGTAAATCACACCAGCCACTCAACCTCACCTTGGAGTCATCATGAGCACCATCACCGCTCCCACCGCCACTCGCTCCACCGCATCGTCCCTCATGGGTACCACGCGCACGGTGACGGAGCGCGATGGCATCTCCTACATCGAGATGACGTTCTTCGTCGGCGCGGGCTTCGATGAGGCGAAAGCTCTCGACCACGCCGAGCGTTCGTTCAGCATCGAGGATGCCGGGGTCTACGTCACTCCCGAGGACGGCTCCGACCGCTTCGTCGCACACGCTGCGTTCACGTTCAACGGCGACCACGACGCTGCTGTCAAGTTCGCAGACGAGGCGTTCATCGGTACCCCGAACTTCCGTCAGCTTCTCCGTGAGGTTCAGGCGGTTCAGGACGACCGGGACGCGGGTCTCATTAACTACTGAGCACGCTCTGACAATGCGCCCTGCCGAAACATGGTGGGGCGCATTGTCGTATCCTGTTTGACTTGGAATGTCAGGAGGTGTTAGCTTGGCGCACCTATCAAGGGAGGGGTGAGTTATGGCAGTCGGTCCAAGCTTTACGAAAGAGCAAATCGCCTTGCGTAATTTTACGGGACGACGCAACAGCTTGGTCGCACAGGTTATGGTCGGCGGTGAGATTTATGAGAACGACCTCCCTAGGCATATCTCGACGTTGGGCTATCCCGATGTCGTATACCGGAAGCTCTTCCCCAGGGATGTAACTAAGAGTCATCGTACGAAGGCGATGCAGGATGCGTTAGTGGTAGGAACGATGCTGCGCTCTTCTGATGAGATCTCGATGGGTGATGCCACGACCGATGTGAACAGTGACTGGCTGCGAATCAACGCGGCACTGAAAGCGTTTGAAGGTGGAACCCGGTTGGAAGCTCTGACCTTGATGCTTGGGTATGAGACGGCTGACGTGATAGCTCTTTCGCCGGAGGTGGTTAACGCGGCGTTCGCTGCCCTCTTGAAGACCGGTGTCCAGCCATCCTGGGCAACCCTGATGGCGTGCGTGGATGAGGGTATCGATTCGTCTCTGATAGCGAACCTGATGAGGTCATGACGCGCTGTCGTCGTTGATGGTCTAGTTGTGCTCGACACCAAATCGGAGTAGAGTGGTAATCAACTACGACCGGAAGACACAGCACATGGCTAAGCGCATCGACTCTCTGACACCCGGCAGTGTCGTCAAGCTCAAGTTCCACGCGGGCTACGGTGGAGCGTTGGAGTTCGAGACCGACACGTTCCTCCGCGTCGAGGGTGAGGGAGACCAGCGCCAGGCTTTCTTCCAGACCATTGCCGATGGTCAGCCGAAGGGTGCTGAGTGGAGCGCACGTCGTTATGACGGTCGGTGGGTCTACGGCGACAACGCTCAGGTCATCTCACTGGTCGAGGTGCTCAGTAGCTGAGTGATGGGATTGGTGCTACACTGCTGCCGAAGCGCTACATCAATCGATAGGAAAAGTCACATGGGTGGAAGTAACACGGCAGTATTCAGTGAAGCCTTTAGTCTCCCCGTCATGGTAATTCTCTACATCATGACTGCGCTTTTTGTCATTGAGGCAATCGTGATTGCGACAGACAACATTGTCGCCGCTCGTGAACGGAGACGCGAGCAGAGAAGTGAAACAGCATCGCTCGCTGATTTGTCCCTGTAGAGCGTCGTGGCTGTGTTTGGACAGTCAAGCTGTTTGGTGATAGAATCTAGGTAACAGCAAGGCAGTCACCTACCAAGGAGAGCATCATGGAAACCATCATCGCCAACATCTTCTACGTCACCTTCGTTCTCGTGGGCACTGCTGCGGTTTCCCTCATCCTCTTCGTCGCCATCGCAGACGAGACCCGTGAGTTCCGCACCATCCTTCGCATGAAGCGTCTCGCTCGGAAGTCCGCCGCGTAGGGCATTCGATCTAGCGCCTCTCATCGAACACAGTGGGAGGCGTTCTCCTTTTGGTGCTGATGAACACGAATGGACATCACTCTTGTGTGGTGGTATATTCTGAGCAAGAACACTATGCACCTAGGAGCGCATCATGGAAACCATTCTCACCGGCTACTTGTGGCTCAACTTTTACCTGTTCGTCTTCACGCTCCTGGCTCTCCAACTCGCTGCGGTGGTAGGCGGCATCATCCTAGCTCTCTACGTCATGTCGCAGTTGATCAAACCCGTATTTCCCAAAAAGCATCCTGCATGACCACATAGGTCTAGCGCCTCTTACCGGAATCTGGCGGGAGGCGCTTTGTCGTCTCTGGGTAGTACGCGATTTGCTTGAACAGTGCTTCGCTGGTACTATTCGTGTTCGTCTATCAGGAGAGAGCACATGTCGGAAGTCCGAACAAGTGATGTACTCGCAAGTGAGCGCTTCCACTCCGCTCAGCTAGCCTTGAACGACTTCCGTCAGTTCGTCCGCAAAGCGGTAGATAACCCTAAGGAGTTCGTAGACTCCATGACCCCGGAAGTTTCGCGCGCGTACTACACGCGACGTGTCGCTGAGAACGACCGGATTCTCAGCCTGCTGCCTGACTCCCTCTCTGAGGATGAGAAGGTGAGCATTGCCACGGAGGCGTTCGTTCTCGCCACGTACATTCATGACACCTATGGTCATCACAAGATGACACTGTTCATCACCCCTACTCAGATATCTCAGGTGCTGCGGGAGCGGTATGACGGGGTGACCTTGGTTCAAGCGTATGCGCTGAGCTTTGGCTACCCTGAGCAGATTCTCGATTGGAACGCTGATGAAGTTCGGTCGTACTATCGACTTGCTTTGAGCGGTATACCTCGGAAGCTACCTTGGGATGTGCTGCGAGAATGGTCGGAGATGGATGTGGATGCTGCCCTCGTGTCGAGCCTACTGGCTTCTTCTGATATCACCGATAGTGAAGAGGTGTCAGATGTTGAATGGTAATGGTCGTCCTCTTACCGAAGCAGATGTTGAGCGCTTCATATCTGCCGAGCGCCCGTTGGCAGAATTTCTTCAAGCGGTGCGAGAAGTGGTAGATGGTCCATATTCACATGACCCTGCTCTGTCAGTGATGGAGTCGCGGTCGCGTGCTGCGGCATTAGTACTCAACAACCGCCGGGTCTTTGCATTACTCCCTGAGGGTCAGATGCCTAACCCAGACCGCATCCACCTCATCAGAGAGTCGTTTGTGCTTGCCACGTATGGTTACGCAGAATGCGGTATCACTCCTAAGCAGCAGGTCTCGGAAGTGTTGCGGGAAAGATTCGAAGGTGCGACTTTGTTGCAGGCATACGCTCTGGCGTTTAGCTGCCGTCCTCAGGAGATTCTCGCGCTGACTGCTGATGAGGTAGCGGTGCACTATCGTCTCGCTGCGGGTGCGCTACCGGGATATCTGACCTGGGAGACGCTGAGCAAGTTGGTGAAGCTCGACGTGGATGACTCTCTGATATCGAGCTTGCTGTCTTCGATGGATGCTGATGTAGAGGGGTTGGGACGATGACTGACAATCAGGAATTCACCCACAGGGAGTCCCAGTTTATCGAATTACTGCCCGATGAACTTTCACGATCCGAGAAGAGAAGCATTATCCAAGAAGCGTTAGTAGACCTTTCGGAATCTGAAAAGGAGGTAGTCGCTCAGGATACTTATGTCCTTGCCTTTCATCTCCTTCGAGGTGACTCAATGTCGTCTTATTGGCGTGAAGATACCTCGCAAAAGTTTCAGGCTAGGTTTGATGGCTTGCCTTTGTTGCAGGCGTACATGTTGAGATTTGGTTTTCCTCCTGAGGAAATTCTCACTTTGGGTGATGATGAGGTTATTGAATGCTGCCGGTCTATCCTTCAGAATTTCCCGCATCGGTTTCCGCTTGCTGTTGTGCGGGGGCTAGTAGGTCTCGATGTGGATGACACTCTTGTGTCGAGCTTTATGTCTTCGTCTTCGACGGATGCTGATGTAGAGAGGTTGGCACGATGACCGACGAACGTCCTCTCACCGCCGAAGAGATTGAGTTTCTTGATTACACCCGTAAGGGTCTAGGTCAGTTCTATATGATGGTACACACGGTCAAGGACGTGGAGGATAAGCCTGACCGCCCTAATGCAAAAACCCGTGAAGGCGAACGTTCTTACCAACTCACTAGGGTTACACGATCCGACCATACTCTCGGATTGCTGACCGACGACCTTTCGGAATACGACAAGGCGGTCATTCTCAAAGAAGCGTTTACCCTTGCAACGCATCTATACCGAAGCGATACAGGAGTGTTGTCTCGGCAGGAAGATAGAGATACCTCGCGAAGGTTCCGGAAGAGGTTTGATGGGTTGACCCTGTTGCAGGCGTACACGTTGAGCTTTGGCTATCTCCCCGACGACATTCTTGCCCTGAATGACGATGATATTGCTGGATGCTTTCAGTTCGTAGCCCGGAGACTTCCGCATCAGTTCCCACTTGCTGTGGTGCAGAGATTGATAGGTCTCGACGTGGATGACACCCTTGTGTCGAGCTTGCTGGCTGGTTCGTCTGAGTACGAAGACGATATGAGCGTAGGTGTCGCTCGATGACGAGAATGATTATCGACCCTGCACGCGACCTTGAGTTGTTGCAGCGGAACACATTGGAGCGGTTTCGCACTTCGGTAAGTTCACTCATGAAGGTGAGCAACTCCATCAATATATGGCAGAGGGTAGAGGTCGGTATGACGGCAGGTATCTTCGCCTACAACTTCTCCAAGGGTGATGGGATGACAAGCTTCTTCCCGAAGTCATCCTCCAAGAGTGATGTCGAGCGAGTCACCAAAGAGAGGCTGCTCCTTGCCACCCGGTTACGGATGGACGATGCCCGCAAGCGCTTCCCTGCGAGCAAGATGGTGTCGGAGAGTATTCGAGGTGCGTTCGAGGGTGAGACCGTATTGAACGCATTTGTGTTGTCGTTCGGATACCCCGTAGAAGACGTTCTCAGCCTGAGTGCGGACGAAGTGACGCGGTACTACGATTCGGCTCTGAGAGCGCATCCTCAGAGGGTTGAGTGGGAGACCCTGGTCAAGCTGGCTCATATCGATGTGGACAGTTCTCTCCTGAGCAGCTTCCTTGCACCTCAGTCGTATTCTGCTGGTATGGAGACGGGCGGTATCCAGTGACGGACGAACATTATGACGCAGAGCGCGAGCGCCTTGAAATGCAGCGCACTGCCTTGAAGTATTTTCGCTATAGTGCGGTGGCTGTCAGTAGCTATGAATTTTCGTCTAAGAAGAGATATAGCGCTTCTGCGTTCGCGTCGTCGCTTTCGGGCAGCGAAGGAATGAGAAGCTTGCTTCCTCGGCACTTCTCTAAGAGCGATGCCGAGCGGAGAGTGCCTGACATAATCATGTTCGCCGTTGAGCTACACAGGAATAGCGATCATAAGACATGGCGTGACAATGCAGATTGCGTAGAAGATATCTGTAGCACGTTCGAAGGACTAGCACTGTTGCGAGCCTTTGTTTTGACCTTTGGGTATCCAGTGGATGACGTTCTCGCTCTGAGCAATGTAGAAGCAATGAGGTACTACGAGGTAGCGTTCATGGCACGACCTAAGAAGCTTGATTGGGAGACCCTGGGCAACCTATCTCGTGTTGATGTGGACGGGTCACTCCTGAGTAATCTCTTGAACAATCTCTTGACTGATGCGACGGTTGATGAAGGGACCACACGGTGAATCCACTACAGAAGTTGGCATTATTGGAACGAGAAGGTGCACTATCCGTAATGCAATTAGCTCGTGTGCAGATGCAGATTTTTGATGATGCTGAGCAGATCTGGAAGAAGCCTCAGTCTGATAAACGAGAAGAGGCTATCCGCAGTTTTGGGTCAAACGAATGGGTCCATGAACTATTTCCTCATGAGTGTTCAGAGCAGCAAAAGAGCGTCTTCCTCGAAGATGTTCTGTCTGTTGCTCATTCATTAGAGCGGATGGATGGTGTGCCTTTGCATTCGGTTCATGAGGTGGCGGTAGAGTCACTCAAGCAGCCTTACAACGAAATATCCTTGCAGGCTTACGCTCTCCAATGCGGGTATAGATTCGAAGATGTGTTCGCGTTGACTCCCAATGAAGTAGGAGAGTATTTCCGTGCTGCGTTGAGGGCGTTACCCGATCAGTTGTCGTGGGAGATGCTAGGCAGGGTGTCTAAGGATGATGTTGACAAGGAACTCCTGGGGCATCTGCTGGGCGACCCATCGATGGTCGTAGAGCGGAGAAATACCGAGCATGACAACGCTTGACAGAGACGACTATGACGGGTTGGACGTTCAGCAGCTAGCTTTGGATGACTTCGATACGTCGCGATTGTGGCTCACGAAGATAGGCAGTCTGAGTCTCAGTGCTGCGAGAGAGGGATACGGGTACCAAGAGCGCCTACTCATCGCATCTGAGCCGATGGCTGTCTTCTTCCCTGGGGACGTGACCGCTGGTCGGCGGCAGAGCGTCACCGAGAAAGCGTTGAAGCTTGCCGTCTTCCTTGGTATCGAGAGTAGTGATGCTCGGGAGAACCATGATGACGACATCTCGGTGAAGGTGCGAGCTACGTTCGAAGGTGTGACTGTGTTGAAGGCGTACGTGCTGACGTTCGGGTATCCCACTGAGGATGTTCTCGCGCTGTCTGCTGAGGGGGTGGAGTGGTACTTCACTGTCTTGGCGGAGACCCTATTGTGTCAACCGCAGTTTTCCACTATGCTGGATATGATGTCTGCTGACGTTGACACAAGTCTTGCAGTAACCATCTTGAACGCGAGTTGTAGCGAAGCCGAGAACGACCATAGGAGGGTCTGGTGAGTGACGAGAGGAACGAGCTACAGCACTCTGCGCTGGATGATTTCAGACAGGAACGTATTGCCGTAAGCATTGCCTACGATAACCCACTCATCAGCGAGAAGACAAAAAGTCGCATTCTAGAAGCTCACAGTCAGCGACTAGCATCCGGCTATCTCCGTGACTTCTTTCCTCCTGAGTTTTCCGAGAGTGATAAAGACAAATTTATCGACCAAGCGTTGATGACCGCTGCCTTACTGAGTCATGAAGGCAAGGTGACGGCGTACACACTCACTCAGTGTCATACAGAGTTGCTTGAAAGGTTCGAGGGTGTCACGGTCGTGCAGGCACACGTTCTGACAGCAGGCTATCGACCGGAGGACGTTCTGGTATTGGACACTGACGAGGTAGAGCGCTGCTACGCCGTCCTATCAGCTATGAGAGGCTCTCAGCCGCCGTTTGACATGCTCCGCAGACTGGCGCAGGCAGACATCGATACGTCGCTTACAGCGAGCTTTCTGGGTCACAATCGCTTCGACATGGAAGATGGAGGTATTTCGCTATGACCAAGCCGACCAATGCTGATTACTCTGACCCTCGGTGGTATGGATTCAATGAGTTCGCACATGCGCGCATGAACATCATTCGGACACGGAACAAGGGTGATGCATACAGTGATCAGATGAGGCAGAACAGCTTCAATCACAACGTTGCGGAACTCATCGCCATGAGGAACACGGAAGAGCTTTTCGCAGAGGGTGCCTCAGACCAGCAGCGGGATGACATCATCAGGGAGTCCCTCTCGCTTGCTGCAAATCTCAGTCACGATGACCTTTACGAGAGTTCGATAGTGCGCACGAAGGTGCTTGCTGCATTCGAAGGGCTGGTCTCGCTTCAAGCGTTCGTCTTGGCGTTCGGCTCTCCTGTGGATGATGTTCTCGCTTTGTCCGCCGATGAGGTAGCGGGTTGCTATCGGTCTGCTGTCGCCGCAATGCCACGACAGCACTCTTTGGATGTCTTGCTTCGACTGTCTTCTTCCGATGTCGATGGTGAGCTTGCGTCGAGCATGCTGAGCGGGCACTAACGGAATCGATTTGATTATTCTGGGTACTACCAGTACTATTCGTTTCCGCGAACCATAGTGTGTCCAGGCATATCGTCGAGTGCTGTGACACCCTCAACCGGAAAGGTATCCAATGAGCGCAGTCGAGTACTACTTCGCTAACGTCCTCCGCATCCCTGTGGAGTGGGTCGAGGATGCTGACCCGAGCTTCACACTGTCGCAGATGGCTGACCTGAGTCTCAGTCGTGTGAAGTCATCCGTCGATGAGATTATCAGCCATCGGTCCGATCCGAGCAGTGCAAGGGTTCTGAGCGACATCATAGCCATCAACGAGGCTGCTGTCAGGGCAAAGCCTTTCGTGGAACTGAACTGTGAGAAGAGCGTCAAGGGTGCAGCGTTCACTCTTGGCATGGTCTACCCGCCGCTTGATGTCGTTTCTTTGTCGTCTGATGAGATCCTGAGTGCCGCTGCTCTTGCATTGAGTAGCCCTGGCGCTGCATTCGCTCTGAGTATGGAACGCCCACCGGCTGAGGTGGCTGGTATCCCTACTGACGAGATTCTCACTGCTGCTGGGGAAGCGGTCGAGCGCGATGGTGTGCCGTCGTGGCTGACGATTCTGCGCATGGTCGATGCTCAGGTTGATAGCTCTCTTGCCTCTTCGCTTCTGGGTGGTGCGCGATAAGCGCGATGTAGTTTGTGAGTTGCACTCTTCACGGAAGCAGTGTAGTGTTTAGCTATCAGCAAGGGGAACAGCCCTAAGCGACAAGCCTCCAAGGAGCACCCAATGAGCGAGTTCATCAAGAAGCACATCGATGGCATCCAGATCGGCATCTTCGCCATCGTCTTCTTCGCCATCTTCGTGGCTTTCGGAGTGTTCATGTTCCTTGGTCCGTCCACCAACCCCACCGAAGCCCCCGCTCAGAACTTCTACGAGATGGGTGCAGCCACCATCATCTTCGGCGCGGCGCTCTCCATCATCATGTTCCGCGTTCTGATCGGTGAGGACTATCGCGACTTCAAGCGTGACCTGCTCGCTCTCACCCACAAGAGCAAGTAGCCTCACAAGCCGTTCCCTAGTAGCTTCCAGCCTAGGGAACGGCTTTTGCCTGTAGACAGCCCCTCTGAACGACTCGGAACCGCATTGTGACCAACGACACGCGAGTAAGCGTAGCGACCCGCTCACAGCACTCCTATGACCACACAGCCAATGTTGTGGAGGTGCGTCCATCAATCGGTAGTGCACTCGAAGCTACCTTCCCCAAAGATGTGTGGCTTTGCGCGATAACTCTGAATGCGTTCTACCCGCTCTCAGACGTACTGAGTCTTCCTGCTGAGCATGTCGAGAAAGCTCTCATGATTGTCTCTCGTGCGCCGGGTAGGTTCTCATGGGAGACCGTGCTGAGCTTGGTGGATTCAGACGTAGACCTTGACCTAGCTGAGTCGTTCATCGATAGCAAGTAGATGCACTTGTTGCACATTGTTCCGTAATGGCGTAATGTAGCTAGATGACTAACTCCGAAAAGCTTTCTCTCAACCGTCCTACATGGTGGAAGTTCGTGGATGATAAGTCCATCCGTGTCGAAGCTCTCGTGATAACCCGTGAGTCCGTGCGTCTTGTGAATCATTGGCTGAGCAGCACGGTCAACCCCACCATCTGCGTGTTCGCCATGCCCAATGGAGTCTCGTGGTCCATTACAGAGAACGGTCATCAGACGGTTGTGACACACGGACAGGTTATTCTCCGGCTGAACCAGGCAGCCAGCGAGAGCGACCATTTCCCGGACGGTAACGAGTGGACGCATCTCAGCGCTTCCGAGTTCGACGCGCTCGATATCAAGAAGATGAAGAACGTCCCGAGTGAGCCTGTCTCAAAGGTAGTGCTGGACTATCGTCGCAAGACCGTAGAGACGATCAAGGCGAGCATGCAGCTTGACCTCGCTGTCATGGAGGCTGCGGCAAACGACCCGTTCTACGTTGAGTCGTACGACGGCTCCGGTCGAGCGCACTTCGAACTGATGAGCAAGGTGATGCGAGAGAATGCTTTGCAGGAGAGTCACCAGAAGCACGAAAAGAGAGCAGCGAGCCGGTCGCACGGCTAGGCGACACAACTCAGAAGCAAAGAACCCCTCACTATCTTTCGGTGAGGGGTTCTTGCATGTCCGGTCGAGGCGGTTCAGAGACCCTGTACCTGAGCACGGAACTCATCGAGGTCGTCGTGGTCGTTCGGGTCGAAGCCTGCGAGGATGAGGTCGCGGTAGGTCTTGCCGTTGCACCCGGCGATGGTGATGTCCATGTCGGGGTTGAAGTCGGGGCTGGTCGTGTCGGTGGTGTTGGCTTCCTTGGTGAGACGCTCGGTGTTCGACATGATGTTCTCCTTGGCTTGTGACTCCGGGTTTGCTTTGATGACTCCAACCTAGTCAGGTTTCAAGAAGCGTGTCAAGCGAAAACAAGCACTAATTTGTAGGTGTTTGTGCGACGTACTCGATTTGCGTCAATGGCGTTTTTGTGAGGTAATGGGAGTATGTATATCTCTCCTCATGACACCACGACGCGGCTGGGGGCGCTGAGTGCATTTCATGACCAGAACTACATCATGCTCTATCGCAGAGAGTTGACCGCTCTGACGGAGGTGGTCAACCGACAGAGAACTCCCGACTTGGCAAATACATATACGTCCCAAAGAGCTTCCGAGCCATCTCGGTCGGAAGACGGCACGGGTATCAAATCTCTCATCCGTGTGCTTTCGAATTACGCCATGTGGGACATCCTCTTTCCGGAAGGCATCACGGAAGAGGACCGAGAAGAGCGAGTCACCTCTCTACTCAACCTGTCCAATAAACTAGCTCCTGACGACGAGTTGGTGCGCCTGAATATTCAGTGCAAAGGAGCAGCGACCGAGCCGCAGAAAGACCCCACTGCTACTCCCCCGAAGGTGAGGGCTGCATTAAAGCATTTCGGTGATGACGGCAGTGTGATGGTGGAGGCGTACATCCTCATGTGTGGATACGGAATCGAGGGTGTTGTCGGTCTTACTCCGACACAGGTTTCCACTGCTGTTCGATTGGCAAGTTCGGCTCCTGGCAAACTCCCGTGGTTTTCCCTGGTGGAGTACCTGACGGCGGGCATCGATAGCACTCTTGTTGAGAGCCTTTGGGCGGGGTCAAGCAATGCCAGCGCCTGATGCTTTCGATGGCGCAAGTGGAGCGTCTGCACCTGACTTCGAATACCTTCGTCAGGTATGGGTCCGTCTGATCAAAAGAGGGACAGTCATCAGACGGGCGACAGTCGAAGGAATCGCGGACAATATCAACATGCCTGGCTTGTTCGCAACGAGCGACTGGGAAGAGCACGACAGGAAGACTTTTGCGCTACTCAGTGTTGCGGTGACACTGAGTGTAGATCACCTCTATGTAAGAGACGACACTCTCATTGCTATGAGGGAACGGGCTTTCGAGAGCTTTGGTGTTTCTCTCGCCGCAGTGGAAGCGTTCGCCCTCATGTACGGCTATGACTCTGTTGATGTCACCGCACTAACCGCTGAGCAGGTTTCTACCGCGTTCGCGTTTGTGGAGTCGGTAGGCTCTCACCTGCCGTGGTCTATGGTGCAGGAATCCATCTACAACGATATCGACACTTCGCTCGTGGCAAGCATGCGGAAGGACGTTCCTTATGTCTAACGTCGCTTCACCGGAAATCCAACAAGCGATGATGTACTTCTACTGGGATAGGAAGCTCTTAGTCGAAGATCACATCCGCATAATCAGCTTGGGCATTGCTGAGTCCATCCATGATCTTTCGTACTATCCGAGGTACCGTCCGCTACTTCCTGACATCACCGAGGAAGAATGCATCCGAAGGGTAGAGGAAGCGTTCACTGTTGGGTTCGTGCTTCGCTCTGAGGAAGATGCTAAAACCCCTCATAGTGTGTACGCACGCGCCTCGATGAAGTATATGGGTGCTCATGTCGCGCGGGACCAGGCTCGTAAAGAGATGAGCAAGCGCTATGCCAGAGTGACAAACCACTTCGATGACGTGGCGAGACTGCACGCCGCTGCTTTGGTATTTGGGTACGGTATCGATGATGTGCTTGCTCTTGCGCCTCATGAGGTGTCTACTGCGTTCGACATCATCTTGAATATGAACAGCCAGCCACCCTGGTCATTCGTCCTGACGTGCTTGGCGGAGGACATCGACGCAACGCTTGCCGCAACTTTGTGGACTGTAATGGTTATCGCAAAATGAGGTCAAAGCGGTTGCATCCGACTTGTGCTTACGTTACTCTGTAGATACGAGGCGGAATGGTTCTCCCTCTGGAAAGGCAGTCATGAGCGACATCGCGATGTTCGACCTCGAAAAGGTTCAGAAGCACGACTCCTGGGAGCGCAACGGGAACGTCAAGAGCCTGCCCAACAGCGCGGGGCACCGCTGCATGGTCTGCAACAAGCCCGTCAAGGACAACGGCAACGCCTGGGTGCACATGTCCACGGGTGGCGAGTTGTTCCCGAGTAGCTACGACAACTGGGAAGACCCTGACAGCCAGGGCAGCTTCCCGGTGGGACCGTCCTGCAAGAAGCTCATCCCGGCAGACTACCGAGTCGAGTCCTCGGACTGAGGACGAGGGGCGGGTATACTAGCCATCTGATCGATGCCCTACCGGGTGTCTTTCAGGTGGCTATTTCTTTGTGTGGTCAAGCCACCCATCACGATTGACAATCTGACAACAGTCCAGTAGTGTTTCTCTTATCAACCTCCCCACTCATCCGGAAGGCACATCATGACGGTCTACGCGAAGCACTACGCACCAAAGGTGAAGTCCGACACGACCTACATACCCCCGACTCCGTACATGAAGGCGAACCTCAACGCCAAGCCCCTGTGCCGCACCCGGGGTCGTCTTGACGTGACCGCTGACCGTGAGCGCGTCACGTGTGGTGCATGCAAGGCGCGGATGCCCCGGGCGG